>Ga0326728_10000068_pt1 | contig 404451 bp, 346 predicted proteins | sample MB3enrmetagenome_FD_207602 | JGI IMG/M metagenome (GOLD analysis project Ga0326728, IMG submission 207602) | Lab enriched peat soil microbial communities from McLean, Ithaca, NY, United States - MB31MN | ecosystem: Environmental > Terrestrial > Soil > Wetlands > Peat | place: USA: New York...
TTTGATGCTCTTGCCGATTCAAGGCCGACCTGTCTAGCCGCTTCTGCTAAATCTGTCCTCCTTCCCAATTAGCCGTCTTCAAATCAGAAAGGAAGTCAAGAAGATGAAGAACATCTTTGTAGGCAATCTCAGCTTTGCGGCGACGGAGGATTCTGTCCGTTCCCTGTTCGAAACCCACGGCACGGTTGGACGCGTGAATATAGTCACCGACCGCGACACCGGTCAGCCCAGAGGTTTTGGGTTCGTCGAAATGGCCAACGATGGAGAAGGCGAGAAAGCCATCGCCAGCCTGAACGGAACGGATCTCGACGGCCGCACGCTCAACGTCAACGAAGCCCGTCCCAAGGCCGAGCGTGCCGGCGGCGGGGGCTTTGGCCGGAAACGCTGGTAACCGATAAGTACGTTCCGATACATACCGGCTTTTTCGCCGGACTTAGGCGGACTTAGCCGGACTTACTCCGGCCACGTCTAAGCCGCGCCGTATTCCGCAAGGGATGGCGCGCCAGGCGGTATAGCCGGCCTTGCGAACCTTGGGCAGGCGGAAGGAGCCGCTCGTGAGCCAGTCGTTCACATTCATCGACGCCGGCGGAAACCAGGCGCAATATACCGTCCACGAACGCGACCACCACCACGAATTCTATTGGTCCACCGATCACGGGGATCACGGATTCGCCCCCTCGTACCTGCAGGCCCAGGATCGCGCCAGGACCGTCCTGAAGGCCAGCATGGCAATCAGACGAAGATCCAGCCAGGCGGTTCGCTAGGCATCCCCGGATTTCCTGCGCGAGATACCACACACCAGGCCGGCAAGGCGGGAGGATCGAGACCGGATGAAACCAGACGGAGGCACGGCGCCCGGCGCTGTCCCCACCATTCCAGGCCCCGTCGCTGCGGGCCCCGATGCGCCTTCCATACGCATCCTGCTCTACTGCCCGGACAACGGCGTGACCCGCAATTTCATGCCGCACCTGTGGATGTTCCTTCTCCAGTCGCTCACCCCGCCCCGCCACGAAGTCCGCCTGATCGACGGCAATACCCAGCCCATGAGCGACGCGGAACTGGTGCGCTATGTCGTCGAAAACAAAATCGGCCTGGTGGGGATCGGCGCCATGACCCGCATGATCGCCAAGGCATACCGCGTCGCCGACGCCGTGCGGGCCGCCGGCGTCCCGGTCGTCATGGGCGGCCCGCACGTGACCGAGGCCCCCGGTGAAGCCCTCGGCCGCGATGGCGGCCCGCGCCATGCCGACGCCGTGGCCGTGGGCGAGGCCGACGAAACCTGGCCTCTCATCGTGGAAGACGCCGCCCGCGGCGTCCTGCGGGAGGTTTACGCTCCGGTGGATGCGCTCGGGAAGGAACGGAAGCCCAGCCTCGAAAGTTACCCCGCCATCCCCTGGGAGTCGCTCGATATCGGCCAGTTCAACCGCATCCCCAACCCGCTGCGGGCGTTCCTGCACCAGATGCAATGGGGCTGGGAGACGTTTCACATCATCCCCATCGAAAGCGGCCGCGGCTGCCCCTACGGCTGCGAGTTCTGCACCGTGACCGGCTTCTTCGGCGACTCCATCCGCTTCCGCTCCAACCGGAGCATCGTGGACGAAATGCTCCGGCTGAAAGAGCGCGCGCGCCGCTCGTCGGGACAGATCGCGGTCTTCTTCGTCGACGATAACTTCGCCATCAATGTGAAGCGCACCAAGGCCCTGCTGCGCGATATCGTCGCGGCCGGCGCGCAGCTTTCGTGGGTCGGCCAGATCAGCGCCAACCTGCTGCGCGACGAGGAACTGGTGGACCTGATCGCCGAATCGGGCGGCAAGTGGATCTTCATCGGCATGGAGTCGCTGGACCCCGCCAACCTGGCCAGCGTCAACAAGACCTTCAATAAGCCCGCCGAGTTCGCCGAAGTGCTGCGCCGGCTCGCCAGGCGGCACGTCTACGCCATCACGTCCTTCATTTTCGGGCTGGACCACGATACCCCCGGCGTGGCCGGCCGCACCCTGGAGCAGATTCGCGCCTGGCCTCCGGGCCTGCCGGTTTTCGGACAGCTCACGCCCTTTCCCGCCACGCCTCTTTACCAGCGTCTGGAGCGGGAAGGCCGTCTGACGCGGCCCCAACACTGGCTGGAGTTCGCTCCTTTCCAGATGGCCCACACGCCGCGGGCCATGACCGTTCCCCAGGTCCAGGCCGAGGTCCACAGCGCCTGGCTGGATTCCTATAGCCCCACCGCCACCGCCCGAGCCATCGATGGGATGTCGGGCGAGCCGGTTCCCTACAAGATCAGCCACCTGGTGGCGCGCCTTTTCTTCCGTGGAATCTACTTCCCGCCGAAGGGCGCATGGGGCTGGCTGAAACTCCTGGCGAGCAACCGCGGCTCCATCCTGCGCATCGTGAAGGACGCCTTCATCCGCTGGAACGGAACGGCGCCCTCGCCGGATCCGCGTGAGGTGGCAGTACCGGCGATCGTGCTTCCGATCGAAGATGCGGCCGATTCGGGCTGATGCTTTTCAACACTTGTCATCGGCCTTGCGGCTCTGGCCTGGTCCGGGAACTACGCCGCCTCCTCGAGGCCAACCACCAGGCGCTTTCCGAGCGCTTCGAGAGCTTCTTTGATGCGCGGCAGCTTCGTAGGGTGCCGGGGATCGAGCATCCGCCGCACCTCCTTTTCGTCGCAACCGAGCTTTCGCACCAACTGCACGTTGGACATCTTAGCCTCTTGCATCGCCAGATAGAGGGCCGCCTTAGCGGCCATCGGCGCCGGCACCGGAACGAGGCGTTCGCCCCGCGCCGCTCTGGACGCCCTGGGGATCTTCCCACCGCGGGCAATCCTCCCGGCGATCGCCTCCTCCAGGCAATCCGCCGCCTGCCAGACCGCGTCCTTGACTCCATTTCCCTGCGTGATTGCCTCCGGGATGTCGCGGAACGATACCACCACGATGCCCGGCTTCTCTCCTCGCTCAAATCTGGCTGGATACACGAACGTCCGCATGGTTGCCTCCTTTTCGTCCTTCAGGTCGCGCACGACGGTCATCTCCGTCCCATAGTAGAGAAGTCCGTGGCTGCCCTTGCCGCGATGGGCTACAAACCGCACCTCGACACGGCGCGCTTTACCCAGGGCGCAGACGCGCCGCACAAACTCATTGCCTCTCACTAGCTATAGCGTCGGACAAAAATGTCCTAGCCGCAAGGAGGATTCCCGGCGAAGCTCCCCGTGTGCCGGACCCGCCGTTTCCCGCAGCCTCCTTTGCGGCTTGGCTCATGCGCTATAGTGAACCTTCAAGGGAGGGCAAGCTATGCAACCTGCCGGCGCCGGCGCGGGGTCCGCGGAAGCCGATTGGCGCGGCATACTACGCGAGCGTCTGCCGCTCTACGGCCATCGGAACTGGATCGTGATCGCGGATGCGGCCTATCCCGCGCAATCCAGTCCGGGGATTGAGACCGTGGTCACCGGGGCCGCGCACCTGGAAGTGGTCGAGGAGGCGCTGGCCGCCATCGCCGCCTCGCCGCACGTGCTTCCGGTGGTCTATCTCGACGCGGAACTGGAATTCGTGCCCGAGGTGGACGCTCCCGGCGCCAATCAATTCCGCGACCGCCTGTTCGGAATTACGCGCCGTCTCGGTGGCCACCCTCTGCCGCACGAAGAGATCCTCTCCATGCTGGGCCGCTCCGGCGCCGCCTTCCGCATCCTCATTCTCAAGACCACGCTGTCGATCCCCTACACGTCGGTCTTCGTCAATCTCGATTGCGCCTACTGGACCGCCGACGCCGAACGCAGGCTGCGCGCCCGCATGCCGGCCGTGCCGCCGCCTGCCGGCTGTTGATGAAGGTTTCCCGGGGGGCGCCGGGCCCCCCATGAAACACCAGGCGGGTTACTCGGCCTTGTGGCCGCGGCGGCGCAGTACGATGACCGCGCCGATCAGCGCGACGAGTACCGCGCAAATTATGCGAATGGCGCTCGAATTCATTGGGGGTATCCTTTCTGGTTTCCTTATCGGCCGGCTACATGTTTTCTACAAGCGGAATCAGATCGCGCACCAGGTGCGTGAGCACCGGCCCGATAGTGACCGCGAACAGCGACGGCAGCACGCAGAAGAATATCGGAAACACCAGCTTGACGGCCAGCTTCGAGGCGCGTTCCTCGGCCCGCTGGCGCGCCATCTGGCGCAGGTAGTCGGCGTGGCCCCGCAGGCTTTGCGCGATGCTGGTGCCGAAACGGTCGGTCTGCACCAGCACCGCCACCAGCTTCTTCAGGTCTTCCACCCCGGTCCGCTCCGCCAGGTTGTGCAGGGCGTCGGTGCGGCGGTTGCCGGCGCGCAGTTCCAGGTTCATGACGGTGAACTCGTCGGAGATCTCCGGGTGCGCCGCCATCAGCTCCTTGGCCACCTGCAGCGTGGTCTGATCGATGCCCAGGCCCGATTCCACGCAGATCACCATCAGGTCCAGCGCGTTGGGCAGTCCTTTTTCGATCGCGTGCTGCCGCCGCTTGATTCGCCACAACAGGTACTGCATGGGCAGAACGTAGCCCGCCGCCGCCGCCGATCCCACCCCCAGCACCGCGTTGGGCGTCTCCGCCCCGGCGCGCGCCGCGATCCCCATGGCCACCAGCGCGAACACCGCCGCCCCCACCAGCCGCGCTCCCTGGAACAGGCCCGCGGCGCCGGGATGGCGAATGCCCGCCCGCACCAGCCGCCGCTTCAATAACGGCATCCCCTTGGACGACGCCGGCAGCACCGCCCCCAGGCGGCTCACCAGTTCCCGCCAGATGAGCGCCACCGAGGGCACCTCCTTGGGCACCAGGCGCGGCTCCGGCGCCAGCCGCTCCACCGCCCGCGCGCTCCGCTCGTCGAGCAGGATCGCCAGCGTTGCCGTCCCCGCCGCCACCAGCAGAAATACCGCCGCTGTGAATATCTGGACCATTCGCCCGCGCCTCGCCCGGTCACACCTCGAACGTCACGATCTTGCGGATGATCAGGTAGCCGATGAACTGCAACCCGAAAGCGCCGGCCAGTAACTCGTGCCCCGCCGGATCGTCGATGAAAAACCGCGCGTAGTGCGGGTTGACCACGAACATCAGCGCCCCCACGCCCACCGGAATGGCCGCCAGGATTCGGCCCGACATCAGCCCCTGGGCGCTGACCGCGCGGATGCGCGCCCGCAGCTTGAAGCGCTCGCGGATCAACTGCGCCAGCTTGTCCAGCAGTTCCGCCAGGTTTCCACCGGTGCGCTTCTGCAGCAGCACCGCCGAGACGAAGAACTGCACGTCCATGGAGGGCACCCGCTGCGTGAGCTTGCGCAGCACGATGTCGAGCGGCTGCCCCAGGTTCTGCTCCTCGAAGACGCGCCGGAACTCCGCCCCCACCGGGTCGCTGAATTCCTTGTGCGCCATCTCGATGGCCACCGAGTAAGCGTGCCCCGCCCGCATCGACCGCGAGATGAACTCCAGGCAGTCGGGAAACTGGCCTTCGAATGCGAAGACCCGGCGCCGCGCCTTGCGCCGCACGTAGTTGAGCGGCAGGCTCCCGGCCACCGCGCCCGCCGCCAGCGCCGCCAGCGGCATGGAATTCCAGGTCGCCAGCGTGACCCCCGCGAACCCGATCAGGAAGAGCCCCAGCGACCGGTGCAGCAATCCCGCCGGCCCCCACTTGAGAGCCGCGGTTTCGAGCAACCGCGCCGCCGCCGCCTTCAGACGCAGCCTCTCCAGCAGCCGCGCCGTCATCCGGCCGCGCACTTCGCTGGCCGCCGCGATCAGGCGCGGCCTCCCGCGCCGCCCATCCGCCGGCGCTTCCTGCGCCCGCGCGCCCACCCGGCGCACGGCCAGCGCGGCGTCGCGCCTTTCCACCCTTCGGGCGGCCAGCGCGTAGGTCAACACCCCGGTCGCCGCGGTCAACAGAAACAGCGTCAGCATGGCGTCTCTCCGATCTCCACCAGTTCCTTCGGCCCGTCCGCCCCGGTCGCACCCGCCGCCACCGCGACCCAGAGGCCACAAACTTCCCCGCTCCCACTCACCTCGCACCCGCGGTTCCCGGCGCCCGGCGCCCGCGCGCCACCCGCCGCCACCGCGACCCAGAGGCCACAAACTTCCCCGCTCCCACCCGCCTCGCACCCGCGGTTCCCGGCGCCCGGCGCCCGCGCGCCACCCGCCGCCACCGCGACCCGGCCGCCACAAACTCCCCCGCTCCCACCCGCCTCGCACCCGCGGTTCCCCGCGCCCGGCGTCCGCGCGCCACCCGCCACCACCGCGACCTGGCCGCCACAAACTTCCCCACTTCCACCCGCCTCGCACCCGCGGTTCCCCGCGCCGGGCGTCCGCGCGCCTCCCGGCGCCGCCGGGCTCCCGCGGGCGGCCGGCGCGTAGGTCGACACCCCGGTCGCCGCGGTCGACAAAAACAGCGTCAGCATGGCGTCTCTCCGATCTCCACCACTTCGTCGAACACGTCCAGCGGCAGCCGTATTCCGGCCGTCACCAGCTTTTCGTTGAACTTGGGCAGAATCCCGGTGGCGCAGAACCGGCCCAGCACTTTCCCCGAGGGCGCCAGGCCGCGCTTCTCGAATATGAAAATGTCCTGCAGCGTGACGATGTCCGTCTCCATCCCGGTCACCTCCGTGATGCTGGTGACCCGCCGCGACCCGTCGCTCAACCGCGAGCATTGCACCAGGATCTGCACCGCCGACGCCACCTGCTGCCGGATGGCCGTCAGGTGCATGTTGGCGTTGGCCAGCGTGACCATCACCTCCAGCCGCGAGATGGCGTCGCGCGGCGTGTTGGCGTGCACCGTGGTCAGCGACCCGTCGTGCCCCGTGTTCATGGCCTGCAGCATGTCGAGCGCTTCCTCGCCGCGCACCTCGCCCACGATGATCCGGTCGGGCCGCATGCGCAGGCTGTTGATCAGCAACTGGCGCTGCCGCACCGCGCCCTGGCCCTCCAGGTTGGGCGGCCGCGTCTCCAGGCGCGCCAGGTGCGGCTGCTTGAGCTGCAGTTCGGCGGCGTCCTCGATGGTCACGATGCGCTCCTTGGGCGAGATGAACACCGAGAGCGCGTTCAGCAGCGTGGTCTTGCCCGCTCCGGTGCCCCCCGAAACCACCACGTTCAGCTTGGCTCTCACCGCCGCCTCCAGCAGTTGCATCATGCCGTGCGTCAGCGAGCCCCGCTGCACCAGGTCGTCGGGCATCAGGCGGTCCGTCCCGAAACGCCGGATGGAAAGCAGCGGGCCGTCCACCGCCAGCGGCGGAATGATGGCGTTGACGCGCGACCCGTCGCTCAAGCGCGCATCCACCATGGGGTTGGATTCGTCCACCCGGCGCCCCACCTGCGACACGATCTTGTCGATGATCCGCAGCAGGTGGCCGTCGTCGTGAAAGCGCACGTTGGTCAGCTCCAGAATCCCCTTGCGCTCCACGTACACCTGGCGGTGCCCGTTCACCAGGATGTCGCTGACCGTGGGGTCGGCCAGCAGCGGCTCGAGCGGCCCCAGGCCGAAGACCTCGTGCAGCACTTCGTCGCTGATCTGCTGTTTCTCGCTGGCGGTCAGCAGGGTGGGCTCCTCCTGCACCATGGCCAGCACGGCCTCCCGCACTTCCGCGCGGATGCGGTCGTCGTCGATGCCCGCCAGAACGTCCAGGTTGATGCGCTCCAGCAGCTTGCGGTGCAGCGTGAACTTCAGCTCCTGGTACTCCAGTTTGAAGGCGCCGGGGTTGGCCGCGTTGCGCAGCAAGCGCTGTTCCCAGTCGGATTCCGCGTGCGCGGGCTTTCCGGCGGCGGTCATTTCGCGGGGCTCCTCCGGGAGAGAACCTCGATGGTCCTGTTCTTGCCCTGAATGACTTCCATCTCGTCGGGGGCCGGCTTGGGGGCCACCACCACCCGCGGCGGAGTCTGCGCCACGGGCCGCGCAACCGGCGCCGCCGCGGGGCGCGGTTTCTCCGGCTGAGGCGCGGGCGCCACCTCCGCGATTTTCTCCACCGGCGCCACCCCGCCGTACAGATCGCGCTGCCGGCTGCCCGTGGTGGCCACCGGTTTCGGGTCGGCGGAGTTGCGCAGCACCAGTTGCACGTGCCCGTCGGTGTTGGCCAGCGTGAGGGCCTCGGCGTCGTGCGGGGTCACCAGCAGCGTGACCACCGGCACCTGGATCGACTGGCTCTTGCCGTCGGTCTGAATGGTCTGCCCCGCCGAGAGCACGGCGACGTTCTGCAGCACCGTGCGCGTCACCGTCTCGGCCTGCATCGCCCCGTGTCCGGTCACCAGCACGTCCACCCGCATCCCCGGCAGGATGAACCCGGCCACTCCCACCACGTCGTTTACGCGCACCGACAAGGCGCGCATCCCCGGAGGAATCAGCGGGGCCAGCCCGATGCCGCTGCCCTTGGCGGCCAGGCGCGCCTCCACCACCGGCTCGTCCGGCTCGATGGGGCTGATCACCGGCCGGTCGATCACGTCCTCCACGCGCGAAAACGCCCCCGCCGGGAAAAGACTCTCCGGCATCTCGCGCAGCCGGACCGTATCGCGCGTGATGGAAGTGCCCACGGGCAAGGGCTTGGATGCCACCACCACCGCGCGCTGCGGTCCCCCGCGGGGCCGCTGGCCGGCGCCGGCGGCCAGGCGGTAGAACATCGCCGAGACCAGCAGGGCCCACAACAGGCTGGCCGAAAGCACTATCAGAAACCGCCGATCGAGACGCATCGCGAACCTCCCCCAATCCAACCGTCCCCGGCGCCCGGCGCCATCGCCGGGGCGCCGGGAACCGCCGCCACCCCCATCCCCGCGCCGGCCGCCGTCCCCGCACTCATGGCTCGCTCCCCTGGCGCGCGTACAACACCGCCACCGAATCCCGGTACACCAGCCGCCAGCCGGGCTCCCGGTCCAGAACCGTGCTCAGAGCCCAATCGTGTGGCAACAGCGCCAGCGAGAAGCCGTACCGCCCGAGCAGTTCCCGCCAGCCGTCTTCGGCCGCCATCAGCGTGCGGTACTGGCCGCCCAGCACGGCGCCATAGAAGTCGCTGCGCCCGTCGATGAAGACCCGCCCGCGCGGGTAGAGGCGGAAGATCAGGTAGTCCGCCCATTGATCCGACGTAAGAACGCGGGGCATCCCGGCGGGCGGCGCCAGGAGCCGCGCGTTGCGTTCCACGGCCACCACCGGGAAGTCCGTTTCCGGGAAGCCGGCCCCCGCGGCGGGCGCCGCCGCCAGCAGCGCGGCCGCCGCCGCCGGAAGCCAGGCGCTGAAGCGCCAGCGCCGGCCCAGATCCCGCGACAACTCCCACAGAATGCGGCCCGGCGATCGCGGGCTCGATCCTTCCGAATGCCGGCGCCACCAGTCGGCGCACGCCGCGGCCGCCACCGGCGCTCCCACCATGGCGAAGAAAGGCACGTGCCGCGCCGAGCGCAGCGCCGCAAAGCCCCACACCAGCACCAGGGCGGCTTCCAGGCGCCCCGCCCGCCCGGCCACCGCCACCGCGCCCAGCAGCAGGAGGGCAAACACCACGGTGCCCTCCGCGCGGATGCTCGGCGACTGAAACTCCCGCACGTGATCCAGGATCCAGGAGGAGTTCATGTAGCCGAAGATGTGTTCGTGCAGACGCCAGCCGTATGGATTGAGCAGCGTGGCCGCCCCCGTGGCGGCTCCCAGCAGCGCATACCGCAGGCGCTTGCCCGCGGGGCCGCACACTGCCGCCAGTGCCAGCGTCGCCGGTAGCATGGCGAACCCCCCGTGCAGGTTGGCCCACAGCGCCGCCAGCGGAACCAGCGTCCAGACCCGCCAGCCGGGATGGCGGCCGTCTTCCTCGAGGATGCCGAGCGCCACCGCGTACAGCAGGATCGAGAAGACGTGCGGCCGCGCCAGGTAGTGGATGCTGGAGGCGCTGGCCGCCGCCAGCGAGAAGGCCAGGGAGAGGAACAACCCCACGCCCCGGCGGAGCATGCGCGCGAACACCACCGCGGCCGCCAGGGCCAGCACCGCGCCGGCCATCGCCGCCACCCCTCCCAGCCCGTGCCAGCGGTACACTAGCGCGAACAGCGCGTCCGACCCCCACTCCCAGGCGAACCATGGCTGCCCGGGACGGCTGAAGGAGAACGGGTCGGCCGCCGGGACGCGGCCCGCCTGGAGCGCCAGTTCTCCGGCGCGGATGTGCCAGCCCGTGTCGCCGTCCGCCAGCAGCGACTGCAAACCCGAAGGCCGCGCGAAAACCGCCAGGAACAGGGCCACGAAGAAGACGTCCGCAAGCGATGGCGTCAGCCACCTGCGGAGCAGTCCGGGCGGTGCGGCGGCTGGTCTGCTGGGAACCATGGGATCTCGTAGTACTCATCGGCCATCCGAGCGGGCGCTTGAACCGGCGCGGCCGGCGGAGCGGCGGCGCGTCCGGCGGGGCGGGGAAGCGTTTCCCCCGGCGGTTCATCTTTTCGGGGATTTCGCCGATGTGACCAATGGAGGGGCATGCCCGCACCACCCAATCGCGCCACCACCACCGCCTGGACGCCCCTGGTGGTGTGCCCCCAGCCGGCCATGGCGCAGCGCATTCTGGCGGTGTTGCGGGAACTGGCGCTGATGCCGGCGGCCACCCTCGGCGAGTACCCCCGCATGGGCTCCGTCGCCGCCATCGCCCAGCAGCACGCCTGCGACATCTGCTTCCTGGACGTTGCCAGCAACCCCGAGCACGCCCAGGTGCTGATTTCGGAACTGGCGCCCGCCGTGGCGGTGGTGGCGCTGCACACCCGCACCGACGCCGATCTCATCCTGCGCTGCCTGCGCGGGGGGGCCTGCGAGTTTCTCACGGACCCGGACGCCGGCTCGTTGCGAAACCTGTTCGCCCGGCTGGGGCGCGTGCGGGCGCTGGCCCCCGAGCCGGCCGGCGGAACCGTGTACCTGGCGATCCCGGGCAAGGCCGGCTCGGGGGCCAGCACGGTGGCCACCCACTTGGCCATCTATCTCGGGGCGATCGGCGCCACGGTGCTGCTGGTGGATGGCGACTCGCTGGCGGGCAGCGTGGCGTTCCTGCTCAAACTGAAGGCCGAGTACCACCTGGGCGACGTGTTGCGCGACTGGAAGCGCATGGACCAGGACCTGTGGGCGCGCATGATCATTCGCGCCTGCGGCATCGACGTGCTGGCGGCGCCCGCCAATCCGGCCGAGCGCATCGAAACGACTCCGCAGGCGGCGGGCCAGTTGTGCGCCTTCTGGCGGGAGCGCTACCAGGCGGTGGTGGTCGACATGGCGGACGCGCGGGCGGCCGCCGAGACGGGGTTTCTGGCCCTGGCGGACCAGATCCTGCTGGTGAGCGGCAACGAACTGGGGTCGCTCTCCGCCACCCGCCGGGCCATGGAGTACCTGGACCAGTCGATGGCGGACCGCTCCCGTCTGCGGCTGATTCTCAACCGTTGCTCGCCCTCCCGCGGCTTGAAGCCGGAAGACGTCCGGAGCGCTCTCGAAGTCGAGCCGTACGCCCTCCTGGACGACGATTGGGCCACCCTGCAGGCGGCTCTCCTCGAGGGCCACCCGGCGCCCCTGTCCTCGCGGTTTTCGAGCGGCGTCGAAGCCCTCTGCCGCCAGCTTCGCAACCAGGAGGCTCCGGCCGGAAACGAAAAGAGGAACGGCTCCTGGCTCTCCCTCCTGCGCCACCGGAAATAGGGCTGGCTCGGTGAAATAAGGTCCGGAATTAGGCGGTACAGCCAATATCGGAAAAACCGATCCGATAGTACTTTTAGACAAAGGAAACCAGTCATGAAAACCTTTTTGGCGCACTTCTGGTGCGATACGCGGGGGCAGGACCTGGTGGAGTACGCGCTGGCAGCCGGTATGGTTGCCGTCGCCGCCGTGGCCGCTATGCCTACGTTGAGCACCGTGGTCAGCAACGTGTTTACGAAGATCGGCTCGATAATCTCGGCCAACGTGAATTAAGAGCCGCAAAACGGGAAAGGAGCGAGGATCATGAAACGCATCAAGGATCGATTACTGAAACTGCGAATCTGGCGGGACACCGGCGGGCAGGACCTGGTGGAATACGCCCTGGCGGCCGGCTTGGTGGCGGTCGCCGCGGTGGCCTGCATGCCGGGCCTCAGCGGCACCGTCAACAACGTCTTCACCAAGATCGGCTCGATCATCAACACCAGCGTCACCACCGGCAGCTAACGGCTCGTTCCGGAACGGCCGTGCGAACCGGCGACGGCGCCACGCGTTTCCGGGCAGGCCCCAGGGCGCCTGTTTCGAAACGGCCGTGCCCGCCGTTCCCTTGGAAGTTGTGGCGGCAACCGGCCGGGGGGTGGCCGCGCGATGGGGAAGTCTTTTGGGCCGCGGATGAACGCGGAGGAACGCGGGATTGCCGATGCTTTACGATCCGCGCTCCTCGGCGTTCATCGGCGGCCAATTATTTTGCCTGCCCGGCGGCGGCCACGCTGGCTTGGGAGCGATTCCTTCACCGCTTCCGGGGGAGTGGCGGCCCGGGATGGAACCGGCCGTCGAGGCCGGTCCGCGCGGTCTGGCGGTGCGCCTCTCGCGTCTGCCGTCCACTTCCCGGGCGCCCGGCCGGGTCCGCGCCCAGATCATCCCATCCGGAACTGCCGCGATACGAGTCCCGCTGGGGGGCTCCCTGACGTTCTCGCCGCGAGGTCCGCCCGCCGGGCGCCTCCCGGTGTCCGCCTGCCTGGCGGCCAATCCACTCGACTGGCCCTGGCCACGCGCGCCGCCGGCGCCCCGCCCTCCTACTGCGCGATGATCTGGCGGGACGTGCCCGTCAGCGTCAGCGCGCCGGCGGAGACCGGAAGGAACACGGGCTTGATGGCGTACGACACAGCCACCTGCACCGTGCTGCCGGGGCTGTTGTTGGGCGTCCAGGTGACGGTTACCGTCAGGGAGTTGGGGTTGAGCGGCGTGGCGTATTGTTGGGCGATGGTCTGAACGTTCGCGGCCGTCGCCACGTTGCCGCTGGCGCTGCCCCGCACCGAGGCGTATCGCGCCGCCCGCTGCGCCGCGAACGAGACGGTGTTGGAGATCAGGCCGGCCAGGCCCACTTCCATCATCCCTCCCATCAGCACGGCGAAGGAAAGCATCACCATGGCGGACTCGATGAGCGTGCTCCCGCGGCGTCCGATTCGCTTCGCGACTCTCCGGCGGCGCCCCATGGTGAGTGGTTTCATTCCGGAGCCTCCCTCATTGCACCCGCATGCTGACCTTGGCGCTGGTCGAGCCCGAGAACCCCAGCCCGGAGTAGCTGAAGATCGCCGACGAGGTCGCCTGCGCGGTCACCTGCACGTAAATCAGCATGTTGCCCGTGCAACTCCCCGAGCAACTCACCGCGGCGCCCCCGGGACACTCGCACAACCGCGCCGAGGTGACCGTCATGCCGCCGATGTCCGGCGCCGAATTGATGGCCGCCGCCTGAATGCCGCTGGTGTTGAGCGAGTTCGTGGCGCTCGTGCTGCCGAACGCCGCTCCCGCCCGCGCGGCCGCGGATACCTCGGTGGCGGTGCGCAGCGACGCTCCGTAGTCCAGCGCGATGGCCAGCAGCAGGAGCAGCAGCGGCATGGCGAGAGCGTACTCGACCAACGCGATTCCTCTTCCGCGCCTGCGCCGGGCCGCCTGGGAGACCGTTTGTGGAGTGTGGGATGGCATCGTTATTCGCTCAGCGCCACGCTGCCTTTTATGGGCGAGCCTCCGGACAGCGAGGAGTAATCGTTATTCAACGTCGCGCCCCCCGAGAAACCGATCTTCTTGCTGATCAGGATGGTGTACGCAGTGCCGGTGCCTCCCGAGTAAGTCAGCGTGCTGGTCGGGAAATACAAAGTGCCGTTCAAGATGGCGCTGGCGCCGCCCGAAAACGAGCTGGCCGCGGGCGAGGAGATCGTCCGGTCCTGAAAGAACAGGATGCCGGCGTAGGTGCCACTGGTGGGCGCCGACAGTACGTCATGAGTTCCTCCGCTGAAGGAAACGGCGCCGTAGCCGTAACCGGAACCCGCCGTGTTGTAGAACATGACGCCGGCGCCCGAGATCGTGCATCCGCCGCTGAGCTGCAGGCCTCCGCCTTCCAGGATGTAGGTTCCCGGGTTGAAGACGACGTCGGCGCCGCCGCTGATCGAAATCCCGTTGCAGTATACCCCCGGCGACAGCGTCTTGGTGGCGCCGCCCGAGACGCTGTAACTGGTGTAGTTGCAACTCCCCACGGAAGGCGCGGCGAGGTTGGCCAGCGGATCGCTTACCGAGGCGACGCCGGTCGTGGGCAACGGCGAGATCGACGATCCGCCGCTCAACGAGTAACCTCCCACCACCCCGATCGAAGGGGCCGTGAGACTCGTGCCGCCGCTGACCGACATGGCCGTGGAACTGCTGGAGTTCACCTGCACCCCGCACTGGCTGCTCAGTTGGACGCCGCCCGAGAGCGAAAAGGCCGAGGACGACGAGGGGTCCAGCGCGAACAGGCAGCCGCCGCCATTGGCCGTGCCCTGGTGTGCCACGCCGCGCGCGTTGACTGTCATCGACGTGAATCCCAGCAGCGCCATGAAGATGGGCGATACGTTCTGGCCGATGATGGCCTCGACCGCCGTGGAATCGCCGGTGTAGTTGCCGCTCTGGGGGGGATTGTTGATGGTGATGGATACCGAGTTGCTGCCGGCGGTGAACCCGTTCAGCGCGGCATCGCTCTTGGCCAGGGTCGCCACGTTGGCCGAGCCGTTGGCCTTGAGTTCCTGCGCGCCGCCCACGGCGGCCGCATCGGCGGCGGCCTGCATGCGCGTCTTGACCAGATCCAGGTAGCCGGCGTCGATGGCCAGGCCGATGCATTCCATCAGCACGGCCGAGACCACCGCCATGGTGGTCAGAACGAATCCGCCCGCACGGCGTTTCAGCCGGACTGATGTGGCGGGTCGCATGATGTTGGGTAGCTCCAGCTACGACGCTAGCAGCGAACCGGCACGGACGGAATCGGGCAGCCGTCTTAAGGCAGCCGGATTTCCCGCTCAGCGCCGGGGCGTTCTATGCCTGGGCCGCCAGCGGACGGCACGGCGGGAGGAACGTTGGAGGCCGCGGCATGACGGGCGGCGGCCGGGGCCAGCGGACGCACCCAGGAGCGTTCGATTTCGACGGCGACGGAGCGCTGCAGCAAGTGGACCGAGAGCACCAAACGCTCGCGGCTCTTCTCGAGGACAACCAGCCCCTCGATGCCTGCCAGCGGGCCAAACTCGATACGCACACGATTCCCCACTTTCAAGTAGGGCCAGGGAACGGTGGCCAGTTGCGACTCGACCACCGTGCGGATGGCGGCGATCTCGGCGTCCTCTATGGGCTGAGGCACGCCCCCGGCGGAAACGATGCGTTCCACGCCGCACGTGGAGAGCACCGGGAGGCGGCGGTTAACATCGAGGCGGCAAAACAGATAGCCCGGAAACAGAGCCGCATCCACTTTCTTGACGCAACTCGAGTACCGCCGGCACTCCAGATACTTCGGGAGAAATATCTCATATCCCTTCCCGCTGAGAGCCGTACCGACTAACTGCTCCGCCCGGCTCCGGACACGGAGAGCAAACCACGGAAGATAGGCATCACCCAGAGCGCGTTCGCCAGACATCTGTCGTCAACCTTCTCTTTCGATACTAGGATGCCCGGAAGGCCCCCGACAAGCGGCAATATGCAGCGTTTGGCAGTATCTCGGACGCCAGCCGGACAGCCAAGCCCGAGTTACATGCCAAGCGTATTCGCCTGTCATACCCTCGAATACCAACGCGGACGCGCCGGCCCGCGGCAAAGGAACGGCACCTTACGGTCACGGCCCTACGCTTCCGCCAAAATCAGCTTGTCGTGCTCGGTCAACTGGTCCACGGGCACCTTCCGCAAACCCACCTGCACCATTACCTTGCTCAGGGCCGGCATCTCGTCGGCCAGTCTGTTCAGCTCGTGCACCAATGTCGTCAGCGCCACCACCGCCTCGGCCGCAAACTTCAGCCCCATCATGATCTCTTGCGGTCCCACGCCGCGCGTCACCATGGCCTGTGCCGACGCCGACGCCACACCGGGCAGCGCCGCCGCCTTCTCCTGAATCTCCGCCGCGGCCTGTTTCAGGTCGGCATGGGGAACGGCTTCGAAATACACGGTTAGTTTTTGCATATGTCTTAGTTTACAGCCCGCGGAACGCCCACCGTGCCGAGCGAACTCAGAAAGAACGGAGCCCATTTGAAAGTTTCCGCTCCGCCATGTTCGCCCAGCCACCGCAGCACGGCTTTCCGCAAGGCGATCTCCGGCGCATCTCCTTTCGCGTAATTCCTATGAAACTCCAAAGTCACCTCACCCGCCGCTTGCGTCTCCACGGGCCACAGACCGCCCAACACGGTGTGGACTCCCGCCTGAAACAGAGCCGATTGCAGCCCGAAAATGTCGTCGCCGGGAAGCCAGCTCATCCCGCGCCCGCCCACCGCCCGCTGTCCCGAGTTGCACGCGCTGAGCACGGCCACATCCGCCGGCATGTGAAACGTCGCCACTTCCAGCCCGTCGATCCACCCGTTCTCCAGCACCAGCTTCGATTCCATGGGCTCGTCCTGCGCATCGCTTGCAAATACGCTGGTCCCATGCGTGGCCAGATGCAACGCCGAATAGGCGCTCAGCCCGCTGCCCGACGCCAGTTCCCGAAACGCTTCGGTGGTGGCGCGGGCTCCGGTGACGGCCTCGGCCTTCAAATTCAGCGCCGCGTAGATTCCCGCGATCTCGCGCGCTTCCTCGTCCGTGTTCGCGAGCTCCGGCCACCGCTCGCCCGCCACATGGAAACGGCTCACCGCCAACGCCCACACGCCGGTCCCCCGTTGCCCACGCCATTCCAGGAGCAAACTGCCGAAATTGGGGACATAGCGCACCGCGCAGCGCTCGATGAGAAACTTCCCGCCCCAACTGGCCGCATGAAAAGGAAACAGATGCAACCCATGATGCGGCGAAACGATCACGCGCGCCTTGCCTTCGAGGAACTCCCGCACGCCCACCGGCAGCAGCATCTCTCCCGCCGCGCGAATCGCCGCATCCAGATCCAGCGGCCCGCCGGCGTCCAGCCCCTGGATCGCACGCAGCAGTTCGTTCACCGGAGCCATTTCGTCTTCCGAATCGAAGACGATGCGCTCCACATCGAACCGCTGCCGGTCCATCTTGGCGATCAGCAAAACCGTGGGCGCCAGGAAGAAGTACCCCAGCGCCGCTTCGTCCGGCGCCAGCGCGCGCTGCACCGACTCGACGCTCAGCAGGGGAGGCTGCGCCGCGCCCGCCGCCTGCGCCCGCGCAATCGCCAGCAGATCCCAAACGTCGCGCCGCTGCGCCCTCAGCTCGTCCAACCCGGCCCCGTCCGGTTGGCTCCCGGCATCCTGAAGGGCCGCTGTGATCTCGCGGAATCGCTTGGTCAGCGCCTCCGTCTCGAGCTCCGGAGGGTCCGCGCTCAGCCGGTTTCGAATGGCCGACCGCGCCTTCACCAGCTCCGTCACTTCCAGCAGAGTGTCCCATTCCTTCAATTTGAAAGCCGCGAAGGCCGCGTTGGTATAGAACCCGGCCGCCGATTGCAAATGCGCGCTCTGCCGCAGCGGACTGTTCACCCGGTACCGGCTCGCTTCAAAATCCGCAATCGTCTCCAGGCACGTCTCCAGCCCGTCCTTCAATTGGCCCAGCGTCATAAACGCGCGTACCTTCTGCAGCCGGGCGTCCAGGTACAGGGTCCGCTCGTAACTGTGCGGGAGAGAACTCAATTTGGCCGGCCTTCCACCCAGCAGTACCGTGCACGCCTCCCCGGCGGCTTCGAGCGCCATCCGCGCGTCCCCCGCCGCCATCCGCGCGTGGGCATACTCCAGCTTCCACTTGGCCTCATAGAGCGGCATCCCGAGCGCGCGCACCTGGGGCTCCAACCGGTCCAGCATATCGAGCACCGGCTGAACCGGCTCTCCCGCGCTCTGCAACCGACCCGTCAACTGCCGCAGTTCCAGCAGCGCGTCATCCACCTGGTTCATGTTCTTCTGCGTCCGCTCGAAGGCGCCATCGTCCTTGGGCGCTTCCTGCCGAGCCGGCAGTTGCGGAAAGTACGCCTGAATCGCCTGCGCCAATCCGCCCTCGGCCGCCTCCGCTTCCGCCCTCATGCGCGAACTGGCCGCATCCATTCCATTCAGCAGGTCTTCGTTGCGCCGCGCCCCTGCCGGATCGCTCGCCGCGTACCGCGCCACGCGCCCGCCAAACACCGACATGTAGGCATGGCACAGCCGCATCGACAGTTCGTACACGCGTTTCCCGGAAGCCAGATCGCAACTCCGCGCCACCCAGGAATCCAGGGCCGCGTCCGCGCCCACCCGCTCGGGATCCAGGAAGCCCAGTTCCTCGAAAGCCGCGGCTGCGCGCGCCGCCGCTTCTCCCGCGCCGAATCCATCGCCCGCGTCCTCCATCACCTGCGACAGATCGGCGTAAGCCATGGCCATCGCCAGCGGCTCGGGCGGGTGCGCGGGATCGAAGAGCGGCCCCAGAATCCTCTGCATCGCCCGGTCGATATCCCCCGTGACGCGCAGTTCCAGCGCCGCCGCTTTTTGCCGCGATTTGCCGGCGTTCTCGCCGTCGCCCGCTTCGTCGTGGAATTCCCCGCTTTTCGCGTACCATTCCAGCGCTCCCGTGCTGTCGCCCAGGTTCGCCGACGCGTCCCCCAGCGCCTCGGCCGCCGCGCCGCAAAAATAGAGCGCATACGGGCGTGCCGTGTTATCCGGCGCGGCTTCCCGGCGGAGGCGCTCGAACTCGCCGAGAATCGCCTTCAGATCCTCGACCGCTGCCGCATTCACCAGACCCGGAGTCGTGTGCACGCTCATCAAACGCGCGCTGAGCGGCCCGATCTTTTCCGCCAGCGCGTTCCCGGCCAGCGTCCCGGCCGAAAGCTGGGCGATGTCCGGGTAAAGTCCCATCAGCACCGCGCCGATCCGGCCGGTGTTGTCCAGCCCCGCCGCCCGCTGAACCTCCTCGGGCGTGGCCGTCCCGTTCTGGCGGGCTGCGTACAGGGCCTGTTGCCGTTCGGCCGCTTCGGGTCCCTCGAACCCGGCGTCCCGCATCAGCTTCATGTACAGCACCCGCGACAGACCGTACCACGGCCGCAGTGCGTCTTCGCTCTGGCCCTCGAAGGCCGCCTTGGCCGCCGCCGCGCACTGCTCGGAGGGAAGCTTCAGCCAGCCCTCCATGGTCTGCAAGCGTTCCAGATTCTGCGCCTTCAGGCCGCCTTTCAGAAATGTCGCCCGGTATCGCTCCCAGTCCGGCATTCGGCCTCCTTGGTTGTCCCGCTGTCCCACGGTCGGGATCCACCGCCGGCCGGGCTGCGGCTCCGCGGGCTATGTGAGCGGCGCGGCGCTACTCCCGCGGCGTTCCCGCTTCCACGGGATACCCTTTGTCGATCCAGTCCGCCGCGAAGCTCGTCTCCACGTACATCGCCTTCACGTGCGTGAAGCCCATTAGCCGCAGGAGTTCGGCCGCCGGTTTCACGTTGGGGCAGTGGGACCAGGGACAGCAGCCGCAGTAGACCACGATCTCGCGAGTGCGGGGCAGTTTGTCCACCGCCAGCTTCAGCGCCTCGAGACCGCCCGTCTGCGAGCCGGGACCGGCGTAGATCGACCCCGGAATATGTTTGCCGCGGTACAGGAAATTCGGCCCCACGTAAACCACCACGGGGTTCGAGACTTTCGCCGCCAGTTGGGCGGCCAGGTCCTTCGGCTGCACCAAAGCCATGTCCGCCGCCAGTCCAACCGCCAACGCGGCCGCCACGCCCAACGCGAGAACTTTCATGGTCATGCCCGGACTCCTTCTATTTCGATTCCTTCACCGCCAGGAACCCGCTGACGTTCTCCCACAGCAACCGCGGAAAACTTTTGTCGAGATAGCTCCGGATGGACACGTAGCACTCGTCGCACCGGTTGCTGCCGGTGAACTCGCGGATCATGCGCGCGCGGTCCTCCAGCGCGTAGCGCTTGAACTGCATGGAGCAGGGCTGCAGGGCCCCGTCGGCGGTGACCACCAGGAAGCGCAGACCGGCCTGGCAGCCGGGCGTGCCGCCGTTCGAGAAATACCGTCGCGTGGCCTCCAGCGTGGTGGGCGCGTTGACGATCCAGTTGGTGTCGTCGCGGCGCGTCTCCACGCGGTCCAACTGGCGGTTCAGTTCCGCGATCTGCTCGATCGAACCCGGGAAATAGTCGCGGCATCCGGTGCGGCGTGCGGAATACGCGCTGTAACACAGGTTCACGCCCCACTCGCGGGCGCGGTCGGCCACGGCGTTGATCTCGCCCAGGTTCTCGCTCGTGATGCAGGTGTTGAGGACGATATCGTCGTGCCCCAGTTTGGCCAGCCGCGGAACCAGATCCCTAAGCTGGGCATACAGGCCCGGATGCGCGCGGAACTCGTCGTGGCGCTCGTCGGGGAAATCCAGGCTGACGGAGAACTGGTCGATGCCGGCCGCGCGCAGCTCCAGGTACCGCTCCTCGGTCATGAGGGACCAGTTGGAAACCAGGATGGTGTAGGGCACCTTGGAACCGCCCTTGATGTTGCGGACGATTTCGGCCACGTCTTCCCGCACGAGCGGCTCGCCGCCCGAGACCTGCACCACGCACGGCCGCAGGGCTTGCATGTAGCGCCGGTAATCGGCGGGCGTGAGGTTGCGCGATTCGTCGCATCCCCCGCCGTGGTCGCAGTGCTTGCACCAGCACGTGCAGGCGTCGGTGACCTCGAAGGAAACCACGATGGGGCGTTGGGCGAGCCAGTTCAACGACCCTCGCCCGATGATCTGCAGCGAGTCGATCAGCGGTACCTTGCGCAAACGTTTCAGCCTTCTTAAGTGGTGATGGTAACACGCCGCGCCCGGGGACAGACTACGAGTTTCCGGCGCAGTTTGCCGGAAACTCGCTGTCTGTCCCCAGGTTTTCCAGGGTAGCCGGGCGAGCCCGCGAATCGGCGGGCGCACCTGCCCCCCGGAACCGCGAGCGTGAGCGAGCGGCCCGCGCTATGCTCGAAACGATGCCGCGCGACGTGGAACTGATGCAGCTCGTGGATGCCGCCATGGCCGACGCGGTGCGCAAATCCGGCGCCTGGGTGGTCTGCCGGCCCGGCTGCACGCCGTGTTGCCTCGGCCCGTTCCCCATCACCCAGCTCGACGCGCTGCGGCTGCGGGACGGTCTGCGGAATCTGCGTCTGCAAGACCCCGCCCGTGCCGCCAGGGTAGCCGGGCGAGCCCGCGAATCGGCGGCGCGCCTGGCCCGGGAGTTCCCCATCGGCACGCTGGGCCGCCTGCTGGAAGAAGACGCCGCCGCCGCGGACGAGCCCTGCCCGGCGCTCGATCCGGCCACCGGCCTGTGCGAGCTCTACGACGCCCGCCCCATCACCTGCCGCACCTTCGGTCCCGCCGTGCGCTGGGGCTCCGATGCGGTGGGCGCCTGCGAGTTGTGCTACGCGGGCGCCACGGACGAGCAGATCGCGCAGTGCCGCGTGGAGATCGATCCCGGCGGCCTGGAGGCGCAGCTCCTGGACGAGTTGGAACGGACCGCCGGCCTGCGCGGGCAGACCATCGTGGCCTTGGCGCTTACGGCATCACCCACAACTCCAGATCCCGATCCGCCTCAAGGCCCTCCTCGATCCTGACTTCCCGCGCCCCAGCCTGGCGCATGGCGGCCGGATCCGGCGCCTGGTATTCGAACGTGGACGCCACGCGGTACGTGCCCGGCGCCAGGCCGGCGAAAGCGTACCGCCCGTCCACGCCGGTGCGGGTGGTGCGCAGGTCGCCCCGGCGCAGGCCGGAATCCGGGTCGACGGCCTCCAGGTACACGGGAGCGCCGGATGCCGGCTGGCCGCCGCCGGTGACCGCGCCGCGCAGCGTGGCGGTGCGCGGCGAAAGCACGAATTCCACGCCGGGCGGCGCGTTGCCCGGCGTCACGGCGATCTCGTTCCACCCGGCCGCCGCTCCGCTGGAGGCGTGCGCCCCCGCGCCTGAAACGCGCACCACGTACCAGGAAGCGTTCGGCCCGAGCGCTACGTCCCAGCGTCCCGGATCGAGGCGCGCCTGGAGGCCCGCATCGAGCCGCAGGTATCCCACGTCGCCCGGCCCGGAGATTTCCTTGCGCCGTATCAGGAATGGCAGCCCGGTGGGATCCACGCGGCTGCCGGAGGTGTCCACGAAGGAGAACTGCACGCTGGCGACCGGCGCCAGGTCGAGGGCGATGCCCGCGCGGTCGCCGCCGATTTCGACCGGCAGCCAGGCCATCGGCGTTCTGGGGGAGCTCGTAGCGGCGGCCTGGGCGAATAGTTCGTACGAGCCGGGCGCCAGGCGGTCGAAGGTAAAGCGGCCATCGCCGAGGGTGGTCCGGGACTGCGATCCCATGTCGGAAACCAGCGTCACGACGGCCGCGGCCGCCCCGGAGCTGGGGCTCGATACGCGCCCGCTCACCGTCACCAGCCGGCCGGCGATGGGGCGCACGTCGGCATACTGCGAATCCTCGTCGAGCACGGCCGCGGTGGAAGTTGCGCCGCCCACGACGAGCGACTCGCGCGCAAAGGTCGGCAGGTATACGCCGCCCTCGAAGTTCAGTATGGCCGTTCGCGCCAGGTAGCCGCCAGGCGGGAGGCCGGAGACGCGGTAGACGCCGCGGTCGTCGGTGATGGCCTGGCCCACCAGTTCCGGCGGCCGCGTGTTGCGGTAGACCAATACCGCGCAGTTGGGGATACCCACGTTGTTCTCGTCGATCACGCGGCCGCCGAGGGCGCCCAAGTGCGGGAGGGCGAGCTTCAACTCGATCTCTCCGGATTCCGCCAGCGTCACCGGCGTTCCGGCCGCGGACCAACGCTTCTGCCCGTATTCCGCGCTGGCGAACCCGGTCTTCACGGCGCTCACCAGGTACGATCCGGCGGGCAGGGCGGGGAACTCGAAGTGGCCATTGGGATTGGTGCGTACCGAGGCGGTGGCGCCGCCCGACCCGGCCAGCGGCTGCACCACCACCAGGGCGCGGGCCAGCGGCCTGCCGGATTGTTTTTCCACCACCGTGCCGCGAATCGCCGCGGCCTGGAGCGCGCCGCACGTCAAGGCAAGCAGCAGGCATCTGAGCATAGGCAACTCTACGGGAGCAGAAACAAATCCAGGTCCTGTGTCTGGGGATCCCTTCCCCAGACGCTGACTGTTTTCGCGCCGCATAGTTCCATGGTCGCGGTATCCGGCTCCAGGTACTCGAAGGTCGCCAGCACGCGATACGCGCCCGGCGCCAGGCCGGAGAACTCGTAATCGCCCCGTGCCTTCGTGTGGACCGCGCGCAGCTCGCCGATGCGGGTCTTCGATTGCGGTTCGTACGCTTCCAGGTAAACCGGCGCTCCCATCACGGGCTCGCGATCGGTCCCGGTCACCACCCCGCGCAGCGAGCCCGGACTGCTGGATAGCGAAAAGTACGCGAAGCCAAAGCCGCCGGCCGTGAAAGCGATCCAGCCGTCCGGGCGGCTCCCGGAGCCGGTACCGGCGCCCGATTGGTAGAAGCCGGTCACGGTGTAGCCCGCCGGAGGCTGCAACAGCATTTCCCACCGGCCGGGCGCGAGCAGGGCGGTCGCAGGCCCGTTCCCAAGATTGATGGTGTCGCCGATGCCCGCCAGGTCCACGCGCCGGGCCCGCAGCGGCATGTTGCCGGGGTTGCGGGTCGTCCCGCCCCCCGGCATCGAATAGGAGATTTGCGTGGGCTGCACGCAGGTCGGAGCGATCGTCAAGCCGGCGATGTCGCGATCCACGGGCAAGTTCATGTAGGCGCCGGCCGACCCGGAGACGTAACAGTTGGCCGGGGCCGTTCCGTAGAGTTCGTACTGTCCCGGCGCGACTGGGTTGAAGCGGAAAGCCCCCGAGACGGTGATGGTCTGCCTGCCGCTTTCGCCCGCCAGCGTCAGCTCGGCCGGCGCGCCGCCGCTCACCTGGCCCGCTACCTCGAACAAGCGGCCCTGCGCCGGCCGCACGTCGATCTCGGTGGAATCCAGATCGATCTGCACGTCCACGCGCCGCGCCTGGTCCATCTCCTGCGTACCGGGGGCGAACATGGGAAGGTAGCCGGCGCCATCCACGGTCTTGGCGGCCGAGCGGACCAGATAGGTTCCGGGCGTCAGCCCGTAAAGGCGATACCGGCCATAGTCGTCGGTGGTGGCGCGGGCGACCATCTGCGCGGGCTTGGCGTCGCGATAGGCCATCACCTCGTGGCCCAGGATGCCGACGTCGTTTTCGTCCACCACGCGGCCGGTGATGGCGCCGAAGCGGTGCATGCGAATGGTCAACGTCAGCGAGTCGTTGGCTTCCACCGCCACCGGCAGGCCGGCCGAGTTCCAGCGCTTCTGTCCGTAGTACGCGGGCACGGAATACTGCCGCGAGGCGCTCACCAGGTAGGCGCCGGCGGGAACGGCGGAAAACGCGAACATGCCGAAGGAATCGGTCCGGACGGTCTTGGTGGAACCTCCCGAGCCGGCCACGGCCTGCAGCGTCACCACGGCGTGCGAGAGCGCTTCGCCGCCTTCGTGGTTCACCACCGAACCGCGAATCACCGCCGCATGCAGCGAAACGGCGGCGAGCGGGAATGCCAGCCATCGATTCATGGTTTCTGACCGGATGACGCCGGAAGCCCCGGAAGAGTGCAGGGGAAATTCGAATCGCGCTTCCGCCCGGCGGCGCGTTCCACGCCTTCGCCGCCCGGACGCCCCGCCCCTACTGCAAATTCGCGGTCACCGCCACCGAGGTCCCCTGGTCGTTGGTCAACGTGACCGTAACCAAGGCGATGCTCTGCGCGCTGCCTGTCACGGCGAATGGCTGCACGAAGGAGAACTGGCTGCCGTAGGGCGCTGCCGCCGCGCTGGCGTACCACGCCGAGAACAGGCTGGTCACCGGAATCGTCAGCGAACCGGTTTGCAGGTTGGCGCCGGGGGCGGCGGCAAACTGGAAGCTCGCCTGGGTGACCTGGCGTGGCGTCGCAAAGCCAACCACCGTCACGGTGAACCCGCTCGAGTTACTGACGGCCGTCACGCTGGTTATAACAGGCGCGGCCGGAGGGATGCGCACCGTCCTCTGGGGAGCGGGCGAAGGCGTGATATCCCGACCGGCCGCCGTAAGTTGCGCCGTAATGGCGATGGTGCCCGCCACGGTTCCCATCTGAAGCGCGCCACTGCCCACCAGCGTGGTCACTCCCGCAGGAATCTGAATCGTCAGGGAGCGCCCGCCGGTGGAGAACTGCACGGCGGGATCGTCGGCGCCCGAATCCGGCGCGAAGACCAGCGTCAGCGTCACGGTGACCGGCAAGGGATAGGCCGACGCCAGCCCCACCTGCACGCCGGACTGCGTGCCCGGAATCGCGGTCGCCGGCAGGTTGCTGAAGTTGAGGGGCGGCGTGGCCGGCATCGCAACGCTCAGCGTGAGGGTTGCGGCAGAGGTGCTGCCGGCCGCGTCGGTCACCGTCACCGCCACCGCCGACACACCCGGCGCCGTGGGAGTGCCGGAAATGGTCCCGCCCGCGGACATGGTCAGCCCGGCGGGCAGGCCGCTGGCCGACCACTGGTTCGATCCGGCGCCGCCCGTGGCCACCAGTGTCGCGGAGTAGGCCACCCCTACCACGCCGCCAGGCAAGGTTGCGGTGGCGATCGTCAAAGGCGCCAGCGCGAAGTTAAACGTGAAGGGCTGATTGGCTTGGCCGCCGGCTGCGTCGGTGACGGTGACGGCGGCGGTGAACGAGCCGGGCGCCGGGAACGTGCCGGAAAGGGTTCCGCTCGTGGACATCGTGAAGCCGGTGGGCAGGCCGGTGGCCGACCACTGGTAAGGCGCCACGCCGCCGGTAGCCGCCATCGTGACCGAGTACGGCAACCCGGCCACGCCCAAGGGTAGGGGCAAGCGGAGGATCGTCAGCGGCGCCGGCGCGATGGTCAACGTGAAGGTCGCCACGGCCACGGTGCCGGCCGCGTCGGTAACCGTTACCGCTACCACCGACACCCCGGCCGCGGTGGGAGTGCCGGAAATGGTTCCGCTGGCGGACATGGTCAGCCCGGCAGGCAGGCCGGTGGCCGACCACTTGTTCGATCCGGCCCCGCCGGCCGCCGTGAGCGTCACCGAGTAGGGGGTTTGCACCGCGCCGCTGGGAAGCGACTTGGTGGCGATGGAGATGGGCGCGGCGGTCACCGTGAGGTTGAAGCGCTGGGTGGCGGTGGCGCCCTTGGAATCGGTGACGGTGGCCGTCACGGTGCCGCTGCCGGCCGACGCGGGAGTGCCGGTCAGGACCCCGCTCGGGGAGGCGGTGATGCCCGCGGGCAGCCCTTGCACGGTCCAGGTGTAGGGAATGTCGCCTCCGGTGGCGGCCAGCGTGGCCGAGTACGCCGTCCCGGCCACGCCCTGCGGCAAGGCCACCGTGGAGATGACCAGCGGCGCCGGCGCGATGGTCAGCGTGTAGGTCTGCTTGGCCTGGTTGGGGGCCGGGTTGACGGTCGAGTCCGTGGCCGTGACGGCGACGGTGAACGCGCCGTCCGCGGTGGGCGTGCCGCTCAACGACCCGGCGCCCGACATGGCGATGCCCGCGGGCGTTCCGGTGGCCGTCCAGGTGTAGGGCGGCTGGCCGTTGGCCGCATAAAACTGCGCCGAGTAGGCCACCCCAACCTGTCCGTTGGGCAGCGAGGCGGTCAGAATGGCGAGGGCCGGGGGAGTGATGACGATGCTGAACGCCTTGCTGGCGGTGGCGCCACTGCTATCCTTGACGGTCACCGAGAACTTGTAGGTTCCGGGAGTGGTGGGCGTGCCGGTCAGCGTGCCGCTGCTGCCGAACGTCATGCCATATGGGATGCTTGGGTCGGAGCTGAAGGTGTAGCCCGGGTAGCCGCCCGTGGCGGAAAAGACGATCGTGAGCGGAGTGCCCGCGGGAGCGTTGCTTAGGGGCGCGGTGGTAATGGTCAACGGCGGCGGCGCGATGGTCAGACTGAATCCCTGAGTGGCGATGGTGCCGGCGGAATCCGTCACCTGCAGCGTGAAATGGGAGGTTCCCATGGTGGTGGGCGTGCCGCCGATAACGCCACCGCCGTCGATCGTCAGCCCGGCGGGCAGCGTTCCGCCGGGGGCGGCAGGCGTCCCGGCGGCCAGGCTGAAGGTGTAGGGTGGCACTCCGCCCATGGCCGCAACGACGGTCATGTAGGGCACCCCCACCTGGCCCGGCGGCAGCGACCCGGTGCTGAAAAGGAGCGGGGGGATCAACTTGGGACCCACGTAGAGAACGAACTGTCCGGTTACGGACCCCCCGCCGGAATCCGTCACCTGGAGCGACACATGATAAGTGGCCACGGCAGGCGGCGTACCGCTGACCTCGCCCGTCGCGGGGTTGAGCGTGAGGGCGCCAGGCAGGCCGGTTGCCGCGAAATTCAGAGGCGGGATACCGTTGGCGGTTTGAAACGTGAAGTCGTAGAACGTGCCCGCCACGCCGCCCGGCATGGCCTGGGAGAGCAACTGCAGGGCTGTTCCGATGGTGAAGGGGAAGGACGGCGAGGTCGAAACGAGGGGGTCCGGATCGACCACGACCACATTGACCACTTCGGCGCTGGCAACCAGGGAGGCGGGGATGGATGCCTGCAGTTGCGTGCTGCCGATGTAGGTGGCATTCAGGTAGGTGGTGCCGAAGTAAATATACGGGAACTCCCCCAGGTATGAAACGAACCCGCTGCCGTCGATGGTGAGGGTAAAGGTCGAGGAGCCCGCGACGACGCCCGGCGGAGACAGCGACGCGATGACGGGCCCGAGAATGGTGAACGTCACCGACGCGGTGAACAAGGGGACGTCGGTGTCAGCCTCGACGTAGAGTGACGCGGTGCCCGGCAGCGCCACCAGATCCGGCGTCACCGTGACTGTCAACTGGTTCCCGTTCACGGTAGCGGGCAACGAAGTAGCCCCCCAAAACACCTCGTAGGTGACAGCGACGGGCAGGTTCAGGACCGTCACCACCAGGTTGAATCCCGCGCTGCCCGCGGGCACGGAGCTCGGGTTCAGGCCGATGATAGTGCCCTGGGCCGAGGCCGCCTGCACGCCGGCCAGCGCCACCAGCACCATGGCGAACCCACCAGCCAGAGCGCGCAGGATCTTCTCCCGACGTGTCTTACCACTCAGCCCGCGCATGTGTCACCCCCGCCAAGCGAAACGCCTCACGATGAATCCGAGAGCGCCCCATCATCAAGCCGCCGGTTTTTCCGGGGCCGCTTTCATGCTCGATTGTATACGCTTCCGAGGCCGGCGCGGCCGGGATTCGTTCGGAAACGGCCTCGCCGCGCTAACGAAGCGTGACGATGGTGGCGCCCCAACCACCGGCCTCGGCGGGAGCGTCGCGGAAATCGGCGACGAACTTCGTCCGCCGCAACACGGCCCGCACCATCTCCCGCTGCACGCCGATTCCCCGCCCGTGGATTATGCGCAGCGCCTTCAAACCCAGACGGTGCGCCTCGGCCAGGTACTCCTCGACTACCGGCGCGGCGTCGCGCGGGGGAACCGAATGCAGATCGAACACGTCGGTCACGGGGATGCGAACCGGATCGTCGCCAGGGGGCATCGCAAGTCCTCCAAAAAATCGAAAGCCCGGTCAGCCGAAGCCGACCGGGCAATTACGAACACCGCCAAGCAGCGCACCTGACGTTAAGCGACCTGCCGAGACCGGCACTGGCTCATGATCGCCCCCATCTGATCCTTCAACCGCAGTTTCAGCTTCTTCAGCCTCGTCTCCTCGATCTGCTCCTCCAGGGTCAGATGTGGGAGGGCTTCCAGGGCATCCAGCTTTTGTGCGTATTCCGAGTGTTGGCTGGAGAGACGCTGAAACTCCTCGTTCGTTGCCATCAGATGCGCTTTCAATTCTTCTTGCGCGTTCCGTTCCATATGGGGCAATTCCTCCCAGTTAGGTTGCCGCGCCGCGTAGGTTGGTTCGGGAACAAGGCTCGGCGGGCAATCTTCTCGTGATGTGATGAAGGACGGCATCACCGTCTACCGCAACCTTAACATGAATGAAACTTCATGACAATAGCCGCTTCGGGGGGAAACTCGTAGTACCCCGGCCGTCGGGTAACCTCCTTAAATCCCAAGGACTTGTAGAGGCATAGGGCGGCCGCATTAGATTCCCTCACCTCCAGGTAGGCTCCCCCGGGAAACTCCCCCAGGAAGGCCCGGACCAGGGCCTTCCCGACGCCCTTCCGGCGGAATCGCGGCTCGACCGCCAGGTTTAACAACTCCCCTTCGCCCAGGCCCAGCGGCCGCCATGCCAGGAAGCCGGCAATCCGGCCGCCCTCGACGGCCACCCAGAGGCCATAGGCGAGGTATCCGGCGGGATCCCAATGCGCCGCTTCCGGGCTGGCGGACTGAATCCCCGCAATGGCCGCCAGATCCTCTTCCGAACCGCGCCGGATTGATAGCATAGTTGCAGTATGCCGCACGCCCTGATGGCGCTGCTCTTTTTTCTGTCGCAACCGTTCTGGGAGGCGAAACCACCGGAACGGTGGACCGACCAGGAAATCGACACCGTGCGCTACGCCAGCCCGTGGGCGCAAACCGCCGGACACGACCCGGCGATTCCGGTCTACCTGGCTACCGCCGCCCCCATCGAGGAAGCCGAAGGCGAATTGCGCCTGCGCGCCAGGAACCCGCTGGCCGAACCCGATCCGGACTACGCCGACTTCCTGCGGCTCAACCGCGAAAAAGTCCTGGTCCTGGCGATTCCCTGGAGCCAGCCGCTCCGCTTCGGCACCGAGGCCGAGAGGAAACGGATGCAGGAGGAATCGATCATGATCGTCGGCCGCCGGACCTTTCAACTGGTGGGCCATTTCCCGCCCAACCAGTCCGACCCGGTGCTGCGTCTGGTGTTTCCGCGCGAGGTGAAACCCACCGATAAGTCGGTGCTGTTCCGGTTGTATCTCCCAGGCATCCCGTTCCCCGAGCGGGAAGTCGAATTCCGCACCAAAGACCTGATTTACCACGGGAAGCTGGAGATGTAGCGGGCGGCACGGGCGTGCCTGCCACGCTCAGCCGCGTGTGGAGCTGGGGCAGGGAAGGGGCGCATCGCCGAACATAAAGGACGCTATGTTTTACTAAACGGTCAGACGTGGTAGGATCGGCAGCATGGGAACGGAAGCGCCCAAACTCGAGCTGACTCTCATCCCCGCGCCGAACGACGCTCCGCTTCGAAGCTCGCGATATCAAAAAGGGCTTCGCCGTTTCGCGGATTCCCTGAAGGCAGAAGGCGTCCCTTTCGGGTTAGGGATTGAACTGATAGAAGCGGCTGGTGGTAGCGAAGCCCCAGCCATCTACTCGGGGATATTCACGCTGGCTACCGTTCTGACGGTGCAGATTAGCCGCTGCGTCATCGCATGGCAAAAAGGTCGTTCAGGCCGTAGAGTGCGCGTGGAAATCAGGCCAGATGGGCGACTCAGGGCGGAAGCACAAACCACCGAGGACGTGGAAAGGCTCCTGAAAAAGGCCGGGGAATATCAGCAGATCATGAGCGAGATCATTGGGACAAAATCGGAAGCGAAACAGCTTACGAAGACGCCCCCGAAGCGCCCGAAAAAACGCCCATGACCGGGCTGGTCATCAATCGCAGCTCGGGGCCGGTCCTGCCTGCGCTGATCGCCTGGGCGGGGGTCGCGCCGCGCTGCGTTTCCTCGAATTCTTCACCGCCAGCATTCGCGACCGGAACGCGCGGGCGGCATGCGCGCTGGCGGCCGGCGGCCTCCCGCGCTGGTGCGAAGGCCGCGGAATTACTGAACTCGGGCGCGTACAGCCGGTTTTGGCTGCGCATATCGAGCTGCTGCAAGGCAAGCGCTCGGCTCCCACGGTCAAGCAACACCCGGCCTGTACCGGCATGCTGTTCGATTGGCTTGTAACCGGCCAGGTCGTGCTATCCAACCCGGCGCACGCCGTCCGCGGGCCGCGGGACTCGGTCAGAAAAGGCGTAACGCCGGTGCTGTCCTCCGAGGAAGCAACCGCGCTGCTTGCCAGCATGGACGCTTCAACGGTCGTCGGGCTGCGTGATCGAGGCATCATCGCCGTGATGACGTACACCATTGCCCGCGTTGGGGCCGTCGTCGGGCTCACCGTCGAGGACTGCTTCCCACAGAAAAAACGCTGGTGGCTGCGCCTTCACGAGAAAAACGGCAAGGTGAATTAAATGCCGTGTCACCACAAGCCGGAGACCTACCTCGCCGCCCATATCGAGGCCGCGGGGGTCGGCGGTGATCGCAAGGGGCCACTGTTCCGCTCCGCGATCGCGAGGACCGGCGCTCTCACGGGCAAGCCCGTGTCGCGCACGGATGTCCAGCACATGGTGCGCCGCCGTGCCTCTGACGCCGGCATTGAAAGGGCGATGGGCTGCCACACCTTCCGCGCCACTGGGATTACGGACTACCTCACTAATGGCGGCCGTGTCGAGGTGGCGCAACGCATGGCCGGGCACTCGAAGGCGAAAACAGCCGGGCTTTACGACCGGCGCGATGACGGTTTTACCGCGGGGGAAGCGGAGCGGACCGGGATTTGATGCAAACCCTTTGTGAGACACCAAACATCACTTGGACGTTGTAACTACTTCTGACGTGCCGTCAACGAACAGAATGTTAGTCGGGGTCCACTCAATCTTTATGTCATCAAGTTTCTTATTTCGGAGGTTGCCATAGACCATGAACGGCAACCTATCGCTCGTGCTGGCCTTCTGTCCGCTCTTAATCGGAGTAAGCACTTTCAGCTCCGTATCCGCCAATTCGTTGCCTAGCACATCTCGATACACTACGCTTCCTTCGAAAGCCCGTACATCCTTGGATGAGCGATTCTCATAGGCGTAGTCCACCGCCGCGTAGTCCGACATGAAGCCTCCTTCCTCCTTATACCCATACAAGGCCACGGTGATGACGTTTCGCAGCGCTGCTCGCTTCGCTGCCATCTCCGCAGCCAGACGCTTTTGCCGATCCTCTTCCGCCTTCTGCTCAGCCAACCACTTGCGCTGATCTTCAATCAACTCGCCGACGGTCTTGTCAGGAAAGGGATTGGAGTTTCCGCCAAAGGCGTTTGCGATGGACTGCCGCGCAAGGGAAGCCGTTAGTAGCCCTCGTTCCTCAGCGTTCAACTTGGAGAGAATCTTATCGCTGTTCTCAACCGTGAACCTCGTCTTTCTGATGTCGGTGCACGAGCAGAGGAACGTTACGAAGAGAGAGCAAAGAGCAAGACTCAAAAACCGCGCGCGTAGGTTCATATTTTTACCTGCCTTTCTCAGGGCCGCACTTCGGACGCTGGACGGCCGGATCAGTTTCCACATTCCCTCGCGAGCCAAGCCTCGACTGTGCGCTTTAGAGCCGGGCCGATCTGTTCGTCGTTTGGAAGCTCCAGAGGTTCTGCGACGCCAACGACGGAAACCACAATGGAACTTGCCGCCGCCAGATTGTCATCTACCGACCAGATTCGATTGGCGGCGTGCACCTTAATCCAATCCGCAACGATTTCGCGGACTGCGATACATTTGTTAGTCGTACACACGTCATATAGTTTACGCCGATTTCCCCTCCGCTGTGCATCTGCGTCGGCTCGCTGCAGTTTTCTGGTTGTGTTTGTACGTCACGTCGTGCCGGGTTCGGCGTCGTCCTGCTGGGCCTGCCCGGGGCAGGGGAGCGGGGGGCGCGGCCATCTCCCGGCCATGCTGCGCCGCGTCCTGCAGGTCGTCCGTGGTTTACTCGGTCGCCGACGTTCCGTCGTGAAAATTGACGCGGTACTCTCCGGGCGCCTGCTTCAGCACTAGCCCGAGGACTTCCAATTCGTCTCAAAGCGATTTAGAAAGGCGAGGCGTTCACCGGATAGGGCCGCGCGGCTTAGCCTCTGGGGCTTTGTTTTTGAGACCTTCGGCTGTTGGCTCTTCGCCGCCTTTTCGATTGCCTCTACGTCGGCGAGGTCTTGCCGCCTGCCGGCGGCGCGTTTTCCCGCGAGCAGGTCTTCACGGGAAATGAAGTTCGCCCGCAAATTGGTTCCCTCGTCGAAAACGTCTTCAACCCGACGCGACCATGCGGCGTCATACTCAACGCCCGGAATTGCCGTGAGAATGCCAACGCCGACCGGCTCGCGCCCCATGCGGAAGAACGCGCCGGGTCGCGCAAAGTCGGCTGAGGTCAGGCCTGGCAGCGGCGCACCGAATTCAGCCAGGGCCGCGAAAACCGCCGCTGCGTTTGCGGCGTCGGCCTTCACCAGAATGTCGAGGTCCTTGGTTGCGCGGGGCTGCGCATGGATCGCCACGGCATAAGCGCCAATGACAAGGTACTTAACGCGGTGCGCGTTCAAAATGGACAAGAGTTCTGTGTAATCTGAAAGCATCGGGCTTGAACCCCTTCAGTTTGTAGCCTTCCTCGGTGAGTTCCGCCACAGCGGCCACACGCTCATGCACGGGGCGGCTCTGCCAGTAACGATACTCATCCGCTTTCATCTCGTCGAAGTTCGTGTATTTGCGGATGGTCTTGTCCACGCTTCGTTTGTAGCACGTGAGGGGCGCCGCTTCAATGTTTTATCGGCCTCGCGGCTGGCCGGTTGCTCACGGCGCTGCAGGCCGACGCGTGGGCCTGCTCGGCGAAGTGATTATGGTATTATGGCGTTATGGCAGCCAGAAAGATGACATTCTCGCTTCCCGAAACGCTGGCCGCTGAGCTGATCAAGAGCGTCGCGGCAAGGGATAGGTCCCGCTATGTCGCCGAAGCGCTGCAGTCGCGCCTGCGTGATCGGGATGAGGCGCTGGCACTGGCATGCGAAGTGGCCAATGGGAGTGAAGACGTTCTTGCGATGGAACGGGAGTTCGACGCCGTCCCCGGCGACATCGTCGAGCCGTGGACAGATGCCCCGTCGCGGTGAGGTCTGGTGGGTCCGGCTGGAGCCCACGCTCGGCTCGGAGATTGGGAAGACCCGCCCGTGCCTGGTTCTCTCGGCCAATATTCTCAACGAACGCCGCCGGACGGTCGTGGTTGTGCCGCTTTCGTCGTCTCCCCGGCCAAGTCCGCCGATCCTGGTGCCGGTGGAGTGCGCGGGGCGGCGGGTAGTAGCCGTGACGGATCAGATCCGCGCCGTCGCCAAAGAGAGACTGCACGAGCGTTTTGCCGAAGTTTCCGCCTCCGATCTGCTGGCCGTGGAGACCGGCGTTCGCCGCATTCTGGAACTGGGCTGAGGGCGCCTCGATCCATCGGGGCAAATTGCTTTTTCGGCCTCTAACCCGCCAAAATGGGGTCTAAGCGGTCTTACCGGGTTTCTTCCCATCGATTCGAGGTACCACGATGAATCTAATTGTTAATGGCGCTCCCCACCCGCATGACGGCGGGGGAACCATCGCCGAATTGCTGGCGGAACACCGCCTTGCGCCCGCCATGACGGCCATCATGGTCAATGGCGAAGTCGTCCGGCGGAGCCAGTGGGATTCGGTCCTGCTGTCGGAAGGCGACGCGGTGGAACTGATCGTCGCGGCGGCGGGAGGTTAACAAATGGACGACGGGTTTCGGCTGGGTGATCGCGTTTTCCGCTCGCGGCTGCTTCTGGGCACGGGCAAATTCTCCGGCGTGGATGCGATGTTGGGAGCCGTTCGCGCGTCGGGCGCCGAGCTGGTCACCGTGGCCTTGCGGCGCTTCAACCGTGAGCGGCCGGACGACGATCTGTGCGCGCCACTGGCCGCCCTCGAGGGCGTGACGCTGGTGCCCAATACCTCCGGAGCCATGAACGCGCGGGAAGCCGTGCGCGCGGCCCTGCTGGGGCGCGAGATCACCGGCAGCCCGTTCGTGAAGCTGGAGATCCATCCCAATCCCCACCACCTGCTGCCGGACCCCATCGAGACCTTCGAGGCGGCCGGGCTCCTGGTGAAGGAGGGCTTCTTCGTGCTGCCGTACATGCCCGCGGACCCGGTTCTGGCGCGGCGTTTGGAAGACATCGGCTGCGCCGCGGTGATGCCGCTGGGAAGCGCCATCGGCAGCGGCCAAGGCCTGGCGACGCTCGCCATGCTCCAGGTGATCGTTCGCGACGCCGGCGTTCCGGTGATCGTGGACGCCGGCCTGCGCTCGCCCTCGGAAGCGGCCGCGGTGATGGAGATGGGGGGAGACGCCGTGCTGGTCAACAGCGCCATCGCCGCGGCGGAGAACCCCGCGCTGATGGCCGCGGCGTTCGCCATGGCGGTCGAGGCCGGCCGGCAGGCGCGGAGAGCCGGCCTGATGCCCAGGAGCGAGACGGCGGTTCCCACCAGCCCGGCTGGCCCCTTGACGGCGTTCCTGGCGGGAGCGGGAGCGGGCTCGTGACACCGGCGCTTCCCGCATGGCTGGACGTTTCCCGATGGCTGCGGTTTGTCCGCCGGGCGGACCGTGGCATGGTCGGGCAGGCGGTGGCGGCGGCCAACCCCGGCATCCGCGAGTTCGCCATTCTGTTGTCGGACGCCGCCGCGGAGGAACTGGAGACTCTGGCGGCACGGGCGCAGGCTCTCACCCGCCGCCATTTCGGCCGCACCATAAGTCTGTACGCGCCGCTGTATCTCTCCAATTACTGCCCGGCCCAGTGCGCCTACTGCGGCTTCGCGAGCGACCGCAGGATCCGGCGGCACAAACTGACTCCCGGCGAGCTGGCTGCCGAAAGCGCCGCGCTCAAACGCCTGGGCCTGGAAGAGGTCCTGTTGCTCACCGGGGACAGGCTCGCCACCGCGGGCTACGGATTCGTGCGCGACGGCGTCGAGAGCCTGGCCTCGCAATTCCACAGCGTCAGCGCGGAAGCGTTCGCCATGTCGGAAAGCGAGTACGCGGGGCTCGCCGCGGCCGGTTGCACGGCGGTCACGCTGTACCAGGAGACGTACGACCCGGCCCGCTACGCGCTGCTGCACACCTCCGGCCCCAAGGCCGATTACGCCTGGCGCCTGGACGCGCCGGCGCGGGCGCTCGGGGGCGGCATGCGCTCGGTTGGGGTGGGCGTGCTGCTGGGACTGAGCGAGCCGCTGGAGGACGCGCTCCGCCTGTTCTGCCACGCCGCCTGGCTGCGGCGGCGATTCTGGGCGGGCGGCGTGGCCATCTCGTTTCCCCGCATCCGGCCGCAATCGGGAGACTACGCCGCCGGTTTCCCGGTGAGCGAGGCACTGCTGGCGCAGATCGTCTTTGCGTTCCGCATCGCCATGCCGGATGCGCCGCTGGTCCTCTCCACGCGCGAGAGCCCGCGCTTCCGCGACGGAATGGCCGGCGTGGGGATTTCCAAAATGAGCGTGGCCAGCCGCACCACCGTGGGCGGCTACGCCGGAGGCGCCGCGTCCTCATCCGCGCAGTTCGAGATCGAAGACCACCGCGGTGTGGACGAGTTCCGCGCCATGCTGCGCGCCAAGGGGCTCCAACCCGTCTTCAAGAACTGGGACGCCGTCTACCGGGCGGCCCATGCCTGACGTCTTCGGTCTCTACCTGGTTCTCACCGAACCCGCCGCCGGGTACGAGCGCACCGCTGCCGCCGCCATCGAGACCGGCGTCAAGTACCTACAACTGCGCATGAAGCGGTGTCCGCCCGAAGAAGTGCTCGAAATGGCGCGCCGTCTGCGGCGCATCACCGCGGGGAGCGGCACGCGCTTCATCGTCAACGACGACGTCGAGATCGCCCGTCAGGCCGGCGCCGACGGCGTCCACCTGGGCCAGGACGACCTGAGCATCGTGGACGCGCGGCGGCGCTGGCCGGCGCCGGGCAAGGTATTCGGTCTCTCGACGCACAACGAGGATCAGGAAGCGCGCGCGCGGGATCTGGCGCCGGATTACATCGGCGTGGGTCCGGTGTTCACTACCCCCACCAAGGAGCGTCCGGATCCCGCGTTGGGGATGGACCGCATGGGCCGCATCATCCGCGGTTCGCCGCTGACGGCGGTTGCCATCGGCGGCATCGACGCCGGCAACCTGGCGGACGTCCTTCGCCACGGCGCGGTGAATTTCTGCGTGGTGCGGGCGGTGAACCAGGCTCAAGATCCGGTCTCCGCCATCCGCCGCCTGCAAGAGATCTGGCGCGGACGGTAAGGGCGGGACCACCTGCCCCGGCGGCCCGGCAGGCTGCGGCAACCGCCTCATTTCCGGCGTTCGAAGCGCACCGTGCCTTCCCGGTAATCGAGGGTGAGGGCCAATTGGCCAATGGACGGCATGCCCAGCAAGCCTCCCAGGGCGATCCCTTCAGCGTCGCTCAGCTTCTCGAGATCGGTCGCCGAAAGGCTGGGGCTGTCCTGCCGGAACCCGGCGAAGGCCAGCGACAGCGGAAGCGCGCGCAAGGGCCGGTTCACGGCGCCTTGAAAGCCGCGGACCACGGGCCCGTCGGAGAGCATGGCTTTGAATTCGCGTGCCGTCGCGGCATCGATCAATGTCTCCGTCGAGCCGGTGTCGATAACGAACAGAGTGGGCCTCCCGCCGTTGACGGACGCGGGCACCGCCAGATGGTGGCCGAATCGAAACGCGCGGTGAAAGCCGGGGCTGGGTTCGCTGGCGGCATCCACGGGCTCGGCGGATGCCGGCGGCGGGCCTCCCGGGCGCGGTTCGAGGGAAATCTCCAGCTTGGGGAAATCGATGGTCGCCAGAAAACCGGCGAACACATCGGCTCCGATCAGACCGTCATAGAGCTCGGATCTCGCCGCGCCGAACACGGCGATGGGGTAATCGGCGAACTCGACGCCGCCAATTCGAACCTGCGACGCCAGGTACGCCTCCGAGGATTGAGGCCGCCCGTCTCCTATCCCCCTGACCTCCGTGTTTTGATTCCCCAGCTTTTCCAGCCGCGCCCGCCCGGCCAACTGTGCAGACACGCCGATCCCCGACGCCCCCGAATCCAGCAGCAGCAGCGCCGTGTTGCGCTCATTGAATTGCACGCGGATACCCACGCCCCGGGCCTGGGAACCGCCGCCCGAAAGCGTGAACAACTTGATCTTGCTTCCCACGTACGGACTCGTCAGGCGGCGCGGCTGCCGGCCGCCCATCGCCAGACCGTTGGCAATGCTGGCGCGCAAGCCGCGGGCTTCCTGGCTGTCCGGGTCGAGGGTTGCCAAAGCCTCCTGGAGAGCCTTGACGCGTTCCGCGCCTTTCAACGTTTCGGCATGCGCGATCGTAAGTTGCGGATCGCCGGGAGAACTGCGCCAGGCCGCCAGGAGCAGATCGCGGGCCGTTTTGAACCTGCAGATGGCCGTTTCGACGGAGGCCAGGCCGCGGAGCGCCCCGGCGTGGTCCGGGTCAAGTTTGAGAGCCGCGCGGAAGTACTCGCCGGCTTTGGCAATATCCCCGCTCCGGAACGCCGCCATGCCCGCTGCCGTTTGAGTGTCGGGAGTCTGAGGATTCCGTTGCAGGGCTTTCGCGGCTACCGCGTAAGCCTCGCCGCTGCGGTGATCCCCGATCAGCGACCGGACCAATCCGTAGTAGGCGCGGGAGTCCGCGGGATCGGCCGCCAGGGCCGCCGCATACAGCTTGGCCGCATTCCCGTAACGCGCGGCAAAGAGCTCCTTTTCGGCCTCCTGGAGCGGACCCGCCTGGGCGGAGCACGCCACCGCCATCAGCGCCAACGGGATCGAAAACCGTAAACGGACGCCATTCCTGCCGTCTTTTTGCCGCACAGTATTCCTCAGCTCTCGATTCCGGGCGCGGCCCCTACATCCGCGGCGCGAAGTACCCCGGCCGCACGCGCACCAGCAGGTCTTTCCGGCCCTTCACCCGAAGCTCGAAGTAATGGTACAGGCCGTCGGTCTTGAGAGGCTCGGGACGGTACAGAATGATGTACTGGTGGCTGAGCTCGTTGTGGATGTTCTCGAAGGACTGCTCCAGGTCCTCCACCTGGAACGGGAAGTAGGCGCGGCCGCCGGTCTTCTCGGCGAAGTACTTGAGCACCTTGTCGCCATCCAGATCGCTGCGCGTGGTGTCGGTGGAAATGGTGTAGACCACGGTGTCGGCGCGCTGCGCCATCTCGAGGGCCTGGTCGCGGGTGAAGTGGCTCTGGTTGTCCTCGCCGTCGCTCAGGATGACGATGGCGCGGCGGAACTTGCTTTTGGGCTGATCGAGCGCCAGTTTGTCGCGGCAGGCGAAGTAGATGGCGTCGTAGAGGGCGGTGCCGCCGCCGGGGCGGAGGCCGCGAATGGCCGTCTCGAGCACGCCGGGGTCGCCGGTAAGGTCGGAAATCAGTTGCGCGGTGGAATCGAAACTGATCACCATGCCCATGTCGAGTTGCGTCCGCATGACGCTGCGCACGAACTGGCTGGCGGCCTCCTGCTCGAACTTGAAGCGGTCGCGGATGCTGTTGCTGGTGTCGATGAGGATGCCCAGCCGCAGGGGCAGATCCGTTTCCGCGCTGAATTCCTGGACGATCTGCGGCCGCTTGTTCTCGATCAGCTCGAAATCCTCCTTCCGGAGGTCGGTGACGAAGCGGCCCTTGTGGTCCATCACGGTGAAGAGCATGTTGACGCGGTTTACGTCCACCGAGATGCGTTCGCCGGGCTCTTCGGGCGGGGCTGGCGGAACGGGGTTTTGCGGAGCGGCCCACAGGGCCACGAAGGCGCCAGCGGCCAGCCAAAGTCCCCAAATTCTCATATGTCCCGATTATACAGTGAGGCGCGCGGGGCGGCCGTGCCCATCCACTCCTCCAACTCGCGCGGCAGCGGCGACTCCACCACGATCTCCGCGCCGGTCGAGGGAAGCCGGAAGCGGATGCGGTGCGAGTGCAGAAAGAAGCGGCCGAGCGGCGGCTTTCCTGCCACCCGGGCGGGCGCGCCGTAGAGCGTATCGCCAACCACCGGGTGGCCGATGCTCGACAGGTGCACGCGGATCTGGTGCGTGCGGCCGGTTCCAATGCGCACGCTCAGGAGGGTGAACCCGTCCAGGCGCTCGAGCGCATGCCACTCCGACCAGGCGGCGCGCCCGGAGGCGAGGCGCGCGGTCATGCGCGTGCGGCGCACGGGGTCGCGCGCGATGGGGCGCTCGATGCGGCCGCTATCCCCGCGGATTTCGCCGTGCACCAGCGCCAGGTAGACTTTCTCCACCTGCCGGCCGGCGAACTGGGCGGCCAGTTGGCGGTGCGCGGCGTCGTGCTTGGCCACCAGCAGCACGCCGCTGGTGAAGCGGTCGAGGCGGTGGACGATGCCGGGACGCAGATCGCCCCCCACGCGGGATAGCGCGCCAAACCGGTGCAGCAGGGCGTTGACCAGGGTGCCCGAGTACACGCCGGCGCCCGAGTGCACCGTCATGCCGGCGGGCTTGTCGATGGCCACCAGGTCGTCGTCTTCGTAGAGCACGGTGAGCGGAATCTCTTCCGGCGTGGCGCGCAGGGGGGCCGGCTCGGCGGGCGCCACATCCACGGTCTCGCGGTCGCGCACCAGGTAGGATGGGCGGCGATGGCGGCCATCCACCTGGACGCGGCCGGCGCGGATCCACTCCTGCAGCCGCGCACGGCTGTACTGGGGCAGCCGCTCGCGCAGCAGTTGGTCCAGGCGCTTGCCGGCGTCGCCCGGTCCGGCGGCGAGGCGCACGGCTGGGAGAGCCGCCTCAGCCATCGGTCTGGCGCGGCCGGCCCTGGTCGCGGCTCCGGAGGGCCGCCTGCTCTTCCGAGCCTTCCGCCGCCCGGGCACGCCGGTCGTAGAACTGAATCCGGCAGTAGCGGCAATGGAACAGGCTGCCTCCGGACATCCTTTCTATCAGGTTCATCATGCCGGTGTGCATCCGGTCGATCCGGTCGGGCTCTTTCAACTTGGACAGCCGGTAGGTGCCGCATCGCGGGCAACGCGCAAACGGGCCCAGGCGGTACTGAAAAACCCGCGGAACGTATTCCTCGCTATCGCAATGCTTGCAGTAGTAAATGGAGGAGTAGCGGAACCGTTCGAGAAGGGTCCGGTGAACCCGCCGCAACCGTCCTCCGCATTGGCTGCACTTCAGCATTCCTGGCCTCTTTTTTATAGCGCAATTGCATATTGGTTACAAGCCGCGCCACAATAAAGGGACGCCCAAGCCGCCCGCTTCCCACTATGCTGGACCGTATTTCGGTGCATGGCGCGCGCCAGCACAACTTGAAGAACATCGACGTCGAGATTCCGCGCAACACGCTGACCGTGATCACCGGGCTGAGCGGCTCGGGCAAGTCGTCGCTGGCCTTCGACACCATCTACGCCGAGGGCCAGAGGCGTTACGTCGAGACGCTGTCCACCTACGCGCGCCAGTTCCTGGACCGGATGGAGCGGCCGGACGTGGATTCCATCGACGGACTCAGCCCGGCGATTTCCATCGAGCAGAAGACCACCAACCGCAGCCCGCGATCCACCGTGGGCACCATCACCGAGATCTACGATTATCTGCGGCTGCTCTACTCCTCGATCGGCGTGCCCCACTGCCCGTTGTGCGGAAATCCGATTTCCCGCCAGACCACCGAACAGATCCTGCAGCACGTCCTGGCGCTCAAACCCGAGGACCGCATCATGGTGATGGCGCCGGTGGTGCGCGGCCGCAAGGGCGAGTACAAAAAGGACCTCGAGAAACTGGCCCGCCAGGGATTCGTGCGCGCGCGCATCGACGGCGTGCTGCACTCGCTCGACGAAGACATTCCGCTCGACAAGCGCAGGAATCACACCATCGAGGTGGTGGTGGACCGGCTGCTGGTGAAGGCGGGGATCGAGAAGCGGCTGGAGGCTTCCATCGACACGGCCACCAAGCTGGCGGGCGGCCTGGTGCTGATCGCGGTGGTGGGCGGCGAGGAGCGGCTGTATTCGCGGAAACTGGCCTGTACGGAGTGCGGCACCGGCATTCCGCAGCTCGAGCCGCGGTCGTTCTCCTTCAACAGCCCATACGGGGCCTGCGAAGACTGCCATGGGCTGGGCTGCACCTGGAGTTTCGACGCCGCCAAGGTCATCGCCGACCCTTCCAGGCCGCTGTTCGATGGCGGTCTGGGGCCGGGCGGGACTTCGTTTGCGGTGCGGGCGCAGGCGCAGACGCTGGCCAGGAAGCACGGCATCGACTTGCAGACGCCCTTCGAGACGCTGCCCAGGAAGTCGCGCGAAATCCTGCTGGACGGCGCGGGCGGCACGCCGGGAATCCTGGGGGCGCTGCGGGAAGCTTACGACACCTCCACCGACAATTACCGGGAGTGGCTGACCGAGTACATGTCGCCGGCCGATTGCCCCTCGTGCCACGGCCAGCGGCTGCGGCCATCCAGCCTGGCGGTGCGGGTGAAAAACTTCTCGATCGCGGAGTTCACCGCGCTGAGCGTGGCGCGGGCGCTGGTGACGGTGCGCAATTGGGACCTGAACGAGCGCGAGGGGCGGATTGCCGGGAGGGTGCTCGAGGAGGTCCGGCGCCGCCTCGAGTTTCTCTCCGCGGTGGGGCTGGATTACCTGAGCCTGGGCCGCTCGGCCGCCACGCTGGCGGGCGGCGAGGCGCAACGCATCCGCCTGGCCACCCAGATCGGTTCCAAGCTGCGCGGGGTGCTGTACGTGCTGGACGAACCCTCCATCGGCCTGCACCCGCGCGACAACGGCCGCCTGCTGGACACCCTGGCGCACCTCCGCGACATGGGCAACACGGTGCTGGTGGTGGAACACGACGCCGAAACCATCGGGCGGGCCGACTACGTGGTGGACCTGGGGCCGGGCGCGGGACGCCTGGGCGGCGCGCTGGTGGCGGCGGGCGATCCGGCGCGGATCGCCGCAGATCCCGAGTCGCTGACCGGGCGGTACCTCTCGGGCGCGCTTTCCATCGCGGTGCCGAACGCGCGGCGCGCGCGCAACGGAAAATGCCTGACGATTCGCGGCGCGCGCCAGCACAATCTCAAGAACGTCGACGTGGAGATTCCCCTCGGCCTGCTGACCGTGGTGACGGGGGTATCGGGCAGCGGCAAATCCACCCTGGTGAACGAAATCCTGTACCGGTCGCTGGCGCGGGAAATCTACGGCTCGCACGAGGAGCCGGGGGCGCACGATTCCATCGAGGGCATGGCGGACATCGACAAGGTGATCCGCATCGACCAGGCCCCCATCGGCCGCTCGCCGCGCTCCAACCCGTCCACCTATACCGGGCTGTTCACGCCCATCCGCGACCTGTACGCCATGATGCCGGAATCGCGCGAGCGCGGCTACAAACCCGGCCGCTTCAGCTTCAACGTCAAGGGCGGGCGCTGCGAAGCGTGCCAGGGCGACGGGCTGAAACGCATCGAAATGAACTTTCTGCCCGACGTCTACGTCACCTGCGATGTGTGCCGCGGCCGCCGCTACAACCGCGAGACCCTGCAGGTGAAGTTCAAGGGCCGCTCCATCGCCGATCTTCTGGATTCGACCGTCGAGGAGGCGCTGGGCCTCATGGAGAACCTGCCGCAGATCCGCGCCAAGCTGCAAACGCTTTTCGACGTGGGCCTGGGCTACGTGCACCTGGGGCAATCCTCCACCACGCTCTCGGGAGGAGAGGCGCAGCGCATCAAGCTGGCCCGGGAATTGAGCAAGCGGCAGACCGGCCGCACCTTCTACCTGCTGGACGAGCCCACCACCGGCCTGCACTTCGACGACGTGCGCAAACTGCTGGACGTGCTGGCCCGCCTGGTGGATCTGGGCAACACGGTGGTGGTGATCGAACACAACCTGGACGTGATCAAGACCGCCGACTGGATTATCGACCTGGGCCCCGACGGCGGCGAGTACGGCGGCCGGGTGGTGGCCGCGGGCACCCCCGAGCAGGTGAGCCGTTCCAAGAAAAGCTACACCGCCGAGGCGTTGCGCAAGGTGCTGGGATGAGCGATTCCCTACCACCTGTCCAATTCCCGGCGCGCCGCGCCGGTTTTGTGGGGCAGGTTTTCAACCTGCGGCGGGTTCTTAACCCGCCTTCCGGCATTGGTACACGGCCGCAAGCGCAGGGCGAGCTTCGCTCGCCGGGCCGATTAAAAACCGGCCGCAGGTTGAAAACCTGCCCCACAAGGCCCTGGGAGGTCCGCATTGACCCAATACGATAAGCTTCCTCTCGATTTCGACCATCTCCGCACCGTCGGGTTGCAGGCTCGCGGCGGCAAGGTGAAAACCGCCGACTTCGCCATCGCCTACCAGCGCGGGGCGGGCGTCCGGGGACTGCTCGAGTCGCTGCCGCGCGTGCTGGCGGCCAACTCGTTTCGCGCCGTGGTGGACGCCATCGGCAAGGCGCGGCGGAGCGGGCGCGCCATCGTCTGGGGCCTGGGCGGCCACGTAATCAAGTGCGGCCTGGCGCCGGTGCTGATCGACCTGATGCGGCGCGGCTATGCCACCGCGTTCGCCATGAACGGCGCGGCGGCCATCCACGATTTCGAGATCGCGCTCGCCGGCCACACCAGCGAGGACGTGGAAGCGGTGCTGCCCGACGGCCGCTTCGGCGCCGCCGAAGAGACCGGGCGCGAGATGAACCGCGCCATCTCGGGCGGCGTGAGCGAAGGCCTGGGAATGGGCGAAGCGCTGGGCCGCTGGCTCGAGCTGGGCGCCCACCCCAAGCACGGCGAAAGCAGCCTCGTCTTGCAGGCCTACCGCAACCGCACCCCGGTGACGGTCCACGTGGCCATCGGCACGGACACGCCCCACACCCACCCGGCGGCCGACGGCGCGGCCATCGGCGAGGCGTCCCTCCGCGATTTCCGGCTGTTCGCGGCCATCGCGGCCGATCTGGATTCGGGCGGCGTCTACTTGAACGTGGGATCGGCCGTGGTGCTGCCGGAGGTGTTTCTCAAGGCGATCGCCGCGGTGCGCAACCTGGGCCACCCGCTGAGCGGGTTCACCACCGCCAATTTCGACTTCGTGCAGCATTACCGTCCGCGCGTGAACGTGATCGAGCGGCCGCACGCGCAGTCGAGTGGAAAGGGCTACGCCATCACCGGGCATCACGAGCTCATGATCCCGCTGCTGGCGGCGGCCCTGATCGAAAACGCCTGATCGAAAACGATGGATGAGCCCGAATCCATGGACGAAGGAGTTCGCGAGGAGCCGCCGCCCGGCGCCGCCGAGGCCCCCGGCGCGGGTGCGGCGGACTCGCTGCCGCCGCCGGCGCCCCAGCGGGAGCCGTTCTGGGGATACTCCGATCTGATGCTGTTCGCCGGCCTCACGGTCCCCAGTTTGCTGCTCGGCGTGCTGCTGGTCAGGGGGGCCATGGCGGTGTTTCATCTGCACACGGAGATGTCCGTGGCGGTGCAGTTGCCGGAGCAACTGGTGGGCTATGCCTTGCTGTTCGGCGCCCTGCGGCTGATGTTCCGCGTGCAGTACGGCCGTCCCTTCTGGTCTTCCCTGGGTTGGCGGCCGGTTCCCGTGGCGGTGCCGTACGTGGTGGCGGCGGGCGTGTTTACGGCCGCGGCGGCCATCCTGGCCGGAGGGCTCATCCACCTGCCCCAGGAAGAGAACCAAATGACCGAACTGCTGTCTCAGGGCAACCTGGCGATCCTGCTGATGGCGGTGTTCGGCGTGGGGGTCGCCCCGCTGTGCGAAGAGCTGGCGTTCCGCGGGTTTCTGCAACCGCTGGTGACGCGCAGCCTGGGGGCGCCGGCCGGAATCCTGACGGCGGGCGTGGCTTTCGGGCTGCTGCATTTCCGGGAATACGGCAATTCCTGGCGTCACGCGCTGCTGTTGAGCGGAGCGGGCGCGTGTTTCGGGTGGATGCGCCACGCCACCCGCTCGACCAAGGCGTCCGTGATCATGCACGCGTCGTACAATGGCCTTTTGTTTTTGCTGTTGGCGATCGCCATGATCGCCGAAAGGAACCAGCACCACTGATGGTAGAGACGATTCAATGGGTGGACGGCGCGGTGGCGATGATCGATCAAACCCGCCTGCCATTCGAGAAGAGCTACGTGACCTGCCGCACCGCCGAAGAGGTGGCCACGGCGATTCGCGACATGATCGTGCGCGGGGCGCCGGCCATCGGAGTGGCCGCCGCGATGGGCGTGGCGCTGGGCGCGCTGGGCGCGAGCGACGCGGAGCTGGACGCGCGGATGGAGACGGTCTGCGCCACTCTGGCAGCCACGCGGCCCACGGCGGTCAACCTGTTCTGGGCCATCGGCCGGATGCGGCGTTTGTACCGCTCGCTGGCGGGCCGGCCGCCCGCCGAGATCCGCCGGCGGCTGGTCGAGGAGGCCCTGCGCGTGCGCGAGGAGGACATCGCCATCTGCCGCGCCATCGGCCGCAACGGAGCGGAACTGGTGCCGGACGGCAAGACGGTGCTCACGCACTGCAACGCCGGGGCGCTGGCCACCGCCGGCTACGGCACGGCGCTGGGGGTGATCCGCGCGGCGGTCGAGAGCGGCAAGCGGGTGGACGTGTTCGCCGGCGAAACCCGGCCCTTTTTGCAGGGCGCCCGGCTGACGGTGTGGGAACTGCAGCAGGACTCCATTCCGGTGACCCTGATCACCGACAGCATGGCCGGGCACTTTCTGAAATCGGGCCGCATCGGCTGCGTGGTGGTGGGGGCCGACCGCATCGCCGCCAATGGCGACGTCGCCAACAAGGTGGGCACCTATTCGGTGGCCGTGCTGGCGAAGGAGAACGGCGTGCCGTTCTACGTGGCCGCGCCCATTTCCACGCTGGATCTGACGCTCGCATCCGGCGATGCCATACCCATCGAGCGGCGCGCCGCCGCGGAAGTGACGCACGTGTTCGGCCAGCGGGTGGCGCCGGAGGGAACCGCGGCCGAGAATCCGGCTTTCGACGTGACCCCGGCGCGCTACGTCGGCGCCATTATCACCGAGCGGGGCGTGGCGCGCGCGCCGTACCAGGAATCGTTGCGGAAGCTGGCGGGCGCGTAGGCCGCCTGGCTGGCCGCTGCGTGGTTCCCGGTTTTCCACAGTCCGGGGCCGGACTCCGGCCTCGGTCGCCCGGGTTCGGGCGACGTCGGAGTGGATTCGCTGGGGTTGTGTGGGGCAGGTTCTCAACCTGCGGCGGGCTTTCAGCCCGCCGGGCGGCATTGGCAATCGCTCGCGAGAGGCCGATTAAAAATCGGCCGTAGGTTGAAAACCTGCCCCACACGGGCGCGCTCGGGCCCTTTTCGCAGGCGGATCGCCCCGCGGCCTGCGGGCTGATGCGGGCCGCCGGACCCTCATGTTAAGGTGGAATCGATGCGAAACGTTCTCTTCGTACTACTCTGCGCCGCCGCTCTCGCGAGTGCCCAACAGGGCCGCCGGGCGCCCGGCTGGGCCCTCCCCGATTCCAAGATGCAGGTTCACGACCTGGCCGATTACCGGGGCAGGATCGTGGTTCTCGAGTTTATGCAGACCAACTGTCCGCACTGCTCCACCGCCGCGGACACGCTCCACTCCGTGGAACGGCAGTACGGGTCCAAGATACAGATCGTCGCCGTGGTGAGTTCGCAGACCGAGAAGGACTACACGGTGGCGAGCTATGCCCAGGGCCACAACGTGAACTACCCGATTCTCTTCGACGCGGGCCAGATGATGTACTCCTACACGCTGGACCCGAAAATCGTGTTTCCGCACATCTACGTGATCGACGGCCGCGGCATCATCCGGTTCGACTACCCCTACGATGTCACCACGCGCGACGTGTTCGAAGGCAAGGGTCTGAGCGCCGCCATCGACCGGCTCCTGGCCGAACCGGGCGGGAAGTAACCGGGCGCTGGGAAGCGCCGGCTGGCAACCTGCGCGGGGCCCTCCGGTGCCGTATCATGAACCTCAGACGGCATGCGCTTGCCCAGTTCAACATCCGCGCTTCTCGAGAAGGCCAAGGCCGGCGACGCGGACGCCCTGTCGCAGGCGCTCGAAAGGAATCGCCGCCGCCTCACCGTGCTGGTGCACTTCAAGCTGGGCCCGCGGGCGCGGCAGCTTTCCGACGCGGAAGACGTGGTGCAAGAGGTCTACCTGCGGGCGTTCCGGGCCATCGGCCGGTTCACCTACGAGTCGCCGGGGAGCCTGCTGCGGTGGCTGTCCTCCATCGCCGATCATGTGATTGCCGACCGCGCGCGGTACCAGGGGCGCGAAAAGCGGGCCGGCCAGGAGGTGCCGTTCCGCTCGCCCAGTAACCCGCTCGGTCCGGAGCCTCTCGATAGCAGGACGCCCAGCCGTCTGCTGGCGCAGCAGGAAGCCGTGGCGCGCCTGCTGGCGCGCTTGAATGCGCTGCCCGAGGACTACCGCCGGGCCATCCTCATGGCCAAGATCGAAGGGCTCTCCACGGCGGAAATGGCGGAGCGGCTGGGCAAGCCGCGCGAGGCCGTGGCGCTGCTGGTGTTTCGCGCGGTGAAGCGCTTTCGTGCCATCTGCGAGGGCGCCGGGCCATGAGCGAGGAAGAGCGCGAGAAAGAGCTGGCCGAAGCGCTGGCCGATGTGCTGGACGGCAAGCCCCAGAGCGTGCCGCCGGAACTGGCGCCGGAGCTGGCCGCGCTGGGGGAGATCGATCGCGCCATCGCGCCATCGGCGCCGCTGCCGGAGCGCCTCTCGGGGCACAAGATCGCGGGCGAAATCGCCAGCGGCGGCATGGGCCGCGTGTTGCTGGGCGTGGACGAAGCGCTGGGCCGCACGGTGGCCATCAAGACCCTCGGGGAACGCTGGGCGGGCAACCCGTCCGTGCGCGCCCGCTTCATGGCCGAAGCGCGCGCCACGGCCAAGCTGAACCACCCCAACATCGTGCGCATCTACAGCCTGGGGCCGGCCGGGGAGCCGCCGCACTTCGTGATGGAGTACGTGGAGGGCGCGCCAATCACTCACGCCGCCGCGCGGCTCAGCTTCGAACAGCGCGCCGAGCTGGTGCGCAAGGTGGCGCTGGCGGTCGAGTTCCTGCACGAGCGCGGAATCCTGCACCGCGATCTGAAGCCCGGCAACATCCTGATGGGCGCGGACCTGGAACCCAAGCTGGTGGATTTCGGATTGGCCCTCGACCTGGGCGCCGAGCAGCGGCTCAGCCGCGCCGGCGATGTGGCGGGGACGCCCGGATACCTGTCGCCGGAGCAGGCCGCCGGCCTCCCTCAACTCGACGCCCGCAGCGACGTCTTCTCCCTCGGCGCGGTGCTCTACGAACTGCTGACCGGCCAGCCGCCGTTCCAGGGCGGCACCGCGCGCGATCTGTTGCGCCGCATCCGCGAAGAGGATCCCGCGCTGCCGCGGCGCATCGATCCCGCCATCCCGCGCGACCTCCAGAACATCTGTCTCAAGGCCCTCGAGAAAGAGCCCGCCCGCCGCTACGGTTCGGCGCGCGAGATGGCCGACGACCTGCGCCGCTACCTGGCCGGCGAAGCCGTGCTGGCCGAGCCGGCCGCCTACGCGCGGCTGATGAGCGAAACGGTGGGGCGGCACCTGCGCGACCTGGACACCTGGCGGGGCGAGCAGATCATCTCCGAGGAGGAACACGGCGGCATCCGCAAACGCTACGAGCGATTGCTCGAGCGCGAGGACGCCTGGATCATGGCGGCGCGCCGGCTCACCCTGCCGCAGGTGAGTCTCTATCTGGGCGCCTGGATCCTGGCGGTGGGCGCCGCGCTGGTGGCCTTCTTCCCGTATGGATTGCTGCGCGGCGCGCCGGAGGTGCTGGCGGTGTGGGCGGCGGCCGCTCCCACGGCGTGGATCGGCGTGCGGACGTGGCGGCGCGGCAACTATCGCGTGGCCATCGCCTACCTGCTGGCATTCTGCCTGCTGGCGCCGGTGGCCGTTCTGGTGACGTTCGAGGAGTTGCGGCTGTTCGCCGGCCTGACTCGCGGCGACACCGCTCTGGAACTCTTCTATCGTCTGGACGCCGCCAAGAAGGCCACCAACGCGCAGTTGTGGTGGTCGCTCGCGGCGGGGCTGCCGGTGTGTTGGGCGATGCGGCGGTTCACGCGCGCGCCGGTGTTCTCGCTCATGTTCGCCGCCATGGCCGCGCTGCTGTACCTGGCCACGCTGCTGCGCATGGGAATGCTGGATTGCCTGGACCGCGACCCCGGCCGCTTCTTTTTCCGCCTGATCCCCGGCGCGGTTCTGTTCCTGGTGGCCGGGTACGTTTTCGAGCGCTTCCGCAAGCCCGACGATTCGCGGTACTTCTACCCCTTCGGCGTGGCCTTCACCTGGGCGGCGCTGAGCGGCCTGGCGGGGTTCCACAAGCCGTATTCCGATTGGATTCAGCGGCTGGCGCCCTGGACCCGCGGACAGGAGGAGTATCTATTCCTGATCAACGCCGCGATCTACTTCGCGCTGGACCGCCTGGCCGACCGCTTCCAGTCCGAGCAGGTGCGCATGGTGGGCAGGAGTTTCCGCTTCGTGATCGCGGGACACGTGCTGATTTCGCTCTGGCTGCTGGGCCTGAACTCTTCGTCGCCGGCCGCCGAGCAGCACCTGTTCGAGTGGCTGCTGGTGGCGGCTGCCGCTGCCTTCGTCTTCGCCGGCATTCCGCGGCAGATGAAGAACTTCTTCGTCAGCGGGATGCTGTTTCTGGCGATTGGAATCTACCGCGTGCAGCAGGAGGTGTTTCCCGGCCGGGCCTTCTGGCCGGTGTCGCTGGTGGTGGCGGGCCTGGCGCTGATGCTGGCCGCCACCAACTACGCGGCCTTGCGGGTGGCGCTGGGGCGGGTTCGCAAAAGGCACTGAGAGACCGGCCGGGATGCGGGCTCTGGCCGGGGACGAAAACGCTATGGAGAAACGGCGCCGTCCCCGCCGGGCGCGCCGCGCAGGACGTCTTCCATGCGGATGCCGTTTCGCTCGAGCGTCAGCCCCAGCGCCTGGTCGAGCGCGATCTGGCCGCGCACCAGGGCCGCCGCGGCCTCCAGCTCGCGGGACTGGGAGTCGGCCAGTTGGCGGCGCGCCATCACCACCGCCGCCAGAGTGGAGGCGCCGGCTTGCCACTTCTTTTCCTCGCCTTGCAGGAGCTGCTCCACCAATCGCCGGCTTTGCATGGCCGAGCGGTAGCGCGCGGCGGCCTGCTCGATCGCCAGCCGTTCGAGTGCGATGTCCCGCGCCATGTCGCTCGAGGTCTTCTGCCGGGCCAGTTGCGATTGGCGGTGCGCCAGCTCGTCGATGGCGGTATCGGCCTGAGCCAGGGAGTTCCAGGTCTTGCCGGTGAAACTCGCGCCGGCACTCTCGTTGGGGAAGTTCCGCCGGAGCACCTGATCGAGCGCATTCCCGGCGCCGCCCACAAAAAAAGCGGTGGGCTGCGCGCCCGCTACCGGCGCGCCAGCCTGGCCGGTGTCGCTGGCCCGGGCGCGAACCAGCAGGGTGGGCAGCACTCCATTGGCGGTGCCGGAAGCGCGAATGGCCGCGATTTCCTCCTGCTGTCGCGCCACGATCGCCTCCGGACGGTTCTTGCGGGCGGTCTCGATCAAGGCGCCGAGCGGCGGCATCCGGTCCACGTCCGGCGCCGGAAGCGGGTCCACGGTTACGATATGAGCCGCGTCCAGTTCCGGATCGGGACGGTCGTGCCAGCTCAGCGCGTCCTTGAGGGCGTTCTCGCGCTGCGCCACGAAGTCCCGCGCCACCGCCAGCGCCTGCTCCTGCATGGCCACGAGCGACTGCGCGCGGACCTGCTCGATGGCGGGAATGGCGCCCGCGGCGATCTGCAGCCTGGTATTCGACAGCAACTCCCGCGCCAGGTCGCAATTGCGCTGCTTGTACTTCAGGCCGTCGGCCGCCACCGAGAGGTCCCAGTACAGATTCAGCACGCTGGATGCCAGGTTCGCCACGCGCGACCGGAACGCCAGATCGCCGTTGGAAGCGTTCTTCCGCGCCAGGCGGATGTAGCGGCCGTTGACCCTCGCTCCGAAACCGTACAGCAGGTTGTGCGAAATCGAGAATCCCGTGTTGATATACGATGTCGGGTTCAATACGTCCAACGGAACGGCTTCGTTGAGGTAGGACTCCTGGTAGGTGTAGCGCACCGTTCCGCCCGATAACAGCCCCTGCGAAACCTGGTCGGTGTACGAGCGGCCGCTGTACGCGAAATAGTTGGCGCCGCTCTGCACGAGCTGGGTCTGGATGGAAGTCTGATGTCCCGTGCCGGCGAAGAACGACTCGATGGGATCGAGCTGCGGGGTCACCGGGCCGATCTGCTGAATCAGCGCGGCGCCGGCCAGCGAGGAAGTTCCGCCGCCGCCCCCGCCGCCGCCTCCGCCGGACTGGCTGCCGGCGACGCCCTGGCCGCTTCCGAAGCGGATGGCGCTGCCGCCGCCGGTGGTGACGCCGCGCAACGCGCCACCGGATTCGGCGCGCTGGATGTCCCATGGAGCGCGGGCCGCGTCGTAGCGCGCGATCTCCAGGTCCAGGTCATTCTCCATCGCCAGCTCGAGCGCGTCGCGCACGCTCAGGTAGAGCGTGCCGGAGCGGATCATGCCGCGCAGGCGGCCGGCGCCCGAAGTGCGCAGGGGCGGCACGGAGGCCGGTTTGTAAGAGCGGAAGAACGGCATCCCCTGGGGCTTCACCGGCGCGATGGATGGGGGCGTCTGGGCGCGCAGGCCGAAGGCCGCGAGCGAAGCCAACCATACCGCCAGGGTTGTGGGGCAGGTTGTCAACCTGCGGCGGGTTGTCAACCCGCCTTCCGGGGGCTGCACGAAAGCCGGCCGGTCCCGCGGAGCGAGAGCGCCGCAACCGGCGTTTTTGCCCGGTCCGGGGACCTCCAACCCGCCTTCCGAGGACCGCGCGGAAGCCGGCCTGTCCCGCAGAGCGGCGAGCCGCTTACAGACCAACCCAGCCCGCCGGAGCTTGCGGGGCAGGCCGGTCGCGCGGGAGGGCGAGCTTCGCTCGCCGGGCGGGTTGGCAACCCGCCGCAGGCTGCCAGCCTGCCCCACACAAGGCGGCCCGGTCATGGACGGCCTCCGTTTTCTTTCCCCGGCAGTCGTTCGGGCAGCGCGCTCTGGCGGGCCACGCGGCCCGAGGCGGCCTCTTCCATCTCGATTTGATAGTGATCGAGGGTCGCGCCCAGGGCGCCTTCGAAGGCGATGCGGTTGTGGGTGTAGTTGGCCATGGCCTGCACCTGCTCGCTCTCCGCCGCCACCACGTCGCGCTGCGCCTGGATCACCAGGGCGTTGGCGCTCTTGCCATATTCGTACTTCTTCCGCTCGGCGGCCAGCGTCTCGTCCGCCAGTTGCTTGGTCCGCCGGGCGGTCTCGTAGCGGACGTGCGCCTGCCGCAGCCCGATGACCGCGTTGCGCACGTCCACGCCCACCTGCGCGACGCTCTTCTCGAGTTGCAACTCCTGCTGGCGCGCCTGCAGTTGATCCACCGCGTAGTCGGCCTGCGCGGCGCGGTTGCGGATGGGAATGGTGAGCGAAACGCCGGCGGCGTAGTCCGGGAAGTTCCGGCGGAAGAGCTGCCCCAGCATGGCGCCGGCGCCGCCCAGGTAGAACGGGTCGGGAGTGCCGTAATAGTCGCCGATGTTGCCGGGGTTGGGAACGCCGGCCTGGCCGTGGTTGGCGAAGGAAGCGAAGGCCTGCAAGGACGGTTTGAGCGCGCTCCGGTCGCCCTTGAGAACCAGGTTCTGGCTCTCCCAGTTGATGCGGTTCTGTTGCAGGTCGGGCCGCTTGGCCAGGGCCTGCGCCAGGAGTTCGCTCACCGGCGGCAGATCCTCGGTATCGGGCACCTCGATGGTATCCAGCGGCACGACGGAGACGTCCGCGATCACGGGGTCCTCGATGCCGCGGCGGCTGAGCGCGTTCTTGAGCACGATCTCCTGTTGCAGCACGTTGGTCTGGGCGATCAGTACGTCCTGCTCGCGCGCCGGAATCTCGGCCTCCGCGCGCGTGATCTCGATGGCCGCCGCGCCGCCCGCCTCCACCGTCTTGCGGTTGTCCTCGTACAGCTTGCGCGCCGCTTCCAGCGCCAGTTGTTTGAGGCGGACGTCCTCGCGGAACGCCACCAGGTCCCAATACAGGTTCAGCACCGCCGAGACGGTGGTGACCACCTGCTGCTTGAACTGCAAGTCCGTAACCTTGGCGTTGTTGCGGGCGATGCGGATATAGCGCGTGTTGACGGATGTGCCGAATCCCTGGAGGAGATTCTGCGAAACGCTCAGGCCGAGCGAGCCGTTGTTGACGGGGTTGAGCAGCACGCTGGGGCTGTTGGTGGTGCCGTGCGACGCCGAAAAGGAAACGCTGAAGGCGGCGCCGGTCATGAACTGCTGGCTGTAGCCGAGGCTCAGGGAGCGCGAGCCCTCGACCAGGAAATTGGTCTGGTCCACGATGATGTTGCTCTCGGGCGTGGTGTAGTGGCCCAGGCCGGCGGAAAACGTCAGGACCGGGTCGGTCTGCGGCACGAAGGAGCCCAGCAGGCCGGTGACGCCGCCGCCCGATCCCACCCCCGCGCCCGTCGCCATGCTGCCGCTCACGTTGATGCCCGCCAGGCTCACGCTCTGCGGTCCGGGGGCGATGGGCGTGGTGGGCGAGCGAAGCGCGCCGCCGACCGCCGCGCGGCGGATGTCCTCGCGAGCCATCAACGGGCCGTAGCGCTGCATTTCGAGATCGACGTTGTTCTCGAGCGTCAGCGCGATAGCGTCCTGCGCCGTCAGATACAGGGTGCCCGAGCGGACGAGCGAGGCCAGGCGGCCGGAGTTCTCGAGGTTGACCGAAGGCACCACGCGCGGCTTGTAGCGCGCCGTCAGAAAGCCCAGCGGCGCCGGGGGCGGCGGCAGGACCGCGATGTGGGTGGTCTGCGCGCCCACGAGCCACGGCAGCGTGAGGATGAAGAGTGCGCGCCGGGAGCGGCGCAGGAGTGTCGGCATGTAGTCCTCGCGGTTTAAGCATCTCACGAGAGCAATCCGGGGGCCTAACGCGGCTGGCGCTAAACCGCGGCAAGAGCGGGGGAATAGCCGGCCCAGGTGTCCCGTTTTGAGACCGGGCGTCCGAAGTCGGACAGTGGCGGGCGGGCTTTCCGCGCCGGCGGCTGTCCTACCTCCAGGCTTGCAACAGGTTGCTGAAGTCGTCGGTCCACGGGCGCACCCCGCGCCGCGGCTGCTCCGCCTGCGAACCCGACACCACCGCCCAGTCCGCCGAAAGCGTCTGGGAGTCCGCATCGCGGGGGCTGTGTACGCGCGCCACGCCCTTGTGCAGCACCCCGGCCAACGCCTCCACCACCGGGTACAGATCCAGGTACCGGTTGGTCAGGTGAATCACCAGCGGGCAGCCGGGGCGCAGGCGCGCGAAGTACATCTCGAAGGCCTCGCGGGTCAGCAGGTGAACCGGGATGGCATCGTCGCTGAAGGCGTCCAGCACGATGGCGTCGAAGCTCCCCGGCGGCTCGCGTTCCAGTTCGATGCGGCCATCGCCCTCGACCACCTCCGTCACGGCCTCCGAGTCTCCCAGGAAGTGGAAATACTCCGAGGCGGCGCGAATCACCGCCGGATTGATCTCGTAGAAGCGGAAGACATCGCCCTTCCGCCCGTAGGCGGCCAGGGTGCCCGCGCCCAAGCCGACGATGGCCACGCGGCGGTTGGCGGTGTGCGAGGCTCCCAGCGCGAGGCCGGCCCCGCTGCGTTCGCCATAGTAGGCGGTGGGCTGGCGGCGGCGGGCGGGCGACAGGAATTCGACGCCGTGCACGGTTCTGCCGCCGAACAGTGTCCGCACCGCCCGGTCACCCTGGCCGCTGTCGGTGACGCGCAGCGTTCCATAGAAATTGCGCTCGCGGAGCAGGTTCGTTTCGCTGCCGGAGAACGTGGAAGCGAACACAAACGCGCCCACTGCGACCACTGCCAGGCGGATCAACCGCCGCCCCGGGGGGATTCCCCACAGCAAGATCAGCGCCAGGAACACCGAACCCACGATGCCGATGGGCAGCTCCAGGGAAGTCCGGAACAGGTTGGGCGCGGCCACGGCGACGAACACGCCCCCCAGCGCGCCGCCCGCCGCCACCATCAGATAAAAGAACGCCAGCCCCTGCCGCGGCGCGGGCTTGGTGCGGGCCAGCTCGCCGTGGCAGAACATGCAGCACACGAACAAGCCCGCCAGAAGAACGGGCAGATCGAGCCTCGGGTTGGTGGCCGGCGCCGCGATGCCGATCCGCGAGCCCACCGCCAGCCAGGCCACCGGCAGCAGCCAGCGGAACCAGGCCGGCCGGTAGCAGCCCTCCCACTCGAAACACAGAATGAAAGTGAGCAGGTACGTCCCCATCGGCAACACCCAGAGGAATGGAATGCCGGCCACGTTCTGGCTGAGGTAATTCGAGGTCGCCAGCCACAGCGTCGAGGCGCATGCCGCCAGCGCCACCCACAGCAGCGGACGGCCCGGCTCGCCCGCCGCGTCCGCGGCATCGGTCTCGCCGCCGCCGCTCCACCGGCAGTTGGCGATGGCGCCCAGCACCAGCAACCCCGCCACCACCACGTAGCCGCCCGACCACCACCGCAGTTGTACCCTGAGAGGAAAGGCCGGCTCGACCAGCACCGGGTATGCCACCAGCGCCGCCAGGCTGGCGGCATTCGACAGGGCGAACAGCCGGTACGGGAATTGCGCCTCCCGCCGCCCCGCGTACCACCATTGCACCAGCGGGCCGGTGGTGGAGAGGACCAGGAACGGCAGCCCCACCGAAGCCGCCAGCAGCAGCACGATTTCCATTGTGGGATGGCCGGCCGCCGCCCCCGCCGGCGGCCGCAGCGGCAGCACCGCCAGGCTCGCCATCACCAGCGCGATATGAACCGCCGTGCGCGCCCCCACGCCCAGGTAGCGCGTGATGCAAAACGAGTACAGGTATCCGGCCAGCAGCGTCGCCTGGAAGAACAGCATGCAGGCGACCCACACGCCGGCCGACCCGCCAAACCGCGGCAGAATCGCCTTGGCCATGATGGGCTCGACCACGAACAGCAACGCGGAACTGAATCCGATGGTCGCGGCGTATGGGATCGGACGGTTGTGCATGATGGGCCAGTAAGCCATCCTACCAGGAGTGGACCGCGAGCCGCGTGCGGGCGCGGCGGTTGGGCGGGTTTTGTGCCGATTCCGGCAGGCGGGTTACAAACCCGCCGCAGGTTGAAAACCTGCCCCACATAACCGCGGCCGGCCCTCGGGCACCCTCAGCCACGGGAATGTCCGAAACCGCTGCTGCAGCGCGGGGTGGCTGGATGACCGTTGGCAACTTGAGTTAGAATAATATGAATACTGGGGCACGGCGTATCAAGTAAGGCGTACTCGGCCGCTACCCGGGGAAGTGGGGGCGTTCATGGGTGAAACGGAAGCGCCCGGCAGTGCCCGGGCGGCCGTTCCGGTGGTAGGCATTGGCGCTTCCGCCGGCGGACTGGAAGTCTTCAAGCTTCTGCTTGCCGATCTGCCCGCGGGCACGGGCTTCGCCATCGTATTCATCCAGCATCTGGATCCAACTCATCGCAGCATGTTGACCGACATACTGACGCGCGCCACCTCGATGCCGGTCAGCGAGGCGGCCGATGACATGCCGGTGGAAGCCAACCACGTCTACGTCATACCGGCAAACGTCGATCTGACCCTGGCGGACGGTGCGCTGAAACTGGCCCCGCGCACCCAATCGCCGGGAACGCACCTGCCCATCGACGGCTTCCTGCGTTCCGCGGCCGAGCAGTGCGGAAGCGGCGCCATCGGGGTGATTCTTTCCGGAACGGGCGCGGACGGCGCGGCGGGCGTGGAAGCCATCAAGGCCGCGGGCGGGGTGACGTTCGCACAGGAGCCGGCCACTGCCAGGTTCGGCTCCATGCCGCAAGCCGCCGTGGCCACCGGTTGCGTGGACTTCGTTCTGCCGCCCGAGGGCATTGCCGCCGAACTGATACGCATCGGCCGCCACCCGTATATCACGGATTCCCGAAGCGTCCAGGAGCGGCCGGCGCCGGCCGCCGACGAAGACCGGTTCGCCGCCATCCTGGCCATGGTACGCGAGGCCACCGGGATCGACTTTTCGCTGTACCGGGAGAAGATGATCAGGCGCCGGATCCTGCGGCGGCTGGCCCTGCGCAATATCGGCAGCCTGGCGGAGTACGCCGCGCGAATCGAGAAAGATCGCGGGGAGTTGGCGGCGCTGGAGCGGGATTTGCTGATCGGCGTGACCAGCTTCTTCCGGGACCCGGAAGCGTTCACGTGCCTGAAGAAAGCCGTCTTTCCGCGGCTCATCCAAGGGAGGCCGCCGGGCGAGACGATTCGCGTCTGGGTGGCGGGATGCGCCACGGGGGAAGAGGCGTTCTCGATCGCCATCTCGTTGCAGGAATACTTCGACGAAACCGGCGCCAGCTTTCCGGTTCAGATCTTCGCTTCCGATATCAGCGCGGCGGCAATCGAACAGGCCCGCGCCGGCAGGTACCGGGAGAACATTGCCGCCGACCTGACCCGCGAGCGCCTCAACCGCTGTTTCACGAGTGCCGAGGGCGGCTACCAGATCGGCAAAAGCCTGCGCGAAATGTGCGTTTTCACCAGGCACAACCTGATCGACGATCCCCCGTTTTCGAAGCTCGACCTGATCAGTTGCCGCAACGTGCTGATCTACCTGGGGGCGGTGCAGAAGGACATCCTCCCGATGTTCCACTACGCGCTCAAGCCGGCCGGTTTTCTCATGTTGGGCGCATCCGAGGGGGGCGTGGCCGGCGATCTGTTCTCGGTGGTGGACCGCGCGCATAGAATCTACGCCAGGCGGGAAACCGCCAAGAGACCGTACCCGTTTCCGGCGGTCGCCCGCGCTTCCCGCCAGGCCGCGCCGGCGGACGGCGCCATTGCGGGGCCGGCTCCCGAATCGTGGGGCCACGCGGATGTGCGGAAAGAAGTCGACCGGGTGCTGCTGTCGAAGTACAGCCCGGCCGGCGTGGTGGTGGACGAGGACCTGGAGGTGATCGAGATCCGCGGCGATGCCGGCCCCTACCTGGCGCTGCCAGCGGGAAAGGTGAGCTTCAACCTGGTGAAGCTGATTCCCGACGCGGGACTGTTCCTGGAAGTCGAGGAGCTGATCCGCCAGGCGCGCGAGAGCGGCGAGCCGGCGCGGCTGGAGCGCGTGCCTTGCGGACTGGACGAAAACGCCGCGGGTGTGAACCTGGAGGCGGTGCCGCTGGACGCCCATCGGAAGCGCGCGGTCCTGGTCCTGTTCGAACGCGCCGCGGAGGCGGCCGGGGACCGCGCGGCGGCGCCCGAGGCTCCCCTGGAGGGCGACCTCCGCGACCGCCGGATTTCACTCTTGAAGCGGCAACTCGCCGACGCCAAGGAGCGGTTTCTCTCGGCGCTTCAGGAGCACCAGACCTCCCGGGAAGAAAGCCAGAATGTGACCGAGGAGGCGCTTTCCGCCAACGAGGAGCTGCAAAGCCTGAACGAGGAACTGGAGACCGCCAAGGAAGAGCTGCAATCCACCAACGAAGAGCTGATCACGGTCAACGACGAGTTGCAGGCCAAGAACGCGGCGTTGGCGCAGGCGCGCGATTTCGCCATGTCGATCGTGGAAACCGTTCGCCAGCCGTTGTTGGTGCTGGATACGGATTTGCGGGTGAGGATGGCCAACCGGGCCTTCTACCGGACGTTTCACCAATCGCCGCTGGAAGCCGAGGGACGGGTGGTTTATGCCATGTCGAACGGCGCTTGGGACTTCCGCGGCCTGCGGGATGCGCTGGACGGTCTGCTCCAGGGCGGCCACTCGTTCCCGGATTTGGAAGTCGAGCGGGATTTTCCGGGGGCGGGGCGCAGGAACCTGGTGCTGGGGGGGTGCCGCATCCATCATCTGAAGATGATTCTGCTGGCGGTGGACGACGTGACCGACCGCCAACTGGCGGAGCAGGCCTTGCGCAAGACCGAGGAGCACCTTCGCCAATCGCAGAAGATGGAGGCCGTCGGCCGGCTCGCCGGAGGCATCGCTCACGACTTCAACAACCTGCTCACCGCCATCATCGGCTACGCCAGCCTGTTGAACGACCGGCTGGCCGGGGACGAGAGCGCCGTCCAGCAGGCGCTCGAAATCAAGGCTGCCGCCGAGAGGGCCGCCGCGCTCACGCACCAGTTGCTGGCCTTCAGCCGGCGCCAGGTGCTGCAACCGAAGGTGCTCGATCTGAACGCCATCATCGCGGACTTCGACAGGATGCTGAGCCGGCTGGTGGGCGAGCGGATCACGGTCGCCGTGGAGTGTCAGCCCGGACTCTGGCAGGTGCGGGCCGACCCGGGGGAACTCGGCCGCGCCATCATGAACCTTTCCTTGAACGCGCGCGACGCCATGCCGGGCGGCGGCACGCTGACGATCGAGACGGCCAACGCGGCGCTGACGGAGGGCGGGGACCTGGACCTTGCGCCGGGCCGCTATGTGAAGATGACCGTGCGCGACACGGGGATTGGAATGGACGCGGAGATGCGGGCGCATCTCTTCGAGCCGTTCTTCACCACCAAGGAGGCCGGCAAGGGAACCGGCCTGGGGCTCGCCACGGTTCTGGGAATCGTCGAGCAGAGCGGCGGCGCCATTACTTGCGAGTCCGAACCGGGCCGGGGAACCGTCTTCACGATCCTCCTGCCGGCCATCGCCGGGACGGTGGACCGGGAAGCCGCTCGGGCCGGAGGTCTGGCCGGAGCGCCCAAGGGTTCGGAAACCGTGCTGTTGGTGGAGGACGAAGACGCGGTCCGCGTGCTGTCCCGAATGATTCTGGAGAAGGTGGGGTACGTGGTTCTCACGGCCCGCAACGGACGCGAAGGTCTGGCGCTGTGCGAAGCCCACCAGGGCCCCATCCATCTGCTGGCGACCGACGTGGTCATGCCGGAGAGCGGCGGGCGCGAACTCGCCGAACGCGCCCTCAAGCTGCGGCCCGCGATGAAAGTTCTGTTCGTGTCCGGCCACATGCAGGATGTGGTTCTCAAGGAGGGTGTCGAGAAGGGAGCCGCGTTTTTGCAGAAACCTTACACGCCTTCCGGGCTGGCGCAGATGGTGCGCGAGACCCTGGATTCGGGCGGACGGAGCGGCGGGGGTTGAATCGCGGCTGCGTCGCCGGGGGCGAAAACCCGGGGACAGACGGATCCGTCCACGCGGCGCTCCTGGGTCCGGGGCTTCCGTGAGAAACGCTGGGCGCCTTGGGACGGAGCCGTCAGTCCCCGCGTTTTCGCGGAGTGGGGGCGCCGGCGGCGGCCTCTTCGCCGGGAAAACTCTCCACGTTGGCGGAGATGCGGGCTGTGTTCCCGCACGCGGACCCGGTGGGGGACCTCACGGTTTTCAATATCGCCGGCAACAAGTACCGGTTGATCGCCCGGGTGAACTACCGGACTCAGAAGGTGTTTGTCAGAGCAATCCTGACGCACGGCGATTACGACCTGGGAAGGTGGAAGGAATGAGTACTCAGATCACGCCGGCTATCGATGCCAAGCAGTACGGCAGGATACTCAGCCGGGAGTTGCCGCGGGCAATCCGGAATGGCCGCGACCTGGAGAAGGCGGTTGCCCGATTGGCCGAACTGGACCGGCGCGATGGGGGTCTGACACCGGAGGAGCGGGAACTGGCCGAGTTGTACACCGCCTTGATCGAAGCCTACGAGGACGAGCGCTACCCCGTGCCGCGGGCCGCGCCCGGCGAGTTTCTCCGGGCACTCCTGGAACACCGCGGTCTGGCGCAGGCCGGCGTAGCTCCCCTGCTGGGTGGGAGCGGCCACACGTCCGAGATCCTGAACGGGAAACGATCGATCAGCAAGGCGCAAGCCAGGAAGCTGGCTGACTTCTTCGGCGTACCCGCCGACGCGTTCATCTGAGGCGGGGGGAGCGGGGCAGGGGCGAAGACCGTCTCGCCGTGGGGGGCGAAAACCTCGGGGACAGAAAACCCGGGGACAGACGGATCCGTCCACGCGGCGCCGCGGGGTCCGGGGCTTCCGTGAGAAACGCTGGGCGCCTTGGGACGGAGCCGTCAGTCCCCGGGTTTTCGCGGAGTGGGGGCGCTCGCGGCGGCCTGTTCGCCCGAAAGGCTCTCCACCCCGGCGGAGATGTTCATGGCGCAGAACTTGGGGCCGCACATGGAGCAGAAGTGGGCGTCCTTGAAGCCCTCGTCGGGGAGCGTCTCGTCGTGCATGGAGCGCGCCGTCTCGGGGTCCAGCGACAGGGCGAACTGCCGGTTCCAGTCGAAACGGTAGCGGGCGCGCGAGAGCGCGTCGTCGCGGTCGCGGGCTCCTGGGCGGTGGCGCGCGATATCGGCCGCGTGGGCGGCGATCTTGTAGGCGATGATCCCGGCCTTCACGTCCTCGCGGTTGGGCAGCCCCAGGTGCTCCTTGGGCGTTACATAGCACAGCATGGAGGCGCCGTACCAGCCGATCATGGCGGCTCCGATGGCGGAGGTGATGTGATCGTAGCCCGGCGCGATGTCGGTCACCAGCGGGCCTAGCGTGTAGAACGGCGCCTCGTCGCACAGCTCGTTTTCCATCCGGACCTGCATCTCGATCTGGTCCATGGGAATGTGCCCAGGGCCTTCGATCATGGTCTGCACGTCGTATTCCCAGGCCTTGCGGGTCAGCTCGCCCAGGGTTCTCAGCTCGGCGAACTGCGCCTCGTCGCTGGCGTCCGCCAGGCTGCCGGGCCGCAGGCCGTCGCCGAGCGAGAAGCTGACGTCGTGCTTCCGGAAGATCTTGCAGATGTCCTCGAAGCACTCGTAGAGCATGTTCTGCTTGTGGTTCCTGACCATCCACTCGGCCAGAATGGAACCTCCGCGGCTGACGATGCCGGTGACGCGGCGGGTGGTGAGCGGGATGTGTTGCACCAGCACGCCGGCGTGGATGGTCATGTAGTCCACGCCCTGCTCGGCCTGCTCTTCGATCGTTTCCAGCATCACCTGTTTGGAGAGGTCCTCGACGCGGCGCACGCGCGCAAGCGCTTCGTAGATGGGTACGGTGCCGATGGGCGCCGGCGAGGCGGCGATGAGGGCCTTGCGGATGGAGGCGATGTCGCCGCCGGTGGAGAGGTCCATCACCGTGTCGGCGCCGTACTTGAGCGAATACTCGAGCTTCTCCAACTCGCCGGCGGCGTCGCCCGTCACCGCGGAGTTGCCGATGTTGGAGTTGATCTTGCACCTCGAAGCCACCCCGATGCACATGGGTTCCAGGTTGGTATGGTTGACGTTGGCGGGAACGATCATGCGGCCGCGGGCCACTTCGGAGCGGACCAGTTCCGGGGAAATCGACTCCCGCCCGGCGACGCAGTGCATCTCCTCGGTAATGATGCCCTGCCGGGCATAGTGCATCTGCGTGCGGATTCCGTCGTTCTTGCGTTTGGCTACCCAGTCTCGGCGCATGGTGACTCCCGGTATTCCGGACTTGCGGGGAAGGGCCGGGGATTCCCGGCCCCGGACTATTTCTTCTTCTTGGGCTTCTTGACTTCCTTCTTCGGGCTTTTGTCTTTGGCCACGATGAATCCTCCCTTATGACTGAGAGTATCACTGCTGGACGGCGCGGCGCACGCGCGGCGGCCTATGGCCCGGCTTTCTTCCTCCAGTGTTCCTCGACGGTGGCTTCGAGACCGGCCATGCGGCGGCGCAGGGATTGCTCGCGCCGCGAGATCCGGAAGATGTAGGCGAACAGCAGTCCGATGCCGATGCCGTAAGCGTAGAAGAGCCAGTGCAGGTTTTCCATCGTCAGATTCCTCGATCCACCATTTCGTTGGTGCGGCGGACCAGATCGTCGGCCGCGCGCTCCAGTTGCGCCACGCGCCGCCGCAAACGGACGATGCATCCCCACACCAGCAGCATGGCGCACATGCCGAACATCAGGGTGAACAACATGTCGGGGGCCAATCCGGAACCGCGGCCGCCGCCGATCACCGGCGAGGGGTGCTGGGTGCGGAAGATGCGGTTCGACATGTAGATGAGCGGCACGTCCAGCATTCCCAGAATGCAGATGACGGCGCAGACGGTGGCGCGAACTTCCACCGGCGTCGCCCGGCGGATCGACACGTAGGCCACGTACAGGAAGAAGAGCAGGAAGGCGGAGGTGAGCTTGGCGTCCCACGTCCACCAGATGCCCCACACGCGGCGGCCCCACATGGAACCCATCGAGATATTGATGGCTTCGAACAGCACCACGGTTTCGTTGGCGGCCACCGAGAGGTCGTCCCACTTGTTGTTGCGGGTCGCCAGGTAGAGGATGCTGGCGATGCCGCCCACGAAGCAGGCCACGAAGGCGGTCATGGCGGCGGGCACGTGGAAGTAGAAGATCCGCTGGATAATCCCCATGGTGCTCTCGGTGGAGACCCACACGAAGACCAGGTACAGATGGACGATCATGGCCAGCGCCGCGGCACCGCCCATCCAGAGCGGCACGGCGGGGGATTCGGTTGGGCTTGGCGTGCTCATGGACACAGCCTCACTTCAGCGCCTCGTTCAGCACGCGCGCCAGGCGGTCGCCGGCCTTCTCGATCTGCATGCGGATCAGCGGACGGGCGGCCTGCTCGTAGGCGGCGTCCAGGTGGATCGGGGTGGCGTTGGGCGCGCCCGCCACCGGCTTGACGGGCAGCTTGCCGTACACCACGTCGATGGCGGCCTGGTGCGATTCCTCCGCCCAGGATTCGACGGTTCCCTGGGACCACTTCCTGCGGTTCTTCCTGGCCGCTTTCAGCATGCCTGGGTAGAGTTCGTCCTCCTCGCCCATGCGGGTCAACATGCCGGTGTCCCAGGCGCTGTGCAGGTTGGTCTGGCGGCGGTCGCCGAGGGTCACGCGGACTTCGTTGCCGCCCTTATCCCGGTCATCGGAGCAGTGCAGGGGCTGGTGCATGTCGCCGACGAAGTGCACCACGAACATGAGGGCTTCTTTGCGCCCGGCGGGCGGGGTGGAGGGGTCCTGGAGCGCGGCGCGGAACCTGGCGATGGCCTGGATGACGCAATCGCCCTGGGGGCAGTCGCGGGCCATGTCGAGGTGGGGCCGATCGATGGGGATATCGACGAAGTGCCAGGGGGCGGTTGCGGGGCGCTCGCGGCGGACGGTGTCGGCCCAACTGGAGATGGAAACCAGGGTCGCGCCGGGGCCCAGGATGGCGTCCACCCTGGCGCGAGCCTTGGCGGTGAGCTGGGCCTGGGCGATGCGCGCCACCAGGTCGTGTCCCTCGACTCCCCAACCCAGGGCGGAGGCGGGCAGACAGAATGCGGCGAGGAGGGTGGCCAGGAGTCTGCGCATAGAATCCAAGACTATCACGGACGCGGCTGCAGCTTGGCGAGCCGCGGCAACCCGGACCGCGAAGTTCCCTCGCGTCATCCGGTACAATGGCTGCTGTGGAGACTCAGAATCAAGCAATCGAACCCAGCCCGTGGAAACGGCTTTGGACCCGCTATCACGAGGTGACGAAAGACGTCACGCGGGGGTTCATCGCGGAATGGACCGTCACCATCGTTCTGCTGCTGTTCGCCACCACCACGCTGGTGCAGGCCTTCGTGATCCCCAGCGCGTCCATGGAGGACTCGCTCCTCATCGGCGACCACGTTCTGGTGGACAAACTGATCTATTCGCCTTCGGGCGCGATCTCCAGCCGCCTTCTGCCCTACCGCGACGTGCGGCGCGGGGACATCATCGTCTTCCGCTATCCCGAGCAGATCAAGGAAGACTACGTGAAGCGCGCCATCGGCATTCCCGGCGACCGCATCCGGCTGGTGAACAAGCAGCTCGTCCTCAACGGGCACGTGGTCAACGAGCCGTACGTGAAGCACGTGACCGGCTACGTGGACCAGTACCGCGACAATTTTCCGTCCACGCCCAACACCGTGCTTCCCGAGCGGGCGCAGGACATGCTGGACAATCACGTGGTGAACGGCGAACTGGTGGTGCCGCCCAATTGCGTGTTCGCCATGGGCGACAACCGCGACGATTCGCTGGACAGCCGCTACTGGGGCTTCGTGCCGCGGGAGAACATCGAAGGCACGCCGCTGGTGATCTACTGGTCGTTCGAAGCCCCCACCGCCGACCTGACCAACGGCAACATCGGTTTCGACCACATTGTCGACGTGGTGACGCACTTCATCACCAAGACGCGGTGGACGCGCACGTTCAAGCTGATTCACGGGTACGCTTTGAAGTAGACGGCGGGCGGCTTCCCGGCGGGGGACCTCAGACGGTCTCTCCGCGCACCAGGTCGTCGTAGGTCTCGCGGCGGCGGACGATGCGCCACTGCGCGCCTTCCACGAGGACTTCGGGGGCGCGCGGGCGGGAATTGTAATTCGACGAGAGCACGAAGCCGTAAGCGCCGGCGGTGGCGACGGCCAGGAAATCTCCGGGCATGGCGTTGGCCATCTGGCGTCCGCGCGCCAGGAAATCGGTGCTTTCGCAGATGGGGCCCACCACGTCGGCGGTGATGGGCGGGAGCGAATTGCGCCGCACGGGAAGAATCTCGTGGTGGGCGTGGTAGAGCGAGGGGCGGATGAGGTCGTTCATGGCCGCGTCCACCACCACGAATTCCTTGCCGCCGTTGCGCTTGCGGTAGAGCACGCGGGTGAGCAGCACGCCCGCGGCGCCGGCGATGGAGCGGCCGGGCTCGACCACCGCCTCGAGGCCGCTGTCGCGCAGGCGCGCGCGCAGGCTCCCGATGAACGCGGGAATGGCGGGCGCCGTTTCGCCGGCGTGGTAGGCGATGCCCAGGCCGCCGCCGAGATCGATGTGGCGGATGGCGTGGCCCTGGGCGCGCAGGCTCACGGCCAGGGCGAGCACCTTGTCCAGGGCATCCAGCAGCGGGGTTTCATCGAGAATCTGCGAGCCGATGTGACAGCTTACGCCCTCGGCGGACAGGTTCCGCGACTCGCGCGCCCGCTGGTAGATGGCGGGGGCCTCGGCGATGGGGATGCCGAACTTGTGCTGGCTGAGTCCCGTGGAGATGTAGGGGTGCGTGGCGGCGTCGACATCCGGGTTGACGCGGATGGAGAAGCGGGCCTGGACGCCCAGGCGCGCGGCCATGGCGTCGAGGAGGGTCAGCTCGGACTCGGATTCGCAGTTGAAGCTGTGAATGCCGCTCGCCAGCGCGTATTCCACTTCGGCGGCGGTTTTGCCCACCCCCGAGAAGACCGCCCTGGAGGGATCGCCGCCGGCCTGCAGCACGCGGAAGAGTTCGCCGCCCGAGACGATGTCGAAGCCGGCGCCGGCCTTGGCCACCAGCGCCAGCACGGCCAGCGAGGAGTTGGCCTTGACGGCGTAGCAGACCGTGTGCGGCACACCCGCGAAGGCCTCGTCATAGGCGCGGTAGTTGGCCAGTATCGCCTGGCTGGAATAGACGTAGGCGGGAGTGCCCACGCGCGCGGCCAGCGAGGCCAGCGGGACCTGCTCGCAGTAGAGGTCGTTCTGAGAATAGGAGAACATCGCAGCCGAAGAACCAGTATGGCAGACAGACGGAGAACCCGCGTGTGGGCCGCCCATGGGCGATGGCCCGCGTGTTGGCCGGCCGCCCGCACTAGTGAGCGGCGAACGTGAGCAATTGCGCGTCCAGATCCTTCAGCGCCTTGGTAAGCTGATCCCGGTAGCGGGGATTCCGGACGGATTCCAACTCCCGCACGACTCTGATGCGGGAGAGCGCGATGGTTTCCTTCTTGCGGATGGCCTCGAGCACCTCGGGTGCGGGAGCCTTTCGGCCAATGGCCCTACGTGGAGCAGTCGCGGCCGCGGAAACCCGTTCTTCGGCCGGCTTGCCTTCCCAACCTCTTGCCATACTTTCATCTTAACCGCTGGCGCGGTGGAGGGGGTAACGGGGATGGCGGCGCAGCGGACCGGATGCGCCGCGCCTATCTAAAACCGCAGCCCCTCGAGCGCGCGGCTGGTTTGCAGCACCGCCCCCATCACGCGTTCGTAGTGCATGCGGATGGGGCCCAGCACGGCCACCTTGGCGGGCATGCCGCTGGCCAGGTACACCGTCATGCCGATGAGCGCCAGGTCCTTCATGGCGGGGTGCGCCCGTTCCAGGCCCACGTGCACTTCCAGTTCGCCGGCGGGCTGCTCCAGGAAACGGTCCAGCAACTCGATGAGGCGCTTCTTCTCCTCGAGCGCGCGCAGCAGCTCGCGCATGCGCTCGCGCGTGAGGTGCAGGTCCTGGCCGAGCAGGTTCGAGGCGCCCTCCATGTGCACTTCGGGCGATTCGTCCACTTCCAGCAGACCCTGCGAGTACAGGGCTTGCAACTTCAGGTGCGCCGCGGCGTACAGCTCGCGCTCGCGCAGCATGCGGCGCAACAGCTCGCGGCGCGCGTCGCCCAGGCGCCAGCCGGCGAAGTTGCGGTTGACGTAGTTCTTGATGGAAAGCAGCTCCTCGGGCGAGGACGGCTCGTCGAGCGCCACCACGCGGTTGCGGACCAGGCGGTCGCGGGTGACCAGGATGGTGAGGACGCGGTTGTCGGCCAGGGGGACCAGCTCGATCTGGTCCAGTTCCTGGGAGAAGGCCGGCATGGCGGCGGCGATGCCGACGTTGCGGGTCAGTTCCACCAGAATGTGGCTGGAGCGTTCCACGCGGTCGCCGACCGTGTGCAGCAGGCTGAACTCGCTGCGCAGGCGCTCGGCATCGGCGGCGGCCAGGCGGGCGGCGGTGAGGGCGCTCACATAAAGGCGGAAAGCCTTCTCGGTGGGGATGCGGCCGGCGGAGGTGTGCGGCTGGGAAAGGTAGCCTTCCTCGGCCAACTCGGCCATGGCGTTGCGGATGGAGGCCGGGCTCAACGGCTCGCGGCGGAGCATGGCGATGGAGTGCGAGCCCACCGGCTCGCCGGTCTCGATGAACCGGCGCACGATGGCGTTCAGGATCTCCAGATGCCGCGGTTTGAGGCGCGATGGCGTCTGCATAACGTCCGCGAAAGTACAAGTCCCCCCACAGCCAATTCTAACGGTCCGCAGGCCGAGGGTCAATCGCAACGGGCGGACATTGCCGCGACACATTGCCAAGGGCGCCGCCGCCGCGGCCGCTTCTGGTACAATTTGGCTGCCCGTGAAACCTCCCGCCGAGAGACAAGATCCGCGCCTGATGCGCGCCATGTTCCACACCATCGCCCCGCGCTACGACTTCTTCACGCGCGCGGCCTCCTACGGAATGGACCGCCGCTGGAAGCGCGCCGGCGTGAGGAATGCCGCCCTTCCGCCGTGCCCGCTGGTGCTCGACCTGGCGGCGGGCACCGGCGACTTCTCGCTGCTCGTCGAGCGGCAATGTCCCGGCGCCCGCTCCGTGGCGGCCGACCTGACCGAGCGCATGCTGCTGCTCGCCCGCGCGCGCCATGTGGACCGCGCCGTGTGCGCCGACGCCGTCCAGCTTCCCTTCGCCGACGGCGCCTTCGATTGCGTCTTCGTCGGCTACGGCCTGCGCAACTTTCCCGATCTGAACGCGGCGGTGCGGGAGATGTGCCGGGTGACCCGGCCCGGCGGCCGCCTGGTGAGCCTCGACTTCTTCCTGCCGTCGAACCGCGTGCTGCGGCGGATCTGGCTGGCGTGGCTCTTCCTGCAGGGCGCTTTCTGGGGCATCCTGCTGCATGGCCGCCCGCGCATCTACACCTACATCCCCGATTCGCTGCGCAGCTTCGTTTCGATCGGCGAGTTCTCGTCGCTGCTGCGCCGGTCGGGATACTCGAGTGTGGATACGCGCAGCTTCATCCTGGGCGGGATCGGCCTGCATTGGGCCATCAAGGAGGGATAGGGGCGGCGGGAAGGCGCGGCGGCGGGTTGCATCCGCGATCACAATGATGCATACTGAGGATATATGCCTCACCGAGCATCAACACCCAAACGCGGCGCCCCGAAGATCCGGCGCAAGCCGGAGTCGCGATACACGGTCGGACTTGCCACCTCCGTGGCCAGCCAGGTGCGGCGTTACGCTGGAACGGCCGACACCAGCATGAGCAAGGCTATCGCAGCGCTGGTGCGCCTCGGCCTCGAGAACCGGGAGATGCGCAAGCGGGAGTTCTTCAAGCGGTTGAAAGACAATCTGGCGGTCGACGATCCCAACGAACAAGACCGGATTGTGGATGAATTCCGTGCGCTGATATTGGGCCAGTGAGAGAGTCCGGAAGACCTCAAGAATTACTTCAGTTTTTTCTTGCAATCCTCCGGGGCTTCAGATATTATGTATTTGGATGCCCCCCGAATTGCGGTTCGGGGGGAAGTTTTGGGGCGGCCCGGGTTCCCCACCCTCCCCGGAACGGACACTCCCTCTGGGAAGATGTCTTACTTTCCTGCAAAAGGAGAACCGCGAATGCCGATAATCCAATGGCAGGGGCTCCCCAGACAGAAGTGGGCGCACCTCAGAGCCCGCGCCATGGAACGCAAAGTCTCCCAAAACGACCTGTTCGCGCTGGCTGAGTGGAAGGCACGGGATCCGGACGTCCCGGATGGGGCCTGGTTCAAGGATTTCGGAACCTTCAAGCTGTGTGGCACTGGGAAGTTTCCGAACACGTTTCTACTCGCGGGGCAGGCGGCGCGCGGCAAGGAGGTCTGACGCCCTGCGTCCTGTTTCCGCGCCACCAGCACGCGCGACGGGTACAGCCTCTGCCGCACGGTGCGGTCCTCCGGAATGCGGAAGCGCGCCGATTCCATCAGATCCGGCACGCGGCGGTCCGCCTGGCGTCCGCCGATGGCCGGAGCCACCTTGCCGAACACGCGGTACATGGCATTGAGCATGGCGGTGTTCCGCCCGATGAGTACCAGCGTCAGATGGCCGCGGTCCCGCAGCACGCGCGGGAACTCGCCCGGCGTCCGCGCGATGCCGTCGGCCGAAAGCAGCTCCAGCATGTAGCAGCAGAACACCGCGTCGAAGGCTTCGTTGCGGAACGGCATGTGGCGCGCGTCCACCGCTGCGCGCGGGAGTGAAACAAGTGGCTCGAAACCGGATACACCGCCGGCAAGCGGTCGTAGGGGCGGCGGGAAGGCGCGGCGGCGCGGCGTTACGAAACCGCCGCCGGGCTGGTCTGCAATTCGGGCAGCTCGATCTCGATGCGGGTGCCCCGGCCCGGATGGCTGTCGATCCACATGCGGTACTCGCCGGCGAACAGCACCTTGAGCCGCTCGTTGACGTTGCTGACGCCGATCCCGTGGTCCAGCAGCGTGGCCAGCTTGGACTCGGGGATGCCCACCCCGTCGTCCTCGACCGTCAGGCACAGGCGCGATCCGCCGCGGCGCGTGCGGATGCGGATGGTGCCGCCCTCCACCTTGCCGCTCAACCCGTGCTTGATGCAGTTCTCCACCAGCGGTTGCAGAAGCATGCTGGGCACCAGCATGTCCAGGGTGTCGGCGGCCACGTCGCCGACGAAGCGCAGTTTGTCGCCGAAGCGCACCACTTCGATGGCCAGGTAGTCCTCGATGAAGCTCAACTCGTCGCGCAGGGCGCTGAAATTCTCGTGCTTGCGCAGCAGGCGCCGCAGCACCTTCGAGAGCTTGAACACCATCACGCGGGCCTGGTCGGGATCCGTGCGGATGAGCGACGAGACGCTATTGAGGGTATTGAACAGAAAATGCGGGTTGATCTGGCTGGTGAGCGCCGCCAGGCGGGCCTCCACCAGCAGGCGCTCCTGCTCCTCGAGCTTCTTCTCGTTGCGCGCGTTGTTCCAGATCTTCAGCGGAATGGTGACCGCAAAAACGGTGGTGGCGTAGAGCGCCGCCGTAAACCCGGGCGAGTGGCCGGTCCACTTGTGCCACAGACCGAAGGGCCGCTCGCCGAAGCGCGAGTCGCTCAGTTCGCTGCGCAGGAACTCGGCCACCAGGATGCCCGCGCCGAACAGCAGGTGAAACGCGGTGGCGCGATAGTTGCGCGTCTCCTTGAAGAAACGGAAAATGTTGAGATCGGGAAAGGGCGAAAAGCGCCAGATCTCTTCCGGGCCGGGCGCCAGGTCGCGCAACAGGCCGCCCAGCACTCCCACGCCGGCCAGCAGGGGCAGGGTCAGGGCCTCGCCGCCGAAAACCGCCGGGAGAGCGATCAGAATGCCCGACATCAGGCCGGCCACGTACCCTCCCAGAATGCCGGCGAGCAGGCTGCCCTCCAGACCCAGATCGACGGCGTAATAGTTCTCCCTGGAGAGTATCCGCGCCGCCGAGCTGATGGCGAAAACTATCGAGAGCACCAGCGAAAACACGGCCCGCTGCGTGAGGGTGCGGTTCTCCCGCATCAACATGGACTTGAAACGGCCGGATCGCGCCAGGATGCTGGCGATCGAAGCCATCACGCCGAGTTTTACCAGCAGCGAGAATAAGCTTTCCGACATTCGGCGCCGGAAGCCATTATAATGGAAGGAGTAAGGCTTCCCCTAACAGGCATGGACAATCTCCCCGCGCTGCGGCTCCTCAAAGTGGCCGAAGCGGATTTCCCGACGCAGTACGGACTCTTCCGGATCTTCGGTTTCGAGGGCCATTTCGAAGACGCCGTGGAGGAGGCCCTGGCGCTGCGCATGGGCGTTCTCGAGGCCGGCGAAGCCCCGCTGGTGCGGATCCACTCGCAGTGTCTCACCGGCGACGTCTTCCACTCCCTGCGCTGCGATTGCCGGGCGCAACTCGAGATCTCGCTCGACGGCATCGCCCAAGAGGGCCGCGGCCTGCTGATCTACGAGCACCAGGAGGGCCGCGGCATCGGTCTGCTCAACAAGCTGCGCGCTTACGAACTACAGGATAAGGGCGCCGACACGGTGGAGGCCAACGAGCGCCTGGGTTTCGAGAGCGACCTGCGCAGCTACGCCTTGCCGGCGGCTATTTTGCGCTATTTCGCCCTCGACGCGGTCCGCCTGCTTTCCAACAATCCCAAAAAGGTGGAGGCCGTCGAGCGGGCCGGCGTCCGCGTGGTGGAACGGATTCCCTGCCTGGCCGACGTGCTGGATACGCGCGAAGCCTACCTGCGCACCAAGAAGGAAAAGATGGGGCACCTGCTCGAGCACCTCGAGTAGCCGCACTGGCGGTTTCGCGCGCACTGTTATATACCGGTTGAGTGACCCCAGTAAACCCGGGCGGCTTCCATCCCGCCGGCAGACCCTACCGGTTCGCCGTCCTGGCCTTCGCCGCGCTCATGGCGTTCGGCAGCTACTTCGCCTACGACAGCGTGGGCGCCATCGAAACCACCCTGATGGAGGTGTTTCATACCAATCGCTCGGCCATCGGCGCCATGTACTCCATGTATAGCCTGGCGGCCATCTTCGCGGTCCTGGGGAGCGGCTACCTCATCGACCGCGCGGGCGTGCGGCGCGCCAGCCTGATTCTCTCCGGCTTCGTGGTGGCCGGCGCCGCGCTGGTGGCGTGCGCGCCCAGCTTGCGGGTGATGTACCTGGGGCGCATTCTGTTCGGCATCGGTTCGGAATCCATGATCGTGGCGCAGAGCGCCATCACGGCGCGCTGGTTCGCCGGCAAGGAACTCGCCATGGCCTTCGGCATCACCCTGACCGTCAGCCGGCTGGGCACGCTGTTCTCGTTCAACACCATGGACCTGCTGGCCCACCGCTGCGGGTATCGCGGCGCGCTGTGGATCGCCGCGGGGTTGTGCCTGGCCAGCCTGGCGGCCAACTGGATCTACACCCTCATGGACCGCCACGCCGAGCCGGTTCTCAAACTGCCCGAAGCCGGCTCGGGCGACAAGATCGCCTGGAGCGATATCGGCAAATTCCGGCCGTCGTACTGGTACGCCGTCGCCATCTGCGTGACCTTCTACTCCGCCATCTTCCCGTTCACGGCGCTGGCCACCGACTTCTTCCACGGCAAGTGGGGCCTGCCCGGCGCCTCGGCCGAGGGCCTGGGTTTTCTGGGAGGCGTGTTCTTCAACTTCACCCACATGTTCACCACGGCCCAGGGGACCACGTCCATCATCATCGCCGCGTCCATGTTCCTGGCTCCCTTCGCCGGCAACCTGGTGGACCGCATCGGCCGCCGCGCGGGGCTGATGGTTCTGGGATCGCTGCTGATGATCCCGGCGCACCTGTCGATGGGGCTCACCCGCATCCCGCCGGCGATTTCGATGATGGTGCTGGGAGCGGCGTTCGTGCTGGTGCCGGCCTGCATCTGGCCGTGCGTGCCGCTGATCGTCGATGAGCGGCGCGTGGGGACCGCGTTCGGGGTCATGACCGCCATTCAGAACGTCGGCCTGTTCGCCTTCCCGATCGCCAACGGCGCCCTGCGCGACGCGACGCGCGGCTACACCGCGAGCCAGATCATGTTTGCCTGTCTGGGCCTGTGCGGCCTGGTCTTCTCGCTGCTGCTGTTGCGCGCCGACCGCCGCGAGGGCGGCCGCCTGGAACGCGCCAGGTAGCGGAGCCCCGACGGCCGCGGCGCCGCGCCCCGGGCGGCGCCGGCGATCGGAGCTGCCGGGCCTTCGTGCAAACTCCCGGCAGGCGGGTTGCCAACCCGCCGCAGGCTGAAAGCCTGCCCCACGTAGCGGCAGCCTCAGTCCCAGCTCAGCTTCACGCGGAACATGGCTCCGTCTTTCGGCAGCGTCAGGCCGCGGGCTGGAGAAGCCGCGGGCAGGGACTTGGCCGCCGTCCAGACGCCATCCTGGTAGAGACCTTCCTCGATCTGCACGAAACGGGCTTCCTTGTGGCCCGAAGTGGCGGGAGGCCGGAAGTCGAGGGTGGTGTCGAACCCCATCGCCAGAAACTCATCCGGCTGCAACTGGGCCATCAGCACGCGGCCCGAAGGCGGGGCCGGCGGTCCCGTGGGCTCGACCCAACTGGGTTGCCTGGCGAGCGCGGGCGGGAACATGGCCAGCACATCGTAGCGGTCGAAAGTCAGCGTGCGGCCGGGGATGTTCTCCTCTTCGATGGCGGCTTGCAGTTTCTTCGTCCCTTCGAGTTCGGTGATGACCGGCGCGGCGCTCCCCAGCAGACGGAAATTCGCCGCCATGTCCGCGAAGCGCGGGCCGAAGTCGCTCGACGAGGGCGCATCGATCCCCACTCCGAACTGCGCGAAGCCGATGGCCCCGTACCCGCCGATGGCCATGAAGCAGTAGCGCGCGAAATCCAGCCCGCGTCCGGTTTCCACGATCAGCAGCGGGTTGTCGCGGCGGGCGTACCGCGAAAGAATCGTCCGGTAGATGACGGCCGAGCGGTGGTAGATATCGGGAGCGATCAGGTCGATGGAGGGAGCAGCGGCCTTCCATAAGTCGAGCGTGTGCGATTGGCCGCCGCCGCTGGGGTAACTGTCCCCGGGGCGGTCGAAGTCGTAGAACCGGTCGTTGGTCCCCGCTCCGCCCATCCAGACGTTCTCATACATCGGCAGCGGGTAGGCGGCCTTCCCGGCCTGCGCGACCGAGTCGATGTACCGGGCCATGTAGTAAGTGGTGAAGGCCTCTTCGGCGAACTGCGCGCCGAAGACCTGCGTCCAGGTTCCGGGCTGCTTCTTGAGCGCGGCGGCGAACTCCGCCGGAACCGGCCCGTTGAACAGCTTATTGGCGCTGGCGGAGTGATCGCGCGCCGGCCCCACGATCCCCGGCTCGTTCTCGACCTGCACCAGGATCGCGGTGCGATCCTTCTCGTCAATCTCGCGAATGCGTTTCAGCAGGGCCGCGAAGGCCTTGCGGTCGGCCGCCAGCGTCGCTTCGCCGTGGGGAGAAAGGGAGTTCGACGCCTTGCCGGCCTCATCCACCGCCTTTGGAAAACGCGCCGCATTGGAAGTTATCCAGTCGGGAAGATAGGCGGTCTCGTCGCCCTTCCAGGTGCCGAACCACAGCACGATCGCCCTGAGACCGTGCGCCCGAATGTCGCGGACGATCCGGTCGACGCCGGTGAAATCGAAGGTACCCTCGGCCGGCTCGATGAGCTTCCAGGGGACCGGAAACTCGACGGTGTTGCCATGATACGACGCGAAGCCGGGCAGCACCTTGGCCATCAAATCGGGGACGTACACGCGGTTGTCCACCTGTCCCCCCAGCATGAGAAAAGGCTTCCCATCGACCAGCAACTTATGCTGGGCGCCTGTGGCGACCAGTTGCGGAATGGGCTTGCCCTGCCCGAGCGCCATGGAAGCGGCGGCGGCCAGGAGCAGCGGGAACGCGGCGAATCTGCGTGGCACGGCGAACCTCCCAGTTTTCCAAGTGAGCGAGACCCAGCATAACCCGGCCCGCCCGCGGAGACAAGGGGCCGGGCGGGGCGGGTTGCGCCGGGCTGCGCGGGGCGCACTACCGGCCGCGCGCCCGCTCGAACTTCGCCGCGGAGGCTTCCATCATGAGGAAGAACGCCTGGCCTTCCGCCGCCACCCCGGGCTTATCGAACCTGGGGGCGCCGCAGACCCCTTGCACGAACCCGTAGCGGTCCACCTTGGCCCGCGCCGCGGCGCGCATGCGGCCGGCGGCGGCGGCGTAACCGGCCGGCAACCAGCCCCCCGGCACGCCGGTGTAGATGCCGAAGGCCAGCATCTGCGCCAGGTTGGTCTCGATGAAACTCTCGGGGCGGTCCAGCACATTGTGGAACAGCCCGTCGGGACGCTGGAAAGCCAGGCACCCATCCAGCAGTTCCTGGAGGAACGCGGACACCCGCTCGCGATCCGCCCGCCGTTCCGCCGGCAGGGCCGCCATCACGCGCGTGAGTCCCGCCGCGGCCCAACCGTTCCCGACTCCCCAGAATGCCTCGTCCCGGAACTGGCGGCGCCCGTCGTCCCAGATGTGCGAGAGCAGCTTCCTGGCGGGATTCCAGAGCCGCTGCCGCAGGCCATCGATTTGCAGGATGGCTTCGTCATAGTGGCCGGTGGCCGCCAGGAATGGAGGCGTGGTGTAGAAACTGTCGGACCACATCTCGGGGCTGTTGGCGACGTGGTAACAGGTGCCATCGGCGGCGCGCGGGGCTTTCTTCAGGACGAAGTCCAGCATCCCCTGGGCGGCCTCCCGCATCTCCGGATCGCCGGCCAGCTCGGCGGCGCGCCAGTATGCCGTCCCGCCCATGGCCGGATCGGTTATCCCGCCGCCGATGGCGGCCAGCCGCCCGTCGGCGGCCCTCTCGACGATAGCGCCCTTGGCCATCAGGATGAGCCGCTGGCGGTCGTCCATATCCAGGAATGCCTGGGCCAGGATGCCGTGCTCCCAGGAGTGGCGCTGCATGGCCAGAGCGGCCTCGGCGGCGCTGGCCACGAGATTGTCCCGGGCTGGCGCGGCCGGCGCGGCCGAGCCCGGCCGGAGGGCGCCCAGGGCGGCGCTGCCCGACAGAAAACTTCGCCGGTTCATGGTACTCGCTCTCTCCTCAATGTAGAATCGCGCCGGCGAGCGGGCCGCCGGCCGCGTCGAGTATCTCGACGCTCGAGATGGTCCTCATGGCCGCATGATCGGCGAAGGTCCAGACCACCCGCTTGTCCCGCGTCACCTCGATCAGGTGAGGGGCCTTGCCGAATTGGCCGTGCCCCAGCCAGTTGCTCATGACGGTGTTCCCGTTGGGCAGCCGGTGCAGCCCGGCCATGAACTTTAGGCCGATTCCGGGCAGCTCGCCGTCCCGGACCTCCCAGACGGTTCGCCCGTCCGGCGCCGCTTCGAACACCCGGGCCGGAGCGCCGTCGCGGTCGGCGCTGGAGATCAGCGTGTTGCCGTCCGGCAGGCGCACCACGCTGTGCGGGCCGCCGGGCGCCGCCACCTGCCACACCACTTTGCCGCCGGGATCGTACTCGCGCACCACCTGGAGCCCGTAGTGCGCCACGAGGTAATTGCCGTTGGCCAGCCTGCGCGCGTTGCGCATGTAGGCCGAGCCGCCGTCCTGGCCTTCCGGCAACAGCCGCACCTGGTGGACGATGCGCCCCGCGGGGTCCACCTCCACCAGACGGCCGGCGTTGGATTCGCCGATGAACGTGTCGCCGTTGGGCAGCCGCTGGCAGGCGTAGATCTCGCTGCTGGATTCGTAATCGAATACCACGTGCCGGCCGCGCGTCACTTCCTTGACGCCGTGTCCCGTATTGAACAGCAGGTTGCCGCTGGCGAGCACCCAGATGTCGTTGGCGTTGGGAGCGTCGTAGCTCCATTCCACTTGGCCCGCCTCGTCCACCACGAACACCTTGCCTTGCGTGTAGTCGGCGCAAGCGAATCGATGACCCGGTGCGGCCAGGGCGCCGCCCAACGCAATCGACGCACACCACAGTTTCATAAGAGGACTCCGCTGGAAACCCGAATGTACCGACTTTCCATTATACGGACGGCCGGCGGGACTCGCGGCCCGCGCTCCCCCAAAACGGTTAAGCACCCCCCGGGCGCGGTCAGCTTCGAGCCGGAACGGGCTCGGCGGTTTCACCGGCGCTCCCGGTGACGCGGGCGATGGCTTCCATCATGTGGTCCGGTTGGATCGGTTTGGAAATGTAACCGTCCATTCCGGCCTCCAGGCAGCGCTCTTCGTCGCCCTTCATGGCGTGCGCCGTCATGGCCAGGATGGGCACGTGCTTGCCGGTTGCGCGCTCCCCGGCCCGGATGGCCTCGGCGGCTTCCAGGCCGCTCAGGTTGGGCATCTGCACGTCCATCAGGATTAGGTCGAACTCGCCCTTCCCGGCCGCCTCGAGGGCCTCCCGGCCGTCATTGGCTACGGTGACGGTGTGCCCCTGCTTCTCGAGCAACCGGATCGCCAGTTTCTGGTTGATGGCGTTGTCCTCGGCCAGCAGCACGCGCAGCTTGGGGCGCGACTGGTTCAGCGAGTGGCGGGTGAGCGGCAACAGCCCCGGCTCGACCGGCCGCCCCAGCGCGCGGGCGATGGCCTCCAGCAGGGCCGACTGTTTGACCGGCTTCAGGAGGTAGACTTCGATGCCGATTTCCCGGCAGCGCGCGGCGTCGCCGCGCTGCCCCGCCGAGGTGAGCATGAACAGGCGCGTGTCGCGCAACCCGGCGTTCTGGCGGATGCGCGCCGCCAGGGTGAAGCCGTCCATGCCGGGCATCTGGAAATCCAGGATGGCCAGCGGGAACGCGCAGCCCACCGAGCGCGCCTGTTCGAGCATGGCGATGGCGCTCTCGCCGCCATCCACCGCCAGCGGTTTCATCCCCTTGGAGCGCAGCATCTCGACCATGACCGTCCGGTTGGTGGGGTTGTCGTCGACGATCAGAACCGGCACGCCCTCGAGCGGCGCCACGGCTGGTTGCGCCGGCGCCCGGCCCAGGGCCACGGGCACGGTGAAGTGGAAGGCGCAACCCGGCCCGGGGGCTTCGGCGGGGAGATCGGCGCGCGGGCTCTCCACCCAGATGCGTCCGCCCATGAGTTCCACCAGGCGGCGGGAGATGGCCAGGCCCAGGCCCGTGCCGCCGTACTTCCGGGTGGTCGAGGCATCCGCCTGTTCGAAGGCCTCGAACACCGCCTCCCGCTTGTCCGGGGGGATGCCGATGCCGGTGTCGGCCACCCGCAGGTGCAGCATGGCGGTTGGGGCTCCGGCGCCGGGAGCGAGGGTGACCTCGACCGAGACTTCGCCGCTCTGGGTGAACTTGATGGCGTTGCCCACCAGGTTGATGAGAACCTGGCGCAGGCGGCCGGGATCGCCCACCAGTTCGTCGGGCACCTCCGGCGCCACCCGGCACAGCAGGGCGAGTTTCTTGGCGTCGGCCCGCGATGTCAGGGTGTGGAGGGAATCGGCGACGCAGTCGCGCAGCAGGAAATCCACCGGCGAGATGTCCAGCTTTCCGGCTTCGATTTTGGAGAAATCCAGGATGTCGTTGAGCACCGTGAGCAGTTGATCGGCCGAGGTCTTGGCGGTGAGCAGGTAGTCTTTCTGTTCGGGGGTCAATTCGGTAGCCAGCGCCAGGTCGGTCATGCCCATGATGCCGTTCATGGGGGTGCGGATCTCATGGCTCATGTTGGCCAGGAAGGCGCTCTTGCTGAGATTGGCGGCTTCGGCCGCGAGCTTGGCGGCGCGCAGTTGCCGGTAGCGCGCTGCCAGCAGCCAGACCAGTCCCGCGATGGTCAGCACGCTGAAACCCAGAACCGACAGGAACCCGGCTTCGCGGTACCAGGGCGGAAGCACGGACAGCTCGAACGCCGGCGGGTGGGGGTCCACGTTTCCGTTGCGGTCCATGGCACGGACCTGGAAGCGGTGCGGGCCCGATGGCAAGGCCCGGTAACTGGCCCAGTTCTCCCCGGTGAAGGGGCTCCACGGGCCGCCGTCCATGCGGTAGGAGTACAGCAGCCGGGCGGTGGGGGTTTGCTTCCAACGGTCTATGCCGCTGAACACCATGCGGACATTGCCATCCGGCGGTGTCTCGCGGGAGTTGTCCTTGGCCGGCAACAGGGTGCGCGGCGGATCGGTGTCCGCCTCCGGGTGATACACCGAAATGCCGCCGTTGCTGGCGGCCCAGATGTTTCCCTGGCGGTCTTCGTAGAGGGAATTCGTCACCGGGGAAGCCAGCCCTTCTTCCTCGCCGTGGAGGGTGGAAACGCCGCCGCGAATCCGGAAGAGGCCGTCGGCGGTACCTACCCAGATGGCGCCGTCGCGGCCGTGGAGGATGTCGCGCACCCGGTCCAGTTTGCCGATCGCCACCTTCCAGGCGCGGCCATCGAACTCCAGCAGTTTGTCTTTTCCGCCGGCCAACAGCCGGCCGTCCGGCAACTCGCAGAATCCGTAACCTCCCGCGGCGGTGTATCCTTCCTTGGCGCCCACCACGTCCAGCGTTCCATTCTGGAAGCGCCCCAGCCATCCCGGACCGCCGCTCCACACCGTCCCGCCCCGGTCTTCCTGGACGAACTTGAGGTAGTCGACGTGGAACCCGGGGCGGACGTCGATGGCCGGCCGGAAGCTTCTGCCATCGAAAACTTCCAGCCGGAGGCGGTCCAGATCCGACAATCCCACGCGCACCCAGGCGGTTCCGTCCGGACGCGGTCCAACGGCGCCGAACGCCTCTCCGCTGGGGTGGGAGACCTGGCGAAACGTCCCGGTCTCCGGGTCGAACACCAACAGGCGCTGGCGGTCGTAGGGCAGGAAGGCGAAGCTCCCGTCGCCCAGCGGAACCGGACGGCTGGTGTCGTTGAGCGTGGCTTCCTTCGGTATGGGATACTGGCGCAGCTTCCCGTTCTCGATGGTCGCCAGCCGGTCGAGGTAGCACAGCCATAGGCGCCCCCGATGGTCTTCGATGGCGCCCGACGCCGTCGTGTCCAGGCCGGCCAGCAAGGGCGGCGTCTGCCACAGTGGCGGCGCATACCGCGCCAGCCCCTGCGAGGTCCCCACCAATAGGACCCCTCCCTTTTGCGCCAACACGGAGGCGATGGTTCCCCGCAAGGCGCCCTGCCGGGGGACCGGTTCCAGGCGGTCCTGCCGCAGCCGGAAGAGATCGCTGCCTTTCTGCACCCAGAATGCGCCCTCTCCAGCGGGCCAGCCGCGGAGCTTGGCCCGGTCGCCCCGGTAGAGGGTCCGCCAGGCCGTCCCGTCGAAACCCATCAGCCGCTCTTCGCCGGTCGCCGCCGTGCCCGCCACCAGGAACCCGCCGTCGCCGTCCACCTGCGGATCGTGAAACAGCTTCAGCCCGAGCTGCGGCGTCCGGTACTCCACGCAGTGAAAGCTCAACGGGCTTGCGCCCGCCGCGCACAAAGCCACCCCGCCCGCGCCGCTGACCAGGATCTTCCCGTCCGGCCCAATTGCGGCGTCGCTGAACGCCTGCAAGCCCGTGCGGGCGGCCTCTAGGACTTTGCTGGAGCCGCGCGTGTCCGGCTCGTACACGGACAGCCCGCCGGCGGTCACGATCAGAAACCGTCCCCCGCCGAGCACTCTGACTTTGGGCCCGGAGACCGACAGCGGTCCAGCCCCCTCGAGCTCGCCCACCGGGTGGGGTTCCCAGCCGTTCCGGCCGAGCCTCTGGAGACCCGTGAGATCGAGCGCCCATACCCCATCGGGCATCCAGAACAGCGTTCGCATGGAGCGCAGCGCCGGGAAACGCGCCTCCACCGAGTAGCCGTCCATACGGCTCATGCCGGAAGTGCCGTGGGCCGACCAGAGGGTGCCCGCCGGATCCGCCGCGAACGAGTTCACGAAGGATTCGGGAAGCCCGTCCTGCGCGACGAAGTACCGCCATCCCGAGGCATTTTGGGCGGACAGGCTCCCGCCGGCGGCGAAGGTCGCCATCAGCGCGAACTTCCAGGCGGGCAGTCTGGCTGCGATACGATCCACTAGTTCGCATATCGGCCCGGCCCGCCGTCTCCTTGAGGAGTTGCCGAATAAATGGCGTCTGACCCCATTTATTTCGTTTTGTGCCAGTCTGGTATGGTGACGCTCGGTCCGGCACGCACGGCCGCTTTCGACATACTCCACAAAGTGGAACGGGGCGGGTATGCCTCCGATCTGCTGCGCGCGGCGGCGCTCGAAGCGCGCGACGCGGCCCTCGCCAGCGAGATCGCTTTCGGCGTGCTGCGCCGCCGGGCGCAGCTCGACTATCTCATCGAGCGTTACTCGGGACGCCGCGCGAAGCTGGACCTCGAGGTGCGCCTGGCGCTGCGCATGGGCATCTACCAGCTTCGCTATCTGGACCGCGTCCCGGCCCACGCGGCGGTGAGCGAAAGCGTCGGCTTGGCGAGGCGCGCGCGCAAGCATTCGGCGGCCGGCCTGGTCAACGCGGTGCTGCGCAAGGTGAACCGCGATCCCGTCGAGTGGCCCACGCGCGCAATCGAGCTGAGCTGCCCCGAGTGGCTGCTGGCGCGTTGGGAGCGGCACTACGGCGCGGGCGCGGCGGTGGGCATCGCGCGCGCGGCGCTGGAGGCTCCCGAGCCGTACGTGCAGGCGGAAACCGGCCGCACGCAGGACATCGGGTCGCAGACCGTCGTCCCGAGACTGGATCTCGGCCCGGGGCACCGCTTTCTGGACTTGTGCGCGGCGCCGGGGAACAAAACGGCGCAGGCGCTGGCGGCGGGTGTCGAGGCGATTGCCTGCGACCGGAGCCACCGCCGGCTGGCGGCGATGAAGCCCCTGGGCGTCCCGCTGGTGGTGGTGGATGGGACCCGGCCGCTGCCCTTCGCGCGCCGCTTCGACCGCATCCTGGTGGACGCGCCGTGTTCCGGCACCGGCACCCTGGGACGGAATCCCGAGATCAAGTGGCGCCTCACGGCGGCGGATCTCGAGGATTTGAGCCGCCGCCAGGCGGCCCTCCTCGCCAACGCCCGCGCGGCTCTGGCCCCGGGCGGCCGGCTGGTCTACGCTACCTGCTCGCTCGAGCCGGAGGAGAACGAAGCCATCCTGGCGGCCGTCCCGCCCGAGCTGGTGGTGGAGCGCTTCGAGCGGCTACCCGGGCGCGATGCGGGCGATGGATTCCGGGGGGCTGTGATAAAATCGGATGTACCCGCAAATGGTTGAAATCGTTCCATCAATCCTGTCCGCGGACTTTGCGCATCTGGCCGAGGAAATCGCCCGCGTGGAGCGCGGTGGGGCCAGGATCCTGCACCTGGATGTCATGGACGGGCATTTCGTCCCCAATATCACGATTGGGCCGCCGGTGGTCGAGTCGCTGCGCAAGGCCACCCAGGCGCACCTGGACGTGCACCTGATGATCGAGAACGCGGACCGCTACGCGGCGCAATTCGCGGCGGCCGGCGCCAACTCGGTGTCGGTGCACTCCGAGGCGTGTCCCCATCTGGACGGCACCCTGGAGCTGATCCGCAAGGCCGGGGCCATGGCCGGAGTGGTGCTCAACCCCATGACGCCGCTCAGTGCGCTGGAGGAGGCGCTGGGAGTGGCGGATTACGTGCTGTTGATGAGCGTGAATCCGGGGTTTGGGGGCCAGACACTGATCCCGTACGTGCTGGAAAAGGTTCGCAAGCTGGCGCGCATGCGGCGGGAGAAGCGGTTAGCCTTTCCGATCGAGATCGACGGCGGGGTGAATCTGGAGAATCTGGCAGATGTGGTGCAGGCGGGGTGTGATTGGATCGTCACAGGTTCGGCGATTTTTCACAGCCGGGACGCCGAAGCCACCGTGCGGGGGATGCGCGAAATTGCCGCGCGGTCCGCGGCGGCGCGCTGTTGAAATCTTGCGGGGCGCGGTAGGGGCCCCGCCGGGGATCGGAAACATGGTTCGATACGCTATCCGTTATGTCGGCTTCCTGGCCCTGCTGGCGGCCCTGATGGTTTCCTCGGGTTGCCGGCGGAAGGTTTACGAGAACAAGATCCGGAAGGAGACGCAGCAGCCCGACAAGGTTCTCTACGATACCTCGATCGACGACATCGAGCACGGGCGCTACGAGAGAGCGCGGCTCACCCTGCAGACTCTCATGAACACATACGACACCAGCGAATACCTGGCCAAAGCCAAGCTGGCCATGGCCGATAGCTGGTACCGCGAAGGCGGCACGCGGGGCTTCGCCCAGGCCGAGGCCGAGTACAAGGACTTCATCCTGTTTTACAAGAACATGGAAGAAGCGGCCGAAGCGCAGATGAAGATCTGCAAGATGCAGTTCGGCCAGATGGACAAGAGCGACCGCGATCCGCAACACGCGTTGCGCGCGCAGGAGGAGTGCAAGGACGTGCTGCTGGAGTTCCCCAACAGCAAGTTCGCCGTGGAGGCGGCGCAGTACCTGCGCGATATCCAGGAAGTGCTGGCCGACGAAGAGTACCGGGTTCAGACCTTCTACGCCAAGAAGGGCAGCTACCCGGCCTCCGCCAACCGCGGCCAGGCGCTGACCGACCAGTTCCCGCTGTATAGCAAGGCCGCCGAGGCCAACTGGATGCTGGCCGACGCCTATCAGCACCTGGGAGACCGGTTCGAGAACCAGCAGGCGGCGGCCTACGCCAGAATCGTGCAGGAACACCCGTTGAGCCCCCAGGCCGACCCCGCCAAACTGCGCCTCGAGGCCATGGGCAAGCCGGTTCCCGAGGTGGATCCGGTGGCGTATGCGCGCGAGCGTTTCGAGCTCGAGAACCGCGAGAAGCGCGGCTTCCTGGGCAAGGCGTGGGTTCCCTTCAGTTCCCACCCCGATCTGCTGCTGGCGGCGAAGTCCGGAGCGCCTTCCATGGAAGCGCTGAAACCCGGCATTCCGGCCAGCGTTCCGCTGTCGGCCACCGGCACGCAGGGGACCAGCGCGACGCCGGGGGCGGGCACGCCCGGAACCGGCGAGGTGACCGGGGTGATCGTGGATAAGTCCAACCTGGTGGACAAGCTTCCCGATGCCCGCTTGAGCGCCACCCCCGATGCCGGCGCTCCGGCTCCCTCTGGCGCCGCTCCCTCGGGCGCCCCGCCTGCCGGCGGCGCGGCCCCCGCGGGGAGCGCACCGGCTGGCAACCCCGCGACGGCGGCTCCGGCTCCGGCGGCGGATGCGGCCACCCGCACCGTTACCGCTCCCAACGGCAAGACCAAGACGCTGGAGCAGCAGGAATCGGACTTCAAGCGCGAGCAGGCGCAGATCCGCAAGGAGAAGCAGAAGATTCAGGAGCAGCAGAAGAAGCAAGTCGCGATTATGCAGAAGATGGCCAAGAGGCAGCAGGCCGCCATGGATAAGAAGAAGGCCGAGGACGACGCGGACCACAAGAGGGCCGCCAAGGCCGCCGCCAAGAAGGCCGCCAAGCAGGCGCCCGCCGCCGCGCCGGCCCCCGCGGCCGCCGCCACGCCCGACAAGCCCGGCAACGGCCCGGCGGGAGGGGAATCGCCTTCCGCCAAGCCATGAGCCGCATCCTGCTGGTGGACGACAGCCCGCACGCCCAGCGCATGGGAGAGCGCATCCTCAGCGACGAGGGCTACGAGGTGGCGACTGTCAGCAATGCCGATGCGGCGCTGGTGCGGCTGGAAGACGTGGATCCCGACATTGTGCTGGCCGACACGGTCATGCCGGGCCGCACCGGATACGACATCTGCCAATACGTGAAGATGAGCCCGCGCTACCGCCACGTGCGGGTGATTCTGACGGCCGGCGTGACCGAGACCCTGGACGAAGCTCGCACCAAACTGGTGGAAGCCGACGGCACGCTGCGCAAACCCTTCGAGGCGAGCGCGCTGCTGGCGGCCGTGCGGGCCTTGGCCGAAGCCGCCGGGAAGGACCGGCCGGCGGGCCTGGGACACAAGCCGGTGGCTCCGGCCGCGGCCAAGGCGGAAGCGGCGCCGGCGGCTCCTTTCATCGCGGTGGTGGATTCCGAACAGGTTCGCGCGGCGGTCACGGTGGCGCTGGATGCCGCCATGGGCGCCATGGTGGAGGAGATCGCGCGTCGGGTGCTGGCCACCCTCAACCGGAAGCAGCCGGATGGGCAGGCGCTGCCGTCGCCCATGGCGCCGCCGGCCGTCCCAGGCCGGGCTGCAGCGCCGTACGCTCCGCCGGCGGCGCCGGCCGCGCCGTCCGTGGAACCCAGACCGGCGGTGCCTCCGCCTGGCGAGCCGCGCATTGCCGCCGTGCGGCGCGTCACGCCCCTCCGTCTGCGCACGGGATCGATTCTGGGGCTGGACATCAGCCGCTTCGATCCCTCGCCGCCCTCCGGCGGCCCCGAAACTCCCGGACCCGAAGAATAGCGCCATGACCGCGAGATCCGGCGCCATCGCCAAACCGCTCGCCGGCGTCCCTTCCGTGCCAGGCGTGCCAACCGCTCCGGGCGCGCAGGGCGCCCCGCCGCGGCTCCCGTGCGCATTCGGCGCCGCGGCCGCGGGAAGCCGTGAGAGTATCGAGCCCGGCGAATGCCGGCGATCGAGGAGTGCGAGAAGATCGTTGTGGCCGCCGGTGAACCGGGTGGCCGGAGACTTGGACGACTATGCCCGATAACAGTTTTGACATCGTTTCCAAAATCGAAATGCCGGAAGTGCAGAACGCCCTGCAGCAGGCGCTGAAGGAGATTCACCAGCGCTTCGACTTGAAGAACTCGCACTCCGGCATCGAGTTCAACGAGAAGGACGGCAAGCTGGTTCTGACCAGCCAGGACGAGTTCAAGCTCAAGGCCGTGGTGGACATCCTGGAGTCGAAACTGGTGAAGCGCAAGGTGCCGCTCAAGGGGTTGAGCTATGGCGAGATCGTCCCCGCCGCCGGGAGCACGGTGCGGCAGGAGGTGACCCTGCAGCGGGGGATTGCCACGGAAAAGGCCCGCGAGATCGTCCGGAAGGTGAAGGACAGCAAACTGAAAGTGCAGGCCTCCATCCAGGGCGACTTCGTACGCGTGAGCGGCCGCGACCGCGACGTGTTGCAGGCGGCCATCAAACTGCTGCGCGAGACCGATTTCGGCATCGACATGCAGTTCACGAATTACCGGACCAATTAGAAGCCGGCGCGGGAATCACGCCCGGCCGGAGCCAAGCTTCCGCGCCAGCCGCCGCCGCCCCGACCAACCGATCCCGACCAGCGCCATTCCCACCAGCACGAAGGTCGCCGGCTCGGGAGTGGATATGGGCGGCGGACCGTTGTCCGGGAAGACCGGCCCTTCCAACATCTGGGCAAGTATGTTCGGATTGGTCAACTGATAGTTGTAGTAGACGTTCGCATCGTTGGACGTGTTGGGTGTGTACAGTGTGAGCAGGTTCTCGTACGTGTTGGCCCACGCGAGCACGTCGGCAGGGGTGCCGATAGCGGTGGAAGCCTGCACCTGTCCCGCGTCGAACCCATCCCCGTTATCCACCGTGAGGTCCCAGATCGCGAACTGCAGGCCAGCCCCCTGAGCCGGCGTCGTCACCAGATCGGCCTGGTCGGCAGGCGTCAACACCCCGGAGTAGGGCGCGGAATTCGGGGGCGGCAGCACGTTATCGAGCAGCCACGACACTTCCTCCAGGTTCTGGCCCGTATCCCAGGTGGGCTGAACCGACGAAGGAGTGAGAATCACGCTGCCGTACGTTTGGCCCAAGTAGATATCCGTGAAAAGGTCCACGCACAGCGTGTCCCGATCATATACGTTGCCGTCCTGGGTCAGGGTGATGTCGATGACACCCGCAATTACGCTCTGGACGTTTCCGTTTTCGTCCAGAGCGATCCCCGACATGGACAGATTGGGATCGGCGCCGGTGGGCTCGATGGTGATGAGGGCATCCGCCAGAGCCAATCCGCTAAAGGCAAAAAGAGCCAACAGGAGGCGGCTGGCACGCGGGAAATACGATGAAATAGTGGTCATGGTCGATGTGACTTCTCTAAGCATGTCTCCAGTATTCGTGGGGGTGCTGAACGACGACAAGTACCAGAGACTGAGTGGAAGTCCTGAGCCTTGCACGACATATGACGTTAGTTAAAAGTGGCCTACGCCTTTAGGTAACAATGGCCGTCAACTTTGGATAAGACCTTCGTGCTGGCGAGAGGACTATTTTCATCCTAAAAGGGTTCACAGAACCTGTGGAATGTTGCGATACTCATCGCACGGAGGTCGGTTGAGTGTTGACCTTGGCAACAGTACCACATATTTGGAACTGCATTTTTCAACAGTTGATTTAGCCGGCCTTTCTACCCCTCTCGATCCGGCGGCCTCTGCGGCTCCGGCACGCCACGCTTGGAATGCGGCAACCGCGGGGTTGCGATTTCTTACGCTTTAGGGATAAACTCGTCTCTGGCTCGGTTATCGCCGCCGCCGCCGGCGACGGCTTTGAATTGAGGACGAGCCGTCAACCTATGACTCCATCCCGCTTCCACCCGGCCAGCGCACCGGACTACCTGCCACCGGCCCAAATGAAGTCGATCCAACTGGACCGGCTAAGGGGCGTTGTGCAACGCGCTTTCGAGAACGTGGAGCTGTTCCGGGCGCGGCTGAATGAGCGCGGCCTGGCGCCCGCCGACATCCGCGGTCTGGAAGATATCTCCCGGCTGCCTTTCACCGTGAAGACGGATTTGCGCGACACCTACCCCTTCGGCCTGTTTGCCAGCCCCATGGCGGAAGTGGTGCGGCTGCACGCCTCCAGCGGGACCACCGGCAAGCCCATCGTGGTGGCCTATACCCAGGATGACGTGGACGTGTGGACCAACGCGATGGTGCGCAGCCTGGCATCCTGCGGCATCCACCACGGCGACATCGTGCAGAACGCATACGGCTACGGCTTGTTCACGGGCGGCCTGGGGGCTCACTACGGCGCGGAAGCGCTGGGGGCCACGGTGGTGCCCATCTCGGGAGGCAACACCGAGCGGCAGATCATGTTGATGAAGGACTTCAAGGTCACGGCCATCTGCTGCACGCCGAGCTACTTCATTCACCTGCTGGAGCGCGCCGGGGAGATGGGCGTGGACGTGCGCGAGCTGCCGCTGCGGGCGGGCGTGTTCGGCGCCGAGCCGTGGACCGAGTCGATGCGCCGCCACATCGAGACGGCGGGCGGCATCAAGGCTTACGACATTTACGGGCTTTCGGAGATCATCGGGCCGGGAGTGGCCGTGGAATGCGCGGCGCAGAACGGGCTGCACGTCTTCGAGGACCACTTCTTCCCGGAGATCGTGGATCCGGAAACCGGCGAGCCGCTGGCGGAAGGTCGCGAGGGCGAACTGGTCATCACCACGCTGAGCAAGCGGGCCATGCCCATGATCCGCTACCGCACGCGCGACATCACCTCGCTCGAGCCCGAACCCTGCCCCTGCGGCCGCACCATACGGCGCATGCGGCGCATCGGCCGGCGCAGCGACGACATGATCATCCTGCGCGGCATCAACGTGTTCCCCAGCCAGATCGAGGGCGCGCTGCTGGCCGTCGAGGGCACGCTGCCCCACTACCAGATCGTGCTCACGCGCGAGAAGGGGCTGGACCAGATGGAAGTGCAGGTGGAGGTGACGCCGGAGGTCTTCAGCGACCAGATCGGCGCCCTCGAAAAGCTGCACGACAAGCTGACCCACTCGCTGGACCACACCCTCGGCCTGCGCGTGTCGGTGCGGCTGGTGAAGCCGCAGACCATCCAGCGCAGCGAGGGCAAGGCCAAGCGCGTGATCGACCGGAGGAACCTGGTATAGCGCCATGAAAATCCATCAACTGTCGCTGTTTCTCGAAAACCAGCCGGGGCAGATGATCGAGCCGTGCCGGCTGCTGGCGGGCGCGGGCATCGACATCCGCAGCCTGTCGCTGGCCGACACGCGGCAATTCGGCATCCTGCGCATGATCGTGTCGGATTGGAAGGTCGCCGCGGAGCTTCTGGAAAGCAAAGGCTACGTGGTCAACGTGACCGAAGTGGTGGCGATCGAGGTGGAGGACCGGCCGGGCGGGCTGGCGGAGTTGATGGGGCTGTTCGAGAACAGCGGCATCAACATCGAATACATGTACGCGTTCCCCTTCGGGCGGGGGAACCGGGCGGTGATGATCTTCCGCTTCGACCAGCCGGACGCGGCCCTGGAGCGCCTGCAAGCCGCGGGCGTCAACGTGGTGGGCGGCGTGGACGTGTACAACCGGGTACAGTGAGCGGGGCGCGGGCGCAGCTTACTCCCGACGGGAACCGGCGGCTGGGGGAAGTTATCGAGGGACTTTCCGACACACCAAGGCCGGGTTTCCAGGAGGATCGCGGTTCGGACTATACTTGTCGGGATGGGAGATCCCGCCACAACGGATGGCAGCGATCAGTACGCGGCTTTTGCGGCAGACTACGAGTGGCTTTTTTCCGACGCCACGCTGTCTGAAGATCCGCGGATCGGGGCACTGAAGCCGATCCTCGCCGCACTTGGCAAACCTCGCATTCTGGATTGCGCCTGTGGGACGGGCTTAGTGGCCCTCGCCCTTGCTCGAGGTGGCTACGAGGTGCTCGGGACCGATATCAGCAGGAGCATGGTGATGCGGGCACGTGGGCATGCGGCTGAACGGAACCTGCAGGTGCCGTTCGAGGTTTGTGCCTGGGAGTCCCTGCCCGCGACTATCCTGGAGCCCGTCGACCTGGTGATATGTTTGGGTAACTCGCTGGGTCACTGCCGCGACGAGAGTGAAATGCTCCGCTCGTTGCGGGGAATGCGGGCGGTGCTGCGGGAAGGCGGTCTGCTTGTCATCGATTCGCTCAACTGGGAGAAACTGTATGCGGACCGGATTCGCTTCACGCCCTACGGCCTGCGGGAACGGCGTGGCGTGCGATGCATGCCGTTGTACGTCTGGAATTTCGGCCGCGAATTTCACGAGGCGGTGGTGGTCGAAGTGGTCCTGGTTTTTGAACGGCAGGGAGAGGTCCGGCTTCAGGCGTACGAAATAACGTATCGGCCTTTCGACACCGGGCAGTTACACTCGCTGCTCCTGCAGGCCGGGTTTAGCAATGTGAAGTCCGACTGGACGCCCAAGGCAAACTCGTATAGGGTCGTGGCAGGTGCGGGACCGGGAGAGTGAGTGTTCCACTCGGGCCGCACCTTGCCCTTGAACCTGGTGTAGACCACCACCGGGTATCCCAGCGCCACGGCCAAGCCAATGGTCCACCAGATCGGGCCCAGCGAGAGCGATGCGTCAACGTGGTGGGCGGCGTGAACGTGTACAAACGGGTGCAGTGAGCGGGCGTGCGCTCCGTTGGGCGCCGCCTTCGTGTCACATCTCGAAAGCGTCGAACAGCCCTTGTATGGCCGGCATCGATGCTTCGCGCCGGGGCTGTGCGGAGGCCTGAATCGCCCCCGTGGCGCGGAGATCCTCCGACGAAATTGCCGGGCCGGAACAAACCGCCTCTAGCAACGCCGCCTGGGCCGGTTCAAGATCCACCAGCAGGCCAAGCACGTTCAGCACGTCTATCAACTCGGTCGTATACTCGGCAAGCCACCGGTCCGGTTGGATGTCGCCGAGCGGCGACGGGGTCCGCCGGTCGCCGATGATCGGCCTCTCCCGGTTGGCCTTCCGGTAGCTGAACCACTGCACGAGAACCTGCTTGCCGGAGACCTCATAACGCCACGTTTCCGGTTCGACCCTTTCGACGTATCCCTGCCCGACGTGCAGCCTCTTCTTGCCTGCGTCATAGTGGATGGAGTCCGGCATCGCCGCGGGTTCCTGGGGAATGGCTCCCGCGGCCGGAATACGCGGCATCCGGGATGCGGGCAGGCGTGGGGGTTGAGCGGGACGTCCTTTTTGAGGGTCGGCCATGCGCTCGCCGAAGGTATGGAGCCAGATGACCGTGCGTCCAAGGCCGGCAGCCTGGGCGAACGTGTGCCGGTCGGCTGTGAGCGGAATCCGCAGCCCAGGAGTCGAAAGGTCTTCCTGAAAGCGCGCGGTGAACGCGGGATTTGCGGCGATTGCGGCGATGTAGGCGATCAGGTCCTCGGCTGTCACTTCGATTGCGTACTTCCGCGCCAGAGCTGCAAGCAGGTTCGCCGGAATGTTGGCGGTGCTAGCGTTCCGGTCGGCCCACAGCGGGAAAACGCGGCCGCCCCTCCCGTTATAGTGGTGAAGATCCGGGATCAACGAGGTGAAGGTCAGCGCAGGGCCGGCGGTAGGGGATCTGTCGCTGGGTGCGGTCAAGTAAACCTGCTCGTCCGAGCGCGATTCCCAGAGTTGCGGGTTGGGCTGGTTGATAAGCCGGTTGTCGGGAATGATCCACTGCCGGTCAAAGGAACGAAAACCATAGCGCGCCGGAGGCAGACAGCGACCTCTCTCTTCGGCGATCGGTCTTGGCCTGCGCTCGTAGCCGGCCAGAGCGTTGGGGACAATGCGCTTGGTATGTTTGTCACCCGGCTGGCCGTTTCGCAGGTGCGGATGAAATAGTTCCTCCCTCCGATCCGCCGGGGCATGGACGAGTTTCTGCCACCGCCGTTCCAGAGACTCGGAATCCGGCGCAATAATCCAAGTCCGGCCGGGCATCACTCCGGAGCCATTGTAGACGAAGAAGTCTTCCAGCTTCGGGTAAGTTGCCCACGCCCTTTGCGAAGCGGGCAGGAACGGTGCGCGCCATTCGGACGGGCATTTGACCCACGCCTTGCTATCCAGCCTGAGGGTGCCTAGCGCCTTAAACTTGTCCAGGCGATGGCCGGCTGGAAGAGCCTGAAACAGCACCTTCGCCGGAGCGTCGGAATGTTTCCTGGCCGATCGCGAGGCCATGACGATGCAAACCGGCTGCTTGACGCCCTGAAAGATGCGAGTGTTGACTTTTGGCTGGTGACCCTCGGGCGAGCAGTCCACGATCCAAATGTCGTCGCAGGTTCGGCGCAGATAATCCCTCATCTTCTGGAAGCCCGGCCCGTTGAGAAAGCCAGCCATGGTGATGAAGCAGACGATCCCGGACTTGTTCCCGGCGCGATGGTCGAAGACCTTCCATGTGGCCCAGCGCCAGAAGTAGACGTACAGGTTGCGAAGGTGCTTACTGTGGGCCCCTACGCCCCATTCGCGGGGTGGCATCCAGTCTGCCAGCGGGGGTGCTTCCTTCGCATTCCCGCCTCCGCTTTCAATCCAGCCGCCCCACCCCTTGGCCTTCTCCTTATAGGGCGGGTTCCCGATCACAACCGTGATTGGCTCTTCTCGCTTGATCTTGTTCGCTTCCTTCCGGGACCTGGCGATGGGAGCCAGTATTCCGGGGATCCATCCCTCGTCGTCGTGGGGATCTCCGAGCGTATCGGTCACGAACATCCGGGGCGGCGTCACGGGCGGCGCGCCGGTAAGGCCGACAATTTCCGCGAGAATACGCAGTTGTGCGACGGCAAACGGCCCCAGTTGCATTTCGAAAGCAACCAGGCGCTTGACGGCGGCGTCGATGGCGCCCTTCACGGCCCCTTCACCTTCGTCCGCCTCGACCGTTCCGGCGATCTTCCGCAACACGCCCAGAATGAAGGTGCCGGTGCCGGTAGCCGGGTCGGCCAGCGTCACCTGGGGCGAAGCCAGCCCGGCATGCAGCGCGAACCGGGGCGAGCGCAGCGCCGCATCGACCAGTCCCACCATCGCGGCCACGACCTCCGGAGGCGTGTAGTACGAGCCGGTCTGCTTGCGGAGCCGGTTGTCGTAGACGGCGAGAAAATCCTCGTAGAAATAAAGCCAGGAATCCGGCTTGTCCTTGCCGATCTTGGACCAGTCGACTTCGTCAAGCACACGGGTCAGCGTTCCCAGCGACGTCTTCAGCGTTGCTTGGTTCTCGGCATTGTCGGTGAGCAGCCTGAGCGCCGAACCGATCAGAGAACTCGTCTGGCTGAGTTCGCCGGCGACCTGCTGAAGTCCCGTGGCCAGCTTGATCCTCTTGGCGCGCGCCATCAGCATTCCGAACGTAACGGCCTGAGCGTACCCGTCGGCAAACCTCTCGTCGGTGGCATCCGGAAAGAGGAGCTTCCGCCAGTCAGCGGCCAGCCCGGTGAGGGCCTCGCTTCCGAGGGCTAGCTGCTCGGTCACCTCATCGCGCAGCAAGCGGCAAAGGCGTGCGGAAGTGTGGGCCAAATCCCTGGCGCTGCGCGGTGCGACTGGCTCCCAACCCAGGAAGCTCTCAAAAAGACCGAGAAGACCGGCAGGCGCACGCAGCTTGTCGCCCGAAGATTGGATGTCTCCGATCAGGCCGATCACCCGTTCGACCAGCTCACCGTTCTGCCAAAGGCTGAACGCATTCCCGTCGGTGTAAAGGAGGTTAGGGAGGGAGCGCAGCTTCTCCCACTGCGCCCGGTCATGCGGGTCTTTGAACTTCCGAGGATCGGCTCCCTTACCTGGCGACTTGAGCTCAACGAATCCCACCAAGGCGTTGCGTACGGTGATCGCGTAGTCCGGACGCGTCCTCAGATCGCTGACGGACGATTCACCTACCGCGGAAACGGCGGATCTGGGCAGGTGAGAAATCTCCGCCAGATCCGAAAGGAGGTGCTCGAAGGGCGCTCGGAGCTGATCCTCGGGCTGTCCGGCCGCCGCGGGGTTCGACAGCTTTTCCTTCACTCTGGCCCCAAATGCGGCAACTGCAGAATCGACGGTAAGGATCACCCTATGCCCCGGAAGGAACGGTCTGGTCGCTCTGGCCGTTCCAATCACATGTTCCCACAAGCGCGGCACCGATGCTCGGCTCCCGGTTCCTGACGGCGGAACCGGGTGGTGATGATCTTCCGCTCGACCAGCCGGACGCGGCCCTCGAACGGCTGCAGGCCGCGGGCATCAACGTGGTGGGCAGCGTGGACGTGTACAACCGGGTACAGTGAGCGGGCGCGGGCGGTGATGCACCCGGCCGCCGCTCACGCGTTCTTGTTCACCCACGTCGCCAGGGAGTCGGTGGTGGGGTTGTAGAACAGGTTGGTGCCGATCTCCCCGGGCGGGTACTCGGCGAGCATTTCGAGCAGGTAACCCGCGCGGCCTTTCCACGGGTCGCAGATCACCAGATCGCGGACCCAGTCCGGAGGGGAGCCGACTGTGATGTGGGAATCCGCCGACGGCCTCCCGATGAGGACGAAGGCGTGATCGCGGTGGAGGAAGTGCGCCCAGTCCAGCGGCTTGATGCCTTTCTTCCGGAGAAACTGGAAGGCCAGCGCGGACTGCTCCCCGCAGTTTCCGCCATGCTTCTTCATCACGTCGTCGGCCCACACCTGGATTCTCCGGAGGGCGTCCTCCTCGGCGACGAAGCCGGTCTCCTCGTCGCTGTCGATGGCCTTGCGGGTGGCCAGCAGGCGGTCCATGGCCAGGAGCTGGCGGATGAGCTTCAGAAGATCGAGAGTGGCGAACTGCCTGACATCGTTGGCGGCGCCGTAAGGGACGTAGCGCCGCACGAAAACGACGCCTTCCCGCGCCGCTCCCAGGTAACTCATTCCCTTTTCCGACGGCATAAGCGCTCCCGGATCGATCGCGAGAAGTCCGGTGGGCCGCCGGCAGCCGCGGTTCCGGAGTCCCGCGATCCTACTCAGTATACCCCGCTGCGCCAGGCTTCGGCAGCCACCTCGCGGAGCCGCCACTCGACGCAGAGGGAACGTGGGTTTCACTCGCCGGGCGGCCCAGTGCGCACCTTCCCCTTGAACATGGTGTAAACCACAACCGTGTAAGCCAGAGCGATCGCCATGCCGATGCTCCACCAGATCAAGCCAATCGAGAGCGAAGCTGCGCCCGCGGCGGCGTTCGCGATGGTAATGCCGTTGGCCGGGGCGCCGGAGGATGGCAATAGCGCGGGATACAGGCCCACGGCCGCGCCGGCCAGCGTCGCCACGATGTATAGGCAGGACGACAGGAACGCGTTGCGCTCTTTGCCGGTGCGCGTGAAGTAGAACATTCCACCCAGCCCGGCGGCGACCAGAACGGGGACGATCCACGCCACCGGCGCGCCGCGGTAGTTGTCCAGAAGCTGGGGCCGCACGAAGATCGTAGCGGCCAGCGCGATTCCCGAAAGCGCCACCTGCGTCGGCCACAGGCGCTTCACCCAGACGCGCAGGCGGGCGTTCAGGTCGCCTTCGGTTTTCAGAATCAGGTAACTCGCCCCATGCACGGCGACGGCCACCAGGGCCAGCACGGCGCACAGAACCGTGTACCAGTCGAGGATGCCGGGGTTCGGGCCGGGACGGAAATCGGTCCACAGCGGCGCGAAGAAATAGTGGTCGGCGCCCAGCGGCACGCCGCGCAGGACGTTGCCGAGAGCGGCGCCGAAGAAGACGATCAGCAGGATACTCGCCAGCGAGAACGCGCCGTCGAAGAAGGCGCACCAGAGCGGGTGCGCCAGGTGCGTGCGGAATTCGATGCCCAGGGCGCGGAACACCAGCAGCCACAGCACGATGTCGAGGGCCAGGTAGAAGCCGCTGAAGCTGGAGGCGTACAGCAGCGGGAAGGCGTAGAAGAGCGTGCCGCCGCCGGCCAGCAGCCACACTTCGTTGCCGTCCCAGACGGGGCCGATGGATTCCAGCACCGCGCGGCGCTCGGCATCGGTGCGCGCGGCGATCAGGTGGAGCGCTCCGGCTCCCAGGTCGAACCCGTCCAGCACGACGTAGCCGGTCAGCATCAGGGCGACGAGCCAAAACCAGATGGTTCCCATGGCGTTATGCCTCGCCTCCCGAAAGCGTTGCCGGGGCGTGCGCGGGCGCGCCGCCCTCGGGACCCTGGCCGATGAGGCGCGCCAGCAGGAGGATGAGGAAGATCGAAAGCAGAGCGTACATGGCCATGAACCCGAGCAGCGTGAAGAGCGTGTTGGCGGCGGAGACGTTGGCGGAGGAACCCTCCGCGGTGCGCAACAGGCCGTACACCAGCCAGGGCTGCCGTCCCACTTCGGCGGTGAGCCATCCGGCGGTGTTGGCGATGTAGGGGAACGGGAAGGCCAGCATCAGGATCCACAGCATCCAGCGCGCGCCGAACAGCGCGCCCCTCCACAGGAGCCAGGCGGCGGCGGCCATGATGGCCACGAAGAACGTTCCCAGCCCCACCATGATGCGATAGGAATAGAAGAGGAGCGGGATGTTGGTGGGCCAGTCCTGGGGCGGAAACCGGTCCAGGCCCTTCACTTCGGCGTTGGCGTTGCCGTAGATGAGGAAACTGAGCGCCTTGCCGGCCACGATAGGGTTGTCGATGGTTTGCTTTTCGACGTTGGGCTGGCCGAAGATCGCCATGGGAGCGCCGGCTGTCGAATGGAACAGCGCCTCCATGGCGGCGGTGGTGGCGGGCTGGTGAGCGGCCACGTACTTTGCGTGCAGGTCGCCCGAGGGGAAGATTTGAAAGACGCTGGCGGCGATGCCGGCGATCACGCCCACGCGGACGAAGATGCGGCCGGTCTCCGGATGCCGGTTGGCGAGCAGATAGAAAGCTCCCACCGCGGCCATCGCGAAAGCGCCGGTGACCACGGCGCCGCTCATGGTGTGGGCGTACTGGATCAGGGTCCAGGGATTCGCCAGCACGCCCCAGAAGCCGGTCAACTGGAACGATCCGTCCCCCAGGCGCTGGTAGGCGACGGGATGCTGCATCCAGCCGTCGGCGGCCACGATGAAGAATCCCGAAAGCCACGCTCCGAGAAACACCAGAAACGCGGCCCACCAGTGACCCTTCGGACCGAGGCGCTTTTCGCCGAACAGGAACAGGCCGAGGAACGTGGATTCGAGGAAGAACGAAAAGACGCCTTCCATGGCCAGCGGCAGGGCGATGACGCCCCCGGTGATCTGCGAAAACCGCGCCCAGTTGGTGCCGAACTGGAACTCCATGGGAATGCCGGTGACCACGCCGGCCAGGAAGTTGATACCGAACACCTTGGTCCAGAAGCGCGCGGCCTGGTTGTAGGCCGGGTTTCCCGTCCGCAGGTGGAGCGTTTTGAGAACCACGATGAGCGGGGCGAGTCCCATGGTGAGCTGCGGGAAGAGGTAGTGGTAGGTGACGGTGAAGGCGAAATGAATGCGATGGAGAAACAGCGCGTCATTCATAGGGATCACTCCATTCTACGGCGATTCCGGGAAGGGTGGCCAAGGGCCGTCCGGACCGGGGACCCCGAGTTACAATCGATGATTGCCACGATCGCGGGTCAGACGAAAACGGACTCCGCCAACGGCGCGCGTTGCAGCCCCTGCCGGCCGGCCCCTGTGGAAGCGTGTTTCCCGGCGGATTCGCGAGGCGGCGGGCTACCGTCCACGGCTCGCGGATTTCCGGGGGCTGGCGGCGTGCGGCATCGGCCTGCTCGCCGCCTTTCCGGCGGCCATGCTGTGGATGGCCTTCGGTCCGTTCATCGTGTACCCGCCCAAGGGATCCGTCGACCCGTGGGTCTATACGGGTTACTTCAGCGACTTCGCCTACCTGCTGGCGAAGGGCGGCATCACTTACTACGTGTCGCGGTTGCCGTGGATTCTTCCCGGCCGCCTGGCATTCGCTCTCGCCGGCGCCCAGTGGGGAAGCCTGCTGCTCAGTGCCGGGCTGGTGACGCTGGGAGCGGTGTCGCTCTATTGGATCGTGCGGTGGCATTACGGGGGCGCGCCGGCCGCGCTGGCCGCCGTGGCCTGGTGCACCAATCCGTATGCGATGAGCACCGTGGGCTGGCAGTACCCGGACGGAGCCGTGCTGGCCTACGCCATGGCGGGTCTGGCGCTGTATCTGCGGCCCACCGGAAACCGCCGGTGGAACAGCTTCTGGGCCGCCGCCCTGCTGCTGGTGGCTGGTGCGACCAACATGTCGGGAGGCCCCATGATCCTGGCGATCGTGGCCGTCCCGCTGTGGCGCTCGCGCCGCTCCTGGCGGGAATTTCTCAAGGAAACCGCCTGTTCGGCGGCGGGCGCCGGGGCGGCGGCGTTGGCGCTGGCGCACATCAGTCAGGCCGTCCTCGGGAGTTCCCACTTTCTGCGGCCGCAGATCCAGCAGACCATGCACGCCATGAACACACCGGGCTATCTGGCCTCGATGTGGGGCACGGGCTCCGGGTTTCTGGTGGGGGCGGTGCGTCTGTTTCCGCCGGTGTTTCTGCTGCTGCTCGGCCCGGCGCTGCTCGCCGGGGTCCGCAAGCCGGCCGCCCCCGCATGGCCGCTGTATCTGGTCCTTTGTATCTGCGGTGGCCTGTATGCGGCCGAGGAATTCCTGCTGCACGGCGCCGCCCTCCGCGTTTCCTATCACAGTTCCTACATGATGGTGGTTGTGATGGCATTCGCCGGGGTGGCGATGGGAGAAATCTGGGCGCGACGTCCGGCACGCGGGCGCGCCGCCGTGGTTTCCGCCGTGGCGCTGGGCGCCGGGGCGGTGGCGCTCAGCCTGGTCTTCAACCCTCTGCCGGTACCGCCGGCCGGCGGGCGCACGTGGGTTTGGCTGGCGCTTCTGGGCGCTTGCGCGATTGTGCTGGCGATCCTGGCGCGCCGGCCCAGGCTGCCGGTGCAAACTCTCACCTGCGCCGCGATCCTGGCGATCTTGTTTCTGGGCCCGGCGCTGGACGAGCACTGGCTTGGGTACGTCTGGACCCGGGAGAAATTCCCGCACGGCTCCAACCTGACGTCGAACGGCAATGCCCGCGACTTCCGGCATTTGATGGATCTGCGGAGTCTCATCGCGTCGAACCTGGATGCCTCGCGGCGTCCGCAGTTCTGGTGGGACGCCGACGAGCCGGATTCCGGGCTCTTCACTTCCGAGGCGGCGCTGTTTACCTGCGGATACTTCGATGCCGCCAGGGCGTTGCGCATGGGCGACATGAATCTGATGCAGGACTTCTTTCCGACGTACGGGACGATCGTGCACCTCACCGCCAATCCGGAACGCATCGCCGGGCGGACTCGGGCGATGGCCGCCCGCGGCATCCTGGTGGGGAACGAGCGGCGAATCGCCTTCGGAAACGCCGGACGGCCCTTGGTTGCGGTCATGCAGGACGTGATCGACAGGTCGCGGCTCCACTGAGACCGCTTATTCGTATCTCAGCGCGTCGATGGGGTTGATGCGCGCGGCTTTCATGGCGGGGTAGATGCCGAAAATCACTCCCACGGCGACCGACACGCCGAAGGCGATCACCACCGAAGCCGTCGTGACGATGGTCTTCCAATCGGCGGTGCGGGCGATGAGCCAGGCCAGGAAGAAGCCGAAGCCGATGCCGAGCAGGCCGCCGGCCACCGAGATGAGCACCGATTCGGTGAGGAACTGGCGGACGATATCGAAGCGGCGCGCGCCGATGGAGCGGCGGATGCCGATCTCGCGGGTGCGCTCGAGCACCGTGGCCAGCACGATATTCATGATGCCGATGCCGCCCACCAGCAGCGAGATGGCGGCGATGGCCACCATCACGTAGGTGAAGATGGTCTGGGTGCGTTGTTGCTGGGCCAGCAGGGCCGCCGGGATGGTTACGGTGAAGTCCTGGGTGTTGTGGTGGGTGTTGTTCAGGATGGCGGTGACGACCTTGGCGGCTTCGATGGAATCGGCGCCGGGCTTGAGGCGGATCTCGATGCCGTCCAGGTCGTCCTTCATGTAGCTGCTTTCGTCGTAGAAGCGGTACTCGAAGGTGTTCAGCGGGATGTACACGATATTGTCGAGGTCCTGCATGGCGCCGCCGGTGTTGGTGGAACCGGCCATGAGCTGCCCGGCGAGGACGCCCACCACTTCCAGCCACGCATCGTTCACCTTGACGAATTTGCCGAGAGCGGAGCCGTAGCCCAGCAGGTTGATCTTGGCGCCCTCGCCCAGAACGCAGACGGTGGCGCTGGCTTCGTCGTCGGATTCGTCGAAGAACTTGCCTTCGGTCAGACGCAGGCTGTGGATGGCGCTGTAGGAAGGACTGACGCCGTAGAGTTCGGGGACATCGCGGGCCGGCTTGGGGAGGACGCTGGCGGGATGCAGGGTGCGGCGCGCGGAGAGGGTTTCGAGCGCTTCCACGTTGGCCTGGAGAATGCGGACGTCGCGGCGGGAGAGGCCGGGAGACGAACGCCGCCGCTGTTGCAGCTCCTCCTCGCTGGCGGCGGGGCGCGAGTCGATGAGCACATTGCGGACGCCGAGCTGCTCGATGAAGCGCAGGGATTCCTCTTTGGCGCCGCTTCCGATGGCCAGCATGCCGATGACGGATCCCACGCCAAAGACGATGCCCAGGGCGGTGAGCATGGTGCGCGTTTTCTGGGCCCGCAGATTGCCCAGGGCCTGGGTGATATCGGAAAAGCGGAAGATCATTTTTGCAGGGCTTTCATGGCGCCGCCGCTCTGGTTGGCGCTCTTGTTCTGCTGGTCGGGATTGGACATGGCGACCACGGCGCCCTCGTCGATGCCGGTGATGACGGCCTGGCTTTCGCTCGAGCGCACCAACGTGACGTCGCGCGGCAGGAAGCCCTTGGGCGTGCGCATGTAGACGAACTTGCGGCTGTCGCTCTCGAACAGCGCCTGGGAGGGAATCCAGGTGACGTTGTCGAGGGTCTCGACGGTGATCACCATGTTGGAGGTCTCGCCGGGGCGCAGTTCGGGCGCGGGGCGGTCCAGGCCGATGCGGCATTCGAAACGGCGGTTCCAGGGCATGCCGGTGGTGCCGCCGATGATCTTGATGTGGCCGGGGAACGACCTGCCGGGCAGGGCCACGACACCGATGGCGACCGGTTGCCCGACGCTCAGGTGGCCGCGGTCCAGCTCGCCGATCTGGGCGCTGACCTCCCAGGACTTCAAGTCGGGAATCTGCGCCACGGCGAGGCCCGGACGAGCGGTGTCGCCGATCTGGAAGGCCTGCATCTGCATTCCCGAATAGATCATCATCAGGTTGGAGGTGTTGTTCTGGATATTCACGTAGCCGGAGCTCTTGCAGCGTAGGGTCATGCTCTCGATCACCTTGCGGGCGGTTTCGGCGGTCACCCTGGCTTTGTTGAGGGCGGCCTCCTGAATGGCCACGGCGGCGGTCTGGGTGGTCTTCTTGTTGTTCACGTCCTGTTCGGCCTGGCGTTGGCGGTTCTTGGCCTGCTCGAGGGCGATGAGATTCTGGCGGGCGTTGATGGCGGGCAGAATCGGGTTCTTGCGGACCTCCAGTTCGGCCAGCTTGACATCGGATTCGGCGGAAGCCAGGGTGTAGGCGCTTTCCTCGTCGGTCGACTGGGCGATGGCTTTGGCCTGAATGACCTGTTGCTCGGCCTCGGCGAGGTCGGCCTCGGCCTCGCGGAGGTTGTATTCCTGCTGGGTGGTGTCGAACTGGACGACCACGTCGCCGGCCTCGACCAGCTCGCCGGGCTCGCGCAGGAAGGTTATGGCCAGGCTGTCGTTGCCGGTCATGGGCGCCACCAGCATTTCCGAGTTGCCGCCCTGGAGTTCGCCGCGGGCGGCCACGGAAACGACCACCTTCCCGCGCTTCACTCTGGTGGTGGGCGTTTCGGCGAGAGTGGAGGCCGTGGCGGCGCGCACCAGCTTGACGGTGGTCCAGGCGGCGGCGCCCAGCACGGCGAGCATGATCGAGAGCACCAGGAGGCGGAACTTCATCGCTGGTTCTCTTTCTTCTCGATGTCCACCAGGGTAACCATGGCCCCGGCGGATATGCCTGAGACGGCCACTTCATCGGGATTGCGCGCCAGCAGTTGCACCTCGGCCTGGCGGTAGCGGCCGCGTTCGGCGAGGAAGACGACCGGTTTGCCGTTGCGGGTGAAGAGGGCTTTGGCGGGGATGCTGATGGCGTCGGGAACGCGATTCACCACGATGTCCATGCCGCTGTTCATGCCGGTGCGGAGGCGCGGGTCGGGATGCGGAATGGGCGCCCAGGCTTTGAAACTGCGAGTGGGCGGGAATTCATAGCCGGCTTCGGCGAGGGGAGAGATCTGCCCGATGGCGGCGGGGATGGCCAGTTCGGGAAGGGAATCGACGTGGATTTGCGCGCTTTGTCCGACGGAGATGCGGCCGCGGTCGATTTCCTCGATCTTGCCCTCCATTTCAAGCGTTGCCAGGTCGGGGATTTCGGCGAGGACCATGCCCGAAGAAACGCTGTCTCCGACCTTGTACGGCTTGTAATTCCCGAAGCCTTGCGAATAGTTGATGGAGAAGCTCAGGAACCCGGTGATGGGCGCCTGGATTACCATCTGGGCGATGCGCTGCCTGGTGATGGTAACGTCGTTCTGGTTGTAGTCGCGGACGCGGGTGAGGGAGCCGATGCGGGAGCGGTCGGAGGCGGCATGCAGGTCGGCGGTGGCCTGCGCCACTTTGAGCTTCTGCTGGCAGAGTCCCAGGTCGATGCGGCTCTCGGCGGCCTGGATCTCGCCCACGATTTCCTGCTTGGAGACTTCGAGGGTGGCCTTTTCGACGTTGAACCGGGCGTCGGCGAGGTCGCTCTTATCCTGGTCGGCGGTGATCCTGGATTGGGCGACGGCCTGGTCGAGGGATGCCTGGGCCTGCTGGAGCGCGGCCACTTTCTGCTGGAGCTGCTGTTCGGCGGCGCTGGAATCGAACCGGATCATGACGTCGCCCTGGTGGATCACCGCGCCCGAGGGGGCCAGCCAGGCGATGCGAAGCTGCGGAACGATGGGGGCGTACACCTGAACGGAGCGGGACGCTTTCAATTCGCCGCGGCAGCGAACGATCACCTGGAAGTCGCCCTTGCGCGCGGGGGCCACCGGAAAGGAGACCGCCGCGCTGGCCTGCCGCATCCGGTAGACGGCCGCCGAGGCGCCGCCCATCGCCAGGAGAACGGCGAAGAAGATGGCCCAGCCGCGGATGCGCTTGGCTCGCGCGCTCAACGGGAACCTCCCGAGGCCGGCTGCGCCAGCTCCACGACCACGGCGGCGGAGAGATCGGGCAGGAGGTGCGGGTCGGTCTTGTCGATCCGGAAGACCGCGTTAAAGGTCTTGATGGAGCTGCCCCAGCCGGAGGCGGCTACCGGGCTGGCCATTTCCAGGTGAGCGGGAAGGGCGATATCGGGGTAGGCGTCCAGGTACACCAGGCCGTGGGAACCGGGGGCCAGGGCGGCGGTATCGGGTTCGCCCACCTGGCAGCGCACCTGCATCTCGGTGGGATCGAAGATGCTGACCAGGGGCTGGGCGCGGAACATCTGGTCGCCTTCCTGGGCGTGTCCCATGGTATTGGTGCGGAACACATCCAGTTGGGCGATCATGCCGGCCAGGGGGGCTTTGAGGGTCATCTTGTCGAGATTGGTTTGGGCGCGCTCCATGGCGACTTTCTGGCGGTCGCGCTGGAGTTCGAGGTAGCGCAGCGCGGCGGCGTCGGCCTGGTCGTGGAGGGCGTTGGATCTGCGCAGGCTTTCGCAATGCTGGCGGGCGATGGCGGCCTTCTGCTGGTTCTCCAGGCGCTCGATCTCGCTGAGAATGGGACCCTTGCGAATCTCGATTTCGGCCTTGGCGAGATCCGCTTCGGCCTGCCGCAGACTGGAGATGCGGCTTTCGGCGTCGGCGCGGTTCTGGGCGCGCTTCTGATCCACCTGGTGGCTGAGATCGCCATAGCGGCCGGTGGCGTCGCGAACGGCGTCCATCTGCGTGGTGGGATCGAAGGTGGCGATGACGTCGCCCTCTTTCACCATGGACCCATTGGGGATGAAGTGGGTGAGGGTCATGCTGCCGGCGCTTCCCTGTATCTGGGGCACCTGAACCTTCGAGGAGTGGACGGCCTGAACGATCCCGGTGATGCGAATCTCCCTTTTCACGCGGACCTCGGCGGGGGGCGGCTGGGACTTGGCCTGCGCGGCCGGCGGGGCAATACGGCTGCACGCGGACAGCACGAGGGCCGCAGCCACGACTAGGAACGCAGGCACACGCAGGCTCATCGTCGGATACCGAGAAGGATTAGACGTCCGGGTGGCGGAAATGGTTGATCCCAATATTGATGGTAGCGAATCGCGGGCCAGCTTGGGCGCCCGGGGCGCACCCTCGCTTCGGCGCGGCGGGCGGGGGCGGCATGACCGGCGCGAAGACGTGGAGACCGGGCGAGCACATCCGCGTCCGGGGCCGGGATAGAATCTAGTCGAGCCCGCTCATATCCAAGGCACGAAGCAGACGATCCACGTAGACCGGGACCGACGACACAAGGAGGGCGCCACCCGGAGAGTCCGGCTCCCAAAGGGCGACTTGCAGGCAAGACTGCAGAAACGCGAACATTCGTTCGACCGTTACGGCTCGAAGACAGCGCAAAAACGCTCTCTCATCGGGCACCAGCCGGGGAGGGAGCTTGGCGAGATACTCTTCTATGACAAGTGGCGCGTCGAAGAAAACCAGATCGTATTGAGGCCGATCGATGTGCGCCATCGCCCAATCGACGATACGGACGTCATCGGACCCTCTGAACAGAACATTCTCTTGATGGAAGTCTCCGTGCACGAGCGTGAGCCAGCTTTCAGCGGACGCCTCGCGAGCGAATCGTGCGTAGAGACGGGCAGCCTCGTCCAGCGAGGACATGGCTCTCGAGTCCAGCCGGTCGATCTGGTCTGGAAGCACCAGCGCGAGCACACCGGGTATGGCGCTAACCTCCTGCTCGCTCAGCGCCTTTCGAACGTCCCCGGCTCCTCGCCATGGCACTTCCGAAAGTCCCGCAAAGTGCGTATGTAGAGCCGCGAGAGCATGGAGTAACCCGGAAGGCGAAAAACAATGGGAGTGCTCCGGGCCGTATTGGACGTACCCCGACTCGCTCAGATCCTCCATCGTCAGACATACGCCTCTATTGTCCTCGGTCAACGGTTCTGGCGGTTCGTACACGCTCAGCAGCGCGGGTACGAGACGAGGCATTTCCCGGTGGACGAAGGCGAACAGAAGCCGCTCGTATCGTCCGCAGCATTTGACGACAGCCGAGCGGCGATCGCCTCCAGGGAGGCTGAACACCACACGCCGCACCGCGGCTTTCTCCGCGGATAGGCCCATTCGCTCGCTGCGAAAGTCCTTTGCGCCGATCCCGGCGGCGTAAACCCTCGACGCCGCGTCGATGAGACTCTGCCCTTCGGGGAGGTCCATGGTCTAAGCCAATATGGGCGGAGGCGAATCGTAATTCAGCGCTTGCACCAAGTCGAGAAGTCTCTCGAACTGCTCTTCCTGGAAGTGGGCCCGTAGCGCGTTGCCGACGTCCTCGTGGCGAAAAATGTCCCAGCAGAGATGGCAGATGCTCGAATGCGCGGGTGCAATCCGCTCCGCAAAGCCCAACTGCTTGACGACGGGAAGCAGCGTGTACGGCCCGCCATGAATCAGTTGGTTCATCATCTGATCGGTACGCATGCGCAGGACGATGTCGGCGAGGGAGTCTCTATGGACGTTGCCGCTCGACAAGGACTCGGTCATGTCGGAGCCCGCGCAGCAGGGGCAGACGTTGCCGTTGGGCGTGACCGTCAGATTAAGCATGGCATCGCAGCACGCTTCAGCGACCGCTTCCCCATAAACCTCCGGAGCGGAGAGGTTGTCACTGCCGCGTCCCACTGGCGCCACGGGGCTGTTTCCGATCTGGAGGTAGAGGAACTCTTCTTCGGTGAAATCGCCGAAAAGCTCGTCCATGTGATGGTGACGGCTGCTTAGCGTTCGCACCATGACCCGGATGCCGGTCTGGCGCGCGGCCCGGAGCAGATTGCGGACGCGCCTGGTCGAGACGTAAGGCAAATGCCAAAAGTCCATCGAGACTTCAAGATAGGTAACTCCGGCGCTCGATAGTTCCCGGCACTTTCGCTCAGCCTCCGCGGGATTGGTGGCCCAGAAAGCGTTGGTGGTAGCCCCTATGTCGTGGAACTCGCACGATGCGGCGTGAGAGAAGATCTCAAGCGTCTCCCCGTAGTCGAGGAATGCCTCGCCACCGGAAACATGAACGCGGCTGCCTTGCAATTCCTGCACGGTAGTGGCTTGTTCGATAACGCTCTTCACCAGCGATACCGGCAAATGTCCGTCGCCGCGAATGTCGGAGCCCTTCGGGCCAGCGGCTTGGTAGCACACGGCGCATTTGGCGTTGCAGCGCTCGATTGTCTCCAGTACCAATGCGTTGAAGCGAAGGTTGTTCATAGCTCTACCTCGGGCGAACGGAGACAAGCGGTTGGGCAACCAGCGCGTGCCGCTGCGACTCGCTCTCGAGTTGCAGTTCGGCATCCGACACCACAGCCCGCAGGTGCGGCTCGGTCGTGGCGTGCCGGTGGAAGTCGCAAGGGTCGATGTAGCCATCGCGGAGAAAGCAGCCCGCGGGGGAGGACTTGCAGGCCTGGTACAGGAAGTACGGCCCCTCCCGGTGAAGCTTCCGCAGGAAGCGGCTGGAGATGGCAAAACGCACCATGTCTTCGACGGAATCGGTGTTCAGATTCCCAAGGCGCAGAGATTCAAGCCCGAAACCTCTGGAACAAGGGTAAACTTCCCCCTGGGGGGAGATCAGCAGCCCCATCGCATCCGAGCAGCGCCGCCGGATGGGTGGCTCCGGCAGGAGGAATCGAGCGATTGACGGCGACGGATCGGACAATTCCGCCTGCGAGAATACGGGGAAGCTTCGGATGACGGTGGTGTGGGAGTTCAATGCGGCGAGCGAGAGGATTGCCTTCGGAAACGGCGAGCCGGGGATCATGCCACAATTGATATTGATATTCATTCGAAGAGAGCGCACGGCCTCAGCCAGGTTCGCCAACGCAGATAGGCCGTAGGTTTCGATATGCCGCTGGGTCACAAAGACCGACAGCGGGTGTATCTTATCTTTGAAACGGGTCAGAAGAGCGAGGGCATGATCGTAGGATTCGACCCAGGAGATGTGAGTCGTGACCTCGGCTCGCATGCCGTTCGCCAAAGCCGCCGTAAGCAAATTGTCCAGGTCGTCGGGCGCCGAGAACGGTTCGCAACCGGCTATCTGTAGACGTGTGGGATAAGGCAACCCGAGGAGAGCCGGGGCAGCGTCCCCGCGCAGAAACTCCCCAACCCGATTCAGGAAGCCAATCGCCGTATCGATCCCGATCTGCCAATCGCCGGACGTGCCATCGGGACCCAAAGAAAGTCCCACCCCACCGAGGAACGGTTGCCGCTCCCGGACGGCTGCCGGCTTGCCACCGGCAATTGAAGCGTTATCATCAGCCATTTGTGAGTGCTCGACGAAGTTCATTCGGTGCTGCGCGACAGTTCGATGGGCTGCCACGCGGATCGCGCATTCGACGTTCCCTTCCGCCGCCCCCGCGCGAACCACAGCGGCTCACCGATCTGCGGGTCGCATACCATGGTAGAGAACTTCCGCTTCGCCGGCAAGCCGGACTGCCGCGACTCCCACCGCACGGGGGCGGGTACCAAACGGCGCGCCCGCCGATGTCGCGAAGCTCCGGCGTCTTCCGGCCAGTGCCGTGACCGTAAGATACTGTTCCTTTGCCGCGGACCACTCGCTCACGCTCGCGGTTCCGGACAGAACCGCGAGCGGGGTACCCACTTGGGGTCGCGAGCGGCCCGGAACGGCACCGGACCTGGCGGTCGAAGACGTAGGAGCAAAACACTCGATGTGCCGCCAGACCCGGCAGCCTGGCAACTCACGCAGCTAACCGATCTGCCCGATACCCCGGAATTCGCCTCTTCCCACGAACCCGAGCGCAGAGCCGATCATGGAATCGGCCGGGGTTAGGCGACGTTAACCTCGGTTTCCATTGGGTTCGGCATCGCAAGCAACAGGGCGACGATCACGGCGAAAGCGAGCGCATAGAGCATCGTGTTCGTCCCGTCCGCTGCGAGTCTTCCTGGACCGACGAGGGTCTGGAGGCCTTCAATCTGGGCGGCGGTAACCTTGGAAACGACTGCCAACTCGTTGCTTGGCAGGGCGATACCGGCCTTGGATACGGCGGCCTTTGGCTCCTTGAGAAAGTCGGTACGGAAACTAGCGTCCTTAACCAGTTTTCGTAGGACCGCCACCTGATTCGTGCTCAAAGCAGTGTGTTGAATGGGTGATTTCGTTGGCATTGTTTTTTTATCCCTTCGGCTTGGCCAGAAGTGAACTCAAGTTGGATTATCGATAGCCGCATCCCATACTGGGCAAGCGGCCGAAAACGGGGTTCCTACCCCAAAAAGCGAAACGGCGGATAAGCTACTTTACATCAATGGGTTGCGAGTCCCCGGCGGCGCTGGCCACCTCCCGTAAGGGCACGGAGCCCGGTCGCATGTACCGCCCAAAACCACTACACCCCCGATCTCGCTTGCATCCGAATTTCGACCGCGAGCCAGGAGTATTAGCTTAGAAATTATGATACAGAATAATGCAATGGCGCTGGACGTGTCAATATTTTATTTTTTGCCAACGTTGCACCTCGGTGAGAATACTCACATGGCGCCTCGATGGAAATGTCCCCGGTCTTGGCGAGATAGCTCCCGTTCCCTCCTTCGCCTATCGTGCTGCGTACGGCGGAACCCATCCAGGCTTCTGCCAGACGCGCGCAGAAACGGCGCGAAGCCCTGACGGAGCCCGCTTTCCGCTGGGGTCGCGACTTTCCCAACAAGAGGAGATGTACCCTCTTGTACTTCGTACGGAGGGACACTTCTATCGAGGTGGGGGACGGGGATATTATAAGCCGTATGCAAAATTTAACAAAAGTAAACCAGCCGATCTCGAATTGCTTTCTATCGTCGCATTGATGTGCGACGTTCCCAAGGGCGGGCTTCTCCGCGGGCAATTGGGCTTGGTTGTGAGATTCCCGAAGAGGCGGCTTGACCGTCCAGCCCCGGCGCACCCTCACTACTTCGGGGCGGCGGGCGGGGGCGGCACGACCGGCGTGTAGCCGGGTGGAATCCGGAACAGCGCGGGGTGCGGTTCGCCGCTTGCCGCGGGCTTGCAGTAGGTGGTCTGCTCTCCGAAGGGGCCACTCACCTTGGTGAGCACCGGCATGCCGAGCGAGGTGCTGGTCCATACGTCGGCGACGGTCGGCATGGGCGGTTTCTGAGGCATCTGCGGCGCCTGCGGAGCGCCGGGCGCCTGCGGCATTCCGGGCGCCTGCGGTGGCTGGGGCATGCCAGGAGCCTGCGGGGTCTGGGGCGGGGACAACGGTTGGACGATGTACCGCTTGCCGTCCACCGGATGGCCCTCGATGAGACCCTTCCCCAAGTCCTGAACGCCCACGGACGGGGCGGTGGGAGGCTGGAACGGCAGCGCGGGGGCTCCCGGTTTGGGCACGCCGAGTTGCGGCGGCGTGGGCTGCATGGGAAGAATGGTCGCCGTTTTCTTAACGTGATCGAGCACCATGGCCTGCTGCGCGTGGGGATCGGTGATCACCGACGTGGTGCCGGTGTCGATCCGCATCTTCCCGTCGCTCGAGCGGATCATACGCGAGGCCGACTGTTGCGGGGCGCCACCCTGCGCATACTGCGTGGTGGTCTGGCATTCGGCGCATGCCGGGGGTTGCGGCGGGGATGGAGGCATCGGCGACACTGCACCAAAAGCATATCACGCGCGGACTGGCGCGGCGCGGCGCCCTACCACACCCGGCACACCGGCTGGCGCACCATGGGCTGGCCGGGCTTGCAGGAGAAAGCCGCGGCGAACTCCGGCATGTCCGATACCACGCCGTCGATGCGGTACCGGTCGGGCGCGTGTTCGTCGGTCTGCGCGCTGAGCCGCTGGTTCTCCGGCCGCTCTTCGCCGCAGGCCCACTGTGCCATGCCCACGAAGAAACGCTGATCGGGGGTGAATCCGCCCTCGGGCTGCAGGTCCTGGCCGCGCGTCGCGTGTTTCCAGGCCATGTAGGCCAGAATGGTGCCGCCCAGGTCGGCTACGTTTTCGCCCAGGGTCAGCTTGCCGTTGACCTTCAGCTCGTCCACGGCGGTGTATCCCGAGTACTGGTCCACCACGCAGGCGGCGCGCCGCTCGAACTCGGCGGCGTCCTTCTTGGTCCACCAGTCTTTGAGGTTGCCGGCGAGGTCGAACTGGCGGCCTTCGTCGTCGAATCCGTGGGTCAGTTCGTGGCCGATGGTGGCGCCGGTATTGCCGTAGTTGGGCGCGTCGTCCATCTTGGGGTCGAACAGGGGCGGCTGCAGGACGCCGGCGGGGAAGTTGATGTCGTTGAGCTGCGGGTCGTAGTAGGCGTCCACGGTGGTGGGAGAGATCTGCCATTCGGTGCGGTCCACGGGCTTGCCGATCTTGGCAAGCTGCCGCCTGGATTCGAAAACCGTGCAGCGGTCCACGTTGCCCACCAGGTCGCCGCGCTCGATGCGGATCGAGCTGTAGTCGCGCCAGTGGTCGGGATAGCCGATGCGGTCGACCACGGTGTGGAGCTTGGCGAGGGCGCGCTGGCGGGTGGCGTCGCCCATCCAGGCGATGTGCTCGAGGTCGTCCTCCATGGCCCGCTCGATTTCCTTGACCATGGCCAGCGTGCGCGCCTTGGTCTCGGGACTAAAGGTGCGCGCCACGAACACCTGGCCGATGGCCTCGCCCAGATCGTAGTCCAGGCGGCCGATGCAGCGCTTCCAGCGCGGCGCCAGCTCCTTGGTGCCGCGCAGGTACTTGCGGTTGAACTCGTAGTCGGCCTCGACGAAGGCCGATGACAGGTAGCGGGCCTTGTCATCCACCAAGTGCCAGCGCAGGTACGTCTTCCAATCGTCCAGGCTGCGCGTATGCAGCAGGGTTTCCACTTCCCGGTAGAACGCCGGCTCGGTCACGTTGACCACCGGGGGCGCGGGGATTTTGAGCCCGTCGAAATACGCGGCCCAGTCGAACGACGGCATGGACTTGCGGAATTCGGCGAGCGGCATCTTGTGAAACAGCTTGTGCGGATCGCGCTTGTCGACGCGCGTGAGCGAGGCCTTGGCCAGCTCCGTCTCGATCTCCATCGCCACGCGCGCTTCGGCTTCGGCAACGGGGGCCGGATCGCCCAGCAGGGTCAGCATGCGGGCCACGTGAGCCAGGTAGCGGGTGCGGGTCTCGACGCTTTTGGCGTCGTCCTGGGTGTAGTAGTCGCGATCCGGCAGGCCCAGGCCGCCGGCGGAGGCGAAGGCGATGACGCGGCTGGAATCCGCGAAATCCTGCGCCGAGCCGAAGTCGAAGAGCACATCGGCGCCGGACGACTCGAGGTGCAGGCGAGCCACCAGCGGCGCGAGAGTGGCGACGCTCTTCAGCGCGGCGATCTCGTCGAGCCGCGGGGCGAGCGGCGCGGCGCCGGCCTTCTCGACGGCGGCCTCGTCCATGCAGGCGGCGAAGTAGTCGCCGATCTTTTGCTCGTTGGGCGTGCGGCTGGGCGACGGTTTGGAGACCTCCTCGAGGATGCCCCACAGGTACCGCCGGTTGTCGTTCTGCATTTTGCCGTAGACGTCCCAGCGCGGCTGGTCGGGGGGAATCGGGTTGAGTTTGCTCCAGTTCCCGCAGGCGAACCGGTAGAAGTCCACGCACGGATCGGCGGAGCGGTCGAGGAAGGCGGGCTCCAGGCTGGGGGTGTAGGGCAGGGAAGCCAGCGGCCGCTCCTGCGCCCCCAGGGGCAACGCGAGAAGAACGAGCACAGTGGCGCGGGTCATGATGGGCAGCGTATCACAGGAATGGGCGCGCGTCCGGTCCTGGGCGCGATGTCCGCAATTCCCAGGCTGGGCGTGGTCGAAGAAACCAGCATGGACTTGGCGCCCCTCCGCCACCGCGGGTCTATGATGGGAACATCGACAAACCCATGAATCGCCACCCGCTCGCTCTTCCCGTCATCCTGCTGGCGGCCCACGCCGCTTCCCCCCAGCAGCCGCGCCCGGTTCAGGTGCGTACGTCCAGCGGAGTCCTGGAAGGCGCCGTCAACGCGGACGGCACGGTCCGCTCCTTCAAGGGCATCCCCTTCGCCGCGCCGCCCGTCGGCGCCTTGCGGTGGAGGGCGCCGCAGCCCGCGCCGGCGTGGACCGGCGTGCGGAAGGCCGTCGAATTCGGTCCGCGCTGCTCGCAGGACAGGATCTACGGCGACATGGTGTTCCGCGACGACGGCCCCAGCGAGGACTGCCTCACGCTGAACGTCTGGGCGCCCGAGGCGGCCTTCGCCGGCAAGGCGCCGGACGCCGTCAGGCTGCCGGTGATGTTCTGGATCTTCGGCGGCGGCTACATGGCGGGCGGCACATCCGAGGCGCGCCAGGACGGCGCGAATCTCTCGACCAAGGGTGTGGTGGTGGTGAGCTGCAACTACCGCCTCGGCGTTTTCGGCTTCTTCACGCACCCCGAAGCGGCCAGGGAATCCGCGCACAATTCGGCCGGGAATTATGGCCTGCTCGACCAATTGGCGGCGCTCCAGTGGGTCCACGATAACATCGCCCTCTTTGGCGGCGACCCGGCCAATGTCACCATCTTCGGCGAATCCGCCGGGTCCTTCTCGGTGAGCGGACTGGTGGCATCGCCGCTGGGCAAGGGCCTGTTCCAGCGCGCCATCGGCGAAAGTGGCGCGATGTTCGGAGGCGGGCTCGGGCCGGAGCCGCGCGCCCAGGCCGAAAAGCGGAACATGAAGTTCGCCCGGGACGCCTTCGGAACCGCGTCGCTCGAGAAGCTGCGCAGCCTGCCTGCCGCCGAGGTGCAGCAGGCCGCCCGCGAGGGTCATGCCCGCTTCGATACGGTGGTGGACGGCTGGTATCTTCCCGAATCCGTGACAGCCATCTATGCCGCCGGAAAGCAAAACCGCGTCGCCTTGCTGGCGGGGTGGAACGCCGACGAGGCCCGCGCCGGGAGGTTCTTCGGCAGGATGCGGCCCACGGCGAAGAACTTCGTGGCGCGCGCCCGCCGGCGTTTCGGGGACAAGGCCGATGCGTTCCTGAAGTTGTACCCCGCCTCCACCGACGCCGAGGCCCAGCGCAGCGCCGGCGATTTCGCCGGCGACGACTTCATCGCCTTCGGAACCTGGAAGTGGATCGAAGAGCACACCAAGACCCCGGGCGTGGCCGTCTACCGCTATCGCTTCGAGCAGAACCTGCCGCTCACGCCGCCCGCCGCGCCGCACGCCGGAGAGATCGAGTATGTGTTCGGAATGCTGTCCGCGAAGAATCTCCCGTGGACGCCCGAGGACCGCCAGGTTTCCTGCATTCTGGCCGGTTACTGGACTAACTTCGCCAAGACCGGCGATCCCAACGGCGCGGGCTTGCCGCAATGGCCCCTCTACCGCGATGGGGACGGCTACCAGGTGATGCACCTGAAGGCGAGCCCAACGGCCTCGTCCGACGAACGCCGCGGGCGGTACCTGTTCCTCGATAGTCTAAGCCCGGAGGCGCGGTAGGGTGCGCGGCCGAGGGGCGGCTTGGCGGGCCGCTCCCGCCCCCCGATAGCGGCGGCGGCCAACCGGCGGCGCGGCGGCGGGAAGGCCGGGACTACTCGGGACCGCCGGAAGCGTTCTTCGGGGCGGCAACCTTCTTGAGCCGGGTGGCGCCCAGGACACGGATCGAACCGAAAACCTGGGGGCCGGTTTCGAGCCGGATGGTGACGTCGTCGCCCTTGGGCGCGTAGGTGTACGAGCCCTTCTTCAGATCGTCGGCGCTGAGTTCGACGGTGGTTGGAGTGCCTCCGTCGCGAAACGCGATCTTCCCGTGGCTGGCCGAGGAAACCTCGGGCTGGGTGGCGTCCCAGCGGACGGTCAAACCGGCCTCGGCTCCCTCCACCCGCAGTTCGATGCTGGGCTGCCCGGAGGGAGCGGCGCTGGCGGGTTCCGCCGGGACCGGCGCCGGCTGAGCGGCCACCGGCTTGGAGGACGAGGCATCGTGGCGTGAGGTAAGCGCCAGGACGCCGGCTCCGGCCAGCAGAATCGCCACCACCACGCCAACCACCCAGCGCTTCGAGCCCGATGGCTCGGGCGCGTTTCCGAAAGCGAAGCCGCCGAAATCCCGGACCGCGACCGGCGCCGGTTCGGATGGAGCGCTCTCGACACGGGTGGACGAGGGCTGCGCCGCGGGCGCTTCGGCCACGCGGGGAGGCTTCGGCTGGCCGGTCCGGGGCTCGACTTCCGCCTCCGGTGGGGCGGGGGCCGGCGCCCTCGGTTCGATCTTCGCTTCCGGGGCCGCTGGTTCGACCGGCTGGGGGACGGGCGCGGCCGGATGGACGCCGGCCTCCGGCGCGGGCACGCTCTCCATTCCCGCTGGCTCGGCCGGCTCGGGTTCGCCTCCGGAGACGGGCGGCGAAGGCTGCGCCTCGGGAATCTCGCTGGGGCTGGGCTCGCCGGCGGACGCGCCAGGCGCCTCTCCGGGGATTATCCGGATGGCGTGCTGCAGCGCTTCGGTCCTCTGCAGTTCGGCCTTCGAGAAGGGGAACTCGAGGTAGCTGGCCTCGCCGCGGATTCTGCCTTGCTCCCGCACGAAAATCGCTCCCTGGCAGGGTTTGCGCGTGTACGGCTTGGCGAGCACGAAGATATTGTGATCTTCCGGAAAAAGAGCGTCGAACATCGACAGGTCTTCCTCCCGCAGCGCGCAGGTGGGGCGCGCATTGCTGCGAAAGAAGCCCACCACGGCCGCCCCGCCCGCATCCTTGCGCCGCGCCAGGGTCTCGCGCAGGGCACTCAGTTCGCCCTCCGAGAGCGTGAAACTCGAACCCAGCGAATAGGCGCATTCGACCGGCTCGTAGTCCTCGACAATCAGCGAAAGCGGGTTGCGCGACAGAAGGTGGCCCAGTAGAATGCCGCCGATCTCGGAACCGCGGTTGGTGATGGCCCGGAACATCTCGATACTCTCCCGCTCCAGGCGTTCGATCAGGTCCGCGCATAACCGCACCGAGACGGCTATCTGTTCCGGCTTCCAGAGGAACTGGAACCTGGTGAGATCGGTCTCGAAGGCCGGCGGGAGATCGGGGGGGACGTCCGGCTTGCCGAAGTGACTCTCGATGACGTCGCGAATCCCCGAGAAAGAGGATGCGTTCATCAGGTCGTCGATATCCAGTGGCTCGCGGGTGAACCTAAGCCGATTGGCGCTGCGCTTCAGGGATGCCATCCATTTGTCTCATGATTGTAAGAATTTCGTCCGCGACGACTTGGTAGTCCTCGAGGGCCTTGGACTTGGGGTCGAAGTCCGCCAGAAACTGGCGTTCCTTGTTGGACTTGACCACCGACGTGTCGGTGCGGATGCAAGACAGCCGCGGCACGCCCGTCTTCTCGGCGATCCGGTCGAGCGTGTCCATGATGACGCCCGTCATCGCCATCCGCCGGTCCACCATGACCGGCAACATGCCCACGGTCTCCACGGGCAGGTGATAGCTGCTGCAAAACATGGTGTTCAAGGTCTTGGCCGATTCCAGACTGGCCATGGCCCCCTGCACGCTGAGGATCTCCATCGCCACCGGAATCAGGACGCGGCGGGTGTAAACCATGGCGCAGGTCTGGAACAGCGTAATCGAGGGCGCCACGTCCACCAGGATCGCGTCGTAGGCGTGCTCGTAGCGGCTGAACATCTGCTCGAACACGAACTCGCGGAAGCCTTGCGCCGTGATCAGGTCCTCGGCGCGGGAAGTGTGCCGGTTGCTCGGCAGCACATCGATGTTCGGATGGGCGCGCACCAGGCACTCCTCCAGAGCGATGTGACCCACCAGGAAATCCGAGAGATGGTACTTCGACCGGAGAGAGATGACGGTGCCGACGGACCCCTGGGAGTCGGTGTCTATCAGCAGCACCCTCATACCCCGGTCCGCCAGGATACGGGCGAGCACGAGGGCGGTCGTGGTCTTCGCGACGCCCCCTCTTTGATTCGCGACAACGAGACGGATCATTTGAGCACCTTCAAGGCCTGCAATTGTTCCTGTGCCAGTTGGATTTCGGCCAGCGTCCAGATCCGCCGCTTTCCGAGACGCCCGGAGGGCGGAGCCAGAGAGCCATCTCGAAGGCGGCGGTAGAAGGTTGCACGGCTGATGCCGAGCATGGTGATAGCCCCGGCATCCGAAAAGCCCGAGAAACGTCTGCTTTGACCTGCCATGTCAACCTAAGGGGTATCTTAACTGATGCATCCGGCACGTTGTCAAGAGAAATCAGTCTCAAATCGAAAAAATCGTCTCACGAGCCTCATTTTGCGCCAATTCCGCAAAAGTACGGTTTCGCGGCGTGATGCCGGTATCCTGCCGGGGACCGGTCTCCAGTCGAAAAACCGTCTCACGGCCGTCATATTGGGCCAATTCCGCAAAAGTACGGTTTCGCGCCGCGGCGCCAGTTGCCTGCCGGGGGCCGTTCCCCTGACGATTCGTCCGCCGGCTCCCGATCGGCGTCCGGTGCAGACGACTACCGGCTCGGCCGGCTTCCGGTCCCGGCTCTACGCATTTCCGGCGAGAAATGTCGCGCCGCTATCCGAAACGCAAGTGGCCCGGAGATCCCACCAAAGTAACTAATCGTTGATGGTTTTAGTAAGCATGACGGTACCAACCCGGTACCCACGTGACCTTGAAAACGAATCGGATTACACGCATGGTTGAAACTAGTAGGAAGAAGGACGCATGATCAGAATCCGACGTACTGATGGTTCTACTCAGGATGGTGTTCTGCTCAGTCTGCAGGGAGACACGATCCGTATCGCTGGTAAGGGATGCAGCGATCTGTTGGAGTACCGCCTGGTACATAATGTCTGGGTTTCGGAGGACTGCGAGGTGGTGACCTTCGAGTTTCCCCTGGCCTTGAACCGTCCGGTCATTGCCGCGGAGCCAGTGCCGGCCGCGGGGACCTCCCGGGGTGGAGCCTCGCGCCGCCACAGCTCGCGGACGCCCGAGACCGTGCCACGGCCGTAGGATTCGACGCTGAAGCCAGGCCGCCTTCCAGTGCTCCGTTCCCGAACGTCCATGCCAACCCTCACTTACGGCTGCGGCTCCGACAGGTAGCGGCGCCGCGACCCTTCGAAGTTGTGAGAGAATCGCCCCGAAGCGCGTGGAGCCGCCGCGCCATCTTCCGGTCGGCGGGTCGTTTCACGGCTTCCAAGTGAGCGGAGGCGGGCGATTGAAAGGGCCATTCGCCGGCTGGCGGTGACTCTCGCGGCTAGTGCCGTGACCGCGAGATACCGTTCCTTTGCCGCGGGCCACTCGCTCACGCTCGCGGTTCCGGACAGAACCGCGAGCGGGGTACCCACTTGGGGTCCCGAGCGGCCCGGAATGGCACCGAATCTAGCGGTCGAAGAGCTAGGAACACGGCCACGGCCGCATGGGAATGGCGCCCGCGGCACGGCGCCGGATGGCCGGAGTAGCAACGGGAGACGGTGTGCCATCGGGTACCGGGGATCTTACGGTGGCGGCGCAGTGCGGCCGCTGCGATTTCCGTGCGCTTTGCTGTATAGTGGATTCTCTGGACTCCATGCCATTCTCCACTGAAACCCTCCACCGGGCACACATTCATCGCGCGCCTGCCGACCCGGAGCGGCGCGGTTGGTTGACTTCGAGGACGCTTCCCCCGGCGAAGGCGCGCACGCCCGATCGCCAGGGAATCGCCAGGTTGGCGTATTCGTATTGGGAAGCGCGCGGCCGGCAGCACGGGTCGGAGCTGGAGGACTGGCTGCGCGCCGAACGGGAACTCAGGGAGGGCTGCGAACCGTAGCTGCGGAAGCGCGGCTAGCTGGCCTGCGGCAGACCAGCGGTCGTGCCGGGGACCACCGAGGCCCCCGGCCCGCGGCTAGACCGCTTGGCTCCCGCGCAACCAGGCAACCCTTCCTGGGCGCCGGCACGCGGGCGGCGGACCAGGCGGCCTCTCCGGGCTGTCCATGCATTTAAGGCGCATAGCGCGAGAAACAGGCAGACCGAAAAGAGCGTGTTGGACTGCGGGGTCATGAAGCCTCCGAACTAAAATCTTCAGAGGAAACACCCGTACATTAAAGTACCGGCGGTACCAAAATTCCTCCCGATATCGGGGGTTATCCCGGATGGCGTATGCCGCCATCGGCCGGAGTAACGCTTCGTCCCGCCCGGGGACTGCCGCTTCAGCCTCGCCCGCATCCGAGGGGTGCTCCGTCTCGTGGAATGGCGCGTCCACCATCCGGATGCTTTCAGCCGCACGGACATTGCGGCTATCATGAAGATGTGATGCATACCCGCGTGCTTTCGACGTTTCTCGTTTTTCCGCTGGCGGCCGCGCTGCTGGCGGCTCAACCGGCTCAGGACCCCACGGCGGTGGCCAGGAAAGCCCTGGATCTGATGCTGGCGAAGAAGTATTCGGACTTGCAGCCCATGTTCGCCCGGGCCTACCGCGATGCCGCTGGCGAACCGCAGTTGAGCAAACTCGGCGTGCAGGCGCCCTGGGGCGCGGTGGAATCGGTTGGCGAGCCCTCGGTGCGCGACATGGGGCCGGTGAAGATCGTCACCATACCGGTGAAATTCGCCGCGCGAGACTGCCTCTTCATGGTGTTCGTGAACGCCTCGAACGAAATCGGCCAGTTGGGATTCCGGCTCGCCGAGACGCCCTGGCAGCACCCGCCGTACGCCCAACCGGGTTCTTTCGCGGAACGCGAGGTGACGGTCGGCGGCGGCGACTGGAAGCTGCCTGGCACGCTGACGATCCCCGCCGGCAAGGGGCCGTATCCGGCGGTGGTGCTGGTGCACGGTTCCGGATTGCGCGATCGCGACGAGACCGCCTTCACCAACAAGGTATTCAAAGACCTGGCCGAAGGGCTGGCGGCGCGCGGGGTGGTCTCGGTGCGGTACGAGAAGCGCATCAAACAATACGCCTCGAGGATGTTGGGCAAGCCGTATACGCTCGACGACGACATCGCCGAGGACGCCGCCAAGGCGGCCGCGCTGCTGCGCACCCAGCCCGAGGTCGATCCCAACAAGGTGTACATCCTGGGGTACGAACTGGGAGGCTACGCCGCTCCGCGCATCGCCGAAGCCGACGGCAAGCTGGCGGGCATGGTGCTGTTCGCCGCCAACGAACGTCCCCTGGAGGACCTGTTCGTCGACCAGGCGGTGGCGACGGCCAAACCCGAGAACTACCTGACCGGCATCCAGGCCGCCGCGGCGCGTATCAAGAAACTGGACCAGGGCGACGCCGATGGGCCGCCGGCTCTCGGCCTCCCGGTCGCTTACTGGCTGGACCTGAGGTCCTACGATCCGGGCCCGCTGGTGAAGCAGTTCCCCGGCCGGGTTCTGGTGCTGGCGGCGGAACGCGACTTCCAGGTTCCCATGACGGACTTCGCGGAGTGGAAGAAAGCTCTGGCCGGACGCAAGGACGTGGTCTTCAAGAGCTATCCCGCGCTCAACCACCTGTTCATGGCGGGCGAAGGCAAGAGCACCGAGGACGAATACAAGAAGCCCGGCCACGTCGCCCCGGAAGTCATCGGCGACCTGGCGAAGTTCCTGGCGCAGTAGCCGCGCCAGGCCGCGCGCCGCTCCCTCCGCTACGGCAAATGAACGATCCCGCGCTGGATCGCCGCCGTGGCGGCCTGCGTGCGGTCCTGCACGCCCAGCTTGCTCAGGATGTTCTTCACGTGGTTCTTCACCGTGTGTTCGGCGATGCTCAGACTGTAGGCGATCTGCTTGTTGGCGAGGCCCTGCACCACCAGTTCCAGCACCTGGATCTCCCGCGCGCTGAGGTCCGGACGCGGCATCTGCGCGGCCAGCGAGGCGGCCACCGCCGCCGGCAGGTAGGTCTGGCCGGCGTGTACGGCGTGGATGGCCTTCAACAGTTCGTCGTGCAGCACGTCCTTGGTGAGATACGCCTGCACGCCCGCCGCCAGCGCGCGGCGGATATCCTCGTCCCCGCCATAGGTGGTCAGGGCGATCATGCGCGCGTCCGGAAACTCCTTGCGGATGGCGCTGGCGGCCTCCACGCCGCCCATGACCGGCATGCGCAGGTCGAGCAGGGTCACGTCCGGACGGTGCTTGCGGAACATCTCGACGGCCTGCTGGCCGTTGGATGCTTCGGCAACCACCTTCATATCGGGCTGCATGTTGACGATCGTGGTCACGCCGACTCTCGCCACCAGGTGGTCTTCCGCCACCAGGATTCGAATGGGTTCGCTCATGGCAATGGCACCGTCACTTCCACTTCCGTTCCTCCGCCCGGCCGGCTCTCGAGGCGCAGTTCGCCGCCCAGGCGCTCGGCGCGCTCGCGCATGCCGATCAATCCGAAATGGCCGTCCAGCGGGGAAAACGCGTCCCGCTCCTCGAAACCGCGGCCGTTGTCTTCGATGCGCAGACGCAGCTTGCGCTCGGCGGTGCGCAAGCGGATCGCGATGCTGGTGGCCGCGGCGTGCTTCAGCGCGTTGGTCACGGCCTCCTGCGCGATCCGCAGAAGGTGCTGCTCCATGGCCTGCGGCAGGTCGGCGGGCGGTCCGCCGGCATCCACCGCCACGGCCACTCCGCTGCCCGCCGTCCAGGCGCGCGCGCCCGACTCCAGCGCCGAGGCCAGGTCCTGCCCCTCGAGCGCCGAACTCCGCAGGTCCATCACCGAGCGGCGCGCTTCCGTCAGGCTGTGACGCGCCATCTTGCGCGCCATGTCCAGGTACTTCCGCGCCGGCGAGGTCTCGTCCGCGAGGCACATCGCCACCGCGTCGAGTTGCGAGGAGATCCCCACGAAACCCTGCGCCAGCGTGTCGTGGATTTCGCGCGCCAGCCGCGCCCGCTCCTCCAGCACCAGGGCGAACCGCGAGCGGATCTGCCGCAGCCGCAGCCCGTAGAGTCCGGATGCCGCCGCCACCGCCAGGGCCACCGCCAGAATGCGGAACCACGCCGTTTCGTAGAAATGCGGCAGCACTCCGAAATCGTAGGCCGCTTGGGAGGGGGCGCCGCCGGCCAGCGACGCGCGAATCAGGAAACGGTAGTGGCCGTGGCGAAGGCTGTTGTAATTGATGGTGCGGCGGCTTCCCGCCCGCACCCAGTCCGGGTCCACGCCCTCCAGCTTGTAGGAGTATTGCACCTCTTCGGGCGCGCTCAGGTGCAGGGCCGTATAGCGGAATTCCACCCGCTGGCTTTCCGGCGGCAGATCGACGGCGCGCTCCAGGTCCACCGGTTTGCCGTTGGCCCGCATCTCCACCAGGTGCGGCACGGGCGCCGGGCGCTGCCGCGGCTGGGTGCCGGGGTCGAAGACCGCCAGGCCGCGGCTGGTGGTGAACCACAAGTCTCCGTCGGAGGTCCGCGCGCCGCCCGCAGCGGTGGGATTGGCGGGCGCGCACTGCGCGCTGCGCAAACCGTCCTCGACGCCGTAATCGACGGGATCGAGCGATCTCCGCTGGCCGGCCGCCAAGTCCCGCAACTGCCGTTTCGAGACCCGGCAGATGCCGCGCGTGGTGCTCAGCCACAGCGACTCGCCATCGTCGGTGATGCGGGCGACGTTGTCGCTCAACAGGCCGTCCTGTTCGGTGAAGCTCCGCAACCGCCCGTCGCGCAGTTCGTCCAGGCCGCCGCCGAAGGTGCCGATCCACAGGGTTCCCTCGCCGTCCTCGTACAGCGCGCGGATCTGCTCGCTGGAAAGCCCGTCGGCGGCGGTGTAGAGCCGCTGCTGGGCGCCCCGGATGCGCCACAGGCCCTTGCCGAAGGTGCCCGCCCACACCGCGCCATCGCGCGCCTGGCACAGCGTCGATACGCCCATCGCCAGCACCGGGCCACCGGGGACGACGGTTTCCGCCTGGTTGCCGTGCCGGCGGAGCAGCCCACCCGGAGTGGCCAGCCACACATCTCCGGCGGCATCTTCCATGGCGTCGTACACATTGAGGCGGGAGAACGGATCGGGCGGAGTGAACGCGCTGAAACGCTCGCCGTGCATGCGCGCCACGCCTCCATGCACGCCGATCAGCAGGTCTCCGTTGCGCGCCTGGCGAATCGAAAACACCTGGTCGCCGGGCAAACCCTCCCGCACCGAGAACTGCGGGCCGCCCTCGTTGGAAAACTGCAGCAGGCCGCTGTCCGCGAACCCCACCCACACCTTTCCGGAGCGGTCCTGGAAGACCACCGTGGGCCGGTCGCTGGGCAGTCCTTCGCTCTTTCCGTAAACCGTGAAAATGTCGTCCCGCATGCGGATCAGGCCGGTGCTGGTGCCCACCCACAGGTCGCCCTCCCGGTCTTCGAAGAGGCTCCGCACTTGTGCGGGTTCGTGGACTCCCTCGGCCGGCGTGACGATGAACCGGTCGCCTTCCAGGCGCGTCAGCCCGGAGTCGCTTCCCACCCAAATCCCGCCATCGCGGTCCGGCAGCACGGTGCGAAGACGCAAGTCCGGGAGACCGTCGGCGATCCCGTACTTGCGCATCCGGCCATTCGGCAGCCGGCGCAGTAGCCCCTGGCTGCTGGCCAGCCAGAGGGCGCCGCGCGCGTCCACCGCTATACCGGTTCCGATGGCGCCGGCCAGCGCCGCGCTGTCGATCGCCATGGTGAACTTCCCGCTCCTCAGCTTCCCCACGCCGGCGTAGCCCGCCACCCACAGGTCGCGGTTCCCGTCCTCGAACGCCAGGCGGACGGCGGCCACGGGAAGATCCGGCCCCGGAGCGAAGTTGGCGAACCGGCCGTCCGCAAAGCGGCTCAGGTACTCTCCGGCCACGATCCACAGAGACCCGCCGTGGCCCGGGTACAGCCACGTAATGGCGTCGTCCGGGAGCCCCGATTTGGTGGTGTAGGTATGGAATCGTTTGTCCCGGTACTGGGTGAGGCCGTTGGGCGTGCCAATCCACAGGGTGCCGTCGGGGGTGGCCGCCAGCGCGGTGATGGAGTTCGAGGGCAGGTCGCCGCCGTCCTTGCGGAAGGTGGTGAACTCGTACCCGTCGAAGCGCGCCAGACCCTCGTCGGTGCCCACCCACAGGTAGCCGTCGGCGGTCTGCACGATGGCGCGGACGGTGTCCTGGGGAAGCCCCTGCTGCTGCGTCCAAGTGGTCCGGGAGTACTGCGTGAGGCCCTTGTGCGGGTCCAGAGCGAAGGCGTTCGAAACGGTCAGCAGAACCGTTCCGCAGAACAGTCCTCGCCAGCCGGGCATGTGTGAGATGCTCACCCTGCCCTAGAGTATAAACCGGTGCGGCGGGGCGGAAACGCCGCCGTGGCAGGCTGAGGAACCGGCGGGCACGGCAGGCGGCGCCCGGGACATCCGCCTGGGCCCGACCTCCGCGTTGGCCGTGGATACCCAACTCATTGCCGCGAAACCGTTTATCGCCAGTTACACTTCCGTGACGGGAATTCGGATTTTGATGGCATGAAATCGTCCTTCCGGCCGATGAGATCACTGAGAAGAGCAATTCAGCGGCTTTCCCAGAGAGCGCTCCGGGTTGTCGAGAGCCGCCGTCGGCACAGGTGAGAACATGCGCGTTTCCGGCTTGACGACGAGTGTGCGGTTCCGCTGCGAGAGATCGCCGGAGTTCCGAGCCATCGAGGCGCCGGGCCCGGGCGCCTGGCGGCCTCGCCCCGAGACCCCACGGCTCCGGCGTGGCGTCCGAGGGGGGGATGCCGGATGGACGTTCTAGTCGGGCGGCAGCCGATTCTCGACCGGCGCAACCAGACCGTGGCGTACGAGCTGTTGTTCCGTTCGGGTATGGAGAACCGTTTCGATGGAACCGACGGAACCGTGGCTTCGACCGCCGTCATCGCCAACTCCTTCCTGACCATCGGATGCAATCGCGTGCTCAGCGCCAAGCGCGGATTCATCAATTTCACCCGGACGCTGCTGGTGGAGGGCCACGCCACGATCCTGCCGAAGGACCAGGTGGTGATCGAGATCCTGGAGGACGTGGAGCCCGACGGCGAAGTGGTGGAGGCGTGCCGCAAGCTGAAGGAAGCCGGCTACCGCATGGCGCTGGACGATGTCGGCGCGGCGGACACGCAGTTTCCGTTGCAACCGTATGCCGAGTACGTCAAGCTCGACTGGCTGGCGACGGAGGCGGCGTATCGCGCCCCGCTGTGCGACTATTTCCGCGAGAGGGGGCTTCGCCTGCTGGCCGAGAAGGTGGAGACCAGGGACGACTTCGAATCCGCGCTGGCGTGCGGCTGCGAATTGTTTCAGGGATTCTACTTCGCGCGGCCCGAGATTCTCTCCGCCCGGCAGGTGCCCACGTCGAAGCTGGCGTGCCTGCGTCTGCTGGGCGAAATTCAAAAGCCCGACCTGAATTTCGACTGCATCGAATCGCTGGTCAGGCCGGACGTCGGCCTCACCCAGAAGCTGCTGTTCTTCGTGAACTCGGCCGCGTTCCCCCGCCGCAGCCGCATCGGTTCGCTCCCGCAGGCGCTGGTGTACCTGGGCGAGGGCAACGTCCGCCAGTGGGTCACGCTGGCGGCCCTGCCCAAGATGGCCAGCGGGAAACCCGCCGAACTGGTGACGGCCTCGCTGATCCGCGCCCGCTTCTGCGAGTTGGCGGCGGAACGCGCGCGGCCGCGCAGGCGGTCCGCCTCGTGTTTTCTGATAGGCCTGCTATCCTTGCTCGACGCCATGGTCGGCCGTCCGCTGGATGAGCTGGTGGAAGAACTGGGCCTGGAAGCGCCCGTGGCGAACGCCATCCTGGGGCGGCCGCGGAACGGCGATGGCCTGCGCGTGCTGCTGGAGATGGCCGTGGCTCTGGAGCGGTCGGACTTCGACTCCGCGCAGCGGTTGGCCTCGGTCGGCGGGATCCCCCTGGCGCTGGCCGGCGAGCTGCACCTGGAAGCCATGACCTGGGCGGACAGCCTTTCGCGGCCGGGAGCGCGGCCGAACGCCAGCGGATGAGCCCGACAGCCGGTCCTATGCGGGCCTGCCGCTGAAAGCGGTACCTGCATCCCGTTTTACGAGCACTATAGTGACGTCATCGTCATTGAACTTCGCGTCCACCAAGGATTTGAGATTAGACATCGTCCTTCCCGAACTGTCAGCCAAAGCATCGCGTAAGCGGTTCTCGGCGTTCTCTCCGGGAATCGAATCGGTCAATCCGTCCGTGAAGAGGAGGAGGGCGCCACCAGGGCAAAGAAGAGCCGTAAGCGCTTCGTAGGCCGCTTCGGGGAACAGTCCAAGCGGCATCCCGGTGGCTTCCAGCGCCGCCGCCGATCCCGGGCCGAACACAATCGGGGCGTTGTGGCCGGCATTCACGTAATTCAATTCTCCGGAATCGCGGCTCAGCATGATGAACACCGCCGTCGCAAAGCGATCGCTCGGCGTATATCGACTCAGGTGCCGGTTAATCCGCCGGGCCAACGTCAAGGGATTCGCTTCGACGCTCGCGATGCTTCTAACCAGAGCCTGTATGTTCGCCGCCAGCAGAGCCGCCGGCATCCCTTTCCCGGACACATCCGCAATTGCGAACAGCGTCCGGTTTCCCGGAAGATCGATCACGTCGAAGTAGTCGCCGCCAACTTCGCGCAAAGGCTTGTAGAAGGTCTCCACCACATAGCCTGGAAGCTCCGGCAACTTCCCGGGGATGAGCGTCTGCTGGATCTGCCGGGCGGCAATCTGGTCTGCTTCCAATTCGGTCTTGCGGACAAGCTCCGAAGTCAGCATCCCGTTCATCAGCCCGGTGCCGATCACGTAAAGTGCCCACACACTTACGTAGAGAAGTATCCCTTTCGGCCACATCGCGGGCCATATCAAGGACCGCACCCAGAGGGAATAGATGGCATACCCCTGGAGCAGGTACCCGGCCCATGTGACGATGCGTTTGGACCTCGGCATTTCTCGAATCCAGTCGTGGAAGGCATACTGGCGCATGCGGCGAATAGAGCCGGCGGCTTTGTCGAGCGCAGCATGCCGGATGCTGGTGGGCATTGCCCGAGTCTAGCAAGAGCGGGAGGCCGAGTGAAGGGGCGGTTTGGCTTCACGCGGAAGCGACTTCCCGCCCAGCCGCTTGTGGCGTTTTCGGGATTACGCCGGGATAGCGGGGCACTCGGAGACTGGGCAGACCTCGCAGACAGCCTTTCGCGGCCGGGAGCCCGGTCTAACGCGAGCGAGCACCTGGGGAACAGATTCAGGTCGTGCTCCAGTGGGGCCGCAATGAAGACGACGCCGCATGGCGCGCGGCTGGCCGGCGGCAATTCGAGGCGGCTTACGATGCCGGCGACTCGGTATGCGAGTCGCCGATCCATGACACTCCGGCCCGGTGAAGTCGTTCTGGTCCGGATCGGCTTCCACCAGACGCCGGGCGGCAGGTAGGGTGGAATCGCCGGAGTGATGCGGGACAGGTTTGCATCCCGCCTGGGCGGCGTTGGCGGACGTCCGAAGGAGGCGGGTTGAAAACCCGCCGCAGGTTGAAAACCTGCCCCACGAAAGCCGAGTCTGCTACGATAATAAGTCTTCGCTAATGTTACGCTTCGAGACCGCCGGAGAGTCCCACGGAGAGTGCTTGGTGGCAACCCTGACAGGGCTGCCCGCCGGGGTGCCGATCTCCGTCGAAGCCGTCAACCGCGAGCTGTGGCGGCGGCAGCAGGGTTACGGGCGCGGCGGACGCATGAAGATCGAAACCGACCGCGCCGAAATCGTCGCCGGCGTGCGCCACTCGCATACCATCGGGTCGCCCGTCGCCATCGTCATCCGAAACCGGGACTGGGAGAACTGGGCCGAGGCGCTGCCCGTCGAAGACACCCCCGGCGCCGAAGACAAACGCAAGCCGGTCACGCGCCCGCGGCCGGGGCACGCCGACCTGGCCGGCGCCATCAAGTACGATTTCCACGACGCCCGCTATATCCTGGAACGAGCCAGCGCCCGCGAAACCACCGCCCGCGTGGGGGTGGGCGCGCTCGCCAAGGCGCTGCTGGGCGAGTTCGGCATCCGCGTGCTGAGCCACGTGACGGCGGTGGGGCCGGTGAAGCTCGAACGCGCGGCCGAGTGGGACGAACTGGTCGCCTTGAGCCAGCGCGACGAGGTCGTGCTGGGCTGCGTGGACCCGCAGGCGGAAGCCCGCATGAAAGAGGCCGTCGACGAGGCCTACCGCACCGGCGATACCGTGGGCGCGGTTTTCGAAGTGGTGGCGCGCGGCGTCCCCGTGGGCCTGGGATCGCACATCGCCTGGGACACGCGGCTGGACGGGCGCCTGGCGCAGGCCATCGTCTCCATACAGGCGGTGAAGGGCGTCGAGGTGGGACTGGCGGCGGAAGGCGCGGCCAGCTTCGGCTCGAAGGTGCAGGACACCATCCACTACGATCGCGAGGCGCGGCGTTTCACCCGCGGGGCCAACCGCGCCGGAGGAATCGAGGGCGGCATCACGAACGGGCAGGACGTGCTAGTGCGCGGCTTCCTCAAGCCCATTTCCACGCTGCGGCGGCCGCTCGAATCGGTGGACCTGGAGACGCGCGAAGCGGCTCTGGCCGCCTACGAGCGGTCGGACGTGTGCGTGGCGCCGGCCGCGGGAGTGATCGGCGAGGCCATGGTGGCGCTGGTGCTGGCCCAGGCGTTTCTGGAGAAGTTCGGCGGCGATTCGCTCGCCGAGACGCGGCGCAATTACCATGGATTCTTGGATCAGGTGAGAGAGTATTAGCCGTTATGGTTTACCCGATAGTGAGATTCGGCAACCCGGTTCTGGAGCGGGAAGCCGAAGACGTAACCGAGTTCGGCACGCCCGAACTGGACAAGTTCGTCGAGGATATGTTCGAATCCATGTACGCCGCCAAGGGCGTGGGGCTGGCGGCGCCGCAGATCGGGTTCTCCCGCAAGATCTCGGTCATCGACGTCTCCAACGGGGAACGCCCCGAGGACAAGCTGGTTCTCATCAATCCGAAGGTCGTCAAGGTGGAAGGCAAGCAGGAGGGCGAAGAGGGCTGCCTCAGCATCCCCACCTTCCGCGAGCAGGTGCGGCGCGCCAAGCGCGTCACCGTGCGCGCCAAAAACGCCAAGGGCGAGGAGTTCGAAATGACCGGCGAAGATCTGATGGCGCGCGCGCTCCTCCACGAAACCGATCATCTCCACGGCCGCCTCTACATCACCCACATCAGCGCCCTCAAGCGCGACCTGATGAAGCGCAAGATCAAGAAGCTGCAGCGCGCCGGAGATTGGGGCTGAGCGGGCCATGCCGCCCTCCCTGCGCCTGGTGTTTCTCGGAACGCCGGCCTTCGCCGTGCCCACCCTCGAGCGCATCGTGGAAGCCGGCCACCAGGTAACCGCCGTCCTGACGCAGCCCGACCGGCCCCGCGGCCGCGGCCAGCGGGTTGCGCCGCCGCCCGTGAAAGTTGCCGCCCTCCGCCTGGGATTGCCGGTGTACCAGCCGGAGCGCGTGCGCCATCCCGAAGCCCTCGAGTTCCTGCGCGCGCAGGCCGCCGAGGTCATGGTGGTGGTGGGCTACGGGCAGATCGTTCCGCAGTCGGTGATCGACCTGGCGCCGCTCGGGATCATCAACGTACACGCGTCGCTGCTGCCGAAGTATCGCGGCGCCGCGCCCATCCAGTGGGCCATTCTCAACGGCGAGACGCGCACCGGCGTGACCACCATGCGCATCGACGCCGGGCTGGACACCGGCGCCATGCTGCTGAAGGCCGAAACCGCGATTGGGCCGGATGAGGACGCGCCCTCGCTGGGGGCGCGTTTGGCCGAAATGGGCGCGCGGCTGCTGGTGGAAACGCTGGAGGGGTTGGCCGCGGGCACGATCGTTCCGGAGGCCCAGGACCCGGCGCAAGCCACCTACGCACGCATGTTGAAGAAGGAAGACGGCCGCATCGATTGGACGCGCGCCGCCGCGGCCATTCACAACCGGGTGCGCGGCTTGCAGCCATCGCCGGGGGCCTACACGCAGTTTCGCGGGCAGACGCTGCACGTGCGGCGGGCGCGCGTGGCGGACGCGGCGCGGGCCGGCGCGCGGCCGGGGACGGTGGCCAGTGTGAAACCGCTGGTGGTGGCGTGCGGCGCGGGCGCGCTGGAACTGCTCGAGGTGCAAAGCGAGGGACGCAAACGCGTCGCCGCCGCCGATTTCGCCAACGGCCAGCGGCTGATGGAAAATGAAGTTCTGGGGGAGTGAGTTTGTGGGGCAGGCTGGCAGCCTGCGGCCGATTTTCAATCGGCCCAATGCGGGGCTTTGTGTAAGCTCCCAACAGGCGGGTTAAAAACCCGCCGCAGGTTGAAAACCTGCCCCACATAAGGAGGATATACCAGCTTGAATCTACCGCTCGGTTACGCATACGCTTCCACATACGCGGGCATTCGCCAGGCGGAGAAGGACGACCTGGCCCTGATCGTCTCCGGCCTTCCGGCCAACGCGGCGGCGGTCTTCACCCGGAATCGCGTGCAGGCGGCGCCGGTGAAGCTGTGCCGCCGCCACTTGAAGCTCTCGGGCGGAAAGGTGGGGGCGGTGCTGATGAACGCCGGCAACGCCAACTGCGCCACGCGCACGGGCGACGCCGTGGCGCGGGAGACGGCCAGGGCCGCGGCCAGGCTGCTGCAACTTCAGGCGGTCCAGGTGCTGACGGCGTCCACCGGCGTCATCGGCGTGGAACTCGACGCCGGGAAGATCGTGAAGGCGCTGCCGCGGCTGGTCGCCGGCCTGGACCCGGCGCGCTTCGACGACGTGGCGCGCGCGATCATGACCACCGACCTGGTGCCCAAGACCGCCTTCGCGGAAGTGAAACTGCGCCGCGGAACCGTCCGCATCGCCGGTTTGACCAAAGGGTCGGGCATGATTCATCCGCGGATGGCCACTACGCTGGGTTTCGTGATGACCGACGCCCACGTGCCCGTGGCCCGCTTGCGCGCCATGCTGAAGCGCGGCGTGGAGGCCAGCTACAACCGCCTCTCGGTGGATGGCGACACCTCCACCAACGACACGCTGCTGCTGGTGGCCAACGGCGCCGCGGGCGTGCCCGCCGAAGCCAGGGACCTGGCCAAAGTGGAAGCGGCGGCCGGCGAGGTGATGCGGCAGTTGGCGCAGGCCATCGCGCGCGACGGCGAAGGCGCGCGCAAGTTCGTAACGCTGGAGGTGACGGGCGCGTCCAGCGGCGGCGCGGCCCTGAAGATCGCCCGCGCCATCGCCAATTCGCCGCTGGTGAAGACGGCCATTGCCGGTTCGGACCCGAACTGGGGCCGCATTCTCTCGGCGGCGGGCAACGCGGGAGTGGCGTTCGATCCCGCCCAGGCCGACATTCACATGCAGGGCGTTGCGGTGTGCCGCCGGGGCCTGGCCGCGCCGTTTTCGGAGGCCGATCTGAAACGCCAACTGGACGGGGCGGAGTGCGAGATCCGTTTCCACATCCGCGGCAAGGGCCGGGGCGCGGCGCGGTTCTGGACCTGCGACCTCACCGAGGGCTACATCCGCATCAACGCCAGTTACAGGACCTGACATGACACGCCGGGGGTGGCTGGGAATCTGCGCGATGCTTCTGGGCGGCTGCCCGTGGGCCGGCGCCGCGGATGACCCGGCCGTCGAGGTGCATGCCGTGATCGAAGGCATGCAAGCCGCCCTGATGGACGGCAAGGCGGATGCGCTGCGGGCCTTCTTCGATCCCGCCATGCCGGGCTTCCAGCGGCTTTCGAGCGACGCGGGCGCGCTGCTGAGGGAATCTCTGGCGCCCTCGGAGATCGATTTTCTGAGCGACCGCGGAGACGCCCAGGCGCGCGATCTGGAACTGGACTGGCGGATGCAAATCCGCGCCCACAGCGGCGTTTGGAGCGTGCAGCGCGCCGCGCGAGTCAAATTGCGCGCGGAGAAGCGGGACGGGCGCTGGCGCATCGTATCTTTCGCGCCTCCGGACTTCTTCGAGCCGGCGCGGGGCGGCGCGGTGTGGGACCTGCTTTCCGAATCGGTGAGTTCGCTCGCCGAAGGCAACTCCGCCAACTTTCTGGCGGCATTCGACCGCCGGATGCCCGGCTACGACCAACTGCGCGCCAACCTGACGGGGCTGTTGGGCCAGGGAAGCGTCGCATCGTCGGTGGAACTGGCCGGGAGCCAGGGCGACGACCGCCGGCGCACGCTGGAACTCGATTGGATCCTCTCGGTGGCGGTGCCGGAAACCGGCATCGGCGTGTTCCGGCGTCACCAGCGCGTGAAATGCCAGGTGGAACGGCAAGGCCGGAAGTGGCGGATCGTGGCGTTCGAGCCGCTCGAGTTTCTGGCGCCGGAGCCTCCGCGGTAAGAGCCGGAGGCGGCGCGCTCCTACTGAAGAACGATCTCCCGCACCACGGCGAAAGCGGCGTCTTTCTCCTCGATGCCGACGCTGAAGGGGGCCGTGGAGTGGGGGTCCACGTGTTCCACATTCACGGCCACGTAGCCGAGCTTGTAGCCAAGTTCGGTGCTGAGGGTCAACACCACCCGGATGCGATCGATGGCGTGGTTGCTATCGTTCTTCACGGTGCCCACCACCATGGTCCGCTCGCCGTGCCGGATGCGCGCTTCCGACACTTCCAGGTCGCTGCCGGTGGAGATCTGAACGTCCTTCGCCAGGTTGGGCAGAGTCGCCTGGGCGATCTCGCGGGGGGTGGGCTGCCGCGCCGGCCGCTCCTGGATGCGGAATTGGTGGCTGACGCCGAGGGCCACCACGCCGGCCAGAATCAGGCATGGAACGATTACCAGGATGGCGGTGCGGGCCCGCTGGAAAGAAGTCCGGTTGGAGAGGTACAGGGGGTCGGATGGCGCGGGTCCGCCGGCCAGAAAGCGCTCCAGCCTGCCGCGGAGCCGGCCGGACCGCCGCGCGGAGCGGGGCGCCGCGGGGGCGGAGCCGGGATGCATCCCCGCGTACACGATGGATTCCCACAGTTTCCGCAAGGTCTTCACGGGGGGCCTCCCGCCTTAACCTTAATTATATCGTGGGCCTCCGGCGGCATGGCCGGCCCCGGCAGTCAGCGCCGCGCATCCGCCAGCAGGCCTTCCAGAGTGCGCAGCATCTCCGGCCGGCCCATGACGATGAGGTAGTCGCCCGCCTGCACGGCGGTATCGGCGGGCGGATTGAAGAGCATGGTCCCGTCGCGGTTGCGGATGGCCATGACGATGATGCCGAGATCCCGGCCGAGCTGCATGTCGCGGATGCTCTTGGACACCATCTCGCTGGTTTCGGCGACGCGAACCTGCTCGATGGCGATGTCCTGGCCGATGTCCTTGGCGGTGAAATCCAGGAACTGCACCACGTGCGGGCGCAGCAGCGACTGGGCCAGCCGGTGCCCCGTAAGGGCATACGGCGCATACACGGCGTCGGCGCCGGCGCGGCGCATTTTTTCCTCGGCGCCTTCCTCGGCCGCGCGGGTGGCGACGAAAATCCCGGGGTTCAGCCCCTTGGCCGAGAGCAGCACGAACAGGTTGTCGGCGTCGGTCGAGAGCGCGGCAACCAGGCCGCGGGCGCGCTCGATGCCCACCTGGCGAAGCACTTCGTCGTGGGTGGAATCCGCCGCCACCGCCAGCAGGCCCGCCATCATGGCGCGTTCCACGCGGGCGGAATCGATATCCACCACCACGAAGGGGACTCCCGAGTGCCGCAGCTCCTCGGCGGCGCCGCGGCCCACGCGGCCGTAGCCGCAGATGATGAAGTGGTCCTTCAATTTGTCGATCATGTGTTTTCTCCGCCGCTTGCCGATGATGTCGCCGAACTCCAGTTCGATGATCGTCTGGGTCATGGCGCCGATGGCGATGAAGATGGTGGTCACGCCGAAAATGATGAGGACCGAATTGAAAATGCGTCCGGCTTGCGAGAGCGGATGGATTTCGCTGTAGCCCACCGTGGTCATGGTGATGAGCGTCATGTAAAAGGCGTCGAAGGGCGGGTAATGGTCGATGAGCGTGAACCCCACCGTCCCCGTAACCAGGGTGGCGAGCATCGCCAGGAAGATGAAGAAGAACCGCCGCGCCAGCCGGCTCATGAGTAGTCAGGACCAAGTATAGCGGAGAGCGCGGCGCCGGGGCGATTCGCCTGCGAAACGGTTCGAATCCGAGCGTAGCTGTGCGCAAGGCCCGCCGCGCCTTTGTGGGGCAGGTTGGCAACCTGCGGCGGGTTGTTAACCCGCCTGCCGGCATTGGCTGACGGCCGCGAGAGGCGGACTCCCAGTCCGCCGCAGGTTGACAACCTGCCCCACACAACCCCGGCGAATCCGCTTCCACGCCGTGCACCCGCGGCTGGCGCCCATTTTCCGCAACCTGCTAGAGTTTGACTGTAGGCTTATGGAACTTCGCGAAATTGCCAACACGCTGGGCTGCCGCCTGGAAGGCGATGGCAGCCTGGAGATCGCCGGCGTCGCCGGCATGGAGCACGCCACGGCGGGGCAGTTGACGTTCCTGGCCAATCCCAAGTACGCGCACAAGGCGAAGCACACGCGGGCTTCCGCCATCCTGGTTTCGGAGCCGCTCGCGGGCCTGGACATCGCCTGCCTGATCTCGGCCAACCCCGACCTGGATTTCGCCCGCGCCCAGGCGTTCTTCTACCAGCCGCCGCGGCCCGCGCCCGGCATCCATCCGCTGGCCTGGATCGCTCCCACCGCCGCGGTGGGCGGGAATTGCTCCATCGGCCCCTTCGCGGTGGTGGGCGAACGCGCGCGCATCGGCCGCAACGCCGTGCTCCATCCCCACGTGGTGATCTACGAAGGCGCGGAAATCGGCGACGATTTTCTGGCGCACTCCCACGCCACCGTGCGCGAGTTCTGCCAGATCGGCCACCGCGTGATCCTGCAGAACGGCGTGGTGGTGGGCGGCGACGGCTTCGGGTTCGTCAAGCGGCCCGACGGAACCCACATGAAGATCGTCCAGTCCGGCCGCACCGTCATCGAGGACGACGTCGAAATCCAGAGCCTCACCTCGATCGACCGCGCCCGCGTGGGCGAAACCCGCGTCAAGCGCGGCGCCAAGATCGACAGCCTGGTGCAGGTGGGCCACGCCTGCGTGGTGGGCGAGGACAATATCATCTGCGGGCAAACCGGGTTGGCCGGCAGCACCGTGCTGGAGCGTGGCGTCCTGCTGGCCGGGCAGGTGGGATCTTCGGGACACCTGACCGTCCACGAAGGCGCGACGGTGTACGCGCAGAGCGGAATCGGCGGCGACGTGGCGCCCGGCAGCCGCATTTCCGGCTCTCCGGCGTTCGCCGCGGGCGAGTGGCTGCGCGCCATCACGGCTTTTCAAAAGCTGCCGGAATTGCTCAGAACCGTTCGAGAATTGAAGAAGAAAGTCGAAGAGCTGGATAGGAAGAAATGACCAATCAGACGCCACCCCATGGCGACCGCCGCCCGGTCGCGTACTTGAACGAGAAGTTCCTGAACAGCCCGGATGCCCGCGCCATGCGCATCCTGGCGGAATTCCTCGAGCCCCTGGCCCATTTCCGCCGCGAAAAGATCCGCGATACGGTGGTCTTCTTCGGCTCCGCCCGCATCCGCGAGGACGGGCCCATGAGCGAGTACTACGACGCCGCGCGCACGCTCGCCCGCATGCTCACCGAGTGGAGCGACCAGTTCACCAACGACAATTACCGCTTCGTGGTCTGCTCCGGCGGCGGCCCCGGCATCATGGAAGCCGCCAACCGCGGCGCCAGCGACGCCCAGGGCAAGACCGTGGGCCTCAACATCGGCCTGCCCTACGAACAGTTTCCCAACCCCTACATCACCCCGGAGCTGAGCTTTGAGTTCCACTACTTCTTCATGCGCAAGTTCTGGTTCGCCTATCTGGCCAAGGCGCTGGTGGTGTTTCCCGGAGGCTTCGGCACGCTCGACGAGCTGATGGAGATCCTCACCCTGAGCCAGACCCAGAAACTGGCCAAGAAGATTACCACGGTCCTGTACGGGTCGGAGTACTGGAACGAGATCGTCAACTTCCCGGCGCTGGTCGATCACGGGATGATCTCGCCCGAGGACCTGAACCTGTTTCAATTCGCCGACGATCCGGCTACCGCGTTCGAACTGCTGAAAGCCGGCCTGATGGCTTACGCCATGCAGTTGGACACGCCCGAAACCCCCGCGATTACCAGGTCGCGCATCCCGTAGGGGCAAGCCGCGCGCCGGGAGGCCGCGGAGGTTTCCGGCCCCGCGCCCCGCCGCGCCGCGCGCCGCCGCGCGCCGCCGCGCCCCGCCGCCGCGCCCCGCCGCGCCCCGCCGCGCCGCGCAGCTCCGCGCCCCGCCGCGCCGCCCCGCCGCGCCGCCGCGGAGGTTTCCGGCCCAGCGCCCCGCCGCCGCGCCGCCGCCCCGCGCCGCACCGCCGCGCCGCCCCGCGCCGCTCAGAACTTGATCTTTCCCGCGAATTCGAAATCTCTCGGGTTTCCGGCGCTCGCGATGGTTCCAAAAGCGGCGCTGCCGAAGCTTCCGTTGGGATCGTTCAAAGGCGGCGTGTTACTCACGTTGAAGACTTCGGCGCGGAATTCGAGATCGACCCGCTCCGACACGCGAAACGTCTTGCCCATTATCAGGTCGGCATCCTGCAGCCCGGGACCCCGCACGGGATTCCGCGAACTGTTGCCGATGATGTACTGCCCGGCGGCGGCGAATGCCGATTTGTCGAACCATTCGGAAGCGCTGCGATTGGCAAAGCCGTTCGGGTTGCCGATCCGAATCGGCCGCTGCACCGCGTACCCGAATGCCGACAGGTTATTGGTCGCCTGGGTGACCGGCACCGCGTCTCCCGACTGAATGCGCAGCATGCCGCCGATCTGCCAGCCGGAGACCTTCCACCATCGCGGAATCCGGTATACCCAGCCCGCCGAAAACACGCGCGGGATATCGCCGCTCGAAACGTCTCTTTCGAGCTTCCGGTTGAAGGCGTCGGCGGCTCCGATGGTGGTGAGCGTGGGCCCGGTGAAGATGGTCTGCGAGAAGTATGTCGAAGCGTCGTCGATGAGCTTCGAGAAGGTGTACGCGAAGGTGAACGTCAAACCGCGCGAAAGGCGCTTCTCCAGCTTCAGTTGCAGCGCATCGTATTCGGAATCGGCCACATTGTCGCGGAAAAGGGCCACGGTGGTGAAGCGCGGAAAGGCGCGCAGCAATTGCTGCTGCGCGATGGTGGGCTGTCCCAACGACGACGAAGCCGGAATCTGCCCGTAATAGGGGTTGGCCACCTTCGCCGTGAGAGCCGATCCCATCGCCAGCAGCGCGGCGGGCACCTGGTTGAGGTTGGACTCCGGCAACCCCAGGTGCGTGTTCTTCGACCCGAGATAGCCGATCTCGAAGTTCACGTCTCTTCCGAGAGTCTTCTGCGCGGTGAAGTTCCATTGCTGCGAGTAACCCGACCCCACGTTGCGGTCCGCGCCGAAAACCCCCTGTCCCAGCCCCGCATTCGGATTGGGCGCCGCGACCTGCACGGTGGGACCGCCGGATAGCACGAACGCCGCGTCGATGTTGTCCTGCGACTGTTGCCCCACGGTCTGCACGAAGGGGAACTGCGGCAGCGTGAACGGCGTGGTGACGCCGCTCTGCTCGAACCAGACCATCCCGTAGCCCGCACGAATCGCCCAGGACTCCCCAAGCCGGTAAGCCAAACCCACGCGCGGCCCGAAATCGCAGCACTCCAGGTTCCGCGCGGTGTGCTGGAAATCCAGCACCTGCGTGTTCAGGTTGAAAACCGCGCCGTGGCCGTGCGCCTCGGCCGAGGGGAAATTCAGCGTGTAACGCGTGCCCAGATTCAGCGTGAGCCGCTCCGACACCTTCCATTCGTCCCCCGCGAAGAATTCCGCGATATGGGCCCGCTCCTCGAGCGCCTGGTTCTGAATGTCGATGCTGAATGCGTTCACCTGGCCGAGCAGGAGCGAAGCCAGCGCATTCCCGCCGGCGCCCGTGGAGGAATCCGTGCCGGTGGTGGTGAAGGCGTACGAACCGGTCGGGTTCGCCGGGTTCACGATGTCCATGGCTTCGCGCCTCAGATCGGTTCCGAACTTGAACGTGTGCCGTCCGCGAACCATCGAGAAGGTATCCAGGAATTCGGTAACCGACGTCGCGAAGTTGTCGTTGGCGGCGGTGGTCGGCCCGATCTGCTGATAGCCCGTGACCGTGAATATCGGGAGCGTGGAAGGAAACGCGCTGACTGGCGCGCCGGGGACGGTAATGCCGCCATTCTGCAGCGAGGTTTGATTCACCCCCCGGCGTGTGTACCCGAAACGCGCCTGGTTCAGCGTTGACGGCGAAACGGTCCAGTCGTATTCCGAGGCGATCCCATCGCCGCGCACGATGGCGTGGCCGATGACGCCCGAAGTGAGATTGCCGCTGCCGTCCGGCAGATAAGGCACCGGGTTGTCGTCGTCGCGGAGATACGAGTAGCGAACGAACGCGCGATGCTTCTGGTTGAAGACGTGGTCGATGCGGCCGTCGAACTGGTCCTGGTCGTCCGGCTCGACGCCGGTGAGCGCGAAGTTATTCGCGGCCGAGGCATTGGGCAGAGGATAATGCCGCAACACCTGTAACCCGAGCGCATCGAACCGGTTCGCGGGTATCGTATTGCTGGCGAACGGCGTGCGCGGCGAGCTGGCCGGGTCGTAGATGGTGGCGCCGAACACGCCGCTGCGCAGCGCCACGGCGGGCACCACGCTTTGCCGGGTGATTCCCGTGCGCAAGCGGGTGCCTTGCCAGTCGGCGAAGAAGAACGTCCGGTTCCGGCGGATGGGCCCGCCCAGCGTCAGGCCGTACTGGTTGCGGCGGAACTCCGGCTTCCGGCCCGGCTGCGCAAAGTAGTTCCGGGCGTTCAAGTCCTCGTTTCTGAGGAATTCGAATACCGTGCCGTGAAACTGGTTGCCGCCGGATTTCCCGATCGCCATCACCGTTCCGCCGTTGGACCTTCCGTATTCCGGCGAGTACGAGTTGAGGTTCAGCCGGAATTCCTCCATCGCGTCGATCACCGGGTAGAAAGCCACCTGTCCGGGTTCCGGTTGCAGAACGCTGATCCCGTCGTAGATGTACTCGTTGGTGCGCGGCCGGCTTCCGTCGATTCGCGGCAGCAGCGACCCGCCGCCCGGCAGGGCGACTCCCGGCGACAGCGCCACCAGCGAAATGAAATTGCGCCCGTCGAGAGGCAGCGTCTCGATCAGCGCCTGGCTGACGTGGTAGTTCGCCGAACCGCTGGCGGTTTCCAGCAACGACGTTTCGGCGTTCACCTCGACCGTCTGCGACGATTGCCCCACTTCGAGCTTCACATTCAGCCGGGTCTGGTCGCCGATGCGCAGCTCGATGCCCGCCTGCCGGTATGGCCGGAATCCCGGATGCTGCACCGTCAAGACGTATTGCCCGGCCGCCAGCCCCAGCAGGTGATACTCTCCGCGGTCGTCAGTGGCAACTGAAACCTGCGCGCCGGTGGCTTGTTCCTGGCCACTTACTATGGCTTGCGGCACTCCCAGGCCCGCGGCATCCTGAATCGTGCCGGAGAGTTCCGCTTTTCCAGCTTGTCCGTAACAAGGCGAGTAAGCGGCCAGGAGCGCGAAAGCGAAGAAGACAACGGCACAGGGTCGCATGGAGTAAGAGTAGCGGAAAACGACCCTTTGGAGCCACGGGGCAGGTCCCGACGATCTTGTAAACTCGCCGGAAAGCGGCAAAACCGCTACGCGTAGCGGTTTTCGAAATTGTAAGCGCAATAGAATCAGCCACTTACGAAGAACGAACCGCCAATCGATTGGCGGTTTCCACAATTCGGCGCCTATCCCGCCGCTTGCGCCCCGCCCTCATCGGCCGTGAAGTAGGCGCAATCGGGGTGCTGGAACGCCAACGCGCTGACGCTGGCCTCGGGGTCCATCATCATGCCCTCGGTCAACTTCACGCCGATGTCGCCGGGCGAGAGCAGCTTGAACAGCCCTTGCTGATCGTCCAGATTGGGACAGGCCGGGTAACCGAAGCTGTAGCGCTTGCCGCGATAGCGCGAGGTGAAGCGGTCCTTCATGGTGGTCGAGGGCGGGTCGGGGAAGCCCCAATCCTCGCGGATGCGCCGGTGCAGCCATTCCGCCGCGCCCTCGGCCGTCTCGATGGCCAGCGCCTGAATGGCGTGCGCCTTGACGAACTCGCCGGCCCGCTTCCATTCCTCGCTGCGCTCGCGCACCCCCGCGCCCGCCGTCACCACGAACAGCGCCAGGTGATCGCGGCGTCCGTCCTCCGGGCCGAGGATGTAATCGCTGAGGCACAGACCGTCCTCGCGCCGCTGCCGTCCGAAGCGGAACGTGTGGATGGGCGAAGAGCCGCCCGGCGCGAACAGGCGGATCGAGTTCCCGTCGCGCTCGGCTTCGAAGAACTGCCACACCGCCATGGGATGCAGGAATCCGGCCGCTTCCCGCTTCAGCTCCTCCATGGTGTGGAAGAGATCCAGCGCCTTCGGCTCGCGCTCCGCCAGCGCCCTTTCGAAATTGCCCTTGTAGCCCAGGTGGCGTCCGTAGAGCATGTACGGGTTGATGTAGCTCCACAACTCCGCCAGGTGCCCGAGCGCCCGCACTCTGCGGTCCAGGTACGGCGCGGGCGGTATCGGCAGACCGGCGCGCACCTTGCCGCTCCGCCCGGTCCCCACCTGCGCCGCCGCCCCGGGCGCCGCCGCCTCGGGAGCCGGCGCCGCCGCCGGCGCGGCTTCCGCCGCCCGATGATCGCGCAGCACGCCCTCGCGCTCGGCCGGATCCATCAGCCGATTCATGAGGCTCAGCCCCGTCATGGCGTCCTTGGCGTAGCACACCGCCTCGCCATAGGCCGGTGCGATCTTGCCGCGCGTGAACTTGTCCGATAGCGCCGCGCCGCCCACCAGCATCGGAACCGCAATGCCCGCCGCCTTCAGATCGGCCGCCGTGATGGCCATCTCGTGCGTGCTCTTCACCAGCAGGCCCGACAGGCCGATGGCGTCCGGTTGGTGCTCGTGGCACGCGGCAATCAGCTTGTCCGGCGGCACCTTGATCCCCAGGTTCACCACCTGGTAGCCATTGTTCGAGAGGATGATCTCCACCAGGTTCTTGCCGATGTCGTGTACGTCGCCCTTCACCGTGGCCAGGATCACCTTGCCGCGCGGGGCCGTGTCGGCCTTGGTCATGAACCGCTCGAGGTAGCTCACCGCGGCCTTCATGGCCTCGGCCGATTGCAGCACCTCCGCCACGATCAGCTCGTTGTTGTTGAACAGCCGCCCCACCTCGTTCATCCCCGCCATCAGCGGCCCATTGACGATCTCGAGCGGCGAGGCGCCCTCGGCCAGTTTCCGGTCGAGATCCGCTACCAGGCCGTCCTTGGAACCCTCGATGATGTAGTTCGCCAGACGCGCGTCGAGCGGCACGTCCTCGGCGCGCGGACCAGCCCGTCCCGTCGATTGCCGGAAGTGGCCCGTCACCGCGGCGATGTGCCACTGATTGATGGCCACCTTCCGTTCGGGCGTCTGCTCGCGCCAGTCCTCGGGCGCGGTGCGCAGCCGTTCGTCCTCGGCGTCCACCGGAGGCGAATTGAAAAGCAGACCCTCGGCGAGCCGCCGCTCCTCCTCGGGAATCGACGCGAAGCGCTCCAGCTTCTCGGCGTTGACGATGGCCAGGTCCAGCCCCGCCTTGACGCAATGGTACAGGAAAACCGAGTTGACCACCTCGCGCGCCGCCGGCGGCAATCCGAACGAGATATTCGATATGCCCAGCACCGTCTTCGCGTAGGGCAGCCGTTCCTTTACCAGCCGTATGCCCTCGATGGTCTCGACCGCCGCGCCGATGTAACCCGCGTCGCCGGTGGCGCAGGGAAACACCAGCGGATCGACGACGATATCCTCCGGCTGGATGCCGTACTTCTCCGTCAGTAACTTGTACGACCGCTCGGCCACCGCCAGCTTGCGCTCGCGCGTGAATGCCTGCGCCTGCACTTTGTCCTCGTCGATGGCGCCCACCACCAGCGCCGCGCCGTAGGTCCGCGCCAGCGGACAGATGCGCTCGAACTTCTCCTCGCCATCCTCCAGGTTGATGGAGTTGACGATGCTCTTGCCCTGGCAGTGAATCAGCGCCAGTTCCACGGCCTTGGGATCGGTGGTGTCGATCATCAAGGGCGCCTTGATCTTGCGCGTCAGCATCCGGTAGAACGGCGGAACGTCCAGCGCCTCGTCGCGGTCGGCGCTTTGCAGGCACACGTCCACGATCTGCGCGCCGTTCTTCACCTGGCGCACGGCGATATCGGTGGCTTCCTCCCATTTCTCTTCCGCCACCAGGCGCTTGAACAGCCGCGAGCCGATGACGTTGGTGCGCTCGCCCACGATCAGCGGCCGGTTGCTCTCCTCGGCCTCCACCAGCTCGATGCCCGAGAAATACGTGCGATGCGCCCGCCCCGGCGTCTGCCGCGGCCGCTTTCGCTCGGCCATCTGCGCGATGGCGCGGATGTGCGCCGGCGTGGTGCCGCAGCACCCGCCCACGATGTTGAGCCACCCCCAATCGAGGAACCGCTCGAGTTGCGCTGCCAGGGACTGCGGCGTCTCCGGGAACGTCCCTTCCACCGGGATCCCCGCGTTGGGGTAGCAAGCGATGCGGTGCGAGGACATCTGGTTCAGCGTGCGGATGTGGTCCGTCATCAGGTCCGGACCCGTGCCGCAATTCATGCCGATCGCCAGCAGGTCGTGGTTCTCGATCGAGGCATACAGCGCGTCGATGGCCTGCCCGGCGAGCATGGTCCCGTTGCCCTCGATGGTGACCGAAGCCACCACCGGAATCGCCACCCCCAGGTCGCGCCGCAGTTGCTCCACGGCGATCAGGCCGGCCTTGAGCGCGCTGGTATCGAAGCACGTCTCGATGGCCAGAAAGTCCGCGCCGCCTTCCACCAGCGCCTTGGCCTGCTCGTAGTAACCGGCGCGAAACTGCTCGAACGTGGCCGTGCGGGTCACGCTGATGTTCTTGGTCGTGGGTCCCATGGACCCGGCCACGAGGCGCGGCCGTCCGCCGGTCGAGAACCGGTCGGCGGCCTCGCGCGCGATCTGGGCGGCCTTGTAGTTCAGTTCGTGGGCGCGATCCTGCAAATGGTTTTCGGCGAGCGTCATCCGGGCGCCGCCGAACGAGTTCGTTTCCACCGCGTCGGCCCCGGCCTCGAAGTACGCCTGGTGAATGCCCCGGATGACATCCGGCCGCGTGTCCACCAGGATTTCCGGACAGTTCTCGCAGCCCCGGTAGTCCGTCTCGATGGAAAGCGGCACCTGGTGCAGCATACTCCCCATACCCCCATCGAGAATGAGGACACGTCGATCGAGGATGTCGGCGAGCGCCCGCTGACGCTCGTCAAAGCTGCTCATAGGGATTCGGCTTCCTTCAATCTTACCGAAAACCCGGGGACAGACGGAACGTTCACCAGGTTTCCGGAGGGGAAAAAAGGGGTGAACGTTCCGTCTGTCCCCGGGTTTTGGCGATAATGGCTGGAGATGGCAAACCCGGAAGCCCCCGATAGCCCCGCGCAGACTCTTCGCGCCCGCATGCGGCGCTTTTTGATCGTGTTTCCGATTTGCCTGGCAGCCGGCTTCGGCCTGCTTCTGGCGCCCTTCAGCGTGCCCGCCGTCACCGCCTTCACCTCCGGCATCGTGGCCGTCTGCGCGAAACTGGTTTCGCTGTGCGGAGGCCAGGCCGCCGCCGTTCACGGCGTCCTGCGGAATCCCGTCACCGGCTTCTCCATCCAGGTCGAGGACACCTGCAACGCTTCCAACGTCACCGTCCTCTTATGGGCCGCCATCCTGGCCTTTCCCGCGCCGTGGCGCGAGAAGGTCAAGGGCCTCGCCGCCGGCACGCTGGCGATCCACGGCGTCAACCTGTTCCGCATCGCCAGCCTGTTCTACCTCGGCCAGCACTCGCCGGGCATGTTCGAATTCGCCCACCTGTACGTCTGGGAAGGCGTCATCATGCTGGTTACCCTGGTGGTCTTCTGGACCTGGGTGCAGCGCACCTACCGCGCCGGCCAGTCCGCCCTCCGCTAGCCATCTCGCGCGTCCCGCCGCCGCTGGCGCTTCCGCTCGCGGCGCGTCAGCGGCCCTTGCGGTTGTGCTCCGGCGGCCGGCGCCCACGCGAACACCTGCGTGCGCAATTCCCGGTTCAGCCACAAGGCGAGAAACAGCGGCGTGGCATAGGGAAGCATCTCGGTGTTCAGGTATCCCGCCGCGGACCACAGAAACCCGGCGAAAGGCGTGGAGTGGATGTGAAAATACGCGCGAATCGTCTCCATCCCGTCCAGCGTCAGCGTGAAGGGCATGCCGGCCGCGATCGCGGCGCTGCCATAGACTAACATGCGCAGCGGTTTCTTCCCCGGCGCCGCCAACATCAGCGCCCAGAACAGCGGCAGCGCCACCGTGAACAACGCCACCCGGCTACGCGAGATCTCCAATTTGAACGAGCGGACCTTGCGGGGCTGCGCGCCGGGCGACCCCGCGCCCGCGAGGCGCTGCAAGTCTTCCCGCGCCGCCGCCGCCTCGGGAACCGGAAGCCGCAGCATCCAGTTGCCGTCCGGCTCGATGGTGACGTGCGGCCCCTCCGCCGCGCCGGGCGCCCAGCCCAGGACGAAATCTCCCGCGCACCGCACCCACCCCAGCAGAGGGTCCAGCAGCAGGATCCACCACAGCAGAAGCATTCCTGCCAGAAGGCCGCAGGCGCGCAGCAGAAAGCGAAACTGGGGACGATCCGGAAACAGCCGCATCGGAGAAACGTCTTCCCATGTTCTCAGAAATGCGGCGGCCTGCGAAACCCCAGGGCCAGGCCCGCATGGGCCATCGCCGCCGCTTCACTTGGACCGTTTCAGCGTCAGCGGGCCGCCGCCGCCGCCGCCGGGACCGCCTTCCATCTTGGTGTTCAACTTCATCTCATCGCCCTCGAAGGTGCCATCGTGGGTGATCTTCATGGTGTCGCCGCCGAATTCGATCTTCAGGACGAACGATATTTTGTTGCCGTCCACTTTGCCATCGCCGATCTGCAGCGGCTCGCCGCCTTGCGGCCCATCCACCGTGCCGGTCAGCTTGGCGCCGTCCTGTTTGAAGTGAAACGTGAGCGTCATACCGCCATCGGGACCGCCAACCTGTCCGATCCACGTGCCGGTCGCATCCGCCGCCAGGGCGCTCCCCACCAGCAGCGCCAGCAGTACGGCGCACAACGTAAGCGTGAGTTTTCGCATGATTAGGGACCTCACTGTGACGATACCACCGCGTCGCCGGGGCGGCGGCTGTTAATTTCCGTAAACTAGGGGTGTTACAATGGGCGGGCATTCGGGCTGGTGACGTCCTGGGCCCGAGCGGGGACTCCCGATGAATTCGTTGGAGCAGCATACCGTAATCGACGAGATTCCGTCGCGCTGTTCGGGGTGCGGCGAAACGGTCACTGCGGAGATCGTAGACCGCCAGGGACGAGTCTACCAGCGGTCTAATTGCCCCTCTCATCCCGGGGTGGAGTCGCTGATCTTTTCGGATTCCGGCCTGTACCGCAAACTGGATTCCTGGAACCGGTTGATCTATCCCGACTCGGCCGGCGCGGATGACATCCCGAAGGCCGCGGCAACGCCCGGTGGCGGTCCCTCCGGCAGTTTGAACGATCCGACGCTGGCGGTTATCGATATCACCAACCACTGCAATTACGCCTGTCCGATGTGTTTTGCCTCCGTCACCGGCGAGGGGGAGCATTACTTTCTGGATCCGGATCTGGTAGGCCACATGCTCCGGTCGCTTCTGGACCGGCCCGCGCCGTGCCGGCACATCCAGTTTTCCGGCGGAGAGCCGACCCTCCATCCGCAATTTTTGCGAATCCTGCGCATGGCCCGCGACATGGGTTTTACGCACATTCAGGCGGCCACCAACGGGAGCCGGTTCGTCAGCCTGGATTACGCGAGAGAATGCGAAGACGCGGGGCTGCACACGCTCTACCTGCAATTCGACGGGGTGAACGACGGCGTCTACCGGATGCTGCGCGGGCGCCCGCTCCTCAAGGCCAAGGTGACCGCGGCCGACAACGTCGTCAAAACCAACATGCGCCTGGTGCTGGTGCCGACCATCGCCGAGGGGGTGAATGTCGATCAGTTGGGGCCGATCTTCCAGTTCGCCCTCGAACGCAGCCGCCACGTCACCGGCATCAGCATTCAGCCGGCCGCCCATCTCGGGCGGGTCGAGGTCGAGGGCATCGGCGCGGAGCCCTTCAATCTCGCCACCATGGCGCGTGAATTCGGCGATCAGACCGGCCTGACGCGCTTTCCGGACGACTGGTTTCCTCTCAGCGCCGTGGCTCTGATCGGCCGCGCCCTGGGCAAGCTTCGCAAGGAGGCCGCCGTGGGGCCCAGTTGCGACGCGCATTGCTCGCTGGGAACCTATTTCTATATCGACGATGCCAATCGCCCGTACTGCGTTCCGGCTTTCTTCGACGTGCAGCGTTTCTTCGCCGCGCTGGCCGGGGTGAAGCCCGGGACCAATGGCGGCGCGCTGGCGCGGCGCATTTCCGAAATCCGCGAGTTCAACCGCTTGTCCCAGTGTCTCGACAAACGGAAGGCGCCCGCCGGGCTCACCTTCGAGCGCCTGCTGCGCGGCCTCGAGGGGTGGGAGGACAAGTCCGTTGGGAGATCCGCCGGATGGTCCCGCCGCGGATTCAACGGCATGTTCGTGGCCGGCATGCACTTCATGGACGCCCGGAGTTATAACCTGCGGCGGTTGCGGCGTTGCGTCATTCAGTACGTCACTACCGGCCGGGAGGTCGTGCCGTTCTGCAGCTACAACGCCGGGGCCAGATTCCGCAACGTCGAAGAGACCACGCGCGTCCAACACATACGGCGCGTTCACGCGGCGGAATCCGGCGCGATGAATCCGCAGTGACGCGCGCCGGCGGCGGTGCGGCAAGAGGATTCGAGTAACGTATGAGATCGTCCGTAGGTGGATTCCCCCGGCCGGTTCGCGGCCACGCGGGCACGGCACAGGCCGCCGGGTTCCTGCTGCTGTGTTGTTTGGCGGCCTTTCCGGCTGGCGCCGCCATCCCCCGCTACGCCTTCTCGGTTCCCGCGGGCGAGAGTGCCAACGCCCCCACGTGCGATGTGAAGACCACCGTCGCGGTGCTGCCGGTGGCGGTCTTCCGGTTGGGCGACGAGGTTCCCGCCGGGCTGTTCACGCTCCAGACGAGCGCCGCCGGAGAGGCGCGCGAAGGCGCGTCGATGTACCTGCACGTGCGGATCGCGGCGGGCGGTCTGAGCGGGCGCGAGACCGAGGCCGTGCTGGCGGCAAGGGTGGCTGCATTCCTGCGGCAGGCTCCGGTATCGGCGGCGGCGGTGTCTGGAATCCTCGCCGAAGTGGAGGAGCCGGCGGCGATGACCGATCAGTTCGGCTTCGGCCTGGTGAGTTTCGCGGTGGCGGCCAAGGGATCCAAGCCCGATCTGCAACTGGTGTTCCAGCTCCCTTCGGGTTTCACCGGCCGCCACGGCGATCTGGTGAAGCGGCTGGCCACCTATGCCGACGCTTTGGGGCTCGGCGAATCCGCCACGTGGCGCGAAGAGGCGGCGTGGATCGCCACGCAGGCGTTCAACAAGCCGCTGGTGTTGAAAGCGGCCGGCACGGGGGGCGCGGGGTACATGACGGCCGCGCTGGCCACGCTGGAAAGCACGGTCGAAACGGTCTGGATGCAGCCGGCGGATGGAACGGCGCTGGCGGAAGCGTGCGTGGCGAACCGTACCGTCAACCAGTTCGTCACGCCCGTGTTCAGCGCGGCGCCGGCCGTGCAGCCCGTCGGCATCGCGGTGGAAGGCGCGGCACCGGCCGGGATGCAGTGGTTTTCGAGCGGCAATTCGGCGGACATGGTGGCGGTGGTCCGCTCCGGCGCTTCCCCCGCGTCGCCCAAGGACGTGCGGCTGCAGGGTAACCTCGACGGGCAGTTTCAGACGCAGTGGGTGGATGTGCTGACCGGCCGGAGGCTGTCTCCCGGCGAACTTTCCCGTTCCGGAAGGGCGTTGACCCAGACCGGGCGGGCCACCGGCGAATACCTGCTGATTTCTCTGCACCGGTCCGACGATACCGATCGGGCGGTTCGCACCTCGATCGAGGTGAAGGAGCGGGCGGATCTGACGGTGGAAGAGGTCATCGCCCGCTGGCAGCAGTACCAGGCGGCCCAGAAGCGGCGGCTGCTGCACTATATCGCCGACTGCTTCATGAACCTGCATTTCGAGAATGCCGGCGTGGGCTCGGGTTTCGACATTTCCCTGGCCTTCAAGCAGTTTGTGAACGGCGAAGGCCTGATGGAGTGGGCCCAGACGCAGTTTTTCGTCAACGGCGTGAAGTTCAGCAACAAGCGGGAGTTCCCCCTGGCGCAGATGGAACCCGAAAAGGTGATGACCCAGCCGCTGGAACTGAAGATGGACGAGAAGTACGAGTACAAGCTGGCCGGAACCGAGCAGATCGGTGGCGTGTTCTGCTACGTGGTGGATGTGAGCCCGCGCGACCGCGCCGAGAACCTGTTCAGCGGCAAGATCTGGATCGACGGCACCACCTTCCGCCAGGTGCGGGAGGTGCTGCGGCAGAGAGGCGGCACCGAGGGCAACGTGATCTCCAACACGGAGACGCAGAACTTCGACCTCTTCAAGGACGCCGCGGGCGACGGTTTCAACCTCATCAAGTCGATCGACGCGCAGCAGCGGCTGAATGCGGCGGGGCGCGACTTCGTGCTGCAGAAAACCTACCGGTTCGACTCCTACTCCATCAACGCCGCCGGTTTCGACGAGGCGCTGAGCGTGGCGCGGCAGAGCGACGATCCCATGTTCCGCGAGACCGAGCGGGGCTTGCGCTCCCTGCGCAAGAAGGGCGGCGAACGGGTGGTGGATGCCACCAGCGTCAAGCGCGTGCGCAGCCTGGTGGGCGGGATGATGTACGAGGGCAGTTACGATTTCCCCATTCCGTTCGCCGGCATCAGCATCGCCGATTTCGATTACCGCCATACCGGCGCCCAGCTTTCGGTGTTCTTTGCCGGACCGATTCTGGCGGCCGACATCTCGAAGGCGCTGAGTCCGAAATTCCGTCTGGGGGTGGACCTTTCGCTGTCCGGATTGCCCGGCAACAACCGCATCTACAGCGGCAACACGGAGTTGACCAGCCAGACTTTGTGGAATTGGCAGGAGAATACCGGCCTGCGGGCCACCTGGCAGCCCGCTACCACTCTCAGTTTCACGGCGTCTTGGTATCTTTCCTACGAGTATTACCGCGGCAACAGCGATACCGACAAGGCGTACGTTCTGCCGCGCGACGGGGTGACCCTGCTGCCCACGTTCGAGATGAAGTGGTCGGAGAAGGGATACATCTTCATGGCCAGCGCCACGCGCGGGCAGCGCCTGGGATGGAAACCGTTCGGGCTGCCGGGACAGCTCGAAACCACCTCCGCCGGATTTACCCAGTATTCTTCCTCGTTCGGCAAGGAACTCTATATCGGCAAGTTCACCAAGGGGGGCGCCGACTTCGCGTATTACGGCGGCAACCAGTTGGACCGCTTCTCGCGCTACCAGCCTTCGTTCTTCTCGCAGCCGCGGATTCATGGGTTGCCGAACGGCAACGACATGTTCGACGCGGTAGCCATCGGCAGCGTGAACTATGGGTTCGACATCATGAACTTCATCAAGTGGGATGCCGTGTACAGCTACGCCCGCGGGCGCGATACGTTCGAATCGCGCCAGTTCAAGAAGTACGACGGGCTGGAATCCAACTTCGGCACGGCGGGTCCGGGGGGCACTTACATTCAGGGCACCGTCGCCTACGACCTGCACGGCAACGTTGCGCGGTACAATTCCCGCTGGGGCGTCTATATCATGATCTTCAAGCCGCTCCACTGACCACCGTCATGGAACCCCACCGCACCGCGCTGGTGACCGGAGCTTCGGGCGAAATCGGCGCGGCCATCGCACTGTCGCTGGCCGCGGACGGCTGGCGGGTGGCGGTCAATTACCGCGGGAACCGGGAGGCGGCGGTCTCCGTGGTGGATCGGATCGCGGCCGCCGGCGGCGAGGCGGAGGCGATGCAGGCCGATGTCTCCGGGCGGGAGAGTGTCCGGGACCTGTTCGCCAGGGTCGAGGCGCGCTTCGGGGAGGTCGGATATCTGGTCAACAACGCCGGCGTGGCGCGCGACGGGCTGCTGGCGTTCCTTTCCGACGAGCAGTGGGACGAGGTGCTCGACACCAATCTGCGCGGCACGTACCTGTGCTCGCAGGCGGCGCTTCCGAACCTGCTGCGGATTCAAGGGGCGATCTGCAATATCGTGTCGCCCAGCGGCGTGCGCGGCCAGGCGGGACAGACCAATTACTCGGCGTCGAAGGGGGGCATTATCGCGTTCACCAAGGCGCTGGCGCGGGAGACCGGTCCCCTCGGCGTGCGGGTCAACGCGGTGTGCCCGGGAGTCATCCCCACCCGGATGTCGGCCCGGTACATCCACAAGGAGGAGCCCCGGCTGCTGGCCGAGATCCCCCTGGGCCGCTTCGGCCGGCCCGAGGAAGTGGCCCCGCTGGTGGCCTTCCTCGGGTCTCCGGCCGCCAGCTACATCACGGGCCAGGTGATCGCCGTGGATGGCGGGCTGCTGTAGTGCCGCGGAAGGCTTGGGGCGCGTGAACGAGCGGGCCTGCTGGTTGATCGAGAACTACGGCTACCGCAGGTGCCGGCGCCCCCGGCGCGAGTTTCCCTACGCCGTTTCCCTCCACAACCACTCCACGTACTCCGTGGAGGATCTCGCCAGCCTGAACCAGGTGGTCAAGCTGTGGTTCATGACGCCGCTCGAGGGCACGCTCCAGCGGGCTTTCGGCCTGCGGCACGTCTCCGGCCTGAACTACGCCGACGTCCGGTACAACCCGCCGTTCAGCCCGGAAGAGGTCCTCCTGATGGAGACCGCCTCGGTGGCGCCCTATGGGTTCGACGGTGTGCACCTGGCCATCACCGATCACGACGAATACGCCGGCAGCCTGGAATTGTGCCGGAAGCGGCCCGACCTGAGCGGGCGGGTGGTGGTGGGCGAGGAACTGACGGTGCCCTTCGACGGCCACGTGTTTCACCTGGGCATCGGCGGGCTGGAGGCTTCGGCCGCCGCCCGGACTCACGCGCAGTTGCAGCGTACCGCCCGCGGCGGGCGTTTGGACGAGTTGTTCGAGACTCTGCGCGCGAGCGGTTGTCTGGTGGTCTTCAACCACCCGCTGATCCCCTGGGGACCGGGTGGCGAGAGCCACATACCGGCGCGCCAGATCCTCTCGCGCTACGGCTGGGCGATCCACGCGGTCGAGTACAACGGGATGCGGCGGCGGGAGGAAAACGACCGCGTGCTGGAACTGGCGCGCGAGTGGCGCAAGCCCGTGGTGGGGGGTGGCGACAGCCACCTGCTGCGCGCCAGCGCCACCCTGTGCGTCTCCCGGGCCGCCACGTTCCGCGGCTTCGCGGATGAGGTGCGCGAGGGGCGGTCGGTAGTCCTGGTCAAGGACGAGTACTTCGCGCCTCTCGGTTGGAAGCTGTTTCTGCGGGTGCTCTATTTCATGGCGAACTACCGCCGCATCGCCAGCTTCCGGGGACAACCGGTGTCGGAGATGCTGGCCCGGCGATGGGTGCTGCTGGACCCCATCGGGCTCGCCAGCCGCGCCTTTCTGGCGGCCATGGCGGGCTTGCGCCTCGAGCGTTAGCGCGCGCAAATCGCTGTGTTATACTGCGGCTAACTCACCATCATGGAAAGCGTCCAACAGAAGTTGAAGGAGATCATCGTCCGGGGTTTGCGCCTTTCCGGCGACGCTGTGGCGGGCATGCGGGACGACCAACCGCTGATGGGCGGCGAGTTGGAAATCGACTCCATCGACATCCTGCAGATCATCCTCGAGATCGAGCGGCATTTCGGCATCAAACTGGTCGCCGGCAAGTTCGAGCGCGAGGAATGGGCCACCATCGACAGCCTGGCGGCCGCCATTCGGGCGAGGATGGCCGGCGATGCCAAGCCATAGCCGGTCCGTAAGCCGCGTCCTGCTCGTGGAAGCCAACAACATGAGTAAGTGGGTGGGCTCCACCATCCCCTACGAAGTGCACATTCCTCCGCTGGGCCTGATGTATCTGGCGGCCTTTGCGCGCCAGGCCCACCCCGGAATCGAATTCCGCATCGTGGAATCTTCGCTGCCATATCTTTCCGGCGAACGGCTGGCGGAGTCGCTCGAGGAATTCCAGCCGGACGTCGTGGGCATCCGGTCGATCGCGTTCTTCCTGGAAGAGATGCAGCGGATCGCCTCCGGCGTGAAGGCGTGGGGCGGCGCGCTCCTGGTGGCGGGCGGACCCATCGTGCAGGCCTTCCGGGCGCGGTTGTTCGAGGAAGTTCCGGAACTCGACGTGGCGGTCAAGGGCGAAGGCGAGCGGGTCTTCAGCGCCCTGCTGGACGGGACGCCCCCGGAACGGCTGGCCGGCGTGCTGTACCGGGCCAACGGGCGAGTGGAGGAAAGCGCCGACGCACCCGAGATCCGCGATATCGACGGGCTGCCCTTTCCGGCCTACGACCTGATAGATCTCGACCTCTACGAGCGGCAGCTCAGTTACTCCTACAATCACCGCCGGCAAGGCGTTCTCTTGACCAGCCGCGGGTGCGTCTACCATTGCACTTACTGTTTCACCCACTGGAAGAACGTGCGGCTGCGCAGCGCGGCCAGCGTGTTCGCCGAGATCGAGTATCTGCACACCCGCCACCATATCTCCGATTTCTACGTGGTGGACGATATCTTCAACGTCAACGTGAAACGCGCGCTGGAGATCTTCGACCGCATCATCGCCTCCGGGTTCCGCCTGCGGCTCTACTTCGTCAACGGCCTGCGCGCCGATCTGGCCACCCGCGAGTTCGTCGACCGCGCCATCCAGGCCGGCGCCATCTGGTTCACCTACGCTGTGGAATCGGGCGATCCGGAGATGCAGCGTTACATCCGCAAGAACCTGGACCTGGAGAAGACCCGCGACATCGTCGCCTACACCCAGCGGCAGCCCGTGGTGGTGAACGTCTCCACCATGTTCGGCTTCCCTACCGAGACGCCGGCCCAGGCGCAGCGCACGCTCGATTACCTGGGCGAACTTCCCAAACCTTCGCTGCTGCCGTATCACTTCTGCCTGCGGTTCTTCCCCGGCTGCGAAGTCAACCGGCAGGCCATGGACGCAGGCTGGGCGCCCGGGCGACTCGAGGCCACCAGCCGCTTCTCGTATAACGATCTGCCCATGGGCACGCCGACGCTCTCCCGCCCCGAGATGTACCGCGTGCTGCTCGAGTACCACGACCGCTTCGGGCTGTCCAACCCGGCCGCGGTGGATGCCTCGGTCCGCACGCTGGAAGCCGTGGGCTACCGCGAGGACGAGATCCTCCACATGTATTCCGTTCTCAAACGGAAGATCGTCCGCAACATGGGCGAGTTGAAACTGGCGGTCCGGACGTGACGCGCTGGTACTCGCACCGCTACCACACGACCCTGGCCCACCGGATCGTGTTCGCCATAATTCCGCTGCTGCCGCGGTTCGCGCATCCGCCGATTGCGGCCATCACGGCCGCCATCTTCTTCCTGCTGTTGCCCGGCGAGCGGCGGGCGGTGGCCGGGAACCTGCGCCGCGTCACGCGCCTCGAGGGGCTGCCGCTATGGTGGAAGGTGGGCCGGGTCTTCTACTCGTTCTGCGATCTGATGGTCTCCTATTGCTACGTCCCGCGGGCGGGTTTCGAGGACCTGCTCGGGATGCTGCGCGGTGGCCGGAGCGGGCTGCGCAAAATCGACGAGTGCCTGGCGGCGGGCAACGGGGTCATCGTGTGGACGGCCCACCTGGGCAACTGGGAGTTCGCCTCCCGCCTGCTCGAAATGCACGGACGCACGGTGCACGTCGCGCGGCTGGTGGAGAACAACCCGGCGGAGATCGTGCTGCGCGACCTGATGGCCAACCAGCGGCTTCGCATGGTGGACCTCGGCCGCGGGGTGGAGGCCTCGCTGGAACTGCTTCACGCGCTGCGCCGCAACGAGATCGTGGCCATACAGGGCGACCGCGTGTACCAGCGGCTCACCGCGGATCTGCCGTTTTTCGGCGCTCCGGCGGCGTTTCCGCTGGGCCCGTTTCTGCTCTCGCAGGTTTCCGGCGCGCCGGTGCTGCCTGGGTTCGTGCTGCGCGAGCGGTGGCTGCGCTACCGGGCGGTGATGGGCGACCCGATCTGGCCGGTGGATGGCGGCATTGCGGCGCAGCAAGCCGGCCTGCGGCAGGCGGTGGCTTTTCTTGAAACCACTTTGCAAACCGATTACGATCAGTGGTTGAATTTCTATCCTTTCTGGCCGGAGGCGCCGCGTGAGTGAAGCGTCCAGCACGGTCGTCATTACCGGCATCGGGGTGGCCAGCCCCTATGGCCTGGGCCTGGAACTCCTGGAAGCCGGGTTGCTGGCATCCCAGTGCCGTCTGCGGCCTCTGGCAGGCTTCTCGCCGGGTTTCGCCTGCACCGTGGCGGAGTACCCTGGCGATCTCCCGGATGCCCGAGCGTGGGGGCGCCGGCTTTCGCGCAGCGACCGGCTGGCCATGGCGGCCGCCCGGGACGCGGTGGGCGCGGTGGGCGCGGACGCCGTGCGCGAATGCGGCGTGGTCATGGCCACCACCGTGGCGGGGCTGAGCGAACTGCGTCCGCAATTGGTGGCGGACCCCGCCGCCTGGTACCGGGCCGGCGGCCTGGAGCGCGCGGCAACCTACCCGGTGGCGAGCGTGGCCGAGGCGGTGGGCGACGCGGTGGGCGCGCGCGGCCCGCGCTGCGCGGTCAATGTGGCCTGCGCTTCCGGCGCCATGGCCATCGCGCTGGCCGCCCGGATGTGCCTGGAAGGCGCGGCGCCCGCCATGCTGGCCGGCGGCAGCGACGCCCTGTGCCCGTTCACGCTGAGCGGGTTCCACGCTTTGCAGGCGCTCGATCCGGAACCCTGCCGTCCGTTCGACGCGGAGCGCCGCGGACTCAACATCGGGGAAGGCGCCGCGGTGTTGCGCCTCGAAACCCTCGAACGCGCGCGGGCGCGGCGCGCGCCGGTGCTCGCCGTGCTGCGCGGCTGGGCCATGAACAACGACGGGTATCACATCACCGCTCCGCACGAACGCGGATGCGGGCTGGCCGCCTGCATGGTGGAGGCCATGCGCGCGTCGGGCGTGGACCCGGACGAGATCGGCTACGTGAACGCCCATGGCACGGGCACGCCTTTGAACGACGTAGCCGAATCGCGGGCCTATGCCGCGGCGTTTTCCGGGCGCGGCCGTCCGGTGCCGGTCTCCTCCACCAAGAGCCACTTCGGGCATTGTCTGGGAGCCGCGGGCGCGCTGGAGGCGGCCGTGACGGCGATCGCCATCCGCCGCGGCGCGCTGTTCCCCACGCTGCGCCTGAGCGATCCCCTGGAATGCCCGCAGGTGGACTGGCTGATGGGCGGCGTGCGGCGCCAGGCGCTCGCGGCGGCCATGAGCGTCTCGGCCGGTTTCGGGGGCAGTAATGCCGCGCTGGTCTTGGGGGCGTACCTGGCGTGAGCTACCCTTCCATCGACATCACGGGGCTCGGAAGCGTGGGTCCGTGCGGAGCGGTGAGCGGACCGCTTGGCGGACCCGTGCCCGCGCCGTCGGTGGTGGCCGCCTGGCCAACCGCGGGTCCGCGGTACGCGTTGCCGGCGGCGCCCTGCCGGTTCGCCGAGGTGCTGCCCAAGGTCGGCACGCGCCGCCTGGACCGGCTCTCGGTGTGGTCGCTGGCTGCCGCGGCACTGGCGTTGCGCGATGCCGGCCTGGACCTTCCCGCCGCGGACGGCTCGCTCACCGCGGTGGTTTCGGCCACTGGCTTCGGCTGCCTGGATCTTACGGAAGCCTTCTTGAGCAGCGCTCACGGCCATGGCTGGCGGGAAACCGACCCGATCTGCTTCCCCGAGACGCTGGGCAATGTCCCCGCCGCGCACGTGGCGCGCGTGTTCGGATGTCTGGGACCCAACATAACCGTCGGCAGCCGCGGACTCGCGGCGGAAACCGCGGTGCTGGTGGCCGTCTCCCTGCTGCGCGCGGGGCAGGCGGCCCGCGCCCTGGTGCTGGCGGGCGACACTCTCACGCGCGGTCTCTTCGACTGGTACGAGGTGGCCGGCCGGCTCTCCGCGGACCCACATGGCTTCGTGCCCAGCGAGGGCGTGGCCGCAATGGTGCTGGAGGCGCCCGGCCGGTACCGAGCCCGCGCCACGGTGCTGCGTGCCCGGTGGGTGCATCCGGACGGCGCCGAGCCGCTGCTATGGGATGCCGCGGCCGTCACCCTGGTCTGCAAATCCCAGACCGTGCCCGTGGCATTCCCAACGCCGGTGCGCCTGGCGCCGGCGTGCCCAATCGCCGACGGCCTAGCGGATACCGGCGGCCTGTTTCGGATTCTGACCGCCCTCGGCTCCGCCCCGCCAGGCGCCCGGCTGCTCGTTCTGGGCGCGGCGCACTCGGGCAGTTGCGCGGCGGTGGTGCTGGAGGCGTCCGCCCATGATTGACGTCCGCATCGCCGGTGTGGCCTACGCCGTGCCCTCCGAAATCGAGACCGTCGCGGAGATTCTGCGGCGCGAGCGCGAGCGCGTCGAGGCGGTGCTGGCGCCGCTCTCCGATGCTTCGCGGATGCGGGCCATGCAAGGGTTGGGCCTCGAGCGCGTGCGCGTCTGCGGGTCGCGCCGCCCCTACGATCTGGTGCGCGAGGCGGCCGCGCAGGCGCTGGACCAGGCCCATCTCCCGCCGCGCCGCCTGGACCTCATCCTGGACTACAGCACCCTGCCCGGAGAGGAGTCTCAGCATTCTTCCTTTGCCAGCCGGCTCAGCGCCGATTTGGGGGCCGAAGCCTCGCTCAACCTCACCTTCAAAGCCGGTGGGTGCGCCGGGTTGCACCTGGCCCTCAAAACCGCCATCGCCTGGATGGGTACCGACACGGATATCCGCTCGGCCCTGCTGGTTTGCGGCGACACGCCGCCTGCGGGCAATCGCTCTCTGCTGCCCATCACGGTGCAGGGCGATGCGGCCAGCGCCGTCGTGCTGCGCCGCGACGCCGCCCAGGGGCCCGCCGTGCTCGCCGTCGAGGTTCAGACGGCCGGCCACCTGCACGACGCCATCCGCCTGGCCCGGTGCGACGGCCGACTCGAGATCCGCGTGGATTCCCTGCGCATGGAATACGAGGTGATGCCGGTCTATTACCTGAACCTGCTGCGGCTGGTTACCAAGGCTCTGGGCCACGCGTCGCTGGGGGTGGGTGACGTGGACCATTTCATCTACTCGAACGTCAGCCATCGCGACCGCGATGGGTTCCGCCGCATGCTGGGCCTGCCGGAAGGCGCGCTTCCGCCCACCGCCATGGCGGAGTACGGCCACACCTTCGCCAGCGACCTGGCGATCAACTACGCCGATCTGCGAAACGCCGGCGGCATACGTCCCGGCCAACTGCTGCTGTTCGCTTCGGCCGGCATCGGCTTCGCCTGGGGTGTCACCCTTGCCCGGGCCTGACACGGCGCTGCTCGACGAGTGGCTGCTTCGCACGGCGGCGGACACGCCATCGGCAACCGCGGTGGAGGAGGAAGACCGCGCCACCTCGTTCGAAGAGCTGCTGGCCTCGGCACGCTCTCTCGCCGCCACGCTCCGCGCGCGGGGGGTCCGTCCGGGGGATCGCGTGGTGCTGGTGTTGCCGAAGACCACCGAGGCGGTGGCGGCCGTGTTCGGCTGCCTGCTGGCGGGCGCGGTCTGCGTTCCGATCCATCCGCGGTGGCCGGCGGACCGCATCGCAACCGTAGTGGATGACTGCGGCGCGCGGCTGGTTTTCGAGGTGGCGGATGGCCTCGTCCGGCTGGCTGACGGGTGCCGGGAATCGCCATGCGGAACGCCGCCCTTGCCCGAGAGAAGCGCAGAGGACGCCGCGATCATCCTGTTCACTTCCGGGTCCACCGGCCGCCCCAAAGGCGTGGTGCTCTCGCATCGCGCGGTGGCGGCGTTCGTGCGCTGGTCGGCCGCCGAGTTCGGAATCGGGGCCCCCGACCGGATCCTCTGCCCTTCCCCGCTGGGGTTCGACCTCTCGACCTTCGATCTGTTTAACATGGCCCTGTGCGGCGCCACCTGCGTTCTGGCGCCGGAGAATATCGCCTGGATGCCGCGCTTCCTGGTCCGCTACGCCGCCGCCAAGCGCCCGACCGTGTGGTACTCCGTGCCCTCCATCCTCTCCCGCATGCTTCGGGACGGCGGCATGGGCCCGGGGACCGTCCCGGATCTGCGGGTGGTTCTGTTCGCGGGCGAGGCCATCTCCGGAGGCGACCTGGCTCTCCTGACGGATGCCTTGCCCGGGGCCCTTTGCGCCAACCTGTACGGGCCGACCGAGACCAACGTGGTCACCTTCCACCGCGTGCCCCGGGAATTCGATAGGGCAGCGCCGCCCCCCATCGGCCGCGCGTGCCCGTTCGCCGAGGTGTTGGTGGACGATGCCACCGGCGAACTGCTGGCGGGCGGCGAGTCTCTCATGAGCGGCTACTGGAACCGGCCGGACGACAATGCCCGCGCGTTCGTCAGCCGCAACGGCCGGGTCTATTACCGCACCGGCGACCGGGTGCGCGTGGACGGCGCGGGGAACCTGGTGTTCGCCGGGCGCCTGGACCGGCAGGTGAAGCGCCACGGGTATCGCATCGAGCTGGGGGAAATCGAAGCCGCGCTTTTGAGGAACCCGGCTATACTGGAGATCGGCGTAGTTGCCACCGATGAGCCGGCCGCGGGGACCGTGATTACCGCTTTTGTCGGCGCCGGCCCTTCGGGGGAAAGCCTTTCGCTGCTGGAAGTCAAAGCCCACTGCGCGGCTGTCCTGCCTCCGTACATGGCGCCGGACCGGGTGGTTTTCGTGGGCGCCCTCCCGCGCGGAACGCGGGGTAAGATCGACTATCCGGCGTTGGAGAAACTCGCCGGGAAGTGAGCCTATGGACATCAAGCGGGAGATACGGGGCTACGTGGCCGAGCACTTCCTGCCGGAAGGGCAAGGGCTCGAAGATGCCACCCCGCTGATTTCCGGCGGTCTCATCGATTCCATCGGCATGATCGGACTGATCGGCTTCATGGAGTCCCGCTTCGGCGTGGAATTCATGCCCCGCGACGTGGATGCGCACAAGCTGGACAACCTGAACCTGATCGAGATGGTAATCGAGCGGAAGCTCGCGGACAAAGCGCTGTGAGGGCTCGCCAATGAAGAATCGACCTCGGCCGTCATGGGCGATGCTCCTGACCGCGGCGTCGTTTTTCTTCGGCGGCTGCCGGCGCATGCACAAAGAGCCGTTCGAGAAGGCGCCGCTCGCGCCGGGGCAAATCGAGACGGTGCGGCTTTCCGAACGGGCCAACCTGGTGGTGGAACGGCTGCGCTTCCGGTCCGCGGAACTGAACGAGCCGCGGTTCCTGTTGGCGTTGGTTCCCAAGGATCTGTCCACTTCGCCGCGCGTCTTCATCCTGAACCACGGCTGGTTCGACCGGCCGGAGGACATGCTGGTTCACCTCAAGGTCGATGAAGTTCTCGACGGCATGATCGGCGCCGGCGAGGTGCAGCCCGCTATCGTGGCGATTCCCGACGTCCGGTTCAGCGACTCCTTCCGCCGCCATGCGTGGCGTTACCCGTTTGCCAACTACCTGACCTTCGTGGCGGAAGAGGTTGCGTCCACGGTCTCGCAGCAGTACCACGTGCCGTTCGACCGCGAGCGTTGGAGCATCGGCGGATTCTCCTTCGGCGGGCACGTGTCCCTGGATGTGGGCCGGCGGTATCCGGGACGCTTCGGCGCGGTGGCGGTTATTTCGGGCTTCGCGGACCGCGACTGGAGCTACTGGCCGGCGGTTGCACCGCCAGCCGGTCCTGTCGACGCCAAGGGCAGGGGCAAGCATACGGTGGTGGCGCCCGGACCGCCTCCCCGTCTGCTGCTGGCTTGCGGGACCGGGGACCACCTGTTTGCCGCCATGCGGCAGTTGCACGACAAGTTGGCGGAGGCGGGGATTCCCCACGCATGGTCCACCGCCGCGGGCGGCCACACCTGGCAGTATTGGTCGTCGGTCCTGAAGCCGATGCTGCGGTTTGCCCTGGGTTCCGATTCCGGCACGGAGATATCGCCATGAGAGCGCTGCTGGTGCAAAGCCCGGCGACATCCCCATGGGTGCCGCGCCGGCAGTGGGAACCGCCCAGCATCGCGCTGGCCACCATTGCGGGCCAAATCGACAATCACGATGTCCGGGTGGCCGACATGATCGTGTGGCGCAAGCGCGCCGTGGCCAATTTTCTGAAGGTACTGGCGGAGTTCAAGCCCGATGTCGTCGGCTTCACTTCGATGACCTTCCAGTACGACAGCACGCTTCGTTTCGCGGCGCTGACAAGACGGCTATACCCGCACATTCGCACCGTCCTTGGCGGGTATCACGCCACGCTGTACTACGACCGGATCGCGGAAGGCCCGGACCGGGAGTATTGGGATTTTCTGGTGCGCGGCGAGGGCGACTTCACCTTCGGGGAACTGCTCGACTGTATCCAGGATGGCGGCCAGAACCTGGACAAGGTATTGGGCTTGTCCTACCGGGATGGGGACCGGTTCCACCACAACGCCTGCCGTCCTCTCGCCGACCTGGCGAAAATCCGTCTTCCCGCCCGTGACAAGCGGCTGGCCTCGGGATTTCACATGTACTTCAGGCGGGCCGATGTTATCGAGACGTCGCGTGGCTGCCTGCACCAGTGCAATTTCTGCAGCATCCGCGAGATGTACGGCGCCTCCTTCCGGTTGTTTCCCATGGACCGCGTTCTGGCCGACATCGAGGACGCTTACCGCCGCGGGGCGCGCCACATTTTCTGCACCGACGATAACATCACCCTCGACATGGACCGCTTCGAGGCTCTCTGCGACGGAGTGATCGGCCTCAAGCTGAAGAACCTGCTGTTCACTACTCAGGCCAGTCCCATCGGTTTCGCCAAGCGCCCCGGTGTGGCCAAGAAAATGGAGAAGGCCGGCTTCGTCTCGATCTTTCTGGGCATCGAGAACGCCTCGCTCAAGAACCTCAGGGCCATGAAGAAGCCCAACACGGTGGACCTCATACGGAAGGGCGTCCAGGCTCTGCAAGCCGAGAACATCGTCGTCATCGCCGGCATCATAAACGGCCTTCCCGACGACGATTCTCGAAGCATCCGGGAGAACTACCAGTTCATCAAGGATATGGGCATCACCAGCGTCATGGATCAGCTTCTGACGCCTTACCCCAAGACGCCTTTGCGCGACGAGATGCTTCGGGACGGCCGCGTGGCCAACCCCGAAGACTTCCGCTGGTATGACGGCTACTTCAGCAATGTGCGGACGAACAACCTCTCCCCCGCCGAACTGGGTTTCGTTCGCTGGAAGATCCGCCGCGAGGTAATCGGAATGTGGAGACCGACCCGCGCCGATTGGAGGTACTTCAAGGGCTACACCTGCTTGTGGGAGTTCGGCCTGCGGTATATCGTCTGGCTCAACGAGAAGATCCTGGAATTCGTGTTCGGTCCGGAAGGACGCTACAAGCTGCAGATGCGCCACTTCACCAATCTCAACAATTTCGGCCTCGACATGCAGGGGCGCTCCGCGGGCGGCTCCTACCACCCCATTTTGGGCACCCACGACGATCCCTTCGCCGATACCCGCGCATCGCTTCTCAGGAAGCGTCTCGCGCTGTTCGGGCAGAGCGGCCAGGTTTGAGTAATCCCGGCTGGGGACCCAACCCGCCTGCTATCCTGAAGGCATCTTCCCCGTTTGGATGCGCGCTTGAAAGTCGGTTTCGTCAGCCTGGGCTGTCCTAAGAACCTCGTCGATAGCGAAGTCATGATGGGCCGGCTGGCGGCCCGGGGCCACCAGTTGACGCCCCATCCCACCGATGCCGACGTGCTGGTGGTGAACACGTGCGGCTTCATCGACCCGGCCAAGCGGGAGTCCATCGATACCATCCTGGAGATGGCCGAATACAAGAAGACCGGCCGCGCCCGCCGGTTGATCGTGGCGGGCTGCCTGGTGGAGCGGTACCGCGGCGAGATCCGCAAGGAACTGCCGGAAGTCGACGCCATCGTCGGCACCAACCAGCTCGACGCCATCGTGGCGGCTTGCGAGGGGCTCGAGCCGGGTGTCGCGCCGGCGGAGCCGTACCTGTACCACGACCTTACGCCGCGCGTGCTGGCCACTCCCCGGCACTTCGCCTACGTGAAGATCGCCGAGGGCTGCGACCATCCCTGCACCTTCTGCGTGATCCCCCAATACCGCGGGAAGTTTCGCAGCCGGCCCTTCGAAAGCGTGATTGCCGAAGCCACGCACCTGTTCGAACGGGGCGTTCGCGAGATCGACCTGATCGGACAGGACACCACCTGCTATGGCGAGGACCTGGGGCTCGCCGACGGCCTGGCGCGGCTTCTGGCGCGCCTGGCGGAGATCGCCACCGGAGGCGAAAAGTGGATCCGCTTCCTTTACGCGTACCCCAACAAGGTGACCGCGCGGCTGCTGGATACCATCGCCGCGCATCCGCCGCTGGTGAAGTATATCGACATCCCGCTGCAGCACGCGAGCGCGCGCGTGCTGCGGCGCATGAAGCGCGGCGGGTCGGGAGATGTCTTCATGAAACTGATCGGGCGCATCCGGCGCGCCATCCCGGGCGTAGCCATCCGCACCAGCTTCATCGTGGGTTTCCCGGGCGAGACGGCGGCGGACTTCGAGGAACTGTGCCAGTTTGTGGAGGCCGCGCGCTTCGACAACCTGGGCGTCTTCGCGTACTCGGACGAAGACACCAGCGGCAGTTACGCGCTGGACGGGAAGGTGGACGGCCGCACGATTCGGAACCGCGTGCGGCGGCTGATGGCCCGGCAGCGGCGCATCGCGCGCGCCCGGAATCGCGCCCTGGCGGGGCGGGAAGTCACGGTGCTGGTGGAAGGCGAGTCGCGCGAAACCGGGCTGCTGTGGGAGGCGCGCATGCCCGGGCAGGCGCCGGAGATCGACGGGCTGGCGCTGATCGACGCTTTCGAGGGCGCGCCTCCGCGCCAGGGCGAGTTCCGCCGCATGCGCATCACCGGGGCGCGCGATTACGACGTGGTAGGCGCCTTGTTGCCGCCCAGCGAGCCGGCTCCGCGTTTCGCCGCGACGCCGCTGGTCAACATTGCGCCCGTGCCCGCGCTATGAAATGCCCCATCTAGGGTCCGGCATTCAGCCAGGTGACGCCGAAACTGCCGTTGTTCTGCGGCGGGCTCGATGGTTGCGCCTTGATGAGGGCCGAGGACTTGGCGCCCACCATCGTGATGTTCTGAAGGTTCGTGGTGGACGCACCGATCGGCGCGGTCTGACTGCTCACGGTAGCCCCGGCCGAGCTGTAGTTCACGAAACCGAAATCGGAGAGCGGTAAGACGACATTCCCCTTCCCACAGCAGGGAGCTTCGGCGATCCATTCGGCGGAGGACATCCCGGCGCCGGTCACCGACGCGGTCACGCTGAAGGTCTCGTTCAGTTGCGTTACGTCGGTGATGGTTGCCGTGAACTGATCCGCCGCGCCTCCGTGCCGGGGGTTGCTGGTTTGGCCGATGTATTTCACCGACGCCGTAATGAAGTCCCCGGGTTTGACGGCATGGGGAAACTCGACCACGTAGGAACCCTGCGGATAGAACTCGTACCAGGCGTAATAGGTTGGGGTATCCGTCTGCCGGCCGTTGAGGCTCACACAGTCGGAGTCGGTCCCAATCTGCTCGACCGTGCTCGAGGTGAACCCGTCGATACCCACCCAGAAGGCGGAATACCCCGTAGGGGCCGCCGAGCACGTGACGGCCGGAACGGTCCACGAGCCCGTGACATCGGTCACGGATCCGTTGGCGCCGGTGACGGCGTACCCGGCCCAGTTGGAACTGTCCCAATTCCCGTGCTCCCGCTGCTGGCGAATCCTGACAGGGGCGTGGCTGCGTAACGCCGCCCGCGCCGGCCTGACCGGCTTCGGGTTGCCGGCACTTACAAGGAACGCCGCTGCCACGACCACTCCGGCGCAGAGTCCCCAGCGCAATACTCGACTCGATTTCATGCAACACCTCCGCTCGAACACGGATGTCCGTCCTGGCATCCGGATCGACATTGACTGTCCGGGACTTTCATCCGAAGTCCCGTATGCCTGTCAGTATACACCCAGCCGCCATCCTGCGATCCCGCGGATTGCGTCTCCCCACCAAAGGGCGCCGTGTCCCCCGCAAAGGCGCGGTTGTCGCCATTGCGGAATCGTTCAGAACCGGGAAGTCTCATGTTTCGACGTATCCGGCGGACGCCTTGAGACGGCCCACGTGTGCCGGCGGCGCCGACGGGTGCAACTGGCGGGTGCGCGTTCCCCCGCGACGCATCGCCGGCCGCGGTGCCTTCCGGGGATCCTGGAACTCGACGGCGTTCTCCGCCGAACCTAATACAGAGAGGTGGACATCCGCATGAAGAGAGCATTTCCAGGTTTTCTGGCGCTAGCGGGCTTGGCTTGCGCTTGCGCCTTCGGGCAAGGTGGGACGGGGACCGTCACGGTGACTCAGAACTTCGTTTTTCCTCCGGTCGGTTTGGCCACCGGCGAGACCGCGGCCGTGAGCCTGGTCAACATTGCGCCTGCGTCGGCGACGGCTAACGCGGCCGCGCCCTCCTGCACGGGTACGGTTACGTTCGCCAACGCCGCGGGCGCGACAATCGGGACAGCGACGGCTTTCACGGTAGGCAGCGGCAAGATTGCGACCGTAAGCCTGCCGTTCTCGAGCGCGGGCATCGGCGCTTCACGGGGCGAGATTCTCGCAAGCGTGCAGCAGACCACGGCGAGGCCGGCGGCCGTGCCGTGCTCGCTCGTTTTTTCGCTCGAGGTTTTCGATTCCAGTGGCGAGACGCACGTGTTCCTGGGCAACACGTCCTCGGTGACGCCACCGGCGGAGAGCCCGGAACCGGTGCGCTAATCCGCTCACCTTGGCGGAACGTCCCAACCGTAGATAGGGTACCGGATCCCCTCCGGCTGCCCCGAGCCGTTCCGTCCAGCGGGTGGCCAGGGGCCACGAGGTGCGCACCGCCGGGGCGCGCGATTATGATGTAGTAGGTACGTCGTTGCCGCCCGGCGAGCCGGCTCCGCGTTTCGCCGCGAGGCCGCCGGTCAAGATTGCGCCCCTGCCCGCACTATGAAATGCCCGATCTGCAAGAAGGATGTCGGTCCGGAGGACCCGGAATTTCCGTTCTGCGGCGAACGCTGCAGGATCGTCGATCTGGGCAACTGGTCGGCGGAGAAGTATGTCATCCCGTCGCCCATTCAGGCGCAGAACGAGGCGGACGATCCCGATGAGTAAGGTGCGCACGGGGCGGCCGCGCCCATGCGAAAACCGGGGGACGGACAGCCGTTTTTCGCAAGAGGCGCGAAAAACGGAGTCCGTCCCCGGGGGGCGGTCATGCGGCTGAGAATCGCCAACGTCGTCTCCACCTGGTTCGGATGCGGGCGTTCGCCGGTGGCTCCGGGGACGGCGGGGTCGGCGGCGGCGGTCGCCATCGCCATCCTGCTGCACCGCTATGCCGGGTTCCAGTGGTGGCATTTCCCCCTGATGGCCGCGGGTTTGTTTCTGCCCGCGGTCTGGGCGGCCGGCGTCACGGCGCGCGCGGCGAATCTCGAGGACCCCGGCTTCGTGGTGGTGGATGAAGTCGTCGGGCAGTGGATCGCCCTGGGGGGCGCGCGCACGCTGAACTGGAAAACGTTCCTGGCGGCGTTTCTGCTGTTTCGCCTGTTCGACATCCGGAAGCCGCCGCCGGTGCGCCAACTGGAGGCTTTGCCCGGCGGATGGGGCATCAATGCCGACGACGCCATGGCCGGTGTCTACGCGGCACTTGTGTTATTGCTGGCGGGATGTTTCAATCTTTATTGAATGCATCCCCGGAAACCCTCCGATTGTAAACCGCAGATTTCGCTGGTCAGCCCGCACGCCGCCATTCCCGGCGGCGAGTTGCAGATCCGCGGCACGGGCTTCGCCAGGACCGGCCGGCCCAGCGTGACCATCGGGGACGTGGGCGCGCCCGTGATCGTCGGCTCGGATTCCTTCGTGATCGCCCGCGTTCCGGACGGCGCCGCGGCGGGAGAATTGGTGATCGAAAGCGACGGCCAGGCCAGCGACTCCTGGGCTTGCGATATCGGCGTGCAGATCGCCGACAACCTGCATCCCGTGGCCAATCCGGCCGTCGACTCCTCCGGCAACATCTATACAACATTCAGCGGATCGCGCGGCCAGAAAGTGCCGGTGGCGGTTTTCAAGATCGACCTGAACTTCGCCATGAAACCGTTCATCAACGAGCTGATGAACGCCACCGCCCTGGCCTTCGACTCGCAGGGCATGCTCTACATCTCCAGCCGGCACGACGGCATGGTGTACCAGGCCACGCCCACGGGCAACATGTCGGTTTTCGTGGAAGGAATGGGAGTGGCCACGGGTCTGGCCTTCGACCGGGAACGGAACCTCTACGTGGGCGACCGCAGCGGCACCATCTTCAAGATCGGCCCCAACCGGCAGATCTTCGTGTTCGCCACCATGGAGGCCTCCATCGCCGCCTACCACATGGTCTTCGGGCCGGACGGTTACCTGTATGTGACCGGTCCCACCACCTCCAGCTTCGATTGCGTCAACCGGATTTCGGTGCACGGGGAAGTGGAGGTGTTCTACCGCGGTCTGGGCCGCCCGCAGGGGATGGCGTTCGACGAGGGCGGCAACCTCTACGTGGCCGCTTCCATGGCCGGACGCCGCGGCGTGGTGCGCATCGCGCCGGACCGCCGCGCCGGACTGTTCCTCTCGGGACCCGGAATCGTGGGCCTGGCGTTCACCCCTTCGCGCTCGCTCGCGATTGCCACCACCAACGCCCTCTATCGCGTGGACGCCGGCATCAAGGGGATGCCGCTGGTTTGACAGCGCCGGCTCGATGGACGCCGAGATCATAGCCGTCGGTTCGGAAATGTTGACGGCGCAGCGCGTCGACACCAACTCCCTGTACCTGACCGGCGAGTTGAACGGACTGGGAGTGGAAGTGGTGGCCAAGTGCGTGATCGGCGACAACCGCGAGCGCCTGGCCGATGCCGTGCGGAGAGCCGTCTCGCGGTCCGCTATCGTGATCCTCTCCGGCGGACTGGGCCCCACCGAAGACGATGTCACGCGCGACGCCGTGGCGCTGGCCCTCGACCGCAGGCTGGTCTTCCGCCCGGAGATCGCCGAGCGGATCGAGCGGCGCTTCGCGCACATGAAACGCTCCATGCCGGAAGTCAACCGGCGCCAGGCGTTCGTCGTCGAGGGCGCCGACGTTCTGCCCAACGACCGCGGCACCGCGCCCGGCCAGTGGCTCGAGGAATCCGGCGCGGTCCTGATGCTGCTGCCGGGGCCGCCCCACGAGTTGAGCGCCATGTTCGAGCGCCACGCGCTGCCGCGCCTCGCGCGCGTGGTTCCCAAACTGGCCATCCGCACGCTGCTGCTGCGGGTCACGGGCATGTCGGAGTCGGACCTCGACCAGTCCATCGCGCCCATCTATACCCGGTACGGGAACCCGGCCACCACCATCCTGGCGGCCGGTGGGGATCTGCAAATCCATCTGCGGGCGCGCTGCGCCACTCTCGCCGAGGCCGACGCGCTGCTGGGGGAAGTGGCGGGACCCATCGAATCGACCCTGGGCGACCGCATCTACTCGCGCAACGGCGACCCGCTCGAGGTCGTCGTGGGCGGCTTGCTGCGGCAGGCGCACGCCACGGTGTCGGTGGCGGAAAGCTGCACCGGCGGCCTGTTGGGCGAGCGCCTGACGGCGGCGCCCGGCAGTTCGGACTACTTCGTGGGCGGGTTCATCGCCTACAGCAACGGGCTGAAGATCGATTTGCTGGGCGTGCCGCCGGAAACCATCGTGGAATTCGGCGCCGTCAGCCGGGAGACCGCCGAGGCCATGGCGATGGGCGCGCGGAAGCGCACCGGTTCCACTTACGCGGTCTCCATCACCGGCGTGGCCGGCCCCACGGGAAGCGAAGCCAAGCCGGTGGGGACGGTGTACGTAGCCGTGGCGGACGCGGCCGGCGTCCACGTGGCGCACCGGAGATTCGTGGGCGACCGCGCGCGAATCCGCGCCTACACCGCGCAGATGGCGCTCGATACGCTGCGGCGGCGGCTGATCGGAAAGCCGTAAGGCCGGATTACTGGCTCAGCGGATTCACCCAGCGCAATCCGTCGAATCGCGCGAAATCGCCGTCGGTCGAGCAAAGGGCCAGTCCGTGCTCGATCGCCAGGGCCGCCAGGTGGGCGTCGGGAATCAGTTTCGCCCCGCCGCCGAGCCGGGGCAGGAGCCGTCCCAGTATTTCCCGGTGGCGATCGCCCGGCGCCGGTACCCACGCATTCCCGGCGCTCAGCCATTGCTCCACCTGACCCCACGCCAGGTTCACCGCCGCCGGCCTTTCGAAAATCCGGGGATTGGTGACCACCCGCGTGAAGCCCAGCAGGCATTCCCACGGAAGTCCCACGCGGGCGGATTCGCTCAGCTTCCCATCCAGCCATCGGATGGCCGGTTCGTGCAAAGGCGATCCGCGGTCCCAGGCGTAAACCAGCAGGTTGACGTCAACCAGAATCATCTGCCGGTCCGGCTCCGCTCCACCTCATCCAGGATTTCCCAGACATTGTCCAGGTTCGGAAAACAACAGCTCCCCAGATCGACAGGCTGGGTGCGGAAAGGCCGCGTTTCAGGGGGCGAACTCAATCGGGCCAGACCTTCCCGCAGGGCGTCGTTCACCACCTGTTTGAAAGTGGCGTTTCTCGCGTTCCGCAGTTGTTCGAGCAATGCCGCAACATCGTCGTCGAGGCTGAGCGTTGTCCTCATACATCAAAGCATAACATAGTTGATGCGTTGATGTCTAGCATTGGCTTCCCCCCTGGATGGTCAAGCCGGAACGATCGCCACCGCCTCCCGCAGGACCGAATCCGGCGGCGCCAGCCCCAAGACCCTATGATCGAACGTAGCCAGGCGTCCCTGATGCCGGATCGCCAGATCGAGCAGGACGGCATCGGCGAGTTGGTGATGTCCCACGACGCGGGCGCGTATCTCGTCGCGAATACCCACAAACCCGGCCCCCAGCGGCCAGAAGCGATGCGCGGGGTTGGCAGTCATCTCGGCCAGCGCCGCCATCACGTCCCCGAAGAGAATCGGGACCTTCACCACCGCCGGCTGCATCCCCAGCCGCACAAACCCCAACTGCGTCAGCGGGCAGGTTGCCCACCCCGCCCCGGAATTCTCCGCAAACCACCGGTGGGCCGCCGCGTGGTGGACATGGTTCGGCCACGCCAAAGCCAGCAGCACATTGACATCGAGCAGGGCGACGGACACGGCTACCGTCCCGGCTCCAGGAATCCGCGCGCCGCCTCAAGGTCCTCCCGGCTGGCCGCTGCTGCGACCTCGTCCGGACCGAACCCCGGCGTTCCCACCGGTATCTGAAACACCGGGAAACCGTTGCGGGCGCCGAGTGGAGTTCGGGCCGCGACCCCCCGGCGCGCCAGCTCCGACAAAGCCGCTCCCACCGACACGCCTCGGGCGACGGCCAAGGCCCTGGCCGCATCCAGAACATCGTTTTCTATATCCAGAGTCGTGCGCATCTTGATTCAATGATGATGAATGACGGAAGTGATGTCAAGCGGTCCGGTGAAGCGGGGCGGCTCCCCGGAAAACCCGCAAGACAACGCTCCAGCCAAAATGCAAGTCACTGAAAGAAAAAGGCGAAGGCTTGGCGATAGCTGGCGAGTAGTTGACAGCCACGAGAGGCTGGAAGCAGGCGTGCCGGAGCCTTGCCATTGCAAGAAAAACATGCTATTTTTTCTTGCAAGTGAGGCAGCCGGTGACGGACCGATCGACCGAAGAGAAGGCCATTCGCAGGATTCACACCAATGGAGATGGCTGGGCGTTTTCTGCCCGGGACTTCGCCGATCTGGGGAGCCGCCCTACTATCGACTCTGCGCTCCACCGGTTGGAGCGTAAAGGTTCGATTCGGCGGATCATTTGGGGGATCTATGATCGCCCCCAATTCAGCGAGGCGCTCTCGACGGAATTGAGCCCCGACCTCGACCAGGTGGCGCAGGCGCTCGCGCGCAAATTCGGTTGGAGAATCCAACCGAGCGGAGCTGTCGCACAGAACCTGCTCCGCCTCTCCACGCAGGTGCCCGCACGTGCAGTCTACCTGTCGGATGGCCCGAACCGCTCGTACAAAGTCGGACGCATTGCTCTTGTTTTCGATCACGCTGCCCTGAAAGAGGCCGGCTTCAAACTTCCTGAAAGCCGCCTCATCGTCCAGGCGCTCAAGTCTCTGGGACAAGAGCACGTCACCGCGGAGGTCATTTCGACGATCCGCGCATGGTTGGCGCCCAATCTACGGGCGCGGGTGCTAGCTGACACAGAGACCGCCACGGGATGGGTGTACGCCGCACTAAGGCGGATCGCGGGGAAGGACACCGATGGATCAGGTCGCGAATCTGCCGGCTAAACAACGGGCGGAGCTTTTCCAGGAAGCTGGCTCCCGTCGTGGCACCGGTTCGGGCGTGACCGAGAAGGACTTCTGGGTTTGCTGGGTCCTGAAAAAGCTCTTTGCCGATCCGGCCATCAAGGAGCACATCGTTTTCAAAGGAGGCACAACCCTCTCGAAGGTCTTCGGCATCGTCGAACGCTTCTCGGAGGACGTGGATCTTATCCTGGACTGGCAACTCTTGGGTTTCGGCGAGGGCTTGGAAAACCCGTACCAGGAGTTCGGGTCGAACACCAAGCAAGACCAGTTTAATAAGCGTTTCAACGAGAAGGCCGCTGAGTATATTGCCAGTGAACTGTTGCCGCGTCTCTGTTCGATCTTCGCGGTGTGCCCGCAGGTCGCCGCTGCTATCGATACCCGCGATGCTCAAGCCATTGAAGTCGCGTATCCGGCGGCCTTTTCAGAAACTTACCTTCGGCCCAACGTGCGCCTGGAAATTGGCCCGCTGGCTTCTTGGGTTCCCTCCGCGCCACATGTGATCCGGCCGTATGCGGCAGACGTTTTTCCGGAACTCTTCGCGGACCCAGCCTGTCCTGTGGTGGCGATTGCCGCCGAGCGGACGTTCTGGGAGAAAGCCACAATCCTTCATCAGCAGGCGCACCGCACCGGCGTGATGCCCCCGCGATACTCACGTCACTATTACGATCTCCACCGGCTCGCGCACAGTCCTGTCAAGGATGCCGCCCTGCACGGATGGGAGCTTCTGAGGGATGTCGTCGAATTCAAGCGGCGGTTTTACCCGTGCGGGTGGGCGAACTATGAACAGGCCCGACTTGGAACGTTTAAGCTGGTGCCAAGCGCGCCGCACCGCCGCGATTTGGAGAAGGACTACGATGCCATGCGGGTGATGATCTTCGGTGAAGTTCCGCAATTCGCCCGCATCATCGAGACCCTGGCAGGACTGGAAGAAGAAATCAATCATCGGTAGCGAGTGGCACCCGTTGCCCAACGAAGCGGCATGGCGGCAATCAATCGGTCACCCTCTACCGCCGCCCATTGATCCGCGTACGAAGTGCGGTTATCGTCGATCCACTTCATTTCGCGGCTTCGGTCACGGGACGGAACCATGGGTGCCGTGGCACGCCGCTGCAATCCCTCCGCGAAGCGCAACACTTCCTCCTGCCTCGCCAGCGCAAGGCGGCGGACTCTGTCCAGGATTGCGTCTTCGAGGCTCATGTTGCGCCCCCTTGACGATACCGGAGTTGACCACCGCAACCCCGTCGCCGGCGGCATCCGCAACTCCCGTAACGCCGGCCAGTTTGAAATCGGCGCCTTGGCCGGCCACGTTGGACGGGGCCGTCAACAAGCGCAACCTGTCAAGCGGAGAAACCAGCGAGTTCCCAAGCAAAAACGTGGATCCGCCGTGATATACCATGGGAAAGGCCCCATTCTGTTCCAGCGCAGGCCAACAGCGAGTAAACTTATCGTTGGCTGGCCGGGCCTGGAGACGGGCGGCGAGCCGTTGGGTCAGGCAGAGAACAGGTTGCTCTGGAGGATAGCCGTGCAAGAGGTAGAGGCGGTTCGAAACCCCAATGAAGAAGCTCTCGACAAAGAGTACTACGAGATCCTCAAGATTGTCGATGACTTTGATGGGCGGCTCATGACCGTCAAAGGATGGGGTGTAACGCTCAGTCTGGCGGCGTTGGCATGGGGCTTCCAATATGGCCACTACGGGCTCTTTCTTGTTGCGACTCTCAGTGGTTTTGGCTTCTGGGTTATCGAAGGAGCGATGAAGCGCCACCAAATGCGTTACTACTTGCGGATGCGTGAAATTGAGGTGTTGCAATATGAACGTATATCTGGGGACCATGCGAAAGCATTTTCGTCCCCGAGGATCGATTCAAGCTGGTCCCATGCTGGGGCGGTGTATGCTGGAAAACTCAAAGCGGGAACTCCGCCCGTTCTAGTACGCGGCCCCCGCAAGTCATATCGATTCGCGTGGTTCTTTCCGCATGTTTTCCTACCACATCTCCTCAGCGTGCTTGCCGGGCTGGTGCTACTTCTCTGCGCCATCCGAGGTTCGCTCGGAAACATGAGCTGGTAACGAGGCTTGTAAAGCTACGACACTCCCACGATTCAAGCGAGCCTCTTTATTCTCGTGAAATGTCATTGTTAGAGCTCTGCGGCCGGATTGTCGGCGATCCGGAAGTTGGCCGCAGATTGGCAGCGATTTCGAGCGTTTGAGCTGGAGTTCCCATCTCCGAAGGCCAGAGGCGCAATACAATGATTATTGCTGACGGCCACGCTTTACGCGTGCGATAGCTTACAGAATGCAACTCGGATGAGTTCGCTGTCGCAGGTTCGAGTCCTTTCTGGGGTAACAGCCACACAGGGGAGACCCAGAAGAACTCTCTCCAAGCACGCATAATGAAATCAATCAGATAGCAGACATCCTGGAAAGCGGTATCTGGCTCCCCAGCCTGGATACGTTTCGAACTTTTGCTACCCAAATCGCGGTCCGCTCGAACCACTCTAACCGGCTTTAGACCAAGGGGATACGGGCGAACCCGGCATGTCCATCCAGACTGGGTGCCCAGCAGGGATTAATCTCGAACCACGGCCCGAAGGCGGTTCCAGGCCCCAAGGCATGGTTTCACGCGGCTGCCGTCGTCTGTGCGGCCAAAAGATAATAAACAGGTCTCAAACACGCGGATAGGGCGTAGAATAACACCGAAGCAAGTTTCAGTTGTCACCAGAAAGGGGTAAGGCGATGGGTACGGAACAACGCCTCTACGACATCCTCAAGGTTGTGGTGGGGGCCGGGATGGGAATATTTATCAAGGGGACAATCGAGCGCTGGTGGAAGAGACGAGGCAAACTGGCACAAGCTCGGAACGCGATGTATCTCGCCTTGGCCGAGATGAGTTGGGAGGTACAACTGTTTTCTCGCGGGATTGAGGGCGTCGTATCGCAGGAATGGGACGAAAACCCCGATCTGCACTTAGCTGAAGTCACCAACCTGATCGACAGGTTTTACGAACACATAAAAGCGCGCGACTATGATCTGGAGCTCAGCGACCTCCGCGCTGCCAGGACTTCTAGCGTTGGCGAGGTGGAAGGGTTTGAACTGGTGATCGGATATCTGAAGCTGCTACCGAGTTCGCAGGCCCCGATTCCAGAAAAGTTGGATGCTGCTATGGCATTTTCCAAGAAGTTCCTCAAGGCGATGCTCACTGAACAACTCGATCGTGAGAAGTTCGAGCTCGCCAGCAAGAAACAACGAAACGAAGCTGGACTCCCTAGACAGGTCAAGAGGGCTGCGTTGGCAATCGAAGAGGTACAGGCCATATTGCGAAAGGGTTTCGATGTGGTCGACGCTGCTTCAACTGAGGCCGCCGAAGCAATGCAGAAGCTTATCGATGAACAGAAAGCGGAGTCCGAGAAATATCGCGCCACTCAACCACTGAGCACCCCAAAATCCGCCTAGCGAAGCCATCGAGCTTCGTTACGACAGGCAGAGATTGGTTGCCAGGCTGGCTTCCAGAAACTCCAGCGAAGCGAACCGCTGGCACCACCAGTACCTGAGTCACGGGCATCCGAGGCAAGACTTGATCGAGTCACAAACAGTCAGATCGATCCGGTTCGAGTCCATCGTGGGGTGACAAACCTTGCCCGAACTCCCAAGTTGCGGAAACAAAACAGGAAAATCGTAAAGCTGCCAAAATGTGTGGCTCCCCAGGTTGGACTCGAACCTAAGGAATTCCGCTTGACCATTGCCGGCTGCCGCGTCCGTTCGTTCCCGGTTGTTATCTCGTAGGCTGCGCCTGAGGCGGCCGCCAGAAATCGGTGGCCGTCTCCTCGGTTGCGTTCCGCGCGCTTCCGAGCGCGTTCCCTTCCAGCGCGACATTCTTCATCTCACCCGGCGCCACCGAAAGAAACGTGCCCGTGCCGGTGAACGCCCGGCTTCCGCGCACCACCGCGCCTGGGCAGCGGTCGAGCCGGATCACGGGGCTTCCGGGGGCGGGCTTCCGCGAGGATACGCCATCCAGTTCCAGGTCAGTGGAATCGCGGATCAGGAACGCCGGCCCGTCCTCGGCGTTCATCTGCACGTTGCGCAGCTCCAGCCCGGTGGTGTGGTGCGCTCTCAGTCCTCCTTTGCCTTCCGCGATCACGTCGCCGATGCGCAGCCCCTCGATGGGCATTTCGGGCAGCCCTTCGATACTGATGGTTACGGCGGTGGCGGGCCTGCCGCGGGTGGCGCTGCCGATGCTGACCGGGTTCCAGGCGTACTGCCCGGAGCCGCGCGCACGGCTGATGGTCACATGGCCGATGGAGATGTTGCGGAACACGGGCGTGCGCCGCGATACCGGTTCTTCGGGGGCGGGCGTCTCGCCCTGCATCTGGTAATACTGCGACACGCCGATGGCCCGGCCCACGTCTTCCATGGTCATGTTCTCGATGCGGATATTCTCCACCGTGCCGCCGCGTCCGCGCTCGCTCTTGATGTGGATTCCGCCTTGCGTCCCCTGGCAGACCACGCCGCTCACCAGCACGTTTCGGATACTCCCGGAAGTCTCGCTGCCGATCGCCAGGCAACTGGAGCCGCGGTGCACCACCACGTTGGTGACGGTCACATTCTCGGTGGGCCGGTTGACCCGCAGGCCATCGGCGTCCTTCCCCGCTTTCAGGGCGATCGCGTCGTCGCCATTATCCAGATAGCAGCCGGAGATTCGCACGTCGCGGCTGGAATCGATGTAGAGGCCGCCGGTGAACGCCCCCGGGAACGTCTCGAGCGAGACGTCGCGAATCACGGCGTTCTGCGAATACAGCAAATGGACCGACCAGAACGGCGCTCCGATCATGTGAATGCCTTCGATCGAGATGTTCTTGCTTTCCATCAGCCGGATGAAGGAAGGCCGCAGCAGCGGCGCGACTCTGAGGTACTCACTTTCCGGTTGCGGCGTCTGCCGGGACAGCAACTCCAGGAAACGGTTCCAATCGGGCCCGAAGGCGGAGCCCGGCCCGGAATCGCTGCGCGGCGTGGGCGCGCTCATCAGCCTGGTCCACTCGGCATTGTCGGTGGCGATGACGCCGCGGCCGGTGATCGAGACGTTCTCCAGGCCGTGTCCGCCGATCAGCGGCACCGGGCCGACGGTCTCGATGCCTTGCGTTCTGCCCTTGGCATAGGGGAGCCGCGTGGCGGGAAACCGCACCGTGGCGCCGGCTTCGATATCGAGCACCAGGTTGCTGACCAGTTCGATGGGACCGCTGACGTACCTGCCGGCGGGCACGTAGACCGTTCCCCCGCCCGCGGCCTGGGCGGCCCGAATGGCCGCGCGGAACGCCTCCGTGGCCGGCGCCGTGCCGTCGGGGCGGGCACCGTAATCCAGCACGTTGAACAGCGGACCGGCGGCCCAGGCATTCGGGCCGATCAGTAGCATCGCAACCGGCAATAGCCGGCCTGGCAGGGACAGCCGCATAGCGCCTCCGGAAGGTCTCAGTGTATGCACGGCGGCGGCCGGCGTCAAACCGCCGTTTCACGGCGCGGTGGCGGATTCGGGTGGCGTCCGCGTGGCGCGGCGGTCAGACGGCATCGGCTTGTGCTCGGGCTTCGGCTGCCCCGGACGGCCTCAATCCCTCGATCAGAAGCCGGAAACTCAGTCCACCACGAGTTGACGGTCTTGCCGAAGTCCGGGAAAACGTAGAAAACGAAAGTACACGCCACGCAGAACGCGGACGAGATCGCGCCAAACGCAGCCAGCGATCGAGGGATATAGCGGGACTTGAACCACAGGTAGCCGCGGACCGTAGACGCCAACCCACCAAACAGCAGGCCGGCGTAATAGTAGTCAAAACGCGTGCTGAGATGGAGCATCGCCAAGGCCTGCGATCGCTCCGCCTCGGATGCTCTCAAGTAATCGGCCCCGCTTAGCATCCGCGGAGCGCGGGGAAAAAGGGGTCTGACCCCTTTTTTTTGCCTGCGCGGAGCTATCGGAAGTTCTCGACCAGCATGAGATCGCTTCCGACCACATCCGCCTGGGAATACAGCGCGTGCCGTTCGTCGGGGGAGACGGAGAGTCCATGAAAAAGGAACCGGCCAAGCATGGAAACCGTCGTGGGCCTGGCTGAACCGGGCTCGACGCACCGGAGTGCAACCTCGATGCCATCCTCCTGCATGAACCAGATCCGATGCTTCGTCAGCGTGAAATTGCGGCCGTGGACGGACTCCACAACCTTCCGCTCGGCGCCGCCCGCCACCGGCATTCTCCACAACGCGCTGGCGCCATCGGTCTTGGTATAGTACAGGTCCCGGCCATCGTCCGATTCAAGCGCCATGAACCCGCCATTGGCGGTGACCTGCGTCTGCGAACTCCCGTCCGCCCGCATTTTCCAGACTTCGAACCGGCCGCTGCGATTCGAGGCGAAGTAGATCCGGTTCCCGTCGCTGGACCAACTCGGCACCTCATCCATCGCCGGGCTCGTAGTCAGCCGGACCGGGCCGCCGCCCTGAAGACCCACCACATAGACGTCCCAGTTCCCCAGGTTGCTGCTGTCGAACGCAATGGTGCGTCCGTCGGGCGACCACCTCGGCGATCCGGAAAAGCCGCTCTCGAATGACGTGAGCCTCACCGGGTTCGAGCCGTCCGCATCGTATACCCAGATCTCGCCCCGGCCGGAACGATTGGAGTGAATTGCGATCTTCGTCCCGTCGGGCGAGTACTGCGGACTCCGTTCTCCGCGAGTGGAAGAGATCAGCCGGACCGGTGCGGTCCGGAGACCGCGGGCAATATCGATGCGCCGGATATCCGGCCCCACCACGCTGGGCTGCGTATACACCAGCCGATGTCCCCGCCGCGAGACCGCGGGATATAACTGCAGGATGGTCCGCAGCGAGTCGTCGCTTTCGCCGGCGCCGGTCAGCCGGACTGCCTTCTTCGCCCCGAACACATCGATCCGCCACAACTCCACCCTGCCGCCGCGATTCGACGAGAAGACCAGATCCTGGCCGTCCTCGCTCCAGGCGTGACCCAGGATCCGCCGCTCGTCGAAGGTGATGCGTTGCACTTTTCCGTCCACCAACGAGATCGTATGGATGTCGCTATTGACCAGCCCGGTGACCGTGCGGGTGAACGCGAGGGTCCGTCCGTCCGGCGAGACCGAAAGCGATCCATCCCCCGCAATGCCCGGCGGCGGCGTCGAGATACGCCGTTCCTCGCCGGTTTCCACGGAAACGCGAACGATTCCGCAGGTTCCGCTCTCGTCGGCCGACGCCAGCGTGAAAAGATACTTCCCGTCCGCCGACCACGCCAGTGCGGGGCCCTGATCCCGGTAGTCCAGATCCGGCCATCCGAGCGCGGTGGTTGCCACCGCTCGCTCCGGTCCCGGGAACGGCGGCATGACCATGACGGCGGCGTGCCGAGGGTCGACTTCCCGAAGGAACGCAATCGAGCGGCCGTCCGGCGACCACGCCGGGAACTTGCCGGTTGCGGCATGCCGTGTAAGCCGCGTAGGCTCGCTCGAACCGATCGGCTGGACGTAGATGCCGAAGCTGTCTTGAGCCGGCCCATTCCAGGAAAACGCTACCCGGCTGCCATCCGGCGAGAACGAGGGACAGCATACGATTCCCCGGGAACTGGTCAGCGGCACGGCGGGTGCAAGTTCGAGAACCCTGGCAACCCTGGTGGGCCGCCACAGGAACGGAACGGCAGCGGCAGCGGCCAGCGCGATCGCGGCGGCCAACCCCAGCCGCCCGGGTTGCGGATATGCTTTCGGCGTGCGTGCGGGCGGGCTCTCCGGCGGGGCAATAGCCGGGGTCTGCTTCATGGATACCGGGGCGATGAACCGATAGCCGCGGCGCGCCAGGGTCTCGATGAACCTGGGGTTGCCGGCCGTATCGCCCAGCGTGCCGCGCAGCTTCCGCACGGCGCTGTTGATCGCATTCTCGTAATCGACATGGATATCGGAAGCCCACAGCGCCGCTTGAATCTCCTCCCGGCTCACCACCTCTCCGGCATGTTCCACCAGACACGTCAGGATCCGCAGCGGCTGGTCCTGGAGCTTGAGCCGCAGGCCGTGCTTGCGCAGTTCTCCCACCCGCGGGTTCAGCTCGAAGGCCCCGAACTGGTATATCTGCGGCGCAACCGGGCGCTCGGATGCCGATTCTGGGGCCATGCTTTTTGGAGTCTATCACGGCGGCGGGTGCGACATCGTCCAGCCCAGCCGTCCTGCTTTCAAGCACATACGCCGACAGGCACATCCAAGCCCGCGGATATTGCGCGCGCGGGCGGCTGGGCGTAGGATGTCAACGGAGAACGCCGATGGATCGAAAAGAGTTTCTGACAACCTGCGCGGCCGGTTTGTGCGCCTGCGCGGCTGGAAGCCTGATACCCGCCTCCAGCCTGTCTGCCGCCGAGACGGCTGCCCCGGACGACTGGCGCCCGCGGTTTGTGAAGGAGCGCTACGCCAGGTTGATACGGATTCTCTCGGAGCGAATGGGCCCAAAGGAACTGACCGAGACCCTGCACGAGGTGGGCACCTTCTGCTCCAGCCGCTACGACCAGTTCACCGTGCAGCACCGCGGCGATTTCGAAGGTCTCGCGAAGGCCTACAAACAGGGATCGTCGGGAGACGAGGTGACCTGGGATCGCGAGAAGAACGTCATCACCATGACCTCGCCGGAGCGCACCGACTGCTTCTGCCCGCTGATCAGCCTTAAGCAGAACACTCCGCCGGTGGTCTGCGACTGTTCTCTGGGGTGGCAGCAACACACCTGGGAGACCTTTCTGCAGAAAAAGGTCCGGGTGGAATTGAAGGAATCGGTTCTGCGCGGCGGAAAACGGTGTATCTTCGAGATCCATGTGAGCGACGTTCCGATCACGCCCGCATGACGGCCGCGAAAATGGGGTCTGACCCCTTTTCCTCGGCACCTGCGGCAGTATTCCACTTCCCCGTCGCGGTGAAGGCGGTCTCGGTTCCGTCGCCGGCGACGGCCCGCACCGATTGCATGCCTCGGGAAGCTCGTAACCAGAGCGGATGCCGGTTATACCCAATCGATCGGCAAACCGCCGTGCATGTCGCGTACGGCCGCAGAATGGCGACCGCTCGGCGCTCAAGCTTCTCCGGTTGCGCGCCGCCGTGGCGCGGATGCACAATTGGGGTGCATGAGCGCGGCTCTGTTGCGTGGTTATTCGCTCCTGGCAGCCTTGGCCACGATTGCACACCCATCGCCTGCGGACGTGGTGAAGGTACGCGAAATCGGCCTGTCGCCCGGGCGGCCCGGCGCTGCGACATTTCACGCGGACCTCAATCCCGGCACGACGTTCGCAACGGCGGTTTCCGCCTCGGGGGACTTCCTGTCGTTGGTTGCGAAGGAGACTGGCAACTGGGAGTTGTATCGGGTGCGTAACTGGCTGCTCGAATCGCCATCTCAAGAGGAGCTAATACTACCGGGTTTCTTCTCGAAGAAAGACAGGTCCAATCTTGAGAGGCTCGTACCTTACGTGTTCCTCAGCAGCGACGGCGCGTATGCGGTCTGCGCAGCGCACGGGCAGTGGCGGAATTCCTTGTATAGCAGAAACAGGGAAACCCTGAGAGGTGAGGATGTGGTGTCGGCCGTGAACCTCGCCACCTTCAAACGCGTGGCTACGGTCCGCACTCGCGACCTCGGTCTTTTCCCGGTGCGCAACATAGAAATCGATCGCGAAGACTACATCCTCATCGGCAGCGTTAAGATGGATGGCTTAAACGGGCCTGCTTGGAACGCATTCGTGCGGCTGGCCTTGCCATCGCTCTCCCCCGGCCCGCTCTGCCGTTACAGGACCGTTTGGTATTCGGCGGCCGAAAAGCGCTCCGAGCCGGCCGCCGAATGCCAAGCAGCGCTCGGAGCGTCGAACCGTTTTGAGGAGTACCTCAGGACGGAGTTGGAGCCCAAACCGGATTCCAACGCGGGGCGTGCAGTCTGTAAGGACAACCCCGCCCTGTTCTGCCGCTTGCGGGGCGAATACACGGATGACGGGAGGTTCGGCGTCGGCCGGTGGTCGAAAACTTACGAGCTTATGGATTTCGACATCGAGACCCGCAGGAGCCTCGTGGTGTTCTCCGTGGCCAAGCGCTCGGATATCGGCGAGATAAGGCTTTCAGCAGGACGCTCCGAGAGTTTCCAGTTCGCGTACGAGGGCGGGCGCTACTACCTTCTGGTCGTCGAAGATGGAACGCTTTTGACCGTCTACGAGTTACGGGATTAGCAGCGCCTCATTGCAGCGCTGGAAGCCCAGTCGGCCTCGACTGCCCGAAAAAGCCCGGGACCCGTAATGCGTCTGACCCCTTTTCTTACCCCGCCAACTGCCGCAGCACGTACGGCAGAATCCCGCCGTTGCGGTAGTATTCCACTTCCTGCGGCGTGTCCACGCGCACCTTGGCGGTGAACGCGGTCTCGGTTCCGTTGTCGGCCACGGCCCGCACGGTGGCCTGGCGGGCGCCGTCTTCCAGCGCCGCGGGCACGCCTTCGATGTGGTAGGTCTCGCGGCCCGTGAGATGCAGACTGCGCGCGCTCTCCCCCGCGGCGAATTCCAGCGGCAGCACGCCCATGCCCACCAGGTTGGTGCGGTGGATGCGTTCGAAGCTCTCGGCGATCACCGCGCGCACGCCCAGTAACATGACGCCCTTGGCCGCCCAATCGCGCGACGAGCCCGAGCCGTACTCCTTGCCCGCCAGGATCGTCAGCGGCACGCCTTCCTTGCGGTACTCGAGGGAGGCGTCGTAAATCGACATCGGTTCGCCCGCGGGCAGGTGCTCGGTCCAGCCGCCTTCCGTCCCGGGCGCAAGCTGGTTGCGCAGGCGGATGTTGGCCAGCGTCCCGCGCACCATCACCTCGTGGTTGCCGCGGCGCGCGCCGTAGCTGTTGAAGTCCTTCGGCTCGACGCCTTGCGCCATCAGGTAGCGGCCGGCGGGCGTGTCCTTCGGAATGGAGCCCGCCGGCGAGATGTGGTCGGTGGTCACGGAATCGCCCAGCATGGCCAGCACGCGCATGCCGCGCAGGTCGCTGAGCGGCTGGGTGGGGTCCGCCATGTCGTCGAAATACGGCGGCCGTTTGATGTAGGTGGATTCGCGGTCCCACTCGAAGGTGAGGCCGGCCGGCACGGGCAGGTTCCGCCATCTGGCGTCGCCGTCGAAGGCGTGCGCGTATTCGCGCTCGAACATCTCGGGGCCGATGGCCGACCGCACGGCGTCGCGCACTTCCTCGTCCGATGGCCAGATGTCGCGCAGAAACACCGGCTGGCCGGAGGGATCCTGCCCCAGCGGCTCCGCGGTCAGGTCGATCGCCACGGTCCCAGCCAGCGCGTATGCCACCACCAGCGGCGGCGACGCCAGGTAGTTGGCCTTCACCTGGGCGCTGATGCGCCCTTCGAAATTGCGGTTGCCGCTCAGCACCGCGGCCACCACCAGGTTATCCTTGCGGATGGCCTCGGCCACCGCCTCGGGCAGCGGGCCGCTGTTGCCGATGCAGGTGGTGCAGCCGAACCCGACCAGGAAGAAGCCGAGCATCTCCAGGTACGGTGTCAGCCCGGCCTGGCCGTAGTAGTCCATGACCACCTTCGATCCCGGCGCGAGGCTGGTCTTCACCCACGGCTTCACCGTCAGGCCGCGCTCCACGGCCTTCTTCGCCACGAGTCCCGCCGCCAGCATCACCGAGGGGTTGGACGTGTTGGTGCAGCTCGTGATCGCCGCGATCGCCACCGACCCGTTCCGAACGCCCTCGCCGCCGGCCGGCGCATTGGGGAAGGCCTCGGCGAAATTCTTCGCGACGGCAGCCAGCTCCACGCGGTCCTGCGGGCGCTTGGGTCCGGCCATCGACGGCGCCACGGTCGCCAGGTCCAGCTCGACCGAATCGGCGTACCGCGGGTCGGGCGTCGCATCCGTGCGGAAAAGCCCCTGCTCCTTGGTGTAGGCTTCCACCAGCTTGATGGTCTCCGGCGGGCGGTTGGTGACGCGCAGATAGGCCAGCGTTTCGCCGTCCACCGGGAAGAAGCCCATGGTGGCGCCGTACTCGGGCGACATGTTGGCCACCGTGGCGCGGTCCGCCAGGCTGAGCGCGCTCAAGCCGGGGCCGTAGTATTCCACGAACTTGCCCACTACGCCTTTCTGGCGCAGCAGTTGGGTGATGGTTAGGACCAGGTCCGTCGAGGTGCAGCCTTCGCGCAGCCTCCCGTGCAGCTTGAAGCCCACCACCGGCGGCAGCAGCATCGAGATGGGCTGCCCCAGCATGCAAGCCTCGGCTTCGATGCCGCCCACGCCCCAGCCCAGCACGCCCAGGCCGTTGATCATGGTGGTGTGGGAGTCGGTGCCCACCACCGAGTCGGGATAGGCCATACCGCCGGCCTGGAACACCACCGGCGCCAGGAATTCCAGGTTCACTTGGTGGACGATGCCGGTATCCGGCGGCACCACGCGGAAGTTGCGGAACGCCGTCTGGCCCCAGCGCAGCAGCATGTAGCGCTCGCGGTTGCGCTGGAACTCGAGGAGCGCGTTCACCGAAAAGGCGCCCGCGTTTCCGAACTGGTCCACCTGCACCGAGTGGTCGATCACCAGGTCGGCGGGCAGCAGCGGATTGGCGCGGCCGGGGTCGGCGCCCATGGCCTCGAGCGCGTCGCGCATGGCCGCCAGGTCCACCACGCACGGCACGCCGGTGAAGTCCTGCAGCAGCACGCGCGCCGGCATGAAGCTGATTTCCTTTTGTCCGGCCCCGCCGCCGGCGGCCACCTGCTGGATGTCCGCCGCCGTGACGCGTTTCCCGTCCTCCCAGCGCAACAGGTTCTCGAGCAGAATCCTGGTCGAAAAAGGCAGGCGCGAGACCGCCCCCACGCCGGTTTCCTCCAGCCGTGCCAGCCGGAAGAACCCATATTCCCGATTCTCCACACGCAGCTTTCCAGCGGCGCCAAAAGTGTTCTTCGACATGACTCCGATTATAGTTGGCGCGCGGCGTGAGAGAATAGGTGACCATGACGCGACGAATCGGTTTGTGTTGGCTGGCGGCCGTGGCGCTCGCCGGTTGCGGCTCCCGAAAGGAGCACGCCAAACGTTACCCGATGGTGGGTGAAATCGTGGCGCTCGATCCGGCCACCCACAACGCCACCATCAAGCACCGGAAGATCGGCGACTGGATGGAGGCCATGACCATGGAGTTCACCGTCAAACCCGACGCCGAGTTCGCCAAGCTGCACGTGGGCGACCGCATTCAGGCCACGGTGGTGGTCCAGGACCCAACCTACTGGGTGACGGACGTCAAGGTCATGGGCGGGGGTGGCGGCAAACCGTAACGCGGCTCCCCGGTCCTTCGTGTTCGCGACGCCGCAGTCTTATGTGGGGCAGGTTGGCAGCCTGCGGCGGGTCGTCAACCCGCCTGCCGACGCCTGCGCAGAACCGTCCAGACCGCCGCCGGTTCCCTACTCGTACCAGTTTCGCAGGCGCACCTCGATGCCGGTGCCAGCCAGCGCACGCACGAAGTCCTGGGGGTCCACGCCGCCGCCGCGGTAGTGGTACGGGTAGACGATGGCCGGGCGGAACGCCTTCACCGCTTCCGCCGCGGCCAATGGCGACATGGTGAACGGCAGGTTCATGCACACGAAGGCCACGTCGATATTCTTGAGCGCCTTCATCTCCGGCGTGCCTTCGGTGTCGCCCGAGAAGTAGAATCGCTTGCCGCCGTAAGTCAGCACATACCCGTTGCCGCGGCCCTTCTCGTGATACACCGTGCCATCGGACGCCGGCTTCATATTGTACATGGGGATGGCTTCCACCTTGAACTCGCCGATGGTGCGAGTCTCGCCGTTCGAAATGACGGTGCAACCCTTCACGTCGGCCGCGGCGGCTTTGGGCGCCAGGATCACGGTGCCCGGCTTCCTGAGCTTGTCCACGATGGCGGGCGCCATGTGATCGAAGTGGTCGTGGGTGATGAGGATGTAATCGGCCTGTGGCATCCCGCCGTACTTGCCCTGCGACGGATCGACGTACAGGATCTTTCCGCCGGCATTGATCATCAGGCTGGCGTGCTGGATGGGCGTCAGTTCGAGCGGGCCCGCCGAGGTGCGGAACACCTCGGGCGCGGCCGCAAAGGCCAGCACCGCCGGAAGCATGAGGGGTAGCGATCGGATCATAGAGCCGATTGTACTCCGCGCGCCCTACGCGTGCGCGGCCGATGCGGGCTTGTGGCGGAGGGCGAGCGGCAACACGTCGCGGCGCGTTTCGCCCGTGTAAATCTGCCGCGGACGGGCGATCTTGCGCTCCGTGTCCGCCAGCATCTCCAGCCACTGCGCCAGCCAGCCCACCGTGCGTGGGATGCCGAACAGCACCGTGAACTGGTCGGGCGTGAAACCCATCGCCTGGTAAATAATCCCCGAGTAAAAGTCCACGTTGGGATACAGTTTGCGCCGGATGAAGTAATCGTCGGAAAGCGCGATGCGTTCGAGCTCCAGGGCGATGTCGATCTTGGGATTGCGGCCGGTCACCTCGAAGACTTCCTCGGCCACCCGCTTGACGATGCGGGCGCGCGGGTCGTAGTTCTTGTACACCCGGTGTCCGAAGCCCATCAGCTTGCGTTTGCCGCTCTTGACCTGCTCGATGAAGCCCGGGATGTTCTCGTTCCGGCCGATCTCGTGCAGCATGTTGAGCACTTCCTCGTTGGCGCCGCCATGCAAGGGGCCGGAGAGCGCGCCAATGGCCGCCGCCGTGCTGGCGAACGGATCGGCGCCCGCGCTGCCCACGCCGCGCATGGCGTTGGTGCTGCAATTCTGCTCGTGGTCGGCGTGCAGGATGAACAGCACTTCCAGGGCGCGCGCCAGCACCGGGTTGGCCACGTACTTCGGCTCGGTCCGCCTCCACAGCATGTTCATGTAGTTCTTGGTGTAGCCGAGCTCGGGATCGGGATAGACGTAGGGCAGGCCCAGCCGGTGGCGATAGGCGAACGCCGCCAGCGTGGGCATCTTGCCGATCAGCCGGATCGCCTGCTTGCGCCGCACCTTGGGGTCGGCGATGTTGCGGGCGTCGGGGTAGAAGGTGGAAAGCGCCGCCACCGTGCTCATCAGGATCCCCATGGGGTGGGCGTCGTGGTGGAAGCCGTCGATGAACTTCTTCACGTTCTCGTGGAGCATGGTGTGGCGCAGAATCTCGCCGTCCCAATTGGCCAGATCGTTCGCGGTGGGCAAATCCCCGTGGAGCAGCAGGTAGGCCACTTCCAGGAAGGTGCAGCGCTCGGCAAGCTGTTCGATGGGATACCCGCGATACAGAAGGATGCCCGCCTCCCCATCCAGAAACGTGATGGCGCTCTGGCAGGATGCCGTATTCATGTAGGCCGGGTCATAGGTCATCAGCCCGAAATCGTCCGGGCTGGTCTTGATCTGGCGGAGGTCCATGGCGCGGATGGTCCCGCGGTAGACCGGCACGGTGTAGCTTTTCTGGGTCCGATTGTCGGTGATGGTGAGCGTCTGGTTGTCCATGCTGGCGTCCTCCTGGGATGACTCGAAAAGGTCTGGGCACTGCCCTGCAATACAATTTCCACGCCCAATTGTTGCACAATTCCACGGTTTGTGAATAAAAACGGCCCTCGGCGGCTCCGCATGGTGGCAAACCAGCGTGCTTTCGCCCAGGTGTCTGGGTATGCAACCCCAGGTGGGTGCGCGGCGGTGGAAAACCGGGCGGCGCGGGCCCAGCGTGACAAATCGTCCACAGGTGCGTCCAATCCAGCAGAGAGAACAGGAGTTGGAGGCGCGGTAAACTAGCGTGATTATGGCCCGGGATGCAGCCGGCGCGGCCGGGGCCCGATTGAATCCGCAAGTCGATTCGCTGATTCGGGCGGCCCAGCGTGGCGACCAGGACGCGTTCGAGCAGTTGGTTCGTACCTACGACCAAAATGTGCTCCGCCTGGCCATGAACCTTCTGCGCTCGCCGGAAGACGCCCGCGATGTTTACCAGGAGGCGTTTCTCCGGGTGTACCGCAACCTCCACGCATTTCGCTTCGATTGCAGTTTTCATACCTGGCTCTACCGCATCGTGACCAACATCTGTCTTGACCAGTTGCGGAAGCGGAAGGTGCGGAAAGAGGAATCGGGGGTGGTGGAGACGCCGGGCGGAAGCATCGACCGCATGGAGACCTTCGAAGAGGACGCCGCCGAAGCGGATCCCGAGCGGGTGATGTGGAACCGTCAACTGCGCTCGCGGATCGAAAACGCCCTGGGGGATCTGAGCCCTCGGGAGCGCATGGTTTTCGAACTGCGCCATTACCAGGGGCTGCGATTGCGGAACATCGGCGAGATGCTGGGCACCACGGAAGAGGCCGCCAAGAACTGCCTGTTCCGCGCGACGCAGAAAATGCGTGTGGTATTGGGAGATTTTCTATGACTTGCAATGCGGTTGGGAAGCTGATTCCCCTCTACTTTTACGGCGAACTGCCGGCCGGGGTGGAAGACCGCGTGGAGGCGCACCTGCACGAGTGCGCCGTGTGCACGCGCGAGATGGACCGGATGGCTGCGCTCTCCGGGGCGCTGGGCCGGCGCCAGGCCAAAGTCCCGGCGCCGCTTCTCGGCGAATGCCGGGCGGATCTGAGGGCCGCTATCCAGGGCGGCGCGCCGCCGGCGGGCGCTCCGGCGAAGGGCCCCTGGACGCTATTCCTGGAAGCTATGGGCGCGACGCTTGCGGGATTCTCCCGCTGGCGCACGCCGGTGGGCGCCGTGGCGCTGGTGGCCATCGGCTTCGTGGGCGCGCGATTCAGCGGCGCGGGGCGCACCTGGTGGAAGCCGGCCGATGACGCCGCCTTCGCCACCGTGCGCAGCGTGCAGGCGGATGACTCCGGGCGCGTGCAGATCGCCTTCGACGAAACCCGCCGCAAGGTGATCTCCGGGCGAACCGATTCTCCCGACATCCAGAAACTGCTGCTCACGGCGTTCCACCAGAACAATCCGGACGTGCGCGTGGAATCCATCGGACTGCTGTCTCCCGGGACGGACACCGCGGAAGTTCGCGACGCCCTGCTGGGCGCGCTCGATCGCGACCCCAACGCCGGCGTGCGCCTGAAGGCCCTCGACAAGTTGAAGCCGCTGGCGGCGGATCCGGAAGTGCGCAAGACCATGGCCCGGGTCCTGCAGACCGACGACAACGCGGCCGTCCGCATGCAGATCGTGGACCTGCTGGTGACGCGGCGCGACGAATCCACGGTGGGCGTGCTGCAGAGCGTGGTGCAGCGGGAAGATAACAGCGGCGTGCGCCAGAAACTGGAGAAGGCTCTCAAGGATCTGAATGCTTCGGTCGGAACGTTTTAGTCTCCCTCGGGCCGCCGCGCTGGCGGCCACCGCGCTGCTTCCGATGGCCGCCTCCGGCCAGCAGGATCTCACGCGCGAAGGCAACGCGTGGTCGCGCACCGTCACCATGGCGGTGGCCGCGCAACCCGGGCTGCGCATCGAAGCGCACGGGCCGGTGACACTCGAAGGCGGCGTTTCGAACGACATTCAGTACACCGTCAAGTTCAGCGTGGCGGCGCCGGACGTGGCGGAGGCCAAGCGTATCCTGGAGCGCCTGGAACCGCGGGCCGTCCGCGGGCAAGGCACGGCCACGCTGATCGCGCCGGGCGGACCGGCGCTTTCCACGGTTTGGGTGAAAGCCCCGCGCCTGGACGCCGCCACGATCTCGACCACCGGGGGCGGCGTGGACGTCCGCGGCATCGACGGGACGTTGAGCGTCGAGGCCGTGGGCGATTTGCGCGTGGACCGCGTGGGCGGCGATTGCAGCCTCTTCACCGGCGGCGGCGACGTGAGAGTCGGCCAGGCGGGCGGCGGACTGCGGTGTACCACGCGGGCCGGACGCATCGAGGTCAGATCCGCCCGGGGCGAGGCGGTCTTCGCCACCGATGGCGGCGATATCGTGGGCTGGCAGATGGGTGGACCGGTGAGCGCGCATACCGGCGCCGGAAAGGTGCTCATCGTGGCGGCATCGGGCACCGTGGACGCTTCCACCGGCGGCGGCGAAATCCAGGTGGTCCGGGCCGGAGGCGTGGTGACCGCGCGCAATATGTTGGGGCCGGTTACCATCGGCGGCGCCTCCGGAGTGCAGTGCGAGAACGCCGCCGGCGGCGTCCGCGTGGGCAACATCCTGGGGCCGATGCGCATCTCCACCGCCATGGGGAGCATCGTCGCCAGCCTCCTGGGAAGCAGGATTGCGGATTCTCTGCTGGCGACTGCCGATGGTGACATCACCGTGGCGATCCCGTCCAACGTGGGTGTGACGATTCGCGCCGATAACGAATTATCCGATACCATGCGCCGGATCACCTCGGAGTTCTCGAACATACGGGCGCGCCGCCAGGGCACCCACCTGGTGGCCGAAGGGCCGGTGAACGGCGGTGGACCGGTTCTGCAGATTGCCGCGGCGGGCGGCACGATCTATATCAGGCGGCTGCGATAGACGGGGATTGAGGAGATCGACGATGAGGAACTTACTTGGATTGGGCATCGCGCTTCTGGCCGGGATGAGCTTCTGCGCTCCCGGCGGGCTGGCGCAAAACGCCCCCGAGGGGCGCGTCTTCGGGATGTACTTCCGCGGCTCGCGTTTGGGAATCGGCGTGGCGGACGTGACCCTCGAGCGCGCCAAGGCTCTCAAACTGAAGGAATCACGGGGCGCGGAAGTCACCATGGTGCGGGACGACAGCCCGGCGTCCAGGGCCGGCCTCAAGCCCGGCGACGTGATTCTGGACTTCAACGGCAAGCCGGTGCAGAGCATGGTAAACCTGCAGGAGTTGGTGGGCGGGACGCCCGCCGGCAGTGAGGTCAAAATCGGAATCTGGCGCGACGGCCAGTACACCACTCTCACGGCCACCACCGAGAGGCGAACGGTGATCGAGACGCCCGGCGGCACGATCGATTTCGACGGCGTCACGGTGAGCATTCCGCCCATGCCTCCCATGCCGTTCATGCCGACCGTGAACATCGACATTCCCACCTTCGTGACCATGGTCCACAGCGCGGCGCTGGGCCTGGACGAGGAGTCGTTGCAGCCCGACGGCCAGTTGGCGGAGTTCTTCGGCGTGAAGGATGGCGTGCTGGTGAAGTCCGTGGCCCACGATTCCCCCGCCGACAAGGCCGGCTTCAAGGCCGGCGACGTGATCGTGAAGATGGGCGACGCCCGGGTGTCGAACACCCGCGACGTGGCCTCCGCCCTGCGCGCCGCGCGCCCCGACCGCGGCCTGCCCGTAACCGTGGTGCGCAATAAGAAGGAACTGGCGCTGAGCCTGACTATCGAGGACCGCCGGAATGCACGGCGCTTCTGAAATAGGGGTCAGACCCCATTTTCAGCCCGGTTCCCGGATCGCCAGCCCGAAACGGCAGTAGCGGCCGTCATGTTCCCGGTCTGTTCTCGGTAATTCTACCCAAGCGCGGCGCGTTCCGGAAATTCTCCGGCTCGAATCCATAGAAAAATCCAATCCTTGCCATAGAAAGTTCCGTCTTGGAGGCCGCCGGAGCGCGGGCGACAATTAACCCTGAGGCCTTATTGGTTCCCTCGATGAGAGTACTCCCGAAAGTATGCACCCTGGCGGCCCTGGCGTCCGCCACCCTTCTGGCTCAGGCGAATCCGGATCTGCAAGCCAGAATCGCGGCCGTCGATGCCGCTACCAAGTCGGCCCAGTCGGCCGGCGATAATGCCTGGATGCTGGTCAGCTCCGCCCTGGTCCTCATGATGACCGGACCCGGGCTGGCGCTCTTTTACGGCGGTTTGGTCCGCCGCAAGAATGTCCTCGCAACCATGATGCAGAGCTTCGTCCTGATGGCCGTGGTGACCGTGGTGTGGGCCGTGGTGGGCTACAGCCTGGCGTTCGGCGGCTCGGGGCACTTCATCGGCGATTTCCGTTTCGCGTTCCTGCATAACGTGGGCAGCGCGCCCAACCCCGATTACGCGCCCACCATCCCGCAGCAGACCTTCATGATCTACCAGCTCATGTTCGCCATCATCACGCCCGCCTTGATTTCGGGCGCGTTCGCCGAGCGCATGAAGTTCAGCGCCATGCTCCTGTTCACGGTCCTCTGGAGCCTTTTCGTGTATTTCCCCCTGGCCCACATGGTGTGGGGCAAGGGCGGCCTGCTCAACGCGTTCAGCGGCGGCATATTCCCATGCTTCGATTTCGCCGGCGGCACCGTGGTGCACATCAGCTCGGGCGTCTCCGCGCTGATCTGCGCGCTCTATCTGGGCAAGCGCGTGGGCTACCCCGACACTCCCATGAAGCCGCACAGCCTGGTGCTCAGTTTCATCGGCGCCTGTCTGCTCTGGGTGGGCTGGTTCGGCTTCAACGCCGGCAGCGCCCTGGCGGCTTCCGGCCTGGCCTCCAGCGCCTTCGTGGCCACGCATTTCGGCGCGGCCGCGGCGGCCCTCGGCTGGATCGCGGCGGAGTGGATTCACACCGGCAAGCCCAGCGTGCTGGGCGGCATCTCCGGTTGCGTCGCCGGGCTGGTGGCCATCACCCCCGCTTCCGGTTTCGTGCAACCCTTCCCCGCGCTGCTCATCGGCTTGGCCGCGGGCGTGGTCTGCTACACCGCGGTGGTCGCCATCAAACCGAGGCTGGGGTACGACGACTCGCTCGACGCTTTCGGCGTTCACGGCTGCGGCGGAACTCTTGGCGCCCTCCTCACCGGCGTCTTCGCCACCTGCCTGGTGAACGACGGACTCAAGGACGCCGCCGGCAAAGTGCTGCCCCTCGGAGCGATCGACGGAAAAACCGGCCAGGTGCTCAACCAGCTCGTGGGTTGCGGCGTCGCCTGGGGCCTCGCCATCGTGGGCACCCTCGTCATTCTCAAGATTTGCGACCTGGTCGTCGGAGTGCGTGTCACCCGGGAGCAGGAAGTGGAAGGCCTGGACCTCAGCATGCACGGCGAGGAGGGGTATATCCTCGAATCATAGCTGGTTCCGCCAGCCGGATGAACTTATGAAGAAAATCGAAGCCATCATACAGCCCTTCAAGCTCGACGAAGTGAAAGAGGCGCTCATGGCCATCGGCATCGACGGCATGACCATCACCGACGTGCGCGGCCACGGCCGCCAGAAGGGTCACAAGGAAGTCTATCGCGGGCAGGAATACAACGTTGATCTCCTGGCCAAGGTGAAACTCGAACTGGTGGTCCCCTCTGGGCGCGCCGACGAAGTGGTTCGGACGCTGGCCGCCGCCGCCCGCACCGGCAAGATCGGCGACGGCAAAATCTTCGTGTTCGAGGTGGCCGAGACCATCCGCATCCGCAATGACGACCGCGGCGAATCCGCACTCTGAAAAGGGGTCTGACCCCTTTTTCCCGGGCGACGCCCGGGCCGCCCTCGCCGAACGCGCCGCCCAGGTGGACCGTTCCGTCCTGGCGGCCGCCGGCGGCCTGCTTGCCGGGGTCCCCGAAGGCTTGAGCCTGCTCGCCGCCGGAGGATACGGCCGCCGCCACCTGTTCCCGTGCTCGGACGTCGACCTGCTGCTGCTGTTCGCCTCCGAACGCCTGGCGCTCGCCAATCGGGAATCCGTCGCCGCCTTTCTGCGCGAGCTGTGGGACGCCGGCCTGCGCGTCAGCCACTCCGTCCGCACGCCAGCCGAGTGCCTCGAGGTCCACGACCAGAACGTCGAGCTCAACATCAGCCTGCTGGACCAGCGCTTCCTGGCCGGGGACCGCGCGCTGTACGCCGGATTCGCGGACCGCCTGCCGCGTTTCCTCCGCGCCAACCGCGAAATCCTGGTGCGCAACCTCGCCCGTCTCACCCGCGAGCGCCACGCCAAGTTCGGCGATACGCTGTACCACCTCGAGCCCAACCTCAAGGAGACCCCCGGCGGGCTGCGCGACTTCCAGTCGATCGCCTGGCTCGAGCGCTTGCGCGACGCCGGTTCCGGCGATCCCGCCGCCTCCGCTCCCGGGGAGTTGCGGGAAGCCTTCGATTTCCTGGCGCGCGTGCGGTGTTACCTCCACCTCCGGACGGGCCGCGATTCCAACGTGATCGACTTCGACGCCCAGGAGTCCATCGCCGAAGAGTGGCAGCCTTCCGGACAGCCGCCTTGCGGCGACGCCTCCGCCTGGATGCGCCAGTATTTCCGCCACGCCCGCGCCATCTACCGCGCCGCCGCGCGCGCGCTCGAGAGCGCCGAGGCCCAGTCCAGCTCCCTCTTCGCCCAGTTCCGCGACTGGCGCACCCGCCTGGCCAACGCCGACTTCAGCGTGCACCGCGAGCGCGCCCACTTCCGCTCCCCGCACCAGTTGGACTCCGATCCCCAACTCTCGCTCCGCCTGTTCGAATTCGTGGCCCGCCACGGCATCCGCCCATCGCTCGAGGCCGAACGGCAGATCGAAGCCCGGATCGAGAGCCTGCGGCAGTTCTTCGCCAGTCCCGGGCCGCGGTGGCCGGCCGTGGAGAGCATTCTGTCGCTTCCCGAAGCGCCCATGGCCGTGCGCGCCATGCACGATACCGGCGTGTTGACCGCCGTCTTCCCCGAACTGCGGCGTATCGACTGCCTGGTCATCCGCGATTTCTTCCACCGCTACACCGTTGACGAGCACACCTTGGTGGCCATGCGGAACCTGTGGGACCTGAGCGGCCAGGCGGCGGCCGCCCCGACCTTCGGCGGCCTGCTCGACGAAGAGAAACAGCCCGGCCTGCTGCTGTTCGCCCTGCTGTTTCACGATTCCGGCAAGGGCTCCCTCTCCGAAGGGCACGTGGACGGTTCCCTGCGCCTGGCCGAGAGCGCCATGGCGCGCATCGGGGCGCCCCGCGCCGTGCGCGAACTGGTCCGGTTCCTCATCGCCTACCACCTGGATCTGTCCGCCGTACTCCAGTCGCGCGACGTGTACGACCCCGCCACCATCCGCGAGGTGGCCCGCCGCGTGGAAACCGTCGAGCGCCTCAAGAGCCTGACCCTGATCACCTGGGCCGACGTCGGCGCCGTCAACCCCGAGGTCATGACGCCCTGGCGCGCCGAGCAGTTGTGGCAGCTCTACCTGATGGTCTACAACGAGCTGACCCGCGAACTGGAGAGCGACCGCATCGCCGAGCAGTCCGCCGGCCCGCCCGAACGGGCCGCCTTCCTGGAAGGCTTTCCCACGCGCTATCTGCGCACCCATACCGAAGCCGAGATCGACGCCCACATGGAGCTCGAGCGGAGAAGCCGCGAGCGCGGCGCCGCCGTCGACGTCCGCCGCCTCGAAACCGCCTGGCAGTTGACGCTGGTGACCACCGACCGCCCCGGCCTCTTCGCCGCCGCCGCCGGCACGATCTCCAGTTTCGGCATGAACATCCTGAAGGCCGAGGCGTTCTCCAACCGCCGCGGGCTGGTGCTCGATACTTTTACCTTCGCCGACCCCAACCGCACGCTGGATCTCAACCCCAGCGAAGTCGATCGCCTGCGCTCCGTCACCGCGCGCGTGCTGGCCGGCAAGGCCAATGTCCGCGAGCTCCTGCGCGACCGTCCCAAGCCCAAACTCCCCAGCCGGCAGGCGGCCTTCCCCGCGCGCGTGTCCATCGACCCCGACGCCAGCGCCACCGCCACGCTGATTGAGATTGTCGCCCAGGACCGTCCCGGCCTGCTCTACGACCTGGCCTCGGCGATTTCAGGCTGCGGCGGCAACATCGAAGTCGTCCTCATCGACACCGAAGCGCACAAAGCCATCGACGTCTTCTATGTCACCGCCGGCGGGAAGAAGCTTGACGCCGCAGAGCAGGCCGTCATGGCGGAGTCCCTCCGCCGCGCCTGCCAACCCGCCCAGTAAGCGAGTTCGATGCCCTCCTGCCCCGCGGCTCCTCATTCGGAACGCACGATATCGGCGGGCTGAATCCGCAGCACCCGGCTGGCCGGCTGTGCCGACGCGGTCACGGCGGCCAAAATCACGACGGCGGAACTGAGCCCCAGCGCCGGCACGGACCAGGCTGGAACGCCACTGATTTGCGATGCCAGCAGGAGTCCACCGGGAATCGCAATCGCGAGGCCGAGCGCCAAACCGGCAGCCGCCAGCCTCACTCCGCTCGCGAGCACGGCCACTACGATGTGCCGCGGCGTCGCTCCCAACGCCAGCCGTATCGCGAATTCCCTGGACCGCCGGGAGAACAGCGCGCTGGTGATGCCATGCAATCCCGTGACGGTGAGCAGCAGCGCCAGCAGCCCGAGTCCGTACAACACCTGGGTGGCCGCGCGCTCCAGGAATAGCCAGTCCCGATAGTGCTGCCGCAGCGTCTGGGCGGATGCCACCGTCGCCCCCGGTTGTGCCGCCGCCATCCCGCTCCGCAGCGCCGCCACGTAAGCGCCGGGGTCGCCATTCACTTCGATGGCGAACGTGACGCCTCCCCAGGAGCGTGCCGGCGTGAGCGCGATGGCGCGAGGCCGGGGCCGGTCGTAGATGGTTTCCCATTTGGCATCCTGGAACACACCCACGATTTGCCGCACCGCGCCGTCCAGGCGGATCTCCCGCCCTACCACGCCGCCCGAAGGATCGAGTTGGCGTGCCAAGGTCGCGTCCACCAATACCCCGTGCTGGTCGCCGGCCGCCAGGTCGCGCCCGGAGAGAATCCGCATCCCGAGTGTGGAGAAGAATCCGGGGCCTGCCGAGCCTCCCAGTACCTCGCGCGGCTCCTGCCCGGGCGTCTCCAGTTTGAGCGTCGGCCCGACCGAGCCGGAAAGTGGAACGATCGCTCCGTAGGCCACGCGGCGGACTCCGCCGATGCGCGCCAGGCGGTCGCGGACGGCTTCCCAATCCACCGGCCTCGGGCTCCCGTCGTCGCTCGTCGGCAGCAGCACGCCCAGCGCCACCGGACGCTCGGGGTCGAATCCCGGATCGAGGCGCCCCACCCCCGATACGGTGTCCAGCACCAGCCCTGCGCCGAACAGCAGGACTTCCGCGGCCGCCACTTGCATCACGATCAGCAGGCTGCGTATGGGAACGCGAATGCGCAGCACGCTGACGGCGGAATCCTGGCGCAGGCCGGAAAGCAGGTCCGGGCGGGAGCCTCGCCAGGCGGGGACCAACCCGAAAGACAGCGCCGCGGCGAAGATCAGCGCAATGGCGTACAGCCAAACGCGGGGACCGAACGAAAACTCGAAGTGGAGGGGGATGATCATGGACGGCAGCAAGCCGGGGAGAGCCCGCATCAGCACCCTCGCGCCCGCCAAGCCAAATGCCGCTGCCAGCGTCGAGAGCACCGCGCTCTCCACCATCCATTCCCGCATGAGCCGCCCGCGCGAGGCCCCCAACGCCTGCCGGATGGCGGTTTCGTGGCGCCGCTCTTCCGCCCGGGCCAGCAGGATGCCGGCCACATTGGCGCAAGCCACCGCCAGCAGAATGCCCAGCAGCGTCACGCCCATGGCGGTCATAGTGATGCCGCCTCTTTCGTGGTCCGCCATAGCGGCGTAGGTGTAGCCGCTCAAGTACCGGTTGCTATCCGGCCAGTCCTGCGCCAGTTTGCGGCAATAACCGTTTACTTCCGCGGCCGCCCCTTCCACGGATACGCCGGGCCGCAAGCGCGCCCAAACGGTCCCGGCGCGGTGGTCGCGCCGCTGCGCCGCGAGGCGGCCGCCCCACGGCTCAACCGAATACCACAGGTCGGGGACGAAGATCCCGCTCATACTGGGGAATCCCTCGGCCGCCACGCCGCCCACCGTCATGCTCTGGCCGTTGATCGGCAAAGGCTGCCCGACGATATCGCGCCGCCCCGCCAGTTCGCGCATCCAAAAGCGGTGACTGAGGATCACGCTCGCCCGGCCCTGGAGGAAACCGGGCCCCAGCGCCATCGGCACTCCCATCACGCCGAAGAAGTTTTCGCTCACCATGTTCGCGCCAACCAACACGCGCCGGCCGTTCATAGTTACCGTGGCAGCGCCCCTGCTTTCGTACGCCAGGCCTGAAAACGAGCGCAACGAGCGGCGGAAATCCTGGAACTCGGGGTAGGACACTCCCAGGTAGGGTTTCACCGCATTCGGCCGCGTGTCCCGGAACATGATCTCGACGATTTCCCGCGGCGCCTTCACCGGAGCCGGCGTCAGGAAAAGCCGATCCATCACGGAGAAGACCGTCACGCTCGGAGCGAATGCCAGCGCGAGCGAGAGAACCGCCAGCGCCGAGGTGCCCGGAGACCGGCGCATCCGGCGGAACGCCTGCCGCACGTCGGCGCGCCACGCGTCGAACGCGGCCCAGGCCCAGACGCCGCGCGTGTCCTCCTGGACGCGCGCCACGTTGCCGAACTTCCGCAACGCCGCGTGGCGCGCGTCGGCCGGGGTCATACCGCGGGCGATGTTGCCGTCCGTCTCCATGGCCAGGTGATCGGCGATGTCCCGCGCCAGTTCCTCTTCCATGCGCCGGCGCCATTTCATAGACCGCCCCCTTGCGCCGCCGGACGCATGACCCGTGCGATGGCTCGAGCGAACCTCTCCCATTTGCCGCTCTCGAGGGCGAGCCGCTTCCGGCCTTTCGCCGTCAGCCGGTAGAACTTCGCCCGGCGATTGTTCTCGGAGATTCCCTCTTCCGCGCGGATCCATCCGCGGCGGAGCAAACGGTGCAGCGCCGGGTACAACGACCCCTGTTCCACCTGCAGCACGTCGCCGGAGCTCCGCTCGATGGCATGGGCGATGGTGTGCCCGTGCGCCGGCCCCAGCAGCAGCGTGCGCAGGACCAGCATGTCCAGCGTCCCCTGCAGGAACTCGACGCGATCCTTCTCTTCACCAATAGACATTCTAGGTGAAGGGTACTTCGGATTCACCTAGAATGTCAAGGGGACCGGGCGCTCCGGCCCGCGCGCCGGCGCTGGGCGGATCCGCGCTTCCCCACCAGCGGACGAAGCCGGTCTCGCCGTGAGCTATAGTAAGCGCTTGCCTATGCCCCGAATGAGACCTTTGACCGCAATCGCCTGGCTGGCGCTCGCAGTAGCGCCCGCCGTGTCGTCCGCCCAGTCCGCCGCACCCGCCGTGCTGCGCATCGACGCCGGCAAGGTGGCCGCCCGCGTCAGCCCCATGCTCTACGGGCTGATGACCGAAGAGATCAACTTCTCCTACGATGGCGGCCTGTATGCCGAGCTGGTGCGCAACCGCAGTTTCATGGAGGACGCCAAGGCGCCCGTCCACTGGACGCTGATCCAGGAAAACGGCGGCACTGGAACCATGGCTCTCGACCCCTCCCAGAAGATCGGCGACGCCATCCCCACCAGCCTCAAGCTCACCATCACGGCGGCCTCCGCCTCGCGGCACGTGGGCATCGCCAACGAGGGGTTCTGGGGCATCCCCGTGCGGCCCAATACGCGCTACCGCGCCTCGTTCTACGCCAAGGCCGCCCCCGGATTCAAGGGTCGGCTCAACGTCTCGCTGGTGAGCAACGACGGCCCCGCCATACGCGTCCTCAACCAGGTCCCCAGCCTCACGAACGAGTGGCGGAAGTACGAGGTCCCGCTCACCACCGGCAACGCCCCGGCCTCCGCCGCCAACCACCTGCTGATCTCCGCGGCGGCTCCCGGCACCGTCTGGTTCGGCATGGTGTCGCTCTTCCCGCCCACGTTCAACGAGCGCCCCAACGGCAACCGGCGCGACATCATGCAACTCCTGGCCGATATGAAGCCGGCATTCCTGCGCTTCCCCGGCGGCAATTACCTGGAAGGCGGCACCATCGCCACGCGCTTCGATTGGAAGAAGACCATCGGCGACGTCTCCCAGCGCCCCGGCCACATGGACGACGCCTGGCGCTACTGGTCGAGCGACGGCATGGGCCTGCTGGAATTCCTGGAATGGTGCGAGGACCTCCACATGGAGCCCCTGCTGGCCGTCTATGCCGGCTACTCGATGAACCGCGAGGGCTTGCAGCGTGTCGCGCCCGGGCCCGACCTGGCGCCCTACGTGCAGGACGCGCTGGAGGAAATCGAATACGTTACCGGCCCCGCCGCCACTACCTGGGGCGCGCGCCGCGCCCAGGACGGCCATCCCGCCCCGTTCCCGCTCTCTTACGTCGAAATCGGCAACGAGGATAACTTCGACCGCGCCGGCGGCGGCACTTACGAGGGCCGCTTCGCCCAGTTCTTCGACGCCATCAAGGCCAGGTATAACAAGCTACAGGTCATCGCCACCACGCCAGTTACCACCCGCACCCCCGACGTTATCGACGAGCACTACTACCGCAACTCCGAGGACGAGATGGCCTCCTACGCCCACATGTACGACGACCGCCCGCGCACCGGCCCCAAGGTCTTCGTGGGCGAATGGGCCACCCGCGTGGGCCGTCCCACGCCCAACCTGAGCGCGGCCCTGGGCGATGCCGCCTGGATGACCGGCATGGAGCGCAATTCCGACCTGGTGATCATGTCGAGTTACGCCCCGCTCTTCGTCAACGTGAACCCGGGCGGCATGCAGTGGCCCACCGACCTGATCGGCTACGACGCCCTCAACAGCTATGGCTCGCCGGCTTACTACGCGCAGAAGATGTTCAGCCTGTACCACGGCGACGCGGTCCTGCCGGTGGAAGCCCAGGACGTGCCCACGCGCCTCTGGCAGCCGCCCACCCCCAGCCGGCGCCGCGGACCGGACGGCGAACCCCCCGTCACTCAAGCCACCCGGCCGCAGCGGCCCCCGGCACAGCAGGTGCCCACGCTCTTTTACAGCGCCACGCTCTCGAGCGCCACCCACACCATTTTCCTGAAGATCGTGAACCGCGCCGCCGCGCCCCAGGAGGTGCGCATCGAGATCGGCGGGGTGGCCTCGATCGAGCCCAAGGGCCAGTCGGTCGTGCTGAGCGCGCCCACTCCCGACGCCACCAACTCCATCGCCCAGCCAACCCAGGTGGTGCCCGTCGCCGCGCCCATCGACGGGCTGGGCACGTCCTTCACGCGCACTTTCCCGCCGTACTCCATTACCGTGCTGCAACTGAACGGTAAGTGATGGCGGAGTCCGGTGCTGCCGAAGAAGATCGAGAACTGGGTCTCAGACCGCGTGGTTTGGTTCCAGTGCCGCGGGCCGCTCCGTCGAAAGTCATCGCCCCAAGTACACCCGGGCAAAGCTCGCGCTCGCTTTCATGTGATTCTGCGGGCCGGAGGCCCATGGGCACTCGCTCACGCTCGCGGTTCTGTCCGGGCCGCTCCGTCGAAAGTCATCGCCCCAAGCAAACCGGGGCAAAGCTCGCGCTCGCTTTCATGTGATTTTGCGGGCCGGAGGCCCATGGGCACTCGCTCACGCTCGCGGTTCTGCCCGGAACCGCGAGCGTGAGCGAGTGGCCCGGATTGGCACTGAACTTAGCGGTCGAAGAACCAGGGCGTGGGAGCCGCAGAGGTGTCCGTGCAAATCGCTGAAAAAAAGCAGCTTCCCGAAGGCTGCAATTCGGAGGTCAAAGACTGGCGGCCTGTGATAAACTCAACGGAATCCGGGAGCCAGGATGGGAATCCTGGCTTAGGATGGAAACTCCGGTTCGACCTTAAGGAGGCATATCCGTGAGAACTGCTGTGCTTGCGTCCATGGCGCTGCTGCTGCTTGGTGCGTTTCCGGTGGCAGCGGCCGATATCGGCGGCAAGTGGGCCGCCCAGGTCCCGGGGCCGGGTCACCTTCTTCTGGAGCCGACCTTCACCTTCAACGTGGACGGCGCCAAGCTGACCGGCACCATGACCTTTCCGCTGGGCGACCAGGTTTTCCGCCTGGAAATCACCGAAGGAAAGGTCGGCGGCGACGACGTTTCCTTCGTGGTCATCGGCAAACTCGGGAACTCGGAGATGAAGTGGATCTTCAACGGCAAGGTCGCGGGCGACAGGATCGAATTCACCGTCGAGCTTCAGGGCGGCCCGGGAGGCGCCGCTCCGCGGGAGTTCGACGTTACGGCGAAGAGGGCCGGCTCTTAGCCGCGATTTGGGCTAGCATCGTAGAGACGGAGATGACTATGAAATCAGGGCGGCAGATCAGCCGGAGACAGTTCGTGGGCGCCGGAGTGGCGGCCACCGGCGCGGCGGCTTTCGGCATGACTCCAGCGGCGAGCTCGGCGGTCGAGAGCGGAATCCCGAGTTTTAACCCTCAGATGGAATACCGCCGGTTGGGCAAGACCGGCCTCATGGTCTCGGCTGTCGGCCTGGGCGGCCATTGGAAACGGATCCAGGCGGTGGTGGGAGGCGGCCCGCGCTACTCGGTCGACAGTCCGGACTTCATGAAGAATCGCGCCGACGTGCTGGATCGATGCATGGCCGTGGGCATCAACCACCTCGACACGGTGGAAGCCAACGAAGTGCGCGTATACGCGAAGTTGCTGGCCGGCGGGCGGCGCAAGGGCATGTATTTCGGCTATGGCTGGCCGCAGAAGGAGCCCCGCGTTCCGCAGTTCCAAAGGGCCAGGGCGCTGATGAAGGGTCTCGACGAGAACTTGCAGGAGACCGGCCTCGACTACGTCGATTGGTGGCGGCTGACCGCCTACGAAAACGGGGGCGAGCACACCTTCCACGAAGCCGAAGAGATGATTGCCGCGCTCGATCAGGCCAAGCGGCAGGGCAAGGCGAGATTCACCGGCGTTACCACGCACGACCACGAGTGGCTGAAGATGATGATCGAGCAATACCCCGCCCAACTGGATGTGGTCCTGTTCCCGTACACCTCGGACTCGAAAACGCTCCCGCAGGACAGTTTGCTCGATACCGTCCGGAAGTACGATGTCGGCGTGCTGGGGATCAAGCCCTTTGCCAGTAACTCGCTTTTCAAGGGCGACGGCTCTCCCGGCAGCCCGTACGCCGAAGAAGACGCCAAGCTCGCGCGCATGGCGATACGCTACGTTCTTCTCAACCCGGCGATCACCGCGCCGATACCGGGCCTGATCAGCGTCGCCCAGGTGGATAACATGGCCAAAGCCGTGCGGGAGCGGCGGGAACTGGACATGAAGGAAGCGGGCGACCTGCGGCGGGCCAACCGGGAGATGTGGGCGAGGCTGCCGGATAACTATCGGTGGCTGAAGAAATGGGAATACGTCTAGGGCGCATTTCCGCGTGCCTCGCCGTGGCCGCTTTCTGCTTTGCGCCGGCCACGGCGCCGGCCGCCAGCAACGATCGCTGCCTGGTTTGCCACGTTAACTACAAGACCGAGGATCTGGCGGCGAAACATCTGAAGCAGGACATCGGTTGCGAGCAATGTCACGGCAGCTCCAACGCCCATTGCAGCGATGAAGACAACCTCACCGCGCCCGAGAAGATGTACCCCCGGTCCAGGATCGCGGCGATGTGCGCGGAGTGCCATCCGAAACACACCGAGAGCGTCCCCGCCGCCGATATGAAGGCGAAGGTCTGCACCGATTGCCACGGCAAACACCGTCTCACGGTCCGTACCCGCGTGTGGGACAAGGAGACCGGCAAGCTGGTCAAGGAGAACTGAACCCGGATAGCCAAACCCGGGGACACGGCCGGAACGGGGAGCCGGCGATTGCGGCGCGCGGGCGCCCGCCGGCGGCGGAGACCGGGAGTGCGCGGGTTGTCAGCGCCGGTCCCAGTGGACGCGCACACGATCGTGGCCGTCGGTGGCTTCCAGGTCGAGCGAGCGGACGGTCCCAGCGCGTTCGTCGACGGCGACGGCCAGGGCTCCGTGCAGGCGGCCGTCATCCGCCACGGCATCGATCTTGAGGCGTTCGCCGTCACGGCCGATGAGGGCGCCGGTGAGCACCATGGCGCGCCCGCGTCCGGTCCGGAAGGAAACCATGGCGCGGCCCCCCCGGTCGATGTCGAGGCTGACGTCGGAGAGGCGCAGCGGGGCCTCGTCGTTGTAACTGGCGCTTCCGGAGCCGCGGCCGCCGTAATGGGTGACGTTGTTCCGGACGAAGCCGTCGCCGGAGCGGCGGTCCTCCGGCCCGGGCGCGGGTCCGTCGAGCGTGTGCGCGCCGGGCGCCGGTTCGCCGCCGGCGGTCCACATCAGCCGGAAGTGGTACCGGCCATAGCCGCTGTCGGTATCGAGGATGCGGACGACCACGGCGAAGCCGTTGCGGCTGCCGGGCGCCTCCACCAGGCGGATCTGGTTGCGCTTGTCGATGACCTCGAAAGTGAACCCGCGGACTTCGCGGCTGGGCAAGGGCAGGTTGCATTCCGAACCGTCGTCGCGGGCTTCGCGCCCGGACAGGGTTCGCAGAAACACCGTGTCGCCGCGCACGGAGACTTCGATCTCCTCGTCCACCTGAAGGCGGATGTCGCATTGCCCCTTGCCGGGCGGAACGTCCGGGCGGGTCGTCTGCCGGACGCGAAACTGCGAGTCGGCAATGGCCGGCAGGCAGGCCAGCGCGGCCAGCGCTATCACCCTAAGTCGCATAAGTTCAGCATAACCGAGTTGGCGCGGCGCGACCCGCTCATTCGGCTCTCCCAGCGGCAATGCCGTTCCAGGGAGGGAAGACCTTAACCCTTTGCCGGCAGCCCCGACACGCCCGCCGCTCCGGCGCGCCTGGCGCGGCGGACGAAGGACTGGTCGAACGACACAAAGGCAGCGCCGGGTGGGCGGCTGGCCAGGTGCATCGCATCGGCGAACTCGATGCCGTGGGCGGTAAGGGCTAGCGCCGCCGCCACCCCCGGTTCATCCTCGGCATGCACGTTCTCCAGGCCGAGCAGCTTCGTGAATGCGTCGCGGATGGCGCCCTCCTCGAAGCCGTACAGGCTCCCGAGCACCCAGCCTGTTTCCAGCAACACCGTCTTCGCAATCCAGATTGGCCCGGCCGCGAACAGGCGCCGTGCTGCTGCCTCCTGCTTGGGGTCGTCGCCCGTCAGCAACCGGACCAGGACGTTAGTATCGACCGCGGTCATGACGCCGGTTCACCTCGCGTGCAACGACGGAGTGCATCTGGGCTGGCGTTTTAGGCCTGCGGCCGGCGCGCAAACAGCCCGCGACCTCGTCGAGCCGGGCGGCGGGGAAACGGCCGGCTGGACGAAGGAGAACGCCGTCGCCGGTTTCCTCGACCGTGAACTCCGTGCCCGGTCCCCAGGCGCGAGAAATCCGTATCGCCGTGGGCAGGACGATCTGACCCTTGGTGGAAAGCCGGGTGGTCCGCATCGGTAAGACTCCAGTAAGATTATCGCACGGATGACGGCGCCCCACAATTGAAGACGCCCGGAGCCGCCCCTGGAGGCCGCTCCGGGCGCTGGCGATACGAGCCGTTTGCTTTACTTGCTTTCGATCCGCATGCCGTAGAAGCTGCGGTACACGAACGTGGCCGAAATTGCGAAAAACACGGCGGCCAGCGCGGTGGTCAGCGGGGCGCCGTGTTCGGCGGTCAGCCGTACCGCCAGCGAGACGGCCAGCAGGCCGAACAGCGTGGTGAACTTGATGATGGGGTTCAGCGCCACGCTGCACGTGTCCTTGAACGGATCGCCCACCGTGTCGCCCACCACGCAGGCATCGTGCAGCGGAGTGCCCTTGGCGCGCAGTTCCGTCTCGACCACCTTCTTGGCGTTGTCCCATGCGCCGCCGGCGTTGGCCATGAAAAGCGCCTGGTACAGGCCGAACAGCGCGATCGAGATCAGGTAGCCCACGAAGAAAAACGGCTCCAGGAACGCGAACGAAAGCGTCGCGAAGAAGATCACCAGGAAGATGTTCAACATGCCCTTCTGCGCGTACTGCGTGCAGATGGCCACCACCCGCTTGGAATCCGCCACGGATGCCTTCTCGGCGCTTTCCAGCTTGATGTTCCTCTTGATGAACTCGACGGCGCGGTAGGCGCCCGTGGTGACGGCCTGCGCGCTGGCCCCGGTGAACCAGTAGATCACCGCGCCGCCCGCGATAATGCCCAGCAGGAACGGCGCGTGCATCAGCGAAATCAGCCGCATGAACCTGTCTTCGAGGCCGTGCGTGAGGGCCACGATGGTCGAGAAAATCATGGTGGTGGCGCCCACCACGGCGGTGCCGATGAGCACCGGTTTGGAGGTCGCCTTGAAGGTGTTGCCGGCGCCGTCGTTCTCTTCCAGGTTCTCCTTGGCCTTCTCGAAATCCGGCTTGAAACCGAATTCCTTCTCGATGGACTCGGAGATGCCGGGAAGCGTCTCGATCATGGAAAGTTCGTACACCGATTGCGCGTTGTCGGTGACCGGGCCGTAGCTGTCCACCGCGATGGTGACCGGTCCCATGCCCAGGAAACCGAAGGCCACCAGGCCGAAGGCGAACACCGCCGGAGCCAGCATCAGGGGGTCCAGCACCCGGAACAGGGTGCTCACGTAATAGCCGATGCTCATGAGAGTGAGCATGGTGAAGCCCAGCCAGTAGGCGCTGAAGTTGCCGGCCACGAAGCCGCTGAGGATGTTCAGCGACGCGCCGCCTTCGCGCGAGCTGGTGACGATCTCGCGCACGTGCCGCGAATTGGTGGAGGTGAAAACCTTGACGAACTCGGGGATCAGCGCGCCGGCCAGCGTTCCGCAACTGATCACCGTGGCCAGCTTCCACCACATGGACGAATCGCCGCCCAGGCTCGGAATCATGAACGCGCTGAGCACGTAGGTGAGCGCGATGGAGAGAATCGAAGTGAACCACACCAGGGTGGTCAGCGGCGTTTCGAAATTGAACTTCGGCGCGCCCGAGAAGCGGGCCTTGGCCACCGCGCCGTTGAGGAAATAGCCGGCCGCCGAGGAGATCACCATCATCACGCGCATGGCGAAGATCCACACCAGAAGCTGCACCTGCACGACGGGGCTGGTCACGGCCAGCAGGATGAAGGTGATCAGGGCCACGCCGGTGACGCCGTAGGTCTCGAAACCGTCGGCCGAGGGGCCCACCGAGTCGCCCGCGTTGTCGCCCGTGCAGTCGGCGATCACGCCCGGGTTGCGCGCGTCGTCTTCCTTGATCTTGAAGACGATCTTCATCAGGTCGCTGCCGATATCGGCGATCTTGGTGAAGATGCCGCCGGCCACGCGCAGGGCCGCCGCGCCGAGCGATTCGCCGATGGCGAAACCGATGAAGCAGGCGCCCGCCAGGTCGCCCGGAACGAACAACAGGATGAAGAGCATGATCAGCAGCTCGACCGAAACCAGCAGCATGCCGATGCTCATGCCGGCCTGCAGCGGAATCTCATAGCAGGGGAACGCCTTGCCCCTGAGGGCCGCGAACGCCGTGCGCGAGTTGGCGAACGTGTTGACGCGCATCCCGAAGGCCGCCACCGAGAAGCTGCCCGAGATGCCGACCACGCTGAACAGCAGGATGATGAGGACCTTGTACGCCGCCATCTGCTGCAGGAACCCGAAATAGAACACGATGATGACCGCGATGAAGCACTCCAGCAGCGCCAGGAACTTGCCCTGCGTCGCCAGGTACGTCTTGCAGGTCTCGTAAATCAGCTCGGAGACTTCCAGCATGCAGGCGTGCACCGGCATCTTGCGCAGACGCGTGAAGATGATCAGTCCGAAAACCAGGCCGAAGGCGCTGATCGCCATGCCCCCCATCAGCAGGGTCCGGCCCTGGATGCCGCCCAGGGCGCTCAGGAAAGGCGGAGCGGAGTTGAGCCAGGGAAGCTTCAGGTTGGCTTCGCCCGCGGTTTCCTGCGCCATCAGCGGCGTGCCAGCCGCCGCCAGAAGAAGCAGGGTGAACAGAACCCGCAGAACGCCTGCGGTTCGCTTGGTGGCGGCCAGGCTTCGGCTGATGAGCCGTCCGCCGCCGAGAGTGCTCGAATCGGAGCGCATCGAAAAGTATCCTCCAGGTTTCCGGGAATTAGCGGTCCCTCGACGAGCCTGACCTGCTCGCCGGGGGCCGAGACTGGGACGAGTGACTCGCAGACAACCGAAACCTCAGTATAAGAGATGTGCGCATCGGAATTCAAATGCCTACGGTGCGGTGGGGCGGGGCGGTGGCCCTCCCGCCCGGAACCGCGAGCGTGAGCGAGCGGCCCGAGAGGCGGCATGCATCGCCCGGGACACGCCGCCGTTCTTGCGCGCCATCCGCGGACTGAGCCGCGCGCAGGGAAACCGGGGAATGCGGCGCTTCCCGCTCCGCACGGGCCGCTCGTTCACACTCGCGGTTCCGGGTGGACCGGCTACCCGCATGCGTGTGCCAGGCGGAACGGTTCCTACTCCCGGCAGATCCCGCGCTCGCTGCGCCGGATGAAGCTCACCAGGTGCAGCGTGTCGGGCGTCGGAATCTCGCTCTCGATGCGCTCGAGCGCGTCCGCCAGCTTGAGGCCCGAGCGGTACAGAATCCGGTACGCCTGCTTCAGCACGGCGATATCCGAAGCCTGGTACCCCGCGCGCTTCAGCCCCACCACGTTCAGTCCCTTGGCCGCCACGTAGCCGCCGGCGTACAGGAAGAACGGCGGCACGTCGCTGTTGACGCGCGTCATGCCCGCGATCATGGCCAGCCGCCCGATCCTGGAGTACTGGTGCACCGCCACGCCGCCCGAAATGAATGCCTGATCCTCGACTTCGACGTATCCCGCCAGCAGCGCGCAACTGGCGATCACCGTGCGGTTTCCCACGCGGCAGTTGTGGGCGATGTGGCCCGAGGTCATGATGTAGTTCTCGTCGCCGATTTCGGTGGCCGATTCCGGCGCCGTGCCGCGCGAAATGGTGTAGTGCTCGCGGATCGCGTTGCCATTGCCGATCCGCAGGTAGCTGCGCTCGCCGGCGAAGGCCTTGTCCAGCGGATCGGTGCCCAGCACGGTGCCCGCCGAGATCCGGTTGCGTTCGCCCAGGGTGGTCCAGCGCTTGACGTATACGTAGGGCTCCAGCACGCACTCCGCACCCATCGAGACGTCGCTCTCGATCACGCAGTAGTCCCCAATCTGGCATCCCGGCCCCACCGCCGCGCCGGGATGGATGCGGGCGGTGGACGCCACAACCGCGCTAGGATCGACAGGCATGAAACCGTATGATAAGCGACTGCGGCCCGCTCCGGTTTACCCGGCTCACCCGGGCGGACACGGCGCCCCCGCTTCCACCTCCGGCCGTATGGCCACCACCACTCCGCTGCGCTCTCCGCGATAGACGACTTTCAGGCCGTTGGCCTCGATGAATCCCCGGTCGTCCGGGCCGTAGAGGACGAACATCCGCCGCCCCGCGTCGTAGCGCTCCGCCAACTCCGGTTCGTCGATGCGGGCTCCGTACAGGCTGCGGTAGAAGTTCAGCACCGCCGCGTAACGCCAGTTGACGGAAACGTCCGTGACGCGGTAGGTGCGGCTGTAGTAGGCCACCGTGAAGTACGCGGCCCGCGCGTCGGCATCGAACTTCCAGTCCTTGAAGTAGGTCAACCGCAGGCAGCCCACGAAGTAGCACGCCAGCACCACCAGCATGGCGGTCGAGGCGCGGCGGGAAGCCCGCGCCATCCGCGATGCCGCCGGAAGCGCCGCGGCGGCGCCCGCGGCCAGGGTGGCCAAGGGGACCGAGTAGAGCGCGGTGCGGTCCATGGGCCACGGGATGTGCCACCAGCGGTGCAGCGCCCAATGCGCCACCAGCGCGGCCCCCAGCACCGCCAGCAAAAAGACCGGCAAGGACGCCGCCCTGCGGAACTCTCCGGACCGGCGAACGCGCCCCTCCGCCACCGCCGCCACCGCGTGCCACAGCACCGCCGCGCCCAGCAGAAGCGGAATCAGGTGGTGCCAGCGGTCCAGAAACCCAACCAGATAGGGGTTGAGCAGGAACCGGTTGGGCTCGTAGAAGGAATCGCGCACCACGCTGCGGAACGTCTCTATCAGCGATTGCGAGCCGAACCAAAGCTCTCCGCCGGGCCAGTTCAGCAAGGCGGGCGCGCCGAAAAACAGCGCCGCGCCCAGCGCCGGAACGCCGCAGGCGGCTACCATCCGGACGGCGCCCCAGGCGCCGCGCCCGCGCGGGCCGTCATAGAGAGCCCACAGGCAGATCATGGCCGCTGCACAGGCATCCACCAGGCCAAACGAGAAATTGGCGGCAAACGACAGCCCCAGGCACAGCGATGCGGCCATCCAACCGCGTTCCGCGGAACCGCCCTCGCCGGGCGCCCGCAAATGCCGCACCGTGGCGATGGCGACCGCCGCCAGCAGAAATCCGAGCGCCAGGCTGTACCCCCGGGCGGCCACCAGGAAGTCGAGTACGAACGGGTTGCCCGCCAGACAGACGAACAACGCCAGGCGCGCAACCGGCCCCGCGGCGATGGCCCGCGCCAGAACCACGGCGCTGCCCAGATAGACGGCCGCGCCCAGCAAAGCCGGTGCCCTGAGGGTCAGGTGGCTGACGCCGAAAAGCGCCACCGCCAGCCGCATCAGCATCGAATTCAGCACGTGGTTGTTGGCCGCCGGGTTCCAGTGAGTTGGCCAGGGCCGCGCCACGAACGCCCAGTAGGTGTGGGCCTCGTCGATGGTGATGGACTGTATCGCCGCCCTGGCAGTCTCCCAGAGCAGGAGGAACAGCGCCGCGCAGTAGAGCCAGGCGTTGCGGCCGGGCGGCTCGGGTGTCCTGGCATGGGACGGCGCCAAAGGCATGAACTTGTATGATAAAGGAAGGAAGCCGGGCCGGCGAGTACGGCCGATGCCCATTTTCGCAACCTCGCGACTGGGGAGCGCGTCACTGAAATTGATGCTGTCCTGTAACATTCGCCTCTCGTTTCTGGGCGCGCTGGTGTGCCTGGCAGTCACACCTCTGGGCGCCCAGCCGAATCGCATTTCCGCCGGAATCGGAGCCCGCCAGCCAATGGTTCCGGTAGGCGGCGTGCATTCCAGCGCCACGCCGGCGGCCGACCGGGGCGCGGTGGAGGATTCCTTCGCCATGCCCGGCCTGATGCTGGTGTTCAAACCGTCCGCTGCCCAGCAGGCGGCGCTCGACCAGTTGCTGGCCCGGCAACAGGACCCGTCCTCGCCGGATTACCACCAGTGGCTCACCCCCGAGCAGTATGCCGACAGCTTCGGCCTCAGCCCCGCCGACCTTCAGCAGGTCCGCAACTGGGCCCAGTCGCGGGGTTTCACCATTGCGAACACGGCCCGCAGCCGAACCTGGATCTCGTTCGACAGCACCGCCGGACAGGTCCGCAGCGCCTTCGGGACCCCCATCCACCGCTACCTCGTCAACGGGGAGATGCACTACGCCAACTCGGCCACCCCCACGCTTCCCGCCGCCCTGGCCGACGTGGTGGGAAGCGTCCTCGGGCTGCACGACTTCCGCCTCAAGCCGCACCTCCGCCAGCCGCTTCCGGCCTATACCAGCGGCGGCGTGCATTACATCGCGCCCGGGGACTGGTACACCATCTACGATGTCAATCCGCTCTACGCGGCCGGCATCGACGGCACCGGCCAGAAGCTTGCCATCGTAGGCCAGACCGCCATCAACACGTCGGACCTCGCGGCGTTCCGCAGCCGGTTCGGCCTGCCGGCGCTCAACCTCACGCAGATAGAGTACGGCCATGTGGGGGTCAGTTCCACCGACCTGCCGGAAGCCGATCTGGACATCGAGTGGTCCGGGGCGGTGGCCCGCAACGCCCAGATCGTCTACGTGTACTCGAGCGACGTGCTCACTTCCGTCGTTTACGCCGTGGATAACGCCGTGGCGCCGGTCGTATCCATGAGCTATGGCACGTGCGAGCCGTCGGACCTGGTGGACTTGCCAACCCTCCGGACGTTGGCGCAGCAGGCCAATGCCGAGGGCATGACCTGGGTGGCCGCTTCGGGCGATAACGGCGCGGCCGACTGCGAGATTACCTATGGCTACCCGGCCCAGACGGGTCTGGCGGTGGACGGGCCGGCCAGCGTCCCCGAGGTCACCGGCGTGGGCGGCACCATGTTCAACGAAGGCAGCGGCGCCTACTGGGGCGCGGCCAACGGCGCATACGGCGGGTCCGCGCTCTCCTACATCCCCGAAATAGCCTGGAACGAATCCTCGGCGGCGAACGGGCCGCTGGCGACGGGCGGCGGGCGGAGTATCTACTTCCCGCAGCCTTCCTGGCAGACCGGCCCCGGGGTCCCCAACGACGGGTTCCGCCACGTGCCCGACGTGGCGTTCAACTCCGCCGGGGGACACGATCCCGACTTCCTCTACTCCGGCGGCAGCCTCCTGGCCGGTTATGGGGGCACTTCGTTCGCCGCGCCGGCGATGGCCGGAATCGTGACCCTGCTCAACCACTATCTGACCTCGCACGGCGTGCTGAGCCGGCCTGGGCTCGGCAACATCAATCCGACCCTGTACCGGATGGCGCAAAACTCACCCCTCGCCTTTCACGACATCACCGCCGGCAATAACATCGTCGCCTGCGTGGTGGGTTCGCCGGATTGCAGCAGCGGCGCCATGGGCTACAGCGCTGGCGTGGGATATGACGAGACCACCGGTCTGGGCTCCCTGGACGTGAACCAGTTCGTCGCCAGTTGGGCCGGCAGCCCGGCGGTCTCCGCGGCGGTGGTGGCTTCCATCGATCAGAACCCCGTCTTTCAACAGTCGCCCGACGCCAGCGGCAACCGTTGGGTATTCACCCTGACTCTGACCGAGGAAGCCGGCATCGGCGCCACGCTTACCGGGTTCACCATCGATGGCGCCAGTTACAACTTCGGCTCGTCCTCCATCCCGGCCCTGGGGTCCATCTCGGCCACGATCGGCCTCGCGTCGGTCGCGGTTCCCACGACTGTGACGTTCGTCTTCAGCGGCGTGGACGCCACCGGGCAATCCTGGACCGTGCAGTTTCCGGTGCCGTTCTCCGGGCCGCAAACCCAGTTGAGCGTGGGCGGCGCGGCCAACGCGGCTTCCTACCAGCAGGCCTACGCGCCGGGAATGCTGGTGGCCGTCTTCGGCGCCGCCCTGGGCGATTTTGCGCAGTCGGCGGGCACCATCCCCCTGCCGCAATACCTGGCCGGTTTCGAAGCCTACGTCAACGGAGTGCCGGCGCCGCTGTGGTACGTCTCTCCGACCCAGGTGAACATCCAGATCCCGTATGAGACCCCTACCACGGGCACGGTGGACCTCAACGTCGGCAACCCCTGGGCCAATTTCGATTACTACATCCGGATGAGCCCGGCAGCCCCGGGAATCTTCACCTTCGCCGATGGCACCCTGAACCCCTTTTCCACCGGCGCCCGCGGGCAGACGGTGACCCTGTACATCACCGGAGACGGCAAGGTATCGCCCTCGGTGGCCGATGGCGATACGCCCGCGCCGCACGCCGCGACACCCAAGCCCGTACAGGCGGTCAGCCTCACCGTGGGGGGCGTGCAGGTGGCGACGCCATTGCCGTACCTGGGCATCCCCAGCGGCTTCGTGGGCGTCACGCAGATCAACTTCACCATCCCCACCAATGCCCCGCTGGGCAAGCAGCCGGTGGTCGTCACGGTGGGGGCGGCGTCCAGCCTTCCGGCGTACATCACGGTAACGGACTAGCGCCGCGGCTGCGGGCGCCCCGGCGTCCGCGAGCGCCGGGCCGCCCGCCCACCGCCGCGCCACTCCGCCCCCGCCGCGCGGCGCCCACCCACGCGCCGCGCCACTCCGCCGCCGCCGCGTGATCGCGCCCCCGCCGCGCCGTTCCGCCTTCCGGGTCCGGCACTTCGTGCCACAATGTTAATCGGAGGGAAGAACGGCATGCGATCCCTGGGATTAGGTGTGCTGTTGCTGACCGCCGTACCGGCCTTCGCCGACGTTGCGGCCGGGCTGGCGGCCTTCAGGTTGAAGAACTACGAGTTGGCCTGCCGGGAATGGAAGGCGTCGGCCGACGAGGGAGTCGCCGAGGCGCAATTCGACTTGGGCGTCCTCTACGCACAAGGGTTGGGCGTTCGCCGGGATCTCACCGAAGCCGTCAACTGGTACCGCAAGGCCGCCGAGCAGGGCAATTCGGAAGCCGAGTTTGCGCTGGGACAGTTGTACTCGCGCGGCTGGGGCGTTCCCCGCGACGAAGCCGACGCCCTGCGCTGGTTTCAGATGGCCAACTCGGTGGACTCCGACGGCCCTCCCACCGACTGGTCGCTGGTGGAAGGCTACGGCATGCCGCGAGACCTCAAAGAAGCCGCGTACTGGTACCAGCGGGCGGCCGACAAGAGCCATCCCGAGGCGGAATTCAACCTGGGACGGTTGTATGCCGCCGGCAGCGGCGTGAAACGCGACCGGAATCAGGCGGCGCTGTGGATGAGCGCTTCGGCGGCCCAGGGCTTCGCGCCCGCCATGGCCGATCTGGGAGCGCGCTACGCCTCGGCGAACGGCGTCGCCCGGGACGGCCAACTGGCGTATTTCTGGCTGACCCTGGCCTTCCTCCATGGCCAGAGGAGCGTCGAGAAACTGCGCGCCGCCGAAGCGGCCGAACTGAGCCCCGCCGAGGTTGCCGCCCAGGACCGCGCCGCCCAGAATTGGAAACCGAGGATGGCGGCGAAGCCCAAACCGTAGCGTTGGCCGGGCATGCTTCGGTTCCCGCTCCCAGATTCGATCCCGCCACCTCGCGGGCAGCCGGTTGGCCGAAGCCGGCGCGCGGGCCTTCGCCGCCATGGGCAGCCGGAGGCAGCCTGCCCGCGTCGAAGCGGCGTCCGCCGGGCGGCCATGAGATCGGCGGTTTTGCTGGCCGCCGCCGCCGTGGCTCGCGGCCAGAACCGCGATCCCGGCGCCGTGCTGGAGCAGGCGCGCGCCCAGCTCCGCGCGGTGGCCCGCGGCCTGGATAACTACGTCTGCATCGAAACCCTGGATCGCAGCTATTACGGGCCCGTCGCGGCGGGGGGCGGCCGGCCGCTCGAATCCACCGATCGCGCGCGGCTCGAGGTGACCGTGTCCAAGGGACGCGAGTTGCACTCCTGGCCCGGCGCCACCCGGTTCGACTCGCGCGACGTCGACGAGCTTATCCGCGACGGCCCGGTGTCGACCGGCGCTTTCGGCGCCTATCTCGCCGGTGTCTTCGACAACCCGGCGGCCGGGTTCCATTTCAACGGCGAGCGGAGCGCCAATGGCGGGACGGCGTTCGAGTATGGATACCGCGTGCCGCTGGACGCCAGCCGCTTCCAGATCAAGGTGGGCGCGGCGTGGCATCCGGCGGCTTACGAGGGCGAAGTCTGGATCGATCCGCAATCGCTCGACCTGGAGCGGATGACCATCCGCACCGGCCAGTTGCCGCCCGATGCCGTGTTTTCCCAGGCCGGCGCCACCCTGGACTACCGGCATGTCCGCATCGGCGCGAGCGACGTTCTGCTGCCGCGCCAGAGCCGGTTGGAGGTCCTGCTCAAGAGTGGACGCGAAACCCGGAACACCATCGCTTTCTCGAACTGCCGCGAGTACCGGGCCGACTCGGCGATCGTCTTCGACGTGCCGCCGGAAACCGAAAGCGCCGTGACGCCGCGCGCCGGCCGGGGCCGTGTGGCGATGCCCATCGGCCTGCCCGTCACGCTGGCGCTGACGGCCCCCACCGACACCGGCGCGGCGGCCGCGGGCGACCCGGTAGAGGCCAGAGTCGTCAAGCCGGTTCGCCGCCCGGAATCGTCGGAGGACCTGATCCCCGCCGGCGCGGTGGCGCGCGGCCGCATCCGCCGCGTGGAGCACCGGCTCTTGCCAACTTCGTATTTCCTGATCGCGATGTCCTTCAACCGGGTGGAGATACAGGGGGTCGTATTCCCTTTCGTGGCCCGCGGCGAAGCGGATGCGGATCGGGCCAGGGAGTTGGGCGTCAACCTGGCCATGGGCGGGAGCGGAGTCTGGTCCTGGGGCATCGGCACGTTCCTGTTCCCCACCGGCAAGAGCCGCATGGCGATTCCGGCCGGATACCAATCCCGGTGGTTCACGCTGGCCACCGGCGGCCGTTGAAGGCGGGCACTGAAGTTTTCCGGGCTGCCAACCGATAGATCCAATGCGAGGGTGCGCCAGGGAATCCGGGCGCGATCGAATATGACAATTGGCAGGAAACTCGAGATCGGCGTGGGGACGCTGCTGGCGTTGGTGGTCGCCATCGGCATGGCGTGGCTGGGGCGGCTCGGCGGTCTGGACATCGGCCGGCAAAGTGCCGGGGAGAAAACCGCGCGGAGGCTTCAAATTGCCGCCGAGATGGACTCGGCGGGGTCGGACATGCTGGCGGCGATGCGCGGCGTCGTCCTGTTCACCGCCGCTGGCGATCCGTCGCAGGTGGCGCAAAGCAGGCAGGAGTTCGATGGGGCGGCCGGCAGGTGGCTGAAGTCGATCGCCGGCCTGCGGCCGCTGCTCGTTCAGGACGACCACAGACGTCTGGTTGACCGGATGCGGGACCGGCTGACGGCGTGGCGATCCGTCGCCGCCGAGGTGGAGCGGGCAGCCGCCCGTGGGGATTCCGACGCGGCGTTGAAGATCGCCTCCACCAAGGGCGATCCAATCTACCAGGCGAACGCCCGCGATACGGCCCGTCTCCGCGAGATACGGGACGGGACTCCGGACTCTCAGCGGGCCGGCGCCGCTTCCGTGTCTCGCGCGGACTGGTGGACGGATTTCGGGGCGTTGGTCCTGGCCGCCGGAGCCGGGCTGCTGACGCTGTTCTTCGTGCGCCACACCAGCCGGATCGCGCAGTGTACCTGGGAGCGGACGGCCTCGCCCGCGGAAACCGCCGCGCCCGCGGTGGAAGCCGGCTCGCCCGCGGAGACTGCCGCGCAGGCGGTGGCAGCCGGAGGGGCCGTCGGGAAAGCCGGCGAAATTGCGTTCCGGAGGGATCTTCTCTCGCTCAATGCGGCCCTCGAAGCGGCTCGATCGGGAACTGCGGCCAAGGAGCCGCGGGTTGCCGGCGGCGGAGCCGCCAACCTGGTGCGGCGCTCCGCTCCAGCGGTCACGGACACCGGTCCGGGGGCGGGGACGGCCGGCTAAATCGCCCGCGCGATAATTTCGCGCAGCTCCTCCGGCGTCAACAGGATCGGGTTTCCCTTCATGCTGCCCGCCCGGGCCGCGCCCTCCACCAGCGCCGGGATCGCGGACTCCTCCACGCCGTAGGCGCCCAGCGGCGGGACCTCCATCGTGGCGCAGAGTTGCGCCACCCATCGGGAACCATCCTCCGGCCCGGCGTGCGGATCGCCGGTGAGAATCCGCGCCACCTCGGCGTACCGCCGCAGGGCCTCGCCGGCGGGAGCGCGCTGGTGCAACGCCCGGATGTTGACCTCCATGGCGTAGGGAAGCACCGCCGCGCAGGCGGCTCCGTGCGGCGCCGGGAACATGCCGCCCAGGGGAGCGGCGAAGCCGTGCACCGCCCCGAGTCCGGCGTTGGCCAGGGCGAGGCCGCCCAGCAGACTGGCCCACGCCATGCCGGTGCGCGCTTCCAGGTCCTCGGGTTGCTTCCAGGCGCGCGGCAACGCCAGAGCGGCGCGGCGCATGCCATCTACGCAAAACAGGTCGGTCATGCGGTTGGCCCGCGGCGAAACGTACGGCTCGATGAGCTGCGTGAGCGCGTCCAGACCGGACGACGCCGTGATCGCCCGCGGCAGGGGGAGCGTCAGTTCGGGGTCCACGATCGCCAGGCGCGGCAGCATCCCGAGCGAGCGCAGACTGGCCTTCACCCCGTGTTCGGGCGAGCGAAGCACGGCATTGCGCGTGACTTCGCTGCCGGTGCCGGCCGTGGTGGGCACGGCGATCGTCGGCACGGAAGGCTGTGTGAGGGGCTGCCCGCGGCCGGCGATCTCCAGGTAATCGAGCGGGTCTCCGGGGTGGGCCAGCAGCGCGGCCACCGCCTTTCCGGCGTCCATCGCGCTGCCGCCGCCGATGGCGACGACCACGTCGCAACGCGCCTCGCGGGCCCGCGCCACACCCTCGCGGATCGTGGCCACCGTGGGCTCCCCCGCGGCGGCCATGGATATGGGCGTTACCCCAGCGGCCGCCAGGGCGTCCACCATGGGCGCCGCCCGGCCGGCCCCCGCGCCGGTCACCACCAGCGCGCGCGAACCCATGGACGCCGCCGCGGCGGGGAGTTCGTGCCGGGCGCGTGCGCCAAAGCGGATGCGGGTGGCCGTGGCGAACTCAAACGGCATGACTCACCAATCTCCGCCGGCCGGGTCGACGTTGAGGTAGGTGGTTCGCGTGCGAGGCTCGGCCAGCCACTCGGCCGCCGCGGCAGCCCACGCTTTGTAATGCGGGGTCTCGCGATGCTGCGCGTGGCCGTCGCGGCTGCGATAGACCTCCACCAGCGTGAAGCGCGTGGGATCTTCGGTTTCCTGGAGGAAATCGAAACGCGCGACACCGGGTTCCAGCCGGCTGGCGCGCGCATTCTCGATAGTAGCCAGCCGGAACGCCTCGACGTGTTCCGGCTTGACGTGTACGTAGACGAGAAGAACGAACATGGCACTACCATTATGGCCGCGCCCGCGGCGGGCCGCCAAGCCAGAACCGCGCGCCGCCGCGCGCCCCGCACGCCGCCAGGCCGGAACCGCGCGCCGCCGCGCGCCCCGCGCGCCGCCAAGCCGGAACCGCGCGCAGCCGCGTACCCCGCGCGCCGTCGAGTCAGAACCGCGCGGAGCCGCGCACCCCGCACGCCGCCAAGTCAGAACCGCGCGCGGCTGCGCGCCCCGCACGCCGCCAAGCCGGAACCGCGCGGAGCCGCGCACCCCGCGTGCCGTCAGGCCAGAACCGCGGGGAGCCGCGCGCCCCGCGCGCCGCCAAGCCGGAACCGCGCGCAGCCGCGTACCCCGCGCGCCGCCAAGTCAGAACCGCGCGCGGCTGCGCGCCCCGCACGCCGCCAGGCAGGAGCCGCGCGGAGCCGCGTGCCCCGCGCGCCGCCAGGTCAGAACCGCGCGGAGCCGCGTGCCCCGCACGCCGCCAAGCCAAAACCGCCACGCTGTGGCGGTTTTGGCTTTTTTGCCCAGTTAAATCAACGAGTTAGAAACAAAACCGCCACAGCGTGGCGGTTTTGCTACGTGGCGTAGTATCCTTCGCGGGTCACCACCGTCATGCTTTTCTTCTTAGCGGTCAGGTGGACATGCCGGTAGACGCCGCCGTGAACCAGCGGATCGGGCGTGTACCCGATGCTGTACTGGCTGCGCAGATCCTCCTGGATCTCGGCGTAAATCTTGTCGATCGGGTGGCTGTGCGAAACCTGGAAGAACCGCCCTCCGGTTTCGCGGGCGATCTGTTCCAGCACCTTCTTGCCGTCGGGCCTTTCGTATCCGCCGCCTCCCGGCATGGGCATCCGGCCCATGCCGCCGCCGCGTCCCATTCCTCGTCCGCCCATCCGCGGGCCGCCCATGCCCTGCTGAGAGTAGGAATCGGGGTCGGAGAACAGTACGGAATAGACCAGTGTGTCGGCTTTCTGGGCGGACGCCACCGCCTCGAACAAGGTGTACTTGCTGCCCGTGTCCACGCCATCGGTGAGCAGAATGAGCGCTTTTCTCCCCTTCTGCTTGGCCATCAGCTCATCGGAGGCCAGGGAGATGGCATCGTACATGTCGGTGCCGCCGCCGGGGCGTCCGCGGCCCTGACCGCCTCCGCTGCGAGGATACCCACCTCCGGGATATCCGCCGCCGGGGTATCCGCCGCCACCGCCCGGGTATCCGCCACCGCCCTGTCCTTGTCCCTGTGCTTGGCGCTGCTGCAACTGCTGCTGGTTCACATGCAGCAGATCCAGCGCCTTCTCCAGGTCTTTGCGGGAAGACGTGAAATCCTGTAACAATTCCACTTCGGTATCGAAGTGAATGACAAACGCCAGGTCGCGGTCTTCGCGCAGAACCTGGTCGAAGAACTGGTAGCTGGCGCTGCGCTCCTGGCTGAGCACGTTGCGCTGGCTGAGGCTGGTATCCACCAGCAGCCCCAGATAGAGGGGCAGGTCGGATTCCTGTGTGAAGTACTTGATGATCTGCGGCTTGCCTTCCTCATCCAGCAGGAAATCGTCCTTGGTGAGGTCCTTGACGATCTTCCCCTGCTTGTCGCGGACGGTGGCGAACAGATTGACCACGTTGACGTCGCTGGAAAACTTCGGCGGGCCACCATCGGGCGTGGCGGCTGCCGGGGTGGGCGGAGCGGGTGCGCTTCCCTGGTCCTGCCCGGCCAACAGGCGGGCCGCCGGGAGCAGGGCGAGAGCCGATAGCAGGTCCCGCCGGGAGATGCGATATGGTATTGGCACGGTTGTTACTAACAGATGCGCCCGCGCCGGTTTTCGTTACACCCCCGGAGCGCGTTTCGGCGCCGGCAGCCTGGCTCTCAGGCGGGTCTCTCGAACACCAGCGCCTCGACGTCTCCGAACCCGCCCAACCCGCGGATGCGCCAACCCGCCAGTTCGGGCCGCGCGCTGAACCAGTCGCGCCAGAAACGAACCGCGCGGTCTCCGCCGTATACGATGAACTCCTGGGACGACGACAGCCTCCCCCGAGCCAATTCCGCGGCGTACCGTTCCGCCTGCGGCGAGGTTTCGAAGGGGAACCGGTACACCGTTCCGCGCACCGGATAGACCGCAAGCTGGGAATAGAGGAAGCTCGACGTCCGGTCGCCGGGGCGCCAGACGGGCGGGCGGGCTTCGATAAAGGGGCTGGGACAGAGGATGGGAACGTCCGCCCCGCCAACCTCCCGGCCGATGGCACGCGAGGCGGCCCGCCAGTTGGAATTGTGGTGGTCCAGCGCCAGGTGATTCCACCGCCCGGCGAAGATCAGAATCCCCATCCCGAGCACGGCCGCCATGGGGCGCCAGAAGCTGCGCGGCAGAAAAACGGCCGCGGCCAGCGTGCCGGCGAGGGCGATTCCCGGAAGCGCCAGATAGAGGTAGCGGGAGAGGAAGACGCTGTCCCCGCTGACTCGCGACAACAGGAACAGACAGCTCGGATCGCACAACCATAAGGCGAGTATCAGAGCGACCGATTCGAGGGATGCGGGGCGGTCCACCAGCGGCCACCGGAACCAGCGGCCGAGCAGGGCGCTCACCGCGCAGAACGGCATCACGAAGCCGGGTTTCAGGGCCTTGGCAAAGTCTCCGCTGGAAGGGATATCGGCCACCACGTGCGCGCTGGCCTGGCGGCTCAATTCCCACGCCTCGCGGAGCACCGGCGCGAGAGAGACGCCCAGCGCCGCGTACACCATGCCGGCCCGCAGCCAACCGACCTGGGACTGGCCGCGCAGCAGACGCACCAGGGTGTAGACCGCGAACACCACGTAAATGGGCCAGAAGAGCAGATGCGCCCTCCACACCAGGGTTCCGAACGCCACGAACCCCAGGGCGTCCAGCCAACGCCCGGAATCCAGCCATCGCACCAGGAACAGAAGACTGGCGCAGGCCATGCAGGTGCCCAGGGCGTACGGGCGCGCGTCCGCCGCCTGATAGTTGAACTCGCGAAGCAGGAGGCACGCCAGCGCCGCGAACCACCCCGCATCCGGATGAATCAGCCGTCGCGCCAGGCGCGCGACCGCCAGCAGTGCGCCCAACATCAACAGCACCGACGGCAGGCGATAGCCGACTTCGGAAACTCCAAACAGGGAATTCGCGAGCCGCGGAAGGACGTAGTACAGCGAGGCCGGCACTTGCGGAGCGACCTGAAACGATGGATCCGCGGCCCCGTGCTGCACCACGAACACGGTGGCCATCTCGTCCACCCAGAAACTGGACGGCAGGGGCACGATCCAGAGCCTGACGATGCACGCCGCGAGCACCGCGGCCAGCAACCAGGTTCGAGCCAGCACGGACGCGGCGGCCGCCAGCCGGCCGTGGGTTCCGTAGGAGGTATCGCCGTTTTGGATCACACCAGCACCCGCTTCTTTGGAAAGGCCGTGGCGCGCCCAGAGGCGGCGCCGATGGCGTCAACACGTCTTAATATAACAGCGTACCAGCCCCGCGCCCGCGAAGCGGGCGCCCGGGCGATTCGCCCGCGAAACGGCTCGAACCCGAGCGTAGTTCTGCGCAAGGCCCGGCGCGCCCACGACCCCAGCGAACCCACTTCCACGTCGCGCCCCCGGGTTGAAGGGCGTCCCGGGCGGGCGGGGTGGCCGGGGCGCGCGCCGCATGGGGCAGGCGGCGTGCGCCCGGTGGGCTGGTCCCCGGCCGGGGCCGCCTGCCGGCGCTGACGCTGCCGCGCCGGATTGCCGCCCGCCCGGCGCTCGGCCGGTTCGAAGTGTTCCGTGTGCCTCGATGCTACCGTGTAGGAATGCCGGGCTTTGCGAGGAAGATCGTCCCATGAACCGGCGCTGGTTGCTGGGAGCGATTCTGGCGCTGGCGGCGTTCCTCCGGCTGTACCAGCTCGCGGCGTTTCCGCCGGGCCTGTACGCGGACGAAGCCATGGACGGGAACGACGCCCGGGCGGCCCTGGAAACCCACCGCTTCCAGGCGTTCTATCCCGAGGACAACGGCCGCGAGGGCCTCTACGTGAACGCGGCGGCGGTCTCCATTGCGGCGTTCGGCAACCGGGCGTGGGCGCTGCGGCTCCCCGCGGCCATCTTCGGCACGCTCACCGTGGCGGGCATCTACATGCTGGGCGCGGAGTTGGTGTCGCCGCCGGCGGGATTGCTGGCGGCCTTTTTTCTGGCCACCAGTTTCTGGCACCTGGTGTTCTCGCGGATGGCGTTTCGCGCCATCGCCGCGCCGCTGTTCCTGGTGTGGGCGCTGTACCTGCTGCTGGCGGCACTCCGCCGGGCGCGCGAGGGGCGGCGGTGGCGCGGCTGGATGATGCTCGCGGGCGCGGTGTACGGGCTCGGTTTCTACACCTACCCGGCTTACCGGGTGACTCCGCTGCTGGTGATGGCCGTGTGGATCGCCCATGGGCGGCGCGGAGCCTGGATCTTCGCGGCTGCCGCGGCTGTGGTGGTGGCGCCGCTGGCGGTCTATTTCGGCGGCCATCCGGGCGCGTTCTGGGGACGCGCGGCTCAGGTGTCGGTGTTCGAGGGGCCGCGGCCGGCGCTCGAGATCGTTCTGAACTGCTGGCGGACGGCGCGCATGTTATTCACGCGCGGGGACCACAACTGGCGTCACAACGTGGCCTGGCAGGCGGAGCTGTTCTGGCCCGTGGCCGCCTGCCTGGTGGTGGGCATGGTGGCCGCCTGGAAGCGGCACTGGCCGATGCTCTTCTGGCTGGCGCTGGGCATGGCGCCGGCGGCCGCGGCCAGCGAGGCGCCGCACTCGCTGCGCGCCATCCTGATGCTGCCGGCCGCGTGTCTGCTGGCGGCGCTGGGGGCGCAACGGGTTTACGCGTGGCTGGGCCGATGGGCGCCGGCCCGCGCTCTCGAAGCCGCCGCGGCGGTGGCCTTGCTGGCGCTGTGCTACCAGCCGTATCATGCCTACTTCGACGTCTGGGCGCGGGATCCGAGGACCGCCGAGGCCTTCGACGCCCGCTACGGCGACCTGGCCCGGCGGATCGCCGCCGCGCCGCCCGGGCAGCCCAAACTGGTGGTGGCGGCGCTCGCCGGGATGCAGGTGGGCGGCCTGCCGGTCCAGTTGCAGCCCGTCATGTTCCTGACCGGAAGCTACACCGCGCGCGAGCGCCGCGAGACGCGCATTCGCTACGTCGCCGGGCAGCCCGGCGATACCGGGCTGTGCCGCCAGGTTACGCAACGGGAACCCGGCGCGGCGGTCTTCTGCGTGCCCTGACGGTGAAGGCCGCGCCAAAAGCCGGCGATGAGGTACGGCTGTGGCTGAGCGCGATGCCTCACTTACAACCTGGGAAACCCGCATCCGGGGCGCCCTCCGTGCCGGGTTGCGGGTGGCCGAATGGTCAAACACAACCCGGTACTGGTACTGGTCGATGCCGGCGGAGAGATATCTAACCGGCCGGCTGTTCGGGGCGATGGTGGGATGGATCGCCGGCTGGCCGGTGGCGACGGGGAAGACGCGGACGATGGGCGGCGAGGTGTTTGTGGAATCCGCTGAAAAGGCGGGACTTTCCGGTTCCGGGTGTTCCAGGCACGGCGATCCGTGCACCTTGCGGGGCGAGGACGGCTCCCGGTGGAACGGATGCGGTTCGCAAGACTGGGGGATGGCGGTTTGGCTTATACTCCATGGGACTGGGAGGTCCAAAACGGAAGCTCCGGGCGTGAAAGGGCCAGATGCACCCAGCGCGATGAGCGTATAATTTCACAGGACGAACCGGATCCGCGATTCTGCAAGTTCGTAATGGAGGACCAAACGCATGTCGATAATGGACACCTTACTCACCGCTCCAAATAACGTCAGAATGCGTCTCAAGGGTGGAGTGCCGAAAGAAAGTCTCACCGACGAGGTATTTTACAATTTTGTATATTATGCGAGGAATCACTGGCACTATGCGGCGGGCCGGATTTCCGCTGTGGGTGACGCTCGGAAGCTGCTCGACGGAACGGGCAAGGAGGCGGCGTGTCAAGGCTTTACCGCCGCCCTCAGGTTGGTCTTCACAGACGGATTAGGTATCGGTCCGGAGAAAATGGCCGCCGTGGGTATTAAGTACTACTTCTGGGCGTCCCCGAAATACAAGTGCTTCGACCCGCTGGTCAAGGGCAACATTCGCAAGCTCCACGGTCTCAAGACCTACCACCAAGGGACTATCTTCAGCGAGCACTGGTACTTTCAGTGCTGTGGCAAGTACTACGATCCCACCATGGCGTGCATTTACCGTGTAAAGGACGAGTTGGTCGTGGAGACGTTTCCCGCGGCGTGGGATCCTGGAACCCCCGATAATCAAGCCAGTGGCACTTACATCAATCTTACCGACTCGAGGAAGCTGCTAATCACCACGGACCAGCAAACCTGCATCCTTATGAAGAAAGGCGAGGCAAGGCACGGTTTCACCTCGGCGTGGGTGTTGTTCGAACCGACCAAGGAGAACTTCCAGCAGGCTTTCGGCAAGTTCTTGAAAGAGGACATGGAATCCGGCACGGGGAACGGGCTGCTCACCCAGTTTATTCTGCATTGCCTCAACGCCTCGGATGACTTCCAACCTACCGTACCGCTGATACTTTTCCATTAGGCGGGGGCCCGGCCGTCGAGGGGCGCGTTCATCGGGGCGGCGGCCAGGGCTCCGATCTCACACCGCCGGCGGAGCTTCCACCGGGGCCGTCCGAAGCACCGCGGCCAGGGCGATCACGCCGCCGGTTTCCTCGGTCAGCGGGGTGAAGCTCCAGCGGCGCCCGGCGACATCCACGGAGACGGCGCTGCGGCTGCACGCCGAGCGCTGCACGGCCCAGCGGATGGAGGCGTCGGCGGGCGGCAGAATGTCCCACAGAAACTGGCCGCGCAGGTCGGCTTCGCCCGGCGGCGTCATGCCCTGGCCCCGCGGGCACAGGCGCTCGATGCGGCCGTCGCGGTCGAGGATGAAATGCGCCAGACCCGCGGCTTCGCCAATCGCGGCGGCGCACTGCGACAGCTTGGCCACCTCCTGCACGGCGTCGTGGCTGTCGGTTATGTCGGCCAGGCAGCCGGCCATCCCGGCGAAGCCGCCGTCCTCGCGGAAACGCGGGGCGGCCCGGCCGAGCACCCAGCGGTACTCGCCGTCGCGGCGGCGCATCGGGGCCTGGGCCTGGAACGGCTGGCGCGCCTGGAGGGCCGTCCAGTAGGCTTGCCGCAGCCGCTCGCGGTGGTCGCGGTGGATGGGGTCCAGCCAACCGTCGCCGAGTTCGTCGTGCAGGGTTCTTCCGGTGAACTCCAGCCATGCCCGGTTGACGAATACACAGGCGCCGTCGGCGTCGCTGCACGCCATCAGCACCGGCGCCGCGTTGGCGACGGCTTCGAAGCGGCGTTCGGCTTCCCGCAGCGCGCGCTCGGAATCGAGGGCGTGGCAGACCACGGTGCGCATCTCGATGCGGGCCGCCAGCAGCTCGGCCAACTCCGCCAGCGCCTGCGCGTCGGCTTCCGCGAAACCGGGCCGTGGGCTCCGGTCGGCAATCACCAGCGCGCCGATCGGCATTCCGTCGGCCGCCCGCAACGGCGCGCTGGCGATGAAGCGCAGGTCCCGGCAATCCAGCCCCTCGGGCGGCCGCGCGGCGGTGTCCGTTACGATCAGCGGCGCGTCCGGCACGCGGGGTTTCGGCAGGGCGTCGAGGAACGGCCAGTACTCCTGGCCGGAACCGATTCGCCTGGCCACGTCCATGCCCCGTCCCAGCAGCGCAATGTAGGCCACCGGGACGTGGAACAGGCGCTCCACGGCCGCCGTCAGCCGGCGCAAGGCGGGGAATTCGGCGCACTCCGCCAGGTCCTTCAGGTAGGCACAGCCTTCCGCACAACACCGCAAGTCCACTATGGATTCCTCTGGTGGATCATATCGGTTCGACCGCCGCGAAGTTGAAGCCTACGGAAATCGAGGGATGCTGCCGATAAACTATGCGAGCAAGTTGTGGGCGCCACAAATAGGCTGGTCCCGGTGGAGAACGCAACCGAGGAGACGCTGCTACGCGTCGTGCAGATTCTGCGGGGGATGGTCGACACGGCCGGCCATGCCGAAGACGTTCGGGAAATCAAGTCGAAGCTCGCCGATTGCCTGAAATCCGTCCTCGAGGAGGTCGAGCGCCGGCATGGGACTGCGGCTACCAGCCTGGATTCCACTACCGGCTTGCCGGATCGGGCGGGGGCGGAGGATGCCATCCTCAGAGCCTATGCGGCGGATACCCCCGCGTGCGTGGGTGTGCTGGTGGTGGACCGCCTGAACACCCTGAAACTGAGATTCGGCAACCAGGTAGGCGACGAGATCCTGCGGCACTACGCCGAGGCGCTGCGGCAGAACCTACCCTCCGAAGACCGGCTGTTCCGCTGGGGAGGCGGCGCCCTGGTGGCGCTGCTCTTGCGTCCCGCGCGCATCGAACAGATGCGGCGCGAATTCGGCCGCCTGGTGGACACCGGGTACGAGCACACGGTCAACACGCCTTCCCGCGTGGTTCACCTGCCAATCCAGCCGCGCTGGGCGGTCTGGCCGATGATGGCATCGCCGGCGCTGCTGATGCAGAAGCTGGACAGCTTCGCCAGCATGCAGACGCGCCCGGAATCGCCGGGAAGCGGGTGAGGGACGGGGCTGTAGGCCGCGACATGTGATAGCTTTCTCCTCATGGGCGATATCACGCTCCTGGTGCTGGCGAATCCCGCCGACCGGCAACTGGCCATGCTCGAGGCGCTGCCGGAGGAGACCCACATCGCCGTCGGCGAGTCGGCGGAGGCTTTCGAAAGGGCCGCGGCGAAAGCCGACGCCGTCTTCAACTGGTCGGGCACGCGCGCGCTGTTGAGCGAAGTGCTGGCCATGGCTCCGGCGGCGCGCTGGGTGCATACCCGGTCGGCGGGGCTCGACGACCTGTGGTCTCCCGAACTGGCGGCGCACCCGGCTGTTTTGACCAATGCGAGCGGCGTGTTCAGCGCGTCGCTGGGCGAGTGGGTGCTGGGCGCCATCCTGTATTTCGCCAAGGACTTCCGGCGCCTGACGCGCAACCAGGCGGCGGGCGTCTGGGAGCCGTTCGACGTTTCCTTCGTCGAGGGCCAAACGGTGGGGATCGTAGGCTTCGGCGACATTGGGCGAGCCGTGGCCGCGCGGGTCCGGGCCATGGGAATGCGGGTTCTGGCGCTGAAACGGCACGCCGCGCCGCCCGGCCATGCGGATCCGCTGGCGGAGCGGATCTACGCCACCCAGGCCCGCTGCGAAATGCTGGCTCAGTGCGACTACGTGGTGGTCGCCGCGCCGCTGACGCCGGAGACCCGCGGCATGATGGGAGCGGCGGAATTCGCCGCCATGAAGCGCGAGGCGGTGCTGGTGAACGTCGGGCGCGGGCCGGTGGTCGAGGAGGCCGTGTTGATCGAGGCGCTCTCGCGGGGGGTTATCAAAGGGGCGGCGCTGGATGTCTTCGACCGGGAGCCGCTGCCCGCCGGCCACCCGTTCTACCGGCTGGAGAACGTGCTGTTGTCGCCCCATTCGGCGGACCACACGCCCGACTGGCTGGAACGGGCTATGCGGCAGTTTCTCGAGCAGTTCGAGCGGTTTCGCAGGGGCCAGCCGCTGGCCGGCGTGGTGGACAAGCGCCTGGGGTACTAAGGACGGCCCACGCCGTGCCGGAAGCCTGCCGTCAACCTGCTAGAATGTCTGTGTCACATGTTTAAGCGGTTTGTTTTGTGGGACTACCCGCGCGCTAGCTGGCAGTACGACGTGGTGGTCGGCATCATCCTCGCGTTCATCTTCCTCACTCCCCGCGAATGGTTCCGCGATCAGCCGCGCATTCCAAGCGCCAGCAACATCTTCCTGCTACGGAAGGAGAACGGTGGGGCCATATATTGGGTGCCCGCCGGGCTGGTGGCGGGAGTCTCCGCAAGTCAGATTCCCGCGGCCGTCACTCCTTCGCTGCAGAGACGGGGCGAGCGCGGGCTGACGGTCACGCGCGTGGAACCGGTATTGGACTCGGAGGGCGAGCCCCTGGGCTACACGGTATTCACGCGGCCATGAAGGAGCGGCATTCGATGCGTGGTTTGCGGCCGGTTGCGATGCTGGCCGGCGCACTGGCGGCAACCTGTGGAATACCGCCCGGCGCTTCCGGCGCGCAAGATCCCCTGCAGGCGGTGTTCGCCCGCATGGACCGGACGGCGCTGGACTTCAAGTGGATGACCGCCAGCGTGCGGAAGACGGCTTATACGGCGGTGATCGACGAGAGCAGCACCGAAACCGGCAAGATCATGGTCCTGCGCCCGCGCCCGCACGAGCTGAAGATCCGCTTCGATTTCGAACCGCCCGACGCCAAGCAGGTTATGATCGACGGGACCAAGGCGGAGATCTACTATCCCAAGACGAACAGCACCCAGGCCGTGGTCGTCGACAAGCGCAGCAAACCCATGGTGGAGCAACTGCTGCTGCTGGGATTCGGCAGCACTTCCGGGGACTTGCAATCGGCTTACTCGGTCCGCTATCTGGGACCGGAAGCCGCGGCGGGCGAGCCGGCGCAACGCCTCGAGCTGACGCCCAAGGACAAGGAGATGCTGCAGCACTTCCGCAAGATCGAGCTCTGGATCGCCGACTCCAACGGGATCGCCGTGCAGCAGAAGTTTTACGAACCGGGCAAGAACTACAACCTGGCGGAGTTTACCCATATCGACCTGCGGACGCGGGTTACGGAAGCCGATTTGAAACTGAAGATCCCCAAGGACGCCCACAAAGAGGCGACCATCGGGAAGCGTTACTCCCCCTAGCATATGAAGCCGACCAGAGCCAGTTCCAACCGGCTGCACTATCTCGATTGGGTTCGCGGAGTGGGCGCCATCGTCATGCTCCAGGGGCATGCCTTCGATTCGTTCCTGAAGCCGGACCTGCGGCCGGGCGGCGCCTACACTCTGTCGCAATTCGTGGGCGGGATGCCGCCGGCGATCTTTCTCTTCCTGACCGGCGTCACCCTGGCCTTCCTGATGGACAGCACGGAACGCAAGGGGCTGCCGCCGCGGGAGCGCTTTCTGACCGCTCTGGGCCGTTCCCGGTACCTGTTCCTGCTGGCGTTTGCGTTCCGCCTGCAGTCGTTCATTTGCGGGTTTTCGGCCGCCTGGCAGGGCCTGTTCCGCGTGGATGTCCTCAACTGCATGGGGTTCGCGATGGCGCTGATGGCGGTGACCACGCTCGCGCGCACGCGCGACCGGGCGTGGATCTCGGCGGCGGTGGGCTCGGCGGTCTTCTTCGCGTCGCCGCTAGTGTCGCAATTGGGCTGGTCGCGCGTCCCGTTCCTGGTGCGCGACTACATCGCGCCGGGGTACGGTTCGTTCAGCTTCTTCCCGTGGGGCGGATACCTGGCCTTCGGCGTCGGCATGGGAAGCCTGATCCGCATGGTCAGGGAGGATGCCGCCCATCGCCTGATGCAGGGCACGGCCGTGGCGGGAGGCGCGCTGGTGCTGGCCGGCCAGTATTTCGCCGGCGCGCGGTACACGCTCTACGCCAAGTCGGACTTCTGGCTGAACAGCCCCGCGCAGACGCTCACCAAGCTGGGAGTCACGCTGCTGCTGGTGGTGGCGGCATTCGTGTGGACCCGCTACGGATCGAGCGGCGGCTGGAGCTGGGTCCGCCAGTTCGGGATCACCTCGCTGCTGGTGTACTGGGTACACATCGAACTGATTTACGGCCACGAGCTGTGGTTTCTGAAAGGCAATTTGACGGTGCCGCAGACCGTGGCCGCGGCGGTAGCGCTGGTCCTGCTGATGCTGGCGCTTTCCACCGCCAAGACGTACTGGCATCGCGTGCGCGCCGTGCTCGGCGAGTTGGGCTGGGAGTTTGGCCCCAGGCCCGAGCGGATCCCCGCCGACTAAGGTCTTCGACCCCGAGATTCGGCGCCATTCCGGGCCGCTCGCTCACGCTCGCGGTTCGGTGCGGAACCGCGAGCGTGAGCCAGCGGCAAAGCAACGGTATCTTACGGTCACGGCGCTAACGGACCGCGAATGTCGCCGTGTTGCTGGCGGCCCCGTTCACCACGAGTTGCAGCCGATGCGTGCCACTGGAGAGTGCGGCAGGCACCTGCACGTTGATCTGATACAGGCCTGGGAACCCGGGCGCGAGGCCGGCCCACAACGGCGTTGCGGGCTGGCCGTCGATCAGGACACTGGGCTTCACCACGGTCTGCGGGGGCGGGTTCGCAGGCACGGCGCCGGTGGTGGCGGCCGGCGTCACCGCTCCAAGTCCCGTGCAGTAAATTGCGAGATAGCCGCCGGCGGCGATGGGCTGGCTGGAGGTGACCGGCGCGTAGGTCACGGCGTCGATGGCCGCCGCGTCTCCCGTGCCCAGGTCGTTGAGGGTGAAAATCCCCGGACCGGCCGCGCCAACCGTCAACTGGGTCAGCGCGATCCCCGAATTCGAAGTCACCTCCGCGATGGCGCTTCCGGTGGCCACCTCGAACGGAACTTGCGCATTAACCTGTTGCGGCGATGCGAAGTAGAGCGGCGCCGGAATGCCGTTAAAGGCGACGGTGGTGTCTCCCAGCACGGTAGGCAGCGGGACGGCGCTGGACTGACTCGTCCCGGAGGACAGGCTGGCGCCGAAAACGCTCACGATCGCGCCTGGTGCGACCGCATTGGCCTGGTAGCTGGCGGCATTGGTCACGGCGTTATGGGGATTGGGCGGCGACTGCCAGGCCAGGAGCACACCAGCCGCCGGTTTGTCGCGTGGGTTGTAACTGGTGTCGGTGGCCGTGGGCGGCGCCACAGGCCAGTCCCACCAGAAAAAACCCCTCATCCAGGAAGACCACTGGCTCCAAACGGTGAACGCCGCATCGATGCAGTTGCGCTGCTCGGTGGGATCGTATGCCCCCACGTGGCTGGAGTTCCAGGGCTCGGTATTCGTGCCGGCGGAGCTCATGTAGCCGATTTCCGTGAAGACGATCGGTTTCTGCTGGGCGTTGTAGAAGTTGGTGACGGTGGCCACCAGGTCGAGGCGGCTCGAGTTCTGCCGCCACGCGGCCACCAGTTGGGCCAGCGTGGGGTCGTTCATATTGGTCAGCGGAAAGTAGCCGTCCAGGCCGATCAGGTCGAGGCGGTCCCAGAAGGAAACCGACGTGAACTCGTCGCCCGCCGATGTGGCGTTGGCGGCGTAAGTCAGCGCGCCTCCATACACGGCGCGGATGGCGGCGATCACGCCGTACCAGCGAGCCTGGTTGGCCGCGCCGCTGACGGTCTTCAGCTCGGTGCCGATGCAAAGCATTTCGACTCCCAGAGAATCGGCCATCTGCGCATAGTGAACGATGAACTGGGTGTAATTCGCGAACCACGTGTCGGGATCCGCCGGGTTGATGTTGCCGCGCCACGAACCGGCCGCATCGTTTACGTCGACGTGCGGCTTCAGCATCACCTTGATTCCCTTGTTGTGGAGTTCCTGAATGGCTTGTGTGACCGCGGCGTCGGTGGGGGTCTGAGTGGAACTGGGCGCCATGGCGTTGGCCGCGATGCTGGGCTGATACCAGGTGACCAGCACTCCCGCCCAATTGGCATTGGTGGCGGCCAGATCGTTGCGCGACGCGGTGGCGGTGGCGTAGGTGTACTCGTCGAACCACCAGGAGACGTGGGTGATTCCGTAGAACTGGAAGCCGCCGACGCCCTGGGCGGTGGCGGGCGGCATCCGGAACGCCGCGCACGCCAAGGCGAGAACGCCCATCGCGGGCAGACGAAACCGGCGCATGGGAGGGCTCATTTGGGCACTCCCGTATGCGTGAGGCAGGAGGCGGCCACGGTGATCGTGTCCCCGGCGCCGAGCCCGCCAGCGCCAGCACCGCCCACGGGCTTGCCGGCCGAGCACGCCGCCATGGCCGGGCAACCATTGGAGCAGCCCACGATTTCGGTGACCCGCAAGCGGTAGCCGTTCCGGTCGATGGCCTCGACCATGCCGCAATAGCCGTCGCCCTTCCATGGTCTGACGCAGACCTTATCCCCCACCGATCTTCCCGACGTGCGCGCGCCGGAGCGGCGCAGCAGGGCCGCCAGCTCGGTGTGGCCCTCGCGTTCGGCGGTTTCGAGCGGCGTTCCCGAGCCGCGCTCGGCGATGTCGAGATCGGCGCCCGCCGCAATCAGCAGCCGGGCGATCTCGATCCGTCCGCCGATGGCCGCCTGGATGAGCGGCGTGCGCCCGCCGGAGGATGTCCGGTTGGGATCGGCGCCCGCCGCGATGAGCAGGCGCACGGCAGCCGTATGCCCGGCAGCCACGGCCTCGACGAGAGGGCAGTTGCCATTGCCGTCACGCTGGTTCGGATTGGCGCCGGAGTCCAGGAGCGACCGAAGCCTTGCCAGGTCGCCTTCACGCGCAGCGCTCGCGAGCGGCGTGTCCGACAGGGTTGCCCCGCCAGGCGCTTGACCAAGCGCCGCTCCCATCAAGCCGAGCGCCAACAGCCCGGCCCGCATGAGGCGGACAGCGTGTAAGCGGCACCTCACGGCAGGACTATACCACCGCAATGCCGCGGTGTCAAAGCGGAAACCGCCCCGCGGAAACCACCCCGCCTGAGCCGCAGCCCCTACTGCACCTTCAAGGCGAACACGGTCTGGTCGTCGAAGGCGGTGGTCGAGAACTTGTCGAGCTCGGCGAAGACCGCCGAGACCACTTCGCCGGCGGGTTTGCCGCAGTTGGCGCGCAGGATCTGCGCCAGGCGGCCGCGGCCGAATTCCTGACCGCCGGAATCCACGTGATCGGTGATCCCGTCGGAGAACAGCACTACCAGGTCGTCCGGCTGCGCCTGAAAACCCACCTCTTCATATTCGCGGGAATCCAGCAGGCCGATGGGCACGCCCTCGACGCGCACCTTGAGGATGTCGCTGCCGCGGCAGATCATGGGCGGCAAGGCGCCGGCGTTGGCCATGGTCATCTGCCGCGTGGCGGGGTCCCACAGCAGCACGAACAGCGTGACGTAGCGCGCCTCGACCTTGCGGGCGATGAGCGCCTCGTTGAGGGCCTGGAGGAGTTTCGAGGGACGGCGGTGGCGCGGCGCCAGGGTGCGCAGCAGACCGTTCATCAGCCCGCCGTAGAGAGCCGCCGCGGCTCCCTTGCCGCTGACGTCGCCGAAGGCGATCACCGTCTGGCGGCCGCCCAGCTCGAAGATGTCGCAGATATCGCCCGAAATCTCGCGCGCCGGGCGCATCCGCACGGCCGCCTCCAGGCCGTCGATTTCGGGGGCGGCGTCGGGCATGAGCACGCTCTGCAATTCGCGCGCGGCGCTCAGGTCTTCCTCCATGCGGCGCTCGCGGGTGGCCAGTTCCTGGTACAGGCGGGCGTTCTCGACGCTCGAGGCCACCTGCGGCGCCAGCAGCGCGAGCGTGCGCACGTGGTCGTCGGTGAAGTAGCCGATGGTTTCGCTTTCCAGGTCCATCACGCCCAGCACGCGGTCGTGCGCCATCAGCGGGACGGCCACCTCGGCGCGGATGCCGGGGTGGGAGGCGATGTAGCGGGGGTCCTTGCGGGTGTCGTCGACGCGCACCACCTCGCGCGATTCGGCGGCCGCGCCGGTGATGCCTTTTCCGAACGGCACGTTGTCGATGTTCACGCGCTGGTCGTAGCGGATGCTGAAGAGGTGCCTCAAGACCCTGGCGCCGTAGTCCACCGCCAGAATGCTGAAGGCGTCGTAGTCGATGAGCCCCCGCATGGTGCTGGAGATCTTGCCGAGCAGTTCGTTGAGATCGAGGATGGAGGAGAACTCGCGCGAGATGCTGGCCAGCGTCTTCAGTGTGCGGTTCTGCCGCTCGACGCGGTGGTAAAGGCGGGCATTGTCGATGGCGATGGAGACGCGGCCGGCCACCAGGCGGAGCAGGGCGCGGTCGTATTCGGTATACGCGTCGAGGCGGGTGGATTGCAGATCGATCACGCCCACCAGCCTGCCGCGCGCGGTCATGGGAACGGCCAACTCGGTGCGCACGGCGTCCAGGGTGTGCAGGTAGCGGGGGTCGTTGCGCACGTCGCCCGCCAGCACCGGTTCCCGGCTGGCGGCGGCCGCGCCGGTGATGCCCTCGCCGAGCGAGATCGAGAGGTTGCGGACCACTTCCTCGCGGTGCCCCACCGCGTAGCGGATGCGCAGGTCGCGGCGCCGCTCGTTGTAGAGCAGGATGGCGAACAAATCGTAGGGCAGCACGCGCTGCACGATTTCGGCCACGTTGCCGAGCGACTGGTCCAGGTCGAGCGTCTGGGAGGTGACCGCGGAGACCTCCAGGAGGAAGTCCAGCAGGTCGCTGCGCTCCTTGAAACGCGCGTCGGTCTTGCGGGGAGAAGGTTGCATTGCCGTGGAAGGCATTTGGGAGGCGCTCAAGCCGCCGTGGCCTCGACGATCTTGACGCTGGCGCTGGCGCCGATGCGCGTGGCGCCGGCCGCCGTCATGGCCCGCAAATCCTCGATGGTGCGAATACCGCCGGCGGCCTTCACGCCCATCTCGGGGCCCACCGCGCCGCGCATCAACGCCACATCGTGCGCCGTGGCGCCTCCCGGACCGAAGCCCGTGGAGGTCTTGACGAAATCCGCGCCGGCCAGCTTGGCGAGGGTGCAGGCCATGGCCTTCTGGTTGTCGTCGAGCAGGGCCGCCTCGATGATCGCCTTGACCGCGGCCCCGCCGCCATGCGCCGCGGCGGCCACCTGCCGGATATCCTCCTTGACGGTTTCGCGATCGCCCGACCGCAGCGCGCCGACGTTGATCACCATGTCGATTTCCCGCGCGCCCGCCCGGACGGCCGCCGCCGTCTCGGCCACCTTGACTTCCGTGAAAGTGGCCCCCAGCGGAAAACCCACCACGCTGCAGACCAGCACCCGCGATCCCGCCAGTTCCTGGTGCGCCAGCGGCACCCAGTACGGGTTTACGCACACGCTGGCGAAGCCGTACCGGCGCGCTTCGCGGCACACCTTGAGGACGTCGTCGCGAGTGGCTTCGGGCTTGAGGATGGTGTGATCGATGAGCGCCGCGATGCTGGGATCGATGCGCGTCATGCGCTCGCTGCACGACACCCTGTCGGCGCCGGCCGCCAGGATATGCCTGGTATTGCGCGCACAGGTCTGCGCGCAGCGCTGCACGCATCCGGGGCAAACCTGGCCGGGAAGATTGAGCCCCTCGCCCTGCCTGGCGGATGGCGGCATCGGGCCGCCCACGCGGGCCAGGATCTCCTCTCCGATTTGCGCCACCAGGCGCTCCAGCTCGCTCTCCGTCACGGCCGGTCCTTTTTGAGGTACAGGCGCTCGAGATCCGCGATCTTTTGCACTCGCGCCTGGTGTCTTCCGCCGGCAAACGGGGTGGCTATCCAGGTACGCAGCACCTCCTCCGCCTGGGTCTCCGTCAGGAGTCTGGCCCCAAGCGTAAGCACATTAGAATCATTATGTTCCCGGCTGTTTCGAGCGGAAGCCTTATCGTAGCACAGGGCCGCGCGAATGCCCGGAACCTTGTTGGCGGCGATGGAGGAACCGATGCCCGCGCCATCGATGGCGATGCCGCGCGCGGTGGTGCCCGCGGCCACCAGTTGAGCCACCATGTGGGCGATGTCGGGATAGTCGGCGGCAACCTCCTCGAAGACGCCCACGTCGCGCACCTCCAGGCCCAGGCTCTCGATCACCGGCTTGAGGGTTCCCTTCAGACGGAACCCGCCGTGATCGGCGCCGATGGCGACGGTCTTGGCGGGCGGCGCCAGGGTCGAGAGTTCCTCTTCCGGCAACTCGGCGATGCGAACGCCGCGCGCAGCCGCCGTTTCCCGCGCCGATGCCGTGACGATGGACCCCACGGGAACGCGCAACTCTCCCGAAGCCGGTATGTCCTGTGCGGTGATCACCCGTCTCATGCCGTAAGAACCATTGTAGTGAAAGCGCGGCTCCGGCTGCCGCGGTTTTTGGGTACGGGTGTACTATCGCGCTTCCCGCGGGCCGGCGCCGGCGTGAAGTGGCGGCGGCGGAGCAGCCTAATTCAGCAGCAGGCTGGTACAGGCGGCGCAGCGCCGGGCCGCGATGGGCACGTCGGTCAGACACTCCGGACACTTTTTGGTGGAGGGTGAAGGAGGCACTTCGCCGCGTTTCCTGCGCTCATTGAGCGCGTTCATGGGCGCCACCACGAAGAAGTAGATCGCGGCGGCGATCATCAGAAACGACACCACTTCATTCAGAAAATCGCCCAGCTTGAAGACCGTGCCGTGCAAGGCGAAGTTGATGGCCGAGAAATCGGGTTTTCCGCCGACGAGCGCAACCAGGGGCATGAGCAGGTCCGCGACCAGCCCCGCCACAATCTTCCCGAATGCGCCTCCGATCACCACGGCAACCGCCAGATCGAGGACATTGCCGCGCATCACGAACTGCTTGAAGCCTTTCAGCATGCACTCTCCTTTCCCAAGGTAGCCCGCCGCCGCCCGCCACCGGAAACCGGCGTCGGGATCGGCTCCTCAGCAGCATAGCAGATTCCCACCGGGCGATTGCCTCGGTGGGGAGGGCTGTGTGGCGACAGGTTGAGAACCCGTCCCGCAAACGCGGCGGGCCGCGGGGCGCCACTGGAACGTACCGGTACGCCGCATCGGGCGGGATTCCGCTAGACTGCCGTCTTGGAAATCAATCAGGTACTCGAGGTCAAGGCCGGCGAGGTCCGGTGCCCGCGCTGCTATGGACATGACTTGGTCCATTCGCGCCCGCGAGGGGTGTTCGACGCGGTGATGCGGTGGTTCGGGCGCGCTCCCCGCCACTGCCGCTTCTGCGCCAGGCGCTTCTACGTGCGGACCGCGGGCGGGGTACCCACTTGGGGTCCCGAGCGGCCCGGCAATGGCGCCAGACCACGCGGCCGGAGACCTGGTCAGAACGTGAACCGGATGCCGATCTGCATGCGGCGCGCTTCGGTGCCGTCCGGCGGCACGGCATCGCCGCTGGGAACGTACAAATACGTCGGCGTGGGCGTGAGCACGCCCTTCAACTCCGTGTAGGCCTGGCTGCTGGAGTACGCGCGCGCGGCCCAGGTGTTCGGCACGTTGAACACGTCGAACCGCAGGGCCACCTTGTAACGGTCCGCTTCGCCGAACGAAATGACCTTGGTGAGGGTCGCATCCTGCCGGTACATGGCGGGGTACATGTAACTGTTCACCGGCAGCCACGGCACGCGAGTGCTGAAATCGATGCCGTTGAGCGAGTAATTGTTGAACATGCCGGTGACCGGAGTGTCCTTGGTGGTGATGGTCTCGCTGCCATAGGGATGGCCGCTGGCCATGCTGGTGATGGAGGAAAGCTGCCAGCCGTCGATCAGGTAGCGGGCGATGGCGCTGGCGCCGTGCGTGAACCGCGGCGCCCACACCCACTCGAAAACCATGCGGTGCCGCTGGTCCTCGATGCCGGTGCCATAGTCCGCCCTGTAGTTGCCGTTGAACAGCCAGTAGTAGGGGTTGGACAGGAACAGGTTGTTGGTGCTCTCTCCGTAGCTCTGGCCGTCGTCAAGCTCGTGCGACCAGGTGTAGGAGAGCATGGCCTGCAACCCGTGAGTGAACCGCTTGTTGGCCTGCACGGCCAGCCCGTTGTAGTAACTGTTCACGCCGTTCTCGTCGTAGGCGATCATGCCGTACCGGGTATCCGGGCGGTTGCCGATGGTGACCGGAGTGGTGTAGGAGCCCACGGCATTGCCGTTGACGTCGTCGATGGTGTAGGTGTAATTGACGGTGCCGGTGGGCAGGTTGATGTCGCGCACGCCGTACAACTGCACGCCGCGGCTCCACAGGTAGGAGACCGACGCGGAGATATCGCGGGCGAGCTGGCGCTGGATGCCGATATTCCCCTGCTCCGAGTAGGGGGTCTTGATGTTGGGCGCCAGGAACTGCAAGGCGGCAGCCGAAACCGTGGCATTGGACGGCATGGCCGCCAGAGAGTTGGGGAAGACCGGACCGGCGGCGCCCTGGGAGACCGCGCTGCTGGTGCAGTTGGTTTGCCCGGTGGGACACCCGGTCAGGGTCACGGTCGTCTGGTAGATGCCGTTGCCGGTGGTGAACAGGTCGTCGATGGTCCCGCCCTGGAAGCGGGCATAGAACATGCCATAACCGGCCTGGAGGACGGTCTTGTCGTTCAGCCGGTAGGTGATGCCCAGGCGCGGCGCCAGGTTGGTGGGCTTGCTCGGCAGATGGCACGTTTCCGGATAGTCGTGGTTGCAGATAGTGGGCTGCGGCAACTGCGCGTACTCGTAGCGGAGGCCGGCCGAGACGGTCAGTTTGTCGGTGGCGCGCCACTGGTCCTGCAGGTAAAAGCCGTAATCGTTGATCCGGTAATCCACGGCCGGATTGCCGAAGGCCTGGACGTATTTGGACCAATACTTCGTGCCGGTGGTGTTGCCGGAGTAATCCAGGGCGAAGGCGTTGACCGTCTGGTAGGTGTAGGCGCCGAATGCGCTGCTGATGTAATAGACGTAATCGTAGGAGGTGGCGATATCCGCGCCGAACTTGATGGTGTGCTTGCCCTTGATCCAGGTGGCATTGTCCTGGAACTGGTTGCGCACTTCGCTGGGCTCGATGCGCGGCAGGTACGCGGCCGGCCCCAACGCCTGGCTGTTCACCGATACCTGCAGATAGCCCAGGCCTTGTCCCAATGACGACTGGTCGAAGGTGTCGGACTGGCGGTCGGTGGCCAGACCCCAGCGGGCCTCGTTGACGAAGCTGGAGGTCGGGACGAAGGTCCACTCCACTCTCCCGTTGCGCACCGTGACGAAGTCGTCGCCGTTGCCCGTGAGGGCGCTGCCGCTGGTGGAGGAAGCGCCCGACTGGATGCCGTCGGGAGATACGTCGTGCAGGAAGTTGAAGCTGGCGCTCACGGTGTTCCGTTGCGAAAGGTGGTAATCCAGCTTCCCCAGGTACAGCTCCTGGTCCAGCTTGCGGGGAATCTGCCCGTAGAAGCGCGGCAGCAGGGCGTTGATGGCGGCGCACTGCGCGGCGGTGGCCGCCGGCTGCGGGGCGGTGGCGCTGGTGCTGCCCACCCCGCAACCGTTCCAGGTCTGGGTGGCGCCGTTGACGGCGGTGCTGTTGACGCTGCTGGTCATGGGGTAGTTGCGCCGCGTGACTTCGGCGCTGACGAAATAGAACAGCTTGTCCTTCCGGATGGCCCCGCCTACGGTGCCGCCAAACTGGTTGCGCTTTTCCGAGGGGACGAAGGTGGAAAACGGATCGCGCGCGTTGAATCCGGTGCTGCGGTAAAACCAGAAGCCTCCGCCGTGGGTCTGGTTGCCGCCGCTCTTGGTCACGGTGTTGACCACGCCGCCCATGGCGCGGCCGTACTCGGCCGAGAAGTTCGAGGACACCACCTGGAATTCCTGCACGGCATCCTGCGAAATCTGCGAGGCGATGCGCGTGCGTCCGGCGTTCTCGTTCCAGAATTGGTCGGTGGTGTCGGTGCCGTCCACCAGGAAGGAGTTCTGGCCGGCCACGCCGCGGAAGGTTAGCAGGCCGTAGTTGCCGTCGTCGCTCACGCCCGGGGTGAGCAGGACGAAGGTGTCCACGCGGCGTCCATTGATCGGCAGTTCCTGAATCTGCTGTTGATTGACCACCTGCGAGAGGTCGGTCTTGGTGTCCTCCACCAGCGGCGCCTCGCTGATGACGTTGACCTGCGTGGCGGCCTGGCCCACCGTCAGGTTGATGTGCAAGTCCAGGTTCTGGCCCACCAGCAGGGTCAGGTCCTTGGCCTCATACGCGGTGAATCCGCTGGCGGTGACCGAGACGCGGTATCCCGCGCCGGGCGTCAGCGCGGGCGCGGCGAAAACCCCGTCGGTGTTGGTGGCGAGGCTGCGGAGCGTGCCTTGCGACTCGCTCGAAATCACCACCTTGGCGTTGGGAACCGAGGCGCCCGAGGGATCCCGGACAACGCCGGAGATCCCGGCCAGGCCGGCGGCCGATTGTGCGAATACGGGTGCGGCTAGAAGCAGAAACAACGGAGCGGAGAACTTGACGTTCATGGAACCCCCCTTTATGCTGGCGAAAAGCTGGCTCCAGCGAGTCCCCTTTCGCCGGTCTTGTCGCATGCGCGAACTACCCCTATATATGCAGAATCCAGCATATCAGAAACTTCATTACAACGGCGTGATTTTCAGTCCCACGAGGAGGTGGGTCTTCGTGCGGGGCCAGGCATGCCGGAACCCCGCCGGCGCGGCGCCTGTCTGGAAATTCAACACTCCGGGACGGATGAAGCGAGATGCGGGAACCGGTTCTACCCCAGCGCCGCCAGGATTTGCCGGCTGTACTGCGCGGCTCCCTGGACGTTCGGATGTCCCGCCGAGGCGCGGTAGCACAGCTCGCGGGCGAGGACCTGCGAGCCGCCTGGATGTGCGATATCGCACAGTGGACGCCGCGCGGCGGCCGCCGGATCCTGCGGGCTCAGGTCGTCGTCCAGGCCAATGCCCCAGAGCAGCGACGTGCCGGGAACGAACACCGAGTTGGCGTCCGTGAATCCCGAGGGGACGAATGCGATGCGCGGGTCGCCCGCCTCCGCGATGGCCTGCGAAAGGCACTCCGTGGAATCCTCGAAGAACGCCTGGCACCGGCCGAGCACGGGATTGACGAAGTCGGCAACCTCGTCCAGGAAATCGGGAACCGCGATTCCGAAAAGGCCGAGCAGCTTGGTCACTCCCGCCGGATCGCTGCGGGCGCTCAGGATGGGATAGTAACCCGTGACCAGAATCCGGCCGGCCGGATTCGAGAACTTCGCCGCAACCGCCCGGAGCAACGCCAGCATTCCGTCGTGGCACGCGTGCTTGACCCGGGCATCCAGCGTGGGAATCAGCGAAAACGGGTTGAGGATGGACGCCACGCCCACGTCGTTGATCCCGCCATTCATCAGCACCAAGTCCACAGTCCCGGGGGAATTGGCATACTGGCCGCATTGCTCGAGGATGGAAAGGCGCGCCGCCGGCACCTCGCCCGGCTGCGGAGCTCCGCTGGCCCCGGTGGCCCCGATGACGGCGCCCGAGTGAGCCAGGGATTCGAGCGTGACCCCGCCCGGGTACCTTGGCAAGAGCGCCTGTTGCACCAAGAAATCGAACTTCTGGTTGGAGAGCAGACCCTGGCCCCAGACGACCGAGTCGCCAATTGAAACGATTCTGAAGTTATCCGCCACGGCGCCTCCTGGTTTGCAGGAATTATACACCCACGCCGCGCGGGGCCGCGCGCGCCCGGCTGTGGGTGTCGCGCAGGTACCGCCGCTCGGGCTGTGCTACCATCGCATCCTACCTTCGATGAAGGATTCGGCGAATCTCGACTTCCTGCGGGCTTGGGCGGTTGCCGCCGTTTTTCTCAACCATCTCTTCTACACCTTCGGCAATCGGGGCAACTGGTTTCTCGACACCCGCTTCCTGGGGAGAGCCGGCGTGCTCGTGTTCTTCGTACACACCAGCCTGGTGCTGATGCTGTCGATGCGGCGCACCGCTTCGATCGCCCACCCTGCCTTGCATTTCTACGTCCGCAGGGCGTTCCGCATCTACCCGTTGAGCATCGTGTGCGTGACGGCATACGTGGTGGCGGGCCTGCCGCCCGACCTGTGGGAGAGCGCCAGGAGAATTTCGCCCCTGGTGATGGCGTCGAATCTGCTGCTGATGCAAAATCTGACCGGAGGCTTTTCGGTCCTGTCGCCGCTGTGGAGCCTGCCCTTCGAAATTCAGATGTACGTGGTGTTGCCGTTGGTTTACGCCGCCGCCCGCCGCGGCCGAAGCGCGGCGGTTGCCATGATCCTCGGCTCGGTGGGCGCCTGCGGTGTCCTCAAGGTTCTGACGGCGGATTACGCTTTGGGGCTGATCGCTTATGCGCCCTACTTCCTGGCCGGTGTGCTGGCGTTCACCATGTTGTCCGGCAGGAAGCGCTGGAACGGGGGCTGGTGGATCGTTGCGGTGCTGGGGTCGATGGCCGGAGCCACGGTGGTCATGAATGTCCTGAAGCACGGCGTGACCATCGCGGGCTGGTGCCTCTGTTTGGCGCTCGGCGTGCTCATTCCGCAGTTCGAAGAGATCCGTTCGCACTGGGTGCGGGCCGCCTCCCACACGGTTGCCAAGTATTCCTACAGCATCTATCTCAGCCACGTTCCGGCGATGTGGATTGCGGTACACATCTCGAACCGGTTTCCGGTGCAACTGGCCGGAGTGGGGTTTTTCACCGTGGCTCTGTCCCTGGCGGCATATCACGGGATCGAGGCGCCCATGATCGGCATAGGCAAGCGCGTCGCCGATGGCGCCTTCGCCCGCCGCGCGCCAGTGGCGGCGGTGAAGTGACATTGGGCGATGCCGGCCGGTCCCGGCGGATTCCGGCCGATGCCGATCACCATGCCGAGGACTGCCGATAACTGATCGGCCTCCCGTCGGAACACTGATCGCCATCACCTCGGAACGCTGATCGGCATCGGCCGGAATCCGCGGCGCTTCACCCGTTTGACAAACGCCTTCTCGAAGAAACTTGAGAACCGTACCCACTTGCTGGCGATCTTCCATATGCGCTACAGCTCTGTGAGGATTCCTCGGACCTTGCGGGTCACGCCGGCGATGGAAGCAAGTGTCAGTTCTCATGTATGGCCGGTTCGAGAGATAGGATTGCTTAACTCATCATGCAGGAAGCAGGCCCCGTGACATTGCCCATTACCTTCCCGCTACTTTGATCCTCATAAAATTTGGGGGAAAGCGTAAGTCCGTGAATCGCACAACCGCTTCAACGCTCTCTTTGGCGAGAAACGTCTGAAGATCTTTGGCCTCCTGAATCGCATGGTCTTCTGGAGAGGCGGGGACAGCGGATACTTCAATCGTTAGGCTGTCCGGGAAAAATGCGGGGTCTCCCATTTTAATGTTGTCCCCGCCCACCTGCCAGCCGGCATCACGTAATCCAATTTCCAACTGCTTTGCAAAATTCCCTGCTTCATTTGTTCCGTCGCTGATAATAGTAGCCGCTGAATGCTCTCTATCCTTCAATGCCAAGCCGAGAATCTCCGCCGAGACAAACCTCTTCCCCTGTTGAGTCCGGGCGGGGTTTTCTGGTGTAGCTGGGGCGCCTTCAATAGCTTTTGTGCTCAACTGGGAAACTGCTCCCCATGCCTTAACGATGGCCGACCTGTCCTGACCGGGTGAAGACGGCCGACTAATCGCTTGAACAGTAGCAGCGAGGGAGGCACTGATAGCAAGGTTCTGTTTAGACAAATCAATCAGAAAGTCACCCTTGCCCAACCCGGCTTTAATGCCCTCGCCAATGTTCTGAAACTGCTGATTCTGATCTCTTCGATCCTTGCTGATCGAGTGCAGTTCTATGACAAGCAGCACGCCCAGAAGAACAATCCATATAGCTTTCTCTTTTCCGCTTGGATGTTCGCGGAGGCTCATGACTGCGGCCCCAAAGGCGAGTATGGTAGCCGCCCACCCAGGAGTAGGGAGGTGCCCCCACCAATAGAGCGAGCAACTCGCAATCGCGATCCAGACAACAACAACAAAATACCACCGCCAGTTGAAATTACGCAGTCTAACGGCTGCCGCCGTCGCCCATCTGTCCATCCCCTGACCCTACCACGTGCTAAAGCGCATTGCCAGCACGACGAGTGCCAAGCGGCGTCAGGTCCATGTCGATCGGGGCCGCATCAACTCGCCAGGCGGATCTCGTGCCCCTGAACCAAGTGTGCGGCGAAGTCGAGCGCTTCGCGAATGTCCGGTTCTTCGATATACGGGAAGTTGGCCAGCAGTTGTTCGACCTTGCGGCAGGCGGCCATCGCCTCGACGATCACGCCGACGGTCACGCGCATGCCTCGGATGCGCGGCTTGCCGCCCATGACCCCGGGGTCCATCGTAATGCGGTCGAGACGCTCCATATCGTTGGGATAGCGCGGCGACGAAATCATGCGTCAGGCGCGCGGTTGCGGGGCGGCGCCGAGGGCGAGTCGCAAGAAGCGAGGGCGCTGGTCCTTGGATGTGAGCAGCCGGCCGCCAGATCGGCGGTTCGGGCGTGATCCGGCCGGAACCCGGGACTCACCAGCCCTACCACTTCACCGGCGCTGCACTTACATCGGCCGGCACGGCATGACTAACTCTCTATGTCCCTCGCCCTGTCGGATTGTCACTCTCGCTCCAGCGCACATCGGTTCGCTCGTCAGGATCGGCTCCAAGACCCGGAACATCGCTTCCGCATCGGCGCCGTGAAATATCAGGGTCGTGCTCTCCGGAATCGCGACGTGGCCGCCGTACGAGCCGAGGTTCTGAGTTTCGATGGCGTCCGACAATTGGCGGGAAAGTCTGGCGGACTCGTGTCTGGTATATGGGCTGCCTGGCCGGCTGCCAAAACTGAGTTCCACCAGAACGGCGCCCTGCGTTGGAGTGTCGAGCGCGCTCAAGTCGCGATCGGCTTGGGGAACGGCATTCATGGCCGCGCGGGTGGACTCCAACTTCTCCTCCGCGATGGCGGCTTCCTCCAACCTGCCCAACCTCTTCAGGGCGGCAATCTCATCCGCAAGGTCGTCCGCAATGGTGCCGAGGTTGGGGCTCGGCTGTTTCCGGTGCTCTTCGTATGCCATGCGAAGCCAGTCCACCGCTTCCGCATCGCGCCCTTCGTCCCGGAATATCAACCCTCGATCGCCATACGCGGACGCCAGGTGCGAGTCTCCGCCCGGCTTAGCCAGTTCAATGGCACGATCCAATGACGCATGCGCTTCCGCGAATCTTCCCATCCGGCGATAGCTGGATGCGATGTTAATCAGCACGCTTGCGATGCGAGCGGCGGGCGTGCCCGGCGACTGCTCCCGCACCCGCAGAACCCTCTCATACAGCTCCAATGACTCGGCGTAGCGGCCCTGCTCGGAACAAAGAACTCCGAGATTCGACCATGCCATGCTGGCGGATAGAAGCTGTGCCCTGGCAACGTGCCAGTCCGCCGACTCCCGGTAACAGGCCTCCGCTTCGGCGGGGGCGCTTTCGCGCAAGGCACAGCCGAGGCCCAACAAAGCATTGGACAAGCGAGGGTCCTCGGGATGATTCCGGAAGATTTTCACGGCGGCCCGCAAGGGAGCTGCGGCATGGTCCTTCAGACCGATGTGGTTATAGGATTCGCCGGCCCAGCAAAGTAATTCGGCGATCGCGACAGGGTCGTTCCCCTCACGCTCCACCTGAATGGACTGCTCGATGAACGGGATTGCGCGGCGATACTCGCCGAGCTGCCTCAGTGCGCTCGCCATCAGAATCTGGAAGGGCGGCGTTTGCGGCGAGGGCGGATGGTTGTCCAGAGCGGTGGTGGCCTGCTCGCGAAGCTGCTGAGACTCATCGGCTCGATCCTGCCGCCGGCGAAGCAGACTCAGGTAGCACAGAGCGAGCGGGAGTAGGTCGCGAGCCAATTCGGGCGGAGCTTTTTGAGCCATCGCGAGCGCCGCCCTGAATAACAAATCCGCCCCCATGAGATCGCCCTCGCGCAACTTCCGCGATGCCAGGCCGATGATCGCGAAAAACCTCTCGGAGGGGGTGAGATTCGCGCAAGCACTCATGGCATTCCACAGTCTAACGCAATGCCGGCCAGTCACGCGTGGGAGATCGGGAGCGTAACAGTCGAGAGCGATTGCCGTTGTAGCATAATCGCCATGGACTCACACCGGGGACTCGCCGGGCACCTGGCGAGTTGTCGGCCACTCGGGAGGAGTCCGCACGGGCGCGCAGTTGGCAGACCGCGGAAGTGCGCGGCATTTGAATTGCACTCCCGGAATTCGAGCCGCCTGCCCCCGCGCGGCGCGTGCTTCGCCTCGGCCCCTCGCGAGACTGGATCCGCGTCGTCCCCCCGCGCTACTCTCCGTACCCGATTTCCGCCGTCCGCGCCGACACCGCCGTGTAGGCGAGCAGCAGCGCCGATACCGCCAGCAGTCCGCCGACGGCCAGCCAGGCGGGGGTCGGGTCGGCGGCGATTACCATCAGGTTCAACGGCGGCGGCACGGGGACTTCCACCGGGGCCAGGTTGCGCAGGTAGAAAATCACGCTGACCTTTTGCAGCAGGGAGGGCAGGAACGGATTGACGCCTTCCCACACGAACACCACCGCCCCGGCGATCATCGGATTGCGGAAGAACAGCCCGGTCATCAGGAAGATCGCGCCGTAACCCACGCACGCCAGAGCGGCCGTCACGGCGTACCAGGCGAGCTGGCCGAGGCCCGGGCCGTGCAGGATATAGCTGGTGTACGCCGCCCCGGCGTGGCGGCCGATGAGCAGGAACGACGCCACCGTGCCGCCCACGAACAGCAGCAGCGCCGCGGCCAGCCCGGCCAGGTACTTGCCGGCCACCAGCATCTCGCGGCGCAGCGGCGTGAGGTAGTAGTAGTGCAGCGTATGCTCCAGCATCTCGCCGCGGAACAGGTTGCTGAACAGTCCCATGCAGCCGAAGAAAATCGCCCCGCGCAGGTAGAAGAACTGGAACAGGGCGGCGAAGGCCACGCTGTCGTCTCCCAAGGAGTGGTGGCGGCTGTGGGCGTGCGATTCGATGAGCCAGTGCATTCCGGTCAGAAACACGGGCGCCAGCGCCAGGCAGTAGATCCACCAGCCGCGCTTCGAGAACAGCGTCTTCTTCCACTCGAGGCGCCACACCGCGGCGAGCTGCCGCATCCACAGCGCGTTCATACGGAGGCTCCTTCGGCGCCGATCAGGTAGTGATAGACCGAGCTCGCGTCGTCGTCGGCGGGCGCCACGGACTCGACTTCCAGACCCTCCTCGAGCACCACGCGGTTCAGCATGAGGTAGGTGGCGTCGGCGTCGCGGGTGCGCAGCAGCAGGCCCTTGCCGTCGGCGGAGATGCGCGCCTCGACGGCGCAACGCTGGGAGAACAGGCGGGCCGCCAGCACCTCGGGACGGGGGGTGCGCACCAGGATCTGCATGGGCTGCTCCTTCACCTCGTCGCGCACGCCCTGTATGGCGCCCTCGGCCACCACGTACCCCTGGCTCAGCAGGATCACCTGGTCGCTGATGCGGTCCACTTCGTGCAGGATGTGGCTGGAGACGATCACGTGGCGGCCCTTGCCGCCCCACTCCTGGAACAGCGCGATGGTCTCGGCGCGCGCCATGGGGTCCAGGCCGTTGAGCGGCTCGTCGAGCACCAGCACCTGCGGATCGTGGGCGATGGCCTGCGCCAGTTTGACGCGCTGGCGCATGCCCTTGCTGTAGGCCGCCACCGGGCGGTTGGCGGCGCCCACCATGTTGATGCGCTCGATCGCCGTCCTGGTGCGCGCGGCGCTTTCGGCCGGCGCGAAGCCGTGCAGCAGCAGGTAGGAGTAGATGAACTGGTAGCCCGTCAGCCCCTTGGGAAAGGCGTCGAACTGGGCGCAGTAGCCCACCATGCGGCAGAGCTTCCCGGGCTGGTTGGGCGGCACTCCCAACACGCGGATTTCGCCCTCGGTGGGCCGGATCAGCCCGGTCATCAGGTTCATGAGCGTGGTTTTACCGGAACCGTTGGGACCCACCAGGCTGGTGACTCCCGGCGGAATCGCCAGGCTGACGCGATTGATGCCCAGCACTTCGCCGTAGAACCGCGACACGTCGTGGAAGGTGACCAGGGATTCGCTCATCGCACCACCTCCGCGCCGCGGCGGCGCGGCCTGAGCAGCGCCCACGCACCCCGCACCAGCCAGGCACAGAATGCGATCAGCACGCCCAGCGCAACCACAGGAATGAACGCGGGGCACTCGAGGAAATCCCCGAACTCGAGGATATCCCCGACGGCACTCCGGCGGCCGTACCTTCCGCTCATCGCACCACCTCCGCGCCACGGATTTTGCGGGCCAGCATGTACAGGCACATCCCCGCCAGCCCCAGCAGCACCAGGCAACAGCTCCACACGGGGACCTCTTCGCCCGGCGTGATGCGGAAAAAAACCGCGCCGGTGGTGGTGGGATGCGCGCCCTCGAACAGGGACACCCAAACCGTTCCCACCAGGCTGCCGATCTGCATCAGGTGGCCCCAGCGCGTGCGCTGCACCAGGTCGATGGTCCCGCCGAAAGCGGAGGCCACGAAGAACACGCCGAACATCAGCGCGCCTGCCGCGGGCTTCCACTTCACCCACGCCGACAGCGCCAGCGCCAGCAGCGAGAGTATCAGGATCCAGATCCACGAGGCCGCGAAAAACGCCACCCCGATGCGCGCGTTGGCGGTCACCCACGTCCAGCCTTCCAGGTACCCCTGGAGCCCGAACAGCAGCAGCCCCGGAATCCAGGTCATGAGCGAGAGCAGCGTCACCAGGATCAGCATCTTGCCCGCCACGTACTCGAGGCGCGAGAACGGCCGCGCCAGGTACAGCGGAAGGCCGCCGTTGGCCAGATCCGGCGACACCCGTCCGGGGCCCACGAAGGCCGCCAGGAACAGCGCCAGCATGCTCTGCCACCCGAGCAGGGAAAGGAAGAACGTCACGTTGATGGTGATGAACCGCGACAGTTGCTCCGCTCCCAGGACGCGCAGCGCGCTGGCGTTGTGCTCCAGGTAGATCAGCAGCGCGCAGACCAGCGGATAGATGAAGGTGGCGAGAAAGAAGATGGAGAGGAAGCGCGACTGGCGCAGGTCGTCGAAGGCGTACCGCGGGATCACCAGCAGCCGCGACCAGGGCGGGGTCAGGGCGCCCTCGTAGGGGCGGTAGGTTTTCTTATAGACGGCCATTGGGGGCCTCCATGGCCTTCAGGAAAATGTCCTCCAGCGAATCGCGTTTGTGATTCAGGCGGCGGATCTGCACGCTCTGGCCGGCGGCTACTTCGTAAAGCTGGCGGATCTCCAGGCCGTCGGGCAGAATCAGCTTGACGCGTCCCTGGGCGCCCGGCGCGGTCTCGCAGCCCAGTTTCTCGATGGCCGCCAGGAAGGCGCCGTTCGCGCCGCCGCGCGTTTCGATCTCGAGGAACCGCCGGTTGGCGCGCCGCTCTTCCTCCAGGTTGCAGACGGCCGCGATGTTCCCTTCCTTGAGGATCAGCGCCTGGTCGCAGCATTCCTCCACGTCGCGCAGCAGGTGCGAGGAGAGCAGCAGGCGCAGGTCGCCGCGGTCGCGGATTTCCTGGATGAGCTGGATCATGCGGACGCGCGCGGGCGGGTCCAGGCCGTTGGTGGGTTCGTCCAGAAACAGCAGCTTGGGACCGTGGGCGATGGCCTGCGCCAGCTTGGCCGACTGCTTCATGCCCAGCGAATAGGTGCCCAGGGCGCGGTAGCGCACCTCGCCCAGGCCGACGTAGAAAAACGCTTCGTGGGCGCGTTCCAGAGCCTGCGCCGGCGGCAGGCCGCTCAGTTCGGCCATCATCCGCACGAAGTGCACGCCGGTCATGCCGGCGATGAAGGCGTCGTTCTCGGGCATGTAGCCCACCAGCCCGCGCACCTGGCGGGCGTGGGTGCGGATGTCGAGCCCCAGCACCCGCGCCGTTCCGGACGATGGTTTATGAAATCCCAGCAGCGTACCGAGCAGCGTGGACTTCCCCGCGCCGTTGGGGCCCAGCAGTCCGATCGACCGGCCGTTGAGGGCGGCACTCAACCGGTTCAGAATCACGCGCGCGCCGAAGCGCACTTCCAGACCGTCCAGCTCGATGACCGGGTCCATACTTCTAACTCTACGGGATTCGCCGGCCCCGAGTTCCCGCTTTGTGGGGCGGGCTGGGTCGGCGGGCTCCTTCAAAACTGCAGCCGCGCCGAGAACTCGATCACGCGCGGCAGGCGCGCGGTGGAAGTAATCGTGCCGAAATCCGTGCTGGTGGGCGACGTGTTCGGCGCGGAAAACTCGGTGTGATTCAGGGCGTTGAAGGCATCGGCGCGGAAACTCATGCGCAGCCGCTCGCCCAGTGGAACGGTGCGGATCGCGCCCAGGTCCAACTGGTCCAACCCCATCGAGCGCGCGTTCGAGATGCGCAGCGGAAACGTGCGGATGTTGTCGACCAGTTGCGTCGCCGTACCGCGGTCGAATACCGAGGTATTGAACCAGTGCGCGATGGTGCGCTGGCCGGCGGGCAGGGCGATCGTGCCTCCCAGGTAGAGCACGTCGCCGAAATTCAACGGGGCGCCGCTCTGGTCCTGCCAGATCGCCTGGACCTGCCAGCCGCGGGTCAGCGCGCCCGGGAACCCGCGCCCGTGGCGCGCCGCCGGTATCATGTAGGTGAAGCTGGCGGCCAGGCGCTGCGGGCGGTCCTGGCTGGAAATCACCCGGTAGGGAACGGGGTCGGTGGCGTTCAGGAAAGCGATGGCCTCCATGTATTTCGACCAGGTGTACGCCACCGTCACGAAGTAACTGCCGCTGAAACGCTTCTGCAGAACCGCTTGCAGGCTGTGATACCACGAGAAGCCGCCGTTCGAGATGCCCCCGATACCGGTGAACTGCGGATAGGGGCGGAGCAGTTGCGAGGTTGCCACGGTGCTGCCGGACAGGCTGGTGCCGGGCAGCAGCGGATAGAACGGATTGGCCACCGCCGTGGTGAGCGCGTTATACACGGCGCTGTTGTAGAACGGCGAGGTGCTCAGATAGCGGGCGGGGATGGGATCGAGCTGGGGGCTGACGCGCAGGCGAGTTCCGCGGCTGCCCACATAGGCGACCTGGAATATCGCCTGCGAGTTGCCCAGCTCGCGCTGCAGGGACACTTCCCAGCGCTCCATGTACGGGTTTCGCAGGCGGGCCGGGAACACGCTTATGGATTGTCCCAGGTTGGTCATGGCGCCCAGCGACGACCCGGTGGGGAGGGAAATCCCGCCGGGGAACGGATTGTCCAGGCTGTCCTGGAAGGTCTGGCCGCCGTTCGTCGAAGCCACCAGCGTGGTGCTCTTGCTGAACCCGGTCTGGATGGCGTTCTGCCGGGCTATGTCATAGAACAGGCCGCCCGAGGCGCGCAGGACCGTATTGGCGTGGACCAGCCACGCCACCCCGGCCCGCGGCGCGAAGTTGCGCGTGTCGCTGTCCCACAGCGTGCGCGGCTGGCCGCCCACTCCGGCAAACGTCAGCCCGCCGCTCACCGCAAAGGCATTCTTGGGGATCTGCGCGATGGGGTTCTTGGCGTAGGCCGTTTGCACGGCGGTGGCGATGGACAGGAACGCGTTGGGGTCGAAATCGCGAACCGAGCGGTTGTAGCGCTCCGTCAGCGGAATCTCGTACTCCCAGCGCACGCCCACATTGACGGTCAGCCGCGGACCAACCTTCCAGGTGTCCTGCACGTAGGAGCCCGAGACCTGGTACTGCTGCGCGAGGCTGGGGTTCACGTCGAAGCTGCCGTCGGTGGGCAGGCCGAGCAGAAAGCTCGCCAGGCCTTCGCCTATGGGCGAGGCCGCCGAGGTGCTCAGGGGGCCGAGGGTCCAGGTGGTATTGAAATCGAGTTTCCCGGCGGAGCGGCCGGTGTTGGCGCTGGCGTCGCGATAGACGCGGTACTCGGAGCCGAACCGCACGGTGTGTTTGGCAGCGGTGCGCGTGAAATCCAATCCCCAGGCGTGGATGTCGCTGGCCAGGCGGGTCATGGCCTGGCCGTTCAACTCCGGGTAGCCCGTGGGCGTGATATCCGGCAGCATGAGGTTGCGCGGGTCGATGGCGCAAATCTGGTTCACGTAGTTCTGCGAGAAGCCCAGAGTGGTCAGGTCCAGCCCGGCGGTGGGCGGCTGGTAGTTGTCGACGTAGCGGGTGAAGCTGTAGCGGACATCCGCCAGGAAGGTAGCGCCGATGATGTAGGCGTCGTCGATTCCCAGGCCCAGGTTGTCGCGGCTGCCGTCGTTTCCGGCCCCCCCGGCGAAGCGTTCCTGCGTCGCCTGGTCGCGCTGGTTGAGGTTGGCGCGGAAGAACAGGCGGTGCTTCTCGCCGATAACGTGGTCCAGGCGAAGGGTCTGATTGTAGAACGTGTTACTCTGCACCGACGGCACGGAATAGTCGGTGCCGGTCGGCTTGGCGCCCGGCAGGTTGGGCAGCGGATAATAGGCCGCGATGATGTCGAGGGCCGCCGGGCTCAGGCGCGACGTGGGGATCAGGTTGCCAGGAAACGCCGTGCGCGCGTAGACCCCCGAGGTGGTGGACGCCTTGGTGGTGGCCGGGTCGTAGATCTGGTACGACGAGCCGTAGGCCAGCAGGTCGGCGAAGTTGCCCTGGCGCTCGGAGGCGCTCGGCACGGTGTACGAGAGATTGTTGGCGCCCACGGGCTGGGCGGCGCGGATGGCCTCGAAGCCGTACATCCAGAACGTCCGGTTCCGGCCCTCGTAGATGTGGGGGATCTCCAGCGGCCCGCTGGCGTTGGCCCCGTAGCGGACCTCGCGGACGTTGTCGTGCGTTCCCGATTTGTTGGAAAAGAACGAATTCGCATTGGTGGCGGGGTTCTCGAGGTAGCCGTAGAGCTGCCCATGCGGCACATTGGTGCCCGCCCGCAGACCCATGCTCTGGGTGGCGCCCGAGGAAAATCCTATGCGTGCATCCACCAGCGAGGCTTCCACCTTGACCTCGGACACGGTGCCGGAGGGCGGCACGTAGGCCACGTTGCCGCTGGAGCCGCCGGTGTTCGCCGCGCCATCGATTTTGTACTCGTGGGTGCCCGAGCTGCTGCCGTTGACCACGATGGCCGAGGCGTTCTCGTTCTCGTACGGCCGGCTGGTGGCGCCCCCCGACAGGTCCGCCACGTCCGCCACTCCCGGCTCCAGCAGAGCCAGCAGGACGGGGTTGCCATCGCGGAACGGGAGCACCTGGATGGTTTCGGAATCGGCGATGGGGGCCGGATCTCGAGTGACCACCTCGAGGGTGGACGCGTTGGCCACCACCTGGACGCTATGGCTGGCGCTTCCCACCACCAGACCAACATCCACCACGGTGCTTTCTCCGGTCCTCACGATCACCTTGGTTTCCCGGTACGTCCGGAACCCGGCGCTCTCCACCGACACCATGTATTCGCCGGCATTGAGGAACGGGAGCAGGTAGTCTCCGGCGGAATTGGTGGTGGTTCGCGTGACCTGGGTGGTATCCACGCTCACGGCGGCGACTTTGGCCCCGGCGACCACCGCGCCCGAGGGATCGGTGACCCGTCCGGAGATCTCGCCGCGGGGGTCTTGCGCGGCCAGGACCCCGGCCAGGGCCCAACCTGCCGCCAGGATGGCGATGAGGCGCGTCATGGGTGACATGTCCCGGCGTTACGACGTTTCAGGGCAGGATACCCGATTTCGGCAAGCAGTACAAGTTGCAACCGGTGTTGCCGGTTTCCGCTGGTGTCAACGCCGGTTACGGCTATCTGAATTCCAAGTTTCTTTGCAGTGGATTGCTTCTCCAGTTGCGAAGGGGGCCGGACCGGGCCCCCGAGGTGCGTCCCGCCGGGACCCGCGCCGTCACTGGGCCACCGATGAACACCGATGAACACGGATAGGCAAGAAAGGAAGAACTGAAGCGTTTTGATCGGTGTTCATCTGTGTTCATCCGTGGCCATCGTGTTTTTCCGTTAGAAGCGAGGTATGGTGAGGCCGCCGCCGGCCAATACCGCCTGTCCCACCGTGTACGGCAGGCGTCCCTCCGCCATCGCCGTGAAGGGCAGGCTGGCGGCGCCAATGGCGGCGAGTTCTCCCCCCAGGCGATCAAGCAATGCGCGGTCCTCGGGGCCGTCGCGGCCGCTCGCCAGGATGTCGAAACCGGAGCCCGCCAGGGCCACGGCGCAGACCCGGCCGATGCCGCGCGACGCGCCCGTCACGAGCGCTACGGGGCGCGTGGAAACGTCGGCACGCATGTCCCCTTGTGGTCCTTCGCAGGCTTATCTTAAACAGACCGGCTGGTGGGCGATTGTGCCGCCGCGGAATGAGAAATGGCTCGATTCCGAGCGTGCGGTTGGCGGCTCGCGGCCCGGCCCGGGGCACCCGCAATCGCGGCGCGCGACCGGGCGGGTTGCCAACCCGCCGCAGGTTGAAAACCTGCCCACAACACCCGGCCGGCTCCTACGGAGGGATTACGGACGGGAACGCTCCCAAAGCCGCTAGAATAGAGTCGTGCAAGGGCACGGGACGCTTCCGGACGACTTGGTTTGCCGCGCGGTTTCCCGGCTCGGCCCGACTTGGCGGCTCCGGGCGGCGCCGGCGATTACCGGTTTGTGAGCATGCTTACCTTCGACCAGTTTCTTGCGGATGCAGCGAACAGAGGGGAGGCGATAAACACCCTGTTCGAAGAACGCCTGTTCGGCCTGGTTGGGATTCTACACAAAATCACCGGCGCGCTGATTGCCGGCAGCATCCCACACGAGGTTGTCGGCGGCCTTGCGGTATTGATTCATGTGGAAGAGGCGAACCCCGAACTCACATCCCTGACCCGGGGCGTCGATCTCATGGTGCGGCGCCCGGACTTGGAGCGAATCAAGCGGGCGGCGGCGGAACATGGATTCCGTTATCGCCACGCCGCCGGGGTCGACATGCTGGTCTATGGAGACGCCGAATCCGCCAGGAACGCAGTCCACTTGATCTTCAGCGGGGAGAAGGTTCGCCCTGCCTACCTTGTTCCCACTCCGGCGATTCAGCCCGAGCGGAAACAAATCCACGGCCAGGAAGTCATGGTGATTTCCGTTGCGGATCTGGTCCGGATGAAGCTCACTTCGTATCGAGACAAGGATCGGGTCCACATTCGCAGCCTGGATGCCGCCGGACTTCTCACCAGCGACATTGAGATGCGGCTAGCCCCTGAGATGGCGGCGCGGCTTCAGCACATCCGGGAGACCGAGTAGGCCCTCCCTGCCGGCGAAAGGTTGTGCCCATCCGCCCTCCGCCGCCCCGCCTGCGCCCCCCCGGAAATCCCCGCATCGGTAACATTCTGAAGGGCGGAAGCGCCTAGATGATGTGACCCTCATGGCTGCCAATCGTGTTTTCAATATCTTAGGACGCGCTCTTGCCGTCTGGATGGCCGTTACCGGGCTGATGGCTTCGGAACAGCGCGGAACGGTTCAATCCGGGGGCGTACCTCTCCCCGGCGTCACCGTGACCGCCGTTTCGGGCGACAAGAAGGTCACCACCACCACCGACGACAACGGCGTGTACCTGTTCCCCAACCTGGCAGATGGCGTCTGGACGCTCCGTCTCGAGATGCTGGGCTTCGGCTCCATCACCAAAGAGATCGGTGTCGAGCCGGATGCTCCGGCGGCCCAATTCGAGATGCATCTGCTCTCGGCGGCGGAGATCAAGGCGGCAGTGGCGGCGGCTACGGCGCCTCCGGCGACTCCGGCTCCGGCTGCGCCAGCGGTCACGGCCGGGAACCAGGCTCCGGCTCCGGCGGCGGCTCCGGCCGCGGTGGCTGCTCCGGCTCCGGCTGCGGCTCCGGCGGCGGCTGCTGCTCCGGCTCCAGCCCCGGCTCAGGCGGCTGCGGCGTCGGCCAAACCGGTTACGGCGGCAGCCGCAGCCAACGGCCGCGGTGCGCGGGGACAACCGAACGGCGGGCGTCCCTCGCTGACGCAGGCGGTCGGCGGGTATCAGCGTATGGATGTCAGCGCCACCGGCGATCTCGCAGCAGGCACCGAAACCGGCGCCGCCGATACGAACGGCGGGGCGGAGCTCGGCGCCAGCGCCAATGACGCACTGGTGATGAACGGCAGCGTGAGCAGCGATGTCGCCATGGCGCAGCAGAACGATTGGTTCGGCGGACGCGGATTCGGCGGCGGGTTTGGGCCGGGTGGCATGGGCGGCATGGGCGGCGATCAGCCAGGGCAGCCAGGCGCGATGGGCGGCGGACGCGGCGGAGTTGGTGGTCCGGGCGGTCCCGGCGGCGGCATGGCAGGTGGTCCCGGCGGGTTCGGCGGCGGACGCGGCGGCGGTGGCTTCGGCGGCGGCGGTGGTTTCGGTGGCGGACGCGGCGGCGGTGGCGGCATGCGCAACGGTCAGGGCGGACGCGGCGGACGCGGCCAGAATTCCTTCGGCAACGGCCGCCGGAACGCCCAGTCCCACTACAACGCCAGCCTGGCGTTCACCCTCGACAATTCGGCGCTGGATGCGCAGAACCTGTCCCAGACCGGCCAGGCAACCGCCAAGCCGGCCAGCGCCAAGTCCAGCCTGACGGCGACCGTGGGCGGACCGTTGAAGATCCCCCACCTCATCAAGACGAACAATATCAATTTCAACCTGAGCTATGCCATGCGCCGCAATCGCAACGCCACCACCAACCCGTATACTCTGCCCACCGCGGCGGAGATTGGCGGCAATCTATCGGCGCTCGCGTCCACCGTTTACGACCCCACCACCGGCAATCCCTTCCCCGGTAACCTGATCCCGGCGGGCCGCCTCAGTTCGCAGGCGCTGGGCCTGTTGCAGTTCTACCCCGCGCCCAATTTCACCGGCGCCGGCCGCTACAACTACCAGACTTCCTTGAGATCTATCACCGACCAGGACAACATCAATACGCGCGTCGGGGGCAACCTCAACGCCAGGAACCAACTCAACGGCAGTTTCTCCTGGCAACGCGGTGACACCACCACCCCCAGCGTGTGGCTCACCGGTCCGGGCGGCGCCAACTGGGTTTCCACCACCCACCAGAACGCCGAGAGCGCGGGGCTCACCTGGACGTACCATTTCACGCAGCGGCTCTTCAACCGCCTCAGCTATAATTTCAGCCGCAACATTTCCACCAGCACGCCGTATTGGGCCAACCGGGCGAATCTCTCCGGCGAGCTGGGGATCGCCGGCAACGACCAGGCGCCCAATTTCTGGGGACCGCCCAGCCTCAGTTTTTCGGGCGGCAGCAGCATCGCCGGCCTGAGCGACATCAGCACCTCCAACCTCATCGGCCGCGCCCAGAACGGCCGCGCGGGCGAGAGCCTCATCTGGATCAAGGGCAAGCACAACCTGACCTTCGGCGGGGATTTCAACCGCCAGCAGACCAACCCCATCGCCGAGAGCAACGCCCGCGGGTCGTTCACCTTCACCGGAGCGCAGACCGCCGGACCCATCGCCAACGGCGGCAGCGACTTCGCCGATTTCCTGCTGGGGCTGCCCGACACCAGCAGCATCGCCTATGGAAACGCCGACAAGTACTTCCGCAATTCCTGGTTCGACGCTTACGCCACCGACGATTTCCGCCTCACCAGCCAGCTCAGCTTGAATATCGGACTTCGCTGGGACTACCAGGAGCCGGTCTATGAAAAGTACGGCCGTCTGGTGAACATGACCATGGGCCCGGCCTTCACCACCGCCACGCTGGTCTGCGCCAGCACGGCGGATCTGCTGCCGGGCGCCACCTGCACACCCGCCAGCCAGGCCGGGCTGGGCGACACGCTGATGCATTCCCAACCGCGCGAGTTGCAGCCGCGCGTCGGCTTCGCCTGGCGGCCCTGGACCAAGCACTCCATGGTGTTGCGCGGCGGATACGGCATCTACTACAACACTTCGGTGTACTCCGCTTTCGCCACCTCCATGTCGCAGCAGTACCCGCTGTCGCAGACGCTCAAGGATTCGGCCGCCAGCGTGCCGCTCACGCTGGCGAACGGTTTCATCCGCATCCCCTCGAATTCGCTGAGCAACTACGCCATCGATCCCAACCTCAAGCTCGGGTCCCTGCAGTACTGGCAGCTCGCGGTGCAGCAGGATCTGAAGGCCGGCGTGGTGGCCACGGTGACGTATAGCGCCGACAAGGGCACCCACCAGCAGCAGCAGTTCATCCCCAACTCGGCGCCCGCGGGCGCCACCTACGCCTGCCCAACCTGTCCCAGCAATTTCTACTATGTGACCTCCGGCGGCAATGGCACCCTGGAATCGGTCTCGGGCCAGTTGATGCGCCGCTTCCGCGCCGGCTTCATGGCCAACCTGAGCTACACGCTGGCACACGCCATCGACGACGCCAACCCCGGCGCCGCCGCGGTCACCGCGCAGAACTGGCTGGATTTGGATGCCGAGCGCAGCAACTCCGCGGGCGTCCGCCGGCAGAGTATGAGCATGATGATGATGTACAACACCGGCCAGGGATTGCACGGCGGCGCGTTGCTGAACGGATGGAGGGGCGCGGCGATCAAAGGATGGAATCTCAGCACCAGCCTGTCGCTGGCCACCGGGCCGTTTGAAACTCCCAGCGTTCCGGCCCAGATACTGGGCGGGACGGCCATCACCGGTCCCATCCGGCCCGAGTACACCGGGCAGCCGCTCTTCGTCAACGGCACGTTGAACCCCGCGGCTTTCGCCAACCCGCCAGCCGGCCAGTATGGGAATGCGGGAAGATACATTATCCAGGGGCCGACCACCTTCTCGATGAACGGATCGGCCGGGCGCACGTTCCGCTTCGGCGAGCGGCGCAGCGCCGATCTCCGCTTCGACGCCACCAACTTTCTCAACCACGTGAATTTCACGCAGTACGACACCGCGTTCGGTACGGCCCAGTTCGGGCTCTTGCAGAGCCCCGGCAACATGCGGGCCATCGTCGCGACTCTGCGGCTCAGGTTCTAAAACACTATGCGAAGCGCCATCGTACGATCCATCGCCGCCGCCACGCTCGTCTGGGCCGTGCTGTTCGCCGGGCAGCAGCCTGCGCCGCGGCCCCAGTCCGCGCAACCGCCCGCCGGCGCCCCCTCGAAGGCTCCCGTGAGGTTCACCGCCAATACCCAACTGGTTGTCGAGGACATGATCCTCAAGGACAAGAGCGGCCAGCCCATCACCAATCTCACGGCCAGGGATTTCGTGGTCACCGAGGACGGCAAACCGCAGGAGGTCAAGATCTGCGAGTTCCAGAAACTGGAAGAGACGCCCGCCCAGCCGCTCGCCGACGAGCCGCAGATCAAGACCGAAACGATCAAGACCGAGGCGCAGCCGGCCGAACCGCCCAAGGTGACCGCCACGGCCATCGCCCCCGAGAAGCCCGGCGACATCAAGTACCGGGACAAGCGCCTCATGGTGCTGTTCTTCGACATGGTGTCGATGCCCATTCAGGACCAGGTGCGCGCCATCGACGGCGCCACCAAGTTCGTCAAGACGCAGATCACCCCCAGCGACCTGGTGGCCATCATGACGTTCTCGAGCGACATCAAAGTGGTCGAGGATTTCACCGACGACCGCGATCTGCTGCTCAAGGACATCAAGCGCCTGGTGGTCGGCGAAGGGCAGGGATTCACCGCGGCGGACTCCAGCGACGCGGCCTCGGACACCGGCGACTCCTTCACCGCCGACGACACCGAGTTCGCCATCTTCAACACCGACCGGCAACTTTCCGCGCTGGAGACCGCCGTCAAGATGCTGGCCTCGCTGAACGAGAAAAAGGCGCTGGTCTATTTCTCGAGCGGCATCCAGCGCAGCGGCCAGGACAACCAGGCGCAGTTGCAGGCCACCGTGAACGCCGCCATCCGCAGCAACGTGTCGTTCTATCCCATCGATGCGCGCGGCCTGGTGGCCACGGCGCCCCTGGGCGACGCCACCAAGGGTTCGCCCGGCGGAGCGGCCATGTACAGCGGCAGCTCCGCGCGCGCCGCGCAGTCCAACTTCCAGGCGCAGCAGGAAACCCTCTACACCCTGGCCACCGACACCGGAGGGAAGACGCTCATCGACAACAGCGAGCTTTCCTTGGGTATCGTGCAGGCGCAGAAGGATATCTCCAGCTATTACATCCTCGGTTACTACACCACCAACGAGAAACTCGACGGCCACTTCCGCCGCGTGAAGATCGCGCTCAAGGACCCCGCGCTCGCCGGGCGCATCTCCAAGATGGACTACCGCGTGGGCTACTGGGCCGGCAAGGACTTCAAGCAGTTCAACGATAGCGACAGGGAACGGCAACTGAACGAGGCCATGCTGCTGGGCGACCCGGTCACCGACATCGACATCGCGCTCGACGCCTATTACTTCCGCCTGGCGCGCGACCGCTACTTCGTTCCCGTGGTGACCAAGATCCCCGGCAGCGAGCTCGAATTGGCCAAGAAGGGCGGCGTCGAGAGCACCACCTTCGATTTCATCGGCGTGGTGAAGGACTCGGCCGGGAAAACCGTGCAGAACGTGCGCGATTACATCCCCTTCAAGCTCAAGGATGAGGTTGCCAGCCAACTGGCCAAGCACCCCGTGGTCTATCCCACCGGGTTCACCCTGGCCCCCGGCACCTACACGCTGCGGCTGGTGGCGAGAGAGAACACCACCGGGCGCATCGGCACGTTCGACAAGAAACTGGTGATTCCCGACCTGACGGCGGAGCAGAAGTATCTCCCCATCAGCTCGGTGATCCTGAGCAGCCAGCGCATGGACACCACCGCCGCGATTTTCAGCGCGCAGAAGGACAAGAAGATCGAAGCGGCCAACCCCCTGATTGAAAGCGGCAAGGAACTCATCCCCAGCGTGACCAACGTGTTCAGCAAGACCTCGGAGATGTACGTGTACCTGCAAGCCTACGAGCCGGCCGCCGAATCCACCCAGCCGCTGGTGGCCACGGTGGCCTTCTATCGTGGCAAGATCAAGGCGTTCCAGACGGCTCCCCTCGAGGTGACCGAGGGACTGGACGCGAAATCGAAAGCGGTGGCGTTGAAATTCAGCCTGCCGCTGGCGGACATGAAGCCCGGCCGGTACACCTGCCAGGTGAACGTGCTCTCGCCCGAGGCGCAGAAGTGGGCCATCTGGCGGGCGCCGGTGATCCTGGTGCAGTAGCGGGGGGACGAGGCGCTTATGACGCCAGCCGCAAGGCCCGCTGAATCTCGAGGGGCAGCGTGAGCCTCTGGAACAGGCGGGCTGGATAAACGTAGTCCTCGCCCGATTCGTCGATCACACGGATGAGATCGTTGGCTTCGGCGTCGGGGTCGTCCACCACCGGGTACAACTTCCTAACATCGAGAGAGGCGACGAAGCCGGCATTCCTTATGCACACGGCATAACCTTGGGTTTTCGTTCGACGAGACCGCATACTTATTCCACGAAGCGCTTGATCTTGAATTCCTTTTTGCCGATGCCGTTCGCCTCGTACCAGTGAAGCTCCGCTTTCCGTATCGCGCCGTTCGGAAGTTTGACATCGGCGAAGCCCTTTCGCTTCCGCCACCGGCCTTTGCCGTACAGCTTGCGCAGACGCGGAAGCTCTCGAATCGCCTTCCCGACAGCGAACGTTTCCACGTCCGCAACCTCGCCGCGGATTTCAAAGAACACTACGGGTCAATTCTACCAGACGGTATCGTCAGGTGCTTGCGGGCCTGTTCAGCGCTCACCCGCTCCGGCCTCCGCCGCATTTCGGCTATCATAGATGCGTCGGGTGAGGAGTCTCCCGCCGCCTTTGTGAAACGATTTCCTTTCCTGGACTGGATGCGTGGGCTGGCCGTGGTCATCATGATCCAGTGCCACACCTTCAATTCGTTCGTGCGCCTGGACCTGCGCGACGGCGGCCCGTATATCTACTCGCAGTTCGTGGGAGGCATGGCCGCGCCGCTGTTCCTGTTCATGGCGGGCATGACCACCGCGTTTCAGATGGAAAGCCTGGCCCGCCGCGAGCCCGCCGCCCTCCGGCGGTGGCTGATCGCGATGAAACGCGCCGCCTACATTCTGGGGATCGCCTTCCTGTTCCGCCTCACCAACTACCTGGGCAGCCTGCCCGGCGGCAGCCTCCAGGAACTTACCAAGGTGGACATCCTGAATTGCATGGGCGTGGGAATGGCGGTGTTCGCCGCCTCCGCGCTGTTCGTCGATTCGGGCAACCGCATCCGCTTCGCCCTGGTGACGGCGCTGGCCATCGCCGCGGCCACTCCTGTGATGGCGCACCTTCCCTGGGGCGGCGTTCCGCGCCTGCTGGGCGAATACCTGGTGCCCCTAAGCGGGCGCGGGCAGTTTCCGTTCTTCCCGTGCGCCTCGTACCTGGGTTTCGGGCTGGCGGCAGGCGCGATGGTGAAACGCGCCTCCGAGGGAGGGTTCGACCGGCTCATGCTGTGGTGCGGGCTGGGCGGCCTGGTGCTGGTCTACGCGGCGCAATACCTGGCGAATGTGCCGTATTCCATTTACAGCCAGACGGATTTCTGGAGCGACAACCCGTCGCTCGTCCTCATCCGCGTGGGCATCATGCTGGCGATCATGGCGGGCACCTATGTCTGGACCGCGTATTGCGCCGGCCCTGCCTGGAGCTGGATGCAGTGCCTCGGCAAGAACTCGCTGATGGTCTACTGGGTTCACGTCGTGATGGTGTACGGCGGCCTGGCGAGACCCATCAAGCGGACCATGTCGATTCCCGCGGCCGCGGCGTCCACCCTGCTGGTGACGGCGCTGATGCTGGCGCTCTCGGCCGCGTGGCTGAGTTGGAAGGCGAAAAAAAGGGGTCGGACGCCATCTATTGGCTGAGCTGAGAAAACAAGCGGTAGGCCTCGCGGGCTTCCTGCGGCTGGCCGCTTTTTTCGGCCGCCAGCCCCCGCAGATAGTAGATGCGGGGGAAATAGAACGGCGTGAACACGGAGGGTCCGGTGACCGGCGGCACGGGGTTCCAGCGCAGCAGCGGCGCGGCCTCCTGGTAGCGGCCGGTTTCCAGCAAGCTCCAGGCCAGCAGCACCGGGATGCCTTCCTCGCCGGGAGGGCGCGCGCCCTCGTCGTAGAGCTTGCGCAGAATCGCGGAGGCCGGCTGATACTCCTTGTCGAGCAGCAGCGCACAGGCCAACGCCATGTCCCGGACCGGCCCCAGCCCCGGATTGGGCGGGAACAGTTTTTCGGAGCGCGCGGCCCATTCCGCCGCCGGAGCCGGCCCGGCGGCCAGGAATCTCGCCACCAGCGCGGCGGCCGGTATCGGCGCGCCCGGCACGCCGAGGGCCTTCCGCGCCATCTCCGCGGCGGCGGCGCGGTCGCCCAGCAGCAGGCTCCATATCGCCACTTCGGCATACGCGCGGGCCGCCATCTCGCGCCGCGGGCCGCTCCCGGCGGCGCGGGCGAACTCCAGCATCCGCTGGCACGCCTCCCGGCGGCGGCCGGCGGTCCAGGTCCATTCGGCGCGCTCGATTTCCACAACGTGCGCGGGGTTTCCCGCCAGCGACTGCGCGTAGCGTTCCTCGATCTCGGTGGCGCCGGCCGCGTCGCCCGTCATCAGCCGCGCCATGGCGGCCTTCAAGAGATCGGCGCCGTCCATGAACTTCGGGTCCTTCTTATAGGCGGCCAGGTAGAACTGTTCGGCCTCGTGCAAGCGGCCGGCCATCAGGTGGACATCGCCTAGGGAATCGATGGGGTTGGGATCTTGCGGACTCTCGGCCTGGTAACGCCGCAGGGCTTCCACCGCGGCCGGGAGATCGCCCGCGCCGGCGGAGGCGTAGGCGAGCAGGTTCCAGGCGTTGCGGTCGTCCGGATCGAGGGCCAGTTCTTTGCGGAACGCGGCGGCCGCCGCGGCGCCTTGGTGCGCGGCAAGCCGGGCCTCCCCCAGTATGTGCCACTGATCGGGGTTGCCCGGGTCGGCGTTGGCCAGCTCGGCGAACGCTTCCAGGCGGCCACCGGCATCGTTGCGCAATCCGGCCGACTGAAGATGGATACGGGCGCGCTCCAGCGGCGAAACCGCGCGTTGGGCGGCGGTATCCAGCAGCGCCAGGGCGCCGGCCGGGTCGCGCTCCAGCGCTTTCCACTCCGCCAGCAGGCGGTAGGCCGGAGTGAATCCGGGGTCGGCGGCGATGGCCGCGGCGGCGTCGCGCACGATGCCCGCGGGATCGCCGCCCTCCATGGCGTTCACGTAGTCGCGGACGGCCTGGTTGCCGTGGGCGATGGGCGGCTGCGCGTCGGGCGCGATCTGGCGCGCCAGCGAATCGGCCACCGCGATGGCGTCCGTGGCCGCCCCCGTTGCGCGGACCACCCTGGCGTACTTGTGCGAGGGCAGGTCTTCCAGAAACAGGCGGGCTTCCAAGCGTCCGCCGCGCACGGCGAACTCGCCGTAGCCCACGCGGTTGGCGCCGGCCAGCAGCGCCATCTCGCTTTCGGCGGAGACGCCCGGGGCGGCGTCCGGCCGGGGTCCCGCGCCGCGGCTCAGGGCATGCAGGGTTGCCGAGGAAATGGCGTAACGGCCGGGCCGGCCCGCCAACTGCGCGGTCACCAGTTCCGAGAGCGCGCGGCCCATCCAGCCCTGGGAGGCGTCCGCGCCCAGGTTCTCGAACCGCAGCACCGCCACGCGCTCCTCGGCCGGCTTCGGGTGCGAACATGCGGCGACAAACAGGCAGCCCAGCAGGACCGGGCGGAGCATGCGCCCGGTCCTAAAGAACACGCGGCTCCGACGCCAGCACTTCCTTGAATTCCGGCGTGTCGCGCATGCCGGCGAATTCGGGGTCCTTCAGGAGCTTGTCTTTCTCCTTGAAGCCCTCTTCGAGGGCCTTCCTCAGGTACTGTAAGGCGAGTTCGGTGCGGCCCGCCTTGGCGTACATCTTAGCCATGAAATAGTGGTACTTGGCGCGCTCCCCGATGTCGCGGTCCTCCATGGTCGTGCCGAAATTGCCGCGCCGCTCGAAGACTTCGGGATCCAGCTTGAGCGCCATCTGGTTGGCCTCGGCGCACTGCTCGTACTGCTTGCGCGCGAAGAAGGCGACTCCCAGATTCAGGTAGAAGGAGGCCGTTCCGGGATCCTCGGGAACCAGGGCGATGGCCTTCTGGTAGTACGAGATCGCCCGGCGGTAACTCTTCCTGGCATAGTAGATCGTGCCCAGGTTGTTGATCGCTTCCGCGTAATCGGGCTTGAGCTTGATGGCCCGCTGGTAAGCTCTCATGGCCTGATCCATCTGGTTTGGCAATTGGCTGTAAGCGATTCCCGTCTTGTTCCACAGGACGGGGTTCCTGGACTTGGACGCTTGATAGATATCGATGGCGTCCTGGTACATTTTGCGCGCCATGAAAATGTCGCCGCGCATTTCGGGCGTCAGGGTGGCGGCTGGCGGGGTCTGGGCCGAGGGCGGGGAAGCCGTGGCGGCTGGCGGGGTCCGGACCGGGGGTGGGGAAGCCGTGGCGGCGCCCGAGGCGGCGCTGCCGGACTGCCCTGCCAGGGCCGAAGCCACCCCAGCCAGGGCCAGAAGCACGTACGGAGGCCGGATAAACCGGATAAACATGTGAACCCCCTTCGCCCCTATTTAAACACACCCAGGATTCGGTCGAGGACGTTCTTCTTCTCCTGGGTCTGCTCGTCCTTCTTAGCGGGGGGCGTGGCTTCCGGCGGGGGCGGAGCCTTCGGGCGGGTGCGCTGGGCGGCGGAAGCCTGCCGCGCCGCGGCGTCGGCGCCGGCCGCCGTCCCCGCCGCCGCACTGTCGCCGGCGCTGGCATCCCGGGCGGGAGGCGGCGAAGTGTCCCAACCGGAGACGTTGGCCACCGCCGTGCGGCCTCCTCCGTGCAGCGGGCAGGTTCCCACCGGCTCGGTGCCGGCAATGAAAACTTCGGCGTGCGTTTTGGGGCAATAGGCGGTGGCGGGCCAGCCGGTCTGCGAATCCACCTGGACGCTCACGATGCCGTCGGGAACCGCGAATTCCCTGGTGTCGCGATACTCGCGATACGCGAGCGCGCGCTTCATGAAGTCGCCCCAGATGGGCGCGGCGCTCTTGGCGCCTTCCAGATCCAGGTCCCGATTGTCGTCGAATCCCACCCACACCACGCAAAGCAGTTCCGTGGTATACCCCGCGAACCAGCCGTCGCGCGACGTGCCGGTCTTGCCGGCGGCGGGAGCCGTGAAGTTGAACTGTCCCCGCACGCCGGCGCCGGTGCCGCTGCGCAGCACTTCCTCCAGCAGGTTGGTCATCAGGTAGGCCACCCGCGGATCCAGCGCCTGCCTGCGCTCGATCTGGTTCCGGAAAAGCGTCTTGCCGTCGTGGTCGCGGACCAGGGTGATGAAATTCGGCTTCACGTACACACCCTGATTGGCGAACATGGTGTAGGCGCCGGCGGCCTCGAGCGGCGTGATTTCGTACGCGCCCAGGGCCACCGCCGGAGTCGGCTGAATCCGGTAGTTCATGCCGGCGCGGTTGGCCATCTCGACCACGTTGCCGTAGCCCACCATCTCCGCCAGGCTCACCGTGGCGTTGTTCAGCGAGTGGGCCAGCGCCTCCCGCAGCGTCACGTCGCCCAGGTACTTATCCTCGAAATCCTTGGGACTGTATTCCCTGCCGTCGAACCAGAAGGTGGTGGGCTCGTCTTTCAGGATGGTGCTGGCGGTGATCACGCGCCCCCCGCCTTCCACGGCGGTATCCAGAGCGGCGGCGTAGACGAAGGGTTTGAAGATGGATCCCGGCTGGCGCTTGGCCAGCACGCGGTCGAGCTGGCTGGTGCCGTAGTTCCGCCCGCCGGCCAGCGCCCGCACTTCGCCGGTGTGCGGATCGATGGCCACCAGCGCCACCTGCGGCTCGGGAACCGGCGTTCCTCTGAACCGGCGTTGCCGCCGAATCTGCTCGTCCACCAACAGCATGCCCGCGCGGATGGCTTCCTCCGCGGCGGCCTGCAGGCGCAGGTCGAGCGTGGTGTAAATGCGAAAGGCGTTGGACTGGAAGTTCTGGTCCTGGAAGCGGGTCTGCACGGCGTCGGCCACCAGGTCGACGAAGTACGGCGCTTCCTTGGAGAGCGACGCGCCCTTGGCCACGGTCAGCGGCGATTGGACGCTGGCTTGATACTCGCGATCGTCGATGAAGCCGTTCTCGTGCATCATCCGCAGCACCAGGTTGCGCCGCTCCAGGGCGTGGTCGGGGTGGCGGAAGGGGTTGAAATACGGCGGCCGCTGAATCATCCCGGCCAGTTGGGCGGCTTCCGGCACGGTGATCTGGCTGAGGTCCTTGCCCAGGTACGCCTCCGCCGCTTCGCCGAACCCATGGATGCTGAAGGTGCCGCGCATCCCCAGGGGAACCTGGTTGGCGTAGTCCTCGAAGATCTGCTCCTTGGAGAGTCTCTGCTCGATTTGCAGGGTGACCACCACTTCCTGCAGTTTCCGGCTCCAGGTCTTGCCTTTCTCCTCTTCCAGGAAGAACATGTGCGCGAGCTGCGTGCTGAGGGTGGAGGCCCCCTGGGCTCGGCGGCCCTCCCGGAGATCCACGTAGGCGGCCTTGACGATGCGAAACGGGTCCAGGCCGTTGTGCTGGAAGAAACGCTTGTCCTCGATCGAGGTGACGGCATCCACCAGAATCCTGGGGATACCCGGGAAGGTGACGAAGCGGCGCTTCTCGCGGGCCGGTCCGGACAGGTTGGTGATGAGCTGCGGTTCCAGTTGGTACTGCCCACGCCAGGTGTTGTCGGCCAGGGAGATGATCTGCGAGATCCGGTTGCCCACGAACCGGATCACCGCCGGCTCCTGGTCGAAATACGAATCCGGGCCGGGATAAATCTCGATCGAATTGGCGCGGATCTGAAACGACCCGATAGGGTTGCTGCGCGACTCGGTGTATCCGCTGCGGCGCAGCACTTCTCCGATGCTCTCCGCGGTCCGGGCGTCCCCCACCGCCACCGATTCGGGGGTCGCGTAAATCTTGGCCGTGGCGGCGAACGGACCGGCCTTCAGCTTCTCGTCGATCAGACGGGAGTACTTGACGTAGAAGCCGCCGAAGACGGACATGCCCAGTATTACCAGTACCGCAAACCCGGCCACCAGGACGCGGCCCACCGGGCCGAGGACGAAATGCGTCAAACCGGCATTCTTGGGAATCCGCAGCCGCAGATCCCGTTTCAAATCCCGCAGGTACCTTCTTCTGAACACCTGTCTCTATTCTCGCATGGCCCGGCGGCCCGCATCGCTGGCCCGCGCCGGGGACAGACTTCGAGTTCCCGGCGCCTTTTGCCGGAAACTCGCCGTCTGTCCCCAGGTTTTCGTTCCGGCGCCATCGCGATGAATCTTGCACCACAGGCAGAATCCTCCTTATCCTAAGGATGTGGTGGTGCCAATACGCAATCGGCCATAGAGTCGCGAAGCGCTCTCGGCGGCAGGGAAAGCGTCGTTCCGCGCCCTGGCTCGCGCGATAGGGACGTACCACGATGCGGGGCGAAAACCTAGACCGATGCTGACGCTCCTGGGCACGGCCCTGACCCTCCTCGTTTTGGCTTGGAGATTCGACCTAAACTGGCTGGAATGGCCCGCGCTCATCGTCGTGCTGCTGCTCGTGCGCTTCCGGCCTTCGCTCTGGGCCCGGCAGTTCCGGTGCATAGAAGGTCTTTGTGCGCGAATGGCTCGCAGGCAAGCGCTCAGCGTCGCGGCGATTGGCCTGTCCACGGTAGCTCTACGATTGGCCCTCCTTCCCGCGATGCCGGTGCCCCAACCTCGCATCGTGGACGAGTTCAGCCATAGCCTGTTGGCCGACACCCTCTTGAAAGGGCGCCTGACCAACCCGACTCACCCTCTGTGGAGGCAGTTCGAGACCATTCAAGAGATTCAACGGCCCACCTATAACTCCATGTACTTTCCCGCTCAGGGTATCTTTCTTGCCGCGGGTAGAGTGCTGGGTCATCCCTGGTTCGGCGTCCTGATGAGTGTCGGTCTGATGTCTGCCGCCGTCCTATGGATGCTACAGGGCTGGTTTCCTCCGGGTTGGGCATTGCTCGGATCCGTTATCTGTTCCCTGCGTTACGGGCTGTTCAGCTATTGGATGAACAGCTATTGGGGAGGCGCTGTCGGTGTCATCGGCGGCGCCCTGGTCCTGGGCGCCATCCCGCGGATTCGCCGCGGCATGCTTTCCCGCCACTTCGTCTTGCTTGCCGCCGGATTGCTCCTGCTCGCCAACAGCCGGCCCTTCGAAGGGGCCGCTCTATCGATCGCACCCGGCCTAAGCCTGCTCGGCCACATCCGCCGGCAACGCGGGCCGGCGCTGCGACGTGCCTTGTCGCGTCCCATTCCCGCGTTCCTGCTGGTCATGGCAACCGGGTGTGTCCTCATGGCGACCTACTTTCGCGCCGTTACCGGCAACCCGCTCACGCCCCCCTACCGTGTGAACCAGCAGACTTATGGTTGGCCTCTGACCTTGCCGTGGTTCTCCGTAAAGCCGGTCGCGCATAGGTGGCAACCGATGCACGACTACTTTCTCTGGGAGGTAGAGCAACACCGGAAGTTTCAACTGGGAACGCACGTGCTGGAGAACGGCACGGATCTGGTCGTTCTGTGGAGCTTCTTCGCCGGTCCTCTGCTCTCCGTTCCACTCCTGTTTCTGCCGGGTGTTTGGCGCGATCGCCGGCTGCGTCTGCTGTTCTTCACGGCGGCATGCATGGTCGTAGCCCTGTGTTTGGAGCAGTCCCGCTATCCGCACTACGCCAGCCCCGGAAGCTGCGTGTACATCGCTCTGCTGGTAGCCTCGATGCGGGTTATGCGGGCCTCCGGCCGCCGCTCCGGGAAGGGACCGGCGATGGTCCGTCTCCTATCGGTGGCGTCATTGGCGTGTACTGGCGCCCTGCTGGCCCTCCCTGCACACATGCGCGCTCCCGATCGCTTCAACCCTTATACCTCCTGGTGCTGCAGCGTGGGCGGAAACCTGGAGCGGGCCGCCGTCCTGGAAAGGTTACGCAGTGCGAACGGCCGTCATCTGGTGATTGTCCGCTACGCTCCTGGCCACAATTGGATGAACGAGTGGGTGTGGAACGATGCCGATATCGACCAGTCCAAGGTAGTCTGGGCCCGCGATGACGGGCGCGGCAACCAGGCGCTGGTTGGATATTTCAAGGACCGGACGGTTTGGCTCCTTGAACCGGACCGGAACCCGGCGCGGCTCAATCGGCTGTCGGAAAAGGCCCCGTAGCCCCCACAGGCTCGGATTCTTACAGGAAACGAATAGTAACCAAAGTCAGTACCGTCTCGTTCTCCAAGGCCGCTCTAGAACGGCTCGGACTCGAATGCTATTCCATGATGGTGGGTCCATCCGGCTCCGCGGCGATCATCGGTGCAGGTCCGGCGGGTCTCTCAGCCGCCGGTTCCGCGGACCCTCGCCAGGCATAGCGCCATCCGGAAACCCTTGACGGCCTCCTCCCTATGCTCAACTTCCGGATGCCCGTTTCGACCGATACCGGGAGCCGGCCGTCGCAGCCCAGAGCCCTTTCCGTTCCCTTCCCTCTCTCTACCAGAGCCCTCGGGGCAATCCTCGCCGCCATCTCCACCCTTGCGTTTACGCTGCTCTATTGGAATAGATTCTTGAGCGTTTCGTGCGCGGCGGTCTTCTTTTACCCTGCCGAGTTGTGGCTGCAAGGGAAGGTGCCTTACCGGGATTTCTTCTTTATCCCGCCGCCATTAACGCTCATGAAATCGGCCCTGCTGATTCGCTTGTTCGGCCATACGATAGCCGTCCTGCGTATCGCCGCCGTGATCGAACGAGTGCTCCTTTCGGGATTGGTCTACTGGTGGCTGTCCCGGTATTTCCGCGCAACCGCCTGTTTTCTCGGTACCTTCGTCGCCTTCGTTCTGTTCGCAAGCGACCCCGCCGACGCTTTGGTATCCTATCATCACGATTCCGTCTTCTGGGCGGTTCTGGCGGGCTTCTCCGCATGCATGTTCCTGAGCCGCCGGCGGACGGACGCCTCGCTCGCGGCACTGTTATCCGGTCTTTTCGCTGGGCTCTGTTTCCTGACGAAACAGACCACCGGCGCCGCAATTACTCTATGCATCCCGGTGGTCATTGCCTTCCTGGAGACCGGAAATCTCCGCCGGGGTCTTCGTTTTGCCACATGGTTCGGCGCTGGGTGGATCGTTCCTTGCGGAATTACCGCGGGGTGGTTGTTGCGGCGTCACGCCTTTAACGATTTCGTCAAATGCGTGTTCCTCTCCTGCGTTGCAAAGGGTCCCGCCGGTGCGGTGCTTCTCCGTCCCTTGCTCGATCGCCCGGTGCTCGTTATGTTCGTAACGGCCGCTCTCCTGGCCGGCAGCCGAGTCGTCAAGCGCGCTCGAGTGACCGCCGTTGCCGAGCCGCCCATCCTGCTGGTCTGCGTCTTTGCCGCCATGACGGCGTCCTTGCCCCTGGCATGGCATACCGCGGCAGGCCAGGGACTTCCGCCGATCTGGGCGAAGCTCGCGCTCATGCCGCTCCTGCCGGCGGCCTTAATGGGAAGTCTGCTCCTGCTGGCAAGGTACGGTTGGCTCGCCCGGCGAAAAGACGCGAGCCCGCTTACCAGAGAGATTGTGCTGATCGCTAGCGTAGCCGCGGCCATCGCGTACGCTCTCTCGATGTCCTATGCCTACTACGGGCCTATCGCCGTACCGGGCCTCGCCCTCGTCGTGGCGTTTGCGATCGATCGCGGCGGGCCCGGATTACGCAAGCTGCTGTGTGAGTCCGTCATCTGCTTTGCCGTCCTCTTTTCCCAGGCAGAGGCCAAGCTACAGGTGCCTGGCGATTGGATGGACTGGCCCGAATCCGCCGTACCGGCCGCACATTACCGGTCGAGACTCCCCCAATTGCGGGGCTTGCGGTTCGCCGAATCCACGGGGGCCATCGTAGACCGCCTTAGCGAAGCCATAAAGGCCAATACAAGGCCAGGGGACACCATGCTGGTGTACCCTTATTTCCCGATATTCTACAGTCTGACTGGATTGCGGCACACCACCTACACCTATTCGCATTACAGCGATGTGGCGCCGGACGCCGTTTGCCTGCGCGACGCCCAAACGCTTCTTCGAAACCCGCCCACCGTGATTCTGCGGATGATCCGCCCCGAGTCTTCCTTGCTCAGGGACGAACAATTGTACCGGGCCGGAGGCGCCAGCGGGGTCCGGAGGATCGAGGCCGCATTGGATGAGTTGTCCGTGAAGTACCGGGTCTTGGAAACGGCGGACGTGCCGAACGGGAAAGCGAAGCTCGTAGTTCTGCTGAAGCTGCCGGATCGGCCGCCGGAGGCCCCTAACTTTAGCAAGCAGTGGCTGGTAGACCCATGATAAGGCAGACTTTCGATCTTGCCGGTATTAGACTGGGCCTTGAGCAGATGGTCCGCTCGCGCAGAACCGAATGATAGCCCCCGATGTAATTCTCGGTGCTGGCGTAACGATCCACCAGCCGGAACTGGTCAATCTGTACGGCTGCGAAATCGGTTCCGCAACGCGGATCGGAGCATTCGTCGAGATCCAGCGCGGCGCCAAAGTGGGGGAGCGCTGCAAGATCTCGAGCCATACCTTCATCTGCTCCGGCGTGACCATCGAGGACGAAGTCTTCATCGGGCATGGCGTCATGTTCACCAACGACCTCTACCCCTCCGCGGTGAATGAGAACGGGCAATTGCAGAGCGAGGCCGATTGGGAACTCGTTCCTACGAAAGTGCGGCAGCGGGCATCCCTGGGCAGCAATGCGAGCATCCTGGCAGGAGTGACGATTGGCCGCGGTTCCATGGTAGGCGCGGGTGCGGTGGTCACCAAAGACGTCCCCGACTTCGCGATTGTGGCGGGGGTGCCGGCCCGGCAGATCGGCGATACCAGAATGCCGCGGGGCAATCCGTTTGGATCGAAAGGGAGCCACTGAGCATGATCCGGGTCGGAATCGTCGGATGTGGATACTGGGGGCCGAATCTGATCCGCTGCTTCTCGGAAGGCGCGGGAACGGCCGTGGAGATGGTGAGCGATATGCAGGCCGATCGCCTGGCTGCCATCCGGAGACGCTATCCCGGCGTCCGGACCACGACCGATTCCCGCGAATTGATCGCCTCTCCGCAAATCGACGCCGTTGCGATCTCGACCCCCGTAGCGAGTCACTTCGGCCTGGCCACGGCGGCACTGGAGGCGGGCAAGCACGTTCTGGTGGAGAAGCCGATGACTGCGACGGCGGAATCGGCCAGGCGGCTCATCGACGCGGCGGAGCGACGCAGGTTGGTGCTGATGGTGGATCACACCTTCATCTATACCGGCGCCGTGCGCAAGGTGCGCGAACTGATTGCCGGCGGTCAACTCGGCAAACCGTATTACTACGATTCGGTTCGTGTAAACCTCGGTCTGTTTCAACGCGATGTGGACGTCATTTGGGATCTCGCGGTTCACGACGTCTCCATCATGGATTACGTTCTGCCGCTGCGGCCTCTGGCGGTCTCGGCCATCGGAGTGAGCCATGTTGCCGGCAGACAGGCCGACATCGCCTACGTCACGGTGTTCTGCGCCGACGATTTCCTCGCCCATGTACATGTGAACTGGCTGGCTCCCGTCAAGGTTCGCCGGACGATGATTGGGGGCAGTAACAAGATGATCGTCTATGACGATGTCGAACCCAGCGAGAAGGTCAAGGTCTACGACAAAGGAATCGCGGTAGGTGGGCCGGATTCCGACAAGATCGTGGAGATGATGATCAACTATCGAACCGGCGATGTCTGGATTCCCAAGCTGGATATCACCGAAGCCCTGAAGTCCGCGGTCGCCGAGTTCACCTCCAGCGTCGAACAATCCCGCAAACCCCTCACCGATGGGTACGCCGGGCTACGAACGGTAACGTTACTGGAGATGGCTACGCGCTCCATGAGCGAGAAAGGCCGGCCGGTTGAGTTGGGGGCCGCAATGAGTCTTCCAGCGTGATTCCCTTTGTCGATCTGAAACGGCAGTACGCCGCAATCAAGGACGAGGTTGCCGCGGCCATATTTCACGTCCTGGAAACCGGTCAGTTCGTGCTCGGAGCCGAAGTGGAGGCGTTCGAGAGGGAATTCGCCGGTTACTGCGGAGCCCAATACGCCGCCGGAGTCAACTCCGGCACCAGTGCGCTACATCTCGCGCTACTCGCGGCCGGCGTGGGTCCCGGGGATGAAGTAATCACGGTGCCTTTCACCTTCGTGGCGACCGTGGCGGCGATCTACTATACCGGCGCAAAACCGGTGTATGTCGATATCGATCCGCAATCGTATACCCTCGATCCGGAACGACTCGAGGCCGCGGTCACGCCTCGCACCAAGGCCATACTGCCGGTCCATCTATATGGTCAGCCGGCGGACATGCGGCCGATCCTGGAAATCGGGCGGCGGCACGGCCTGATCGTGATCGAGGACGCGGCCCAGGCGCACGGCGCCGCGTACCAGGGACGGCGGGTGGGCAGCCTGGGAGACATGGCCTGCTTCAGCTTCTACCCCGGCAAAAACCTGGGGGCGTATGGCGAAGGCGGGGCCGTCACCACTAGCGACCCCGAGTACCTCCGTAAGATCCGCATGCTTCGAGATTGGGGCGCGGAAGAGAAGTATCGCCACAAGCTGAAGGGCTACAATTACCGCATGGAAGCCATGCAGGGCGCTATCCTGCGCGTCAAACTGCGCCATCTCGAGGCCTGGACCGAAGCCCGGCGCGCCCACGCTCGCGTCTATTCCTCCCGGCTCACCGGGTCCGGTTTCGCCACGCCGGTGGAGCTGCCCGGGCGCAGGCACGTGTATCACATCTACGCCATTCGAACCGCGTGCCGCTCCGCCGTACAGGAGCGGTTGCGAGAGGCCGGCGTGCAGTGCGGCATTCACTATCCGATCCCGGTCCATCTGCAGGAGGCCTACGGCGAAAGCCGGTGGAGCAAGGGCAGCTTCCCGCACGCCGAACGTGCCGCCGCCGAAGTCCTCTCGTTGCCCATGTTCGCGGAACTGACTGAAGAGGAGATCCTCAAGGTCTGTGACGCCGTTCTGACCCAGCGGGACACCCCCGCCATCGAAGAAGTACCGGCAGGTCTCAGGCCATGACTATCCGAATCGCGGGCTGCGGTGCGCAGGGCCGGGTCATTCCGGACATCTTGCGCGCGGCCAGACCCGGCGAAGACATCGAGTTCGTCGACGACGACCAGAGTCTGTGGGGCAAATCGATCGATGGAGCCCGCGTAATCGGAGGCTTGGATCGGGCGTTAACCGGCGACCCGGCGGTTATCGAAATGATCGTAGCCCTTGGTAACCCCGAGTTGCGGCTGTCCATCGCCGAGCGGATTACCGTGCAGGCATCCGCATCGCCAACGCGGTTCATCCCTCCGCCGTCGTAATGCCGAGCGCCACGGCCGGAGTGGGCAACATGGTGGGTGCAACCGCGGTCATTAACACCGGCGCCCAAGTTGGCAGCCATACCGTGATCAACACGGGTGCGATCGTGGAACACGACTGCGTCGTGAAAGACGGCGCCGCCGTTTCACCCGGAGCTCACCTGGGCGGCCGGGTCATTTTGGAGCGATTCGCATTCGTAGGCACCGGCGCGATCGTTCTTTCGCGGGTACATATCGGCGAGCGCGCCGTGATTGCGGCGGGCTCGGTGGTAACCAGGGACGTGCCCGATCGGGTTCTGGTCATGGGAACGCCGGGCCGCATAGTCGAGCGGTTGGATCGAGGCTTCGACTGGAAGCGGGCGATGTGATTAACGAGACGAACTTTCCGGAGGCGACGGATCTATTCGAGGATCAGATCCCCTTGCTGAAGCCCTGGCTGGGCCAACGGGAAGTGGAAGCGGCGGCCTCGGTAATCCTCTCGGGCTGGATCAGTCAGGGCCCCCGCGTCATCCAGTTCGAAAATGAAGTGGCGCGGTATCTTGGCGTCGCGCATGCCGTCGCGACCAATGCCTGTACTTCCGCTCTGCACCTGGCCATACGGCTTTCGGGCGTGGGGGGGGTGACGAGGTGATCTGTCCTTCGTTCACCTGTATGGCAACCGCCAACGCGATCCATCATTCGGGCGCCAGTCCCGCATTCGCGGAGATCGAAGCTCGCACGTACAACCTGGACCCGGCGCGTATCGAAGAGGCCATCACGCCCCGCACCAGAGCCATTCTGCTGGTTCATCAGATCGGCCTGCCCGCCGACGTGGATTCCGTGGCGGCAGTCGCATCGAGGGATGGCTTGGCCTTGATCGAAGACGGCGCCTGTACCTTCGGTGGCGCCCATAAAGGCAAGCGCATCGGGGGAATTGCCGGACCCACGTGCTTCAGTTTCCATCCCCGAAGGATGATCGCCGCCGGCGAAGGGGGCATGATCGCCACTAACGATGGCGACCTGGCGGAAAAAGCTCGCGTGCTGCGCTCGACCGGCGCCTCCGTTTCCGATCTGGTGAGACATCGGGCGGAGGGCACCATCGTACAAGAGTACGGGGATGTCGGTTACAATTGTCGGATGACGGGCGCGAAGGCCGCTATCGGCCTGATCCAGTTCGAAACAGTCGACGCCATGCTGGAGCAGCGCTCCAGTCTGGCCCGGCGATACGATGCGGCGCTGGCGGAGATCGAGGATCTCGAACCGCACTATGTTCCCGCATACGCGACCCATGCGTACTCCTCCTATGCGGCCAGGCTCCGTCCGGGCAGCCCCGTGGATCGCGACACTCTCGTGCGGCGCATGGCCGATGCGGGCATCTCCTGCCGCGTGGGAATTCAGCCTTTACATTGGGAACCCATCTATCGGGAACGGTGGGGCGCACTTGGCCTCCCGGTGACCGAAGCTGCCGCCCGGACCGTCTTCTTCCTGCCCATCTTTCCCGGCATGACCGGAGAGCAGAAGTCCCGCGTTGTTGAAAACCCAGCGAAGAGGTCTTCATGAATGACCGGCCAGCCAACTCGGACATTTCGGTGATTTATCCCGCTTATAACGAGGCGGATAACATCCGTTCTACCATCCAGCGCTCGATTGAAGCTCTTCGGCCCCTTTGCCGGGCTTTCGAGTTACTCATTGTCAACGACGCCAGTAAGGACGATACGGGACGAATCGCGGAGGAGCTCGCAGCCAAATATCCCGAGGTCAGGGTAATCCACAATGCCCGCAACCTCGGTCAAGGCGCGAGCATTGTCCGCGGCTTCCGGGACGCGCGGTATGGGCTGCTAATCCACAACGGCATGGATTACCCGTTCGATTTGAAAGACCTGGCTATTCTCCTCCCGGCGTCCGCCGAAGCCGATATCGTGGTTGCCGTTCGGAAGTCTCGCGCGGGCTATTCCCAGTACCGCAAATTGACCTCGGTGGTGAACCTGGCTCTGCTGCACACCCTCTTCCCCCACTGGAAGCTGCGTGACTACAATTTCGTGCAGCTTTACCCGAGATCCGCGTGGGAACGGCTAAAGGTGGACGCCCGTAGCACCGCCTTCCTGACCCCCGAAGCGCTGATCCGCGCGCATGACCTCGGCTACGTCATCCGGGAAGTAGAGATCGACTACCTGCCCAGGGTTGCGGGGATTGCGTCTTCCGGCAGTCCGAAAGTCATTATCCGTTCGCTCGGCGACATGTTCCGCTTCTGGCTGAAACGAACCCTGGGAAGAACGCCCTCGGCGAGCCGCCAAGCGTGACCTACCAAGGCTTAGATGAAGAACCAACGCATAGATTACCGGCGGCGCGGGCCTGATCGGCTCTCACATTGCCGACCTCTCGATTGACCGCGGCGTCCGCGAAATCGTAGTCCTCGATAACTTCGTGCGTGGCAGAAGTGAGAACCTCGCGTCTGCCCTTGCCAGCGCCTGGTCACCATCGTGGAGGGCGACATATGCGACCGCAAGCTGCTGGCCGAGGCGATGGACGGTGTGGACACGGTCTTCCATCAGGCGGCGATTCGCATCACCCAGTGCGCCGAGGACCCACGCCTCGCTTTGGAAGTGCTGGTCGATGGCACCTTCAATGTCGCCGAACAGGCCGTGAAATCGCGGGTCTCCCGGGTCGTGGCCGCTTCTTCCGCATCCGTATACGGACTCGCCGACGAGTTTCCAACCAGTGAGAGCCACCACCCCTACAACAACCGGACTTTCTACGGAGCGGCCAAGTCTTTCAACGAAGGTATCTTTCGCAGCTTTTATGACATGTACGGACTGCCTTACGTCATGCTTCGCTACTTCAACGTCTACGGACCGCGAATGGACATGCACGGCGTCTTCACGGAAGTCCTCATCCGCTGGATGGAACGGATCGCGGCCGGGAAGGGACCGCTGATCTTTGGCGATGGCAACCAGACCATGGACTTCGTCTTCGTCGAGGACGTCGCCCGGGCCAATTTCGCCGCCGCCGATGCCGTTGCCGTGGATGACGTCTTCAATGTGGGGAGCGGCACCGAGACCAGCCTGAACGAGTTGGCAGCGGCCTTGCTCCATGTTATGGGTTCCAACGCGCCGATCGAATACGGACCCTCACGTAAGGTCAATCCGGTTTCGCGCAGGCTGGCCGAAGTAACGAAGGCCAGGAACCTCCTGGGTTTCGAAGCCACCGTCGCTCTCGATCGGGGACTTCATTCTCTGGTCGAGTGGTGGCAGGCCGAACGAAACGGATTGGAGCTGGCGCATGGCCGATCGTGACCCTCCCGCCGCAGTACGGATTCCGATCGCGCGCCCCTGGATGGACGATTGCGAAGCCGAGGCCGTTCGCCGTCCGATTGGCAACGGCTGGGTGACCCAGGGTCCGGAAGTTGCGGCTTTCGAGCGCGAGTTTGCCGGCTATGTCGGGGCGCCACACGCTTGTGCGGTCTCCAATTGTACGTCGGCGCTCCATCTTGCGCTGCTCGCCCTGGGTGTGGGATCGCATGACGAGGTGGTTACCGTCAGCCACTCGTTCATCGCCACCGCCAACAGTGTCCGCTATTGCGGCGCCACCCCGGTCTTCGTCGACATCGGTCCTGGGACCTTCAACATCGACCCCCTCCGGATCGAGGCGGCCATCTCCCCGCGCACCAAGGCGATCCTCTGCGTTCACCAGATGGGAATGCCCTGCGATTTGAGCCGGATCCTCGCCATTGCCAGGTGCCACAATCTCCCCGCGATCGAGGATGCGGCCTGTGCCATTGGCAGTGAAATCCTGGGACAATCCGGTTGGGAGAGGATCGGCCGGCCCCACGGCGATATCGCGTGTTTCTCCTTTCATCCCCGGAAACTCGTGACCACCGGGGACGGGGGCATGCTCACCACTGGCAGTCCCGAATACGATGCCAAGTTCCGTCTGTGGCGTCAGCACGGTATGAGCGTTCCCGACTCCGTCAGACACTCCGCGAACGACGTCATCTTCGAGGCCTACGAGGAGCTCGGATTCAACTATCGCCTCACCGATATTCAGGCTGCCATCGGACGCGCACAGCTCAAAAAGCTACCTGAGATGCTACGATCCCGGCGGTTTCTTGCCGCTCGATACGGTGAACTCCTGGCGGATATTCCCGGGGTAAGACCCCCTCTCGAGCCGGAATGGGCACGCAGCAACTGGCAGAGCTATTGTGTGCGTCTCCCGGATCGTTGCGATCAGCGTACGATAATGCGGAAGATGATGAGCGAGGGCATCGCAACCCGCCGCGGAATCATGTGCGCGCACCGCGAAGCCGCCTATTCCCGGATGCCGTCCCCCCCGCTACCGGAATCCGAATCGGCCCAGGACCGCTGCATTCTGTTGCCCATTTACCACGGCTTATCGGGGGAAGATCAGGACCGCGTTGTGGCCGCCTTCGCTCGTGCCGTCGGCTGAACCTGCCCCCACTCTCGAGACAAACGCTCGCCTTCCGGGGACAGACTTCGAGTTTCCGGCGCCGTTTGCCGGAAACTCGCTGTCTGTCCCCGGGTTTTCGTTCCCGCCCCTACTTCCGCTCGTCCTGGCGGCTGGAGGCGTACAGATCTTCCCACAGGTCGCCGGATCGGGGCGTCCATTCGGGATTGGCCAGGCCGGAAATCTGCACTTCGTCGGCGCGCAGCGTTCCATGCCCGTAGGGGCAGATGTACTCGACGCGCGGGCGGCCCAGTTGCAGCATCCGGCCCCAGGAACCGGTTGCCACGGGCATGCGCAGGCGGCGCAGACAAACCCGGCAGCGGCCTCGCTGGTCTTGGACGATGAAGAAGATGGCCGCGGTCGCCAGCGCGCACCATACCATCAGGGCCGCGCAGGTCCCCAGCATCGGACCCATATCGTCCAGCGGCGCCAACAGCTTGTGGTAGTCCTTTCCCCCGGGCGAGACGGAATGGCCGGCCACCGAAGGGATGAACCGGCCGATCAGCAGCAGCAGGCCGTACAACACCGCCCCGGCGGCAGCCAGTTTGGCGGCAAAGTACGCCCAGTAGCGCATACCCATTAGACTACACCGGCGGGGGAATTGTTTCCTGGAACGCCGCCGCAACCGGCGGTCGCCGGCTCACCTCCGAAGCAGGTTCCGCGCCACGAAGACGACGTTGGCCGGACGCTCCGCCAGGCGGCGCATGTAGTACGGATACCAGGCCTTGCCGAAGGGAACGTACAGCCGCAGACGGTAGCCGTCGCGGACCAGTTTGCGTTGCAGGTCGCTCCGGATGCCGTAGAGCATCTGGAATTCGAAAGCCTCCGGCGGGATCTTCCGCAACGCGGCATAGCGCCGGGTCTCTTCGATCAGGGCCTCGTCGTGGGTGGCGATGGCGGGCCGGTCGCCGCGGTCCAGCAGGAGTTCCATCAGATCCGCGAAGCTGCGGTCGACATCCCGCTTGCGCGGAAAGGCCACCGAAGCCGGTTCCAGATACGCGCCCTTGCACAGCCGCACGCGGATGCCGCGGCGGCACAGGTCTTCGATGTCCCGGCTGCTGCGGCGCAGACAGGCCTGGATCGCCACGCCCACGGCTTTGTGCCGCGCGTGCAGGTCGCGCACCAGCTCGAGAGTGCGGCTGGTGTAGACGCTGGATTCCATGTCCACGCGCACGAAGGAGTCCGCCGCCGCGGCCTGCCGGACCAGTCGTTCCACATTGGCGCGGCATTCCTCCCTGGAATAATCCAGGCCGAACTGCGTCAGCTTCAGCGACAGGTTGCCGCGGATGCCGGTCTGGTGGATGGCCGCCAGGGTTCGCAGGTACACATCCCGCGCCTCGGCGGCTTCGGCGAGCGAGGCGACGCTTTCGCCCAGGCAATCGAAAGTGACCAGAATGCCTTCGGCATTCAGCTTGCGCCCGGTATCGAGGGCCTGATCCAGCGTTTCGCCCGCGACAAACCGGGCCGCCAGGCGTTGCGCCGCCCGCGAAGTCTCCATCCATCTCCTGAGGTGTCTCTGGCGCGACAGAAAGAGGAGGAGACTGCGCACGACCTCCAGGCTAACACCCCGCGGCGGCCCGGGGGCGGGTGCGCGACGTGGAAGTGGATTCGCCGGGGTTGTGTGGGGCAGGTTGTCAGCCTGCCTCACATGGCGCTACGGTACAATCGCTAGTAGTGCGTGCGGATGTGGCGAAACTGGCAGACGCGCTGGATTTAGGTTCCAGTTCCCGCAAGGGAGTGAAGGTTCAAGTCCTTTCATCCGCACCAAGATACGTCCGCGCCCTCCCCTTGATGGCGTTTCGCATAGTCACAGGTAAACGCCCGATATAGGGGGTATAGGGCATGCTGCAATGCAAAACGAAAGCGTCCTATTCCAAAATCGGGATTGGGCGCAATCTCTTGAAATCGCAGCGTTAGGCGAACGAAACGGATTTCGCATTGCAAGACCTCCGAGGGGCAACTTATTTGTGTTGCCGGCGGTGGCAGGTGGCCGTATACTCGTATTCGCTCATCAGGGGTAGTTTTGCATCACGCGCGGTTTTCCGCGAAATGTAAACAAAGGAGTTCTCACCATGCGCCACGTTGCCATCTGCATCGCGCTGTTACTTGCCTTCACAGTGCCGGCTCTCGCCCAAGTGGCTGGAACCGGTTCCATCCAAGGAACGGTCACGGACCCGTCGGGGGCGGCCATCGCCGGCGCCTCGGTCACCGCCAGGAATGTCGCCACCGGAGTGGAAACCGCTCGCAAGAGCACGGATGCCGGTCTTTTTGTGCTCCCGCTGCTGATTCCCGGCGAGTATACCGTTACGGTCAAGGCCACCGGTTTTGAAACTCTGACGCAAGCCCACGTGGTGGTGGAAGCGCTGGCCACCGTCGCGGTGAATCCCACCATGACCATCGGCGCATCCAGCCAGGCGATCACCGTGGAAGCTCAGCCGACCGCCCTTAAGACGGACGATGTAGCGCTCGGTTCCTCGATGGATAACCGGGTGTACGATTCGCTTCCGCTGGCCATGAATGCCCTCGGTTCGCCGCGCGATCCCTCGTCGTTCGCGGGCCTCGCCAGCGGGGTCGATAATTACAGTACGCAGGCGGCCGGTCCATCCACCGGCTCCTTCAACGGCGGTCAGACCTATCAGAACGAGGTGTACATCGAAGGTCTGCCTCTGACCAGCGCCGGCACGGAGAGCGATACGCGCAACCTGGCGTTCGGCGTTTCCGTGGAAGCCGTGGAACAGTTCCAGGTGGAGACCGCGGGCGCCAAGGCCATGTACGAAGGGCAAGGCGTGGAGAATTACGTTTTGAAGTCCGGAACCAACCAGTTCCATGGCAACGTTTTCGAGTACTTCCGGAATACCGACCTGGATGCCAGGAACTTCTTCTCCGCAATCCGGCCGGTCGACCACCAGAACGAATTCGGCGCCAGCGTAAGCGGCCGAATCATCAAGAACAAGCTCTTTTTCTTCGGCAATTACGATGGATACCGGTTCCTCTCGGCCACCGCTCCCGGTTACCAGAACATACCCACTTTGGCCGAGCGGACGGGCGATTTCAGCGCCTTCATCCCAGCCAGCGGCACCAACGGGATTATATACGATCCCACCACCGCAACCGGCACCGGTGTGCGAACGCCCTTTGCGGGAAATATTGTCCCCACCAGCCGGATTTCGCCGGTTTCGCAGTCCTTCGAGTCGTATCTCCCGCCCCCCACCAATAGCGCCACCACGAACAACTACCTGGCGTCGTTGCCGAACAAGGTCAACAACGACAGCACCACGGACAAGGTGGACTACAACCTTTCGGACAATAACCGGGCATTCGCCTTCTTCAGCACGGGCAAGTACGCCAACCCCATCGTGGGAAGCCTGACGCCGGTTTCGACGTCCACGCTTCCCGTGCCGTATACGGATGGCCGAGGCGTGATCGAGTATTCGACCACGGCTCAGCTTCACGATAGCCAGATCATCAACGCCAGTTTGGTCAACCAGTTCAACGCGTCGCTGAGCCGTATGTTCATTCCCTTGACGAGCGACACTTACGGCGGGAACTATCCGGGCAAGGCCGGGCTCAAGGGCCTTCCGGGGGGAGTGGCCGGTTCGGGCTTTCCGGACATCACCTTCAGCGGCGGCGTCAACACCCCGGTGAGCTGGGATGGAACCAATTCGCATGCCTACAACGAGGCCCAGAACACCTACGACTTGCAGGACAACGTGCTGTGGACCAAAGGGCGGCACAACATCACGGTCGGCTTCCAGTGGCAGTCACTCCAGGACAACGAGAACACCCCGCTGACCGGCACACAGGCCGGCTTCACCTTCAGTAACGCCGAGACGGAGAACTTCAGCGCCACGGGGACCGCCGTTGCCAACACCGGCCTGGCTTACGCCGGATACCTGCTGGGGCTGGTGGACAGCAGCGTGGTGACGCAGAACGCCGTGGCCGAGACCGGTGGCCGTTACAAGACGTACGCCGGGTATGTTCAGGACGATTTCAAGGTCAACCGGAAGCTGACCCTGAACCTGGGCCTGCGCTGGAACATCTGGGGCACGTTCTACGAAGTGAACAACGTCATGTCCTTCTTTAATCCCACCATGACGAACCCCGTGGTCGGTCTTCCCGGAGCCTTGGAATTCGCGGGCAACGGCACCGATAGCTGCGGTTGCCGGACTCCCGTGAAGCAGCACAACGTCAATCCCGGACCTCGCGTCGGAATCGCCTACCAGGTGGGCGACAAGACCGTTGTCCGGGCGAGCTACAGCATTTTTTATGCGCACGCCGGTGGAGTGGGTGGGCGCACCAACGGACGCCAGGGGCTGAGCCAGCTTGGTTTCAACAACAACGGCAGCCTCAGCGCCGTCGCCACCGGGCAGCCCGCGTACAACTGGAACAGCGGATACCCGGGCTACCCGCTGAACCCGCCGTTCTTCTATCCCAGTTTCGGCATCGGGTACATCACCGCCGCGGCCGCGGCCTCGCTTCCGTTCCCCGCCGGCCCGACTACCGCCCAGACCATCACTTACGGCGACCCCGATTTCGGCGGCAAGGCTCCGTATTACGAAGACTGGAGCTTCAATATCCAGCATTCGTTCACTCCGAACTGGGTGTTGAGCCTGGCGTATAGCGCCAGCGCCGGCCACTGGCTGCCCGGGGCCGCCGTCGCCGGGCCCATGACCAACCAGATTCCGGTGAAGTATCTTCCGCTGGGATCCACGCTCACCTCGACTCTGAGCGCCAGCACACTCGCTACGGCGCAGGCCATGTTCCCGAATATCGTGACGCCGTTCTCCACCTTCACGGGAACCATCGCCCAGGCGCTGAAGCCCTTCCCGCAATACAACGGCATATCCGATCCCTGGCTGGATGTCGGCAATTCGACGTACAACGCGCTTCAGATCTCGGTCAACCACCGGTTCTCGTCGGGCCTTTCGGTGATGTTCAATTACACCTACAGCAAGGAACTTGACGATCTCGTCGGCGTGCGCGATCCGAATAAGGACTTCCTGGAAAAAGGGCCGGGCACCATCGATCACCCCACCGTTGTCGCCGCCACGGCCGTCTATCAGTTGCCTTTCGGCAAGGGTCACAGACTGAGCGCCGGAGTGCTGAGTCCGGTGGTCAGCCACTGGCAGCTTTCCGCGCTCTTCACCTACCAGGGCGGAGCGCCCTTGTCGATCACCGGCACCTGCACCGGCGGCGGCATCATCGACGCCTCATGCTATCCGAACTACGCCCCGGGCTTCTCGGGAAGCGTGTGGCAGAATGGCACCATCGGAAGCGGCGGCGCCAATGTCTCCAGCACGGTCTACCTCAACAAGGCGGCCTTTGTGGACCCGCCGGCCTACATGGAAGGCAACATTCCGCGCGCGGCCCCGTACGGGCTGTTCGCTCCTCACAATGCCGACGTGGATGTGAGCGTGCGGCGCGAATTCCCGATCATGGAGAAAGTGAGACTGGTGTTCCAGGCGGACGCATTTAACGTCAACAACGCGGTGCACTTCGCCGCTCCGGGCCTGGGCATCGATTCCACCAGCTTCGGCATCGTTTCCTCCATGGCCAACTCGCCTCGCAAGCTGCAGTTCAGCGCCCGGGTCACGTTCTAACCTTCACGCAACCGGCAGGCCGGTCTCGATCATTTGGCGATTCGAGACCGGCCTCCGCCGCGCCGCCCGCTCTCAGTTTCAGAACGTACTACCCTGACATTGAGGAATCCATGACAACCCGAAAGACCATCGACGATTTCCTGGGCGCCAAACGCCTGGCCGTGGTGGGCGTCTCGCGCAACCCCAAGGATTTCACGCGGTCGCTGTTCCGCGAACTGCGCTCGCGGGGTTACGATGTCGTGCCGGTTCACCCCGACGCCACCGAGATGGACGGAGTTCCCGCCGTGGCGCGTGTGTCGGAAGTGTCGCCGCCGGCCGATGGGGCTCTGCTACTGACCAGGCCGCAGGTGACGGGCGAAGTGGTCCGCCAGTGCCAGGAGGCCGGGATCCGGCGCATCTGGATGTACCGCGCCGTGGGCGCCGGGGCGGTCAGCCTTCAGGCCGTCGAGTTCTGCGAGAAGAACGGGATGAGCGTGGTAGCCGGCGAGTGCCCCTTCATGTTCCTGCCTGGCTCCGGCTTTCCGCACAACACCCACGCTTTCTGCAAGAAACTGGTGGGAAGCTACCCGAAGTAGCGCCGCTGGCGCGACTTACCGCGCCTCCATGATGCTTGTCCCGAGGATGAAGGAGGTAATCCCCGCGAACGTATTGGTCTCTTTCGGGCAATGGATATACGCCTGGTAGTTATCCATGATCCCTATGCTGCTGCAATCGACGATATCGAGTCTGCCATCGGCGGCCCGCACGGCTTTGGTGACGATTCCGGAATAGGCCTTGCGCACCACGGGCATGTATTCCTCCCGCCCGATGTAGCCCTTGTCGATGGAATTGCGGATCAGGTACGTGAACATCCCCGTGCCCGAGGTTTCATTCCAGTTGCCGGCTTCGCGCGGTTTGTCGACCACCTGGCACCACATTCCCGTTTTCGGATCCTGCACATCCCTGAGCCCCGCGCACAGGCTGCGCAATGCGCTCAGGAGGGTGGCCCGGCCGGGATAATCCAGCGGCAGGTAGTCGAACACGTCGGCGATCAACACCGCGAACCACCCCAGTCCCTCGCTCCAGACCTCCGGCGCGAGGCCCGTCCGCTTGTCGGCCCACGAGGCGGCGCGCGACTCGTCCCAGCCGTGCAGCAGGAGTCCGTTCGGTTTGCGGCAATGGCCCAGCACGATCTTCATCTGCCCGGTGACCTGGTCGAGCGCGGCACGGTCGTGCATCACGGCGCCATAGCGCGCCTCGAACATCTCGCCCATGAACACGCCGTCCACCCACATCTGGTGCCTGGCCCAGTCGGCGTGCCAGAAGCCGCCGTCCTGGTTGCGTGGATAACGCGCGAACGCCTCATGGATCGTAGTGGCGGCGATCTTGTATTTCTCGCTCCTGGTTTGCTCGTAGAGGAACAGAATTGCGTAGCCCGGCAGAAAGTTGTCGAGCGCCGTGGGCCGGAAGCCCGGGATCCGGCCCTGGCCGTCCACCTGCTGATCGACGTATCGCCGGATGTAGTTGAGGTAGCGTGGCTCGCCGGTCAGCCTCCACAGCTTCTCCATCGTGAACATGGCGTACCCGGCCTGCCAACTGAAGTGGTTCGTCTCTCCCCGCCAGTGAATCGCGTCCGGGTCGGGGAATCTTGCGATCAGCGTGTCCGCCACCGGAACGGACCAGGCTAGTGTTTTGGGCGCCTCCGTGCCGGCAGCGCCGAAGCTCAACGCCGCGACCGCCAATCCGATCCGCAGCGGGTGCGGTGCGCTACCGCCAAGTCTCATTCGCCGGTTCCTCCTCAAGCCACGCGGGCCGCGTGCCTACATGTATTCCGGAATGCGGATACCCAGGACGGCTGCGGTCCGTTCCAACTGGCGGCGGAAGAACCGGGTCATCCAGAGCAGGAACACTTTCTTCTCGCGATTCTTCTCCGGCAGGATCGGGTACTTCTGATAGAAGTTCGAAAAGTCCTGCGCCAACTGAAACGCGTACTTGGCCACGTGCGCCGGTTCGCCGGCCGCCAGCGCGCGCTCGAGCGCCGAATCGGCTTTCGAGGCGGCCAGCAGAATCTGCCAGAAGTCCTCGAACTCCAACTGGCGCTCGAGCGAGGCGGCGTTCAGCTCCGCGGCGAAATCGGGCAGGCTTTCGCCGCGCGCCACCAGTTCCCGCAGGATCTTGCCGGCGCGCACCGCCGCGTATTGCACATAGGGTCCGGTCTCGCCGGTGAAACTCAGGGCTTCCTGCAGATCGAAGGCGATTACCGAGTTGCGCGTGAATTTCAACAGGAAATAGCGCAACGCCGCGATGGCGATCATGGCCGCCACGTTGCGCCGCTCCTCGGCCGGAACCTCGGCGTGCCGCGCGGAGACTTCCTCCAGCGCCTTCTCGACCAGGCGGTCCATCAGGTCGTCGGCCTTCACCCCCAGGCCCTTGCGCCCGGAAACCTCGACCGAGGATTTCTTACGGTCCTCTTCCGACAGCGGAATGCCCAGGTCGGCGCAGCAGCGCGGCGTGAGCGTCACCATCTCGTAAGAGAAGTGGACCGACTGATCGGCCTCGCGGTGGTAGCCCAGGCCGCGCAACCCGGCCGCCACCACTTCCTGCAAGTAGGACTGGCGCGCGTCGATCACGTTGTACACCCGCGACGCGTGCCCGAACTGCGCCTGGCGCCCGGTGTCCGCGGCCGCGGGATCGTCGGATGTGACCCACAGCACGCGCCCGTCGGCGTAGGTGTGAAACGGCCGGTAGTGGAAATCCTTGCCGAGCAGGCCGAACTTCCAGAGCTGATAGGCGATGTCCTTGCCGACGTAGGTCACCGTGCCGTCGGAGCGCACGATCACTTTGCCTTCCTCGGAAAGCCCCGGCATCACCCAGCAGCCCGAGTTTTTGCCCTCGGTTTCCAGGTAGATGGCCTTCCGCTGCTTGAGTAACTCGAAGGCCGACGCCCAGAACTGTAGGTGCAGGATCTCGCTCTCGCGCGGCAGCACATCGTATTCCACGTCCAGCCGCAGCATGGTGGCCAGGTGCGCCTCGACGATGGCGTCCGCCACCAGATGGGCCAGTTCGGCCACTTCGCCCTCGCCGGCTTCAATGGCGTGGAGCGTGGCCTTGCGCCACTCGAGCGCCTCCGGGTGGGTCTGGTAATAGCCCGAGGTGAGCGCGTAGAGATCCCAGCAGTAGTAGTCGAAACGCACCGCCGGGTCCCCCAGCATGGCCGCCACATCGGCGGGGGTCTTGTGACGCAGGTAATGGAAGCCCACCACCACGTCGGCCACCTGGACGCCGGTGTTGTCGATGTAATTCTGCACCTCGACGCGGTGGCCGCGGGCGCGCAGCATGCGCACGAAGGTGTCGCCGAGGGCGGCGTTGCGCAGATGGCCGATGTGCGCGGCCTTATTGGGGTTGATGTTGGTGTGCTCGACGACGATCTTGCCGCCCTCGGGCGCCGGTGGCGCGGCGCTTTCGTCCGCCAGCAGCCCCGCGGCGTAGGCGCCGCGGTCGAGGCGCAGGTTGATGTAGCCGTTGCCGGCCACTTCCATGCGCGCCACGCCAGGGATGGGCGCGATCTCGTCCACCAGTTCCCGGGCGATCTTCTTGGGAGCCTGCCGCAGGGGCTTGGCGAGCTGAAACGCGGCCGACACCGCCATGTCGCCCAGATCGCTCTGCCGCGGCTGCTCGACCCCCACCGCCAGGTCGATGCCGTAGCGGATCCGGATGTGCGCGCGAAACGCGCTGGAAACGTTCTTTTCAATGGAATGAAACACGGGAAACTACGAGTATAGCGTGGGTGGGGACGCGTCCCGCGGGCTGCCGGGCCGGCGCCAATCTGTCGCCTCCCGCTCTGTGCTATGTTTTCGGGTATCGATGCCTGCCTCCCGCCCCGCCGCATTGGGTACCAGCACCATTCTCGCCGCCGCCTTCGCCTGCGCCGCCGGCCTGGCGGTGAATCTTTGGGTGGCCGTGAACAGCAGCGCCGGCTTCGGCGTGGATTTCAACCAGTTCTACTCCGCCAGCCGTCTGGCCGGAACCGGTCACCTCTATGACTGGGACGCGCTGCGCAAGATCGAGGCCGAACGCGGTGGGCCGGTCCGCACCGGCCGTCTGCCGGTGGTCGCTTTCGGCGTGAAGCTGATCGGCTGGATGCCGTTCCCGGTGGCCCGCGCCGTCTGGTTGGCGGGCGGCTTGGTCTCGCTTCTCGTCTTCGTGTTCGCCTGGCCGGGCATGAACCGTCTTGTCGCGGCCGTGGCGGTATGCTGGAGCATGCCCGCGGCGCTCGTCCTGGTGCTCGGTCAGGATCTTCCGTTCTGGCTGATGTTCGTCTCCGCCGGACTGCTGTGGCTGTCGCGGGGAAGACCGCGCCTGGCCGGGGGCGTGTTCACGCTCTGCATCTGCAAGTACCATCTTGCCCTCGGCCTGCCGGTTCTGCTGGCGGCGCAGAAGCGCTGGAACGCCCTGGTTGCCGCCTCGGCCACCGGGGCCGTTTTGCTGGGCGCGTGTTTCTGGATCGAAGGACCGGCGTGGCCGCTTCGCTACTGGAAGGCGCTCGCCGATCCGGGCTTCTCGCCCGCGCTCGCCCGCATGGCCAACCTGCGGGGCATCGCCTGGTGGCTGCCCTGGCCCGGCGCCGTGGAGGTGGTTCTTGCGATTGCGGTGGCGGTCCTGTTCTGGTGGTTCTGCCGCCGGACGACGGACCTCGGCTTTGCCGGCGCCGGGGCCGCGGCTGCCGGGATGCTGCTGGGGCGTCACGGCCAGGCTGGCGACTTCGCGCTGCTGATCCCTCTCCTGGTCTTCACGTTGCAACGCCCCGGCGTTCCCGCCTGGCTGAAGTACTGGGCGGTGGTGCTGGTGACTCCCGTCCCGACGCTGCTGGTGGTCACCAGCAAACCGTTTTTCGGGCAGATTGCAGTGGTTGGGTTCGTGGTTGCGGCGCTTCTCCGCGAGTGTCTGGTTCGGAAGACGGCGGCGGGGCCGGACGCTTCGCGGGCGCTTCCGGCGTAACGGACTCCGTTCCTCCCGCGCCATGCTATCGTAATCCGGTGCCGATGCCTATTCCCCGCCTCACGGCCGCCCGTGGCCGCACGGTTCTGGTGGCGGCTCTGGCCTGTGCCGCCGGCCTGGCAGTGAATCTCTGGCTGGTGGCCATGAACGGCAAGGGCTTTGGCGCGGACTTCAACGAGTTTTACTGCGCCAGCCGTCTGGCCGGCACCGGCCACCTCTACGACTGGGACGCCTTGCGCCAATTGGAGGCTGAGCATGGACCGCCGATCCGCATGGGCCGTCTGCCGGTGGTCGCCTTCGGCTGGAAACCGATCGGCTGGATGCCCTACCCAACGGCCCGCGGCGTCTGGCTGGCGGGCTCGGTGGTCTCGATTCTGCTCTTCGCCCTCGCCTGGCCGGGGCTGAGCCGTCTGGGCGCGGCCGTGGCGCTGTGCTGGTCCGCGCCCACCGCGCTGCTCCTGCTGGTGGGGCAGGATACGCCATTCTGGCTGCTGTTCGCCTCCACCGGCCTGCTGCTGTTGTCGCGCGGAAGGCCGCGCCTGGCCGGCGTCGCGTTCGCGCTGTGCATCTCGAAGTACCATCTTGCCGTCGCGTTCCCCATTCTGCTCGTGGCCCACAAGCGCTGGGGCGCGCTGGCGTCCGCGGCAGCCACCGGGGCCGTTCTGTTGGGCGCCAGTTTCCCGATCGAAGGACCGGGGTGGCCGCTGCGCTACTGGAAAGCGCTCACAGACCCGCACTTTTCGCCCGCCCCCGCCCGCATGGCCAATCTGCGAGGCATAGCCTGGTGGCTGCCGTGGCCCGGCGCCGTGGAGGCCGTTCTGGCGATTGCCGTGGCGTACCTGCTTTGGACGTTTTTTCGCCGAACGCCGCACCTTGGGCTGGCCGGCGCCGGAGCCGCGGCCGGCGGACTGCTGCTGGCGCGGCATGGCTACAATTACGACTTCGTCCTGCTGATCCCTCTCCTGGTCCTCACGGTGCAGCGTCCCGGCATTCCCGCCTGGCTGAAGGGGTGGGCGTTCCTGCTCCTTTCTCCGGTTGCCACGTTGCTGGTGGTCTCGAACAAGCCGTTTCTCGCGCAGATTGCGATCGTCGGGTTCGTCATCGCCGCGCTGCTTCGCGAGTGCCTGGCCGGACCGGAGGCCGGCACTCCGCCGCTTCCGGCCTGACGCCGGCGCCCGCAGGCGGGACCGGCCGGCTCCGGGGGCTCCGCTCCAAGGCGCCACGATCCCTCGCGCAAACACCATGCCGCCCGCCGCCGTGGGGACAGTTCCGTCTGTCCCCGGGTTTTCGGGCTGTTCCGCCCGAAGGGGTGTGAAATCCTGCCTCCAGGCGGGTTTCCCGATTGCCATCGGGCGTGAACGGAGATACCGTAGTAGTGAGCATATTGAGATGCGAATGTCTGAATATGCGACAGGATTGCAGATCCATGGAAACCACATCCGGCGCGGAGCCGGCCACTTCCCAAATTGAAAGCCTGAGCCGGACGCACCTCGCGGAGTGCTACCAATGCGGCAAGTGCACGGCCGGATGCCCCGTCGCCGAGCGGATGGACATACCGCCCACGCGGCTGATCCGCCTGCTGCAGCTCGGCGATAGCGATGCGGCCTTGCGCGCCAACTCCATCTGGCAATGCGTTTCGTGCCAGACCTGCACCACGCGCTGCCCCAAGAGCGTGGATTGCGCCGGCGTCTTGGATGCGCTGCGCCAACTGGCCTTCGAGCGCGGCACTCTCTCGCCCGCCGAGCGGCGGACGGTGCTCTTCCAGAAGGCCTTTCTGGACAACATCCGGCGCCATGGGCGGTTGAACGAAATCGAGCTGATCGCCGCCTTCAAGGGCGCGGTCTTCCTCAGAGACCGCAGCCTGCCGTTCCTGTTCCGCGATGCCGGGCTCGCCCCGCAGCTCGCCAGGCGGCGCAAACTGCACCTCGCCGGCGAACAGGCCAAGGACCGCGGAGTGGTGGCGCGCATTTTCGCGCGCGCCGCCAATGGAGGCGCCCAATGAATCTCGGATACTACCCCGGCTGCGCGCTGCACGGTTCCTCGAACGATTACGAGCAGTCGTTGCGCGCCTGCCTGGGAGCGTTGGACGTGACGCTCGCCGAGATCGACGACTGGATCTGCTGCGGCGCCACTTCCGCGCACTCGCTCAATCACAAGCTGGCCATCGCGTTGCCCGCGCGCAACCTCGCCCTGGCCGGCCGCCAGGGCCTCGACGAGATGTTCGCGCCCTGCCCCATGTGCTCCATGCAGCTTCTCCGCGCCAGCCAGGCCATGGCGGCGGATGCCCGGCTGCGCGACGAGATTTCGGCCATGGTGGAAGCCGAGATCCCCAGCGGCCCGCGCGTGCTCAACCTCATCCAGGTGTTTCAACGCGTCGGCCTGGACAAGCTGAAGACCGCCGTGAAGACGCCGCTGAAGGATCTCAAACCGGCCTGCTACTACGGATGCCTGCTCGTCAGGCCGCCCACGGTGGTGGACTTCGACGACGCGGAACAGCCGCAGTCCATGGAGGCCATCGTCACCGCCCTGGGCGCCAAGCCCGTCGCGTGGGGCTCGAAGACCGAGTGCTGCGGCGCCGGCATGACCATGGCGAAAGCCGAAACCGTGCTGCGTCTTTCCGGCCGGATACTGGCCAACGCCGTGGCGCACGGCGCCAACTGCCTGGCGGTGGCTTGCCCCATGTGCCACGTGAACCTGGATATGAAGCAGGGCGAGGCCGCGGCGTTCCTCGGCACGAAATTCGATCTGCCGGTTTACTACCTGTCGGATCTGGTGGGCATGGCGCTCGGTTTGAGCCCGGAAGCGTTGGGCGTGGACAGGCACTTCGTGGTGGCGGGAGGCGCGAACTAATGTCGCGGATCGGCGTTTTCGTGTGCTGGTGCGGCGAAAACATCGCGCGCACCGTGGATGTGCAGCAAGTGGTGGACTCCATCGCGGCGGTGCCCGGAGTGCGCTGCGCCGAGAACTACAAGTACATGTGCTCGGACCCGGGGCAGGCCATGATCCGCGAGAAGATCGCCGCCGAGAGGCTGGACGGCGTGGTGGTGGCTTCCTGTTCGCCGCACATGCATTTGAAGACCTTCCGGCGCGCCGTGAATGCGGCGGGGCTGAATCCCTACCTGCTGGAAATGGCCAACATCCGCGAGCATTGCAGTTGGGTGCACCACGACCGCGAGCAGGCCACCGCCAAAGCCATCGACCTGATCCGGCTCTCGGTGGCCAAGGTGCGGCACGACCGGAAGCTCGACCCGATCCGCGTTCCGGTGACGCGGAGGGCGCTCGTGATCGGCGGCGGCGTGGCCGGCATCCAGGCGGCGCTGGACATCGCCGACGCGGGTTACGAAGTGGTGCTGGTGGAGCGCGAACCCTCCATCGGCGGCAAGATGGCGGGCCTGTCGGAGACCTTTCCGACGCTCGACTGCTCGCAGTGCATCCTTACGCCGCGCATGGTGGAAGCCGGACAGCATCCGCGCATCCGCCTCTACACCTATTCGGAAGTCGAAAGCGTGGACGGCTTCATCGGCAACTTCAAGGCCACCATCCGGCAGAAGGCCCGGTACGTGGATATGGACAAGTGCACCGGCTGCGGCGAGTGCGCCAAGATCTGCCCGCTGAAACGCAACCTCAGCGAATTCGATTACGGCATGGGCATGCGTCCGGCCATCTACACGCCGTTTCCGCAGGCCGTGCCGGCGCGGCCGGTGATCGACAAGAAGACTTGCGCCAAGATCATTCGCAACGGCTGCGGGTTGTGCGAGAAGAAGTGCGCGCCCGGCGCCATCAACTTCAAGGATACCGACCGGATGGTGGAAGAGGCCGTGGGCGCCATCGTGGTGGCCACCGGGTACAAACTCTACGGCATCGGCCGCGAGCAGGATTCGGCCAAGCTCCGCGGCTACGGCGAATACGGCTACGGCAAGTACAAGGACGTGATCGACTCGCTGCAGTTCGAGCGGCTGGTCTCGGCCTCCGGCCCCACCAACGGCGAGCTGAAGCGGCCCTCGGACGGCAAGATTCCGCGGAAGGTTGTCTTCATTTCCTGCGTGGGCTCGCGCGACAACGCCAAGGGCCTGCAGTACTGCTCCAAGATCTGTTGCATGTACACCGCCAAGCACACCATGCTGTACAAACACAAGGTGCATTCCGGCGAGGCGCACGTTTTCTACATGGACATCCGCGCCGGCGGCAAGGGGTACGAGGAATTCGTGCGCCGCGCCATCGAGCAGGACGGGGCGAAATACTACCGCGGGCGCGTCTCCAAGGTCACCGAGGAAGGTGGCAAGCTGATCGTGCGCGGCGCCGACACGCTGGCGGGAATTCCGGTCACCATCGAGGCCGATCTGGTGGTGCTGGCCGCGGCCATGCGGCCCGCCGATGGCGCCGCGGAACTGGCGCAGAAGCTCAACGTGGGGTACGACGAGAACGGTTTCCTTTCGGAGTCGCACCCCAAGCTGCGGCCGGTGGAGACCAACGCCGCGGGTGTGTTCGTGTGCGGCGCCTGCCAGGCGCCCAAGGACATTCCCGAATCGGTGGCGCAGGCTTCGGCCGCGGCCGCCAAGGTGGCCGTGACGTTCGCCGCCAGCGAGCTGACGCGCGAGCCCGAAATCGCCCACATCGACGAGCAGACCTGCGCGGCCTGCTTCGCCTGCGTGCGCACCTGCCCCTACCACGCCGTCGAAAAGGCCGAGATCCGCGCGCGCTCGGGCGCGTTGATCAAGCACACGGCGCGCGTCAATCCGGGATTGTGCATGGGCTGCGGCACCTGCGTGGCCGTGTGTCCCTCGAAGAGCGCGGATATCGAGGGCTTCAGCGAGGAGGAAATCTACTCCATGGTGGAGGCGTTGGCATGAGCGGCACGGACGCGTTTTCGCCCAAGATCGTGGCGTACGTCTGCAACTGGTGCACCTATCTGGGCGCGGACCTGGCGGGTACGGCGCGGCTGGAGTATCCGCCCAACGTGCGCATCATCCGCCTGCCGTGCACCGGACGCATCGATACCAACATGGTGGTGAAGGCCTTCGAGGTGGGCGCCGATGCGGTGCTGGTTTCCGGCTGCCATCCGGGCGACTGCCATTACACCGCCGGCAATTACCACGCGCGGCGGCGCTGGATGCTGTTCCGCGACCTGCTGGACGTGGTGGGCTTCGATATGCGGCGCATCCATTTCAGTTGGATCAGCGCGGCCGAGGGCAGGAAGTTTCAGCAGGTGATCACCGAGATCACCGAACAGACCCAGGCCCTGGGGCCATACCGGCCGTATGAAGCGGTGCCAAGCAGGCCGCTTGCTGACGCGCGCGGCTCCGTTCAGAGCCGCGACCGTCAGGGAGCGGTTGCTTCGTCTCCCGCGCAAACCAAGCTGCGGGAAACCGCCGCGCGCTTGTTGAGCGAGGGCGCCGTCAAGGTGGTGATCGGCTACGGCGCGCGCGGCCCCGTCTTCGTTACCCACTCCGAAGACGCCGCCCGCCTGGTGTGGAACGAGACCTGTTTCGCCAATCTCACCGGTTATTTGAAGCGCAAGGAAGTCGGCGCTCTGGGAAAGCCGGCCGTGGTGGTGAAGGGTTGCGACGAGCGCGCCCTGGTGGTTCTCGAAAAGGAATCGCAGGTGGGCCGCGCCGCGGTGTACACCATCGGCATGGCGTGCGCCGGCATGGGCCAGCCCAAGTGCGCGGCTTGCGACACGCACGAGCCGCGGTTCGCCAACGAGACCATCGCCTCGGACGGCGCTCCGGAGGCGGCGCCGGTGGACCGCTACGCCGCGCTCGACGCGCTGTTCGCCAAGTCTCCCGAGGAGCGGCTGGCGTTCTGGACCGCGGAATTCGACCGCTGCCTGAAATGTTACGCCTGCCGCCAGGTCTGCCCCATGTGCTATTGCGAGCGCTGCCTGGCGGACAAGAACCGGCCGCAGGCTATCGACACGTCGCCGCACCGCCAGGGGAATTTCGCCTGGCACCTCTCGCGCGCCATCCACCTGGCGGGACGGTGCGTGGGCTGCGATGAGTGTACCCGGGCGTGCCCGGCTGGGCTAGACCTGCGCCTGCTCAACCTGGCGCTGGCCCGCGCCGCGGAGACCAAGTTCGGCTACCGCGCGGGAATGGATCCGGCGGTGGAACCGCTGGTGGGCGCGTATTCGCTCACCGACAAAGAGGAGTTCATCCAATGACCACCCTCACCGCGGAAGGGTTGCGCAAACTGGTGGGCGAATGGATGGCGGCCGGCAAAGTCTGCGTGGGACCGGTGCGGGTGGCCGCCGGGACGGTGCTCTTCACGCGGCTGGCTTCGGCGGAGGACCTGATGCTGGACGGCTGGCTGCGGCCCGCCAATTCCATCAAGGAACTGGTGCTGCCGCGCCACGAACCGCTCTACGGATATCGCGCCGACAGAAACCGCATCGAACTGCTGGACCCGCCCGAAGCCGTGCCCGAGCGGATCGCCATCTGCGCGCATCCCTGCGATGCCGCGGCGCTGCCGATCCTGGACAAGGTTTTCAACTGGGACTATCGCGACGAAGCCTACAACCGCCGCCGGGAAGCCACCACGGTGATTACGCTCGCGTGTACGGCGAGCGACGCCGAGTGCTTCTGCACGTCGGTGGGCCTGGGGCCGGACGCGGAGCGCGGCAGCGACGCCATGCTGAACGATAACGGCGATGGCACGTTTGCGGTGCGCACGCTCACGGACAAGGGCCGCGCGGCGCTGGGCGCTTCCGAGGCGCGGGGCAGCCGGACCAATCCGCCGCCGGCGCGATTCGACGCCAAACAGGTTGGCCAGTACGCCGCCGAGCACTTCGACGATCCGTTCTGGCGCGAGCACTCGCTGGCCTGCGTAGGGTGCGGCGCCTGCGCCTTCACCTGCCCCGTCTGCCACTGCTTCGACATCGTGGACGAGCGCAACGGCCACGACGGGATGCGGGCGCGCAACTGGGACGCCTGCCAGTTCCCGCTCTTCACGTTGCACGCCAGCGGCCATAACCCGCGGCACACCCAGGGCGACCGCCAGCGGCAGCGCATCTATCATAAGTTCCACATGTACCCGGAAAAGTTCGGCGAGACGCTATGCACCGGCTGCGGCAATTGCGCGCGCAACTGCCCGGTGGGGCTGGGCGTGTTGCCGCTGGTCACCGAGATTCCCCATGCAGAACCTGTACAAGCCTGACCTCATGGAAGCGATCGGCGTGCGGCAGCACACGTCCGACGTCAAATCGATCAGCCTGCGTTTTCAAGACGCGGAGCGCGCCCACCAGTTCACCTTCCGCGTGGGCCAGTTCGGGATTTTTTCGGCCTTCGGCGCCGGCGAATCCACCTTCAACATCTGCTCCAGTTCGAACTGGCGCGACCACATCGAGTTCTGCTTCCGCAAGGTGGGCCGCGTGACCGAAGCGCTGTGGCAGATCGAGGAGGGCGACACGGTCGGCTTCCGCGGTCCTTACGGCCAAGGCTATCCCTTCGAAGAGTGGCGCGGCAAGGACCTGATTTTTCTGGGCGGCGGCATCGCCATGCCGCCCATCCGTTGCGCCATCTGGTATGCGCTGGAGAACCGCGAGGATTACGGCAAGATCACCATTGTCTACGGCGCGCGCACGGTGGGCGACCTGGTGTTCGTCGACGAGCTGGCCGAGTGGGCCAAGCATCCGCGGGTCGAGGTGATCCAGTGCGTCGATCCCGGAGGCCAGACGCCGGACTGGACGGGCGAGATCGGCTTCGTCCCCACGGTGTTCGAGCGCGCCCAGGTGCCGGCGGGCCAGGCGGTTTCCCTTGTGATCGGTCCGCCCATCATGATCAAGAACACCATCCCGGTGCTCGAGCGCATGGGCGCGCAGATGAGCGACGTCTACACCAGTCTCGAGAACCGCATGAAGTGCGGGGTAGGGAAGTGCGGCCGGTGCAACGCGGGGCCGGTGTACGTCTGCAAGGAAGGCCCGGTGTTCACCTTCCGGGAGTTGCAGGCGATGCCGCTGGATTACTGAGCGGGCACGTCACGCGCGCCCGGCCCGGCGCTAGTCGTCGTCCGGATCGGTCGGCTTCCGCTTGTCGTTGATGAAGAAGCTGGCGCTCTTGGGCGCGCGGATGGTGTGGAAGACGCGCGGCGCCAGGGCGAGGTCGAAGAAGCCCGTCAGGTCGTTCTTGGCGCGCGCATCCGCGAAATTGAGGGCGCCCTCCGCGATCCCGAAGTTTTGTTCGATGAACCGCAGAATGCTGCCGAAATCGTGGCGGTTGTTATTGATATAGCCGGCTGGCGTGTAGGCCGATACCACCAGCAGCGGGACGCGGAAACCGTATTGGTAGTCGCCTTCGGGCAGTGCCATCACGGTGGGTTTCTCGTGGTCGTACCAGCCGCCCCAATCGTCCCAGGTGATGAGAATGGCGGTATTCTCCCAATACCCGGTCTGGTTGTCGCAACTCGAGCTGGCGCCGACGGCGTTGACGATCGACGTCACCCACGAGGGACCGCCGCCATCGTTGCCGTTGGCGTGATCCGAGTTCGCCCCGGTGGGGATCACCCAGCTCACCGAACGGAGTTTGCACGCGGCGATGTCTTTGAGCACGTCGGCCGGCGCGAGATCCACGTTGCTGGTCCAATCCTGCCCCGTGCACTTGCCGCCGGGACCGCTCGACAGGCAGATATGCTGGATGGCGTTAGGCGCCGTCCAGATGGAGCCGGCGCTGGGCGCGTAGTATCTCCAGGTGACCACCGGCGGCAGCACGTCCGCCATGGTCTGGTGTTCGAAACACGGATAGATCTTCTGGTTTTCGCCAGTGGGATCGATCAACTGCACGGTGGTGCCAGCCTCGGCCGCGCATCCCGCGGCCGTGCCCTTGCCCGACATGTTCTCGGAAGCGAAAACGCCGGCCGCATCGTCGGCCGCGCTGGGAGCCGAAGTTCCCCCGAACAGGAATTGATGCGCCGGGAAGCTGGGTCCCTGGTTGGTCTGGAACATGTAGTTGGCCCAGCCGTACTGCTTCGCCATCTCGAGATACGGGCTGACGACGCCCTTGGAGTTATCGACGAACCGGAACTGCGGCTTGGCGGGACACGTCCCGGAACACGTCACGCCGGCGGCTCCGTCCATCTTGCAGGCCCCCGTCGCTGCGTCGGCGTCGCACATGGCTGTGAACGCGGAGTGGGCGTGGCTCAAATCGTACTGATTCGCCAGCGCGACGGTCGAGGGCTGAGTCACCCCCGTGGACGAACTTTTGTCCAGCCAGTCACTCGTCTGGATGTCGTACTGCGACGCCGTTGGGCTGGTACTGCAAAGATCGCTCGATCCGTACGGCGGAACGCACAAACCGTGAAACAGATTGTCGGGGGTCCGGTTCTCCTGCACGATGACAACCACGTGCTGGAAGGCGGGAATCTGCGCGCTGGCGGCCACGGCTCCGGCGGCGATCGATAAGAGGGTGGTAGCGGCGAGTCTCATGGGAGCTCCACGTCATCCTGAACCCGGCCAATGCTCGGGAGTTTCGAGGGACGGCGCGGATTTCCGCGGCTGCCGCTTTCACGGCGCGCATTCCCGGGAGCCGCGGAAGCTGACGGCGTGCCCGGCGCCGCGATGATAATATCGTCGGCTTTCTTATTTGATATAGTCTGTGTGGAGACCCTATGGAACGGATTCTGTCGTTCCGGCTGAACGGCCAGCGTACCAGCGTCAAGGTCGACGACCAACGCATGCTTCTCTGGGTCCTGCGCAGCGATCTCGGCCTCACCGGAACGAAATTCGGGTGCGGCGAGGGATTGTGCGGCGCTTGCACGGTGATCGTGGGCAACGCAGCGGTGCGGAGCTGCGTCACTCCGGCCGGTGCGGTGGAGGGCAAGCAGGTGCTGACCATCGAAGGCATCGGGCAGAACGGGCTCCACGCCGTGCAGCGGGCTTTTCTGAGCCATCATGCGTTCCAGTGCGGATATTGCACTCCCGGCATGATCGTCTCCGCCTACGCGCTGCTGCTGCATACGCCGCATCCCACGCGCGAGCAGATCGTCAAGCACATGGAGGACAACTTGTGCCGCTGCGGCGCGCACGGGCGCATCGTCGAGGCCATCCAGGAAGCCGCCGTGGCGAAGAAGGGAGGTGCGCTGTGAGCCAGCCGCCAATCCCAACCGGCGAGCTGAGGCGGCGCGACTTCTTCGGAATCGCGGGCGCCGGACTGTTCGTATTCTTCCGCTCGGACCCGGCCGCGGCCCAGGAACCCGGGCGCCTTCCCACGCGCTTCAGCGGCGCGGCCGATTTGAACGCCTATCTCAGGATCGGCGCCGACGGCCGCGTCACCTGCATGAGCGGCAAGGTGGAACTCGGCCAGGGCGTCATGACCGAACTGGCGCAAGCGCTGGCCGAGGAACTGGACGTGTCCTTCGATTCCATCGACGTGGTGCTGGGGGATACCGGCCTGTGTCCCAACGACGGGGGCACGTACGGCTCCATGACCACGCCGCTCCTGGTGCCGGCAGTGCGCCGCGCCGGGGCGGAAGCGCGCGCGGTGCTGCTCGAACTGGCGGCCGAAAAACTTGCGGTTCCGGTGGAGCGGCTGCAGGTCGGTGACGGCGTCGTCACCGGCCCCGGCCAGCCGGCCGCCACGGTTACGTATGCGCAGCTCGTCGAGGGAAAGCGCATCGAGCGGCGCCTGGCCAATGTTTCCGTGAAGCCCGCCGCGGCCTTCCAGGTAATCGGAAAATCGCCCCGCCGCAAGGACGGGTTGGAGAAGGTCACCGGCCGGGCCAAGTACTGCGGTGACATGATCTTCCCTGGCCTGCTGCACGCGGCCATCCTGCGGCCGCCGGCGCACGGCGCGAAGTTGAAGTCCGCCGACACGTCCGCCGCGGAAAAAGTGGCCGGAGCGCAGGTGATCCGGGATTCCGGGACGGTTGCGGTGCTGCACGAACGGCCCGACATCGCCAGGCAGGCGCTGGCGCTGGTGAAGGCGGAGTTCGAGAATCCGCCGGAGGGTCCCGACGACCGGACCATCTTCGACCACATCCGGAAGACCGCGCCGCCGCCCCGCCTGGTGGGCGCTGCCGGCGATTTGGCGGAAGGCGAGCGGCTCGCGGCCGGCGGCATCGTCGAGAGCGTGTACCTTAACGGCTACGTGGCCCACGCCGCCATGGAAACCCACTCGGCCACCGCGCGGTTCGAGGACGGCAAGGTCACCGTGTGGGCCAGCACGCAGGCTCCGTTTCAGGTGCGTAGCGCCGTGATGAGCGCTCTGGATCTGCCCGCCGGCCAGGTGCGCATCGTCTCCCGGTACGTGGGAGGAGGCTTCGGCGGTAAGACCGAAGCCGAGCAGGGCGTGGAGGCCGCGCGCCTGGCCAGGATCGCGGGCAAGCCCGTGCAAGTCGTCTGGAACCGCCAGGAGGAGTTCTTCCACGACCGCTTCCGTCCGGCGGCCGTGATCTCCATCCGGGCGGGCGTCGCCGGCGGCAAGATCGTGCTTTGGGACAACCAGATCGTGGGCGCGGGCGACCGCGACGCGGTTCCGTTCTACGACATTCCGCACCGGCGCACCACGTCGGCGGGCGGCTGGATGGGCGGCAATCCTCCGGGCATGAACCCCTTCGAGGTGGGACCGTGGCGCGCGCCTTCGGTGAACAGCATCACCTTCGCGCGCGAATCGCACATCGACGCGCTGGCCGTCAAGGCTGGCGTGGATCCGCTGGAGTTCCGTCTCGACAACCTCAGCCATGCGCGGATGCGGCGGGTCCTGGAGACGGGGGCGAAGCAATTCGGCTGGAAGGCCGGGCGCGCGCCCAGCGGACGCGGCGTGGGCGTGGCCTGCGGCATCTACTCCAACTCCTGCAATGCCGCCTTTGCCGAAGTGGCGGTGAACCGCTCGACCGGCGCGGTCGAGGTGAAGCGCATCATCATGGCGCTGGACGTTGGCCTGGTGGTGAATCCCGACGGCATGCGGCAACAGGCCGAGGGTTGCGTGATGATGGGGATGGGCGCGGCGCTCACCGAAGAAGTGAAGTTCCGCAGCGGGGAAGTGCTCACGCGCAACTTCGACGGCTACCCGCTGGCGCGCTTCTCGTGGCTGCCCAAGGTCGAGATCGTCTTCGTGGACAACCCGGGGAACGCCTCGCTGGGCGGCGGAGAAGCGCCCATGATCGCCATGGCAGCGGTGCTGGCCAACGCCATTTACGATGCCGTGGGTGCGCGCCTGTTGCAGTTGCCCATGACGCCCGAACGCGTGGTTGCGGCGCTCGCCAAGGGGTGATGCACGGCGGGGCGGTCCGCTGCGCTCGTATCTCGGAGCCACCATCGGGTCCACCCGCGGCGCGCGCCGCCGGCGAGCTCAGAACTGGAAATAGAGGAACGGCGTCGAGACCGAAGTCACGATGCGAATCACGCACAGCGCGAAGCCGGCGAGCAGTGCGCAGCGCATCGCCAGTCCCCACGCGTGCGTCATCTCGAACGTGTTCTTCCCGAAGTGACCGAAGAGGGACGCCACCACCAGCAATGCCAGCAGCGTCGGGAAAGCCGTGACCGCCGCCGAAGGCGCGATCCAGAACATCTTGCCCAGCAGCGCCCTCGCCATGGCGAAGCTCGTCGAACGGAACAACACCCAACCCACGATGACCAGCAGGAAGGTGATGCTGCGCCGCAGGGGCGCCGCGATCCGTTCCCAGTTCGCTTCGAACGCCCGGTTCAGGCACAGCAACCCGCCGTGGTAGGCGCCCCAGGCTACGAAGGTCCAGTTCGCGCCGTGCCATAGGCCGCCGATCAGCATCGTCAGCATGAGGTTGCGATAGACCATCGCCACCCCACAGCGGCTGCCGCCCAGCGGAATGTACAGGTAGTCGCGCAGGCAGGAAGATAGCGAGATGTGCCAGCGGCGCCAGAAGTCTCCGATGCCATCGGCTTTGTAAGGCGTGTTGAAGTTCTGCGGAATGTGGAGGCCGAAGAGGTAACCGAGCCCGACCGCCATATTGCTGTAGCCCGCGAAATCGAAGTACAGTTGGTAGGAATAGCCCAGCATACAGGCCCAGCTCGTAAGCGTGCCCAACTGGCCGTAGTGCTCCAGCGCCGGGTTGATCACCGCCGCGATCAGGTCGGCGAGCAGCACCTTCTGGCACAGCCCGATCACGAAGTAGGACCAGCCTATGTCGATGTACTTGCGGCGCGGAACCGAGTCTATGTGATCGAGATCGGATTCGATCTGGCGGAAGCGCACGATCGGACCGGCCACGAGTTGCGAGAACAGCGACACGTAACTGACGAACTCCCAGAAGTCGCGGGTCGGTTTCACCACGCGCCGGTAGCAATCGACCACATACGAAATCGTGTGGAACGTGTAGAACGAGATGCCGATGGGCAAGACGATATCGAGGTGGCGGACCGGCACGGGGTGGCCCAACAGGGCGGACGCGCCGGCCATGCTCCTCAGCGTGAAATTGGCGTACTTGAAAAAGCCCAGCAGGAGCAGATCGACGGTGACGGGAACCACCAGAACGTACTTGCGTTGCCGCTGTGTCCAGCCTTCGCGAAGCAACAGCAGGCCGGTGGTGTAGCTCACGATGGTGGAGAACAGCATCAGGAAGCAGAACTTCCAATTCCACCCGGCATAGAAGACGTAGCCGGTGATGGCCAGCCAGACATAGCGCTGGCGCTTGGAGCGCAGGAGCCAGAAGACAACGTAGGCGATCGGCAGGAAAAGAAAGAGGAAGACCTCGCTGTTGAATAACATGGATGTCCTGGGCTCTCTACGGCAACGGATCGTCCTGGGCGGGGTCCGAGCCGCGCAGCAGCGAACCGAGCCAGGGCGCCGTGAGGTTCGCCGCGATGGCGCAGCCGGCCGCGTTCCAATGGGCGTCATCGGAGAAGTAGATCATGCGGCCGCCGTTCAGTTCACTCCGCGCGGCGTCGCGCAGTGCCGGCAGCAGGTTCAACGCCGGCACGCGGTTTTCCGACAGACGCGCGGTCAGCCCGGCCATGTAGGCGGCGCTGGCATCGGCAGCGGGGCGATTCCGGTAAAGCGGGTAGTAGACGGAGTACGCATTGGGAAGCAGAAGCACCGCCAGGCGATAGCCGTTCCGGCCGAGTTCATCGCGCAGACGGACGAGCGCATCCGCGGTCGTCTCGAGGCCCACCGGGTTCTGCGCAAACTGCTTGTCCCCGGAATAGACAAGCACGTGGCGGCCGGTAATCAACTCCTCCTCGGAATACAGGTACTCGAAGGGGTTGGGCAGCAGGCGGCCGTCCTGCAAACGCATGTTGAGCAGCGTGGCGGCCCGCGTCAAGGCAGCCGGATGAACGAATATCCCAAGCAGCAGGCTGATGGCGGGAGCGAACTTCGGCACCAGGCTGCTGTGCGAGTTCTTGAGCTGCTGTCTTAAGTCGTGCCGAAGGGAACCGCCGGATGACGGCGCGACGAACTCCAAGGGCTCCCGGTTCACAACCTGGAAGAGTATCCACCCGTTTTTCATGCCCACCGAGCGTGCCGTTTCGATCATGCGGCCGGCGCGGATACGGGGATCGAACGCGGAGCCGACGTTGTAGACGACCGGCCCCAACTGCCGGTTCAGGCGTGCGCTGAAGATATCCTCATCGCTAAGTGACACTCCCAGGCTGAACGAATCGCCGACGAGAAGGGCCTCGATCCTGTCGCTCCTCATCCCAGGAGTATTCCGGTAGCCTCGCTCGTCGACCGTGAAGCGCTCTCTCCGGAAGCTCAAAAAATCGAGGCGGTTTGCGAGCCTGGCCCCATCCGCAACAGCGGCATTGGCAACCAATGTGTGCGGCCGGCCCGACGGGATGAATAGATAGGACTCGGCACACATGCAGCCGCTTTCCCCCCACCTTTCGCACGGCAAAAAGGCCGCTGAAACCCGAACCAGAATGAAAACGGAAAGCAGAGTGAAACACGACGGCCCGATGGGCAGTACCCGCGCGGATCGCAACAATCGAACTCCTTTTGGCCGGAAAGCGAGGGCCGCCTGCAGGGCAATCCGACTCCTGAGTGACCTGCACTTGCCGATAGTATCATGCAGTCATTGGGCCTGCCAACTCCGGCCTTGTGTCATGCGAGATGAGCCTGGGGACGGGGTGCGTTCGTCACGCAAGATACGCCTGGAAGGCAGATCCGGGATGCCGGGAGTCGATCGCCGGCGCGCCAGGCAAGCAGCCGTCGAGCCCCGCTCGCCGGGCCGATTGACGATCCGCCGCAGGCTGACGGCCTGCCCCGCATAGCGGCAGGCCGGAACCAGGTCTTTCCACCCGCGGCAATTGCAGATAGATCGGAAGGCGGGTTGAAAACCCGCCGCAGGCTGCCAGCCTGCCCCACAAAGGCGCAAGTTTTTCTTGCCAGGCCCGCGGTTTCGTCGGACACTGGAGGTTCAAGGAGAACACCCGAAGTTGGAAAGAAACGGACGCAAGGGCTCGCTGGGCGTGGAGCCCACCGAACGATGGACGCCCCAGGTGGCGAGCGATCTATATGACGTGGCGAGTTGGGGGAAGGGCTATTTCTCCGTGGGCGACAACGGCCACGTGCGCGTGCATCCGGAGAAGGACGCTGGGCGGTGGATCGACCTCAAGGAACTGATCGATACGCTGGTGCTGCGGGGCATCGATCTGCCGATTCTGGTGCGCTTCGCCGATATCCTGAAGCACCGGCTGGGGGAGATCCACAGCGCCTTCGAGACGGCCATCGCGGAGCACAAGTTTCAGGGCGGGTACTGCTGCGTGTACCCCATCAAGGTGAACCAGCAGCGGCAGGTGGTGGAGGAAGTGCTGGAGTTCGGCAAGCCGTACCGCTTCGGGCTGGAGGCGGGCTCGAAGCCGGAGCTGATGGTGGTTATGGCGCTGGCGGACAACGAGACGCCCATCGTCTGCAACGGATTCAAGGACGATGAATACATCGAGATGGCGATGCTGGCGCAGAAGGTGGGCCGGCGCATCATCCCGGTGGTGGAGAAGTACACGGAGCTGCCGCTGATCGTGAAGTACAGCCAGAGAGTGGGGGTGCGGCCCCGGATCGGGTTGAGGGTGAAGCTGGCGAGCCGGGGGTCGGGGCGCTGGAAATCGTCCGGCGGGTACCGGTCGAAGTTCGGGCTTTCGGCGACGGAAGCGGTGCGGGCGCTGCAGGAACTGAAGAATCTCGGGATGGCCGACTGCCTGAACCTGCTGCACTTCCACCTGGGGAGCCAGATCACCAACATCCGGCAGATCAAGGGGGCGGTGAACGAGGCGGCGCGGGTGTACGCGGAGCTGGCGCGGGCGGGGGCGGGGCTGCAATATCTGGACGTGGGCGGCGGGCTGGGGGTGGACTACGACGGATCGCAGACGGATTTCGAATCGAGCGTGAACTACACGTTGCAGGAGTACGCCAACGACGTGATCTACCACGTGCAGAACGTGTGCGACGAAGTGGGGGTGGCGCATCCGACCATCGTGACCGAAAGCGGGCGGGCCATCGCGGCGTATCACAGCGTGCTGGTGTTCAACGTTCTGGGGGTTTCCGGGATGGGCGAGGCGGACGTGCCGGCGGAGCCGCCGCCGGACGCCGAGCAGCCGCTGATCGACTTGCAGGAGACTTACCGCGGGCTGAGCGCCAAAAACCTGCTGGAGAGTTACCACGACGCGCAGCAGGCGCTGGACCAGGCGCTGAACCTTTTCAGCCTGGGCTATCTGACGCTGGAACAGCGCTGCATCGCGGAGAACCTGTACTGGGCGATTTCGCGGAAGATACAGAGGCAGGCGCGGGAGCTGGATTACTTCCCGGAGGAGCTGGAAGGCATCGATGCGATGCTCTCGGACACGTATTTCTGCAATTTCTCGCTGTTCCAGAGCATGCCGGATAGCTGGGCGATCAAGCAGTTATTTCCGGTGATGCCGATTCACCGGCTGGAGGAAGAGCCGACGCGGCCGGCGGTGCTGGGCGACATCACCTGCGATTCGGACGGCAAGGTGGACGCGTTCATCGACCGGCGCGACGTGAAGCGGACGCTGCTGCTGCACAACTTCCACGGGGGAGATTACTATCTGGGCACGTTTCTGCTGGGCGCCTACCAGGAGATATTGGGCGATCTGCACAACCTTTTCGGCGACACCAATGCGGTCCACGTGCGGATGGGCCCCACCGGCGAGACGATTCTGGATTCGGTGATCAAGGGCGATACGGTGCGGGAAGTGCTGAACTACGTGCAGTATTCCTCCGACACGCTGGTGGCGACGCTGCGCCGCGACGTGGAGACGGCGCTGCGGGAAGGCCGGCTGAGTTACGAGGAAAGCGGGCAGTTACTGCGCTTCTACGAAGAAGGGCTGCACGGATATACGTACCTGGAAGACGTGCACGAGCAGTAGGGGCGGCGGGGTTCAGGCGCGGACTTGCGCGGCCGGTTCCGCGGGCACCATTCGAGCGGCGCGTTGCCGGCGAGCCGCCAGACAGCCGGGACACCTTCTGGCAGACGGCCGCGGACAGCGGCTTGCGCGCGGCCAGAGCGTCGCGAAGCACCTGGCGGGACACGCCCACAGCCTTGGCCGCGGCAGTAGCCGGCAGGCCAGAGGCAACCTTCCGTGGACCGAGGCCGCGTGCGCGCGCTCCAGCCACGAAGGCCCAGGCACCGTAGGCTTCGGCTGCGGCGTTGAAGTGAATCCCGAAGCCGATCGCCAGCCGCCGCACCGGCGGCCGCGTGGCGCGGTATCATGATTCCGACCATGCCCACACCCGTCGACACCCTCGAACCGCAGGCCGTATGGAGACATTTCGCGGCGCTGGCGGCCATTCCCCGCGCCTCGGAAAACGAGGGCGCGGCGCGCAACTACGTGCTGGGGGTGGCCGGCCGCCTGGGACTGGAATCGGTCCGGGACGCGGCCGGCAATACCGTCGTCCGCAAGCCGGCGCGTGCGGGACGCGAGGGCGCCGTTCCGGCGGCGCTCCAGGGGCACCTGGACATGGTTTGCGAGAAGAACGAAGGCACGGCGCATAACTTCGATACCGACCCCATCCGCCTGCTGGTGGACGGCGATTGGCTCAAGGCGGACGGCACCACGCTGGGCGCGGATAACGGGGTGGGCGTGGCGGCGGCGCTGGCGGTAATGGAAAGCCGGACGGTGGCGCATGGGCCGCTCGAATTCGTGTTCACCATCGATGAAGAGAGCGGGCTCACGGGGGCGACGAAGTTTCCCGCGGGGCTGCTGAAGGCCAGGTACTTTCTGAATCTGGATAACGAAGAGGAGGGTACGCTGTGCATCGGCTGCGCGGGCGGGGTGAATTCGGTGGCGCGGCGGAAGATCGGGCTGGTGGCGGCCCCGGCGGGCGAGGCGTGGCGGATCGCGGTTTCGGGGCTGGCTGGCGGCCACTCGGGGGTGGATATTCACCGCGGACGCGGCAACGCGCTGCGCATACTGGGGCGGGCGCTGCAGGCGCTCCGGGACGGGATGCCGCTGGCGGTGGCCGAAATCGAGGGCGGCAGCAAGCGCAACGCGATTCCACGCGAGGCGTCGGCGGTGGTGGCGATCGATGCGGCCGAGGGGCCGCGGTTGAAGGCCCTGGTGGAGGCACTGGAGGCCGAGGGGCGGGCGGAACTGGGCGGCTTCGATCCCGGACTGCGCATAGTTGCGGAACGCGCGGCGTTGCCGGAACGGGTGATCGCGGATGGCGACGCGGCGCGGATCGCGGACATGCTGGCCGGGCAGCATCACGGGGTTCTGGCGATGAGCCCGGATGTGGCCGGGCTGGTGCAGACGTCGACTAATCTGGCGACCGTTTCGACGGGCGCGGACGAGGTCGAGATCGCCACCAGCCAGCGCAGTTCGCTGGAGAGCGGCAAGCGCGCCGCCGCGCGCATGGTGGCCACGGTATTCGGATTGGGCGGTTTCGCGGTGGAACGCTCGGGCGAGTACCCCGGATGGAAACCCGAGCCCTCGAGCGATATCGTCCGCGCGGCGCAGGCGGCGCACCAGGAGATCCTGGGCAGGAAGGCGGAGCTGATCGCCATGCACGCGGGCCTCGAGTGCGGCGTCATCGGCGAGAAGCACCCCGGGATGCAGATGATCTCGTTCGGACCGCACATAGTGGACGTGCACAGCCCCAGCGAGAGGTTGAAGATCTCCTCGGTGGGTCCCTTCTATGACTTCCTGACGGGTCTGTTGGAGCGGATCTAAGCGGGGAACCCTACCCACAGTGTGGCGGGCGGCGCCACACGCGGAGTAACCCAAACCGGCATTCCACGGGCCTTTCGATTTGGACACGCAGTTGCAAGATACACGGGGACGGTCAGCGCTGACTCGTTGGAGTTAGATGTGCCGGCTCGGCGGCACGCACCAACTAAAGGAGTCGCAACGTGCCCAATTCCGAAAATACGGGGGGCGGAGCTATGCCGCCCGAAAATGCCGGCGCTCACTTGGGGCGCCTGATGGCGGAGATTCCGGATGTGCCGTGGTACCGCTCGCTATACGGCAACCTACGGGATCTGATATGTCCGCCCGAGCTTCCGCCGTTGGAAGTTACTTCGCGGCCGGTGGAGGTGAAGGGTATCTGGGGCCTGTACGGGCGCCAGAAGAAGTCGTTCGTCCTGTCGGCCGGATTCCAGACGGCGCTGGTGGCCGTGGTGGCGCTGGCGGGGCTGAGCGAGAGCCGGGTGCCGCGCGAGGTGGGGAACCTGATCCGGCGCGTGTATCCGGACACGGCGCCGGTGGAGGTTGTCCGGATTCGGCCTTCGGCGAAAGCGGGCGGGGGTGGCGGCGGAGACCGTTCCACACTTCCCGCCGGTCAAGGCAGCCTGGCCCCGGCGAGACTGCGGCAATACGTGCCGCCGGTGGAGGTCTACAACAATTTGAATCCGCGGATCGCCATGGACCCGGCGATCGCGGCGGCGGAGCCGGTCTACGTGGATCCGAGCATCAAGAACTACGGCGATCCATGGGCCCGCACCGGGCCGCGCTCGAACGGTTCCGGGAATGGAGGTGGAATTGGAGAGGGATGCTGCGGGGGGCAAGGCCCGGGGAACGGAAACGGCGCGGGTCCGGGCGATGGCGAAGCGGGCTTCGGCGGCCCGGTGTTCGTGGCGGGGCGAAGCGGGCTGATCAACCCGGTGGCGCTGTACAAACCGGAGCCGGATTATTCCGACGACGCGCGCAAGGCCAAGCTGCAGGGGACCGTGGTGCTGGAGGTGGTGGTCGACCGGAGCGGCCGGCCACAGATCCGGAAAGTGCTCCAGCCGTTGGGGATGGGCCTGGACGAGCAGGCCATCAAGACGGTTTCGACATGGCGCTTCAAAGCGGGGAGTCTGGATGGAAAACCGGTGCCGGTGCTGGTCCACGTGTACGTCAGCTTCCGGCTGCTGTGAGCGGCGCGGGGCGCTCCGCCGGGGAAGCCCGTAGCGAAATCCTGGGAATCTATCCGGTTCCCCCGGGGGTGCTATGTTTGTGGGATATGCGTTTGTTGATCGTCGCCGCGGCGCTGGCGGCCTGCGCCTGCGGCCCCGCTTCGGAGGCGGAAACCGTCCCCGAATACGCCTTCCGGGTGGTGCATTCCTACCCCCACGACCCGATGGCGTTCACCGAGGGGCTGTTCTACTGGAAGGGCGCGCTGTATGAGAGCACCGGCCTGGAAGGGCGGTCTACCATCCGCAAGGTGAAGCTGGAAACCGGCGAAGTGTTGCAGAAGATCGACCTGCCGGAGGCCTACTTCGGCGAAGGCATCGTCAACTGGAAAGACAAGCTGATTCAGCTCACTTACACGACCGAGGTCGGCTTCATTTACGATTTCGCCAGCTTCCGGAAGATCGGCGAGTTCCATTACCAGGGCGAAGGCTGGGCGCTCACCACCGACGGCAAACAGATCATCATGAGCGACGGTTCCCCGCAACTGCGCTTCCTCGATCCGGAGACCCTCGCCGAGCGGCGCCGCCTCACCGTCACCGACCGCGGCCAGCCGGTCACCAACCTGAATGAGCTGGAGTGGGTCAAAGGCGAGATCTATGCCAACATCTGGAAGTCGGACCGCATCGCCCGCATCAACCCGGCCAACCTCCACGTGGTGGGCTGGATCGACCTGACGGGACTGCTGCTGGGCGCCGACCGCACCCCCTATGCGGAAGTTCTCAACGGCATCGCCTACGACGCCCAGCACGACCGCCTGTTCGTGACCGGCAAGTACTGGCCCAAGCTGTTTGAAATCAAGCTCATCGAGAAGCCGCTGCAGCGGTAGAACGGGGCCGGACGGGACTGGCTTGAGTTTCGCCGTTTTTGCGAAAACCGTGCCTGCCCCCCGTTTGCCCGTCCCCTTTCTGCCGATAAGGATAGACGAGGAGGATGCCGCACCCGTCTGCCATGATCCTTTGGCGGCTCAGTTGCGCCCGGGCAATCGCCGCGCTGGCGCTGGGCGCCACATCCCTGGCCGGGGAGGGTCTGGATGCCTGGCGTTTCTGGAATTTGGCGGACGGGATGGCCGAATCCTTTTCTGGGGATATCTCGGTCGCGCCGGACGGCCGCGTATGGGTCCGTCACGGACGGGTCGGCAGCGTTTCGATTCTGGATGGGTACGGCGTGATGGGCGTGCCCGCTCCACCGACGTTGGGAAAGTGGTTTTCGGTCATTGGCAAGGATTCGCTGGTGGTGAACGACGATGACGGGCGGCTGATGGAATATGCCAACGGGAAATGGATCCCGCACCAGGTCCTCTCGGAATCCATGCTGCCCATCGGCGCCAGGCGCGTTCTCCTCAGGCGGAAGGAAGCGATCGGCGAGTACGACCTCGACACCCGCGTCGAGCGCGTCGTCCGCCGCGGCGAAGACACCGGCCTCGGCAGGTTAGGCTCCCTGTGTTCGGCGGGCGGTAAGGGAGGCTTTTGGGTGCTGGGTGTGAATGGCGCCGCCCGGGCGGGCCCGGACGCCAACTCGTGGACGGTATACGAATTCGCGTCCCTGGGGCTTAAGAACGCCCAATCTCCGTACCTGGGAGAGGATGGATCGCTCTATGTGGTGGCCACGCGGATTGCCGACGAGACCAAAGTGCTGGCCCGGCTGGATGGCGGGCGCTGGAAGGTTCTCTATCGCAGCGACAAGGCGTTGATCCGCGGATGGCCGGGGGCCGCCGGCACTCTCTGGCTGGAAGATCCCAACGGCTTGCACCACGCCCTGGGCGATTCGGTCGAGAACCTGGACCGCAAGGGAGTTCTTTCGGGGGCCATCGCCACGGTGGCCACCCAACCGGGGGGTACCATCTGGGTTGGCACCACCCAGGGCGTGGCCCGGTTTGCGCCTCCCTTGTGGCAGACTCCGCCGGAAGTGGCCCATATCCGGTCGGCGGTCCAAGACGCCTACGAGGACCCCGATGGCTCGCTCTGGTTTCTTTCGGGAACCGGTCTCTCGCGGCTGCGCGGCGAGGAATGGAAAGAGTATCCCTTCCCGGCCCAATGGAGATTCATAACCCAGGGCACGGGAATTGCCGCCGCTCCCGGCGGCGGTCTGCTCCTGATGGTCTCGACCCCGACCCGCGAATGCCTTCTGGCCTTCGACCCGCGCCATCCCGGTTTCCGCGAGATCCCGCCACCGGCCGGCCAACTCATGCTGCGCGCCCTCGCGCGCGACGCCAACTCGGTCTGGATCTGCACCCGCATCGGCGGCTCGCAGGAGCTGGTGCTGCACGTTTACGATGGCCGGAGGTACCGCGAGTTCCTTCGTCTGAACCCCGGGTGGAGCTTTGGCATCGTCCGCGCCATCCACCGGATGCCCAACGGCGACCTGCTGGTGGGCGGCAGCGGGGGTTTGACGCGGTGCAGCCAGGGGAAGTGCAGCCGCATTGGGGCCGCCGAAGGCTACACGGACAGTTCCTGCTTCCGCCTGTGCCCGACCTCGGATGGCGCCATTCTGGCCGGCGGCCGCCAGAAGATCCTGCGCTACGACGGCAAATCCTGGAAGGTATTCCAGGATGGGACGGACTTCGTCCGCGACATCATCCAGGCCCGCGACGGAACCATCTGGGCGGCGTCGCGAACGGGAGTGCATCGCTGGCGGGACGGGAACTGGATCACGAACGAGGATCAGGACGGCCTGCCGTCGACCATCGCCTATACCTTGATCGAGGACCGCCGCGGCCGGATCTGGGCGGGCACTGCGCTGGGCATCGGCCAGTTCCACGAGGATGCCGATAGAGACGCTCCGCGCACGTTCGTGGCGGCGGGGGACAACCAGAGCAAGGCGCCGCCCGACGGCCACGCCCGCATCGTGTTCTCGGGCATCGACAAGTGGAAGCTCACCTCCGCCGACCGGCTGCTGTTCTCGCACCGCATGGACGGCGGACCCTGGAGCCCCTTCGTCCCGGGCGGCTCGGCGTCCTTTTCCGGACTGAAGGCCGGCAGGCACCGCTTCGAGGTCCGCGCCATGGACCGCAACGGCAATGCCGATCCCACCCCCGCGGGTTTCGACTTCACGGTGCTGGTCCCCTGGTACCGGGAAGCCGGCTTCGCGGTCACGTCGGTCCTCGGCGCGGCGCTGATCCTGGGCCTGGTGGGGCTGGCGGCGTTGCATTACCGCGCGCGCGGCCGCATGATCGTCGAGTTGCGCCGCGCTCAACGATCGGCGGAAGCGGCGCTGGAGGCCGCCCAGGCCGCCAACCGCGCCAAGAGCGAGTTTCTGGCCAATATGAGCCACGAGATCCGCACGCCCATGAACGGCGTGATGGGGATGACCGCGCTGGCGCTCGAAACCGACCTGAACCCCGAGCAGCGCCAGTACCTCGCGGCCACCAGCGCCTCGGCCGATTCGCTGCTCGCCATTCTCAACGACATTCTGGATTTCTCCAAAATCGAAGCCGGCAAACTGGAATTGTCGCCGGTGGATTTCAGCCTCCGGGACTGTATCGGCGACGCACTTCAGACCGTCGCCGTCAAAGCCGCCGAGAAGGGCCTGGAGCCGACCTACGGGTTCGCTCCCAACGTGCCCGACGCCCTGCACGGGGATGCCGGCCGCCTGCGCCAGGTGGTGGTGAACCTGGTCGGGAATGCCGTCAAATTCACGGACGCCGGCGAGATCGACGTCGCCGTGGAATCCACGGAGCGGGACGGGCAGGTGACTCTCCACGTGCGCGTCATGGACACCGGCGTAGGCGTGCCCGCGGAGAAGCAGAAGAGCGTCTTCGAGCCGTTCGAGCAGGCCGACAGTTCCACCACCCGGAGGTACGGCGGCACGGGGTTGGGATTGACCATCTGCACTCGCCTGGTCGCAATGATGGGCGGCAGGATGTGGCTGGAGAGCCCGCGCACCGATTGCCCTCCCGGAGCGGGCGGGCCGGGCTGCATCTTCCACTTCACCGCGCAGTTCGCCAGGGCCAGCGGCGCCGCCTCCGCCCCAGCGCCCATCTCTCTGCCCGAAGGGGTCCGCTGCCTGGTAGCGGTGGGCTTGAACGCGCGGCGCATCAACATCGTCGAGACCCTGACCGGCTGGGGCGTGCGCACGGAAGCCGTGGGCGAGGCCGCGGCCGTCATCCCCGCGCTCCGGGACGCCGCCTCCGCCGGTTGCCCGTTCTCGGTAGCCATACTCGACCTGCACGCCCCCATGGAGGACAGCTTCGGAATCGCCCGGCGCATTCGCCAGGACCCGGATCTTCAGGCGATCCGGATCGTGGTTCTGACATCGCCGATTCCGGGCAGCCGAAGCCCGGCCGAAAGCGCGGTGGCCGACGCGATCCTCATGAAGCCGGTGAAGCGATCCCTGATGTTGGCGACCCTGGCGTCGGCCCTGAATGCCGCCGGCGCACCCCAGTCTTCCGCCTCCGCCCCCACGCCATCGCCGGCCTGGCGGGTTCTTCTGGCGGAGGACAACAAGGTCAACCAACTGGTAGCCCGGCGGCTGCTGGAGAGCCGCGGACACAGCGTCACGGCGGTCGACAACGGCCGCGCGGCCGTCTCCGCCGCTTTGAGCGGCGGCTTCGACCTGGTCTTCATGGATGTGCAGATGCCCGAGATGGACGGCCTGGAAGCGACGGCCGAGATCCGCAAGGGGGAGATCGGCGGCCGCCGCCTTCCCATCGTCGCCATGACCGCCCACGCCATGACAAGCGACCGCGACCGCTGTCTGAAGGCCGGAATGGACGGCTACGTCATGAAACCCGTGCAGCCCGCCGAGCTGGAACGCGCCATTGCGGAAGCCATGCAAGCCACGGCCCGCTAGCGCGACGACCGCAAGGTCGGGTGCCACCGTGAAACCGTCGCCCACTCCTCCGTCTCAATTCCGGGCCGCGAGCCGGGCGCCCCGCGGGTCCCCAGCGCCTGAACGGGCTGACAACCGGCCCCCCATCCGGGCGGTTAGCAGCCCGCGGTAAAAGGCCGGTTTTGGGTAAATTACCCAAAAAACAGCGTCTAAGTCCTTTGTTTCTGTTCGAATTTTGGGTAAATTACCCAAATTGCAGGTTGCACCACGGGCTCTTCGGGACTGTCTCGGAATAACCGGTCCGGACGCAGGGCCCTACTCCCACGGTTGCGCGCATCGGAGCCGCGAGCAGGGCGCCCCGTGGGTCCCCAGCGGTGGGCGGGTTGACGGCCGGCCCCCCATCCGGGCGGTTACTCGTTGACGTGGACCACCTGCGCCGGCGCGAATCCGTTGAACCAGGTAGCCGAAGCGTTGCTGTATGCCCCGATGTCCTGGGAGTAAACCAAGTCGTCGATCTCCAGCCTGGGCAATTCCTCGGACTGGGCAATGGTATCCATGCCGTCGCAAGTTTGTCCGAATACCGTGGCCATCTCCTTCTCGCCGGTCCTGAAGGCCTTGAGGCGGTATTGGCAGTGGTCGAAGACGATACCGGAGTAAGTGTGATACACGCTGTCGTCGATGTAGTAACAGGTCTTGCCGTCGCGAAACGCCTTGCCGATGACCCGGGCGACGGCGGTGGCGGCGGTGGCGACCAGGTAGCGTCCCGGTTCCGCCAGAATCTCCATGTCCTTCGAGAACAACCGGCCGATCTCGGCGTTGATCTTCCTGGCGAGCGGACCGAGGGGCTTCACGCGGGCGTCGTAGGCGACCGGGAAGCCGCCGCCGATGTCCAGGATCTTGATCTCGTGGCCGCGCGCCAGGGCCTCGCGCCGCACCGCCGCGGCGATGTTCAGGGCCTGCACGAAATTGTCGAAATTGGCGCACTGGCTTCCCACGTGGAAGCTCAGGCCCTCCACCACCAGGCCGGCGCGGAAGGCTTCCAGGATGAGGCCGGCGGCCTCGCCCGCATCGCAGCCGAACTTCGAGGACAGCTCGACCATGGATCCGGTGTTGGGCACCCTCAGCCGCAACACCAGCCCGGCGTGCGGGGCGTACCGCTCGATCTTACGCAACTCGTCCAGGTTGTCATAAGTGAGCAGCGGCTTGTACCGATCGAGGGCCTGCAAAGTTTCCTTCGGTTTGATGGGATTGGCGTAGATGATCTTGTCCCAGATGAAGTCCTGCCGTTCCCTGGCCGGCAGCCCCTCGATGTTCTTGTGAACCAGCAGAAACTCGGGCAGCGACGCCACGTCGAAACTGGCGCCGGCCTTGTACAGCGTGCGCACGATTTCGGGCGCCGGGTTGGCCTTCACGGCGTAGTAGGCCTGAACGCGCGGGAGCAGCCGCCGGAAATTGGCGTAGTTGCGGCGGATCGCCCGGTGATCGATGGCCACCACGGGCGTGCCGTACTTATGCGCGATGGCGAGCAGTTCCTTCTTAGTCATGAGTCAGTCGAGCGCCGGGTCGCTGCCGTCGAGCATCTTGACTTTGTTATGCGCAAAGTATTCCCGCCTCAGCGCCTTCATCATTCCGTCGCGCTGTTCGTAGAGGCGGCGCGGCTTGCGCGGTTTGTGGCGCGCCAGAGCGTAATGGGTGAGGAGCGGCATGGCGATGGTGGTGTCGGTGTAGCAGACCACCGCGTCGGGCAGGCGGTCGGGGTCCACTTTACCCCAGCTCACGGCCTCGCTGGGGGTGGCGCCGCTGAGGCCGCCGGTATCGGGGCGGGCGTCGGTCACCTGCAGGAAGAAGTCCTGGCCGAGTTCCTTGATGCGGAGCACCTCCTGAATCTGCGGCTCGGTTTGCAGCGTGAAGTTCTTGGGACTGCCTCCGCCCCACAGCACCACGGCGCTCCGCCCGCCGCTCCGCTTGGCGGCCAGGACGAATGCGGTGGTCTCGTTCACGTCGATGGAGGGGTTGAGGCGCAGTTTGTTGCCGCGCAGTTCCACGCCGGCGACGTTCATTCCGATGGTGGAATCGCCGGGCGACGAGGTGTAGCAGGGCACGCCGGCGCGATAGGCCGCGGCGAGCACGCTGGCGTCCTCGATCCCGGCCTTGCGTTCCCACTCGGCGGCGTACTTCCCCAGCAGGTGATGCAGTTCCGCGGTGCCCATTTCGTGCTGGAACTCGGGCTGCACCAGAATGCCGCGCAGAATCTCGTCGGTGGCCATCAGGCAGTCGCTGTACCCCAGCACCACGTCGTAGATGCGCACGATATCGTTGTCGCGCAGGGCGGTATCGTCCATGCGGAAATCGCCCATGCGGACGGGATAGTTCAGCGCGAAATGCAGGTCGTGGTAGAGATTGGCGCCGGTCGAGACGATCCAATCGACGAATCCCGCCTTGATGAGCGGAACGATCGAGGAGCAGCCCAGGCCGGCCGGCGTGAGGGCGCCGGCGAAGCTCATGCCGATGGTCACGTCGCGTTGCAGCATCTTCCGGGTGAAGAGCTGGCAGGCTTCCCGCAGCCGCGCGCCGTTGTAGGCCAGGAAGGCGTTATCGATGAGATCGGCGAGCTTCTCCCGGCCGGTCAGGTTTTTGGGCTGGATGCGTTTGCCGGAGAGAAATTTCGCCCGGTTGGGGCAGGTTTTCTTCTTCAGCCACTCCGGCATCTCGGACAGGTCCTTGCGATAGCGGTCGTGCGATGGGCGAGCGGTTTGCTTTCTGGGCATGATCGGGGTTCCCAACGATTTTATCAGGCTTCGAACGCCCGGCCGCGAGGCCGTGCACGGCCCTCGAATCTCTGCTATACAAGGGAGAGCCCGGTCCCACATTTCGAGAGGACCGCACGGAGGCATGCCCATGGGGCTCAACGAACGGCGCAAGATCAAGGAATTACAAGATGTGACCTTTCCGGGGCGCGTAAAGGAGATCGAAGAGATCTGCGGCGCACCCATTCCCTACGAGGTGGATTGGGACAGCCTGGCCGACGACGCGCAGGGGCTCAACTTCATCGACAACCTGTCCTGCCACCGGCTCAACATGGCGCTGCGATCGATCTGTCCGGACGACCTGGGGAAGGCCGCCGTGCGCGACGGGCTGAAGCTGGTGCGGCTCAAGAACGTCAAGGACAAGGCGGACATGAAGATCGCCTTCGAAGCCGGAGTCCTGGAGATGCACTGCGCCTACGCGCTGGGCGCCGAGGGCATGTTCAACGACAACGTCATCCGCCAGGTTCTGGAGAAGAACCTGTAAGTGTCCATGGGACGCGCCCGGCGCTTCCGCCTAACCTCGACCGATGTGCCCAAATCGCGCCCGCCGGTCTGGCGGAGTCCCGCCTCGCTGGGTTTCTCGATGCCCGCGGAATGGGAGACGCACGCGGCCACCTGGCTGGCCTGGCCGCACCATCCCACCGACTGGCCCGGCAAGCTCAATACCATCCGCTGGGTCTACGCCGAGATCGTGCGCAAGGTCGCCGCGGGCGAAGCGGTGCGCCTGCTGGTGCGTTCGCGCGAGGAAGCCCGCAGCGCCGCGCGCTATCTGGAGCGCGCCGGTGCGGATACGGCCGCCGTCGAGTTCATCGTCCACTCCACCAACCGCGGCTGGACGCGCGACAGCGGCCCGCTCTTCGTCCGCCGGTGCGTTGGCCGCAAGCTCGAGACCGCCATCGTGCAGTTCCACTTCAACGCCTGGGCCAAGTACGCCGACTGGCAGAAGGACCGCCGCGTGCCGGAGACTGCGGCCAAACGCCTCGGCAAGCGCCTCTTCGACGCGCGGGCGGGCGGACGCCCGTTCATCCTGGAAGGCGGCGGCATCGAGGTGAACGGCCGCGGGACGCTGCTCACCACCGAGGAATGTTACCTCGATAGCGAGATTCAGGTGCGCAATCCGGGCCTGGGCCGCGCGGAATTCGAGGCCGCCCTGCGTCAGTCGCTGGGCGTCACGAATATCTTCTGGCTGGCGGGCGGCCCGGCCGGGGACGACACGCATGGGCACATCGACGACATCTGCCGCTTCGTCGACGCCCGCACCCTGGTGCTGATTCGCGAGGACGACACGGCGGATGTCAACTACCGCCGGCTGGCCGGGAACTGGGAGCGCATCCGGGATGTGCGCCTGGAAGACGGCTCGAAGCCGGAGGTGGTGGCGCTGCCCATGCCGGCGCCGCTGTATTTCGCGGGCGGCCGCCTGCCGGCGAGTTACGCCAATTTCTATATCTCGAACGCCGCCGTGATCGTGCCCACCTTCAACGATCCCAACGACCGCGTGGCGCTGGGCATTCTGGGCGAGTTGTTCCGCGACCGCCCGGTGGTGGGGATTCACTCGGTCGATATGATCCTGGGATTTGGCTCGCTGCACTGCCTGTCGCAGCAGCAGCCGGCGGAGTAGCTCGCCGGACTGGCGGGCGCGCGGCCTCCGAACCTGATAGGTTGAACACATGGCAACTCCCGTTCAGATCCCCCTAACGGTCGAGAAGGGTTCGCCGCATCCCCTCGGGGCGACCGTGACGCCGGAAGGCGTGAATTTTTCGCTATTTTCGGAAAACTCGACCGGCGTGGAACTGCTCCTGTTCGCATCCAGCGAAGCGGCCCAGCCGTATCGGACGATCCCGCTGGACCCTTACGTAAACAAGACGTTCCATTTCTGGCACGCATTCCTGCGCGGGCTGGGCGCCGGGGCGCACTACGCCTACCGCGTGGACGGGCCGTTCAACCCAGAGGCCGGACAGCGGTTTAACCGGAACAAGGTGCTGATCGACCCGTACGCGCGGGGCAATGCCAACAACCTGTGGCAACGCGCCGCCGCCTGCGGGCCGGACGATAACGCGGCGGTTTCCATGCGCTCGATCGTCATCGACGCCGCCGGCTACGATTGGGAAGGCGACCGGCCCCTGAACCAACCCACCCAGAACGCGGTGGTATACGAGATGCACGTCCGCGGATTCACGCGTTCGCCCTCCTCGGGGGTCAAGAACCCGGGGACCTTTGCGGGAATCATCGAGAAGATCCCGTATCTCGAGAGCCTGGGCGTCAGCGCGGTGGAACTGTTGCCGGTTTTCGATTTCGACGAAACCGGCGTGCTGCGCGTGGAGGCCGGCCAGGAGCTGCGCAATTACTGGGGATACAGCACCATGGGCTTCTTCGCGCCCCAGTCGTCTTACTGTGTGAGCCCCGAAAGGGGCAGCCATTTGCGCGAATTCCGCGACCTGGTGAAGGCGCTCCACAAAGCCGGCATCGATGTGGTCCTGGACGTCGTCTTCAATCACACCGACGAAGGCAACCAGCTTGGACCTACTTTCTCGTTCCGCGGAATCGACAATCGCACTTACTATTTCCTGGTGCCCTGGGATTTGCAGTATTACATGGATTTCTCGGGATGCGGGAACACCTTCAACTGCAACCACCCCATCGCCCAGAAGCTGATCGTCGAATGCCTGCGCTACTGGGTGCGGGAGGCACACGTGGACGGGTTCCGCTTCGACGAGGGGTCCATCCTGGCGCGCGGCGAAGACGGCGCGCCGAGCGCCCATCCGCCGGTGGTGTGGCAGATCGAGCTGGACGACGATCTGGCGGACACGAAGGTGATTGCGGAGGCCTGGGATGCCGCGGGGTTGTACCAGATCGGGCACTTTCCGGGGGACCGCTGGGCGGAATGGAACGGCCGGTATCGCGACGATATCCGGGGTTTCGTGAAAAGCGATCCGGGCCTGGTGGGCGCGGTTGCCTCGCGCCTGGCGGGCAGTGCCGACCTGTACCAGCAGCGCGGCCAACTGCCGATCAACAGCATCAACTTTATAACCTGCCACGACGGTTTCACCCTCAACGACCTGGTCAGTTACAACCAGAAGCACAACGAAGCGAACGGCGAAGGAAACCGGGACGGCATTAACGACAATTTGAGCTGGAACTGCGGCGCGGAAGGCGAATCGGCCGATCCGGCGGTGGAAGCGCTGCGCAACCGCCAGGTACGCAACTTCGCCGCCATTCTGCTGCTCTCGCGGGGAGTGCCCATGTTCGTGGCCGGAGACGAAGTCAGGCGCACGCAGATGGGCAACAACAACGCGTACTGCCAGGACAACGAAACGAGCTGGTTCGATTGGACGCTGGTGGAGAAGAACCGCGACTTACTGCGTTTCTGGCAGCGCATGATCGGGTTTCGCCGCGCTCACGCGGCCGTGCGCCAGGGACAGTTCTTCACCGGCGCGGTGAACGATCGCGGCGTCTCCGACGTGACATGGCACGGCACGAAGCTGGGGAGTCCCGGATGGGACGATCCGGACGCGCGGACCCTGGCGATGACGCTGGGCGGTTTCGACGGCGCGCCGGACATCCACGTGATGCTGAACATGTACTGGGACGCGCTGGATTTCGAGTTGCCCGCCGTGGCGGGCCGGCGCTGGCTGCGCGCGGTGGATACGGCGCTCGCGCCGCCGCTCGACATCGCCGATCCGGGCGCCGAGGCGCCGCTTTCGGGCGCCACCTACACGGTGCAGGGCCGCAGCGTGGTGGTGCTGATCGGCCGCGCCGTTGGGTAGGCGGGGAATCGGCAGGTGGCGCGGCGGTTGCCTGCGGGGCGGCGCCACACGGTGGCCGGAACGCCGCCGATGGTGACCGTCACATTGTTGGCGGCAGGGTACGAGTTGGGGGGATCTGCGCACGCATTGCTATTCCCCGGCGGCCCTCAACCTTCCAGCGTGTATTTCGTCTGCGCCAGGACGTACAGCCGGCGCCAGAGCAGGCGGTTGATGGTCACCACCATGGCGACCATCACGATGGTGGCGCCGTAGAGCAGCGGGAGGTTGCCTTTGTCGGTGGCGGCGCTGATGGTGGCGCCCAGGCCGGTGACGGTGAAGGTCCGGTTGTGGAAATGGAAGTACTCGGCCAGGATGCTGGCGTTCCAGGCGCCGCCGGAAGCGGTCACGAAACCCGTGAGCAGGTACGGGAACACCGCGGGCAGCAGCAGTTTGCGCCAGCGCTCCATGCGGCCCAGGCGGTAGATTTCGCACACTTCCTTCAGGTCGGTAGGGATCGCCATGGCGCCGGCGATCGCGTTGAACAGGATGTACCACTGCGTGCCCATCAGCAGCAGTACGATGGAGGCGATTCCCAGTCCGCCGCCCCAGCGGATCAGCACCAGCAGCACGATGGGGAACAGCGCGGTGGCCGGGACCGACGCCGCGATCTGCGCCAGCGGCTGCACCACCGCAGAAATCCGGGGGTTCAGCCCCACCCACACGCCCATCGGGATGGTCCACAGCCCGGCCAGAACCAGCGTCAGTTCCACGCGCAGGAAGGTGCTGCCGGCGCCCGCCAGAATGTGGCGCAGGTCGGAGGCGGAAAGGCTCGCCAGCATCTTCCCCATGCCGGCCACCGCGTACAGCAAACCGAGCAGCACGGCGACCCCGATTGCGGCCGGGAGCCAGCGGCGCACTCCGCGCGCGGCCGGGCCGCCGGCGCCCGCCGCGTGCCGCCGCGCCAGGCGGAGGGTCACGGCTTCGTACGCGGGATCGACGGTCGCCGCCGACACGCGCGCCAGCACCCGCGAGCGCCGCAGCAACTCCAGGATCGGCGACCGCGGCGCGTGCGCGGATTCCACCTGTTCGAACTTGAACTTCTCGCTCCAGGCGATCACCGGCCGCCAGATGAACTGGTCCATCAGCACGATCACGGCGATCATGGCCGCCACGCCCCACAGGATCGCCCGGGTATCGCCCGCGTTGGCCGCGGTCTGCAGGTAGGAGCCCAGGCCGGGAAGGCGCAGGTCGCGGTTGTCGAGCACGAACATCTCGCACGGCATCAAAAAGAACCAGCCGCCGGCCACCGACATCATCGAGTTCCACACCAGGCCGATGGCGGAGTACGGCAGTTCGAGCTCGGTAAGCCGCTGCCACCAGGTGAGGCGGTAGATCTCGCTGGCCTCCAGCATCTCGCGCGGAATGCTCTTCATCGAGGAGTACACGCTGAAGGTCATGTTCCAGACCTGGCTCGTGAAGATCAATAGAATCGAGCCCATCTCCACGCCCAACTGGCGGGTGGGAACGAGCGCCGCCATGGACACCATCACGCCCGGGAGAAAGCTGAGCACCGGGATGGATTGCAGCGTGTCGAGCAGCGGGATCATCACCCGCTCCGCCTTACGGTTGTGCGCGGCCACCCAGGCGTACACCAGCGTCACCAGCAGGCTGACCGCGTAAGCCAGCGTCAGGCGCGCCAACGAGAACATGGCGTACTTCGGCAAGGCCCAGGGCGACAGGCTGATTTCCGCCTGCGTATTGAGCGGGCCGGTCCAGTAGCGCGCCAGCGAAAGCAGACCGTAGAAAAGGGCCAGCCCGGCGACGACGATGGGCAGATCGCGCCCCAGCGAGAGCGCGCCGGTGGACAGCTCGCCCCACGGAAGCAGCCGCGCCGTTCTGGCGTGCCGGCCGGGTGTCATGCGTGTCCGCCGGCCGCCGCGGCTGCGCCGGGCTGGGGGAGCGATAACTGGTCGCTCGAGGCATCGTAACGCAGGATGTCCGCGTAGAGACCCCAGTTGATCGCGGTTTCCATCTGGCGCTTGGACTCGTCTTCGGGGAAGTGCTCGTCCAGAACGTCGCGGAAGAACTCCGCCGGCATCTTCCGGTCGCTCTTGCCGGCGAGCGCCGTCCGCATCTGTTGCAGCAGCGTCACGTGGGCCAGGGCGGCTTCGCGGAAGAGGCGCTTGCGGGTCGCGATATCGGCTTCGGCGAAGGTTTTGCCCGTCTCGGTCAGCGCCACGTCGCCTTTGTCGGCGCTGGCGAAGCCGAGTAGCGCGGCGCCTTCCACGATGGGCAGCAGGTCGTCCACTTCCAGGCGCAGTTCGTCGGCGACGTGGTAGAGGTCGTCCGCGCCTCCGCGGTCGTCGAGCAGTTCCAGCAATCCGCCGATGCCGCCGGGACGGGCGTGCGGAAGCATGGGATAGCGCGGCTTGGCTTTCGGCGCACGCAGCGGCCCGGGCTCCATCTGCGGCTGGGTGATCAGCTTGTAGATGTAATCGACGTACATCAGAAACTCGGCGGATTTGCGGTCGCGCGGCTGCGCCAGGGGAACGCGGAAGCCGGCGCGGATGTGCGCCGGGTTGCGTCCCAGAACCACCACGCGGTCGGCCAGCAGCACGGCTTCCTCGATGTTGTGGGTCACCAGGAAGATGGCGCGCGTGGGGATCTTCCGGCCCAGCCAGAGTTCCATCAGCTCGCCGCGGAGGTTCTCGGCGGTGAGGACGTCCAGGGCGCTGAAGGGCTCGTCCATGAACAGGATCTCGGGCTCGACGGCGAGCGCGCGGGCAAACCCCACGCGCTGCTTCATGCCGCCGGAAAGATCCTTGGGATAGGACGATTCGAAACCCTGCAGACCGACGGTTTCCAGGCTGCGCTGGGCGCGCGCGCGCCGGCTTTCGCGGTCCAGACCCGCGGCGAGCAGGGGCACTTCCACGTTGTCGATGACCCGCAGCCACGGGAACAGCGCGAAACTCTGGAAGACGATGGCCACGCGCGGCCGAGCGCCGGCAAGCGGCCGGCCATGCCACAAGACCTCGCCGCTCGATGGCGGCGTGAGGCCGGAGAGGATGCGCAGCAGCGTGGACTTCCCGCAGCCCGACGGACCCAGCAGCGCGACGATCTCGCCGGGCTCGATCCCCAGGTCGGTGGGCGCGATGACCTGCACCTGGCCTCCGCCCGGCCCCTCGAAGTACTTCTCCACGCCGCGGGCCTCGATGATGGGCTCCCGCGCGGCCTCCGCGGGCGCTTCCGCAACGGCGGGCGCGGCCTCGGGCGCCGCCGCGGGCTGCTTCTCCGCCAACTCGTCCATGAGCTGCCGCCAGGCTTCCTCGGGGAGTTCGTCGAAGAAGTGCATGCGCTCGCCGGGATGCATGGCGTCGATAATGGCGTTGAGCTCGTCGATGGGCCGGGCGTGCAGCAGCACGTACGTGTGGTAATAAGGAAACGCGCCGGCGAGCGAGGCCGCAAAAGGGATGGGCAGCCTGCGGAACAGCTCCTTCTGCTGCGGAAACGGCACGGACATGAAGGCGTCCGCGGCCTCGGTCAGGTCGAACCCCCGGAGCATGTCGATGGCTTGGCTCCAGCGCTCCGACGCCAGCAAGGCGCGGAACTTCTCCGCTTTCTTGGTCAAGTTCAGCAAGGTAAGTATCAGGTTACTACGGGATCGTGTACGGCAGGTTACGGGAAGCGGAATCGGCGATCTCATCGATTCCGGCGAGTTCCGCCTCCGGGTTCGGCCCGAGTCCCGGCGCCCTCTATGCCCCGTCCAACAGTCCCAGAAACTCCCGCGCGGCGCCGGTCAGCGTATGCCGCTTGCAGTGCACCACGCCGATGGGACGCACCAGGCCGGGGGCGTTGAGGCGCACAGCCACCAGGCGGGACTGCGCAATCTCGGTTTGCATGGTGCGCGCCGGGAGGATGGCGATACCGTTGCCCAGCGCCACGGCCTCCTTGATGGTCTGTATGTTGTCGAAGTGCATCGCCACGCGGATCTCGACGTTCCGCGCGCGGAAGAACCGGTCCAGCTCGCGCCGTATGCTGAGGTCTTCGTCGAAAGCGATGAAATCGTGGCCGGCCAGTTCCCAGGGCTCCACTTCGGCGCGCGCCGCGAAGAGGTGGGACGGCGGCACGGCGAGCTGCATCTCCTCTTCGCGCCAGGGGATGGCGGCGATCTCGCGGCTGGATTCCGGGTAGCTGACCAGGCCGAGATCGGCGGCATCCGTGCGCACCGACTCGTAGACGCGCTCGGGGCGCATGTACTCGACGTGCAGGTGGGCGTGCGGGTTCGCGGCGGCGAAGCGTTCCTGCAGGCGGTTCATGTCGGTCAGGCCGATGGAGTAAATGGACGCCACGCGCAGGGTGCCGCCGCGTTCCACGGCATCGATCGCGCGCTCCATCCGCTCTTCCAGACGCACCACATCGCGGGCGAATCCGGCATAGATCCGGCCGGCTTCGGTGAGCTGGAGGGGGCGCTTGCCGCGGTCGAAGAGGACCGTGCCGAGGCGGCGCTCCAACTCCTTTACATGTTGGGTGGCGGCGGACTGACTGATGCCACACGCTTCGGCGCCTTTACTCATGCTGCACGAAGCGGCTATCTCCTTGAAAAGTCTAGGGTCCCAGAACCACACGAGTCCATCTTAGCATTAGTTGTGCTAATAATGCAATGATGTAGAGTACCTATTGCTAATACTGAGAAATGCTGGTAGACTGAAACTGTTCTAGCGTACCCGCCTCCTATGCGGCGGCACAGTTCCCCGAAGAAGACTCGTATGCGCAAACCTGTTGTGAGCACCGGCCTACCCATCGCCCAGGGTCTGTACGACCCGCGCCACGAGCACGACGCTTGCGGCATCGGGTTCGTGGCCAGCGTTCGAGGCCGGAAATCGCACGACATCATCGTCAAGGGGATCGAGGTTCTGCTCAACCTGACGCACCGCGGGGCGTGCGGATGCGATCCCAAAACCGGCGATGGCGCGGGCCTGTCGATCCAGATCCCGCACAAGTTCTTCGCGCGCGAATGCGGCAAGCTGGGGTTCACGCTGCCCGCGGCGGGCGAGTACGGGGTGGGCATGATGTTCCTGCCGGTGGAACCGCACGCGCGGCTGCAGTGCGAGGGCATCGTGGAGCGGATCGTGCGCGAGGAAGGGCTGACGGTGCTGGGGTGGCGGGACACCCCCATCGATGGCGGCGCCATCGGGAGGGTGGCGCGCGTGTCGCAGCCCTACATCGAGCAGATCTTCGTGGGCCGCGCCAAGGGCATGAACGAAACGCAACTCGAGCGCAAGCTGTACGTGGCGCGCAAGCGGGCCGAGATCGAGATCGGCGCTTCCAAGGTGATCGAAAAGGAGTTTTTTTACGTGCCGTCGTTTTCGGCGCGCACCATCGTATACAAAGGGCTGCTGCTGGCGCCGCAGATCGCCCACTTCTATCCGGAACTGAGCGATCCCGAGGTGGCGAGCGCGCTGTGCCTGGTGCACCAGCGGTTTTCGACGAATACCTTCCCCACTTGGCAACTGGCGCACCCGTTCCGGTACGTGGCGCACAACGGGGAGATCAACACGCTGCGCGGGAACCTGAACTGGATGCAGGCGCGGCAATCCGTGCTGGCATCGCCCCACTTCGGCGCGGACATGAAGAAGCTGTTCCCCATCGTTCAGCCGGGCGGCAGCGATTCGGCGGCGTTCGACAACGCCCTCGAGCTGCTGGTGATGTCGGGGCGGGGAATCGCGCACGCCATGGCGATGCTGATCCCCGAGGCGTGGTCGCGGAACGAGCACATGGACCCGCAAAAGCGGGCGTTCTACGAATACCACGCGTCGCTGATGGAGCCGTGGGACGGCCCGGCGGCGATGGCCTTCACCGACGGGCGCTCGATCGGGGCCACGCTCGACCGCAACGGACTGCGTCCGGCCCGGTACCTGGTGACCAACGACGACCTGATCGTCATGGCGTCCGAGACCGGGGTGCTGCCGGTGGCCCCGGAGAACGTCAAATTCAAGGGGCGGCTGCAACCCGGCAAGATGCTGCTGGTGGACACGGTGGAAGGGCGCATCGTGTCGGACAAGGAGTTGAAGCGCAGCCTGTACAGCCGCAATCCGTACCAGCTCTGGTTGAAGGAGAACCAGATCACGCTCGACAGCCTGGCCGAACCGCCGCGCCAGCACGGAACCGACGAGCGCACCCTGCTGCGGCGCCAGCGCGCCTTCGGGTACACGGACGAGGACGTCCGCATGGTGCTCGCGCCCATGGCGGCGCAGGGCATGGAACCGGTGGGATCCATGGGAGCGGATACGCCGCTGGCGTGCCTGTCGGACAAGCCGCAGCCGCTGTTCAACTACTTCAAGCAACTCTTCGCGCAGGTCACCAATCCGCCCATCGATCCGATTCGCGAAGACATGGTGATGTCCCTCACCAGCTACATCGGCACCGAGCGCAACATCCTGGAAGAAACGCCGCTGCACTGCCACACGCTCAAGCTGCCGCAGCCCATTCTGCGGAACCGCGACCTGGAGAAGCTGCGGCGCGTGTCGCAGGGCGATTTCCTGGCCACCACGCTGCCCATGCTGTTCGCCGTCGAGGAAGGCGCCAAGGGGCTCGAGCGGGCGCTCACGCAGCTCTCCCGGCGCGCCTCGCTGGCGATTCAATCCGGCTATACGCTGCTGATTCTCTCCGACCGCGGCGTCGACGAGGAGTACGCGCCGATCCCCAGCCTGCTGGCGCTGGCGGCGGTGCACAACCACTTGGTGCGCGAGGAAACCCGCACGCAGGTGGCCCTCATCATCGAATCGGGCGAGCCGCGCGAAACGATGGATTTCGCGCTGCTGATCGGCTATGGCGCCAGCGCCGTGAATCCGTACCTGGCGCTCGAAACCATCGAGACCCTGGAAGAGACGGCGGGCATGCCGCCCGAGAAGGCGCTGGCCAACTACATCAAGTCCATCGACAAGGGACTGCTGAAGACGTTCTCGAAGATGGGGATTTCGACGCTGCAAAGCTACCGTGGCGCGCAGGTGTTCGAAGCCATCGGGCTGGACAATCTCCTGGTGGAAAAGTACTTCACGGGAACCTCCTCGCGCATCGGCGGCGTGGGGCTCGAGGTGCTGGCCCAGGAGGCGATTCTCAAACACCGGCACGCCTTCGAGCCTCTCACGGATTCGGACACCGAGCTGGCTGTGGGCGGCAACTATCATTGGCGGGCGCGCGGCGAGTATCACCTGGTCAATCCGCAGACCATCGCCAAGTTGCAGCACGCCGTGCGGCAGGATAGCTTCCAAACGTTCCAGGAATATACCGACCTGCTGGACAGGCAGGGCAAGCAGTTTGCGACGCTGCGCGGGATGCTGGAGCTGAAGAAATCGGACGAGCCGGTCGCAATCGAAGAAGTCGAGCCGGCCGCCGAGATCGTGAAGCGGTTCTCGACCGGGGCCATGTCCTTCGGGTCGATTTCGAAGGAAGCGCACGAAACCCTGGCGGCGGCCATGAACCGCATCGGCGGCAAGTCCAACACCGGCGAGGGCGGGGAAGACGAAGCCCGCTTCGGAGGGGAACTGCGCAGCGCGGTGAAGCAGGTGGCGTCGGGCCGCTTCGGGGTGACGGCCAACTACCTGGTGAACGCCGACGAACTCCAGATCAAAATGGCGCAGGGCGCCAAACCCGGCGAAGGCGGGCAGTTGCCGGGGCACAAGGTGGACGCAATCATCGCCCGAGTGCGCCACTCGGTGGCCGGAGTGGGACTGATCTCGCCTCCGCCGCACCACGACATTTACTCCATCGAGGACCTGGCCCAGCTCATCTACGATTTGAAGAACGTGAATCCGCGGGCGCGGATCTCGGTGAAACTGGTGGCGGAAGTGGGCGTGGGCACGGTGGCCGCCGGCGTGGCCAAGGCGCACGCCGACCTGGTGCTGATCTCCGGCGATTCGGGCGGCACGGGAGCCTCGCCGCTGAGTTCCATCAAGCACGCCGGCGCCCCCTGGGAGTTGGGACTGGCGGAGACGCACCAGGTGCTGGTGATGAACGATCTGCGCGGGCGCATCCGCGTGGCTACCGACGGCAAGCTGCAAACCGGGCGCGACGTCGCGATCGCCGCGCTGCTGGGCGCCGAGGAGTTCGGGTTCTCGACCGCGCCGCTGGTGGCCATGGGCTGCGTCATGATGCGCAAGTGCCACCTGAATACCTGCCCGGTGGGCATCGCCACGCAGAACCCGGCGCTGCGGGCCAAGTTCCGGGGCGCCCCCGAGCACGTGATCCGGTTCTTCTTCTTCATCGCCGAGCAGGTGCGCCAGTACATGGCGTCGATGGGGTTCCGCACCTTCGACGAGATGGTGGGGCGGAGCGACATGCTGGAACCCCGCAACGCGGCGGAGCACTGGAAGGCCAAGGGCGTCGACCTGTCGGCCATTTTGTACCGGCCGGAGGCGCCCCGCCGGGTGGCGCGGCGCTGCGTCGAGGCGCAGAACCACGGGCTCGACCAGGCGCTGGATTACCAACTGATCGAGCGCGCGCGGGAGGCGCTCGAACACCGGACGCCCATCCGGGCGGAGCTGCCGATTCGCAACGTCCACCGCACGGTGGGCGCCATGCTGTCGGGCGAAATCGCGCGGCGGTACGGTTCGGCGGGCCTGGCGGACGGCACCATCCGGTTCAAGTTCACCGGCTCGGCGGGGCAGAGCTTCGGGGCGTTTCTGGCCAAGGGCGCGACGCTCGAACTCGAAGGCGACGCCAACGACTACGTGGGCAAGGGGCTCTCCGGCGGGAAGCTGATCGTGTATCCGCCGCGGGCTTCCATGTTCCAGCCCGAAGAGAACATCCTGGCCGGCAACGTGGTGCTGTACGGGGCCACCAGCGGCGAGGCGTACTTCAACGGCATGGCGGGCGAACGCTTCGCGGTGCGGAATTCGGGAGCCACGGCGGTGGTGGAAGGTCTGGGCGACCACGGCTGCGAGTACATGACCAATGGCCTGGTGGTGGTGCTGGGCAAGTGCGGACGCAATTTCGGCGCGGGCATGAACGGCGGCTTCGCCTACGTGCTGGACGAGCAGGGCGATTTCGCCGAGCGGCGCTGCAACACGGCGTCGGTGGACATCGAGCCGATCGAGGGCGAGGACGCCGAGACACTGCGCGCGGCGGTCGCGAAACATGTGGAGGCGACCGGAAGTCCGCGCGGCCATTGGGTACTGGAGAACTGGGAGCAGATGCTGCCGAAGTTTCTGAAGGTCATCCCGCACGAGTACAAGCGCATCCTGGGGCAACTGAAGGACCAACCCCAGGCGGTGGGGGTGCGGTAGTGGGCAAGGCGACGGGGTTCCTGGAGTACCAGCGGGAGTTGCCCGGGCGCCGTCCGCCCGCCGAGCGCATTCGGGACTGGTTCGAAATCTACCAGCCGTTTCCCGAAGAGAACCTGCGGCGGCAGGGGGCGCGGTGCATGGATTGCGGCGTGCCCTTCTGTCATTCCGGCTGTCCGCTGAACAACCTGATACCGGACTGGAACGACCTGGTGTACCGCGGCAAGTGGCGCGACGCCGCGCGGCAGTTGCACTCCACCAACAACTTCCCGGAGTTCACCGGACGGGTGTGTCCGGCGCCGTGCGAGGCGGCGTGCGTGCTGGGGATCGTCGAACCGCCGGTGACCATCAAGCAAATCGAGAAGACCATCGCCGACCGGGCGTTCGCCGATGGCGCCATCAAGCCCGAGCCGGCGGCGGCGCCCAGCGGCAAGCGCGTGGCCGTGATCGGGAGCGGGCCGGCCGGCCTGGCGGCGGCGCAGCAACTGGCGCGGGCCGGGCACGGCGTGACGGTCTTCGAGAAGAACGACCGCATCGGCGGGCTGCTGCGCTACGGCATCCCGCACTTCAAGATGGAGAAGCACCTCATCGACCGGCGCATCGAGCAGATGCGCGCCGAGGGCGTGAAGTTCCGCGTCAATGCGCACGTGGGTGCGGACGTCCAGGTGGAGGACCTGCGCCGGCAGTTCGACGCCGTCCTGCTGGCGGGCGGCGCCGAGCAGCCGCGCGACCTGCCGGTTGCGGGGCGCGAGCTGAAGGGCATCCACTTCGCCATGGAGTTTCTGCCGCAACAGAACCGGCGGAACGAGGGTGACACGGTGCCCGAGGACCGGGCGATCCTGGCGACCGGCAAGCGCGTAGTAATCATCGGCGGCGGCGACACCGGCGCGGACTGTCTGGGTACCTGCCATCGCCAGGGAGCGCTTTCGGTGACGCAGTTCGAATTGTTGCCGAAGCCGCCCGACGAGCGGTCGGCATTGACGCCGTGGCCGCTATGGCCGCTGCAACTCCGCGTCGAGACTTCGCACGAAGAAGGCGGCGCGCGCGATTGGAGCGTGATGACCGAGCGGTTCACCGGCGACGCCCAGGGCCGCGTTACCCGGTTGCACGCCGTGCGGGTGGGCCCGCCACCGAAGTTCGAACGGATTGCGGGCACCGAATTCACGCTGGACGCAGACCTGGTTCTGCTAGCGATGGGCTTCACGGGTCCCGTCAAGAACGGGTTGATCGAGCAATTGGGCGTGATCCTGGACGGCCGCGGAAACGTGCAGACGGACGAGAATCACATGACGTCGGTGGACGGCGTGTTCGCGGCCGGCGACATGCGGCGCGGGCAATCGCTGGTGGTGTGGGCGATAGCAGAAGGCCGGCGCGCGGCCGCGGGGATCGATACGTATCTGCGGCGGGCGAAGTAGGGGGCGGTTCAGACCAGACGGTCGTACTCGGAGTGGTTGCCGATCCAGTACCAGACGATTCGATCTTCCCGCCTGACAGCGAGAGCGCGATAGTCGAGGCCGATGCGAACCGAATAGATGTTTTCCTCGCCTTGGAGCTTCTTGAATTGCAGGCCGGGATGCGCGGGATTGCTCTGGAAGAGGCGGTAGGCGCGCCTGGCGTCTCGCTGAGCGCCGATGGGCAGACCCATGAACAGTCGCCAGAACCGCTGCGTAGTGCGGGACTGCATCAAAGCAGGTCGTCCAACGGCAGCGTCTCGCCCCGGTCGTCCTCCTCAAGGGCTTCCGTTGCCATTCGACGGATCACATCGCGGTTGCCGGCAAAACGTGTCTTCCAGGCGTCCTCGTCGGCGAGCGAGGCGAGGATCTGAGAGGCAATCGCATCCTGCTCATCCTCGGGCAGCGCGACGACTCTCTCCAGCGCCTTCTCCAACAGCGTCGACATGCCTCAATTCTACCAGCGGAGACGGTGGGCCGCCATCCGGCGCGTTTGAGCCAGACACTGAAGCGGGGCGGGCGGTGTCCACGCGCGAACTGGATCTCCTCGGCGGGTGCCAGAGCGTGGCTGCTGAAGACTGCATCCGCAGGAGCGCGTGCGGCACAAGTCCAGAGTGGCAACGCGGCCAGTTTCCCTTGCCCATCTGCGAGCACTTGAACGGGCGTATGATAGCCTGATGGACTGGAAAATCGTGCTGCCACTGCTAGTAACCGCAGCACTCACCATGTCCGGCTGGTTCGTCGGGCATTGGATTGCAACTCGGAAGGACCGCTCAAACAAGAAACGGGATCTTAGAACCAACTACCTGATCAAGTGTTTTCGTCGACTCGAGTACGCTGGCGACCGAGTCCTGGACGAGGACGCCCGGCGGCAGTTGGAAGCGACAATCGCGGACATTCAATTGTTTGGCTCGACGGAGCAGGCCGCCGCAGCACATGCCTTCGCCCAGGGGATTGCCGACAAAGACAGCAGTGCCTCGACGGGTCCCTTGCTGCGCATGCTGCGCGACGATCTCAGAAGGGAACTCGATCTTCCGGCCGTCGACGTGCCCCTGTTTCATCTGAGACTGCTCCCCGGCGATGTACAAGTGCGGCCACAACGATGACCCACGCCAGCCCGATTGAAGGCGTCAAACTGAGGTTGCCCTGCAAGTGGGGCCGCTGTCCAATCGGTGTCGTGCCCAACCTTGCGGGGGCGGCGCGCAAGTGCACCTCCTGGTTGTGTTGCGCCACCCGCAAAGTTGGCCCCGGATGGTCGCAGGCGATTATCAATTCGGGCTAGATTAGCTCGCGCGGTTCGGCGCATCACGTTGCTGCCGCGATCAGTCCCGATGGGCGCCGGTGCGACGGGCAATCTCGGCCAGGGACCGCAGCGCGGCGTTGACGGCCGCCGCGTTCGGAAACAGGTCGGCTATCTCCGGATCGAGAACGACCACGTTTGAGTTTGCCTGTAGCCGCGCGACATGCTTCCCACGCACCATCGCCCCGAAATCCGAGCGCTTGTACTCGCTCCGAAGCTCATCGGCACCCGGTTTCCTAGCCTTCTTCATACAGCTTCCTCTCTGCCCGCGTCGCTTCGCGGGCGGTGATGATTCGAGTCACGTCGTCCCGGTCCTCGTGCGCCACCACGAGCAGGCGCCCGGAAGAGGACACGCCGAATGTCACGAACCGCTTCTCCTCGGCCGAATGATCCGGGTCATCGCCCGTCGCTGACAGGGGATCGAAGAACACGCTCGCCGCCTCATCGAATGAGACGCCGTGCTTGCGTAGGTTTCCGGCGGCCTTCCGCGCGTTCCATTGGAATCCCACTCGAACGTTTCACCTGCCTCTAGTATAGCCGCCGTCCGGTCGGTGGATGCTGGAGCGGGCGCGCTTCGACGATTGGCGCGGGCGGCGCCCGGAGGAACCGCCAACAGCCGGTGAAGTCCCGATCCGCGTGACAAGGCCGCGACCGCCCCGGCTCCTGGCCGCGGTACACGGCGTGTTCGCGGCGGGCGACATGCGGCGCGGCCAATCGCTGGTGGTGTGGGCGATCGCCGAAGACCGGCGCGCGGCCGCGGGGATCGACGGGTACCTGCGGCGGGCCAAGTAGGGCCGATGCCGGGGTGCACGCACGGCGAAGCGCCCGAGTCCCACGTGCGCGTGGTGCTAACCTGATCGGTAGGGGGGACAGTCGCATGATCATCGGCGTTCCGAGGGAGATCAAGGATCACGAGACGCGGGTGGGGCTGGTGCCGAGCGGCGTGGCGGCATTGCGGGAAGCCGGGCACGAAGTGCTGGTGGAGTTGGCTGCGGGAGAAGGCAGCTCGCTGACGGATCGCGAGTATGTGCAGGCTGGGGCGCACCTTCTCAACAGCGCGGCGGAGGTCTGGGCCAGGGCGGACCTGATCGTGAAGGTCAAGGAACCGCAGCCCGCCGAGTACGGCTACTTTCGCCCGGGCCTGATACTCTTCACGTATCTGCACCTGGCTCCGCTGCGGGAGTTGACCGACCGGCTGCTGGAAGCCCGGGTGAACGGCGTGGCGTACGAGACCATCCGCGAAGCCGACGGGTCGCTGCCCCTGCTGACGCCCATGAGCGAGGTGGCGGGGCGCATGGCGGTGCAGGTGGGCGCGCAATACCTGCTGAAGACCTGCGGCGGGCGCGGCATTCTGTTGGGCGGGGTGCCGGGGGTGGCGCCGGCCCACGTGGTGATCCTGGGCGGCGGCGTGGTGGGAACCAATGCGGCCAAGATGGCGCTGGGAATGGGTGCGCGGGTGGTGGTCATCGACCGGAACCTCAACCGGCTGCGGGATCTCGACCTTCTGTTCCACGGGGAGGCGATGACGCTGGCCTCGAACGCGTGGACCATCGGCGAGAATCTGAAGACCGCGGACCTGGTGGTGGGCGCGGTGCTGATTCCGGGCGCGTCGGCGCCCAAGCTGGTGCGGCGCGGGGCGGTCGCCGCGATGAAGCGCGGCGCGGTGATGGTGGACGTGGCCATCGACCAGGGCGGCTGCTTCGAGACGTCGCACCCCACCACCCACACGGACCCGGTCTACCTGGTGGACGGGGTGATTCACTATTGCGTATCCAACATGCCGGCGGCGGTGCCGCACACCTCGACATTCGCGCTGACCAATGCCACCTTCCCGTACCTGCTGGAACTGGCGAACCACGGGTTGGAGGACGCCTGCCGGCGTCACGCGGCGCTGGGCTGCGGCGTCAACACCTGCGACGGGCGAGTGACGCACGCCGGCGTGGCGGAATCGCAAGGGCGCGAGTGGCGCCCGCTGCCGGGCGTGGAGTGACCCGCGGGACTGACGGAGCGGCGGGCGCGTCCTACAATAGGAACATGCGTGGATTCGTTTTGGCGGCCGCGATCGCGGCGTTGGGAATGGCCGGCGGAGCGGCCCATCAGGGCGCCGCGCCAAACGCCGCTTCGAAGATCGCTCCAGCCGCCTCCGCCAGCCAGGACAACCTCGATCCGGAAGTGATCGTTCAGAAATTCGCCGCCAAGGAAGCCGAGTTCCAGGACGCGCGCAACAATTACACCTATCGCCAGACCGTCAAACTACAGGAACTGGACTTCAACGGAAACCCCGAGATCGGGCACTGGGACCTGGTCGAGGACATCATTTTCACGCCCGAGGGCAAGCGCATGTCGAAGGTGGTTTGGGCTCCCGTGCAGAACCTGCAACACATCGTGCTGACGCGCGAGGACGAACAGGACCTGCGGGATGTGCAGCCGTTCGTGCTGACCACCAAGGACGTGGGGTTGTACGACATCAAGTACACGGGGCGCGAACAGATCGACGAGATCGGCACTTACAAGTTCGACGTCAAGCCGAAGAAGATGGTCGCGGGCAAGCGCTATTTCCAGGGGACCATCTGGGTGGACGACCGCGATTTTCAGATTGTCAAGACGTACGGCAAGGGCGTGGGCATCGTGAAGAAGGGCAACGAGTTCCCGATGTTCGAGACCTACCGCGAGCAAATCGACGGCAAGTACTGGTTCCCGACCTACACGCGCGCCGACGATACGCTGCACTTCCCGGAGGGGCTGGACCAGCGCATCCGCATGACGGTGAGATACCAGGATTACAAGCGGTACGAGGGCAAGTCGACCATCACCTACGGGAACCCGGTGGACGATTCCAAATCGGCGGTTCCGGCGGCGAAGAAGTAGCCGCTCGCGATACTATCCCAAGCGTGCCATCCGGAATAACCGTCACCGACAACGGTCCGATCCGGATCGAAGGGGACTTCGAGATCTGCGATCCGGCGGGCGTGGCGTTCGGCCTGGCGGGCCGGACGGCTGTCTGGTTGTGCCGCTGCGGCCTTCCCCGGAGCAAGCCGTTCTGCGATGGAGCCCACCGGGCGGGATTCTTCGACCAGAGGGTGGCGCGGGAACTCCCGCCGCCGAAGCCGAAAGTCTAGACTGGGGGCGGGCGTCAGTCGCCGATCTCGATGTCGGGACCGGTATCGCTAGCGGCCTCCAGGGCGCGCGCGACGGTGCTGCGGGCGAGTTCGAGAAACGCCTCGCCGTCGCCGGCCGTGAGGGCTACCGGGTTGCCGCTGTCGCCGCCGATGCGGACCTTGGGATCCAGCGGCAATTCTCCCAGGAAGTGCACGTCCATCTCGGCGGCGGTACGGCGGCCGCCCCCGCTGCTGAAGACATCGATGCGTTGGGCGCAGTGCGGACACATCAGGTAGCTCATGTTCTCGACGATGCCGAGGATGGGCACCCTCACTTGGTGGAACATGTGGACGGCCTTGCGCGCGTCCTCCAGCGCCACGTCCGAGGGGGTGGTGACGACGATGGCGCCGGTGATGGGGGCGGTCTGAATGAGGGAAAGCTGCACGTCGCCGGTGCCCGGGGGCAGGTCGATGACGAGATAGTCGAGGTCGCCCCAGTCCACCCCGCGCAGAAACTGCTGAATCACGCTGTGGAGCATGGGGCCGCGCCAGACCAGGGGTTTGTCGCCGGGGTTCAGGAAGCCCATGGACATGAGCTTGACGCCATGCCGTTCGAGGGGCTGGATGCGCTCGCCCAGCGCCATGGGGGTGCGGTTGATGCCCATCATCAAGGGGACGTTGGGGCCGTAGACGTCGGCATCCATCAGACCGGTCTTATGGCCCAGCGCGGCCAGCCCGACCGCCAGGTTCACGGCGACGGTGGTTTTTCCCACACCTCCCTTGCCGGAGCCCACGGCAATGAGGTTTTTGACGCCGGGAATAGGCACTTTGACGGTCTGATCGGGCTGTGTGGGGTTCATTGAATACTATCGTAGCAGGCGGCGGGGTGGCATTGAAGAAAACCCTTCCTTTACTTTAGGGTCTCCCGGATGGTACGCTAAGTGTCTCATAATGCGTACAGTTGACTTGATCCAGCGGAAGCGGGGCGGAGCCGAACTCACCCCTGAGGAGATTGAGTTTCTGGTGGAAGGTTACACCAACGGAGACATCCCCGACTATCAAATGTCGGCCTTCCTGATGGCGGTTTTCTTCTCGGGGATGTCGGACCGGGAAGTGAGCCGTCTGACGGAGTGCATGCTGCGTTCCGGCGACACGGCCGATCTCTCGCACATCCCGGGCGTGAAGGTGGACAAGCACTCCACCGGAGGCGTGGGCGACAAGACCAGTTTGATTGTGGCGCCGCTGGCCGCGGCGGCGGGAGTGGTGGTGCCGATGATGTCGGGCCGCGCCCTGGGCCACACCGGCGGCACCCTGGACAAACTGGAGTCCATCCCCGGCTTCCGCACGCTCCTGACGGCGGAGGAATTCGAGAAGCAACTGGCGGAACTGGGACTGGCCTTCATTGGACAGACCGACCGCCTGGCGCCGGCGGACCGCAAGCTGTATGCTCTGCGCGACGTGACCGGTACCGTGGAATCGATCCCGCTGATTTCGTCGTCGATCATGTCGAAGAAGCTGGCGGAGGGAATCGACGCCCTGGTGCTGGACGTGAAGGTGGGCAGCGGCGCGTTTATGAAGAAGCAGGTGGACGCGCGGCGGCTGGCGCAGACCATGGTGGGCATCGGCCGGCGCATGGACAAGAAAGTCCAGGCGCTGATCACCGACATGAACCAGCCGCTGGGCTATGCGGTGGGCAACGCGCTGGAAGTCATGGAAGCGTCGCAGACGCTGCAGAACGCGGGTCCGGCGGATTTGACCAAGCTGTCCATCGAGCTGGCGGCGCGCATGATCTACCTGGGGAAGCAGGCCGCCACGCTGGACGACGCGCGCCGCACGGCGGAGGAGCACCTGGTGGACCTGTCCGCGTACCGGAAGTTCAAACAGGTGGTGGCGGCGCAAGGCGGGAATCCGCAGGCGCTCGACAAATTCGAGCTGCTGCCCAACGCCACCGGGATGCGCGAGATCGCCTCGCCGCGGGGCGGATATGTGAGCGCCATCGATGCCCAGGATATCGGCGTGGCATCGAACATGATTGGCGCCGGCCGGGACAAGAAGGAAGACCCCATCGATCCGGCGGTGGGCATCATTCTGGAGGTCAAGGCGGGCGAGAAGGTGGACGCGGGCTCGGTGCTGTGCCGTATCTACTACACGAAGGAAGACCGTGTGGAAGATGCCGCGGAGATGGTGGAAGACGCTTTCCACATCTCCGGACAGAAGCCGGAGGAGCGCGAGCTCATACTGGAAGTGGTTGGGTAATGGGCCGCTCGACCGGACTGCTGGGCCTGCTGGCGATCATGGCATTCGCCTGGCTGTGTTCCAGCCACAAGCGCGCCATCAAACTGCGCATCGTGGCGTGGGGCCTGGGCCTGCAGTTCGCCTTCGCGGTGATCGTGTTGAAGACGCCCGCGAGCGAGGTGCTGCGGGCCATCAGCGACGCCGTGGCCGCGATGTTCGGATACGCCGGGGCGGGCAGCGCGTTCGTCTTCGGAGATCTGGGCGTCAACAAGCCGCCCATGGGCATCGTGTTCGCCTTCCAGGTGCTGCCCATCATCATTTTCATCGCTTCGTTTTTCGCCATCCTGTATTACCTGGGCATCATGCAGTGGGTGGTCAAGGGAATGGCCATCGCCATGCAGAAAGTGATGGGCGTGAGCGGCGCCGAGTCGCTGAACGTGGCGGCCAGCATCTTCATGGGCCAGACGGAAGCGCCGCTGACGATCAAGCCGTTCCTGGCCGGCATGACGGAATCCGAGTTGTTCACCGTCATGACCTGCGGCATGGCGCACGTATCGGGGGCGGTGATGGCCGCCTACGTCAGCCTGGGCCATGTCGAGATCCGCCACCTGCTGACGGCCGTCATCATGACCGCGCCGGCCACCATCATGCTGGCCAAGATCCTCATTCCGGAAACCGGAACGCCGGCCACCGCCGGCAGGGTGGAAATCGACGTGGAGAAGACGGCGGTGAACGTGATCGACGCCGCCGCGCAGGGAGCCGGCGACGGGCTCCGCCTGGTGCTGAATATCGGCGCCATGCTGATTGCGTTTCTGGCGTTGATCGCGTTGATGAACGGCATGATGGGCTGGGCGCACGTGCATGCCGCCTGGTTCCCCGAGTCGTTGCAGAAGGTATTCGGATGGGTTTTCGCTCCGGTGGCGTGGCTGCTGGGAGTGCCGTGGCAGGACGCCGGGACTATCGGCAGCCTGTTGGGCACGCGGCTGGTTACCAACGAGATGGTGGCGTTTCAGCAATTGGGGCCCCTGAAGGAGCACATAGAGGCGAAGTCGTTCACCATCGCCACCTTCGCCTTGTGCGGGTTCGCCAACCTGAGCTCCATCGCCATTCAGATTGGCGGCATCGGCGCGCTGGCGCCGAATCGGAAAAGTGATCTCGCGCGGCTGGGATTGCGCGCGGTAGCGGCAGGCTCCATGGCCAACTTCATGTCGGCCTGCATTGCGGGGATGTTCTTGTGATCGCAAAAGCCATACAAGCCATCAGAAGCCGCTCGGCGCTCCGGCCGGGCATCGGCGTCGTCCTGGGCAGCGGCCTGGGGGCGTTCGCGGAAGAATTGACCGATAGCACGACGATACCGTACGGGGAGATTCCCGGCTGGCCGGGTTCCACGGCCGTGGGACACGCCGGCAAGCTGGTTCTGGGCTATCTGGACGCCCTGCCGGTGGCGGCGATGGCGGGGCGCGCGCATCTCTACGAAGGCTACTCTCCGGCGGAAGTGGTTTTCGGCGTGCGGGTGTTGCACGCGCTGGGTGTGCGGTCGATGGTGTTCACCAACGCCGCCGGCGGCATCAACAAGGAGTTGGAACGCGGCGGCCTGGTGTTGATCTCGGACCATATCAATCTGCAGGGCGTCAATCCGCTGACGGGAGCCAACGACAATTCCCTCGGGCCGCGCTTTCCGGACATGTCGGAGGCCTATTCGCGGAAGTTTCGCGAGGCGGCCAGGGATGTGGCGACGGCGCTGTGCGTGTTCATGTGCGATGGCGTGTACGCCGCCGTGCCGGGCCCCAGTTACGAGACCCCCGCGGAGATTCGCTACCTGCGGACGATTGGGGCGGATGTGGTGGGCATGTCCACGGTGCTGGAAGTGATCGCAGCCAACCACATGGGGATGAGGTCGCTGGGCATTTCGTGCGTCACCAACATGGCGGCGGGCGTGGTGCCGTTGAGCAAGATCGACCACGAGGAAGTACTGGAGACCGGCGCCATGGTGCGCGAGACGCTGGTGCGGTTCCTGAAAGCGCTTCTGCCGCGGTTGGCCGAAATCGAGTAAGGGGTAGCCGGGGATGAGCGATCCGCTGACCGAGGCGGCCCTAATGGCCCGCGAAAACGCCTTCGCGCCATTCTCGAAGTTCATGGTGGGCGCGGCGCTCGAGGACAGCGACGGGCGCATCCACACCGGCTGCAATGTCGAGAACGCCACTTACGGCCTGACCATGTGCGCCGAGCGGGTGGCCGTTTTCAAGGCGATCTCCGAAGGCGCGCGCAAGTTCCGCCGCGTGGCGGTGGCCGCCGACACGGACTCGCCGACTCCGCCCTGCGGCGCCTGCCGGCAGATTCTGTGGGAATTCTGCGGCGACATCGAGATCGTGCTGGTGAACCCGCGGGGCAAGACCGAAACGCACCGTTTGAAAGACCTCTTCCCGAAGCCATTCGATGTTTCGTATCTGTAGCTTCTTCCTGTTTATCGCCACGCTGGGCGCGGCGCCCGCGGACTGGATCTGGAGCGCGCGCTGGGTGATCACCGAGAATCCCGCGCGTCCGGTGATCGAAAACGGCGCGGTGGCGATAGCGGGCGACCGCATCGTGGGCGTGGGCGCGCGCGCCGAGATCGACGCGCGCTTCCAGGCTCGTCAGCGCCTGGACCGTCCGCAGGCGATCCTGACGCCGGGGCTCGTCAACACCCACACGCACGCCGCCATGTCGCTGTTTCGCGGCATCGCCGACGACCTGCGGTTGCAGGACTGGCTGGAGCATTACATCTTCCCGGCCGAGGCCAAGAACGTCTCGCCGGATTTCGTGCGCTGGGGCACCCGCCTGGGTTGTCTCGAAATGCTGCTGGGCGGCACCACCACCTTCACCGACATGTACTACTTCGAGGACGTGGTGGCCGAAACGGCCAAGGAAGCCGGAATGCGCGGCGTTCTGGGCGAGACCATCATCGGCTTCCCGGTGGCCGATAACAAAACGCCCGCGGACGCGCTGGCCTACACCGAGCGGTACCTTATGCGCTTCCGCGGCGACCCGCTGGTGGTGGCCGCCGTGGCTCCGCACGCGCTCTACACCAATTCCGACGAAACCCTGAAAGCCGCCCGCGCGCTGGCCGATAAGTACCACGCGCCGCTGCTGATCCACCTCTCGGAGACCAAGAAGGAAAACGACGACGCGCTTGCCGCGCGGCACATGACGCCCACCAAGGTACTGGACACGCTGGGCGTTTTCGGCGGGCGGACCGTGGCGGCGCACTGCGTGTGGGTGGACGACGCGGACATGGCGATTCTGAAGGCGCGCGGCGTGGGCGTGGCGCATTGCCCCTCGAGCAACATGAAGCTGGCGAGCGGCGCCGCGCCGGCCGGGCGCATGCTGGCCCTGGGGATCCACGTCGGCCTGGGCACGGACGGCGTGGCGGGCGCCAACAACGCGCTGGACATGTTCCTGGAGATGGACCTGGCGGCGAAACTGCAAAAGGTGATCGCCATGGACCCGCGGGCGCTGCCCGCCACCACGGCGCTGGAGATGGCGACGATCGGCGGCGCGCGCGTCCTCGGGATGGAGCGGGAGATCGGGTCGCTCGAGCCGGGCAAGCGGGCGGACATGATCCTGGTGCGGCTCGACCGTCCCAACGCCGTGCCGCTGTACGACGCGATTTCGCAGATGGTCTACGCGCTGAAGGCCGGCGACGTGCGCGACGTGATGGTGAACGGCAAGCCGGTGGTGAGCGATGGCCGGATACTGACGCTCGACGAGGGTGCGGTGCTGGAGAAGGCCGAGGAGTACCGGGCGAAGATCGCGGCGTCGTTGAAGTAGGGGGGCGTCTTTTGTTGGGCAGGATGCTATAGCTCTGGAGACCACCCAAAACATTCCCTTCGATCCTTGTTTTCCGTATAATGGTATAGGTTGCGGCATAAATTCCGTGGCTATTGAGGCGAGCCTTGGGCGTCTTGGACATCTTCTCGAAGCGTCAGAAGAAACTACGCGGCGAAGTTCCAGACGTGTACTCATACGACAGGATCCCCGAGGCGCTGAAAGTCCAGATCATCCATATTTGGAACGATGCTCTCGGAAACCAGCGGCAGTACCACAATGAGTACCTCGGGGCGCGAATGGCCTACAAGTATATCGTCGAGGCGCTTTGCCGGGAATACGGAGTCTTCCAATTGCCCGGCACCCAATCCTACCAAAGGGACTACCGTTTGGAGCTAGGCGGATTCCTGTTGGCGGAATCAGATCCCGAGAGGACACTCGATGCGATTGAGCTTTCGTTCAAGGTCATCAACGGGTTTACCCGGAGTTGGAAACACCTCAACCGTGGAGATGCGTCAGCGCGCGCCGATGCTGCGATCGAAGAACTGAATGCCCGCTTCCAGGAGCATGGCGTCGGTTACCGCTTTGAGGCCGGGGAGATCATCCGCGTTGATTCCCAACTGCTTCACGCCGAGGCAGTGAAGCCCGCGTTGGTCCTACTCAGCGCGCCGGAGTACTCCGGTGCGCAAGCAGAGTTTCTGTCAGCCCACGAGCACTATCGTCACGGCCGCGAAAAGGAGGCGCTGGCCGATTGCCTCAAGGCTATCGAAAGCGTCATGAAGGCCATCTGCACCAAGCGGAATTGGCCCCATGATCCGAATGCAACAGCGAAGGCCCTCATCCAGGTGCTTTTCGACAACGACCTGGTCCCAGCGTTTTGGAGTAGCCACTTTCAGGCGCTTCGAACTACCTTGGAAGCCGGGGTCCCGACAGGAAGAAACAAGCTCGGCGGCCACGGCCAAGGCATTCAGGTTGTGGCTGTCCCCGGCCATCTCGTGGCGTACATGCTTCACATGACGGCTGCTACGATAGTTTTCCTGGCAGAGGCCGAAAAGGCCCTGCCCTGAGTTGTCCCGCCTACTTCGGGTGCGGCATCAGGTCCGTAATGCGATACGTATCGCCAACAACCTGGAAGTAGAATCGCCAATCGTCGTTCACGCGGGCTTGCCATCGGCCCACCGCTTCGCCGTATTTCTTGGCGTGCAGTCCCGGATGGGCCAGATCCCGTACCAGGAAGTTGATTTGCTTGATGAATGCCTTCTGCACCGGCAGCGGAGCCGCAGCCAGCGCCTCGACGGCGCGCTGCGAGAGCTGGACGTTCATCGAGACTTTCGCGTTCTGGCCGGCGTGGCTGCGCGGGCTCTGGCCTTCAAAAAAGCTGCGATGTCGTCGCCGTCCTTGAACGGTCCGTAGAACGGACCTTTCTCGGCCTCGCGAAGGCGGGCATCTATCGCCCGCCGCTGCTCTGGGGTGTACTCGTCATCGGCGGTTGGGAACTGGGAGCGGTCAACGGCAAGCTTGGGCGTGATCACAATCCTTCCGCGAGAGAAGGCGAAGTTCACCACATCCCCCTGGGACAGCCCCGCCATGCGGCGTACTCTCATGGGGATGGTTACCTGACCCTTGGGCTGAATCCTTGCGGTGGTATTCATAGAGTCGCTCGGACGGATCTCTCCTTCTGAACCCAGTTTATCAGACAAAGAGGAGAGCCCGATCACTGCGCCGCCGCGGTCGCCGTTGCGCTCATCGAGAGCGCGGCCACCAGCACAAGCGCACCCAGCACGGCGGCGAATTGCGCCAGACCGGCGTTATCGGGCTCGGTCTCCCAGTCGTGCGTAAACAGCCGGTAGACGCACCCCGCGGCGACCAGAAGCAGCATCTTGATCGAGGTCAGCCACCACAGCGTCATCACCGCCGCCAGCACCGCGGCGCGCTGCCAGCGGGTCAGCGAATGCAGGCCGCGCGATCCATCCAACTGCCAGACCGGGATCAGGTTGAACAGGTTGATCACCGCGCCGAAATTCGCAATCACGCCCCAGATCCTGACGTGCGTGGCATAGTAGACGGCCAGCGCCGCCACCGACGCTCCCAAGCCGTACCACGGGCCGGCCAGCCCGATGCGCGCGTCCGGAATGGGCGGCAGGCGCACGCCGCGCAACCGGATGAACGCGCCCAGGCCGGGGATGAACATGGGCGCGCTGGCCGGCAATCCGTAGTGCCGGATGGCCGTCACGTGCCCCATTTCGTGGATGTAAATCGACAACACCAGGCCCAGCGCCAGCGCCCAGCCGTACATCGCCCAGTAGACGCCCAGCGAGGCGGCCATGGTGAGCAACGTTCCGAGTTTGGTCAGCCCGAGCAGCAGCAGCTTGCCCTTGCCCAGCAGCAGCAGCAGCGCCGGGCCGACGCCTATCGAGGCTTTCCGCCAGCCGCTGTGCGAGGGCCGCGCGTCCGCGGTCTGCCGGTCGAGTTCGTCGACGCGCGCCCGCAGGCTGCGGTACTGGACGGTGTCTTCAGGCAGAAGGGCGAGCGACTGCGACCACAGCTCGCGCTCTTCGGCGAACTTGCCGACACGCCAGGCGGCTTTCGCGCGACGCGCCAGATCCGCCAACTCCGCGGCATGCGTCAAGCGCCGGCACCGCGGGCAACTGAGCGCGGACTCCGATAGAGCGGCGCTGCACGCGGAACAGGTCATGAAGCCGGGGCCGCTTGGTATGGGCCCATGACGAGAATCTCGGATCGCGCGGTCAGTTTCCAGGCCTGCTGCATGCCTATGAAAATGAGAAACAGGGTGATGATGCCGGAGAATCCCGAGGCGAGCCCGAAGAAGGGCGCCGCGGCCGTGAGCAGCAGGAGCATCACGATGGCCGCGGCGAAGGTCATGCGCGGCTTGCGCGGGGACTCTGGCGTGGAGGGGTTCTGGCTAGCGGCCGTGCCGCTCCCGGCCGTGCTCCTGGGCGCCGCGCGGCTGCGCGCGAACTTCTCGGGATGGTGAACGGTCTCGTAAATGAGTACCGGGATGTAACTCGTCGTAATCGCGAAGTAAGTCAAGACGACGGCGAATATCTGCTGCGGCCGGCCGCCCAGCCCGCGCGAGCCGTGGCGGATCGCTTTTCCAACCATGTAGCCCACCACGATGGCCACCAGCCCGAATTCCCATCCCGTGACGATGGCGACCGCGGCATATAGAATCGAGCCGCCCAGCGCGGCCCCCGCGCCATACAGCAAGGCACGCGCCAGCGACAGTGGCGGCGGAGCCTGCTGGCCGGCTTGGATGCGGGACGCGCACGCCGGGCACACCACCCGTCCCTGCGCATGATAGTAGGTATCGCCCGTGGGCCGTTTGCAGGCCACGCAAAGCTGGCTGGTGGGGCCGCTCGCGCCCTCCGGCGGGAGCACCTCGGCGTGCTCGAACTGCAGTTCGTGCGGTGCGGGAGTCTGGCCGGAATCGGACATGCCGCAGTATAGAATCCGGGTTTGAGATATGTCAAGCGGGCTCGGAACCGCGAGCGTCAGCGAGCGGCCGGGGCAGGGGACGAGTCAGCCGGGCAGTCGTGGGCTGGCACGCTACGATTCCTCCGCGCCGCTCGGGCCGCTCCGTCGAAAGTCATCGCCCCAAGTACACCCGGGCAAAGCTCGCGCTCGCTTTCATGGGATTTTGCGGGCCGGAGGCCCATGGGCACTCGCTCACGCTCGCGGTTCCGTGTCACGTCGCCGCGTCCGCCGCGATCCGCATGCCGCAATCGGCGTGGCGGAATTCCGGCGGGAGGCTGTACCGCGCGGCGCAGCGCGCCAGCTTGATGTGGCGCCGCCAGGCGCCGCCACGCGACGAGCGGCGTTTGCCGTGGGGCGGTCCCGGCGGATTGACGGCGGGCGAAACGGCGTAGTAGCCGGCGTCGTACCAGTCGCTGCACCATTCGTGCACGTTCTCGCACAGGTCGAACAGGCCGTAGGCGTTGGGTTCGGTGGTGGCCACCGGTTCCGGACCGGCCTTCCAGCGGCCCGGCGGCCAGGCCCGCGGCGAGTCCCCCCACGGATAGAGCTTCCCCTCGGCGCCGCCGCGCGCGGCAAACTCCCACTCGGCCTCGGTGGGCAGGCGCACGCGCATCTTCCACTCCGCCGAAAGCCAGCGGCAGAACGCGGCGGCATCGAACCAGTTCACCGCTACCACGGGGTGGGTGGGCTGCGAGAACTCGGGCCGGTCGCGATACTCGGATTTCTCCCGCGACGTGGCTTTGCGGAACGCGTCGTAGTGGGCGTTGGTGGCCTGAAAGCGGCAGAGCAGGAACGGCGCCACGCTCACCGCATGCACTGGCCGTTCGTCCGCGCCCCCGTCCGCCTGCCCCATCGGGAAGGTTCCGCCCGGGATGCGGACCAGGTCGGCGGGTTCGAGGCGAGTCGCGCTCATCCTGTTCAATCAGTGTACCCGGGGCAGGGGAGCGTGTCGACAAGGGTGGCTGTCAGGGCCGCCGGGGTTTGCGCTTCCGCCTGGCTGCCGGCTCCTCCTCCAGGATCGAGAACTGCAGCTTGCGCTCGTTGCCGTCCACGCGGTCGAGGAGCACGCGCACGCTATCGCCGATCGAGAACTCGCGGCGCGTCCGCTGGCCGACGACCTTGCGCACGCTCTCCTGGTACGCGTAGCGGTCGCCGGGGAGCGTGTCGATGGGGACCAGGCCTTCGATGAAGAGGCCGGACAACTCCACGAACAGGCCGTATTTGGCGGTGGAAATGATGAGCGCGTCGAAATCCTGGCCTACGCGATCGGCCATGAACTTCACTTTCTTCCATTCCACCAGCTCGCGCTCGGCGTCCGCGGCGCGTCGCTCGGTTTGCGAGCAGTCCGTGGCAATCGCAGCCAGGTCGGCCACCGGTCCGGCGCCCTGGCGCAGCAAGCCGCGCAGCAGGCGGTGGACGATCAGGTCGGGGTAGCGGCGGATGGGCGACGTGAAGTGCGTATAGGTCCGGGCGGCGAGGGCGAAATGGCCGTCGTTTTCGGTGCTGTAGCGCGCCTGCCGGAGGGACCGCAGCATCAGGTAGCTGAGAATGCGCTCCTCGGGCTTGCCTTCGATCTTGGCCACCAGCTTCTGATAGTGGCGCGAAGCGATGTCGAGATCCGGCGAAGCCAGCACGATATCGCGGCGCTTCTTGGTGCCGTCGCGGCGGCGGTCGGTGATGCCGAACTTCTTCACCGGAATGGCGCCCATCCCCAGGGTGTAGCCGAAATGCGCGGCCACCTCCTCGAAGTCCATCACGCGCTTGGGGTCGGGCTTTTCGTGGATGCGGTAGATCGCGTCGCCGCCCGCGTGCTCCAGGTGCGCGGCCACGGCTTCATTCGCGGCCAGCATGAACTCCTCGATGATGCGGTGGGCGATGTTGCGAGGCGCGCGCGTAACGCCGGTCATGGCGCCCCATTCGTCGAATTCGATAAGCGGCTCGGGCAAATCGAAATCGATGGACCCGCGCCGCACGCGCTTCTTGTTGAGCACCAGGGCCAGCTCGCGCATCAGTTCGAAGCGCTCCGCCAGCGGCGCGTAGCGCTCGCGCAGCGCGGCGTCGCCTTCGAGCAGCAGGTGCACATTGGTGTAGGTCATGCGCTCGGCGCTCGCAATCGCGCCGGGCGTGAATTCCTGCGCCACCACTTCGCCGCGATGGTCGATTTCGAGCAGCGCAGAAAGCACCAGCCGGTCCTGGTGTGGAACCAGCGAGCAGATGTTGGTGGAAAGCTCGAAGGGCAGCATGGGAACGGCGCGGTCGGGAAAGTACACGCTGGTGCCGCGCGCGCGAGCTTCCAGGTCGATGGGCGTCCCGGGCCGCACGTAGTGGCTGACGTCGGCGATGTGCACGTGGAGCGAGTAGTTGCCGTTGGGCAAGCGATCCACCCAGACGGCGTCGTCGAAATCGCGGGCGGTTTCGCCGTCGATGGTGACGATCGGAAACGCGCGGAAGTCGCGGCGGCCGGAGAGTTCGGCGTCGCCGATCGATTGCGGCATGCGCTCGGCCTGTTCCACCACCTCGGGCGGAAACTGGTGCGGGAGATGGTGTTTGCGGATGACGATCTCGACATCGACGCCGAAATCGTCGGGGTTGCCCAGGATCTCGACGACTCGGCCGACGGGGTTCGCGCCCCTCTCCGCGAACTCGAGCAACTCCACGTTCACCACCATGCCGTTCAGCTCTTCCATGGAGGCGGCCTGGGGCGCGGTCACGCCGATGCGGTGGATGGTGGCGGCGGCCGGCGGGAATTCCAGACCTTCGGGGATCTCGATCCACTGCTGGATGCGGTCGTCCTGCGGCACCACGTAGTTTCCGTGGCGGCCGATGTGAAATTCGCCCACCACGGTGGGGTGGGCGCGCTTGAGCACCTTGACGATCTCGCCATCGGCGCGCCCGCCGGCTTCGATGCGTGCGATGCGCACCACCACGCGGTCGCCCTGCATGGCCTTGGCGGCGGAGTCCGGCGGGATGAAAATGTCCCCCGAGACGCCCGCGACGGGGGTGTCGGAGACCAGGAAGCCGTAGCCGTCGCGGTGCATGTTGAGGCGGCCGGCGGCGAATTCGCGGCTGAGGGAAGTGACGGCGTAGTGGCCGGAGCGCAGCTCGATCAGGTCGCCGCGGGCCGTCAGGCGGGCCAGCACGGTTTCGAGCTCGGTTCGCTGTTCGCCTTTGGCGCCAAGCTCGCGCACGAGCTGCTTGAAATTGGCATGGGCGTGCGGCAAGCCCGAGATGTGGGCAAGCACTGCCCGGTCGGTGATCATGTGGAGTTTAACGTTTCGGAGCGCACCGTTTGCGGTTACAATGCCGGATCCAGAGGAAGCTCGCCAGTAACGACATGTTGCCGGCAACCAGGCTAAAGTCGAGGGCGGTCTTTACAGTCACCCGGAACCAGTGGTGTCCGGCCAAGGCCGACAGGATGGCCATCATCCCACTAAACAGTACGTAAAAGCAGGTGACGCTGATCAGGGCGCCCAGGAGGGTCAGCCAGACGACCCGCGGGAGCGCACGATTCGCTTCCATGAGTACAGTATACTCGGGACCGGCGGGGCGGAGGGGCCCGCCGCCGCCGAAAATGCGATTTGCAAATCGCCGCCGCCGGGTTATCATGAGTGAGTTGCTCCCCCGATCGAAATCTGAAGGCAGCGTGACATCCAAGAATCCGATCCTCCTCGAAAGCAATCTTGCGGGCATCGAACTGCGCGGGCGCGGCAAGGTCCGCGACGTGTATGGCATCGACGGGCGGCTGTTGATAGTCGCCACGGACCGCATCTCCGCGTTCGACTACATCCTCGCCACCGGCATTCCCCAAAAGGGCGCCGTGCTGAACCAGCTTTCCATTTTCTGGTTCGACTTCCTGCGCGATCTGACGCCCACGCATTTCCTGACCGCCAACGTAGACGAGTATCCGGAAGCGCTGCGCCCGTTCCGCGATCAGCTTGAAGGGCGGTCGATGCTGGTGAGACGCGCCGACATGGTGCAGGTCGAGTGCGTGGCGCGCGGCTACCTCTCCGGATCGGGCTGGAAGGAGTACCGCGAGCGGGGCACGGTTTGCGGCATCCGGCTGCCCGCCGGGCTGCGGGAAAGCGGCGTGTTGCCGGAGCCGATCTTCACGCCGACCACCAAGGCGCAGGCCGGGCACGACGAAGGACTGTCATTCGACGGCGTGGTCTCGATGGTGGGGCGGGACCTGGCCACGCGGCTGCGCGACCTGACGCTGGCGATCTACGAGCGGGCCGCCCGCTATGCCGAGACCAGGGGCGTCATTATCGCCGACACCAAGTTCGAGTTCGGATTCATCGATGGCGAGCTGGTGCTGGGAGATGAAGTGCTGACGCCGGATTCCTCGCGCTTCTGGCCGGCTGAGACGTACCAGCCCGGCGGGCCGCAGGTTTCCTTCGACAAACAGTACGTGCGCGACTACCTGGAATCGATCCACTGGAACAAGCGGCCGCCGGCTCCGGGGCTTCCCGAAGAGGTTGCGGCGAAAACCGGAGAGAAGTACCGTCAGGCCTACCGCGTTCTGACCGGCCGGGAGCTATGAACTGGCTGGACGTGGTGTTGGGCGCGGTCCTCGCCTGGAGCGTGTTCACGGGCTTTCGCAAGGGCCTGACGAAAGAAGTGATCCGCCTTATATCCGTTGTTATCGGAATCCTATTGGCCATCTGGTTCTATGGAACTGCGGCGTCATTTCTGCTACCCTACATCAGTTCCCGTCAGGCGGCCAATTTCGCCGGATTCCTGGCGGTGTTTTGCGGCGCGATCCTGCTCGGGTCGATCGTGAGCGCGATCGCGCGAAAGTTTTTGAAGGTGACCGGGCTGTCGTTGTTCGACAGGATTCTGGGCGGGGCCTTCGGGCTTCTTCGCGGGGGATTGATCGGGGTGGCGTTGGTAATGGGGTTGGTGGCGTTTTCTTCGGGGGACAAGCCGCCGTCCGCGGTGGTGGGGTCGGCATTGGCGCCCTACCTGATGGATGGGGCGCGGGCGGGCGTCGCGGTGGCTCCTTTCGAGCTGAAAGAGGGCTTCCGCAAGACGTACCGGCAGGTGCAGACCGCTTGGGAAGCGGCCTTGAAACACGGGATTCGGAACGGGCCCGAGAGGGAAGGCGAAGCGCATGAAAAGTCAAATTGACCTTCTTGTGGGGCACTTGCTCAACGGCAGTATCTTTCTTCAGGAAGCCATCGAGATTCTCGAAAAGTCGATGATCGCCGGAGCGCTGGAGCGCAAGGAAGGCAACCAGTCGGCTGCCGCCAAGCAGTTGGGGATTCACCGGAACACGCTGCAGCGCAAGATGGTGGACTATGGCCTGGGCGCGGGCCGCCCGCACGTGCGCCGCAAGCCCGTTGCCCGCGCCTCGAGTCCGCGAGACAGAAAGTCCGGAACGGTGTAAGGGCCGCGTGTGGATTGAGCTAGAATGACAATCGGGACGAGGATTTCATGGCTGCCCTTCCTGACCTGATCACGGTGGAGCAATTCCGGCGATTGCCCGAGGGCGGCGACTTTGTCTACGAACTGCATCACGGCGAGGTGGTGGCGATGACCCGGCCGCGGGCGCGTCATGGCAAACTGCAATTGCGGCTGAGCCGCTTGCTCGAGACGAGGATGAGGGCGTTCGGCGAAGTGGACACGGAGGTGCCTTACCGCCCTGTCGCCGAGTTCGACCTTCGCGTTGCCGACGTGGCAGTGGTCTCGTGGGAACGGTGGAACTCCATCAACCCCGATGACAACCTCCGCGGCGCGCCGGAACTCGTGATCGAAGTTTTGTCGCCGGCGAACACGCCGCGCCAGTTGCGGGAACTGGTGGCGCTGTGTCTGGCCAACGGGGCTGTCGAATGCTGGATCGTCGATCCCGGGAAGCAGTCCGTGACCGTGATCGCGCGCGAAGGCGGATCGGTGACGCACTCCTCCGGCGGCAGCGTCTCCCTGGCCAGGTTCGGCGCGGGCGAACTGCCCGTGGACGAGATCTTCGCCTGACCGCGGCGCAACGCGCTACAGTATCTGGCGGAGGATTCGTATGATTTCGAACAGGCCGATGCTTTTGTTGGCGATCGCGCTGGTGCTCCTCGCCCCGGCGTTCGCCGCCGATTTCGCGGGCAAGTGGACCGCCGCCATCGACACCCAGATCGGTGTCCAGAACTACACCTACGAATTCAAAGTGGATGCCGGCAAGCTGACCGGGAAAGCCAAATCCCAGTTCGGCGACGTCGATCTCACCGAAGGCACGGTGAACGGCGACGAGATCGCTTTCGTCGAGAACGTGAGTTTCGAGGGACAATCGCTGCGCATCGAGTACAAGGGCAAGATCTCCGGAGACGAGATCAAGTTTCAGCGCAAGGTGGCCGACTTCGCCACCGAGGACTTCGTGGCCAAGCGCGCAAAGTAATGGGTTTGGGTGGGCTGCGGAGTCCGGGATTGCCCCTGCCCGCCGCCGTCCCTCACTGCGGCGCGAGCGCCCCTTCCATCTCGGGCCGGCTCGCGAGCCTCTCTTGCACCCAGTCCAGGTACAGGTAGATCACCGGCGTAATGTACAGCGTCAGAAACTGGCTGACCACCAGGCCGCCCACCACGGCCAGTCCCAGCGGCTGCCGCGCGTCGGCGCCTTCCCCGTATCCCAGCGCGATGGGCAGCGTGCCGAACAGCGCCGCCACGGTGGTCATCATGATGGGGCGAAAACGCAGCAGGCAGCCCTGCCAGATGGCGTCGCGCGCGCTGAGGCCCCTGTGCCGCGCGCCGATGGCGAAATCGATCATCATGATGGCGTTCTTCTTCACCACGCCGAACAGCATGATGATGCCCACGAAGGCGTACAGGTCGAGCTGTTTGCCGAAGATCACCAGCGTGAGCAGAGCCCCGAATACCGCCGAGGGCAGCCCCGAGAGAATCGTGATGGGATGGATGAAGCTCTCATACAGCACGCCCAGCACGATGTAGATCACCAGAATGGCCACCACCAGCAGCACCGTGAGGTTCTGGAAGGAACTCTGGAATTCCTTCACCGTCCCCTGGAACGCCGTGGAGATGGTTGCCGGCATGCGAAGCTCCGCGATGGCATCGTCCACCGATTGCGCCGCCTGTCCCAGCGAGTAGCCGCGGAGCAGGTTGAAGGAAATCGTGACCGCCGGCAGTTGTCCGAAATGGTTGATGGAGAGCGGGCCGGTCTGTAGCTTGGTGTGCACCATGGCGTCCAGCGGCACGAGCTGCCCCTGCGACGACCGAACGTACAGCTTCGAGAGCGCATCGGGCGTCCGCTGGTACTGCTTGGCCAGTTCCAGAATGACGGAATACTGGTCGGCAGGGGCGTAGATCACCGAAACCTCGCGCGATCCGTACGCGCTGTAGAGCGCGTCCTGCACCTGCTCGGGCGAGACGCCGAGGGAAAGCGCGCGGTCGCGGTCGATGTCCACCATCACCTGCGGGCTGGAGATTTGCTGGTCGCTGTTGACGTCGACGAAGCCGGGAAGCCGCTGCATTTTCGCCTTGAGCTTCGGCCCCCAGGCGTAGATCTCGTCCAGGCTGGCGCTTTGCAGCGTGAGCTGGTACACGCTTGCCGAGTTCTGGCCGCTCACGGTAATGGGCGGCGGATTCTGCAGAAAGGCCATTACTCCCGGCACGGAGAAAAACAGGCGCGGGCGCAGTTGGTCGATGAACTGATCGGCGGAGAGCGAGCGCTCGCCGCGCGGCTTCAGTTTCGCCATCACGAAGGACTGGTTGCCGCCGCCCACGACGAAGCCGATGGTGGTCTCGACTGCCGGATGCGCCTTGACGATGTCCCTGATGGCGCGCGTGTGGCGGACCATGTACTCATATGACGCGTCCTGCGGCCCCTGCATGACGCCGAAAATGAATCCGCTGTCCTGGCTGGGAATGAATCCGGTCGGCATGGTCTTGAACAGGTAGACGGTTCCCGCGAGCATCGCCACGGCGAGCAGAAAAACCGCCGGGTGGAACCGCAGGGCGAGGCGCAGCGTCATCTCGTACCAGCGCTTCAGCAGATCGAATCCGCCTTCCAGAGCGTGGTAAAAAACGCCGTGGCGCCGGTTGTGCTCGTCACGCAGGAAGCGGCTGCCCAGCATGGGCGTCAGCGTGAGGGAGACGAACCCGGAGATGAGAATCGCCACCACGATGGTTACCGAGAACTCGTGCAGCAGGCGTCCCACGATGCCAGCCATGAAGAGCACCGGGATGAAAACCGACACCAGCGAGATGGTCATCGAGAGAATCGTGAAGCCGATCTCCTTCGAGGCCGCCAGCGCCGCCTGCATGCGCGTCTCGCCCATCTCCATGTGACGCACGATGTTTTCCAGCATCACGATGGCGTCGTCCACCACGAAGCCCACCGAGAGCGTCAGCGCCATCAGCGAAAGATTGTTCAGACTGTAGCGCAACAGGTACATCACCGCGAACGTGCCCACGATGGAGAATGGCACGGCGCAGCCGGGAATGAGCGTGGCCGAGAAATTGCGCAGAAACAGGAAGATCACCATCACTACGATGCAAACGGTTAACATCAGGGTGAATTCCACGTCGTGAATGGAATGGCGGATGGATTGCGACGCGTCGAAGGCCACGTTGAGCTCGACGGCGCGGGGGATCTCGCGGCGGATTTCCGGCAGCAGTTTGTAAATGCCGTCGGCCACGTCGACGGTATTGGTGCCGGGCTGGCGGCTGATGGCCAGAATCACGCACTTGGTGTCGTTGTACCAGGCTACCAGCTTGTCGTTCTCGATGCTGTCGGCGACGTTCGCCAGGTCGTCCAGGCGCACCGGCGAGCCGTTGCGCCAGGCTACGATGATGGGCCGGTAGTCGGCCGCCTTGAACAGAGCGCCGTTGGATTCGATGGTAAACGCCTGCTTCGCTCCGTCCAGCCGGCCGGTGGGCAGGTTGGTGTTGCTGCCGCTTACGGCGCGCTGCACTTCGTCGATGCCCACGTTGTGCGACGCCAGTTTGTCGGGGTCGGCCTGCACGCGCACGGCGTACTTCTGTTCGCCGTAGACCTGCACCTGCGACACGCCGTTGACCATGGAGATGCGCTGGGCCAGCAGAAGATCGGCGTATTCGGTGACTTTGGAGAGCGGCAGCGTGCTCGAACCCACGGCCAGAAAAAAAATGGGACGGTCCGCCGGATTCGCCTTGGAGTAGGTGGGCGGCCGCGGCATGCTGGGCGGCAGACGGCCGCCGGCCGCGGAGATGTGCGCCTGGATGTCCTGGGCCGCCGCGTCGATGCTGCGGTCGAGCGTGAACTGCACGGTGATGTTGCTGGATCCCTGCGAGTTGCTCGAGCTCATCTGCTGAATGCCGGCGATAGTGGAGAACTCGCGCTCGAGCGGCGTGGCCACCGAGGACGCCATCGTCTCCGGGCTGGCCCCGGGCAGCGCGGCGCTCACCTGGATGGTCGGATAGTCCACGCTCGGCAGCGCCGCCACCGGAAGGCCGCGGAAAGCGACCGTGCCGAACAGCAGAATGGCGAAGGTCACGAGCACCGTCATCACCGGGCGCTCGATGAAGATGCGCGAAAGGTTCACAGCGCCCCCGATTCCATCTTGGTGGTGTCCACCACGCGCACTCTGGCGCCCGGAAACAGCACCAGGAAGCCGTCGGTGACCACCGTATCGCCAACGGAGAGTCCCTTGTCGATGACCGTCCGCGCGCCAAAAACGCGCCCCGCGGTCACCGGCTGGATCTCCACCGAAGTATCCGCCTTCATGGCGTACACGAACGACCCTTGCTGGCCGGACTGCACGGCTTCCGACGGCACCACGACGGCGTCCCGAATCGTGTCGAGCGTCAGCACCGTCGAGACGAACTGTCCCGGCCACAGCAGGCCGTCGCGGTTGTCGAAGGTGGCCTTCAAGTGGATCGTGCCGGTGGCGGTATCGACGGTGTTATCGATCACCGCGAGAGTCCCCGCCGCCGTGTGCGCCGGATCTTCCTCGGCGAACGCGCGCACCGCCAGCCTGCCCGCGGCGTTGAGACGGCGGATGGCGGCAAGGTACTGCTCCGGCGCGCTGAAACTGACGAAGATCGGCGAAACCCGGTTGATCACCACCAGCGCCACGTCGCTTTCCTTCACCAGGTTTCCGGCATTGACCAGCAGGTTCCCCGTGCGGCCGGAAATGGGAGCGTGGATCTGGCAGTAGCTCAGGTCGAGGCGCGCCTTCGCCACCGCGGCCTCGTCGGCGGCCAGCGCCGCTTTGGCGGTTTCGATACTCGCCTGGGTGGCTTGTGCCGAAGCCCTGGCGGCTTTGGCGGTGGACTGGGCCTGGTCGAACTGCGAGCGCGGCGTGAGGCCCCCGCGATTCAACTCGGCCTGCCGTTGCGCGTCGCCGTCGGCGAAACTCGCCTGGGCATCGTCGCGGGCCAGCGACGCCTCGGCTTGCAGAATCTGCGCGCGATCGCGCGCCACCGCTGCTTCCGCCTGGCGGAGCGCGTCCTCGTAGGGCCGCGGATCGATGCGGAACAGCAGGCTTCCCTCGGCGACGTTCTGGCCCTCGGTGAATTCCACGCCCACCAGTTGCCCGGCGACCAGCGACTTCACCTGTACCACGGCGCTCGCCTCTACGGTTCCAATCACGCGCAACTCGTCGGGGACGGACTGCCGCGCGGCCTTGGCCACGCTCACCGGGAACACCGGCATTCCTCCGGCGCCCTTGGGTTGGGCCGCCGGTTTCTGGCAGCCGGAAACGGCCAGGGCGAAGACGACGGGAAGGTAGCTGATAATCCGATTCAAGTGGAATCCCCCAGTTCCTAACAGTGTAGCAAAGGGCGGAACGGCGGCTGCCAATTGGGTCCGCCGCTGATCGATGACCTGTCGCCATGGGCCTGCGGCCCACGGAACTTCATGAAAGCCCATCCGACGCGGGCTCTGTCTTCCGGCCAGTTGGCCGAAGCCTCCGACGGCGTCCGGCCCGGAACCGCGAGCGGGGTACCCACTTGGGATCCCCAGCGGCCCGAGCTTTCAGCGGTGCCCCACGCCACTCCCCGCCGCTACGGCGCTGGCGTCACCTTCTCCACCTTGAAGTTGTCGAACTGAGCGAGCGTGTACCCCACCACTCCCAGGCCGGCCATGCCCTTCGAGTAACTGGAATCCGAGACCCTCCGCACCGCGACTCCATCGATCCGCGCAACCAGGGAGTTGCCTTGAAACTCCAGCGACACTCCGTGCCAGACGCCCACCCCCAGGGGACTTACCTGGCCCGACGCCAGTACGGCTTCCTCCTGTTTCGTGGCGGTCTTCAGCACCCACCACGCCCCCGAATCCGAGACGCGCAGCACGTAGGAATTCGGCGAATCGGCGTCGCTCATCCCGGTGAGGCGCCCGATGAGATCGACCGCGCCCGGCTGCTCCAACAGGACGTCGCTCGAAATCCGGTAGTCCGGCCAATCGAGATCGCCAATAATGGTGAATGGGCGATTGCCGGTCTTCTTCCACGAGGTGGGCTCCGCCGGGACCACCTGGCGAAGACACGTGCCCTCTCTCCCGCCGGCGCAGCGCGAGGTTTCAAACGCACCGTACATGTCCGAAAAGTACTTCGCCAGTTTGCCCACGGGATAAGAGTCGAAGTTATCGGAGTAAGGGAACGGAAACGGAGCGCTGGCGGCGCCGGCGGCGGCGCCCTTGGCCTGTCCCGTGGTGGTGGTCACGGTATACACGTAGCCAGGCTGAATGGCAAGCGGGAACTGGCCCTGGGCCGGAACGATATCGGCCTGTTTGACGAACCAATCGGAGGAGTTACGGGAAGTGAAGTCGCTCGACCAGAGATGCAGGGCGGCCTTCGGAAACCCGGTGATGCTGAACCTTACGGTCTGCGGGGCTTTGGCCTGAACGGTCTCGATGACGACGCTGAAGTCCCTGCTATCGGGCGACTTCAGGGTGACGAAGCTGCCGTGAGCGCCGCTGGCGTCCTGCTCGAAAAAGCCCGACGCGCCATCGACATAGCGCCAACCCGGTTCGGTGAATTGAGTGGTATGGGCCATCGCCCACACCGAAGGCGTAACGACATAGTGCCCCGACCACGGCTGGTTACACTTGATCAGGCCGATGTTATCGTAGGGCAGGTTGTCGTAGATGGCGCTGACCACCGGCCAGTAGATGGAAGCGGTGACCTTGCCGGCGGCATAGTTGCGGTTGATGTTGCGCGCCATCTGATTGAAGGGCAGCCTCTCGTCGAAGTGGGCTTCACTGTCCCACAGCGGCTTTCCGAGGGATGCGGCATCGGAGGTGGGATAGCCGCCCCAGCCGGGACCGTGGGCTCCCACGATATCGATGGCGTCGTTCAGCGCGGGATCGTTCTTCATATCCGTGGCTATCGCCCACAGGCTCTTCTTCGGCCAGTCGTCGGAAGCCACCACCTTGATGGTGGAGAGGCCACTCAAGCGAAGCGCCGCCTTGAAATCCTTGTACCACTGAACGTCGTAGCCCTTCTCGTTCCGTCCTCCGACATAGTCGATGGTCAGGTGGTGGTCGCTCCCGGCGTGCTCGATCCACTTGATCGTGTATTCGATCATGTCCGCGGACCAGTAATTCCCGTTGCCAACCCAGTGCGGGGCGCCCCAGGGCAGGGCGGCCAGCTTGATGCTCGGGTTTCTGGCTTTGGCTTGACGCATCAGCCACCATTCATAGCCGCGGTTGTAGTCCTCGTCCGAGACGGTGTGCATGTGGCTCGATTCCGCCCCATCGGTCGAGTCCATGTCGGCGCCAATCTCCACTTTGAGGATCTGCAGGCTGGCGCCGTAGTGCGGCTTGAACAAGTAATCGAGAATCTGGCTGCGGTAAGGCTCCGAATAGTCGATCAGGAGCCTCGAGTTGCCGCCTCCGCCGCTGATCGCCCCGACGCCATCGAAGACTCTTCCGCCGCCCGAGGCGTCGATCGCGACGGTTTGCCCGGCTGCAGTTGCGCATGATACAACCAGCAGCGCGGCGAACGCGAGCGCTCCCTGCTTGTGTTTGGATGACATTTCCGTATTGTACCCGGGCTGCCTTGGCCAAGACCGGCAACCAGTCCCCCACGCCGCGTGGCGCCAAAGGGAGCCGCAAGCCGGGCCACTCCGCAAACCATCCCCGGCCACCGCCCCGCGACTTCCCGCCTATTTGCGTGCGGCGTAAGTCTTGGTGAAACTGTTGCGCGTATTGGTCACGGTGAAGGAACCGTCCGATTCGGCGGACACCTTGATCCAGAACGCCGGGCCGGTGTGGCCTCCGCGGCCGCCTGGGCCGCCAGCAGGCCGCGGGGCTTGTGGAGGAGGATTCGGCGCTGCGCCAGGGGCGGGCGGCGGCGGTGGCGCTCCGGCGCCGGGACCGCCCGGCCCGCGCCCCTGTCCAAACGTGGGCGGAGGATTCAGCAGAACATTCGCCAGAGTGGCGTTGTCTTCCACGTTGGCGATGAACAGCGACGGCGAGTTCTGCTCCATGCCGGCCGCGTACGCCCAGTGGAGCTGCCAGATGTCTTCGAGCCCCGGCGAGGTGTGCAGGATCTGCATGGTCTGAATGGCGCCACCTTTGAACGCGCTGTTGTGCATGACTGCGACCCGCGGCTGCAAGCCATGTACCAGCACAGCCGAGCCCGATTGGTCGATTCCGTGATGCGAGGTGAGGTATAAATCGACCGTCCCTATCGGGTTATTCGGGCACATCAACTCGTTTTCGATATTCCAGGTGAAGTCGCCCAGATTGATCGTACGGAACTTGCCGTAGGCCATCACCACGCCCACCGACATGGGGTTTTCCGGGTCCACGCGCGACTCGTCCCGCGGCTTGAAACTGGCGCAAGCCGGATTGGGTTTGCCGCCCCCGGGCAGCGGCGTCTTCAGCACCTTGCCGTTCGAAGTGACCACCGTAACCGTCACACCGTCGAATGGAATCTTGTCGCCGGGCACAACCACCGTGTGTTTGGCCTTGGCGTACAACTCGGCGTACGTTTTCTGGAATCCCGGCACCATCTCTTTCGGCTCCACGGTGGCGCCGTGGTCGATGAATTGCGCGATGGGGATCTTGGTTGCCAGTTCCTCCAGGCCGCCCACATGGTCGCCGTGGTAGTGCGTCAGGATCAGGTGGTCGATCCGCGTCACGCCGGCCGCGTGAATGACATCCATGATGCGGGCGACATCGCGGCCCCCGGGGCTGCCGGTGTCGATTAGGAGCGACTCGCCGGTGGGTGCGACATACAGCGTGGAGTGTCCACCCTCGGTGTCGATAAAGTACATGTCCAGAGTCTTGGACGATTTGCTCTGTGCGCTTCCCACTGCCGCGGCCAAGGCGAAGGCCGCCAGGAAGACGAGTATTCTGCGCATTTCGGAACTCCTTCTTTCCGTGAGATTGGGCTCGAATCGCAAGCCGGATCTTCTATTATGGACTTCCGGGTCCCGTTGTGTATACGCCGCCCTGCGTGGGCCTCTTCAAACCGCTGTCTGCCTCGCACGGTTCCGACGCCTTGTACTCCATCCATGGGCTCTGCCAGAGGCCAAACTCGGGCCGCCGCCAGGGATTGCCGGCGCATTCGCCTCCGGTGGGCCTTGAATTAGGCCGCGGAACGGTGCAGAATCGTCAAAGGGTTTCCGCGGAACGATTCCGTGCCGGCAGACGCCGGCCGGGGCTCGGTTGCGAATCTGTTTCTGGCTCGACACGGCCCGGGTCACCCGAAGTCTCGACCGATGTAAATGAAAAGGAGAAGATTGTGACCGATAATTCGGTATCCCGTCGATTGTTCCTGTCAGCCGCAGCGGTAGCCCCGGCGGCGCCCGTGCTGATTGCCTCGGACAGAATTGCGATATTCGATCCGCCACCCGCCCGGGCGCGGATCGTGGCATGTACGGCCGCATCCGTCGTCGGACCGGCCAGGTATACGCCGGCGGAGGTCGCGCAGATCACGGCCGCGGGCAAGGACGTCCACGTCATGCTGCCCAAGAACGCCGACGAATTGAACCAGGTGCTTCCCGATGCCGACGTGGTTTTCGGCTTGCTCAACGCGGAGTGGCTGGCAAAGGCGAAGAGTCTGCGGTGGTTCCAGGCCACCGAAGCGGGAATGGAGAGAATTCTGTTTCCGGAGCTGATCAAGAGCGATATCGTGGTGACCAACATGGCGCGCATGTTCGCCCCGGCCATCTCCGAGACGGTCATCTCGATGCTCTTGGCCCTGACGCGCGGGCTCAACAAATACTACTTCCCCAACTTCCAGAAGCACCTGTTCAAATCCGAGCGGGAACACCTGGTGGAAGTGGAAGGCATGACCATGGGGATCGTCGGCATGGGCGGCATCGGGCAGGCCACCGCCACACACGCGCACTATGGTTTCAACATGAAGATCCTGGCGACGGACGCGAAGCCCATGGCCAAGCCGATCTTCGTGGACACGCTGAAGGATCCGAGTTATCTGATGGAAATGGTTCCGCAGGTGGACATTCTGGTGAGCGCGGCGCCCTCCACTAAGGAAACCCAGAACCTCTTCAACGAGAAGGTGTTCCGAGCCATGAAGAAGACGGCGTACTTCATCAACGTGTCGCGGGGAGCGCTGGTGGACGAGGACGCGCTGGTGCGGGCGCTGAAGGAAGGCTGGATCGCCGGCGCCGGCCTGGACGCCACGATCCAGGAGAATCCACCGATGCCCCCCACCCACCCGTTCTGGGATTGCCCGAACCTGGTCATGACTTGCCACAGCGCGGGCTTCTCGCCGCAACGCCAACTCCGTCTGATCGGGCTGCTGTGCGAGAACGTCCGCCGCTACACCAGCGGCTTGCCGCTGATGAACGTGGTGGACAAAGTGCGCGGCTATTGATGCGCCGGGAGATCATATCGATGAAACGAACATTTGCGATTCTCCCGCTTCTCGCGGTTTTCCTGGCCGCTACGGCTTCGGCGCAACCGGGCTGGAATCCGCACGAGGGCGGATTGCTCAAGTACCGGGTCATGATCCGCTTCGGCGAGGAGCCCGACACGCTGCCCGACGGCTGGCGGTTCGGCCGGGTTTCGTCGGTCGCCGTGGACGCGGCAGGGAACGTTTATGCGGCCCAGCGCGGCCCCCACGCGGACCCCATCGTGGTCTTCGATGCCAAGGGGAAGTATCTCCGTTCCTGGGGCAAAGGCCTCTTCGCCATCCCCCACGGGCTGCGGGTCGACCGGAACGGTCACGTCTGGGTCACCGATACCGGTTATCACATCGTGATGGAATTCACGAATGACGGCAAACTGGTGCGCACTCTGGGCACCAAGGGCACCCCCGACGCCACCCACGACACCTTCAACAAACCGACCGACGTGGCCTTCTTCGCCAACGGCGACTTCCTGGTCACCGACGGTTATGGCAACTCGCGCGTGGTGAAATTCTCGCGCGACGGCAAATACCTGATGGAGTGGGGCAAGCGCGGCAAGGGGCCGGGCGAGTTCGACACCCCCCACGTGGCCGTGGTCGACTCCCGCCAGAACGTCTATGTCAGCGACCGCGAGAACGAGCGCATTCAGATCTTCGATTCCAACGGCAGGTTCCTGCGCCAGTGGACCCACCTGGGAGCCACCCAGGGGATGGACATCTCGCCGAAGGACGAGTTGTGGATCATCACCCACCGCAACCGCGAAGAGAACCTGGCCTACGACACGCTGGCGGGGCGGATCATGCGCATCGACATCGCCTCGGGCAGGATTCTCGGCTCCATGGAGAGTCCCGGGCATTGGCTGTCGCTGGCTCCCAACGGGGATATCTTCGTCGCCAGCCTGACGGGCAATATCTTCCGGTGGTATCCGGGATGGGTGGAAGGCGCGCGCGAGGAGGCGCCCGGCGTCGTGAAGTAGTAGTGCGTCCGCCGCGGGCCCGGCCATGGTCCGGCGGGGTCCGCGGCGCAGAGCCTCTATGGGTATGATGGCCGCCACGGCTTTCCGTACCTGATGAGACCTGCGGTTGCGATTCGCTTGGGGCCCTGCGGCGTAACAGACGGACCACGCACAACGTCTGCCGGTAGCGGGGCGAGGCGCTGGGTGCGGTGACGGGCGTATCGCGGGCACAAGCCGGGCGGTCCGCCCAGAGGAGTACACTGGGCGGCAGACACCACGAAAGGCAGGTCTCCACTGCTACATAAGCCTCGCTTGATTGATGTCGATGCGGCGAACTTCGACACGCTTCCCTGCTGCGGGATTAAGAGCCCCACTCATCCCGGCCGCCAGCGGAAGCGCTGCTGGCTGCAAGCCAACGGCAGGTTCGGTCTGCGGGCTAAGATGCTTCTTGCCCCGGACGGACAACCGGGCGGCTACATTGAATACCTTCCGGGCGAGTTCGCATGGCGCGGTGTGGAAGCCACTGGCTTCATGTTTATTCACTGCGTTTGGGTTTTCTCCAAGCGGCATCGGCGAAAGGGCTGGGCGAGCGTCATGGTGGAAGCCTGCCTGGATGATGCGAGAAAGGCAGGCATGCGCGGCGCCGCCGTAATGGTCCGGGACGGTCCATGGCTGGCCGACCGCCGCTTGTTCCTGGCGAACGCTTTCGAACTCATCGATACCGCGCCGCCGGACTACCAGTTGCTCGTTCGGAAGTTCGATAGTGGCGCCGTCAGCCCGGCCTTCAAGAGAGGTTGGGATGAGAAACTCGGGCAGTACAGCCGGGGGCTGACCATCATCCGATCGAGCCAGTGCCCGCACATCGAGAAATTCGCGGCTGGGATCATTGAGACGGCGGAGCATGAGTACGGTATCCGGCCCACCGTGGTCGACCTCGAGTCCTGGAGCGATGCCCGGAATGCGCCAACCCCCTACGCGGTTTTTGCGTTGATTTACAACGGCCGGCTGCTGGCCGATCACCAGATCAGCCGCACCCGCTTCCGCAACATCATGAGCAAGTGCGTAACGAGCGGCCTCGTCAGGGTGGGAGAGCGCCAATCCTGATGCGGTCCAGGAATCGCGCTGTCGAAACTGCCGGCGATGCGCGGCGGTTCGAGGGTGGCTCCCCCACAGCCGGCTGGAACTCCCGGCGCTGGCATTCTGGCCGGCCGGCGCCCCGGCTCAGCTCCTCTTTCGCCTAGCCTGGCGTGCCGCGATCGCGGCCCGGCGATCCGGTTACTCGAAGCTACGGCGGAAGTCCTCGAACTCGCTGCGCAGTTGGGCTAGGGCGCGTTCCAGTTCGGCGATGCGCTCGCTGTCCGCGCCGCCGCGGGCGGCGGTAGCCGGAGCCGGCGTCGCGGCCGGAGGTTCCGCCGCCGCCAGCGGTCCCGCGAGCAGGTGGCCGTGACGCGGCTCGCGCGACCCCGCCTGCCGCGGAAGCGCCTGCACGAAGCCGGCTTCCGCCAGGTGCTGCAGGGTGTTCTCGACGGCTTCCAGATCGTCGAACGCGTACATGCGCTCGGTGCGGCCCCTCAATTCGCCCACGGTCTGCGGCCCGCGCAGCATCAGAACGCACATCACCGCGGCCTCGCGCCGTCCCAGGTTGAACTTCTCGGTGAACCGCTGGGCGTGCTTGGGGACGCGGCTGTCCCCGCTGATGCGCACCGCCAGTCCTTCCGCGCGCAGCCGCGTCAGGGCTTCCTCCACGGTGTCCTCGTCGTAGGACACCACCGGGTCGCGGTTGGATTTCTGGTTGCACGCGTTCAACAGCGCGTTGAGCGACAGGGGATAGTACTCCGGGGTGGTGATTTCCTTTTCCATGAGGGCGCCCAGCGCGCGCACCGCCGCCGGATCCAGTTGCCAGTCCATAGATAGATTTTGACGCGGTGCCGGCCGTTTCCGCCAGTCCGTTCTCGACGAATCCCTTTCAAACCGTGCGTGCGGCTTTCCCGCGCACGGCGCGGCGATGATCTCACCGATGCGGCTTGTGGCGGGCAGCGCACACCACCGCGCAGCCGTTACCGGCCCATTGCGGGGATCCACGACCCGCCCCCGGGCGCTCGCCGGCGCCGTTCAATTCGTGCCGCGCCCTCCAGGTTGTTACATTGAGTGAGTGCTCGCTCTTCTCCTGCTGGCGCTGGTCACCGGGTCCATGGTGTACTGCGCGCTGACCGTGGTGGCGGCCGGGCGCTACCGGGCGGTGCGGCCCCCCGAGCTGGCGGACTGGCCGCCGATCAGCGTGCTGAAACCGCTGGCGGGCGCCGACGACGGGTTGGAAGAGAACCTGCGCACCTTCTTCGAACAGCACTACCCGGCGTTCGAAATTCTCTTCGCGGTGCGCCAGGCTGGCGACCCGGCCGTGGCCGTGGTGGAGCGCCTGCGGGCGCGGTATCCCGCCGTGCCGGCGCGGCTGCTGGTGACCGGCGAGCCGCCCTACGCCAACGCCAAAGTGTTCAGCCTGGACCGCATGCTGGCCGCCTCGCGGTTTCTCCTGGTGGTGATGTCGGACAGCGACATCCGCGTAACGCCGGAGCTGCTGCGGACCCTCGCCCGCGAGTTCGCGGACCCGGGCGTCGGCATGATCACGTGCCCGTACCGCGCCGTTGCGGGCCGCAGCGTCTGGTCGACCCTCGAAGCCGTGGGACTGAACACCGAGTTCCTGGGCGGCGTGCTGGTGGCGCGCCTGCTGGACGGGATGAAGTTCGCCCTCGGCCCCACGATTGCCGCACGGCGCGAGGTGATCGGGCGCATCGGCGGTTTCGACGCCGTGAAGGACTACCTGGCCGAGGACTTCGTCATGGGTAAGCTGGCGGCCGAGCGGGGCGCGGGCGTGATCCTGTCCTCGTACGTGATCGAGCACCGCATCGGCGCGCAGAGCTTCGCCGCCAACCTGCGGCATCGCCTGCGCTGGTGCCGCAGCACGCGGCGGTCGCGGCCCTGGGGCTACCTGGGACAGGTCTTCACCAACCCGCTGCCGCTGGCCCTGGCATTGTGGGCGGCCCGGCCCGGCTGGTGGCCGGTGGCGCTGGCCGCGGTGGCGCTACGCGCGGTGGCGGGTTGGGCGACGGCCGGGCGAGTGCTGCACGACCCGCTGACGCGCCGCCTATGGTGGCTGGTCCCGGTGCAGGACCTGGCGTCGTTCCTGGTGTGGGCGGGCGGATTCTTCGGGAACACCATCCTGTGGCGCGGCCGCAGGTATTACCTTCGGCCGGACGGGCGCTTCGAGCCGCTGCCGGCGGCTACATGTACATCCCGCCGTTGACCGCGAGCACGTGGCCGGTAATGTAACCGGCGTCTTCGCCGGCCAGGAACTTGACGGCGTTGGCGACGTCCTCGGGCTTGCCCATGCGGCCCAGGGGGACGGCCGCGAGGATCTTCGCCTTAACGTCCTCGGGAAGGACGTTGGTCATGTCGGTCGCGATGTAACCCGGGGCGATGGCGTTCACGGTGATGTTGCGGCTGGCCATCTCCTGCGCCAGTGCCTTGGTGAGTCCGATCAGGCCGGCCTTGGAGGCGGCGTAGTTGGCCTGCCCGGCGGCGCCGGCCTGGCCGACGACGGAAGAGATGTTGACGATGCGGCCCCAGCGGTTCCTCATCATTCCCGGCAATACCGCCTGGCTGCACAAGAACGCGCCTTGCAGGTTGATCTTCAACACCAGATCCCAATCGGAGAGTTTCATGCGGACGGCCAGACCGTCGCGGGTGACGCCGGCGTTGTTCACCAGGACGTCGATGCGGCCCTTCTCCTTGACGGCCCTGGCGACGCCTTCTTTGACCGATTCCGGCGAGGTGACGTCGAAATCCAGGGTCCTCGCGTCTCCCCCGGAAGCCCGGATTTCGGCCGCCACCTCCTCGTTTTTTTCGACTTCGGGCGAGGCCACCACGATGTCGAAGCCGGCGCGGCAGAGCGTCAAAGCCGTCGCCCGGCCGATTCCGCGGCTTCCGCCCGTGATGAAGGCAACTCGATTGGACATTCGTTCTCCTTGGGAGGTGTCGGTGCGAAATCCCATGATACAGCCATTGGGCTGTGGCCTTCAGCTTCTGGCGGGGCGCGGAGCAGCCGGGCGGCGGGCGCTGGGCAACCGGGCGCGGTGGGGCGCCAACGGCCGATAGCCGATGGCACTATACTCGTAGCTTATGGCGTATCGCGACCTGCGCGAGTTCATCCGCGCGCTGGAAGATAAACGGGAATTGAAGCGCATCGCCTGCCAGGTGGACCCGGTCCTCGAGATCGCCGAGTTCGCCGACCGCGCGGTGAAACAGGGCGGGCCGGCGCTGCTGTTCGAAAAGCCCAAGGGCTATGCCATACCCGTGCTCATCGACGCGTTCGCCTCCATGCGCCGGATGGAGATTGCGCTCGAGGTGGCGTCGGTCGAGGAAGTGGCCACGCGCATCGTGGAATTCCTCGAGATGCGCGTGCCCGAGGGCATCGTCGGCAAGCTCAGAATGCTGCCCAAACTCGCCGAAGTGGGCGGCTTCTTCCCCAAGGTGGTTTCTAGGGGGCCGTGCCAGGAAGTGGTGCGCATGGACGGGTTCTCGCTGCTGGATTACCCCGTGCTGCAATGCTGGCCGGAAGATGCCGGGCGGTTCATCACCCTGCCGCTGGTCTTCTCGAAGAACCCCGACACCGGCCAGCGCAACTGCGGCATGTACCGGATGCAGGTGTTCGACGGGCGCACCGCGGGGATGCACTGGCAGACCCACAAGCAGGGCGCGGAACACTATCGCCGGATGGCCAGCCTGGGCCGGCCGCGCATGGACGTGGCGGTGGCCATCGGCGCCGACCCGGCCACCATGTATTCCGCCGTTCTGCCGCTGCCGCCGGATTTGGACGAAATGATGGTTGCGGGGTTTCTGCGCCAGAGTCCGGTGGAGATGGTGAAGTGCCAGACCAGCGATCTGGAAGTGCCGGCCCACGCCGAGATCGTGCTCGAGGGCTACGTCGAGGTGGGCGAACTGCGCACCGAGGGGCCGTTCGGCGATCACACCGGTTTCTACTCGCTGGCCGGCGAGTACCCGGCGTTCCACGTCACCTGCGTGACCCAACGCAAAGACCCGATCTACGCGGCCACCATCGTGGGGCCGCCGCCCATGGAGGACTACTACATGGGCAAGGCCATCGAGCGCATCTTCCTGCCGCTGATGCGCCTGCAACTGCCCGAGGTGCGCGACATCTCGATGCCCGCCGAGGGCGTGTTCCACAACCTGATCCTGGTGGCCATCCGCAAATCGTATCCGGGGCACGCGCGCAAGGTAATGCACTCGATCTGGGGCACCGGGCAGGCCATGTTCTCGAAGTGCATCGTGGTGGTGGACGAGGACGTGGATGTGCAGAACGCGCGCGAGGTGGCCTGGAAGGCGCTGAACAACATCGACCCCGAGCGCGATATCGAATTCGTTCACGGGCCGGTGGATTCGCTGGACCATGCCAGCCGGCTGCCCAACTACGGTTCGAAGATGGGCGTCGACGCGACCCGCAAGTGGCCCGGGGAAGGCTTCATGCGGCCGTGGCCGGGCGTCATTAGGATGACACCCGAGGTGAAGGCGCGCGTGGATGCGCTGTGGAAACAGGCGGGGCTGTAGCGCGCGCGGCGGAATGCGCCGCCTGCCTGACTCCGGAACGGATGCAAGGTCAGCGGCAAGCGGCTCTCTGACTCCGCTTCGCACACCCGCTACGGATTCACCCGGTACGCCGAGACGAACCAGCGGTTTTCCACGCGCTCCAGCGTGTATGCGTAGCCGCCGGCGGCGGCGATCTCCAGGTCCTTGGCGTCGCGCCCATCGGTCAGGTAGCGCAGCGCTTGCCAACCGCCGCCAGAGGCGCGGAACTCGAGCGCACCCTGCCGCCAGGGCTGGAAAAGGAATGGACCGGAACCGGCCGCGCCGCCGCCTGGCCACGGTATGTGGCCGCGCAGCGCGGGGTGGGCCGGATCGGCGAGGCCGTAGAGGTTCCAGACTTCCAGTAGAGGCTCCGCTTCCAGCAGCCAGCGCCCGTCGGAGGCGAGTTCGCGCCCCGGGCCGGACGCGCTCGCGAGCGGACTGTGGTACGCCGTCCGGCCGGTGACCACGGGCCGGCTGGGATCGCGGATGTCGATCGCCGTCAGCGCCGAGGGCGATGTCACGTAGAGGAACTGGCCCTGCAGCCGCATCCGCATGGCTTTCGCGCCGAAAAAAGGTGTGAACCCGGGTGTCGGTTGGGGTGCGAACTGGTCGACCACCACCGCGGCGGTTTGGCGGCCCGCAGCGCCCGGCGACAGGTCGTACACTTCGATGCGGCACTCCCGCTGGCGAACCAGATCGACATAGGCGGAGTGGCCGGCGACGGCGACCGAGTCCACGAGTAACCCGTTCACCGCCCCCAGCGGGATAGGCTCCGCGAATTGCACGGAGCCCGCCGGAGTCGCGCTGGCAATGGCAATTTGAAGCTCGTCCATGGGCAGCGCTTTCCGGGTTCCCAGAATATACGTCCGAGAGCCGGAGACCGTCAGGTTCACGGTGGTCCACAGCGGCATCCGCGCCTCGGCGGCTTTGCGAGGCCTGGCGGGATCGGAGTAATCCAGGAACTCGATCTTGTCCGCCGCCGTCGCCACCGCGACCATGCCTCCGCCGGCGTCCATGGTGCCGCCATGCGGGGAGTCCAATTCCATCGAGCCCACCGGCCGTAGCACCGCTAGCCGGTTCCCGGCGGCGTAAGTGGAAAGCATAGCGGCGCCGGCCAGCGCGGCTGCGCCCAGCGTCAGCGCGCGGTTGCTCAGCGTCCGGCCCGGCGACCGCCGGAACAGCAACGCCGCCGCCAGCGCCACGAGCGGCGCCACCCCGCACAGCGTGAAGCCGGTCAAGCGGAGCAGGTCCGGATCGCGCACCAGGCGGAGAGCCGTGTCGAACTCGACTGGCGACGGCTCCCAAACCCCGATGTTGGAGAACGGAAACAGGTCCGCATACGCGGCGATCAGCCACCCCAGGGCCAGCACGCACGCAAAGCCAGCCACGGCGGCCTTGGCCACGCGATCCACCAGCGCCGAGAGCAGGAGCGTCAGGGCGTACACGCACCAGAAGCGCGGGAACTGCACCGCCGCCAGTTGCGGGAAGCCCACCGCGTGGCGAAGCATGACCTGGTAGTCGCCGCTGCGCAACCCCGGGTCGATATAACACAAGGCCATCATGGCCGCCAGCAGCAGCGCCAGCGCCACGCTTCCGGCCAGGAACTTGATCCACACAACGGCCGCCGGGGCGATGGGCCGCGCCAGCAGGTAATCCAGCGTCTTGGAAGCGCGCTCGCGCGCCATCTGGCTCGCGCCCAGTCCGACGGCGGCCACCAACGCCAGAAGCGGCATCAGCGCGAGGTACGGGCTCAGGAAGCCGTCCGCGAACCGCCGGTTGAGGCACAGCAGCGCCAGCAACAGCAGCAGCGCGCCCGCGCCCGCCAGGAACGGCCGGAGGTCGCGCATCTCTTTCCACAGAAGCGGCTTCACTGGCGCACCTCCTCGCGGCGTCCGGCGCCCACCAGGCCCACGAAAATGTCCTCCAGGCTCTGGCCGGCCTGCTGTTTCAAATCGTCCAGGCGCGCGCTAGTCAGCAGGCGGCCCTCCTCGATCACCACGATCTGGTCGGCCACGCGCTCCACTTCATGCACCAGGTGCGACGAGAACAGCACCGTGCGGCCCTCCTGCTGGATGATCTGAATGATGCTCTCCAGGAAATCGCGGCGCACCAGCACGTCCAGACCCGTGGCCGGCTCGTCGAGAATCAGCAGCTCGGGGTCGTGGCCCAGGGCGAGCGCGAGCGCAAGCTGCGCGTGCGTGCCGCGCGAGAGATGCCGCACTTTCTGCCGGATATCGATCCCGAAGCGCCCGAGCAGCGCGTCCACCGCCGCGGTGTTCCATTTCGCGTAGAACTGCGACGTGAAGCGCACCATCTCGCGCACCGTCATCCAGTCGTAGAGGATGGGCGCCTCGGCGACGTACCCGACGCGCGACATCAACTCCGCGTGATGCCGCCGCGAATCCAGGCCCAGCAGCAGCGCCTGGCCGGCCGAGGGGTCCGTCAGGTTCATCAACATGCGAATGGCGGTGGTTTTCCCGGCGCCGTTGCGGCCCAGGAAGCCGCACACGCCGCCCGTGGGCACCTCGAAGGCGAGGCCGTCCACCGCGGCCCGTTTCCCAAACCGCTTGCTCAAGCCCTCGACTGCAATGGCCGGTTGACTCATCGTTTGCGCTCCGTGTTCATGTGGTCCAGCCGCTCCTCGACGGCCGTGCGGATCTGCCCGGGCGTCCAGCCGAATTCCCGCGCCGCCTCCAGGGTCTTGTCGATCAGCCCGCCCACGATCCGCGTTCGCTGGGCTTCGCGCAACCCGGCGGCGTCGTGCGCGACATAGGTTCCGGCGCCGCGGCGCTTGCTCAACAGGCCCTCGCGCTCCAGCTCCAGGTACGCGCGCGCCACCGTGTTGGGGTTGATCAGGTGCCCGGAGGCCAGCGCCCGCACCGAGGGCATTTCGTCGTCGGCATTGAGCGCGCCGCAGGCCACGGCCCGCCGCACCTGCTCGACGATTTGCAGGTACATGGGAATCGGACTGGCCGGATCGAGCTTCAGTTGAACCATATCACTGTATCGATACGATAATACAGTTTACGGACGAATGCAAGCGGTTTTATGTGGGGCAGGTTTTCAACCTGCGGCGGGTTTGCAACCCGCCTTTTGACCCTTCCAGCTATCGGCGATCTTATCGCTTGACCTGCGGGCAGGGTGGCGACCCCTGGATCAGCGGCATATGGTCGAGGTTGCCGAGCCGTCTCGATCCCGGGATCGCGATCTTGGGGTCGCCCGTGAATCCGCCTGTGGGCGCCACGTCGATCAACGGGATGGAGCACGTGCGTCCGGAAGCAGGCGCGGGGTGCCCCAAGAGGTTGCCAACCACGGCGGGCAACCCGAGCCGTCCCGTGTCGCCGGGCGGAACGATTACCCAGGTGCGGGGCAAAACGAAACGCCGGTTGAGCTCCCGGTGCTGCTCCAAAGCGTCGGGGTCCGAGGTTTGAACGGGTGGCGTCTGGGCGCAGAGCCCACTGCCAAGAAGAGCGGCTATCGCTAGGGTCCGCATAGGGTCTCCTTGCTGGGATTCTAGCATTCCGGCGGCAGCAATGTGCTGGCATTCGGCAGTGCCGGAGTGCTCTCCGGTCGATCCCTTTCGTCATAGACGCGGCAACCCGCGAAGCGTTTGTGAGCGGCAAGCCGTGGCGCGGCCGCCTGCTCGCCGGCCGCGCAACCTGCTACCGTGATCCTTCCATGATTGAAGTCGAGCAACTGCGCAAGTCCTTCGGCGAACTGACCGCCGTGGATGGCGTCTCCTTCACCGCCCGCGCGGGCGAAATCTTCGGCCTGCTGGGGCCGAACGGCGCCGGGAAGACCACTACCATCGGCTGCATCTCGGGACTGCTCACGCCCACCGCCGGACGCGTTCGCGTGATGGGGCACGACGCCGTTCACGACGGCCCGGCGGCGCGCGAGGCCCTCGGCGTGGCCCCGCAGGAGATCGCCCTCTACGACGATCTCTCCGCCCTCGAGAACCTGGCCTTCTGGGGCGGCGCGCAGCGCATGCGCAATCCGCTGTTGCATCGGCGCATCCAGGAGGTGCTGGAAATCACCGGCCTGCAGGACCGCGCCCGCGAGCCCGTCAAACGCTTCAGCGGCGGCATGAAGCGGCGCTTGAACCTGGCCTGCGCCATCGTCCACTCGCCCCGGGTCCTGCTGCTCGACGAGCCCACCGTGGGCGTGGACCCGCAAAGCCGCGTCCGCCTGCTGGAGTTGGTGCGCTCGGAAGCGCAGGCCGGCCGCTGCGTGCTCTACACCACCCACTACATGGAAGAGGCCGAGACCCTCTGCGACCGGCTGGCCATCATGGACCACGGCAGGATCATCGCAGCGGGAACCCTGGCGGAGCTGCGGAGCATGTTAGCCGAGCGCGACTTGCTGCGCCTGGCGGGCGTGTTCGCCCCGGCGGCGGCGCGCGCGGCGGTGGAGCGCGTCGAGGGAATCGAGGTGCTGCAAGCCGACGACAGCCTGCTGATTCTCTCCGTGGCCGAGGCGTCGCGCAAACTGCCGGCCATCTTCGCGGCGCTGGCGGCGGCCGGCGCGGACGTGCGCGGCACCACCCTCACGCAGCCGAGCCTGGAAAGCCTGTTCATCCGCCTCACCGGCAAGGAGCTGCGCGAATAGCCATGCGCTTCGCTTGGATAGCCGCCTTGAAGGACCTGCGAATCCTGCGCCGCGACCCGTTCAGCGTGCTGACCTGGGTGGGCATCCCCTTGTGCATCGGCCTGCTGATTCACTTGGTCTTCGGCGGCAGCGGCGGCCAGGCCCAGCCGCAGGGCGTGCTGCTGTTGGCCGACCAGGACAACACCTTCACGAGCCGGATGCTGGCTGGCGCTTTCGGCAGCGATCCGCTGGGGAAGATGCTCACGGTCGAAAAGGTGGACGCGGCGGAAGGCCGCGCGCGCATCGACCGCGGCGACGGGAGCGCGCTCCTGATCGTCCCCAAGGGCCTGCAGGATGCGTTTCTGAATAGCCGGCCGTACCGCCTGCGCCTGTTCACCAATGCCGGGCAGCGCATCCTTCCCAAGATCGTCGAGGAGACCCTGCGCGGGATGGTGGATGGCGCGTTCTACCTGCAGCGCGTGGCCGGCGATCAATTGCGCGGGATGGATTCCGGCCGGGAGCCCAGCGAGGCGGACGTCGTCCTCCGCGCCATCCGGACCCGCCGCCTGGCGATTGAAATGAGCCGGTACCTCTCGCCGCCCCTGATCGGCCTGGAAACCACCGTGGTCGCGGAGAAGCACAGCGCCAGCGCCGCGAACTTCTTCTTTCCGAACATGATCTTCCTGGCGTTGCTGCTGATGGCCAACGGCCTTTCGACCGACATCTGGAAGGAGCGCACCATGGGCACGCTGCGGCGCCTCGCGATGACGCCGGCCTCGATTGCGGCGTTTCTGGCCGGACGCGTGGCGACGGTGGCGATGGTGTATTGCGCGGCTTCCGTTGCGGCGGTGGCGGCGGCGAGGTACCTGGCTGGCGTGACGGTGTCGAACATGGCGGCGGCGGCCGGATGGGCGGCGCTCTCCGGCACGCTGTTCTATCTGCTGCTGCTGCCGCTGGCGATCTACTCCTCCGGCCAGCGCGGCGCGGACGTGCGCGGCAACCTGCTGGTCTTTCCGCTGGCCATGGCGGGCGGCTGCTTCTTCCCCTTCGAGGTGATGCCCGACTGGCTGGTTCGCATCGGGCGGTGGACGCCCAACGGGCTGGCGGTGGTGCAGTTCAAGGACGTCCTGCTGGGCACGGTCCACCCGTCCCACCTGGCTACGGTACTGGCGGGGCTGGCCGCCGCCGGTTTGCTGGCCTATCTGCTGGCGCTGCGGGGCCTGCGAGGAGCGTTCCTGCAATGAACCACCTGCTCGGCGACGCCTGGTACCTGGCTCGCACGGACGTCTGGCGTCTGCTGCACGGCCGCGAGGTCCTGACGTGGACGTTCGTCATGCCGGTGGTTTTCTTTTACTTCATTGGCATGGCCAATCAGGGCGGCTCGCCGGATGAAAAGGATACGCTGGCGGTGAGCGTGGCGCCGGATGCCGGTTTCCTCGCCGATGAATTGACGCGCCGTCTGGGCAGCCGCGATTACCGCGTTGTCGTTCCCGAAAGCCGCGAGAAGTTCCTGCAATATGGCCGGCGTCTCGAGATCCCCGCCGGTTTCACGGCCGCGGTGCTGGCTGGAACGCCCATGAAGATCCGCTTCTCGCGAACCGGGCAAGACCAGGGCGCGGACTACGACCGCCTGCGGGTTTCGCGCGCCACCTACACCGTGCTGGCCGACCTGATCGCCATCCGCAAGGACGGCGCGGAGCCCACCGCCGGGCGGTTCCGGCAACTGGCCGCCGAGCCGCGCACGCTCGAACTGGATGTGAAGACCGCCGGCCACCGCATCGTGCCGCCATCCGGCTACGACCAATCCGTGCCCGGCATCATGGTGATGTTCACGCTGACGGTGCTGTTCACCGCCGGCGCCGTGAGCCTGATGCTGGAGCGCACCCACGGAATCCTGCGCCGGCTGGCGTTCACGCCCATGTCGCGCGGCGCGGTGGTGCTGGGGAAATGGGCGGCGCGGATGGCCATCGGCGCGCTGCAGATCGGCGTCGCCATGACCGCCGGAAGCGTGCTGTTCCACGTTCACTGGGGTCCCAACCTGCCCATGGTGGTGGTGGTGATGCTGGCCTACGGCAGCCTGGCCGCGACCCTGGCCATGCTGCTGGGAAACTTCGGAAGCAGCTTCCCGCAGGTGATCGGCGTGGGCGTGATCGCGAGCAACCTGCTGGCGGGCCTGGGCGGCTGCTGGTGGCCGATCGAGATCGCGCCGCGGTGGGCGCAGACGCTGGCGATGTTCCTGCCCACCGGCTGGACCATGGACGCGCTTCACAAGCTGGTGAACTTCGGGGCCTCCCCGGCCACCGTGATCCCGCACGTGACGGTGAGCCTCGTCCTGGCGCTGGCGGCCGGGTGGGTGCTGGCGCGGAAGTTCCGGTTCCAGTGAGCTAGGCCGCTACCCCGCCATCGGGTTCGGATCGTCGGCGGACGGGCCGTACATTCCGGGTATCAGAACGTCGAGCAGCCGCAGGTACACCGAAAGCTGCCCGCGATGGTGGATCAGGTGGTTCATCACCATGCCGCGGTAACAGGCAACCCGCGGCATGGTGAAGACGGCGTGTCCGCCGGCCAGCAGCGACCACGGCTGGCAGAGTTGTTCGTCGGTGGCAGCAGCCAGCGCCGCGCGCGCTTCGGCGGCAGACTTGTCGAACATGGCCAGCAACTCCGCGGTGGATTTCGCTCTCGGCGGGTTGTAGGGCGGCTTTCCGGGCGGCATGAGATCGAACGACTCGCTGACCAGCATACCCGCCAGCCAGTGGGTATTGGTGGCGACGTGGCTGGCGAGCGCGCAGAGGTCCAAGGATTTCGCGTGCGGCTTCCAGCCGAACTTGTCGTCGGGCACGCGCTCCAGCATCTTACGCGTGTTGGCCGTTTCGTGATCGAACTCGGGCAGTAACAGATCGATGATCGGCATCAATCTTCTCCACTCGGGAAGTTTCGTATTTGCCCTACGATCATAGAACGATACCGCCCGCCGAGCAAGGGAACGACGTGTGAAAACGGCCGCGCTTCCGGGAACTGGCGGCTTTGGGAGCCTCGCCGGCCACGGCGATTTCGCGCGTCTGCGCGCGCGTGGCCCTGGCGCCGGCCAGCGGCCTATTTCACGCCCGCCGCCCGCAGGTGCGCCGAGTACTGCTTGTCCACGCCGACGATGTGATCGGTCAGCCAGTGCTGCAGAAAGCGCATCACCTCCATGGAGATGACCGACTTCCCGGAGCGCGCCTCCTCCTGCAAGTGTTTCACCTGCGCGGTGAGCTTCTCGTGCTCCGCCTTGTGCGCTTCGAAGCCGGGGTATGCGTGTATCCGCATCAGCCGCTCTTCGTTCACGAAGTGCGACTGCGCGTAGTCCGCCAGGCCGTGCAGGACTTTGTCGATTACGCTTTTTCCCCGGCCTTCGAGCATGGCCGAGTAAAGGTCGTTGACCAGACCGATCAGTTTCTGGTGTTCCGTGTCGATGCGCGCAATGCCGACGCTGTAGCGGTCGCTCCAGGTCAACAGTTTGCTTGCCGCGTCAGTTGTCATGCCCTCCTATCGGCGGAATCCTGGCCCCGCAATATAGGGCCTGGCTCCGATGTGGGAGGGTATCGGTTACTTGAAGCGCTTCTTAAAACAGCGCTCGGACCGGTGTGTCGGAATCCGCATGCGCCCGTCCACTTTAGCGCCTTGATTCCCCGAACGACTCAAAGAGTTCAGTTCTCGGTGGGCACCCGTTCCGCCCGCTCCACAATTACGTGCTCAACGCTCGCTTTGCGCTTCTCCAACTCAAGCCCCAGACCGCGCAAGGAACGCAGCATATCGCCGCTCGGCGTCGAGGCCGCTTCGGCGGGATTCAGGGCCGCCGAAGAATCTCCTTCCCTCATCGCGCCGGTCAACTCGCTTAGCGCCGCATCCAGCACGGCGTCGTACTTCCCCTCCAGACCGGTCTGGTCTACCACCAGGCGGTCGTTGGCGACGGGGAATCGCGTGAGCAGATCCGCCAAATCCGCCATCCTCATCCGGTTGAGTTCCAGGTGTACTGACGAGTTCGCGTTATCGATCGAGAAACGCACGGCGATCGACCCCATCGTGAATGAGGCGCTATTTCTTCCGCCTTTTGCGGCGATCCGTTCCGCGCCTTTCGCGGCCTCCGCTTCCCACTCCTCCGCGCTCGTAGGCTCCGGCGCCGACTCCTTCAGCTTGGGCCCATTCTTGCCCACAATCAGCGCCATGACGTCCAACGTCCGGGGTTCCCGATGTGCAACCACTTTGAAGCGATCGGCCAGCAGAGACCGCAGCATTTGCGGCGCATCTTCCTTTTGGGATCCCGCCGGCATCTTGCAGACCAGGTCGAAGCGGTCGCCGCCGATCCAGTCGGGGCCCACGATCTGCGACGAACGCACCTGATACGCCTCGGCGACCAATTGCCGCAAAGTCATGTACGTATACTCCGCCCGGCTCCCGGCCACTCGTACCCCGCCGTGCAACTGGCCCGACCGGGCGAGTTGGACAAACCTCAAGTGGTCAATTGCCGTCGGTTTCACTGAGGCTGCTTCGAACTGCAATCGGTCGGCTTCCTGGGCGAAGCCCACGCCGGAAGCCAGTAGCATCGCCGCGCCAAGTAGCATAGGAATACGCATCGCACCATCCATTCTCCTCGCCTTGCTCTTCCAGGATCTCATACGACCTTCAGGACGACGCGACCGTTGCGAGCTTCCCCAAGTCCGGCACCGTATCTACCTCGCAGGTGCCGCTGCGGATCGCCGCCGGGCTGGAGACGCTTCGCGGATCTCCCGATCCGTTTGCCGGGAAGAAGTCGATGCCGGGCAGATTGCCAGCCCCTCACCTGAACCGCTTCTTAAAATAGAAATCCAGCCCGAACTCGCCGTTCTCCTCGCGCAGCGCCACCGCCGACCAGTTCCTGCCCAACGACCACTCCACGCGCACCACCTGCGGGTTGGATTGGGTCACGTTGGTGATATAGGTGAAGGTGATGTCGCTGGACACCTGCTGCTCCAGCGTGAGACGTGCTTGCGGATTGTTTTCCACGCCGCTGATGGCGGGGTCGATGCGCAGGCTGCTGACGCCGAAAAAGCGCTGCAGCCGCCCGGCCACCGGGCTGGCGATGGCCTGGCCCAGCAACGCCGATGCTCCCAACTGCTGCCACGATTGCGGGGTGCTGTTCTGCTGCGCGATCAGGGCCGGGTCGCCCGTGGGCGCGCGGCCGGTCGCCAGCAGCGCCACAATCTCGTTGAAGGCCAGCGGCGGGTCGCTGCTGGGCGCCAGAGTCAGGTGATGCAGCGGGCCGGAAATCGTCAGCGTCACCTCCACGCCGCGCGCCTTGGTCTCGAGCGCCACGTCGACCACCGGTTCGATGCGCAGCGGATCGAGAAACTGGACCGACCCCTGCTCGATCGTATACTTCGTTCCGAAGAACACGATTTGTCCGCGCGTGACGTTGATGCGGCCCAGCACGGCCGGGTTGCCGTATGTGCCCCGCAACTGCAAGTTGGCTTCGGCCTGCAGGTCCTGCGCCAGCGAGCTTTGGAATTGCAGGTCGGTGGCGGTGTCGACCTGTATATCGAAATGCAACCCGCCCAGCAGCCCGGTCCGCGCCGGCGGCGTCTCCACGGGCTGCGACGATTGCGCGATCAGGGAGCTGAAATCGGACTGCGGATTGAAGCCCGTCCGCCGAATGGTGACCGTGCCCGAGAGTATGCTGCGGTCGGGCGTGCCCGTCAGGCTCAGGTTCGCGTCGGCGACCGTGCTCACGCCCTCGGGATAGCGGATACGGACCTCGCGCACGCGCGCCGCCAGCCGGAAGACGGTCTGGCCGCCCGTCGCGTTGGCGAAGCCCGAAAGCTCGATCCGGCCGCCGCCCGTCTCGCCGGTGAAACTCTGGATGGTCGCCTGCCCGCCGGCGAACACGATGGCGCCGTTGGCGTTCGAAATTCCGTTGGGCACGTCCACGATGTTGAAGGCCGCTTTCTGAAACTCGATGCGCCCGGCCACCAGCGGCGCACCCAGCGTGCCGCGCACGGAGGCATCCGTGGTTACCGTTCCGGACGCCTGGAAATCGGGATTGATCTCGTGTACTATGGCCAGGTCCACGCGGCCCTTCACGCGCAGATCCAGCGCGTCCTTGCCGGTCAGCCGGGCTTTCCCGGTGACGCTCAAATCGGTCGTGCGGCCAACCAGCCGCGCGCTCTCCACCGCAACCACCGAGTTCGTCATGGCGACCGCGATGGGTCCGGAATTGCGCAGCGTCAAGGCGTCGGCCGCCGCCGCCGTTCCGCCGGCCGCGCTCTCGGTGGGCGAAATCAGCAGACTCGGAATGCGCAGCTCGGTGGTGACCGATCTCGGCTGGAGGGCCGGCCCGTCGATGCGGAGCTGTCCTTCCGCCGATCCCCGGAAGTCGCCGGGCGCGCCTCCCTGCGAAGGCGCCACCCATTCCCGCAACCGCACGAAATCCAGTTTCGAGAAGGCGATGGTGGCGCTGCCCGGGTACTCGCCCTCGAGACGCCACTGGCCGTCGCCGCGGATGCTCGAACCGGCAAAACCGGATTCCAGGTGGGCGCGCAGCGCCTGGCCCGCGGAATCGGCCGTCAGGCGCAGGTCGCCGAACGGCTGCTGGGCCAGCCGCAGACCGCGCCCCACAATGTCCAGGTGCAAATCGCCCAGGCGCCATCCGTGGGGGGCCTTCCCCGGCGCCAGCTCCACGGTTCCGTTGGCCGCAACCGCGACCGTCCCGCCGATTCCGGGTTGCCACCGCACCAGGGCATGCACCTGGTCCATGGGCATGGCGTTGCTCGACACGCGAAACACCAGCCGGCCGGTGTCCCAGCGGTCCGCGGGGTGATCGAAGGCGGCCGAGAAAGACGCCTGCTTGGCGCCTGCCGTCACCTGCCCGGCGGCCACCTCGAGGCGCTTGGCGGCGTAGCGGACGTGCGCCGTGGCGCGGTCCACCGGCTCGCGCCAGAGGACCGCCTGGCGCAGAGTGAAATCGGCGTCCAGCAGCGGATCGGCGATGGAGCCGGCGATGGCCGCCGTGCCGTCCAGCGTGCCCGAAACCGGCGCGCCGGCGAGGCCGAAGAGCGCCGCCATCTCCGCCAGTTGCCCGCCGCCGAGGGTCGCGGCGCCGAAAATCAGGCTGCCCGGCGCGGTTTCCCAGCCCCGCAGCGCCACCGCTATCTGGCCCTCCACCCGCATGGGGCCGCGCGTCGCGGCCAGGTTCCGCGCGGCCGCCTTCTCCGCGCTTACCCCCGCGTCGAACTGCACGCCGTCAACCAGTCTCCCCAGGCACGCCACGCGCGCGGCGCGGACGTGTCCCTGGATCTGCAAGCCGTCCAGGGGGCCGGTCACGGTGCCGTCGAAGACCGCCGAGCCGTTCTCGAGTTTCAGCGGGAAGGCGGCGGCGCCAACCCCCAGCGCCGGCAGAATATCGCCCAAATCGCGGGTCTCCAAGTGAACCTGCAAGCGGCGTCCGATGACGCCCGAGACTGTGGCGCGCGACGAGGGCAAACGGAGATCGCTCCGCCCGAAGTCCACGATCCCGGCGAGCGAATCGTAGGTGAGCGCCACGTGGCCCTCCACCGGGGCGCTGCCAGGGGCGGGCGCCAGGGCCAGATCTCCGGTGGCGCGCATCCCCCCGATGTGCGTGAGCGATCCCTCGCCCGCGAGCGGCCCGGATACCAGGGCGTCCCAGGGCAACGGCTCGGCGCTATCCAGCGCCACCGCCCGCCGCGCCGTCACGCCGCCGATCTCGCCCTGTGCGCGAAACCGCTCGAAATCGAACATCCGCGCCTCGCCCCGAAACGTGCCGCCCAGCACGCCCAGCGCCATGGCGTGCAGTTCCAGGTCGTCGCCCACCAGGGCCGCCTCGCCGATCTCGCCGTCCACTCCCAGCGAGTTCGTGAACAGCCCGTTCACGCCGCCCGCGATCCGCACCCCGCGCAGCCGCACGGCCGCGGCATCGGCGCTCAGCTTGCCGTCCAGGCGGAATCCTTGCAACCGCACCGAATCCGTGCGATACTCCATGCCGGTGGCGTGCAGGTCGCCCGCCAGATCGAACCCGGCCGGTCCGTTCCAGTGCGCGCTTCCGCGCACCAGCGCCAGCCCGGTCAGTCCCCGGATGCCCAGGAAGCGTGCGCCATCGGCGACGCCCAGGCGGGCGTCGTATTGGAACCGGGCGCGCGGCGCGGCCAGATCCTCCACCGCTCCCTCCACGTTCACGGTGGTCGCGCCGGTGGCCAGTTGCAAGGCTTCCACGGCGATGCGATTCTTCTCGAAGGCCAGCGTCGCGCGGATGTCGAACGGCATGTGCTCGCCCTTGTTCCAGCGCACGTCCAGGGGCTGGACCGAAACCTCGCCGCGATAGCGCGGCCCCGCGGCGTCGTAAACCAGCCTGGCCAGCAGTTGCCTGCCGTGGATATCGAAGGGCAGCGTGCCGCGCCTTTCCACCTGCACTTCCCCGCCAGCCAGACTGAAGCGCCCGATGGCCAGTTTGAGGACCGTCTCCATGGGCGCCGCTCCCCGGCGATGCATCTTCGGCTCCGGGATATTGGTCCGGCCGTCGGCGGCAACCGAGAGGAACACGCGCGGGGCGGCCACCTCCAGGTACTGGATGTCGGCCTGGCGGCGGAGCAGGGACACGATCTTCAGGCCGACGGCCACGGATTCGGCGCGGAACAGCGGCGGCTTATCCGCGGGCTCCAGGCCATGGATGACGAAGCCGCGAACTTCCGCGCGCATGCGCGTCCAATCGAACTGGAAGGCGCCGATCTCCACGCGTCCGCCGGTGGAGTCTTCCACCGCGAGTACCATGCGCCGCCGCACCTGGCCGCGGAACCAGGAACTGCGCAGGGTGAGCAGCGCCGCCCCCAGCGCCACGAGCGCGAGAGCGGCCAGCGCCGCCGGAGTTTTCCACGCCCAACGGCGCGGGCTCATTGGAAGGCCTCGTCGTGGAAAACCACCGCCGCGCGCGCGCGGGCTTCCTTAAGCCACCTGTCCATTTCGCGATCCGCGCGCTCGCCGGTCAGCTTGGCTTCGATGCTGTCGCTGTAGTCGTTCAGCTCCACCGTCCGGTCCGGATGCGCCGTCCTGGCCAATGGCGCCACCACGGCATCGAAGTATTGGCGGATGTCCTCGGCGGTCACCTGGACACCGGGCTGGAACCGCATGCCCACGAAGCGGGTGAGCGTGAGTTCCCACGACAGTTCCGTTTTCAGATCCTCTTCGGCGATCCCGGCGCCGGCCAGCGCGCGCGCGAATTCCGCCGCGTCGGGGTGAAACCTGGCGCGGAACGCCCGGTACTCCCGCTCCACTTCGTCGCCGCCGGGAACCGGATGGCTGGCGGTCTCCAGTTCCGTGCGGATGAGCGTCTGATCCACCAGGCGCTCCGCCATGGCGCGCCGCGCGGCCGCGCTCAGGTCCGGCTTCGCGCCGTTCAGAAACGCGGAGACGCGGATCTGCCGGTCCACGTCGCTGGTCGAGATCACGCGGTTCCCCACCGACACCGCAATCCGGTCGATGATCTCGCCGTGCGATCCCGCCACGGCGAAAACCAACGCCGCCACCCAGCGTGTTATGTGGGGCAGGCTGGCAGCCTGCGGCGGGTTGTCAACCCGCCTGCCGGGGTTGCGCGGGGATTCGCGGGGGCCGATTAACGATCGCCCGCAGCTCGAAAACCCGCCCCACAAAACTGTGCCTCGTTCCCTCAAAACGTCTGTCCGATCGAAAAGAAGAACTGCAAATGGCTGACGCCGGTTTGCACGCACAGGTTGGCGTACGGTCCGCCCGGCGCGCACGGGCTGGTGCCGGCGTTCAGCAGATCCTGCTCGGTTCCTTTGAATCCGAAGAAACGCGGCGGATTGATGCTGTACGCAAAGTCCACTCTCAGCGGACCCACCGGAGTCCGGTAGCGCAGGCCCACGCCCGCGGCGTGCACCATGTAGTTAAAGTCCGAGAGGTCCCGCTGCCGCACGCGGAACGAGATATCGCTCAGGCTGCTGTAGGTGTTTCCCATGTCGTGGAACAGCACCGCGCCGATGTTCTCGCCGATCAGGGGAAAGCGCAGCTCGGTCTGGTTGAACAGTTGCGCCGTTCCGCCGATGGGGAAGCCGGTCTCGGCGTCGCGCGGCCCGGCCTGTTCCTCGGGAAACCCGCGGTGCGACGCTCCTCCGCCGCCGAAGAAGCGCTCCGGCAGGGGCACCGCGTCCAACGGGTTGCCGCCGGCGTGGAAGGCGTAGATCTCGCCGAACTCCAGACTGCGCGCCAGCACGAATTTCCGGCTCAGCCGGTAGTAGCTGGCGTTGCGTCCCAGGAAGCGCAGGAAGTCGCGCTGCGAACCGAACGCGTGCTCGGCCAGCCCCAGGTCCACGGTATTGTAGTAGCCCGAGCGAGGCTCGATGGGATCGTCGCGGTGATCCTGCACGAGACCCCACGAAAGCAGCCCCACGCGCACCGGCTGCGCCAGCAGGGGAATCAGAAACGGCGTGATTTTGAGCGTGTTCTCGTCGATGTTGACGCCGCGGTAGGTGTAGCGGTAGAAGAACGTGGTGGCCTTGGAGAGCCGCTCGGACAACTGCAGCGAAGCTTCCGCCCGCCGGTCCGAGAACGTCCGCACGTCCTTCGAGTTGTCGGCCAGCCCGGTGATGGAGAGATTGAGATCGCGGTGGTCCGCGAACTGCGGCCAGGTGTACGTGAGCAGCGCCTGTTGTTCCAGGGTGGAGGCGCGCAGCCGCAGGCTGAGCGAGTGCGCCAGGCCCCACAGATCGCTGCGCGAGAGATTCACCGAAATCCGCGGCGAGAAGCCGGTCTGGCCCGCGGGCGAGTCCAGACAGGTGCTGCAACCGCCGATGCGCGCGATTTCCGCGCCCAGGCCCAGCGCCAGCGAGTAGCGCCGCGCTTCCTCCAGGTCGTAGAGAACGTACTTATGGCTGGTATCGCCGTCGGGATCCTGAATGGCCGCGTCCACGCGCGCGAACACCCCCAGGTCGTACAGTTTCCGCTGCGTTTCGGTGATCGCCGTGGGCGACAGCGGGTCGTCCGGACTCAGACCCAGGATCCGGTCGATGAGCCGCGGCCTGGTGGTCCGGTTCCCCGTGTAGATCACCTCGCGGACGAACTGCCGGCTGCCCTCGCGAACGGTATAGGCGAGATCCACGTTGGATGCTTCCGCCGCCGGATGCGAACTCCATTCGAAGGTGGCGTCCGGGAAGCCCGCCTGGAAGTATCTGTCCAGAATCCAGTCGCGGTCCACCGCCACGTTGTATTCGCTGAACGGCTGCCCCTCGACCGAGCTCAGGGCGGCCAGAACCCCGCTCTTGTCCAGGCTTTCGATGCCCTCGACCCGCAAACCCCGGATGAACTGCTGCCGCCCTTCCTCGATCTCCAGAAACACGGCGATCTGGCCCACGCGGCCGGCGAAATCGTCCACCACGCGGTGGCTCACCTTCACGTCGCGAAAGCCGTTGGAGCGGTACAGGTTCGCGATCGAGTCCTCGTCGCGCCGCAGCAGGTTCTCGCTGTAGCGCCCGTGCGGAAACTCCAGAAAGTAGGCCGGCCGCAGAAACATCCGTTCGCGAAGCTGCTCGTCGCTGAAATAGCGGTTCCCGTGAATCCGGATGGCCACCAGCTTGTGGCGGTCCCCGGTGTGGATCAGGTAATCGATCGAGGCGACGCCCCCGATGGCGTCCCGCTCCTGGAATTCCACCTGCGCATCGTAGTAGCCCTTCGACTGGAAGTAGTCCCGCAGGTTGCGCGCGCCCTCCACCAGCAGGTCGCGATCCACCGAGTGCTCCTCGAAGATCGGAACGTACCGCCGCAGCTTTCCCTCCGCAACCTTGGCCCCCAGGGTGTGCACCTCGATGCGCGGCCCGGCGTCGATGCGCAGGATGGGCTGGGCCGTGTTGCCCGCCGCATCGTATTTCACCGATTCCAGCGCCACCCGCGCCTCCAGGCGCCGATCGTTCTGGTAGAGCTTGCGCACGCCATCCACGCCCTGCCTGACGCGCTCCTGGGTCATGGGCTTCCAGGTGTGAATCAGCCAGCGGCGGAAGCCCGTGGCCGCGAGGATGCGCGCCGGATCCAGCTTCGGATCGCCTTCCAGCGCCGGCGCGGTGAAACGGGCGCGGGCGCCGCTCTCCACTTCGAAGCGGACGTTGACCTGCTGATAATCCTGGCCGGTTTCCCGATCGAGAACCGGCCGGACGGTGGCGCGAAACAAACCGTTGCTCTCCAGCAATCGCCGCTCGGCGGAGGCGGCGCCGGCCACTTTGGATTCCTCGAACGGCTGCCCCAGGTCCAGCCGGGCCGCGTTTTCCAACTGCGCCTGCGCCGGCGGCGCCGCCACCCGCCCGCCCACCGAGACGCTGCCGATGAACCAGGCGCTCTGGGTGAGAAACCGGACCACCACGCCGCCCGAGTACTCCTCGGCATCCACCTGGATATCGGCGTACCGTCCGGTGGCGAACAACCGCTCGAGACTGGCCCGCACATCCGCGCGGCGGAGCGGAGCGCCGATCTTCAAGGGCAGGATCTCGTGCAGCTCGGCCGCCTCCAGCGGCTGCCGCACCGGGTCGAACTGAATGTTGCGCACCGTCAGCCCTTCGTATCTGGCGTACTGCGCCCGCAGGATTCCGCCCGCCAGCAGCGCCAGCGTGAGCACCAACCGGAGATGTGGAAAGCGCGGCCTGCGCACGAACTTCATGATACCGTAAGGCGTTCCAGCAACTCTGCCGCCAGCGCCGCCGTAAGTGCAAAACCGTCTTAGGGAGCGCGGGCCGGGAACGCCCGCAAACCGGGGCAAGACCCGGATTTCCGGCGGAGTTTGCCGGAAATTCGCTGTCTGTCGCAGGTTTGCCCCACCGCGATGTCTCTGCGTCCGCCGTGTCCCCCAGAACGGCCAAGCACCCCGGCGCCCTGCGGTGCCGCCGACCCTCGGCGGACCCAAGACGAGAATGCCGCGGGCTACGATCTCCATATCAGGTTCTCCGATGTGCTAATCGACCGGCAGACATCGGGGCGTCTTTATCCGGATTATCGGCTCAACCTGTCGATACGCTTCATCGACCCCAAGACGAACGCCGAGATCGGAGCCATTCCGTCCGGACCCTATGCTGGAAACACCTGGCGCTTCGTGAATAAACTGAGCGCTGGATTGGACGAGGTAAGTCAGAAGGTCAAAGTCGAAGTAACCGGCGCGGCGAAGACCAGGATTCACACCGCGCACTAGGCGCAGCAATGCCAACCCGCTTCAGCCGCGCGGATGTGAGCCGCCGGAGCCGTTTCCGTGGCTGGCGAGCTTCGCCGCCGCGGGACTCGCCAGGTCGCGGATGGTGGATTTCCGCAGAACCTCCAACATGGCGCGCTGCGCCTCGGCCCAAACCGGGTGGGCCGGGCAGGAGCCCTGTCTTGCGCAAGCCTCGTCCGAGGTGAGGCAGAGGTTCAGACGAACCGGACCCTCGATGGCCTCCACAACATCCAGAAGGGTAACCTCTTGCCGTGCCAACGGCAACTCGAAGCCCCCGGTGTTTCCCCGATGGGACACCACCAAGCCGGCGCGCGTCAAGCTCTGCAAAACCTTCGAGAGGAATTGCTCGGGGCATTCCGCCGCTTCCGCCAGGCCGGTGCGGCTGGCGCGCGTGTGTGCAGGCTGGCCGGCCAGGTAAATCAACACGCGGACGGCATAGTCCGCAGCTCGCGTAAGTTGCATATGAGTTATTTGTTTCGGGGTCTATGCACACTGAGCGCCATATTCGAATCCGCGTTTTATCTGGACAAATCGGGTCAGTATTGCGGGAAACGTGGGTTTTGGCTCACCCAACTGGGTGAAAGTGCCCGTGGGGAATGTCTACGCCGGGGTGTGCCTGGATCGCGTGGCGGCAACCGGAAGCGCCAGCGGGGAAGCGGCTGCGGACAGCCGCCAGGAGGGGATTGGCGCCCTGCTGGCGCGGATGCCGGTTTCCCCGGCTTTTCACTGGGGATTTGCGGCGGCTGCATCTCCTTGATACGATGGAGACGTACCTCGCGGTGGGTGTAGCTCAGCTTGGTAGAGCGCCGGATTGTGGTTCCGGTGGCCGAGGGTTCGAATCCCTCCACCCACCCCATGAGGCCAGTAACCCACCCGACCTGAGCCGGACGGATCGTAGCTTCTCCATGGCCTGTCATCCCCCGCTCCACGGCGCGCGGCGTGGAGGCCGGATGTCCGCGTCCTCGACCACACTGTGTCTGCGGCGCCGGACACCACGGTGGCGAACTCTCGATCCGGGCGGATCCTGGCCAGCCGCACCGGTTCCGCACTTTGCCGGGCGCCCTGGGCTGCCTGCTGAACGCCGCTCCCCGCGGTGCCTCCGCGCCCGATGGCATCTCACCTGCATCGACTGTCCATCCGGTGCAAGTTTCAGCGGATAAAGGACAACCATGTCGCTCCTAGACGCAGGGCTGGGGGATATTGCCCATAAGGGGGGGCGCCAGACGCACGCTTTTCTGGCGGGATTGACCGAAGCCCAAGTTGCGCGCATCCAGTCGCTGGGCGAGGAAGTGAGCATTCCGGAAGGCGAATTGATTCTGGATAACGGGCAGCGATCCACCTGCTGTTACCTGGTTCTGAGCGGCAGCGTGGCCGTGGCATTGGCTACGCCGCGTCTGACGGTATGTGTGCAGGTGGTCGGTGCGGGCGGGATGTTCGGCTGGTCGGCGCTGTTGCAGGGGCAGGACACCATGTTCCAGGTTCGCGCCCGGGAACGGACCACCGCGTTGCGCATCGAGGGATCCGCCTTGTCGAAGTGCTGCCGGGAGGATCCCGAGCTGGGCGTGGAGCTGCTCCACCGCTTCCTGGGCGTGGTGTCGGAACGGGTGCGGGCCACCGAGACGGTTTTCGCGGAGTGGTGCGGCGTGCGCGTTTCGGGATAGGCCATGACACCTTCGGCCACATTCTGGCGGGCGCGTTTTCGCAGCCGGCGCACGCTCGGTTTCACCGAATCGGTAATCCGCGAGATGACCCGCCTGGCGCTCCGCCATGGGGCCGTCAACCTGGCCCAGGGATTCCCCGATTTCCCGGCTCCCCAAGCGCTCAAGCGGGCGGCCGCCGAAGCCATCGGCGCGGATATCAACCAGTACGCCATTACCTGGGGCGCCCGGGGGTTCCGCGACGCCATCGCGGCCCGGTATGCCCGCGCCTACGGCATGGAGTTCGACGCGGAGCGCGAGATCACCGTGTGTTGCGGCGCCACCGAGGGGATGATTGCGAGCCTCCTGGCGGTGGTGGACCCGGGCGACGAGGTGGTTCTGTTCCAGCCGTTCTACGAGAATTACGGGCCCGATGCGCAACTCTGCGGCGCAACCCCGCGCTTCGTCACGCTGCGCGAGCCGGACTGGAACTTCGACCGGGAGGAATTGCGGCGCGCGTTTTCGGCGCGCACCAAGGCCATCGTTCTGAATACGCCCAACAATCCCACCGGGAAGGTGTTCAGCCGCGAGGAACTGGAATTCGTCGCCGGCCTGTGCCGCGAGTTCGACGCGCTGGCCATCACCGACGAGATCTACGAGCACATCCTCTACGATGGGGCCATACACATCCCCATTGCCTCCCTCGAGGGCATGCGGGAGCGCACCGTCCTGGTCAACAGCCTGAGCAAGACGTATTCGGTGACGGGGTGGCGGGTAGGCTGGGTGTTGGCGCCCCCGGACTTGACCGATTCCATCCGCAAGGTGCACGATTTCCTGACGGTGGGGGCCCCCGCCCCGCTGCAACAGGCGGGGGCGGTGGCGTTGAGCCTGGGAGACGACTACTACCGCAAGCTGGCCGATGGGTATGTAGCCCGAAGGAGCCATATCGTTAGTACATTAGAGGCCGTGGGTTTACGCTGCTTTGTGCCGCGGGGAGCCTACTACGTGATGACGGATATCACCGGAAGCGGGTATGCGGACGATCTGGCATTTGTCCGTAACCTGATAGAGAACGTGGGGGTTGCGGCCGTGCCGGGTTCCAGCTTCTACGCCCGGCCGGGAGAAGGGGCGCAAAAAGTCCGCTTTTGTTTTTGCAAGAAATATGAGACGCTAGAAGAAGCCAGACACCAATTGATGAAGCTCAGAACCTAGCTCGGGTTGTGAGCGGGATGATGCCCATGCTTCCACAGTTCTTACTGCCGGAAACCACGGTCCGCGAGGCTGGCGCCGGGCCGAACATGCACCTCGGCGACCACGGGGGCGGAACCCTGATTCTGACTCTCGGGATCACGCGGATTATCGAACAGGAAAGCATCGACCTCTCCATCTGGGGCTCGGCCGATGGAACCGATTGGGGCTCCCGGCCCCTGGTCGCGTTCCCGCAGAAATTTTACTGCGGCACTTACCAGATCCTGCTGGACCTCTCCCGCCACGCGGATGTCAGGTACCTGCGGGTGAAGTGGCAGGTGAACCGTTGGGGCAAGGGCAGCCCCAAGCCCTTGTTCGGGATTTACCTGTTCCTGCAAGAGATGGCCGAAGAACTGGCCATCGGCGCGTAGCCGGCCGAGGCGTCGGTTGGGCGCCGTAGTGTGCCCTGCCTACTAAAAGACTATGACATCCGAAATTCGGTCCGCCGCCGCCCCCGCGCTCCGCCGCCGGTGAGGCCGGCGGGCGCGCCGCATTCCAGGCCGGGGAACGGTCGTTTCCACTTGCCAAAGGCACCTCTTGCTGGAACAATATTCCTTGAGGCGAGCGCCGATGCGCATACGGGTACTCGGAATCGTGCTGGCCGGCGGAAAGGGAACCCGCCTCCATCCGTTGACCATGGAACGGGCCAAGCCGGCCGTTCCGTTCGGCGGAAAGTACCGGATCATCGACTTCGTCCTCAGCAACTTCATCAATTCCGGTCTCTACTCCGTGTACGTGCTCACGCAGTTCCGCAGCCAGTCGCTGTTGCAGCACCTCAGCGAGGGCTGGCAACTGGGCGGACTGCTGAAATCGCAGTTCGTCATTCCGGTGCCCGCCCAGATGCGTTCCGGGGACAGTTGGTACCAGGGGACGGCCGACGCCATCTACCAGAACATCAACCTGGTGGAGCAGTCGGATCCCCACCTGGTGGCCATCTTCGGCGGCGATCACATCTACCGCATGAACGTCACCAACATGATCGAGTACCACGTCGAGAAGAGCGCCGAAGTCACCGTGGCGGCGGTCCCGGTGGAGAAAAAGCTCGCCGCGGAACTCGGGGTGATCGAAGCCGCCGAGGACGGCCGCATCCTGGCCTTCCACGAGAAGAACCCCGAGGCGCCCCCGATACCCGGCGACCCCGCGCGCGTGTACGCCTCCATGGGCAACTACATCTTCCGCACGCGCACCCTGCTGCGCCTCTTGCACGACGACGCCGCCGACGAGAGCAGCCGCCACGATTTCGGCTTCGACATTCTGCCGAGACTGGCCGGCCACGCCCAGATCTTCGCCTACAACTTCCATACCAACCGCATTCCCGGCGAGCCCGCCGATTCGGTCCCCTACTGGCGCGACGTGGGAACCATCGACGCCTACTACGAGGCCAACATGGATCTGCGCGCGGTCACCCCGGCGCTGAACCTCTACAACCGCGAGTGGCCGCTGAGGACCGCCAGTTATCCCGACCCTCCGGCCAAGTTCGCCTTCGACGACGAAAACCGCCGCGGGCACGCCATCGATTCGATCGTTTCCGGCGGCTGCATCCTTTCCGGGGGAATGGTTAAGGATTCCATTCTCAGCCGCAATGTCCGGGTACATACCGGCGCGGAAGTGGACCGCTGCGTGATCCTGGACAACTGCGATATCGGGCGGCGCGCCCGCCTGCGGCGCGTGGTTCTGGACAAGAACGTGCGCATCCCCGACGATGCCGAAATCGGCTACGACCTGGCCCGCGACAGCCGCCACTACCACGTCACCGACAGCGGCCTGGTGGTGATCGGCGGCGGCCGTACGCCGGTGGATCTCTCGGGCGTGGTGGTGTAGCCCTGGAACACCAGATTTTCGCCTGGATCGCGCAGTACGGCTACCTGGCCATCTTCGGCCTGCTGATGTTCGGCATCGCCGGGCTGCCGGTGCCGGACGAGACCCTGCTGACGATCACCGGCTACCTGATCTACAAGGGAACCCTGTCGCCGGTGCTGGCATTCGCCACCGCGCTGGCGGGCAGCGCTTGCGGTATCAGCCTCAGCTACTGGCTGGGGCGGACGTTCGGGTTGGGGCTGATTCACCGCTACGGGCGCTACATCCGCATCCGGGAAGCGCACGTCAACCGGGCCCACGACTGGTTCCGGCGCCGGGGCCGCTGGGGCCTGACCATCGGGTACTTCGTCCCCGGCGTGCGCCATTTCACGGCCTACGCGGCCGGCATGAGCGCGCTCGAGCCGCCCCAGTTCGCGCTGTTCGCCTATAGCGGCGCGGTGTTGTGGGTCTCCACCTTCATCGGCCTGGGCTACTTCCTAGGCGAGCGCTGGGAAGCCGTGTTGCGCAGCATCCATCGCTACGCCGTGGAGGCCACCGTGGCGGGGACTATCCTGGCGGCGGCGTTCCTGGCGGCGCGGTGGTGGTGGAGGCGGAGGAAGGCGCCCGGCGGGAGCCGGTGACGGCCGGCGCGTGGCGAATCCGGCGGCTACCTGCCAGCGCCACCCGGTTTCGTTTCGGCCGCCTTTTGGATCGCGGCCGCGCCGGCGGTCACTGTGGGCAGGCCCGCGGGCGATGGGCTGTTGTCCAGGAAGCCGTCCGGATCACCGCGGCTGCTTCAAGGCAACGCGCTGCAGCGCAGGCCGGTGCAGGAGGCTCTGGTCCGCTCCGACGATCGCAACGCCGGGTATGTCGCCGTGGTGAAGAACCAAGCCTGCTGGCGTTGCGGCGCCCGGAAGCCGGAATGGCAGAAGAACGCGAAAGGATTCGCCGGGCCCGATCTCGCCGGTAAGCAATCGCGCCGGCGCCGTTCCGTCCGTCAGCGGCGCCGCGCAGGCCCGGTAACGTTTCCCCTGCCGGTCTTCCAACTCGGCTCGCGCATCGGGTGCGCGCTGGCGGATCCGCCTGGCGTCGCTGGCCACCTCAATCGTCGCAACCCAGATGCGACTGCCCGGATCCGCCGGACACGGCACCCCGATCGAGCCGTCAGCGGCTCTGGCATCGAGCGCCGTTACGCACCAATCGTCGAAGCACCGGCGTTCGCCCGGAGCGTAGAACCGGCGCGGAAGCGCAAGCGCCACGCAGATCAGAACCGCCGCATAAGACGCGAGAAAAAGGCCCAAGAACCGGCTCAACCGGGTGGCCGTCTCCCACCGGCGCCGCCATGCGGATGCGGCGATTCGACCACACAGGATTACGACGAATAGAACCGACGCGAGGAAGAGCAAGTCGAGGAGTGTCATGGCGTTCCAAGTGCTACTGTGAAGTACCTTATGAGACCAGGACAGACTTGTCAAGCGCCGTGACCGACAACCGGCACCCTCGCCGTGCGCTTGCCGGCGCCTCCGCCGCGCGGCTAGCGGAGACTGCCCGCCTGCATGAGGTCCGCCCCCCGGGCCTGGACGAGGCGCCGCCGGGAGCGATCGTTGAAACAGTCCGGCGCGACAGCGCGCGCGGTTCGACGCGGCTTCGATCTATCGCGGCACGCGGACGATCTGTCCAGGTTTGACTGTTTCGAGAGCCGCGAAGCTCTTGGGAGCGGGCGCTGCGAGTGTAACGGCGGCAGTCCGGTGGGGGCACGGCTTCCGCGGAGAAAGCACCAAGAGCCTGCGCTTCGGAGGGTCGGAAGTTGGCGGTCTGTGATATCATCACAGGAAACCGGGAGCCAGAATGGAAATCGTAACCAAGAGAACGAAGTTCGGAGATCGAAAGTTGGCAGCCTGCGACAAGCTCTGCGGAATCCGAGAGCTGGAATGGAAATCCTGGATGAAAGCACTGTGCATTTTGCTGCTGAGCGGTTTCTCCGTATCGGCTCAATCGTTTCAGTTCGGCATCAGGGGAGGAGTGCCGCTAACCTCCTATTTTCAAACGGGCAGCGTCACGGGCATGGGTTCCATCACGTATGTCTCCGACACCAAGCGCTACACGTTTGGCCCTACGGTCGAACTCGGCTTGCCAATGCGCCTGAGCGTTGGAGCGGACTTGCTCTATAAACGGCTGGACTTCGACGAGACCAAGGCGCTGATCGGGGCTACCACCCAGTCGTCCACCACGGCCAATTCCTGGGAAGTCCCTATTACCGCGAGATATCGATTGGTTCGCTCGCGGCTAGTCGGTCCTTATGCGAGGGCGGGAGCCTCGTTCCGGAAGCTAACCGGCGTGAACCAGGATTCGGTCGTGCACATGGTCACCTACCCGCCTGCCACATCGACCTCATCCACCGCCAACCCGAGTGAACTTCGGAACACCTCCACCATCGGTCTGGTCTTGGGCGCGGGGCTGGATCTTAAGATCCCGCTGCTGCGCCTGACGCCGGAGCTTCGCTACACCCGCTGGCGTGCGAACCTGTTCCAGGATTCGAGCGGCCTGCTTAGCTCCAACCGGGATCAGGTCGAGTTCCTCCTCGGCATAACCTGGTAGATCTCCTCTGGATCGCTCTAGGCGTTCGGCACGGAGTCCGCGCTCACGAAAGTACCTCAGCGCGCTTCCGCCGGTCTGCCCGCGGTGACCGCCAGCGCGGTCAGCACCACCACCGCGCAGCCGATCACGTTGTACCAGAGCCAGGAGACATCCGTGAATTGGGCGGTCGCCAGGATGGCCGCCTCGCCCGCCAGCATTCCCGCGAACGCGGCTGTGCCGCGCACCTTCGGGAAGAACAGCGCCAGCACGAAACACCCCAGCAGCGAGCCGTAGAACAACGAGCCCACCTTGTTCACCGCCACGATCAGCGCGCCCAGGCGGTGTACCCATCCGGCGAAAAGCACCGCGTACACGCCCCAGAACAGGGTGGCCCAGCGGGAAGCCGTCACGTAATGACGGTCGCTCGCGCCGCGCCGCCAGTGACGCCGGTAGAGGTCCACCACGGTCACCGTGGCCAGCGAGTTGATCTCGCCCGAGCTGGCCGACATGGTGGCCGCGAAGATCACCGCGATCACCAGGCCCACCAGGCCCGCCGGCATGTAGCGCGTGACGAAGGAGAGAAAGATGTAGTTGGTGTCGCGGAAGTCCTTCTCGCCGCCGGCCGCCTCCACCAGGCGGCCGGCCTCCTCGCGGGCGCCGTCGATTTCTCTCTGCGCCGCGCGGTAGGCGGCCTTCCGGCGCGCCTGCTCGGCCGGGTCGCCCGCGCGCCGGGCTTCGAGCAATCCCAGGGCCGCGCTGCGGCGGGCTTCCGACGCCCCCTCGAAGCGCCGCTCGACGGCCGCATAGCCGCTCCGCGCGCCGATGCGCTCCAACTCGGCGCGGTGGAACAGCACGGGGGCGGGCGTGAACACGTAGAATACGAACACCATGGCGCCGATGAACAGGATGAGGAACTGCATGGGGATCTTGGCCACGGCGTTGAACAGCAGCGAAATTCGGCTCTGCGCGATGGAGCGGCCGGTGAGGTAGCGCTGCACCTGGCTCTGGTCGCAGCCGAAATAGGAGAGGAACAGGAACCCGCCGCCCACCAGGCCGCTCCACAGGGTGAACTGGTCGTGCCAGTCGAAGTGGGTGGTGACGGCGTTGAGCCGGCCCGCCGCGCCCGCCAGGAACACCGCGTCGGAGAAGGAAACCCCTGGGGGCATGAGCGCCAGGCAGGTGACCAGCGCGGCCACCAGGCCCAGCAGGATGACGCCCATCTGCTGCACATCCGACCAGGTGACCGCCTGAATGCCGCCGATCACCGTGTAGGTGACCACCACGGCGCCGACCAGCGAGGTGGTCAGGGCTTCCGGCCATCCCAGAATCACCGACAGGACCAGCGCCGGAGCGTAGATGGTGAGACCCGCGGAGAGCCCGCGCTGGCACAGGAAGATGACGCTGGCGAGGGCGCGCGTCTTGGGGTCGAAGCGGCTCTCCAGGTACTCGTAGGCGGTGTAGACCCGCGCGCGGTGGAAGATGGGAACCACGGTGGCGCAGATCGCCACCATGGCCAGCGGCAGCCCGAAGTAGAACTGCACGAAGCGCATGCCGTCCACGTAGGATTGGCCGGTGGTGGAGATGAAGGTGACGGCGCTGGCCTGGGTGGCCATGATGGAAAGCGCCATGGCGTACCATGGCATGGTCCGTCCGGCCAGCAGGTAGCGGTCTACGGTATTGCTGCCGCGCGCGCGGTACAGGCCGTAGAGGACGATGCCCACCAGCGAAGCCACCAGCACGATCCAGTCGAGTAGCCTCATCGGTACGCCCGGGTGAACAGGTAGCACGCCAGCATAATCAGGCAGAGATAGACCAGGACCGCGGCGTATACGCGCCGCCAGGTGCCCAGAAAGGGCGGCGGTTCATCGTGTGCCTCCGGCCGCTCCGGCATGTTGGGAGTGTAGCACGGGCGGGGGACGGGGTTCGGCAGCCGCCCCGGCGCCTCGATAACGCGAAATCCGCCCACGCCAGTTCGCGCCGCTCCGCGTGGTTCCACTCGGCGGCCCTCGAAGGCCGCCGGCCGGCGCCGGCCTACTCCTGGCCGCCCAGTTCAACCCATTTGGCCGACCACTTCCGCGCGCGTACCGGGTCGCCGATCACCGAGAACAGTTTGCCGAGTTCGCGCACGCAGCCGTTCTCCCGGGGGACCACGCCGATGTGCGCGGCGCACTGGCGCTCCATGCTGGTGAGCGCATCGAGCGAGTCGAGCGGCTGGACGTCCGGCGGCGGATGGCGCATGAAGACCATGGCGATGGAGTCCTGGTAGACCAGCTTCCATTCCTTCTGGCTGGGGTCCGAGAGAGCCGCGGGCAGGTAGTACACCGAGCCCGAGAAGAACTCGAAACCGTTCATCAGAATGACTTCGATACCGTAATCGGCCAGCAATTGCTCGGCGCTTCTGCCGCCGGTCGAATCGGCGTTCGCCTGTATGCGCCCGGCCTCCCGGGTGGCGGATTCGCTCAGTGCGCGGCCGTCGGTGAATACGCGCTCCTGCGGCCACAGTTTCCAGATGAGATAGCCGCCGTCCACGTAAGTGTTGAACATGGGCGCGGTGACGTGGTGAGCCAGCACGAACTCGGCCGCTCCCTTGGGTCTGGTGGATTCGTCGGCGCGGAACTGAAACGCCAGCGGGCTCGCGCACTTCCAGGCCACGCCCGCGGCCAGCAGCAAAGCCACCGCATACTCCGCCGCCACGGGCAGTGCGCGTTTCCAGGGAAAGTAACCGGCCACGATCACCGGTCCGATCAGCGCGATCAGGAAGATATTGCGGACGGCGCCGAGCGCGGCCACGGCAAACAGCCCGAACAGCAGCCAGTCCACGAAACGCGCCTTGCCGCGCGCCCACAGCAGCGTCAGGAGAGCGCCATAGAGCACCGCGTTGAATGGCGAGACTTCCCAGTAATTGGTGCGCTGCCACTCGATCAGGGCGGATTGCAGCGGGCTCCGGCGGTAGTCCGCCAGCACCTGGATGACGCGCAACCCGTTGGGGTTCAGGGCCGAGACCGCCAGCGAGGCCGCCCCCACCAGCCACAGCCGGCGCTCGCCGGGGACCGGTCTACCGCGCCATCTCAGGAACAGCGCCTCCGCGCAGTATGCCCCCACCGCGACCCAGCCCACGACGAAACCCCCGTGAGCGTTGGCCCAGAGCAGGAACATGGGTGGCAGGGCCCACAGGTGGCGGCGGGTCTCGAGGAGGTACACCGTCAGCGCCAGCATCGCGTAAGTCACGATCTGCGGGCGGTCGGCGGCCAGGAAGGGCATCACGCTGACGGCGGCCAGCGCGGCCACGAGCGACCCGTAGAAACCGCAGCCCCGGCCGTGAGCCGTCAACCCGATCAGCGTGCCGAAGGCGCACAGCAGGAGGGTGCGCAGCAGCACCACGCCGCCGAATCCCGCCACCCGGTAGACGCCGTACATCCCCACCTGCGCCAGCCACTCGTGCGTCAGGTTGAAGTAGCGAATCCGTGCCTCGCCCGGGTAGGCTTCCGCGCTCCGCCCGGTGGTGTAGCAGAACGGGTCCGGCACCGGCAGCTTGTGGTTCTGCACGATGTACTGTCCGGTTTTGAGCTGCCACCAGGAATCGGTGTCGGCAAACGGACGCGAGAGCAGGCCGGCGGCGAAGACCGCCGCCAGGGCCACCACGGCCGGCCGCAGCCAGCGCGGCGGCGGCTGGGGCGGAGACTGCGGCGGCGCCTCATCGGCGGGATGCGCGCGTGGCGCGGGCCTCGGTGGCATTGGGAACGTCCGATTTTACCATCGGGCGGGCGGAGCCTTCAGCCATCCCGCCCGCGATTCGAGAAAGCCGTCCCCGCCCGAGCTGGCGCCTGGGACGATCCCAGTTCCGCCTTCCCCAGGCGCGGTTGGCACGCGAACCGGCGGTCCAATCGGTCCGGCCGGGTCCCTCAATGCTTCCCGAAGTGCCTCGGCGCGCTGGGATGAAACGAGGGAGCCGGCCGCGACGGCGCCGGCGTGAACCCGCGGTGCGGCGGCGGCGCGGCGTGCCCCTCGCCGGGCTTCGACCCGCTGCCGAACTGCCGCGGGCTGTTGTCGCCGGGCTGGCGCGCTCCTGGCGACGCGTACGGCGAACTGCGGTACCCGCCCGGCTTGCTGGCGTATTGCGAGCTCTTGAATCCGCCGCTCCTGGCATAGCTGCTGCCCGAGTAGCGCTCCTGCGTGGCCGTGCCCTGCGATCCGTAGCGCGGCGCGCCCGTCGCCGAGTCGTTCCCGTAGTAGGTCCGCCCGGTGCGCCGGCTCTCGTAGTAGCCGTCCCAGTCGTAGCGCTCGAGCGGCCGGTAGGAATGGTTGAACAGCAGGTCGCGCATCAGCGCGTACTGCCCGTAGAACACCCAGAAATCGCGCCCGTCGCGACGCTCCCAATAGCCGTACTGGTTGGTCTGGCCCGGAGGCGCCATGTAGGCGAACCCGGCCGGCTGCGCCACGCGTTCGGCCTCGGAATCGTACAGCCCCGGGTTCTTGTGCTCCACCGCCATGCCCAGGTCGTTCTGCATGGCCCGGTAGGTGGGCTGCGCCACCGTCACCCAGCGCTCGTCCGACGTAGTGGCGCCGTTTTTCGCCGTGGCGTCGGGGTAGTGCGTGGTCACAGTGCGGATCTGCTGCTCGTACCTGCCGCCGTGGCTGCGCATGTCCACCAGCAGCTTGTCCCACGAGTTGTAAAGCTGCCCAACCAGCGCCTGGAGCTCGGCGGCGTCGCGCGGGAGCGATCCGGCGGTCGAGTGCAGCGAGTCCCCGGCCGCCGCGAACGCCGTGAAATCCAGGTGCGCGAAATCGTTGGCCGCGGCCGCTCGGCGCACCTCCGCGCTCTTCTGCCACAGCGTCTCGGCCTGGGCTACCTCACCCTTGAGGCCGGCCACGCCGGCGTCCAGGTCCGCCTTCTTGCGCGGCCAATCCGTCTCCGCCTTCTGCACCGTGGCCGCCAGCGGCGCCGTGTCGAAGCCGTGGATGGCGCGGTAGTCGCTCTCCATCTGCCGCACTTCTTCGGGCAGGTGGCGCTTGACGTCGATCCAGTGCGCGGCTTCCCGTTGGATGGCCGCGGCCGGCGTGAGCGCCGCCGTCCGCAGGTCGCGCTCGTGCGACAACAACTCCACGGCGCGCTGGCGATCCGTGCGGCGGTTGGCTTTCTCGAGGCGGGTCAGCACCGCCATATCGGCGGCGGCGGCGTCCAGCGTGGCGTTCCGCTGCGCCAGGGTCGCGGCCCACTGCCCGCTGGCCGGAACCGTGCGGAACAGCTCGGGCTCGGCGGCCAGGTCGCCCGCCACCTCCGCGGACGCGGCGTTCAGTTGCTGGCGCGCGGAGGCCAGCGTGGCGCGTTCCGCATCGATCCGCGCCCGCACGCTGCGCGGCAGATCGTCCAGGCCGGCGAACAGCACGGCCACAATCAGAACGCTGAGAAGCACCGCGAGAAACTTCAGTCCCGACCGGCTCATGGCCCTACCCTTTGCCCCGGTACACGGTCACATCGTCCGGAGCGACGCTCTGGTACAAAGCCACCGCGAACGGCTCGTCCTGGTCCTTGCGCACCGCCAGCAACCCGCGGCCGTTCCGTTCCCGGAACTCCCAGTAGTAGAACCCGCGCGGTTGCGGCAGATTGTTGCGCGTGGCCTGGGCTTCGCGGCTCAGGAGGTAGAGCCACACCTTGCCGTCGAAGTCGAACGAATCGGCGGTGTTCTGGCGCTCGTCCATCTGTGCCAGGTCGTCTTCGGAAAGGCCCAGGTCTTCGAGCGTGAGCTTGCGCGGGTCCACGTGTACGGCGGCCTCGAGTTCGTCTCCCGAAGCGTCCACGCGCAGCGTCACGTGCCGCGCCTTGTACGGGCCACTCAGCTCGAACCAGCGGCGCGGCCCGCTTTCGACCCACGTGCAGCTCTCGGCCGTGAATTGCAGGTCGCTCATATCGTCGCCCGCGCCGGAGACGGAAATGGCGTCTCCGATGCGGGCGTCGGAGGCCTGCAGGTTGGCCAGGTCTTCCACCGGCGCCGCCGGGGTATTCGGCTTCTTGAAAAGTTGCATGAGAACCGCCACCAGCAGCGCGCCCAGTATGGCGACTACCGTAAATGTGATCATTGGGGTGCGGGCAGTTCCTTGGGAATCTCGGGCGGCGCGGGCTTCTGCCGCTCCAGTTTGAGGGCTTCCAGTTCCTTGTCCACGCTGTGCTCGCCCAACTGCGCGAACTGCTTCTCGAGGTCCTCGTCCTTGCCGGCGGACGAAAGTTGATCGAACGCCTTGGCGGTGGCTTCCTCGCGCGATACGGATTCCTCGAAGCGGCCCAGGGCGGCAAACGCGTTGTCCGCGTGGCCCACTCCCGACATGGCTTCGGCCACCTTGCGCTGCGCCATGGCGGCGTTGCGGCGCGCCACCAGGGTGGTGGCGGTGCGCTCGCCTTCCTCGATCTTGCCCTTCAGCTCGGTCACCTGCTGGCGCAGTTTGTCGCTGGCCTGCTGTGCCGAATCGACGGCGGTCTTCATGGAGGCCACCTGCTGGTCGCACTCGGCCTTCTTGGCCAGCGCCTTGCGCGCCAGGTCCTCGTTGCCGGCGTCCAGCGCCTGCCCGGCGCGGTCTTTCCAATCCTGCGACTGGCGGACGTACTTCTGGTATTCGGCGTCCAGGCGGTTGAAGTTGCTCATGGCCACCGCCGAGGCCTGCACCACTTTGTTCAGCTCGTTCTTCATGTCCGCCACGGTCTGGTTCACCGTGGCTTCGAAGGTGGCGTCCTCGAGGGCGCCCACGCCCGCGTTAGCAGTACCGCGCGCCACCCGGCCGGCGCGGCTGAAAATGTCCGATAAGAATGCCATAGATGTGTTCCTCCGTTACGCTTTGAACTCCGAGAGCAGACTACGGGCGGCGATGGCGTCCACCAGCAGAAAGTGAACGCAGGCCAGGATCTCGTCCTGGTCGTCCGGCCCCAGGCCGTGCAGTTTGCAGAAGTTGGCCAGCGTCACGGCGACCCGGTCCTGGCCCGCGTCGTAGAGCTGGAAGTGCGAAGTGGAGATGCCGTTATCGGCCGCCAGCATTCGCGCCATGATTTCGGCGGTTACCGCGGCGCGCGGCGCCACCGTGCAGGTCAGCGACAGAAACAGCACGTCGCCCTGGAGCACCGCCTGCAGGCTGACCCCGCTGTGGGTGTCCTGAATTCTCAATGTGTCTGGGGCTGGTTCGGAGACTTGGTACCCTCTCTCCGCCAGAAGCGCATGGATCTGGCCCAGTCGAGGGCTGGTTGTGGCAGTCATGGGTGTTCGCTATTCATTATCCCCTACGCAGCCGCCGAACAGAAGTTCAATCGGCCGCCAGCCAAATGCGGTTGCTTTGTGGGGCAGGCTGGCAGCCTGCGGCGGGATGGCATCCCGCCTCCCGGCCTGTCCGATCAACCCGGCCCCCGGAGCGAGACCGCGCCCATGCAGCCGGCTTGGCCGAATTGGCTCAACTTGATCCAATCGACTGCCGTATCTCATTGAAAGCAAAGCTTCGGTTTTCCAAAATTGGATCGACTTGAGCCAATTCCAGCCGCCGCGCCGCCCGACCCGGCGCCTATTCCTTCCCCACGAACTTCAGCGCCGCCGAGTTGATGCAATAGCGCAGCCCGCCCGGCCCCGGCCCGTCCGGGAACACGTGTCCCAGGTGCGCATCGCACTTCCGGCACAACACCTCGACGCGCTCCCTCGAGAGCGACCGGTCCGGCCGCGTGCCGATGTTCCGCCCGTCCACCGGCGCCATGAAGCTTGGCCACCCCGTGCCCGATTCGAATTTCTCCTTCGATTCGAACAGCGCCGTGCCGCAGCAGGCGCAGCGGTAGATACCCGGCGCGTGGTTGTTCCAGTGCTCGCCCGTGAACGGGTGCTCGGTGGCCTGCTGGCGCGTCACGCAGAACTCGGCGGGCGCCAGATCGGCCACCCACTCCGCATCGCTCCGCACGATCTTCTTCAGCCGCACGACCTCGCGCCGCTGGCCGTCGTCGCTCAGGTCCACCAGCTCCACCTCCGGACCGGCGCCGTCTTCCCTGGGATCGAGCATGCTTCAATTCTACTTCTTGACCTCGACGCTTTTCGGCGCCCCCAGCGGCCGCCGGTACACCGTCTCGAATGGCGGCTTGCCCTCGAACGACACCGAGGACCCGGTCGTAGTGGTCACCGCCGGCTTCCCATTCATGCCCACCGATGGCTCTTTGGCGGCCTGCGGATCGTCGGTGGTCGTCTTGCCCTCCACCTTGACACGCCCGGCGGGCTGTGGCCGCGCATCCAGGCGATCCACTTGGTCCTTGGGGAGGGCCTGCTGTTCGTTCTTGACCACCCACACGAGCCTTTCGTCGTTGGCTTCGTCGAACTTGCCGATGACCGGCTGTGTCGAGCCCTTCTTCAGCACGCGAATCTCCGTGCCGCTCTTGAGTTTCACAACCGCCGTCCACGGATCGTCCGCGCAGATGGCCGCCACCGCCGCCGTCAAAAGCAGGAAAAGGAATCGTCGCACTCGAATGCCTCCTATCGCATTCGAGTCTAACCCATTTCCCGCATTGTTCGAGGAGAGCGTGTGCGCTATCGGTTGGTCAGGCGCAAGGCCGGCTGTTCTTTGTCACTTTCCAGCTTCATCCCATCCGTTTTGTGCGGACGGATGGTTCCCATTCGGATGCCACGCAACACCTCCGACACGCGGCGGCCACTCGGCGATCCGCCCCGTCGACGATGGGTCCGCTCCAGCACCCAGTACATCGCGTAGGCGATCCTGCGGAACGCGTTCTCCACGCGTACCGGCGTCACATAATCCTCCCACACCCGTCCCGCGCCGGTTCCGCGGCGGGCTGGCGGCGACGAGCCCTGGCGGGAGTTTCTCGCACGGGGCAAGCGCAAAAACCCGGACGGGGCGACAACTCCGGTTACGGAGAGCTCCGTCCAATCGGCCACATGCGTCGGGGTGTTTTCGCGAGCTGTCGTAGCGCCTTGGGGCGGAGCCATCGGTCCCCGCGTTTCCACAAGCTTCCGCGGCGCCGGGACACGCCGGCCGTGAGAAGGCGGTGTGGACGGTTCTGCGAGGCGCGATGCCGAGCCAACGCGTGCCAACGCCGCGCCGCCCCCGCCGTCCATGCCATACTGGCTGCTGATGCGGAAGGTTCTGATCGCCGGGGGCGGGCTGGCGGGACTGTCGGCGGCGGCGGCGCTGGGAAGCGCGGGCTTCGAGGTGGACCTCTACGAAGCGCGGCCGTTTCTGGGCGGCCGGGCTACCTCCTACCCGCTCCCGGGCGCGAATGGCGCGGAGCCCGAGACCATCGACAACTGCCAGCACATCCTGCTGCGCTGCTGCGTCAACCTGCTGGACTTTTACGAGCGGCTGGGCGTGCGCGACCGCATCCGCTTCCACCGGGAGTTCTTCTTTCTCGAGCCGGGTGGGCGGCTCTCCGTGCTGCGCCGCGGGCGGTTGCCGGCGCCATGGCATTTCGCCGGGTCGTTCTGGAAAATGCGGTGCCTGACGGCGGCGGACAAGCTCGCGATCATGCGGGCGATGCTGGCGCTGCGGCGGGAACGCACCCGGCGCGCGGACCTGGAGGGCATCAGCATGCTCGACTGGCTGCTCCAGAAGCGGCAAACGCCGCGCGCCATCGACCGGTTCTGGCGGCAGGTGCTGGTGAGCGCGGTGAACGAAGACCTGGATCGCATGGCGGCCGTGCACGGGTTCCGGGTCTTCTGGCTGGGCTTCCTGGCGCGCGCGGATTCCTACGAGATGGGCGTTTCCTCGGTGCCGCTGGGCGAGTTGTATTCGGTCGGGGCGTGGCAGGCCATGAGCCACGTGCGGCTGCACCTGCGCAGCGCGGTGGAAGCCATCGAGGAAGGCGCCTTCGTGGTGGCGGGCGAGCGCGTGCCGGGCGATTACTCGATCTGCGCGCTGCCCTTCGAGCGGCTCGAAACGGTGGGCCTCGCGGCGCCGCCCTTCGAGCATTCGCCCATCACCGGCGTTCACCTGTGGTTCGACCGCGAAATCACCACGCTGCCGCACGCGGCGCTGCTGGACCGGACCATGCAGTGGATGTTCAACAAGGGCGGCGGCCGGTACCTGCAACTGGTGGTGAGCGCCTCGCGGGATCTCACGGACCTGGCGCGCGGCGAGATCGTCGACATCGCCATCGGCGATTTGCGGCTGTACTTCCCGCGCGTGCTCGAGGCCAAGCTGGTGGGTGCCCACGTGGTGAAGGAGCAGCGCGCCACGTTTTCGGCGGCGCCCGATACGGAGGCGCTGCGGCCCACGGCGGAATCCGGCGTTGGCAACCTGTTTCTGGCGGGAGACTGGACGCGAACCGGCTGGCCGGCCACCATGGAGGGCGCGGTGCGCAGCGGCTACGCAGCGGCGGAAGCGGTGGCGCGCGCGGCGGGCGAGCCGGCGCGGTTTCTGCTGCCCGATCTGGCGTGAGCGCGGCTCAACCTGCCGTGTTGTACCATAGGGGAGTTACCGCATGAAGGACCTACTGGAAGCGCTGCAGCCCGGCGAACCCGACTGGCGGCTGGCGCAGGCGATCGACCCTACCCGCCTTCCCGCCCACGTCGCCATCATCATGGACGGCAACGGGCGTTGGGCCAACCGCCGCCGCCTGCCGCGCGTGGCGGGTCACAAGGCCGGCATCGGCCCGGTGCGCTCGACGGTGGAAACCTGCGCGCGCCTGGGCGTCAAGGTCCTCACCCTGTACGCTTTCTCGGTCGAGAACTGGAAGCGGCCGCGGCACGAAGTGCAGACCCTCTGGCGCCTGCTCCGCTATTACCTGAAGCAGGAACTGCCGGAGCTGCAGAAGAACGATATCCGCCTGCAGGCCATCGGACGCCTGGATGCGCTTCCCGCGCAGGTGCGGCGCGAACTCGAGGCCGGCGTGGAAGCCACTGCGCAGAATCGCGGACTGCTGGTGAACCTGGCGATCAATTACGGCGGCAGGGCGGAAATCGTCGACGCCGTCAACGCCATTCTCGAGATGGCGCGGCTGGATGGCAGCGTCGCGACCCTCAAGGTGGACGAGGACCTGATCGCCGGGAATCTCTATACCGCCTCCTCGCCCGATCCCGACCTGCTGATCCGGACTTCCGGGGAGATGCGCATCAGCAATTTTCTGTTGTGGCAGATCGCCTACTCCGAGCTGGTGGTCACCCGGACGCTGTGGCCCGATTTCACGCGCACCGATTTGCTGCGGGCCGTCCTCGAGTATCAGCAGCGCGACCGCCGGTATGGCGGGCTGAGCGCCACTCCGCTGGGGCCGCATCTGGTCGGCGACGACGCCGCCGGGCGGGCCGGCCGGCACCTCATCGAAGCGCTCCGCCCGTCATGAAGAGGCTGCTCACCGCGGCGGCGCTGATTCCCGCCATCGTGTATGTCGTGCTGTTTGCCAACTCCTGGGTCTTCCTGGGAGTGGTGGCGGCGGTGGCGTTTCTGTGTTACCGCGAGTACAACGCCATCGCCGCCGGCTACGGTTTTGGCGAGCCGGGCCCGTTGGGCTACGTCGCCGGGGCGGCGCTGCTGCTGTGGAAGCCGGAGCCGTGGTCCTGGCTGCTGCTGGTTCTGGCGGCCCTCGTGGCGGCGGCGCTGGCCATGCGCGCCAGGGACCTGGCCCATGCCCTGCCGCGCGCGGCCCTGCTGCTGATGGGCCTGGTCTACATATTCGGTTGCTGGAAGTGCGCCCTGGATCTGCACGCCGTGAGCCCCCACTGGCTGATGTACGTGCTGATCGTCAACTGGGCGGGCGACGCCGGCGCCTATTACGTGGGCCAGCGCTTCGGCCGCCACAAAATGGCCCCGCGCGTGAGCCCCAACAAATCCTGGGAAGGCGCCGCCGCTTCGGTGGGGGCGTCCATTCTGGTGGCGGTCCCCTACCTCTGGCGCTTCCTGAGTACCGGCGGCGGTGCGCCCATTCCCCTGTTCATCGCGCTGACCGCCGCGACCAATATCGCCGGCCAGATCGGGGATCTGGCGGAATCCGCCATGAAGCGCGGCGCGGGCGTGAAGGACAGCGGCGGCCTCCTCCCCGGCCACGGCGGCTTCCTCGACCGCGTGGACAGCACGCTGTTCGCGCTGCCGGTGATTTGCGCGTTCGTGGTGTGGATAGCCGGCAGTATGAAGTGAGCGGCGGGTCTTAAGCCGGGGCGGTGGGCGTGGACTCGGCGGGAGACTGGCCCTCGCCATCGGCGCTTGCAGGCGGCGGAGGAGGCTGCTGCGGCGGCGGGGCAGGCGGCGGCGGCTCGGAGGCGGCGGAAGGCCCGCTGTCGCCGGCGGGCGCGGCGCCGGATTTGTGCGCTCCCCTGTGGCGGCGCATCCGGCCAAGGGCCAGGACGAGTTCGAGCACGGTTTCCTCGTTGTCCACCAGGCGCCGCCGCAGTTCGGCGATTTCGCTGTCCTTCCCGGCCAGCGCCGCCTGCACGGGCGCCAGTTGCTCGCCGAGCCGCGAAGACCGGTCCGCGGCTTCCAGCACCTCGCCGTGCAGACGCGCTTCCAAGGCCGCGGCCCGGGCTTCCAACTGGGATGCAACCGCCGCGGCGATGCGCTCGTCCTCCGCCGCGCCGGAGCGGGCGGCGGAATCCTGCCGTAGCTGCGCCATCTGGCTGCTCAGGGTTTCCAGTTCCTTCGTCACGGTGTCGCGCAGGGCGGTCACCTGTTCGTCGTTCCGCCCCTGCATCTCCCGGATGCTGCCTTCAACGCCGGCCACCGCGGACTGGTCCTGCTGCTCGATGGTCTTCAAGCCGGTGGCGAGCCTGGTTTCGAGTTCGGCGAGGCGGGTTTCGGCAGCGGCGGCGGTGGACTGGTCCTGCTGATCGAGGGCTTCCAGTTCGCTGGCGAGTCTGGCATCGAGTTCGGCGAGACGGGCTTCGGCAGCGGCGAGGGTGGATTGGTCCTGCCGATCGAGGGCTTCCAGTTCGCTGCCGAGTCTGGCTTCGAGTTCGGCAAGGCGGGTTTCGGCAGCGGCGAGGGTGGACTGGTCCTGCTGATCGAGGGCTTCCAGTTCGGTGGCGAGCCTGGCCTCGAGTTTGGCAAGGCGGGCTTCGACGGCGGCCACCGCGGACTGGTCCTGCTGCTCCAGCGTCTGCATACCGGTGGCGAGCCTGGCCTCGAGTTCGGCAAGACGGGCTTCGACGGCGGCCACCGCCGCCTGGTCCTGCTGCTCCAGCGTCTGCATGCCGGTGGCGAGCCTGGCCTCGAGTTTGGCAAGGCGGGCTTCGACGGCGGCCACCGCCGCCTGGTCCTGCTGCTCCAGCGTCTGCATGCCGGTGGCGAGCCTGGCCTCGAGTTCGGCGAGAC